>JACCDW010195237.1_pt1 | contig 195321 bp, 180 predicted proteins | sample 7449781 | NCBI WGS metagenome assembly JACCDW01 (sample SAMN15323449, study PRJNA562643) | freshwater metagenome | isolation source: river surface water | place: USA:Blue River Watershed | collected 2017-08-18 | reverse complement strand
GCCAATGTATTGGCCGAATAGATGCTCCACCATTCCAGCTCCCAGGCCTGGGTCCATCCCAAATCGGCCAGGACGGCGGCGATGCTTTGCCGGATCGAGGCTTCCTGAAGGGCTTCTTCCTCAGACTCGCCGTCGCGCAACTGATAGTCAATGCGCCAGATGTGATCGGGCTGCTCATGCACGAGGACGGTTCCGCCGCGCCGGCAATCGGGGTCGAACAATGCCAGACGCTCCACCGGGCGCTGGTCCCCGTCTGGACGACGCGGCAAGCGGATATCGGCAATGATGTAGCGACCTTCGAAATTTTGTCCATGCAGGCGCAAGCCACGGCGGCTGCGCACCACGCTGCGCGCGCCGTCGGCTGCCAACACCCAATCTGCAGCCAGGTCATAGGGGCCATTGGGGTCTTGAACCTTCAAATTAACCCCTCCATGACTGGTCTGCACATCAGTGACTTCGGTTTGCCAGCGCACCTCGATCAAGGGTTGGCGCGCCACCTGTTCGTACAAAAATGCTTCGGTGTACTGCTGCTGCAAGTTGTACATGGGCCGGTACTTGTGGTCTGGGCCATCGGTCATGGAAAACGCCAGGATTTGTTGCCCCCGATAAAAAGACCGGCCTGACAGATATGGCAATGATTTGGCGAGGAAGGCGTCGACGGCGCCGACCGATTCAAAGATGTGATAGCTCTGACGCGCCAGGCAAATGGCGCGGCTGCCATCGTTGAAAGTCGATTTCTGGTCCAACAACAGGCTGGGCACCCCCCAGCGGGCCAGCGTCAGCGCTGCGGTCATGCCCACCGGCCCAGCCCCGACGATCACCACACCGGCTCGGTCAGCGCCGCTACCGTCACGCTCCGGCGGGGCAAATTGAGGGTAATGAAAATAAAGCGATTCGGTGGCGGCGCAGCCTTGAGGGCGCATGGTTCAAACCTGCGATGGAGTGATGATTCAGTCCAGTATAGAACCGACTAACCATCCAGGGAAGTTCCCATCCAAAGCGCTTTTCGTGTCTTTCAGGCTCGGGCCGCTTGTCTCAGCCAACCCAAAAGTTCGTCGGCAATTGGGGTGAGCGGTATATGTTCCATGCGCAAAATGGCAATTTGCAAGCGCGGCAATGGCTCAGACAAGGGAACGGCTTGCAAACCATGCGAGGCGCTGACCCGACGAAAAAGGGCCTCTGGCAAGGTCGTGACCAAATCCGTGTCGCGCACGATCTCCGGGAGCGCCAACAAAGACTCGCAGACCATGACAGGGGTGGGCGGCTGCAGGCCTTGCGAAATGAACAGCTCATCGATGGCCGCACCCGGCCCATTGCTGGGCGTGGCATGCACCCATCTGGCCGATTCCAATTCAGCCAATGATTGAGCGCGACAAAAGGGGTTGTCGCGGTGAGCAGCGACCACGATTTCACGCTCGCACAACCACTCGGCCACCAAACCTTTTTCTAACTCGTGCTGGCGTACCGGGGTAATGGCAAAGTCCAGCGCCCCGCTGCGCAAGGCCGGGTGAATCATGGGGGAAACCCCATCCATGCAATGCACTCGCACCTGAGGGAATTTCCGGGTGAAGGGGCGCAAGGCCAATGGCAACAGCGAGAGCGAGATGGCTGGAGATGCCGCCAACCGAATATGACCGGAACCCTCCCCGCGCAATTGGGCAATCTCTTCTTTCACACGCCGGGTCTCGCTGACCATCAGACGGGCATGTCGCAACACAGAGCGGCCAAATTCGGTGAATACGATGCCGGTGGGCGAACGGATGAGCAACTGTGCCCCCAGCTCTTCCTCCAATTGCTGTATGGCCTGGGTCAGAGCCGGTTGTGACACATGCTGCGCAGCTGCAGCGGCCCGAATGCTGCCCAACGCCTCTATGTGCAACAAAGCGGCCAAGGTTTGTATTTTCATGGGGACTTCGGCTAACCCGCCAACCTTGCCGCCTGGTGATTCAAAATTTGAATCGGGCTTCAATGATTGAATTGGCGTTGGAGAGCGATCTTTCCTATCATGATTCGATTCAAAGGAGTATGCCATGTTCGTTCGCCAAGCCTGGTATGTGGCCGCCTTTTCCCATGAGTGCACCCACCAACCCTTGGGGCGCACACTGCTTGGGGAACCGGTGGTTTTATTTCGAACCCCATCGGGCCCATGTGTCGCCTTGCAAGACCGTTGTTGCCACCGTTTTGCCCCTTTGTCCATGGGGGACGTCGAGACCGACGGCATACGCTGCCGCTATCACGGCATGAAATTCAACCCCTTAGGCCAGTGCATCGACATACCCGGTCAAACCCAGATACCCCCTAAGATGGCCGTGAGATCATTTCCGCTGGTTGAGCAACACGGTCTGATCTGGATCTGGCTCGGAGACCCACAAAGTGCTGACCCGGCTCAGATCATCGACGTGCACTGGAACGACGACCCGAGCTGGCCCACGGCCCGCGGTTACATCCACTACAAAGCCAATTACCAGCTCATTACCGACAACTTGCTTGACTTTTCTCATCTCACCTTTGTGCATCGCAGCACACTGGCCAATGCGGCTTTTCCGAATGCCCACCCGCAAATCACATCTTTTGATCGAGGCATCCGGCTGACCCGGGAGATCCGTGACTGCACGGCTTCGCCGCTGCACGCCATGGCAGGGCGATTTGATGGCCCGGTGGATTTTTGGAATCGACAGGTCTGGTGGCTGCCTTCGGTGTTTGAAAACTGGGCCGGTTCAGTGCCCGCTGGCGGCCATGGTGCACCTCATGAGCGCCCCGGTGGCTTGCACCTGCGTCATTTTTCCCTGTTGACCCCCGAGACAGAAAAAACGACCCACTACTTCTGGGTTCAACCCTGCCAATTTCCACATGGTGATGCCAGCGTCATTGAGCAAGTGGGTCAAGGCATTGCCAAAGCATTTGCTGAAGACAATGAAATCATTGAAGCGCAACAAAAAGTATGGGATGCCTGCCCTCCTGGGACGCAGCCGATGGCCGTACGAAACGACGCGGCCTTGGGCAGGGTGCGATTCATGATCGACCAATTGATGCAGCAAGAACGGCTGGCCACAGCAGTGCCAAGCACCCTCTGACTTCAGGAGAACCCCATGGACATCAAGGCACTCGTTCTGGACCACCCCGGATCACCCTTGCAATGGCAAACCTTGAAAATGCGGGACCCTCGACCGGATGAAATGCGGGTGCGCATCGTGGCCACTGGTTTATGCCACACCGACATTGCCATGTTGCAGCGCCCGTTTCCGGTCGAACAACCCATCGTCTTGGGGCACGAGGGTGCAGGAGTGGTTGAAGAGATCGGTCAGGCAGTGACGCGTTTTCGGCCGGGCGACCGGGTGGTATTGAGCTACAACCACTGCCACGTTTGTCCGAGTTGCGTGCAGCAAGCCCCAAGCTATTGCCATGACTTTTTTGGCCTGAACTTCCTCGGACAAAACACCGATGGCAGCACTGGCCTGAGCCGAAAAGGGTCCCCGATTCGGCATCATTTCTTTGGTCAATCGTCATTTGCCACCCACAGCCTGGTGACAGAAAAGAATGTGGTGCATGTGCCCGATCATGTCGATGACGACTTGTTCAGAATGCTCGGGCCCATGGGTTGCGGGCTGCAAACCGGAGCCGGCGCCATGCTCAATGTGCTGCGCCCCGAAGCCGGCCAATCGGTGGTGGTTTGGGGCAGTGGCGCCGTGGGCATGGCTGCCATCATGGCGGCCAAGGCCATGGGGGCCACCACCATCGTCGCGGTCGACCGCGTGAAGTCAAGATTGGACATGGCGCAAAGCCTGGGGGCCACGCATGGGTGGCTTGCCGATGGATCAGACCTGGTCCAGGGCATCCGTGCGGTGTGTGGCAGCGGCGCCGATGTTTGTCTGGACACCACTGCACACCCCGAGGTGCTCCGTATGGCCCTCAGCACCCTGGCCCCTTTGGGGCGTTGCGGTTTTGTGGGTGGTGCAGCACCGGGCACCACTTTGCCGGTGGATGTGCGCGACATGATGCTTTCAGGGAAAACCCTAAGAGGCATCGTCGAAGGCGATGCGAACCCTCAGGCCTTCATTCCGCAATTGTTGCGTCTGCATGAAAAAGGGCTGTTTCCATTTGAGCGCATGGTACGCTTTTACCCCATGGCCAACGCACCACAGGCCATTGCAGATTCGGTGTCCGGCTTGACCATCAAGCCCATATTGTTGCCTTGAAATCTGTTGACTCAATAGGCACTTGACCAATTATGGGAAATTTCCCATAATTGGATCTCACTGGAGGAGACCACCATGAACACCGTCGCAGAACCCTTTTTGAACCATACACAGAGCGATGTGCTCAAACGCACTCAGGCCTTATGTGCCCAACTCGGCGCGCGCGGTCCAGAAAATGAAAAGCAGGGCCGCATCGATGACGAGACAGTGGCCCAGGTGATCGACGCGGGCATCATGAAAATGGGGGTGCCTCATCGCTACGGCGGCATCGAAGTGGACTATGAGTTGTTTCCAGAGGTATCCCTCACCTTGGGCCGGGCTTGCTTGGCCACCGCCTGGACCATCGGCATCTTGCTTCAGCACAATATGCAGATGGGGCTGTTCCCGAAAGAGGCACAAGACGAGTTCTGGGCCGATGGCCCCAATGCCTTCGCCCCGGGCTTCATCATCCCCGGAGGCACCGCGCGGGCTGTACCGGGGGGCTATCGACTCAGTGGCCACTGGCGATTTGGCAGTGGCTACCCGCTGGGCGACTGGATTTTGTTGAGCGCCCATGAAGTCGTGGATGGCGAGAAAAAACAGGTGCGCCGCTTCGCCCTGCCCCGCTCAGACACTACCCCGCAAAACAATTGGCAAGTCAGCGGGCTGTCGGCCAGCAGCACTTGGGATTGTCTGCTCGACGATGTGTTCGTACCGGCACACCGCAGCATGCCCGCTGCTTCCATGTTGGACGGCACTGCGCCTGGCTTGGAGGTCAATACGGGCCCAACCTGGCGCATCCCGATGTTGTCGTTTTACTACCCCAATATGTCGGCCATGGTCTTGGGTGCCGCACAAGGCGTCGCTCAAGAGGTTTTACAGCGCATGAAAGGCCGCACCTTGGCCTATGGGGGCGCCCAAGCCGCTGATCTCGCTTATATGCGAGCCAACACCGCACGAGGCTTCACGGCCTTGAACGCGGCAGAGGCTTTACTGAGATCACATGCCACGCGCATAGGTCAAACGGCCCGGGAAGGCCAGGGATTTGAACTGATGGAGCGGGCACAGGTCCGGGCCGACTGCACGTGGGTGGTGAAAACCGCCCGACAAACTGCACAGGACATGTGTGACCAGGCCGGTACCGGCGCATTTTTCCTGAACTCTTCGCTGCAGCGTTTCCATCGGGAGATCAGCGTCATGTCCAGCCACTCGTTTTACGACGCCGATCGCATGTACGATGTGTATGGCAGAGCCCTGTTCGGGCAAGACATCCCTGCCGGGGAACTCATTTGAATTGAACACACCACTGTTTCGCGTATCCGATTGGCCGATGGCGCATTTCGCGCGCATCGAGCGCCAGCACCAGGCCAACGCCAATGCACTTCTCAAGCCACACGGGCTAAAACACACCGAATGGCGCATATTGGCGTTGACCGAAGAGTTAGAGTCGGTGAGTCTGACTCAAATTGTCGAATTGGTCGTGATCGAGCGCACGACCATCGGCAAGCTGATTGACCGCATGGTTCAGAAAGGCTGGCTGCACAAAAAGAAATCCAGCGCCGACGCACGGGCCATGCAGGTTTCACTGACTGCACAAGGGCATCGTTTATTGAATGCCACAGTGCCAGCCATGTTGACGCTCATGCACGCCTATGCGCAAGCCCTGAACGAAAAAGATTTTGATCGGCTGATGGCCATGTTGCGGGAATATGGTGAGCAGGTCAAATATTGCGCCCACCGTCCACGTCAAGACACACCCCAGTGAGATAAGAAGAATCTGGGCTGGCCAAAAAAGCCACCGCCTGAGCCACATCCTGCGGACGGGTGAAGCGGCGCAGAGGTATGCGCATTAGAAAGCGATCCCGATTGGCGGGGGTATCCTCCATGCCCATGAAATCGGTCATCATCGGTGTCTCGCCAATCATTGGATTGACCGCATTCACCCGCACACCGTGAGGGGCCATCTCCAGTGCCAAGCCTTTGGTTGCATTGATCATGGCGGCTTTGGTGGCGCTGTACCAGGTCAGCCCCGGACCTGGCCGCACGCCCGTGGTCGAGGCCACGTTCACAACGCAGCCCGAGCCTTGCGCCACCATCACCGGCAAAGCGGCCCGGGCAGCCCAGAACAAGCCCTTGACGTTGACACGAAACACCCGATCGAACTCCTCTTCGGTCACCTCCAGGGCTGGTTTGTTCTTATGCGTGGTGCCCGCGTTATTCACTAGCACATCCAATCCACCCCAAGCATCGACCGCGACCTGAACCATGCGCCTCACTTCAATTTCTTGAGAGACATCCACGTCACAGTCCAAGGCCTGCGCACCAGACTCACGCAGACTCTGGGCCATGGCCGCAGCACCGTCGGCATTCAAATCTGCCACAACGACGCGTGCCCCCAGTCCGGCCAAATGTCTGGCCATCGCTGCGCCAAATCCCGAGGCAGCTCCGGTGACGATGATGCGTTGGCCATTCAAGCCCATGTCATTCTCCTTCGCGATGTCCTGTACTTTCGGCTTGCAATGCCCGGTCGATCAACCAACGCGCCTGACTCAAGCCGCTGTCGGCCCAAATCGGGATCATGGGCAGATCGGGCACTTGGGAGATGATTTTTTGCTGTGCCTCGATCATCGTTCGGTCTTCTTCAAAAGCCACCACCACGCTGTCGTAAATCGATTGCGTCAGCGCCGTGTTGTCCAGGTCAAAGTTGCGGGCCTGGCAAAACCAATAATGGCAGGTGGTTTCTGTCTCAGGCGTCTGTATGGAGGTATGGCGGAATTGAACCGCGTTGGCCGCACGGCGTCCTTCGGGTGCACCCGTTCCGGCCGGCGCAGAGCCTGCGTCCATGCGCAACAATGCAGGCGGCGACCACTGATAAATTTGCCACCGGTCCACTTTGCCTTCAAAAGAGGCCACCTGACGGTGCAAGGCTGGCATGTCGTCATTGAGATACCAACGGCTGATGGTCAAGGTGCCCAGCCCATCGGTGTCGCGTTCGATCACGGGCTTCAAACCCGAGGCACTGTCGGTGCCCAGGGTGTTGGGATGCACCCAGGCCAGATGTGTGAAATCGAGCAGGTTATCGACCACCCACTGATAGCCGGCCTGGTAATGGATATAGCCTGGCTTCATGCGCCACTCAGGATGATCGTGCCAGAAATAATCAACGATTTTTGAAGGGTCCGCGAGCTCCGGTTCGCCCATCCAGATCCAGACCAGGCGGTCTCGCTCGACCAGAGGATAACTGCGCACCCGCACTTTATCGGGGATGCGCTCTTGACCCGGAATTTCCACGCAGGCCCCGGTGGCGTCAAACTTCAGGCCGTGATAGAGGCAGCGCACGCAATCGCCTTCTTTTCGCCCCAAGTGCAAAGGGGCGGCCCGGTGGCAACAGCGATCTTGAAGCGCCACCACCCGGCCTTGGGTGTCGCGGTACAAAAGCACAGGCTCGTTGAGCAGCGTCCTTGACAAAAAACCATCGGCGGGCACTTCCACATCCCAGGCCGCCACGTACCAGCAATTGCGGATGAACATATCAGTCGGCTTTGATTTTGGCCGCAGTGCCAATGCGAGACCAACGCTCGCTCTCTGTCCGGATGACTTGCCCCAATTGATCGGGCGTCATGGGGTCGATTTCGACAGCCAGTGCGGACAGGCGCTCACGCACATCAGGCAATTGCAAGGCTTTGTTGAATTCGGCATTGAGTCGGGCGACGATCTCCTTGGGTGTGCCCGACTTCACCATCACCGACTCAAAGGATCGAAGCGAGAAATCCTTGAAACCGAGTTCGCCCATGGTCGGCACATCCTTGAGCACGGCCAACCGGTTGCTGCCTGTCACGGCCAAAGGCTTGAGCTTGCCGCCCGAGATTTGCGGCACAGCGGCGGAACCCGTCAAAAACATGAAGCTGATGCGCCCCGCGATGACATCACCTATGCCCACCGGGAATTGGTTATAAGGCACATGAGTGGTTTGGGCACCCGTCTGTTGTTTGAAGAGCTCGCCTGCGAGGTGTGCGGGGGATCCGTTGCCCCCGGACGCAAAGGTCACCGAACCAGGCTCTTTTTTGGACATTTCCACAATATCTGCAGGACTCTTGATGGGGCTATTGATCGGGGTGACCAAGACGTTGTAGTGCCACATCATGTGCGCCACCGGTTCCAGGCTTTTCTCGAAATTGATGTTCTGCGTGGGGTACAACAACGGGGCGACCAAAGAGGCGGACGACAAGTCGTACAAGGTATAGCCGTCTGCAGGCTGGCGCATCACATCAGCCAGCCCGATGGTGCCGGCCGCTCCCGGTTTGTTTTCAATCAGTACCGGCTGCCCCATGCTGGCGGTGAGTTTTTCAGCCAGTATCCGTCCGGCCACATCACCGGGAGTCCCCACGCCCCATGGGACCACCAATCGGATAGGTTTATTGGGATACCCCTGTTGGGCATACACGGTGGCACACACACAAGCCAGGCAGCTTGCGACAGTGGCCAGCAATCCCTTGAAAATCGAACGGTAACGGGTCATGGTTTGTCTCCTTGGATGAATGGGTCAGTGATGGATTTTCTGGAATGGGGCAACAGCGGCTCACGGTTGGGGTGAGGCTTTTTTCGACATTTGCTGACGAATGATCGTCAAGGCCTTGTCGGCCAGAATGGCTTTGGGCACGGTCTGGCTGCCACGACGCACGGCCTGGTGCTGGGCTTCGACCATGGCCTGGTCTTCGGCAAAAGCGGCCATGATGTTGCGATGCACGATCTCTGTCATTTCCGGGTTATCGACTTCGAAATTGCGCCAATGAATCCAGAAATAATGGGTATGGTCTTCATCTTGTGGCGTCAAGGCCGCGATGTGGTGGAACTCAATCGCCCCTTCGCGCGTGCCGTGGGGTTTGTCTTTGGCACCCGTGCCTGTCGGTGCCGAGCCTGAGTCGAGCGACATAATGGCGGGCAAATGCCAGCGGAAGCAGTGCCAGGCATCGACATTTCCTGGAAAACGACCCACCGACTGGTGGAATCGAGAGGCTGGCACATCGATATACCAGCGATCGGTCTGCACGCCTTCGCTCAAGGTCCTCACCTGAGTGGAAAAATCGGCCTGCTGAACCGCCCCCACGGTATTGGGGTGTACAAAAGGCAAATGCCCAAAATCAAGCAAATTGTCAGCCACCAGACTCATGTGCGCATTGACGTGCAGGTAACCCTGAGAAGGTGCCCAGCGGCGGTCATGCGCCCAGGGTGCATCGATGATGCGGCCCGGGTCGGCCTGTTGCGGCACCCCCATCCAAACCCAAAGAAAACCGTCTTTCTCGACCAATGGGTAGTGCCGCACGCACATATTGGGATGGGCTTGAGGCTGGGCTGGAATTTCCAGGCACTGGCCCCGATTGCCAAATTTAACCCCGTGATACATGCAACGAATCCCGCCCTCTTCGATGCGCCCCTTGGAGAGCGGGGCCAAGCGATGGGCACATCGGTCTTCGAGCGCCACCGCCTCACCGGCCGGGGTTCGAAACAGCACCAAGTCGTCGCCAAGCACTGTGCGGGCCAGCGGTTCACTGGCAGTGACTTCGTGCGGCCACGCCACCATATACCACGCATCGCGAATCAAAAAAGAGGGGGGTATGAGGGCTGAACTCATTGTGACTCCTTCACCAGGCACCGATGATCACACCACCGGCCGCAGCCGGATTGGCTCGTTTCATGATCTCCGCATCCGAGATGGTGACCCGATTGCGCCTCAAGCGCATCCAGTCAAACACCAACCCCAAATGTTCGTCACGCACCTTGGCATGACCGGGATCACGCCCCAGATCATGCAATTCTTGCGGGTCTTCCTGAAGATCAAAGAGTTGAGGGGGCAAGCCGTCGTAATGGATGTATTTGAATCTTTCGCTGCGCGCCATGACCATGCGCGCCTGATGTGGTGCCAGGCCCAATTCTCGAGCGGCACCGTAAATGGCGTAGTCGAGCTCTGAAAAAGCCGCTTCGCGCAGGGCGTTTTGGCGCCCCTCCAACAGAGGGCGCAATGAGTGGCCTTCCAGCCAGTGGCTGGGCAGGGGCTGGCCCATGGTCTCCAGGAAGGTCGGCACCAGATCGATGGCCTCGACCAGGGCCTGGCTGGCAGTGCCATGGGTTTGCGGTGCCGAAGGGTCAGCCACGATCATCGGGATGCGTACCCCCTGTTCGTACATGAACTCTTTTTCCCCCAGCCAATGGTCACCCAAATAATCACTGTGGTCGGCGGTGAACACGATCATGGTGTCTTCCCACAATCCGCGCTCTTTCATGAACGCGAACAGCCGACCCAAATGGTCATCCACCTGCTTCACCAACCCCATATAAGCCGGAATGACATTGAGTCGGTCGGCGTCGCGTGAAAACGCCACACCCTCGGGGTGTCGCCTGAACCCTGCATAAACCGGATGGTCATCGTGCCGCTCTTGTTCGGCGCGGATGGGGGCCTGAATGTCCTCGCGACCATACATCTGATGGTAGGGGGCCTGGACAATATAGGGCCAGTGCGGCTTGATGTAGGACAAATGCAAAAGCCAGGGTTGATCACCCTGCTCCGTCATGAAATCCATCGCGCGCCGGGTCATGTAGGCGGTTTCACTGTGCTCGTCAGGGGCACGGGTCGGCAAATGGGCGTTGCGATAGTACCAACCACTGGCGATTTGACCCTTTTCATCTTCACCCGCATTGGCCCAAGTGTGCCAAGGGTTGTCTCCGCTCATGCCATGGGCACGCAAATATTCGTTATAGGGCAATTTCGGGTCGACCTTGGAGTCGGGATGTATGCCATCGTCACGCTCATAAGGCTCGAACCCGGCTTGTGCCGCTTGGCGACCTTGTGTGGAGTCGGCAGTCAGCGCAAAGCGCGACAAACCATCGCGGTCGGCATACATATGGGTTTTGCCGACCACCGCCACCCGCATGCCACTTTGACGAAGATGATCCCCCAGGGTCTGTTCGCCCAACGGCAAAGGAATGAAATTCCAGGTCGCGCCGTGGGAAAACACATACCGCCCGGAATAAAACGAGGCCCTCGAAGGCCCGCAATTGGGTGATTGGCAATAGGCGCGATCAAAACGCACCCCTCTGCGGGCGATCTCATCAATATTCGGCGTGTGAAGAGTGCGATGGCCATAGCATGACAAATAATCGGCGCGCAACTGGTCGCACATGATGAAGAGAATGTTTTTGACTTTTTTCATTCAGATTCAGATCTTTAAATGGTCACCCCACCATCGACTCCCACCACCTGGCCAGTCAGATGGCAGGCCAGATCGCTGGCCAAAAAACCCACCACGGCAGCCACATCTTCGACGGTTTGTGGCTTTTGCATCGGCACATGCGTCCGAACCCTTTGATCAAACACATCACCCGACGCCTGCGCCGATTCTCCGCGTTGCACCAGTTCGCCCCACATCGGGGTGCGAATGTAGCCTGGGCATACGGCGTTGACAGTCACGCCGTCCAGCGCCAGATCGCGCGCCAGGACTTTGCTGAAAGAAATCAGCGCAGCCTTGGAGACACTATAAGCTGGCATATAGGGGGCCGAAATGACGCCCGTGATGGAAGAGATATTGATGATGCGACCCGCCTCGGAGGCCAACAGGGCATCACGCAATACGCTGCACCAATGCACGGCACCCATCAGATTCACCTCGAAGGTGCGACGCCAATCGTCAGGGGTACAACGGGTGTAAGGCTGTCCGGGCGCAGAAGCGATACCGGCACAATTGACCAGTACATCGACACCCCTCCATTGCTGTATGACGTTGTTCGATGCCTGCGCCACTTGGCTTTCATCGCTGACATCACAGGCCAAGGCCATGGCCTCAGCCCCGGCCTGTTGCAAGCGCTGGGCCAAGGCTTGGGCACCATCCATGCTGCGGTCGACCACTGCCACCCTTGCCCCCAAGCCAGCCAACTCAGTGGCAATGGCATGGCCGATGCCCATGGCCGCCCCGGTGACCACAGCCACCCTCCCCTCCAGGCTGATGCAGGCCAAACGCGACAGTGCAGGCAGTTTGGCCATGTCAGAAGAATATCCCGAGGTTTTTCTGAGTGACCACGGCCTGATCGAGGATGATGTCGCGCCGGTCAATCAACCATTCATCTTGATGAGGCCGCCAGTGATCCAGCCGATAACCACTGAAAATCTCAAAGTCATACTCCAGATGCGAGCGGTACAAAAGAAAATGACTTCTCACTTCTAAACCGCCTTGTTCGTCTTGGGCCATGATCTCCACATTGCTGATCAGGTGGCGCGTGCGTGAAGGCGGTGTCTCGGCCCAGGCCATGCCGGTTTGCAAGCGCTTGATGCGATTCGTCAGGCTGGTCTTGTCGTCATCAAAATGCGCCACCTCGCCATAGGCGCTGATTTCCTTGCCCAAATCGCGTCCAATGCGGTTCGTGACCACCGGCATCCAGTAGCGCAGCTCTTCGGCAAACAAAGCCAGCCACTCGCTCCATTGGTGGTCGTCTTGCAGCCGGGCCTCTCGGTTCAGAAAGGCCTGGGCCCGAAACCACAGGCCCATGTCTGCTTCAGGGCGGGCGCTCATGCGTTCACCTTTTGAGCATCACGGCGGGCCATGTCTGGCACATCGGGTTCGCGCGGGTCGTCCATCAGAGCGGCCCAGTGCCGATAAAAGGCGCGTTGATTGATTTCGGACTGAAACTTCCCCAATCGTCCCCGTATGTCCGGGTGTATGGCTTTGGGGTCTTCAATCTCGTCGCCCAAGCCCATTTCAAGGTTTTGCGGATAGCGGCGCGCCACATAGCCTTCGCTGGACGAGTGACACTGCACCCAGTTGTCCACATCATCGGCCTCCCAGGTGCCGCTGGTCCCATGCCTTTGCAACATATGCAGGGCTTTTTCTCGTTTGTAGGCCTCGGGAGCCGACTTGTCGACAAAGCACCACCCCCAGGCTTCGGTGAGTTTGGGTCCCTTGGGGTGCCAGACCCGGATTGCACCGCCCTGCCAAAGCAGTGACACGTTGGGAAAAATCGAGGCGTGCATGGGTGAAAAATGCATGCCTCTGAGTTCACCCAGCCTCTGGATCGATTCTTCCAGGCGCTCTTTCTCATAGTCCAAAAACTCGGGCAATGACATCTCATAGACCTGATCTCGATTCTCCGCCCAGCGCACGCCAAAGCCATGCCCCCCGCCCGGATTGACCTGGAACCCTTCATAGCCGTAACCGCTTTTGCGCCGTGGCATGCCTTCGAAGCCAGACACCCAAGCCGACTTGTGACTGACCGGTCCGTGGTAACTGTCCCCAATGAAATTGTCGACCGGGAATTTCCAGTTGGTATGAACCAGCCACTTGTGGGTACCGGGCAAAAACTCAACGCCACCCTCGCGCCGATCCAGCATCATGTCGAGGTACCAGGCCATGTCGCCGAGGAACTCCAGCAATGGCGGCGCCGACCGGTCAAAGGTGGCAAACAGCAAGCCCTTGTAGCTGTCGATCTGGGCCACAGGCACCAGGCCATGGGCGTCGAGATCGAGTTTTTCCAAATAAATTTCCTTATATCCGGGCACATTCGTCAAGCGGCCATCATTTCCGAAGGTCCAGCCATGGAAGGGGCAACTGAAAGCGCGGGCATTGCCAGCGTCGGCTCGGCAAACCCGATTGCCGCGATGACGGCACATGTTCAAAAAGCAAGCGATGCTGCCATCAGATCGGCGCGTCACGATCACCGGGTCACGCCCCATATAGGTGGTGAAAAAATCGTTGGCTTTGGGCAGCATCGACTCATGCCCCAAAAGCAACCAGCAACGGGCAAAAATACGCTCTAACTCCAATTCAAATATCTGTGGGTCAGAGAAGATACGGCGGTCCAGGTCGCCCCACTTCATATCGAGCATATGTTCAAAATGAGATTTCATCGGCTTGCTTTCTCGCCCTCTCAGGCTATAAATCGATCACCAGTCGCTCACCTTTGGCCCGAGATACACAGATCATCAGGCTCTTGTTCGCTTGGCGCTCTTGCTCACTGAGGATTTGATCCCGATGGTCGATTTCGCCATCGACCACCATACATTCACACGAACCGCAATGCCCCTCTCGGCAAACCGAGGGCACGACCACCCCGGCCTCTTCCAGGGCATCGAGTATGGTTTGGCCCACGGGCACGGCCACATCGCGGCCAGTGCGCGACAGGCTCACGGTGAAGGCACGGTCACCAGACTGCTCTTGGGCCCCTCCGCCAAACGACTCGAAGTGCAAACGCTCGCCCGGATGCCCGCTGGCCAAAGCGACCTCACGCACTTTGTCCATCAATGCCTGAGGACCGCAGCAATAAATGTGGGTCGTCCGATCCAGCCCTGTCAACACGCCCTGCACATCCAGCGGCCGCCCCCCGTGCTCGTCGTCAAAATGGGTGTGCAGTGTGCCGGACATGGCCTGCAACTCTTGCAAATATGCGGCATGCTGGCGCGACCTGGCCGCCAACACCATGCGCCAACCTCGCCCTTGGGCCTCACGCTCTCGGGCCATGGCCAGCAATGGCGTGACCCCGATGCCGCCCGCCATCAGCAGCACCGGCTCTTCGGTGTCGGCCATGGGGAACAAATTCCGGGGCTGCCCAACTTCAAGGGTATGCCCCAGCTGAACCTTTTGGTGCATGTGGGCGGATCCGCCACGGCTTTGGGCGGCCAAGGCGACGGCCAACACGTATTGGGTCGTGCCATCCCCCGCGCTGGGCTGCGTGAGCGAATAGGCCCGCACCAGTTGCGGCGCCATGTGAACGTCGATGTGCGCCCCCGCCCGATGGCCGGGCAATAACTTACCGTTGGGGTCGGCCAGGGTCCATTCCACGATGCCTGTGGCCAGTTCGCGTCTGCCGGTCACTTTGAGTTTTTGAATCTCCATGGCTTGAAGCGTAAAATCCGGCTTGACCCTGGTCAAGGAAACTCTTTTTTTGAGTGATAACCAAAATTCATATCCAAGGCCCCCCAAATTGAAGCTCAACCAAATCCAGGCCTTGGTGGCCATCGCCGAAACGGGCAGCATCCGCGCTGCCGCAGCCAAAGTCGGGCTGACCCAGCCTGCGCTGAGCAAATCGCTGCAAAGCCTGGAAGAAGAGCTCAGTGTGTCTCTGGTGCATCGCACCTCGCGCGGGGTCAATCTGACGCCCTTTGGCCAAGCCATGCTCACCCGGGGTCGTGGCATTGCCCAAGAAGTCGACCGCTTGCGCGAGCAGATCGAACAAATGCGCGGTGCCCAGCAAGGCACCATCAATCTGGCCGTGTCACCCAGCCCCTCGGTCATTTTGTTGCCTCAGGCCCTGTCCAGATTTCGCCGTGAGTACCCCGATGTGCAATTGCGCATCCGCGAGGCGGTCTTCCCTGACACCCTGCAAATGCTGCGCGAAGGCCTGGCAGACATCGCCCTGGGTGCCCACCCGGAAATCAAAAAAAACAAACAGCCCGAATTTCTGGTCGAGCGGCTCTACTACAACCGTCTGGTGGTGACAGGCCGGGTCGGACACCCCAAGGCCGGAGCGGGCTCTTTGTCAGAGCTGCTCGATTGTGATTGGCTGCTGCATGGCCCTGAAGAGGGGCCAGGGTCTATGTATGCGCCGGTGTTCAAAGCCCACCAATTGCAACCCCCATTGCCAAGTGTGATTTCTCAGTCGTTCATCGCCACTCTGACTTTGCTTGAAGGGTCGGACGCGCTGTCACTGTTGCCCGAGCGGCTGATCAGGCGACTGATTGTCAGCCGTCGCCTGATCATGCTACCGATCCGTGAGCTCACCCCCAGGCTGGATGTCTCCATGATTGTGCGTGCCAACCAGCCCTTAACCCCGGTGGCGCAAAAACTGTTGCAAATCTTGCGCCGTACCTCACCGAGCAACGCCGACTTGCCGGAAATGGGGTGACGGCAAGTCTTAGGCGTAGCGCAGGCGCAATTCCCGTTTGAGCAGCTTGCCACTCGGATTCTTGGGCAGGGCATCGGTGAAAAGAACCCGCTTGGGTGCCTTGAAGTGTGCCATGTGCTGGCTGCAATGCGCGATCACCGAGGCCTCATCCAGGGTTTGCCCCGCTTTGACGACCACCAACGCCGTCACCGCCTCAACCCACTTGGGGTCGGGCAGGCCTATCACCGCCACCTCGCTGACCTGGGGCAGGCGGTAAATCATTTCTTCCACTTCTCGGCTGGCCACATTTTCACCCCCGGTTTTGATCATGTCTTTTTTGCGATCCACCACCGTGATGTAGCCCTCAGCGTCGATGGTCGCCAGGTCTCCGCTGTGAAACCAGTCACCTTCAAAGGCGGCCTGGGTGCGTTCGTCGTCATGGAAGTAACCCAGCATGAGGTGCGGTGATCGGTGCACGATTTCTCCCACTTCACCGGGTTGGACGTCTTGCATCTGCTCATTGACCACGCGGGTTTCGACATGGCGCACGGCTTTGCCACATGAGCCAGGCTTGCGCAACTGGTCTTGGGGCCCCAACATGGTGGCCAAGGGCGCGATCTCGGTCTGTCCATACAGATTCCACAGACGCACATTGGGCAATCGGGTGGCGATCTCTTTCATGACCTCCACAGGCATGATGGACGCCCCATAGTAACCTTTGGCCAGTTGGCTCAGTTGAGCAGGGTCGAACAGGGGGGAGCGCAAGAGCGCGATCCAGACGGTGGGCGGGGCAAAGAAACTGGTAATGCCCATGCGCGCCATCAGGGGCAGCAGGTTCTCAGGCACCGGCTTGGCGGTGATGACGTTGGTGCTGCCCATGTAAATGGCCGGGCCAAAAAACACATCGAGTTGGGCGCAGTGGTAGAGCGGCAAGGCGTGCAGGGCCATGTCGGTTTCAGAAATTTCGGCGTCTATCACACAGCTCACATACTGCCACAGCACCGCATCGTGGGTCAGCATGGCCCCTTTGGGGCTGGACTCGGTGCCACTGGTGTAGACAATTTGAGCCAGGTCATGGCTATTAAGCCTCAGCTCGGGCAAGGGATCGTTGCAAAGGGCCAAATCAGCAAGATTCACCATGCCCTCCATGGGCTGTTCGTCATCCTCCGAGGGCAATCCGATAAAGCGCTGGACCTGGGTATCCAACGCTGCTGCCTCATGGGCCAGGGCCGACAAGCCCCGATCGGTGGCCAGGGTACGGGCACCCGCATGGCGCAATATGTAGGCCACTTCCTCGGCCTTGAGCATGAAGTTGATCGGGACCAGCACGGCCCCGCATCGTGCCAAGGCAAAGCGCAAAGCGGCAAAGCCATGCGAGTTGCGTGCCAGCACCGCCACCTTTTCCCCCTCCTGGACACCCAATGCCAACAGGCCAGCCGCGACCCGGTTGACCAAAACGTCGAATTCGTCATAACGCCAGCGGGTGGCGCCGCAGATGATGGCGGTCTTGGCGGGCAGTCGCAAGGCGGTGCGTCGCAACACGTCGCCCAGGGTTTGTCGACGCACCGCAGGGGGCAAAGCAAAGCTCATGATTTTCTCCTGACTGAGTCAACGCCCAGTGATCATTGCGGCGTGGGCCGGCCACGGGCCGCACGCCACGCCCACCCCAAAACGGGCCAAACCAGAATCAACAGTGTGCCCGCCGCCAACCACATGGCAATGGGTCGTGTAAAAAACACCCAGGGGTCGCCGTCCGACTTGATCATTGAAGTCACGAAGTTCTCTTCCATCATGGTGCCCAACACCACCCCCAAAATGGCGGGGGCCACTGGAAATCCGTTTTCTTCCAGCACAAAAGCCAGCACGCCAAAAAACAAGATCAGCACCACTCCCCAGACCGAGTTGTTGATGGCAAAAGCGCCCACAATGCAAAACAGCAGTATGGATGGCATGAGGATGTTGCGCGCCACTTTCAGAATGCGTGTGGCAACCTTGACCGTCAGCCACCCCAGGGGCACCATGATCAGGTTGGCCAGGATGAAAACCAGGAAGATGGCATAAATATTCTCTGGGTGATTCACAAAAATCATCGGCCCCGGGTTCATGTTTTTCAGGTATAAGACCCCAATGGCAATGGCGGTGATCGAATCGCCCGGGATGCCAAACACAATGGCCGGTATCCACGCTCCGGCCAGAGAGGAATTATTGGCCGCACCCGACTCGACGATGCCTTCGACGTGGCCGGTACCGAATTTTTCCGGCTCTTTGGAGAATTTCTTGCTCATGGCATAACTCATCCAAGAGGCCATGTCGGCCCCTGAACCCGGTTGTATGCCAATGACCGTGCCCAATGCACTGCCTCGCAACAAAGGCCAGCGGTAGCGGGTGAGTAAACCCCACATGCCCTTGAAAATGTGACCTATTTTTTCGGTGGCCAAAACGGGAGGCGGATCCAGGTTGGTGATGTAGCGCAACAATTCAGAGACTGCAAACATACCCACCATCATCGGAATAAGTTCGACCCCGCTCATGAGTTGTGGCAGCCCAAATGTGAACCGGGGGTGCGCTGCCGGGTTTTCCAGCCCGACACAAGCCACCAGCAAGCCCAGCAACAGCGAGATACAGGCCTTGAGCACGCTGGCATTGCCGATAAAGACTGCCCCGGCCAGGCCCAGCACGACCAGCCAGAAATACTCAAAAGACGAGAATTTGAGCGCGATCTCTGCCAGACCGGGTGAAAACAAGATCATGACCAATGTGCCAAACAGCCCTCCGATGGCCGAAAAAACCAGCCCGGCCCCTAGCGCAATTTCCGCCTGGCCCTTGAGCGTCATTTGGTAAGCCTCGTCGGTGTAGGCCGCCGAGGCGGGCGTGCCAGGAATGCGCAGCAGTGCCCCTGGAATATCCCCTGAAAAAATCGCCATCGCTGTGGCGGTGACGATGGCCGCCACCGCAGGCACGGGTGGCATAAAAAAAGTGATCGGCACCAGCAAGGCCGTGGCCATGGTGGCCGTCAATCCAGGGATACAGCCGACAAACAGACCAAAGAGTGCCGAGAAAAAAATCACCATCAGCACATAGGGGTCGAGCACCAGCCCCAAGGCCTGCATGAACACCGTCCAGGTCATCTATGCCTCCTCACCATTGCCAGGGCAACATCAGCCCCCAGGGCAAAGGCACCCGCAAGCCTTTGTAAAAAATGGTGTGGATGAGCAGCGTCAGGCCGATGGCCAATGGCGCAATCCAACGGCCACGCACGCCCAAAGCCGTGAACATCGCCACCAGCACTGCGATCGCGCTCAGGATGAAGCCCAACCGATCCGACGCCAAGATGTAAAACATCAGGCAACCCAATGTGATCAGAAAATTACGGGCATGGGAGGGTGATCGCAGCCAAGGCCCGGCTTGCAGCCATGGTTGTGGCTGCCTTTGCTGGGCGCGCCAGCCCTTGATGATCAGCAAGACCGCACAAATGCCCAATAAAAAAGCCAACAAGCCTGGAAAGGCGGCTGGGCCTATGTTCTGGCCTGGGATGGTCGGAAACCCGCTGATGTTGACCCCAATGCACACGGCCAACACCAGCAGCAGCAAGCCGCTGAGCATGTCATTGATTTTCATGCTTACTTGGCCAGACCGAGCGCTTTCATCACATTGCCCATATCCGCGTCGCCCTTGGCCATGAATTGCTCAAAACCTTTGCCATCCGCATAGATCATGCCCAGGCCACGCCCGGCCATGAAGGTTTGATAATCTTTGCTGTCATAGATCTTCTTCAGTGCGGTCACCAGTTTGGCTTGTACATCGGCTGGCATGCCTTTGGGCCCGGCGATGCCTCGCCAGGCCCCAATGGCCCAGTCACTGCCAGCAGCGGCCTTGAGCGTGGGCACTTGCGGATACAGGGCCGATGGATTCAGCGACATGATCGCCAGCGGACGGGCTTTGCCCGCATCGATCAGGGCACGCGATTCTGGCAATGAACAAGTCACAAACTCAATGCCGCCGGCCGCCAAGTCATTCATGGCCGGTGCAGCCCCGTTGGAGGGGACCCAGGGTGCGGCAGCCACATCCACTTTCATGTCTTTGAGCATGCCGGCCAAAGCCAGGTGCCAAATGCCGCCCTGCCCGGTGCCCGAGGCTTTGAATTTACCCGGGTTGGCCTTGATGGCCTTGACCAGGTCGTCCAAGGTCTTATAGGGCGAATCTGCCCGTACCGTGACAGCTGCGGGGTCGATGTTCATCAGGCCCAAGGCGGTGAAGTCTGTGGGATTCAATTGGGTCAACCCGGCCCAATGCATCATGGAAATCTCGACCGTGATCATGCCAAGGGTGTAGCCATCGGGGGCAGCGGTGGCTATGGCCGAATGTCCCACCACGCCGTTGCCGCCGGTGCGATTGACCACGTTGACGGGTTGACCCAGGTCTTTTTCCAGCAAGGCAGCAATGATGCGCGCCACCGCATCAGTGCCTCCGCCCGCCCCCCAAGGCACGATGAGGGTGATCGGACGGTTGGGGTAATTTTGAGCCCAGGCCGCTGAGCCCCACAAAAGGGCTCCCAGCATCACAGCCAGCAGCCGGGTCATGGTACGACGCCACATGTTTGTCTCCTTTTTTGACTTGACCGTCTGAACGCAGTCAATGCCTTGAATTTATACGCCCAAAGTTCGTCCGTCCAGTGCGGGTGTTCCCTGCCCTGTCGCGGTCACGACGTCGGTCTGCCCTTCAGCAAGTTTTGCAGAGCTTCCCTAGCTTCCTTAATCTTCAGGCTTGAACCCGGAGGCTTTGACCCAAGGCTCCCACTGGGTGGCCTCGGCCTGCTGCATTTGGGCCAGGGCGTCGGGCTTGAGGTAGGCGCCGCGCATGGCGTTTTTGGTGAAGAAGTCAGCCTGCTTGAGCACCGCCGCCTCCAGCGCCTGGGTGTAAGACTTCACTTGGGCCTCAGTGAGTCCTGCTGGCCCATAGAGCCCGTACCAACCGTCGACCACCAAATCAATGCCCTGCTCTTTCAGGGTGGGTACCTCAGACAACACCTGACTGCGTTGCGACCCCGTGGTGGCCAGAATCCGCACCCGGCCCACTCGGTGGTGCTCAATGGCGTCGGGCAGGGGCGAGACGCCCAGCGGCAAGTTACCGGCGATCAAGTCCACCATGGTCGGGGCTGCGCCTTTGTAGGGCACATGAACCATCTCGATCTTGGTTTTTTGTACCAACCCTTGCCCGATGAAATGCGGTACGGTGCCCGCGCCAGGCGACCCATAGGCGGCCTTGTGTGCGGGGTCTTTGGCCCATTGCAGAAATTCAGCCATGGTCTTGGCCGGGGTGCCCGGGCCAGTGCTCAGGGCGTAATCCACCACGCACACCCTGCCCAGTGGAGTGAAATCTTTGACCGGGTCATATCGAAGTTGCCGGTAAAGCCACTGGAATAAGGTCATCGGCCCGTGGGGCACCAGCATCAGGGTCGGTTGATCAGGCCGGGTGGGTTTCACGGTTTCCGGGGCAAAGCGACCCGAAGCCCCCGGGCGGTTCTCAACCACCAGCGAACGACCCAGGCCATCGCGCATCGACTCGGCCAAGGCGCGGGCGGTCAGATCGACGGAACCACCAGGCGCAAACCCCACCACGATTTTCAGGGGGCTGTTCTGCGCCCGGGTTTGAACCCAGGGCCCAGAGGCGCAGGCAAGCAGTGCGGCTTGGTGAAAAAATCTTCTTTTCATGTTTTAACTTTTGGTCAAGGGGAAACAGGGCCTTGGATCAATCAGGCATCGACCCTGACATGGGCGTCTTTGATCACACGGGCCCACTTTTGTTGCTCGGATCGGATGAATTCGGCAAAACGTCGCGTGCTACCTCCGCCATCCTCGGCGCCGTACTGATCGAGTTTCTCGATGACATCCGGCATGGCCAGCACTTTGTTGATGTCTTCGTTCATGCGCACAGCCATGGCCTGGGGCAATTTCCCAGGGCCGGCCAGCCCGTACCAAGTGGTGGCGTCAAACCCGGCGAACCCTTGTTCGTCCATGGTCGGCACGTTCGGGTGACCTTTGGCTCGCTTGGAGCGGGTTTGGGCCAGCGCGATGACCTTACCGGCCTTGACATGCGGGGTGGCCGCAGTCATGGTTTCAAAACAATAGTTGACCTGTCCGCCAATCAGGTCAACCAGCAAGGGGCCAGACCCTTTGTAGGGCACATGCAAGGCGTCGATGCCGGCCCTGAGCTTGAACATCTCCAAGGCCAGGTGTTGGGCAGAGCCCCCGCCGGCAGACGCAAAAGAAACCTGCCCTGGGCGGGCCTTGCAAAGTGCGACCAAATCGGTCACGGTTTTGGCGGGAAGGGCTTCGTTGCCGATGAGCAAATTGGGCGTCACACCCACCAGACAGATGGGCACAAAATCATTCTCAACCGAATAATTCAGTCTGGGTTGCAGTCCGGGCGCAATGGCGTGGCTATTGATGTGCGCCATGAGCAAGGTGTTGCCATCACCCGCTTGTTTGGCGACATAGTCGGCCGCAATCACTCCTGCGGCACCCGCCCGGTTTTCAATCACGATCGAGGTGTTCCACAGTACTTGCAACTTTTGAGCCACCACCCGTGCCAGGGCGTCGGTGCCGCCCCCGGGTGGAAAACCGACCACGATGCGCACCGGCCCGCCGGGCAGGTTTTGCGCCCACAAGGCGGGGGTTGCCAGGCTCGCCACACAGGCACCGATGCTTTTGATCCAAACTCGACGTTTCATGGCCACCTCAAGATTAAAAGGGCCATCTCATTTTATGGAACGGGCCCCAATAAGCAAGTGTTTGGCGAGTGGCCAAAATCGGCATGCCATGCAAGGCGGATTTCGACGCAGATATCGGAATATCTCTGCAAAAAATTCAACGAAGCAGGGTGCCCGAGTTTGGGATGAAACGACGCATGGGGTTTTGCAGGGTTTCCTTAAATATTTTTAAATAGCACTTTTGTGTATATAATAATTTAGTGATTAATTTTTTATATTCATTTTTCGGCACTCGCTTTCCGGGTTGTGGGTCGGGGGCGTGCCCGTGATCATCATTGCATCGGGCGCTGTGATCGCCAGAGAGTTTCAGGCCGAGATAGGCCGTATTCCGCCTGCTTTTCTGCCTCTGGGCCACAAGCGACTCTATGAGCACCAAGCCCATCATCTGCGTCAGGCCTTCCCGGATGAACAGATCTTCATGTCGATTCCGGAGTCATTTCGTGTTCCCCCGCACGACATCGAACTGTTGGCAGGCCTGGGGGTTCAACAGGTGCAAGTGCCCGAAGAGTTGCCTCTGGGCGCATCCATTCTGAGCATCATCAACCGCATCGGGATCTACGACGGGCCCTTGCGCCAACTTCATGGCGATACGCTAATCGACCTCTTTCCCAAAGAAGCCGATGTCATCGGATTGGGGCACACTGAAGATGACTACCCTTGGGAAATCGAAGACCGCTCGGCCCAGGATGCCACGGCTTGGTGTGGCTATTTTTCGTTCAGCAACATCAAGCTTTTGGCCCAGTCCTTGGCATTGAGTCAAGGCAATTATGTCGATGCCATCCGACATTACCGCACCGTTCAGCCACAGAGCGCCCGACTCATCGAAGGCTGGAAAGACATGGGGCACATCAACACCTACTACCGGGCACGTGCCGAATTCACCACCGAACGTGCCTTTAACCAACTTCGCATTGAAGATGGGGTGGTTCGAAAAACCGGAACTGATGGTCGCAAGATCGAAGCTGAAAGCCGATGGTTTTCAACCCTTCCACCACGCCTGAAAAAGCACACCCCGCAGTTGATCCACTGCAGCACACATGGCAGCCAGCCTCATTACGACATCGAGTATGTGCCTCACTTGTCTTTGGCCGAGCTCTACGTGTTTGGCAATCTGCCCGTCGCCTTCTGGGCCAAGATCTTTCAGCGGGTCAACCAGGTCTTGGGCGATTTTGCGCAAGCCACTCCCGAAGTGCGGCTGAACGCCCGTTTGATTGAGCAAGACTTTGAGCATCTGATCGTGCACAAAACCATGGCCAGGCTCAAAGACCACCTGGGCTCACAGGGCCAGACATTTGACACCCCGCACGAATTGAACGGCCAATCCCTGCCCTCATTGAATGACATCTTGCGTGTGTGTCAGGCTGCCATTGCGTCTCAGGCACCCATGCCATCCGTCATTCACGGCGACTTTTGTTTCAGCAACATCTTGTATGACTCGCGCCTGGATCGACTGAAACTGATCGACCCGCGTGGGCTGAACGGTCAATCAGAGCCTTCCATCGAGGGCGACCTGCGCTATGACATCGCCAAATTCACACACTCTGCCGTGGGCCTGTATGACCATATTGTCAGCGGTCACTATGAACTGCAAGAACTGGGCACCCATCGCTTTTTTTTGAAGATCGACGCCGATCTGCAAACCCAGACTGCGGTAAAACATTTTTTGTCCTCCACCTTGCATGGACAACGCGTTTTTGATGCCTTGCCGCTGGTGGTGCTCTTGTTTTTCTCTATGTTGCCGCTGCACTCTGAATCGCCCAAGCGCCAGCGCGCGCTTTATGCCAATGCCCTGCGCATCTTTCAACTTTGGAGAGAGGTGTAAATGTTCGTTTTTCCAATGATGGGCATCAGCCGCCGCTTCACCGAGGCGGGGTATGCACAGCACAAATACATGTTGCCGCTGCATGGGCGCAGCGTGCTGCACCATGTGGTGGAGTCATTTCAACATTACAGACATGAAGACGAATTCATCTTCATCTGTCGGCAGGATGCCCACGAAACTCGCTTCATCCGACAGGTGTTGGATGATCTGGGGGTCGCGCATTACCGCTTGGCCGAACTGCCGCACCCGACGCAAGGGCAAGCCCAAACCGTGTTCATGGGCCTGGAGGCCGTGGGCACCCATGCGGATGAGGAAGTCTATATTTTCAATATCGACACGATGCGGCCCGGTTTTATCAAGCCATCGGCATCTGATTTGGGGGATGGCTACCTCGAAGTCTTTCAAGGCACAGGTTCGCACTGGTCCTTTGTACTGCCCGGGGCCCAACGACAAGTATTACTCACCACCGAGAAGGAGAGGATTTCCGATCTGTGTAGCGATGGCTTGTACTACTTCAGACGCAAGGCTTGGTTTGATCAAGCTTTCAAACTTGCTCAAGGCGGCCAATTATTGAACCGGGGGGAATACTATATCGCCCCCTTGTACAACCACCTGATCGAACAGGGCTTACGCATCAAATACGGCGAGATCGAAGCGCATGAGGTCATTTTTTGCGGAACCCCCCAGGAATACGAAGCGCTAAACCCCTTGATATCCACCCAGCCCCCCAAAGTCTTGCCATGAACCTCCAGCGTGTGGCCATTGCCATTCCAATTCATGCCCCTCATTTTCAATTCGGTACCCAATGGGTTTACGCATCCTTGGGGGCAGAGTTCGATCTGGTGTTTGTCCACACCACGAAAGAAGAAAAATCTGCCTTCGAAAAACATTTCCCCAAAACGGCTCTGGACCATTTCCAGAGTCTGGTGCTGGCCGATCATTTTTCCGAGGATCAACTGGCCCTTTTGGCTGAAAAACGCGCCCAGCCCAGCGTCAAAAAATTCTATGCCCTCGAGCGACTACAAGCGCATTATTCACACGTGATTTGTTTGGATGCCGAATGTTTGGTGTTGCGCAGGTCTGGCTGGGTCCAGGCAGCGCAGACCATCATGTCCCGCCAACAATGGTTCGGCGGTCAGTTGCACCCAGGGATGGTGGGGGAGCGGCAGATCGTGCAATGTTCAATGACTGAACTGCCACTCCCATACGGTCTGCTGACGCCATACACCCATCGAATTGAGGATCTGATCTACACTTGGTGGTGGGATTTGCCCATCTACGAATCAGCTCACCTACCGGCATTTCTAGAGTGGATCGGTTGGCACCACAAAGACGAATTCCTACGCCGCATCTCCTGGTTTTCTTTTGACCATGTGGTGTATCAGTGGTTCACCCATCTATTTCACGGGTTTGAATTGGTCACTTGCACCGGCCACCATCATTCGCTGGAGTTTAGCCCCAGCCATGTGGTGGAGTACATGCATACCGAGGTCGCCCAATTGCATTGGGTCAACGGGTTGGCCTATACCCAAAACCCGACGTTCTATCAGGAGAGGGGGTTTCTTGCCGTCTTCCACCTGGATCGCTCGGTGTACCCGATATTCACCCCTTGATTCAGTCACCAACGATCTTGCGTTCACGGATGATGGCGCCAAAGCGCCTGGAGTCTTCTTGCGCCTTGGCCGCGAATTCGGCAGGGTTGAGGGGCAAGGCCTCACCACCCAGAGCCTGTATGCGGTCTTTCACCGCCGTGGTGGCCAAGATGCGGTTGATCTCGCGATTGAGCAGGGACACCACCTCGGCGGGGGTGCCTGCCGGGGCATAGAAACCAAAGACGGTGTCGGCGTCAAAGCCCTTCAGCCCCACTTCGTCCAAGGTCGGCACCTGAGGAAACAACGGCGAACGCTTGGGGCTGCCCACGGCCAAGAGTTTCAGCCGACCGGCGCGCACCTGATTAAGGCCTATACCAGGATCAAAGTAAAAATCGATCTGCCCGGCCAACAGGTCTTGCAGGGCTGGCGCCGCACCGCGATATGGCACATGCACGGCAAACAAACCGGCTTGGCTCTTCATCATCTCGCCAGCCAAATGCGGCGAGCTGCCGTTGCCCGCCGAACCATACGAGAGGCGACCCGGATTGGCTTTGACATAGTCTAAAAATTCTTGAGCGGTATTCACCGGCAATGACGGCTTGGTGACCAGGAACACCAGCACGCGGGCTGCAGAGGCCACGGGGGTGAGTTCTTTGACGGGGTCAAAGGGCATGCGGGCGTAAATGTGTGGATTGACCGATACCATGCCACCCGAGCTCATCAAAAGGGTGTATCCATCGGCAGCGGATCGGGCAACCACTTCGCCGCCTAAGTTGCCATTGGCTCCGGCGCGGTTTTCCACCACCACACTTTGGCCCAATGCTTCTGCCAGCGGTGTGCCGATGGCACGAGCGATCTGGTCTGCCGCGCCACCGGGCGGGAAATTGACCACGATGCGGATGGGCTTGGTGGGCCAACTTTGCGCCCAAGCCGTCCCCAATAGGCCCATGGCCAATAGGCTGGCCGTCAGCCAGCGTCGGGTGAGGGTCAGGGGGGATGGAATGGATGTCATGTGGGGGTCTCCTTCATCATCATTGTTGTGCACCAAACTGCCAGACTAAGGGCGGCCAGTGCGAGGGTTTTTCATCCACAAAATCGGTTGTTCTGGCACCGGGCGTGCGGGTGCGCCATGCTGCGCCAAGGCCTGATCCAAAGCCTGCCCGGCTTCATCTTGCAAGGCGGCACGACGCCAGCGCTCTATGCGCGCCAATTGCTCATTCGCGGGAACACCGTCGGCCAAGCCATGTGTGAGGATGTGTTGCAAATTGCGGCGTGAGCGGTCGTGCGTGCTGCCGTAGCCTTTGACCAACTGACCGCAACGCGCAACCTCCAAACCCAAGGCCGGACTGGTGCGGGTTGCTTGCAATAGGGCCTGCAGCCAGCCCTCGATTTGGGCCTGCTCGGCCGCATATCGGCTGCCCCAAGGTCGGACCCAGCGCAAGGAAGCCAACAGGCGCAGCATCAGCCAGCCCCCCAGGGTGTGCGTGGCCACCTGGATCGGCAGTGCCCAAGGGGCACGACCTTGAGCCACCCGACGACGATCCCAATTCAAGGCACGCTCGGCCCAGGCGGTCGGCAAAAGGCCGGCGATTTCGGGCACACCGGGTTTGAAATGGTCGTATATCTTGAGCAGATCGTGCGCCCCCGCACGGGTCTCACGGCGCAATCGGGCCATCCTGCTGGCGCGGCTTTTCAGGTCGGCCACGCGGATGACATCGTCAAAAGCCATCCAAAGCGCCAACCAGCGCGCAACCTCCTGGGTGATGGGGTGTCGCTCGGTGCCGGGGCTGGCAGTCTGCTCGGCCTGCAAAACGCTTTGCAATCGACGCACATACAAGGCCAAATAGGCGGGGCCTTGGTGCTCAAGCAAACGCGCCTGGGCCAAAGCCAACACGGGATGAGTGTCGGCAGGAAACTGGACGGCCAAATCGGCCCACAGCGTGGGGGCGGCATCGGTCTTGGGTTCGACCCATAAGTCCTCCAGGTAACGCTGTTGCTCGCGCTGACGCGTGATGGCCGCATGACCCAAGGCGAAACCACGCTGACTGGCGCGAGCACTGGCGCTCTCCCCTGCCAAGACGGCCTCATAGATGGCGCGGTCAAAGGGCAGCAAATCACTGGCGGCGATACAACCCAGCATGACGGCGCTGACGACGGTACCCGCCTGACGGGTCAAATCGGCCATGTCCAGCACATGGTGGGCACGACTGTGTTGGGCGACCAGTTCGGTCAAGGCGGTCGTGCTCATGCGACCGTCGCCCATGACCATTTTCTCGGCGGTGGTGAGCACCCTGCCCCCATGGCTAATGACCAGGGTGCGATCCGCCGAGGCCATGCCTTGGGCCATCTGGCGCGAGGTCTCGAGCAACTCGGACGAGATCAAAGCATCGAGTCGGCCTGGCAAGGGATTCAGGCCCAATACGGGGCGTTGACGGCCCAGGACACTGAAGGGTTGTGGAAAGATTTCCAGATAATAGGTGGTGGCACCGGTGCGTTGGGCCACACCCGGCACCGAAGTCGCCTGTGCCGGATGACCAGCTTGGTGGGCCACTTCAACCAACCAATCGGCCAGCACGCTGCCGCCCTCGCCGCCCAAGGCGCACAACAATATGGAGATGGGGGCCGTCACGGTCTGGCCCCTTGTAGCCACTGGCGAGCGACGCTGCGCAAGCCACCCAGCACGCGCTCGGGCCAGCGGGGGTTTTGCACCACTTCGGCACGGTAAAACGAGGGACATAAAGTGGCGGCATGGGCATTGGCGCCACACAGGCCGCAGCCCACGCAACCGTCAATGACGGTGGCCACCGGGTCGACCTTGAGAGGGTCAGGGTTGTCTTTCAATGTCAGCGTCGGGCAACCCGACAAGCGAATGCAAGCATGGTCGCCGTTGCACACGTCCTCGTCAACACCATACTTGACACGCTCAACACGTTCACCGCGAGCCAGCAAAGACGCCAGCCAGGGCTTGATGCGACGCTGACGCTCCAATTGGCATTCGCCCTCAGCCACGATGACTTTGAGGCCCTGAAACGAGGTGGTGAAGGCTTCGGTCAGGGTGGCGCGCATCTCCTCCACATGGTAGGTGTGCACGGTGCGTAACCACTGCACGCCCAAGCCCTTCAAGGTCTGCTCGATGGTCTGGTTGGTATGCGCCAAACTTTGCCTTTTGTCATCGACCGACTGTTTGACCTGCTCGGGGGGTGTATTGATGATGTCTTGGGTGCCGGTGGCCGAGGTGTAACCGTTCTTGAATATCAACAGGACTGCATCGTCGCCATTGAAGAGCGCGCTTTGCACGCCTGTCAACAAGCCGTTGTGCCAAAAGCCCCCATCGCCCATGACCGAGAGCACCCGGCGCTTCATGAGCGGCGAGACGCCGGCGCGACTGGCCAGGCTCATCCCGTAGCCCAGGATCGAATGCCCCACCGAAAAGGGCTCGAAGGTGGCCAAGGCATGGCAACCGATGTCGCCCGAGATGTGCACAGGCCCCACGTCTTGTTGGGCCATCTTCAATGCGGCAAACACCGGTCGCTCCGGACAGCCGATGCACATGCCCGGCGGACGCGTTGGCAGGGGCTCTCTCAAGGTCTGCTGCACATCGCGGCGGCGTTCGGCATTACCACGCAACCACTGCCGGGTGGACTCGGGCACTGCATCGGGTCGATGGCGATCGAGAAAGGCCATCAAACCCGCCGCCATGACTTCGGCGGTGTACTCACCTGCGCTGGGCAAGAGGTCTTTCCCATGCAATGGGGTTTGCAGATCGAGTCGGCGCAAGGCCAGGGCCAATTCCTGTTCAATGTATTCAGGTTGCCCCTCTTCCAACAACAGCACGGCCTGCTTGTCGGCGCAAAAGGCGCAGAGGTCTTCGGGGACCAGCGGCCAGGTGACGTTAAGCACATGGATGGACAAGCTGCTGTGCCCAAAGGCATCGGCCAGACCAAACTGCTGCAAAGTGCGTATCAGGGTGTTGTACAAACCACCCTGCACCAGCAGCCCCAGGTCGGCGTGCTGAGTACCGGGCATGGTTTCATTCAGGCCGCGCTCACGGATGAAACGGCGGGCCGCAGGTATGCGTTCACTGGCCTTGATTTTTTCCTGCACAAAAGTAACCGGCGGATGTGCCAAACGCATGTAGTCAAATCGAGCCGGGTCTTGAATGAGGTTTTGCTTTGACCAGCGCGGGGCCTTGTTGTCTTTGGCTACGAAGCTTCCGCGCACATGGCAAGCGCGTATGCGCAACTCGAGAATGACGGGCATCCGGCTGGCCTCGCTCAATTCGAACCCTTGCTCGACCATGCTCACCATCTGCGGCAGATCAGGGCGAGGGTCCAGCAAGCACATGCCCGATTTCAAGGCATAGGCATGGGTGCGCTCTTGAATGACGCTGGCGCCCTCACCGTAATCTTCACCCACCACAATCAGCACGCCGCCAGTGACTCCGGGCGAGGACAGGTTCGAGAGCGCATCGGCAGCCACATTGGTGCCGACGATCGACTTCCAAGTCACCGCGCCGCGCACCGGGTAATGGATGGAAGCCCCGAGCATGGCGGCAGCAGAAGCCTCATTGGAGCAGGCTTCGACATGCACGCCCAATTCGTCCATATAAGGCTTGGCCTGCACCATGACATCCAGCAGGTGTGAAACCGGCGCACCCTGGTAACCGCCCACATACGACACCCCCGCTTGTAAAAGCGCTTTCGTGATGGCCAAGATGCCTTCACCGTGAAAGGTATGTCCCGAGCCCAGGCGCAAGGCCTTGATTTCTTCGACAAATGAAACTTCCAAAACGAGGCTCCTGATGGTTGGAGGTCAACTGCCGATGATGCCACCGTCCAGGCGACGAATCACCACATTGGCCGAGCGTGGGCGACCGTCGGGTCGGAAATCGGGCCAATTCGAGTAGCGCTGGGGTTGGGCAGGGTCACTGCGATCAGACGGGGTTTCGCCAGGGTGCTGAACGCTGATGAAAAGATGTCGCCCGTCAGGGGTAAAGGTGGCGCCGGTGATTTCACAATTCGTGGGGCCAGTGAGGAATCGACGGACTTCGCCAGTTCGGGGGTCACAAGCCAGCATCTGGTTGTTGCCAATTCGCGCCATTTCTCCTTTGTACATCTGGGTCGCGTGGGCGTCGGTCTGAATCCAGAGCAAGCCATTGGGGCCAAAGCACACCCCGTCGGGACACGCAAAGATGTCGCCTTGAACATTGCCTCGCGCCTCAACGCGGTCGTTGGCCGGGTCACCCGCCAGCAGCAAATGATTCCAAACCATGCCCAGGCCATCGAAATCGCCCTCTTCCTTCCAACGGATGATTTGGCCCATGACGTTGTTGGCGCGCGGATTGGCGGCATCGACTCCCGGCTGTTTGTCCTGGCCACGGGCGCTGTTGTTGGTCAGGGTGCAATAGACCCAGCGGGATACCTTATCTATAGCCAGCCACTCGGGACGATCCATTTTGGTGGCGCCCAATAGGTCGCTGGCTTGACGCGCCTTGATCAAGACTTCACCTTGATCCGCAAAACCATTGGCGGCCGTCAAAGGCCCCTCACCATGCACCAATGGCAACCAACGTCCTGTGCCGTCTGAGTCAAAACGCGCTACATATAGCGTGCCATGATCGAGCAATTCCCGATTGGCACGCGCGCCACCCGCTCTCATGGGATCGCGGCTGACAAATTTATAGATGTACTCGAAACGCGCATCCTCACCCGAATAGACCACCGCCCGCTGATCGCGGGTCAATGCGACCCATGCCCCCTCGTGCGCGGCGCGACCCAAGGCCGTGCGTTTGATCGGCTTGCTGTCGGGGTCATGGGGGTCTAGTTCAACCACCCAGCCAAATCGATTGGGTTCGTTGGGGTTTTGAGAGGCGTCAAAACGCGGGTCATGCGCGTCCCAGCCGTAAGCACTTTTTTCACGCATGCCCCAGCGACGGTGGTGGGCACTGATCTGCGAGCCACCGCCAAAATAAAACATCCAGTTTTCTTCTCCTGACAGGTACGTGCCCCATGGGGTTTGGCTGCTGGCGCAGTTGTTGAGCGTGCCCAACACGGTGCGACCTTCAGGATCGGCTGAAGTGCGCATAAGCGGGTGGCCAGCAGCCGGACCGTTGACCTGAAATGGGGTGCTGAGGGTGACGCGTCTGGCCCAACGCGACGGGCGCACCATCTCCCAGCGCTCACCCATCCAACGAACCTCATAGACCGACAAGCCATGGGCGTTTTGAGATTTGCGGACCTTCTCAGCATTCATGGGCCGAAAGCCATCGGGGTGCAAAAGACCGTCGTCGGTGTACTCGTGATTGAGCGCAATCAGGCCATGGGTGGAGCTGCCGTTGATGGGGAAAAATTCGAGCCCGTCGTGGTGCATCCCCATTTGCAGCGCTTGATCCTCTGCGCTGTTGCTGGCGTCAAAACGAAAGGCCGGCATGCGACCAGGCACGCCGATGGGTTCACCCCAAGGGGCAATGACTTGGGCCACATAACCCGCAGGAACCACCAAGGTGTCGCCGATTCCAGCCGGGATGGCCTGAAAGCCGATGCCACGCGACGCACCCGGTGGCAGGCTGACGCAAGCCGTCAGGGGTTGCAAAAGGGCCGCAAAAGCAGCCCATCCGGCCCCTTGCAGCAGGGTTCGACGGCCAGGATCCGAAACCTCGTGGATGATGGGATTGCCCGAGGTGTTACTGTCTTCCATCTGGGAATGGTCTTTGGCCATGGCTGAGATTTTGTGATGATTTTGCCCCCATCATAAGCAAGCGCAGCATGCCCATCGATCAGGTGTTTCCAGTGGGCTCATGATGGCCAAAGAGCACGAGCGGGCATCAGAAGGGGTATTGACGCGGCTGGGTTTGCACTGTGACCCACCTCAATTCAGTGAATTCGTGGATACCAGCCTTGCCGCCAAAACGCCCCAGGCCGGACCCCTTGACCCCACCAAAGGGCATTTGTGCTTCGTCGTGGACTGTCGGTCCATTGACATGGCAGATACCGCTATCAATTTTTCGCGCGACGTTATAAGCGCGAGCGATGTCGCGACCAAATACAGCGGCACTCAAGCCGTATTCATTATCGTTGGCACAGGCCACCGCCTCTTGCACGCCATTCACCCGCACGATGGCTTTGACCGGACCGAAGGTTTCCTCGTGATAAATGCGCATGGCAGAAGTGACATGATCGAGCAAGGTGGCCGGCATCAGCGTACTGTCGGCTTTGCCACCACAAACCAACTTGGCCCCTTTGGCCAACGCATCATCGATCAAGGCATTGCAGTGCTCAACCGTGCTCATGCCAATGACACTGCCCAGCACCACAGGTTCGGGCTTGCGTGGATCGCCCAAGGGCAAGTTTTTGGCCTTTTCAGCAAATTTTCGCACGAACTCATCAGCGATTTTTTGATCGACGATCAAACGCTCTGTGCTCATGCATATCTGACCACTGTTGGCAAAGCAACCAAAAGCGGCGCCATTGACGGCCTCGTCAATGTCAGCATCATCGAGCACCACCATCGGTGCTTTGCCGCCTAACTCCAATACCGCAGGCTTGAGGTATTTGGCGCAGGTCATGGCAATCAGTCGACCCACGCGGGTGCTGCCAGTAAAGTTGACACGCCGCACAGCCGGATGGGCGACCATGGCTTCGACCACCGCACCGGCATCGGCTGGGGCATTGGTGATGTAGTTCAATACGCCTGGAGGGAAACCAGCATCCTGGAAGGCTTCAACGATCAGTTGGTGGGTGCGCGGGCAGTTTTCGCTGCCTTTGAGGATCACGGTGTTGCCGCAAGCCAAGGGAGTGGCGATGGCGCGCACCCCCAAGATGATGGGGGCATTCCAAGGGGCGATACCCAGCACCACCCCGGCAGGTTGCCGCACGCCCATGGCCAGACTGCCGGGGATATCAGAAGGAATGACCTCACCGGCGACTTGGGTGGTCAAAGCCGCTGCTTCGCGGATCATGCCTGCAGCCAGAAAAACATTGAAGCCGGCCCACATGGCGGTAGCGCCAGTTTCGGCCGGCACCGCTTCGATGAATGCGGGGGTTTTGGCTTCGAGGGCGTCAGCTGCTTTGAGCAAAAGGTTTCGGCGCTCGCCGGGGCCGGTCTCGCTCCAATTTCGGAAGGCTTCGGCAGCAGCCTCTACGGCCATGACGGCGTCTTGCGGACTGGCCGCTGGCGCACGAGTGGCCACAGTGCCATCCAGAGGATTGCGACGTTCGAAAGTCGCGCCTTTTTCGGCAGTGACTTTCAGGCCATTGATAAGCATCGATAGGTCAGACATAGCGGAACCTCTTAAAGTCAATAGGAATGAATGAATCAACCATGGGCAGGGTCTATGGGGCAAGTGTCAAGATGGGTGCAGGGGCTTGCGACGTTGTACGGCATCTTGGGCATTGGTGGTTTCAACACCCTGCGCCCCCAAGTAGGCCTCAAGCACCACCGAAGAGCGCGCCAACAAACGGGCATCGCCACTGGCAACGATCTGACCGCGCTCCAGCACATAGCCGCGATCGGCAACGGCCAAGGCTTTTTTGACATTTTGCTCAACCATCAATACCGTGGTGCCGGCATCGGCAATGCGCCGGGCGATACCCAGCAATTCATCGACCATTTTCGGCGCCAAACCCAAGGAAGGCTCATCGAGCATCAACAAACGCGGCGCGCTCATCATGGCGCGGGCGACGGCCACCATCTGTTGCTCGCCGCCACTCATCGTACCGGCCAATTGAGCAGCCCGCTCTTTGAGCTTTGGAAAATCAACAAAGGCTTGCTCGATGCGACGCAAACGGTCTTGTTTATTCAACAACCAGCCGCCGAGTTCCAGATTCTCAAGGACAGACATTTGGCCAAACAACTGACGCCCCTCGGCCACCAGAGCCACGCCGCCTCGCACGATCTCATGGGTTTTCTCTGGCAACTCTTCTCGGTTCAGCAACACCTCACCTTGACGAGGGATCAGGCCATTCAAGGCCTTGAGCAGGGTGGTCTTGCCGGCTCCGTTCGGACCCAGAATCACAGTCAATCCGGGTCGGACCTCAAGGTTGATATGACGCAACACCTGCACCGGACCATAACCAGCCGATAGGCCGCGCACTTGCAAATGGGCTTGGGCATCCAGTCCAAAGGACTGATCAGGGCGATACCACATCATGACAGTCCCTCGCTTGGGGCAGCGGACATCTCATCACCCAAGTAGGCTTCTATGACTTCGGGGTTACGGACGACTTCGCGCGGCGCAGCGTCAGCAATCTTGCGCCCCTGGTGCAAGACGATGACGCGCTCGACATGGCGCAGCAACACCGTGACAGCATGCTCAATCCAAACGATGGTGAGGTCCAACTCATCGCGCAAGCGACGAATCAAACGGGCCATATCCTCTAATTCGGCCTCGGTCAGACCGGCGGCAACTTCGTCAAGCAGCAAGACTTTGGGGCGAGTCGCCAGCGCCATGCCTATCTCCAGCAAGCGTTGCTGCGAAGGGGTCAAATCGGAGGCTTTCGACTCGGCATGAGCATCCAATCCAATCAATCGCAGTATTCCGGAAACATCGCGCAAGGCCCAAGGCACACCCTGCTCCTCTCCCCACCAAATGTAACGACGCGAACGTCGACCGGCAAATTTCATTCCAAAATCAACGTTGGCGGCCACACTCATGTCACCAAATGTACGCGGCGTTTGGAAGGTGCGAGCCAAGCCTTGGGCGGCGTAACGGTGCGGGCGCTGGCCGGTGAGGTCCCGCCCCATGGCCATCAAACGACCGGAAGTGGGTTCGATCACACCGCTGATGGCGTTGAAGAAGGTGGTTTTTCCCGCACCGTTGGGACCGATGATGCCTACCAACTCGCCGGCTTTGAAACGGGCACTGACTGCGTCAACAGCCGTCAGCCCCCCAAAGCGCACGGTGATGTCCAGTGCTTCTAATAAGCAGTCGTTATCTGGGCTCATCACCAATTCACCTCACGGGCACGGCGAGCACGCGCCTTATCTCTGGCTTTGTCGCCACTCCACTCATATCGCTTGACGCGCCACCAAAAGCGGATGTCATCTCGCCAGATTTTCCAGGTATCGAATCGCAGCGAAGCCAAACCACCAGGCAAATACAACACCGAAAGGATTAACAAGATCCCCAGAGACATCATGTAAATTTGCGGGGCTTGCAGCCTTAATGTCTCTGCCAAGACGCTGAAAACAATGGCGGCGATCAGAGGGCCCCACAGGGTGGTTGCACCACCGATCAAAGCGATCAGCACGGTCTGGAACCCGATAAATGGATTGAAGACGGTATGGGGGTCGATATAAGTCCAACGCACGCTCATGGCCGCACCCATCGCGCCAGCCACGGCTGCAGTGAAACCAAAACCCACGATCTTGACCCATCGGGTATTCACTCCCAAGGTCTGGGCCCTTTGTTCGTCGGCTCCAATGCCCGCCAAAGCCAAGCCCAAACGGGTGCGACGCAAAGCGATGGACAAAGCCACAGTACCCATTGCCAATGCCAAGACGGTCAGATAAATGGTGTCACGCTCGGGCACCACAGTCAGTACCCGCCCGACAGTTCCCGTGACGGATTTCTCAAAATAGGTGATGGCATGGCGAATCAACTCGGTCATGCCAAAGGTCAATACGGCAAAATAGGTGCCACGCAGGTGTAGCACCGCCGATCCCATCAGGACAGCGACGGCAGTGGCGATCAGAGCGCCCAGGGCGATGGACTCCACCCAACCGATTTGCTCCAGCATGAGCGCACCAGAGTAGGCCCCAACGCCAAAGAAAGCCGAGGTAGCCAGCGAGAGGTATCGGGTGCTGCCGCAAAACAAGCCCCAACTGGAGGACAAAGCCACATACATCAAACAGGTCAGCGCCATCGAGACCACGAATTCGCTGCCGTAATAGGGAATGGCCAAGGCCCAGCCTGTCAGACCGAACCAGACCAATAGGTCGCGAGTGAGTCGTTGACTGTCTTTCATGCTTTTCGACTTTTGCGAGTGAATAGTCCTTCAGGACGGAGCAGCAAAACGCCGATGAACACCACATAGGACAACAAAGCCTTGAGCGAGGGGTTGGTGTAGTGCATACCCACAGCCTCGACCAAACCCAGCAGCAAGCCACCAGCCAATGCACCAGCCATGCTGCCAAAGCCACCCAAGGTGATCACGATGAGGGCAGTGACTGTGTAAGGCTCGCCCATCGATGGGGCAATGGTGTAAGCCATGGACAACAAGCAACCTGCCACGCCCGACAACCCCAGTCCGATGCCAAACATCATCGGGTGCAGTTTCTGAGTATCGATACCCACCAATTGAGCCCCCAGTGGCGATTGCATCAGGGCGCGGACTCCTTTGCCCAACAGGGTCATGCGCAGCAACAGGATCAAAGCCGCACAAAAAGCCAAAGCCAGGGCGAACACCAATAATTTGTTCCCAGCGAACTGGCTATCACCGATCTTCACGGGTTCGGTCATGAAGTCATACCCGCGCAAATCCCCTCCCCAGACGTGACTGACCAAGTTTTGTACCAGGAACATCAGGCCAAAGGCTACCATCAAGCCACGAGCCTCAAAAATGTCGATTTGCGGTGAGGTCTGCGCCAAGCGGCGAAAGCAAGCCCAGTGGATCACCACCCCCAACGCCATCAAGAAGGCAAACGAGAAAGGCACCATCAGCAGTGGGCTCCAGCCGAAACTCGACTGCATCATCCAAGTGAGGTAGGCACCGAGCATCAAGAACTCGCCATGGGCAATGTTCAAAATGCGCATCAGGCCATACTGCAGGTTCAACCCTAAGGCAACCAAAGCGTAAATGCCCCCGGTGATCAAACCAGAGGCCAACAGTTCCAGCCAAGCGGAAATTGACATGCGTGCGAAAGGCTAAGTACAAAACCCCGGGCCCGGCATATCAAACGCGCCGGCGCGGGGTCTGTGGGTGGGGCTCAGCTCCAGGCCGGCTTTTGGGTATTGATCTTGGCGGTGGCACGCGCTTGTGGCCACACCACTTCGAATTCACCGTTTTGCCATTGGCCGATCGTGCCTGGTGTACCCACATTCTCGCTACCGGCAAAACGGATGTCACCCAAAATGGTTTTATGGGTGGTGTTGGCCACGTAGTCGCGGATGGCCTTGCGATCAAGGCCTTGCAATTTGACAGCCTGAGTCAGGATCTCAAGACCAGCCCAGCAGGCCCCCGAGGCCCAACGGTCGGGCTCTTTCTTCTGGCTGGCCAAGTGGGCATCAAAGTAGGCTTTGGCCCCTGGGCTGGTCTTGCCGTTCCAGGATCCCATGCCCATGACCCCTTCGGCGCCCGCCTGGGTCATGACGTTCTTATAAAGCGGGAAGGCGGTGCCCACTGATGCATAAAACACCTTGGGATTAAAGCCGATCTCTTTGGATTGGCGACTGGCCAGGATGGTGTCGGGCGGATAGGTAAAGCCAACAAAAGCGTCCGGGTTCTTGTCTTTGATCGAGCGCAAAACGGGCAACAAGTCCTTGACGCCACCGGGATAGCTCTTGTCTTCGACCAAATTGATGCCACTGCCCTGTAGGGCCACCTTAAAGGCGGCGTAGTTCTCCAAGCCAAACAAATCATCCACATAAATGCAAGCCACGCTACGGATACCGTTGGCCTTGAACATATCGACGATGGCGTCGCACATGGGTTTAGGCTGCTGCAACAACAAAAAGAAATAAGGCAACTTCATCTCGACCAAGCGACGGCTGAGCGCCGTGGGGGCCAGGAAGGGGTATCCGAAGCGGTTGGCCAGGGGTGCCACGGCGAAGTTGGCGTTGCTGCCCCAAGGCGGCAATACCAAGTCAACTTTATCGCTGCCCATGAGTTTTTCATAGGTGCGCACCACGGTCTCCACATCGCTGCGATCGTCCGAGCTGATCAGTTCGATCTTGCGCTTAACACCTTTGACATCCAAGCCGCCAACGGCATTTTGGCGTTCGGCCCAGAGCAAATAGTTGGGCTCTTGGCTGACTTGGGCACCACCGGTCCAAGGGCCAGTACGGGACATCGTGTACCCGATGCGCACAGGTGCGTTTTGAGCCCATAGTTGCGGGGCCACCGCCAAACTGCCCAATGTGGCAGCAGTGGATTGAATGACCGAACGACGATTAGGCAAAGGGGCTTTGGGGCTCACGGCGAATCCTTGTCTAGAACAAAACGAGGATATGCTAATGGAATACCCGAAAGTCTATATAGGTAAAAACCAATAAGAAGATGTGGAGGCGCGGGCCGGAGTCGAACCGACCTACACGGATTTGCAATCCGGTGCATAACCGCTTTGCTACCGCGCCCTGATCCCGATAAAAAAGGGAAGCAAGAGCTTCCCTTTTTGCAAATTGGAGCGGGAAACGAGTCTCGAACTCGCGACCTCAACCTTGGCAAGGTTGCGCTCTACCAACTGAGCTATTCCCGCGTAAGAACCAAATTATAGCGCATTTTTTTCCCTCTGCACAAGCAGGGAAACAAGGCGCCGCCCGTTTCAATGTTTGACTGCCACCCCGTCGGCATCGGGGGCGGCAGGCACAGCCGCCACCACGGGTTCGTCGTCTTTGAGGGCCTCAGGCTCTCGCTCCAGGGCCACTTGCAAAACCTGATCGATCCACTTGACTGGCACGATCTCCAAACCCTGTTTGACATTGTCAGGAATCTCCTGCAAGTCTTTGACGTTTTCTTCGGGGATGAGCACCGTCTTGATACCGCCGCGCAAGGCCGCCAATAGTTTTTCTTTCAAACCGCCGATGGCGGTGACCTCACCCCGCAGGGTGATTTCGCCCGTCATGGCCACATCGCAACGCACCGGAATGCCAGTCAGCGTAGAGACGATGGCCGTGGTCATGGCCGCGCCAGCGCTGGGGCCGTCTTTGGGGGTGGCCCCGTCAGGCACGTGCACGTGGATGTCCTTTTTCTCGAACATCTCGTCTTTGATGCCCAGCACGCGGGCACGGCTGCGCACCACGGTACGGGCCGCTTCGACCGACTCCTTCATCACATCGCCCAAAGAGCCAGTGCGGGTGATTTGTCCCTTGCCGGGCATGACCGCCGATTCGATGGTGAGCAAGTCGCCCCCCACCTCGGTCCAGGCCAGGCCAACCACCTGGCCGACCTGGTTTTGCTGATCGGCACGGCCATAGGTGAATTTGCGCACCCCGAGAAAGTCGTTCAGGTTGTCTGCATTGACCACCACCTGGGGCTTCATTTGCCCCAACTGCAGGCCTTTGACCACCTTGCGACAAATTTTGGAAAGCTCCCGCTCAAGCGCACGGACACCCGCTTCACGGGTGTAGTAGCGCACGACATCCCGTATGGCGCTTTCCTCGACGCGCAATTCTTCCTCTTTGACCCCGTTGTTCTTCAACTGCTTGGGCAGCAGATAACTGGTGGCAATGTGGGTCTTTTCATCTTCGGTATAGCCCGACAAACGGATGACTTCCATGCGGTCGAGCAAGGCCGGAGGAATATTCATCGAGTTGGATGTGGCCACAAACATCACATCGGACAAATCGAAATCAACCTCCACATAATGGTCTGAGAAGGTATGGTTCTGCTCAGGGTCGAGCACTTCGAGCAATGCGCTGGAAGGGTCACCCCGGAAATCGCTGCCCAGTTTGTCGATTTCATCGAGCAGGAACAGCGGGTTGCGGGTGTTCACCTTGGACAGGCTTTGCAGCACCTTGCCTGGTAATGCGCCAATGTAGGTGCGGCGGTGGCCACGGATCTCGGCCTCGTCGCGCATACCGCCCAGCGCCATGCGGACATATTTGCGACCGGTGGCTTTGGCAATCGACTGGCCGAGCGAGGTTTTGCCCACGCCCGGGGGGCCAACCAAACACAGAATGGGGGCCTTGACCTTGTCAACTCGGCGTTGCACCGCCAAATATTCCAGGATGCGGTCTTTGACTTTTTCCAGGCCGTAGTGATCCTCGTTGAGCACGTTTTCTGCCAGCGAGAGGTCATGCTTGATTTTGGTCTTCTTGCTCCACGGCAGGCCGACCAGGACATCGATGTAGTTGCGCACCACGGTGGCTTCAGCGGACATGGGCGACATGAGTTTGAGCTTCTTGAGTTCGGCTTCGGCCTTCTTGCGGGCCTCTTGAGGCATGCGGGCGGCCTTGATCTTCTTCTCAATCTCCTCGATGTCCGCGCCCTCTTCGCCTTCACCCAGCTCTTTCTGGATGGCTTTGACTTGCTCATTGAGGTAGAAGTCGCGCTGATTCTTCTCCATCTGGCGCTTGACTCGGCTGCGAATGCGTTTGTCGACATTCAGAATGTCCACCTCGCGCTCAAGTTGTTCGTACAGGTTTTCCAGCCGCGGCTTGACCTCGGGCAGGTCAAGCACGACCTGTTTGTTTTCCAGCTTCAGTGGCAAATGCGCAGCGATGGTGTCGGCCAGGCGACCGGCATCGTCAATGCTGGAGATAGAGGTCAGGATTTCAGGGGGTATCTTTTTGTTCAGCTTGACGTATTGGTCAAACTGCTGCAACACGGCACGGCGCAAGGCCTCGACTTCGGTGTCTATCTCGCCCGTTTCGGGTTGGATGGGTGACACCTGAGACACAAAGTGCTCAGGGCCGTCTTCAATGTGCAACACACGGGCGCGCTGCTGCCCCTCAACCAACACCTTGACGGTGCCATCGGGCAACTTGAGCATTTGCAAAATGGTGGCCACCGATCCCACCTCAAACATGTCTGCCACTGTGGGCTCATCCTTGGCTGCGGCCTTCTGAGCCACCAGCATGATGCGCCGCTCTGCGGCCATGGCGCTTTCGAGCGCCTTGATGCTCTTGGGACGCCCGACGAAGAGGGGGATGACCATGTGGGGGAACACCACCACATCGCGCAGGGGCAACAAAGGCAGTTCGATGGGGGTCGCCGGCAATAAATTCTGTGCAGACATGTTCAGGCCTTTTTGGCAGCTTCCTGGTAGACCAGGAGGGGGGGCTGGTTGTCCTCGATGGTGGATTCATCCACCACCACTTTTTCCACGTGAGTGGCATTGGGCAGATCAAACATGGTGTCGATCAGCGAATGTTCAAGGATGGAGCGCAATCCGCGCGCCCCAGTTTTGCGCGCCAGGGCCTTTTTGGCGATGGCATGCAATGCGGCAGGCCGGATTTCCAACTCGACCCCTTCCATGGCCAACAGGCGGGCATATTGTTTGACCAAAGCGTTTTTCGGCTCGGTCAATATCTCGACCAGGGCTTCCTCGGTCAATTCATTGAGCGTGGCAACCACGGGCATGCGGCCCACCAGTTCAGGAATCAGGCCAAACTTGATCAGGTCTTCGGGCTCGACCTCGGCAAACACTTCGGTCAGACTGCGTTGCTGCTTGCTTTTAACCGTCGCCCCGAAACCGATGCCAGAGGCTTCGGTTCGATTTTCGATGACCTTCTCCAGGCCTGCAAAAGCCCCGCCACAGATGAACAGAATGTTGGTGGTATCCACCTGCAAGAAATCCTGATTCGGATGCTTGCGGCCCCCTTGGGGCGGCACGCTGGCCATGGTGCCCTCAATCAGCTTGAGCAAAGCCTGCTGTACCCCCTCCCCTGAGACATCTCGGGTGATTGAAGGGTTATCAGATTTGCGCGAAATCTTATCGATTTCATCGATGTAAACGATGCCACGTTGCGCTTTATCCACCTCATAGTTGCAGTTTTGCAGCAACTTTTGAATGATGTTTTCAACATCCTCGCCCACATACCCGGCTTCAGTCAGAGTGGTCGCATCGGCCATGACAAAAGGCACATCGAGCATGCGCGCCAAGGTTTGGGCCAGCAAGGTTTTGCCCGAACCCGTGGGGCCAATCAGCAAGATGTTGCTTTTAGACAATTCGACATCGTCTTTTTTGGCTTTTTCCTTATGGCGCAAACGCTTGTAGTGGTTATAGACAGCAACCGCCAAAGTGCGCTTGGCCACTTCCTGTCCAATGATGTATTGATCCAGATTGGCTTTGATTTGAGCCGGGGTGGGCAAATCGCCCTTGGCCTGGCGGGCCATCTCGGTTTCGGGCAACTCATCGCGGATGATCTCGTTGCACAAATCGATGCATTCATCACAGATGAATACGGAGGGTCCGGCGATCAGTTTCTTGACCTCATGCTGGCTCTTGCCGCAAAAGGAGCAGTAGAGGGTTTTTTCGCCATTGGCGCCTTGAGTGTCGGCCATGTCAGGAAATCCAGTTTTGAATGTTAATGATAACCAAACACACCGAACAAAAGTGGTGTCCAAACAACAATGTCCCTTTTAGGCCATTTTGACCTGTCCAAGGGGTATCGACAGAAAATGCCCAGGGTTGAATCCGCTAAAGGGGCCCATGGGCACCCGTTTGGGTGACCATCGGCATTGGGTATGACGCGACACCCGGTCTCAGGGTCGCTTGGCAATCACCTGATCGACCAGTCCGTACTCTTTGGACTCATCGGCAGATAGGTAGTAGTCGCGTTCAGTGTCGCGCTGGATTTTCTCGAGCGGCTGTCCGGTTTTCTCGGCCAGGATGCGGTTGAGTTGCTCGCGGGTCTTGAGAATCTCACGCGCATGGATCTCGATCTCGGTCGCCTGTCCCTGGGTGCCCCCCAAGGGCTGGTGGATCATGATTTTCGAGTTGGGCAGCGAATAGCGCTTGCCTTTGGCACCCGCAGCCAGCAAAAAGGCCCCCATGCTGGCGGCCATGCCGATACACAGCGTGGACACATCGGGCTTGATGAAGTTCATGGTGTCAAAGATGGACATGCCCGCACTGACCGACCCCCCTGGCGAATTGATGTAGAGCGAAATGTCTTTGTCAGGGTTTTCGCTTTCAAGAAAGAGCAACTGGGCCACGACCAGATTGGCGCTTTGGTCATTGACCGGGCCGACCATGAAGATCACCCGCTCCTTGAGCAAGCGGGAATAGATGTCATAAGACCGCTCACCGCGACCGGATTGCTCAATGACCATGGGAATCAGGCCCAAGGCCTGGGTGTCGAGTGCGCTCATAAATTCTCCATTGACTGGGCTCATTGCCCCATCAGTTCTTCGAATGCCAAGGCTTTTTCAGTGACCTTGGCCTTGCTTAAGATGTGTTCGGTCACGTTGTTTTCAATGACCACCGCCTCGACTTCTGAGAGGCGGCGGTTATCGCCAAAGTACCAGCGCACCACTTCTTCGGGTTTTTCGTAGCTGGAGGCCATTTCATCCACGTGCGCCTTGATTTGTTCCATGGTGGCGCTCAGTTGGTTGACTCTGACCAGTTCCGCCACCACCAGACCCATGCGCACGCGCTGTTCAGCTTGCGGGCGGAACAAATCGTCAGGAATGGGGGCTTTGTCGGCATCTTTGATGCCCCGTTGTTTCAGGTCATCGCGCGCGCCTTGCACCAATCGGTCGATTTCGGCTTGCACGATGGACTGGGGCAAATCAAGTTCGGCCTTGGCGACCAAGGCGTCAAGTGCGGCTTGCTTGTTGCGGGCCATCAGACGGGATTTGACTTCACGTGAGAGGTTTTTTTCAATGTCATCGCGCAAAGACTGCACCGTGGCGCCAGCCACGCCCAACGACTTGGCCAACTCGTCGCTCAGTTCGGGCAGATGGCTGGCTTCGATTTTTTTCACCGTCACCAGAAAGTCGGCGGTCTTGCCGGCCACATCGCGGCCATGGTAGTCGGCGGGGAAAGCCAGGGGGAAGGTTTTGGACTCGCCGACCTTGAGGCCGCGCACCGCATTTTCGAATTCGGGCAGCATTTGGCCTTCGCCGATGATGAAGCTGAAATCGCTGGCCTGTCCGCCTTGGAACAGTTCGCCGTCGATTTTGCCTTCGAAGTCCACTTGGACGCGGTCACCATCGGTAGCCGCCGCGTCGAGGGCGCGCTGGGCAAAAGAGCGCCGCTGTTTGCGCAAAATATCAATGGTTTTGTCGATGGCCTCGCTGCTGACCGTGGTTTGAGCGCGCTCGATCTCTAGCGTGGCCAGCTCTGGCAGCTTGACCTCGGGATACACCTCAAAAATGGCGTCAAAAGCCAACTGGCCTTCAGGGGCCTGATCTTTTTCACTGATGCGGGGCTGGCCGGCAACGCGCAAATTGGCTTCGTTGGCGGCTTGGGCAAATGCCTCACCCACTTTGTCGTTCATGACCTCATAGTGCACCGAATAGCCATAGCGCTGTGCCACGATATTCATAGGCACCTTGCCGGGCCGAAATCCGTCAATTTTGACTTGTCGGGCCAGGCGTTTGAGTCGCTCATTGACTTCATTTTGAATCAGCTCGGCATTGACCGTCAGGGTCATCTTGCGTTCGAGCTTTTCTAGGGTTTCGACGGTCACGGTCATTTGAGTTCTCCATTCATGGGGCCGCAGCACGGGCTGCGAATAAAAATGAGGGGCTGGTGCGCGGGGGGGGACTCGAACCCCCACACCATTGCTGGCGTCAGGACCTAAACCTGGTGCGTCTACCAATTTCGCCACCCGCGCAGGCAAAAGAGCCTCGGGGGGTATTCAGACAGACCCCCCGAGGCTGCTTTGCGGAAGCGGCCATTTTACCCTGAATTGCCCGCCCCTTTGACCTTGAACCATGCCGCGTACATGGCCGGCAGGGCCAGGAGGGTCAGCACCGTGGCCACGATCAACCCTCCCATGATGGCCACCGCCATCGGCCCCCAGAATACGCTGCGTGACAGAGGAATCATGGCCAACACAGCTGCTGCAGCAGTCAGCACGATGGGGCGCAGACGGCGCACAGCAGCCTCGATGATGGCCTGTCGGTCAGGCACGCCCCGTGCCCGGTCTTGCTCGATCTGGTCGATCAGGATGACCGAGTTGCGCTGAATCATGCCCATGAGGGCAATCACGCCCAGCAAAGCCACAAAGCCAAAGGGGCGATTAAGCAACAACAAAGCGGCTGCCACTCCGGCAATGCCCATTGGGCCAGTCAGGAAAACCAGCATGGCGCGGCTAAAACTCTGCAATTGCAGCATCAGCAGGGTAAAGACAATGAACAGCATCAGCGGCACACCCGCCGCAATCGAGTTTGAGCCTTTGGCGCTTTCCTCTACCGCACCAGCGACCTCGATGCGGTAATCGGCCCAGCCCTTCTCCCCCCATTGCGCTTGCAGGGTTGTGAGCGCCGGCATCAATTGCTGGGTGACAGTGGCGCCTTGCAAGCCATCGACAATATCGCTTTGCACCGTGATGGCGTATTGGCGGTTTTCGCGCCAAACCACTCCTGGCTCGAAATCGGCCTTGGGTTGAGCGATTTGGCTCAGGGCAATGGCCTTGCCAGAGAGGCTGGGGACATAGGTAGAGGCCAGGTCGTTCAAGCGGGTGCGTTCTTCGGCTTGACCACGCACCACGATATCGATCAACCGGTCTCCTTCGCGATACTGACCCACGGTGGTCCCGCTGGCCCACAAACGCAAGGCCTGAGCCACCGACTGGCTGGATACTCCAAGGGCGCGAGCCTTTTCCTGGTCGATGTCCAAGCGCACCGTTTTGACAAACTCGTTCCAGTTGTCATTCACCCCCCTGGTGTTGGGGTTTTGTCGCATGACTTCTTTCACTTCATCGGCCCGTTGGCGCAAAGTTTGAGGCTCAACCCCAACCACGCGGAATTGCACCGGATAGGGCACCGGCGGCCCATTGGGCAGCAATTTCACCCGCCCCCGTACCTCGGGAAACTCGCTGGACAACAAGGCGGGCAAAGCCTGGCGCAGGCGCTCCCGAGCCTGAAGGTCGCTGGGCAAGACGATGAATTGACTGACGTTGGATTGCGGGAAAATCTGGTCCAGCGGCAAATAAAAGCGCGGCACGCCCGAACCGACCCAGGTGGTCACGCTGACCACGCCCGGGGCCTGCATCAGGCGTTGCTCAAGACGACGGCTGACCTCAGCGTTGTAAGCCATGGAAGCCCCTTCGGGCAACCAGGTGTCAATCAAAATTTCAGGGCGGCTTGAATCAGGAAAAAATTGTTGCTGTACGCGGCCCATGCCGACCAAACCCAATACCAAAGTGAGCACAGTCAAGGCGATGGTCAGCCATCGGTGGTCCACACACCAACTCACCCAAGCCCGAAACCGGGTGTAGAACGGGGTATCGAACAACTCATGCGGTGCCTCGCTCTCAGACCTGTGTGAGTCGCGCAGCAACCAGTGGCCAATCAGCGGCACGAAAAAAACCGACACCCACCAGCTCAACAGCAAAGCCAGCACAGTCACCGCAAAGATGGCAAAGGTGTATTCGCCGGTGACCGATTTGGCCAAGCCGATGGGCACAAAGCCCGCGGCGGTGATCAGCGTGCCGGTCAACATGGGCATGGCTGTGACCTCGTAGGCGAATGTGGCGGCACGGAAACGGTCGTATCCCTCCTCCATCTTGCGCACCATCATTTCAACAGCAATGATCGCATCATCGACCAGCAGGCCCAGGGCAATGATCAAAGACCCCAGAGAAATCTTGTGCAAACCGATGCCCCAGATGTTCATGGCCATGAAGGTCATGGCCAAAACAAGGGGAATGGTGATGCCCACCACCAGCCCGGGGCGCAAATCAACGCGCCAACCCCATCGCCCGCCGCGTTTCAAGCCCAGTGACAGAATGCTGACGCACAAAACGATCACCACCGCCTCGATCAGAACCCGAACGAACTCCGAAACCGACGTCGCCACGGCTCGGGGTTGATCCTGAATCTGCTCCAAGGTCACACCAACGGGTAGCTTGGCCTGTATGTCTTTGGTCACCAATCGCAAGGCTTGGCCCAATGCAATGATGTCCCCCCCTTTGGCCATAGATATCCCCAAAGCGATCACCGCTTTACCCTGGTGCGAGACCAAGGTCTGGGGCGGATCAATGGGCCCCCGCCAAACCCGTGCGATGTCACCCAAACGAAGTTGCGCCGCCCCGTTGGCACGCAGTGGCATGGCACGCAGTTCGTCAGGGGAGCGAAAAACACCACTGACACGCACGGCCACCTGGTCATGGGTGCTTTGCAAGACGCCTGCCGACTCGACCGCATTTTGTTGCCCCAACTGAGACAACACGGCATGGATGTCCAGGCCATATTGGGCCAGGCGAGCCGGTGAAAGATCGATATAGATTTTCTCGGCTTGATCGCCGTACAACTCGACCTTGGCCACATCGGGAACACGCAATAATTGCTGGCGTACCGATTCGGCCAGATCCTTTTGCTCTGGCGGGCTAAATCCGGGGGCTTGCAAGGCGTAAATCACGCCATAGACATCGCCAAATTCATCATTGAAGAAAGGCCCTTGCACGCCCACGGGGAGGTTCTGGCGCATGTCCCCCACCTTTTTGCGCACGGTGTACCAGACATCGGCCACTTCGCGTGGCGGCGAGGAGTCTTTCAACTGGAAAAGAATCAGTGTCTCACCGGGTTTGGAATAGCTGCGGATCTTGTCGGCGTAGGGCACTTCCTGCAAAGTGCGCTCGATTTTGTCAGTGACCTGCTCGGCCATCTGGCTCGCGCTTGCACCCGGCCAATAAGCCCGTATCACCATGGCGCGAAAAGTAAAGGGGGGATCTTCGTCTTGCCCCAACTGAAAATAAGACGAAACACCAAAGACCAGCAAAACCACCATCAGGTAGCGCACCAGCGCGGGGTGACGCAGCGCCCAGCCTGAGAGGTTGAAGCGGCCTTCAGAGCCTGTTTTAACGCTCATGGGCGCCTCCCTGGCGAGGGCTGCGCGTCGACTGGATCAGGCACCGGGTTCTTGCCCACATAGGGGGTCACTTTCTGCCCAGGCGTCAAAGTATGACCACCGGCGGCCACCACCTGTTGCCCCGCACTCAAGCCTGAGGTCACCCGCACGCGATCGCCCTGATACCCCTGGATCTGAACGGCCACTGGCTGCACTTGTTGCTGAGCAGGGTCATACACCCAGACACTGGCTTGCCCGTTGACCACGAGCACGGCACTGGTGGGCAGGGCCAAACCCGACAGGGTGTCAGTGCCCGAGTCCGTGCGCCACACACGCGCCGTTTGGCCCAACGCCCAATCCTGCCCGGCTGGCAGGTCGATGCGAACCAGATAACTGCGGGTTTGCGGGTCGGCGCTGGCCGATACCTCGCGCAGGCGGGCACTCACCCGCTGAGTCTCGCCCCAGCGAGAGACCTCGACGGCCTGCCCCACCTTCCATGACGACACCTGGTCTTCACTGACCCACACCTGGACTTCTCGCGGGCCATCCCAGGCCACTCGCAGGACTGGGGCACCTGCAGCCATCACCTGACCCGGCTCGGCCTCCAGACCCGTGACCACACCCGCTTGGGGGGCGATCAACTGAGCGTAGCGGGCCTGATTAAGCCACAAATCGGCCTGTGCCTGGGCTTGATCGAACTGGGCCTGGGCCGAACGCCAACTGGCTTGTCGGCGGTCCCATTCTGCCGGCCCGATAAAGCCCTGCTTCCACAAAACCTCGAAACGGTGCAGTTCACTGGCGGCCAGATCGCGTTGGATGCGTGCATTGAGCAATTGAGCCTGGGCCGCCTGGCTGTTCAAACCGGCGTCTTGTGGGTCCAGCTGAGCCAGCACTTGCCCTGCCTTGAACCGTTGTCCCAACTCAATCGATCGATGGGTCAACAAACCGCCAATGCGAAAGGACAAGCGGGTTTCGTATCGAGCCCGCACTTCTGCCGCCCAGCCAGCCGCCGAAGCGACCCCGTCGCTTTGGGCCGTGACCAATTTGACTGAGCGGACCGGCTCGGTGGCCGGGGTGGAGGGGGAGCAGGCCCATAAGAAAGGGAGCGCAGCCAGTGCAAGGGCAACAGTTTTTTTCATGGCGATCATGTTAATAACCAACTGGTCATTAATTTACCACGATTTCATGCGAAATGCCCCAAACGGGCTTGGAATGGCAGCGTTGAAGTGACGTCGCAAGGCAAAGCGCAGCCCTTACTTATCCGACAATCGGGGGACATGCCCATGACCGCACCCGCCCCCGACCCTGATGCCACCCCGACTTGGGCCCCCTTGCTGCAAGAGGTGGCGCGATCATTTGCCCTGAGTGTGCGGGTGTTGCCCGCCAGCGTCCGGTGGCCGGTGGCATTGGGCTACCTGCTGGCAAGGGCGAGTGACACCATCGCCGACTCGATGGACCCGCAAGCAGCCACTGGGTCCACCACCGATTTACGACGGCAGGCCTTGGACGAATTGCATCGGACCATCCAGGCTGTGGCCGCGGGAGGCACGCCCCCTTCGGCCTTGGAGATCACCATGCGCTGTCTGGACGGGGTGCCGGACGCAGCGGAGTGTGAATTGCTGAGACGATTGCCCGAGGGGTTGATGGGTTTGTCAAAGTTGAATCAGCGTGACCGCGATCTGCTGGCCAGGGTCTGCGACACCATCATCTCTGGCCAACTTCTCGACCTGGATCGCTTTGGAGGTGCTGCAGCGACACACCATGCTTTGGAGGATGAAGCCCAGTTGGACGATTACACCTGGCGTGTGGCTGGCTGCGTGGGGCTATTCTGGACCGATCTGGCTGAAGCCCATGTACCCGCTTGGCGTAATGCCGATCTGATGGACATGCAAAACGCAGGCCGCCGCTATGGCATGGGCTTACAGCGCTTGAACCTGCTGCGCGACTGTGCCCAAGACCTGGCTCAGGGGCGCTGCTACTGGCCACTGACACAGTTGGCTCAGGTGAGCATGGATGCCGCGAGCCTGGCGCATGCGGTGGCCATGCGTGACACGGCATTGTTGGCCCGAATGGCCCCGTGCCAGTCCGAATGGATCCATCTGATCAGAACCGATCTGACGCTAGGTCTGGCTTACGCATTGGCCGTGCGACCATGGCGCTTGCGCTTGGCCAGCGCCCTGCCCGCCCTGATCGGCTTGCGCACCTTGCAGGTGATGGAAAGCGCTGGGACCATGGCCTTGGCTGTCCCCGTCAAGGTGCCAAGGACCTGGGTGCGTGGCTTGCTTTTGCGTTTGAGTTTGGGGGGATTGACCCCCCCAGGCTTGCGGACCTTGGGGCGCTCTCTGGGTGTCTCTGGTTCCATCCACTTGACAGAACGCAAGGATGGGACAATCTCCATATGACACCGCAAGAATATGTCCAGCAAAAGGCCGCCGCCTCCGGCAGCAGCTTTTACTACGCCTTTTTGTTTTTGCCGCCCCCACGGCGTCAGGCGATCACGGCCTTTTACGCCTTTTGCCGAGAGGTGGACGATGTGGTGGATGAGGTCAGTGAGCCAGATGTGGCACAGGCCAAATTGGCATGGTGGCGGCAAGAGGTCGTGCAAGCCTTCGAGGGGCGTGCCCAACATCCAGTATTACAGGCGCTGATGCCGGGGGCCCGGGCTTTTGATTTGAATGCGTCGCAATTGCTGTCGGTCATTGATGGCTGCCAAATGGATCTGAGCCAAACCCGCTACCTGGATCGGCCGGGGCTGCAAGCATATGCCCATTTGGTCGCCGGAGTGGTGGGCGAAGTGTCTGCGCGGATTTTTGGCCAGACCGAACCCGCCACCACGGCCTATGCGCACCGTCTGGGCCTGGCGTTTCAATGGACCAATATCTTGCGCGACGTGGGCGAAGACGCCATGCGCGGGCGCATTTATTTGCCCATCGAAGATCTTCAACGCCACGATGTGCGAGCGCATGAAATATTGAACCGGGTCGACTCCGAGCGGTTTCAGCGCCTGATGGCTGAGTTGTGCGCTTACACGCACCAACTTTATGACGAGGCGCTGGCGCTGCTGCCAGCGGCAGACCGCCGCGCTCAAAAGCCGGGGCTGATGATGTGCAGCATCTACCGGACTTTATTAGAGGAAATGGCTCGGGCTGGTTTCCCGGTGCTGCGCGAACGGGTGGCCCTGACACCGCTGAGAAAATTCTGGCTGGCCTGGAAAATGCAGGCCTTGGGTCGTTTTTGACCCCCTCAAACCAGCGTCGAAGCCAGCCAGCGCTGAATTTGCGCCAAATCAGAAACACTGGGCGGCGCCTCCCCGGCCTGATCCCAAGCCCGCCCGTGACGATTGAGCCAGATGCAAGCCAAGCCCGCATTGCGTGCGCCCCAGGCGTCCAGATGGGCGTCATCGCCTATGTGCAACACCTCGCGCGGCTGCAAACCTGCCATCCGCACCGCGTGCCAATAGATGTCAGGCTGCGGCTTGGCGTGACCCAGACTCGGGGCATTGACCGCATGGTCAAAAAAATGCCCCAGGCCCACCCGAGCGACATCGGCGGTGCCGTTGGTCACTGCCAGCAATGGATAGCGACCATGCAGGTATTGAAGGAATGGCAAAGCATCGGGATACAGCTCGACCCTTTGCCGCTCGGCGTGAAAGACCTCAAAGGCAGGCCCCGCCAACGCTTCAGGCTCTGCGGCCTGAACCAAAAGGCGGCGGATGGCTTCAGTCCGCAAAGCCGCCAGATCATGGGGTGATCCGGGCCAATCGGCCTGCACCTGGGCGCGGATTTGCCGCAACACCTCAGGGCTTGAGCCAAGCACGGCTGCCGCCGGGGCATGGATTTGCAGCCAACTCTGCAAAGCCTTTTCAGCACGCTCAATGATGGGCCAGACTGGCCACAAGGTGTCATCCAGGTCCAGGGATATTGCGCGAATCGGAGATAAATCAACCATAGGTGGGCGAGAATAGCACCATGCTAAAGCCCCGTTTCGCCCCAGAACCTCCTTTTTCGCATGGCAGCGCCCCAAAGACCGGGGTGTTGCTGTGTAATCTGGGCACACCAGATGCCCCCACGGCGGCCGCCCTGCGCCCCTACCTGGCCGAGTTTTTGGGCGACCCCAGGGTGGTGGAAATACCCCGACTGCTTTGGTTGCTGATTCTGCACGGCATCATCTTGCGTGTGCGGCCTGCCAAATCGGCGCATAAATACGCCAGCATCTGGACCCCAGAGGGCTCACCCTTGAAAGTTCACACCGAGCAACAGGCGGCGGGCTTGCAAACTCGTTTCGACGCCTCAGGCGCGCATGTCCTGGTGCGCAGCGCCATGACCTACGGTCAACCAGCCATTGGCGCGGTGCTCGATGAGATGCGGCAATCGGGTGTCACCCGTGTGCTGGTCTTGCCCGCCTACCCCCAATACTCGGGCACCACCACGGCGGCGGTATTTGATCGCATCCACCAGTGGTCTTTGCGCACCCGCATGCTGCCTGAATGGCGTTTTGTGAACCGCTACCACGATGACCCCGGTTATATCGCGGCGTTGGCGGGAACGGTACGAACCCACTGGGCCGACCATGGTCAGGCCGGCATATTGGTCATGAGTTTCCATGGCGTACCCGAGCGAACGCTGATGCAAGGCGACCCTTACCACTGCGAGTGCCACAAAACTGCGCGCCTGCTGGCCGAGCAGCTGGGGCTAAGCAAAGACCAGTATCGAGTCACCTTTCAATCCCGTTTCGGCAAGGCCAAGTGGCTAGAGCCCTACACAGAACCCACGGTCCGCGAATTGGCCCAATCTGGCACCGAGAGGGTGGATGTGATTTGCCCGGGCTTCACCAGCGATTGTCTGGAAACGTTGGAGGAGATCGCCATGGAAGTCCGTGCCGCCTTCATCGAGGAAGGGGGACGAGAATTTCATTACATCCCTTGCCTGAATGCCCAGAGCAACTGGCTGGACGCTTTGCACCAGATCTGCCTGAATCATATGCAGGGTTGGCCTGCCCAAGGGGAAGACGCCAAATCTTTGCAGGCCAGTCGCGCAGCAGCTCTGTCGCTGGGGGCCAAAGACTGAAACGACCTAAGTCCTTAAGGAAGCTCTGCAAAACTTGCAAGCATCGAGTTTTGCAAAGCTTCCTTAGGCTCAACGCTCGCCCAGCGACTGGCTGAGGGTTTTGACCACAGGCTTGAGCAGATATTGCAGTACCGTGCGCTCACCCGTCTTGACTTCAATGGTGGCGGTCATACCGGGCTGAATGTCCAGATCCTCGTCGGGACGTCCGCTGAACTTGCGCCCTATCGACCTGACCTGTGCACGGTAATAAGGCGTTTCGCCCTGTTTGAGGTCTTCACTCAGGGTGTCGGCGCTGATGTACATCAGCTTTCCAGGCAAGTCGCCATAGATCGTGTAGTCGTAGGCGTCAATTTTGACGCGCACCTCCTGGCCAATCTTGAGGAAAGCAATATCCGAGGGCGAGACTTTGGCCTGAATGAACAGGTCATCCTCGGAAGGCACAATCTGCATGACCTCTTCGCCTGGACGGATCACGCCGCCGATGGTGGTCACGCGCACATTCTTCACAACCCCCTTGAGAGGTGCACGCAATTCGGTCCATTCAAGCTGATTTTTGCGCTGGGCCATGTTCTGTTCGACAGATGCCAAATCTTCCTGAGCCTTGTTCAGCTCAGACTGGGCATCTTGAAAGTACTTGTTGCGCTTGTTGGTGATTTGGCCCTTGAGTTCTGTGACCTGGCGCTGCAGTCGCAATACCTCGGTTTTGCTGACATCGCCACTCTTGAGCAGCGGCTCGGTGATGCTCAGTTCCTCTTGCGCCAGGCGCACCAAGTCCTGTATGGAGGCAATCTCTTCCCGCAAGGCAGACCGGCGTTTTAGATAGAGGTCGGTTTGACTGGTTTTAAACTCCGGGTAAGCATTGAGCAACTTAGGATACTGAATCGGTCGCTCAAACACCTCTGCCTGCAATCGTGCCACCGTGGCCATCAATGCGGCGTACTTGGCCCTCGATTCAAGATAGCTGGCTTCAGAGCGCGTTTTTTCGAATCGCATCAACAATTGACCGGCCTCGACGATGGCGCCTTCTTGTACCAAAAGGCTCTCAATGGTGCCCCCGTCTTGTGATTGGATGATCTGAGTCTTGCTGCTGGGGATGACAGCGCCGGAAGCCCGTGTCACCTGATCCAGCTTCGCCCAATGGGCCCATAGTCCAAAAGCGCCAATGACCAGAAAACTGAGCCAAACCACAGCCCTTAAACCGGCAATGCGCAAACTGACAGTGCCATCGCGCCGTCCAGCGACTTTTGAGCCGCTTTGCAAAAACCAAAAGAATTTCATGATGAAACAGTCACAGTCTGAGGGGTAGTGCCGGGAGTCTGGGCGTTTGCTGCCACGGTCTTCTGCGGCTGGGCCGCGGCTTGGCGCAAACGATTGAGCACTTCGTCACGCGGCCCATCGATCACAATGCGGCCTCGGTCCACCACAATGATGCGCTGTACCAAAGGAAGAAAATTCGGCTTATGGGTCACGATGACCAAAGTGGAATCGGGTTTGACTTCCTGGAACAGATGGGTCATGACCCTGACTTCGGTTTGTGCATCCATCGAAGCCGTGGGCTCGTCAAGCAACATCATGCTGGGTTGCGCCAACAACAATCGGGTGAGGCCCACCAACTGACGTTGACCGCCGGAGAGCCCTTTGCCGCCCTCGGTGATTTCCAGCGCCAGGCCTTTGGGATGTTGCTGGATGATCTGGTCCAGGCCCGTCATTGCGGCCGCCTTGAGGATCTGCGAATCGCTGGGCAAAGGCAGACCCAAAATCAGGTTGTCGCGCAGGGTGCCTTGGAACAACCGGATGTCCTGCGGCAAATAGCCTACGTGTTCGCGCACAAATTCCGGCGCCAGTTGTGTGACATCTATTTTGTCGAGGTAAACCGTGCCTTGAGTGGGTTTGAAGAGCCCTGACATGATTTTGATCAGGGTGCTCTTGCCGGAGCCTACAGTACCCAAAATGGCCACTCTCTCACCAGGCCGAATCAACAACGAAGGCACATCCAGGGCCGCGCGGTCTCTGGAGTAGGCAAAGATGATTTTTTCCAATTCAAGTTGCCCCTTGCAGCGCTCTGGCACCAACAGACGCACGCCCGGGTCACGCTCGCTGGGCAAAGCCATGATGGCATCCAGGCCCTTCAGGGCGATCTGAGCATGTTTCCACTGAACAATCAGGCCAGGGATTTGGGCCAATGGGTTGAGTGCACGGCCACTGATGATGGTGCAGGCGATCAAACCGCCCATGGTGAGGTTGCCCTGTGTGATGCTGTAAGCCCCCACCACCACCATGCCCACATAAGACACCTGCTGCAATGATTGAGTGATGCCCGCCGACAAAGTCGACAACATGCGCATTTTGATTTCACTTTGGGCGATGGTGGCGACCAAATGGCGCCAGCGGTCGAGCAGCTTCCATTCGCCATTGCTGGCTTTGATGGATTCGATGCCGTCAATCGCCTCGATCAGCACCCCGTTTTTGCGGTTGCTCTCCTCCATGTGCATTTCGGTGTATCTCTCGATCGGAGAGCGGAAGGACAGGCCGATCAGAATGGCAATGGGGACGATCACCAAAGGCACCAAAGCCACCAAAGGGGAAATCATCGCGATCACGCCCACAAACACCAGTGCGAATGGCACATCGGCCAGCACAAACAGCGTAGATGAGGTCATGAAGTTGCGCACCGACTCAAAATGCCTGATCTGGGATGCGAATGTGCCCACGGTACGAGGCCGGGCATCCATGCGGATGTTCAGGGCCTTGGCAAAGAAAATGGCCGACAACTCCTGGTCAATGACCTTGCAGGCACGCTCCACGATGTGCGCCCTGACTTCCTTGAGCAGCAACTCCAAAGCAATGGCGATCGCCACCCCGATGGTCAGCACGATCAAAGTATCGTAACCCTTGGTTGGAACCACTCGGTCATACACCTGCATGGTGTAGAGGGCCGAGACCAGACCAATGATGCTGGCCAAAGTGGTGGCAAAAATGGCGTCAATGAAGGGGCTTCTGTAACGACGGACCGTGAAGGCAAACCATTCCGCAGCGGTCTGTGGCAATTCTTCGTCGGATTGGGCTTCCGAGCCCACACGCAACATCAGGATGCGCCCTTGAGCAATTTTCTCAGGGGAAACTTCCTGCGAGGTGCCATCGGGGAATTCGGCATTCAGAGAGCCGTGACTGAGCTTTCCACGCAACAACAGCACTTGGCTCTCGTCGTCTGCCACCCAGAGCACCGGGAAGTCGCCTCGCTCTATGCCTTGCAAATCTCTCTCATGGTGAATGCCCGAGGGAAAGCTGGCCACCCAAAGTTCTTGGGCGCGCCTCCAGCGCGGCAAATCGGCCATGGCCACCCCATCAGCCGTCTGATCCATCATGCCGTAACGGTGGGCCGGTACAGAATGGCCCAGCAAAGCGGCCAATCGCGACAGCAATTGGGCCAGGTCGGGGTCTTGGTAGTAATTGGGGGCGCTCACCGGTGTTTCGGAGGGCGCCTGATTTGAAGTGTCATTCATGAATGTAGCCAAATTCCTGCGGAGTAATGTCACCCGACAACAGCATCAGGCGCACCTGACTTTGTTGCAAGGCCACCTGTAAATCGATCAATCCATAAGCAGCTTGCGTCATTTCGCGCTGGGCATTGAGCACTTCCACCCATGTTCTGCGTCCCACTTGGTACTGACGCAAATACGATGCAACGACCTCAGTGGTGCCATCCAGCAGTGTTCTGGCCGGCTTCAACTGAGTCTGGGCAGAATCGATGTCCGCCAGGGCGGATAAAACCTGGTTACGCAGGTTGCGCTCTAAGGTCAACAGTTCTTGCTTGACCGCGTCTTGCTTCATGGCCGCTGCATTGCGGTTGGACAATGCGCTCAGTCCCGCGCCCGGCTGGAACTGCAAGCTCACATAAGCCGAGTTGTGCTGGAAACTGTTCGGATATAGACCACCCCAAACGTGTTGATAGCCTGCCACGACGGAGGGCAAGGCTTGTGACTTCACCACATCCATCTGATACATGGCCGAATCGACTTGGTGCAACAATTTGTTGCGCTGCCCTGAGAAATCAAAAGTTTTTTGCACCAAGGCTTCCACCGAAGGGTTCGGCATGTAATTTAAACGCTTGGGCGCACTCACTCGGGTGACGCTCAAGCCTGTCCACTGCTCCAGTGACAAACGGGCGGTATCCATCGCTTTTTGAATCTGGATGCGCTCTGTGATGGCTTGTTGCAAGCGGGCATTGGCCAGCACATCGTCGGCCATCGGGCTGACTTCAGACTTCACCCTGCGTCCTATCAGGTCAGCCAATTTCTGGTGTTCACGCACATTTTCATTGGCCACCACCATGCGCATCTGCATGCGCAGAAAATCAAAGAATGCCGTAGACACCTGCACCATGGCATTGGTTTGGGCATCGAGCACAGCCGACAAAGCCGCCCGCTCGTTGGCCTCGCTCACCTGAATCTGCCCGGTGATGCGCCCGCCGGTCCACAAGGGTTGCTCAACCTTGGTCAAGCTCTGGGTGCGGTTATTGGGTGCCATGGCCTGAGTGGTGATGGTGGGGAACCGGCCCCACTTGGCGCTCTCGACGTCATAGCCTGCGCCTTGGTATTGGCTGCGCGCCTGCATGACCGAAGGATGGCTGTTGGCGGCCGACTGAAGCACATCGGTCAATCTGGCCTGAGCCCACGACACGGGGGAGCAAGCCAGCATGCCAGCAGTCAAAAGAGAGGATCGTATGAATCTCATACTGACATGATAACTTAAAAAACAAAAAAAACGCTAAAGTTATATTAAAACGACAATAATTGAAATTTAAATTAATACCTCAATAAGTAAAAATAATTCAATAACCCTATTCCCCAGGAGGCTTTCGCTTTCGTAAACGAGAACCCATGATGTACATAACAATGGAGAGTGGTAAAACACCGTAAAGCAAAAAAGTAAACAAGGCGCCCAACCAGGTGCCTTCGGGGTGCACGACTTCGGCGATGGCCATCATCAGCACGACATAAATCCAAGCGATGGCAACCAAATACATGGTCAGATCATGCTCTCGCCGTTGCGGATCCGGTGCAAGCTGCCCAAGTCCAGCGTCCAGACTATGCCATCGCCAATCTGGCCTGTGCAACTGGCGTCAATGATGGCTTGTCGGATGACAGGCACCATGTCGTCATCGGCAATGACCGTGACCATGATCTTTGGGGTGTAGTCGGTCAACTCCTCCTTGACTGTGCGCTTTTGAACATGGGCTGGGGCCGTGAACCCTTCGGCCTTGGTGAAAGTGAGCCCGGGGAAGTTTGGAATTTGGCGCAGGGCTTCTCTCAGCTGGGGCAGTCGTTGAGGTCGAACAATGGCGCGTATTTCTTTCATCATCTCTCCATTTGCCCATTCAAGCTTCGATGGGTTTTTCCTCGAACCAACGGTACAGCACCGGCACGAGCAACAAAGTCAGTGGCGTCGATGAGAAGAGCCCTCCAATGACGACCAAGGCCAAGGGCCGTGTCACTTCAGACCCAGGCCCGGTTGAAAACAACATCGGAATCAGAGCCAACAGTGCCACCATTGCTGTCATCATGACAGGTCTGAAACGGTGCGTGCATCCTTCCAGAATGGCGCGATCTGTGTCAAGTCCATTTTCCCTTTGCTGGCGTATAAAGCTGACCAAGACCACGCCATTGAGCACTGCAATGCCCCAGAGGTTGATGAAGCCCACTGCGGCAGGCACGCTGAGATATTCACCGCTCACACCCAGCCCCACCACACCGCCTATGGCGGCAAGCGGTAACACGGTGATCACCAGAGCCGCATAGCGCACCGAGCCAAAAAGCATGAACAATAAAAAGAAAATCGCACCGATCGTCAACGGAATGATAATGGACAAGGTGGCAGTGGCGCGCTCAAGGTTCTCAAACTGGCCACCCCAAGCCAAATCGTAACCAGTGGGCAGTTGAACTTGCCGCTCAATACGGGCGCGGGCCTCGGCCACGAAGCCACCCAAATCACGGCCTTGAACGTTAACGCCAATAACCAGCCTACGCCGGCCGCCCTCACGGCTGATTTGGGCCGGGCCATCGGCCAGTTGTATGTGACTGATGTCCTTCAGGGCCACGATGGACCCGTTCGGGGCGCGCAAGATCAGGTTGCCTATGTCTTGCACACTGTTGCGATCGCGGCTGGGCAAACGAACGATGGCATCAAATTTTCGCTCGCCTTCGAAGACTTGAGTGGCGACCTTGCCCTGCACGGCAATCTCAATCAGATCGTTGACCTCTTGCACGTTCAAACCGTAACGGGCGATGGCGCCACGGTCGATCTGTATCGTCAGGTATTCCTGACCACTCACGCGTTCAACACGCAGGTCATTCGCACCAGCAGTCGCCATGAGGATGGCCGCAATTTCGTCACCGACTCGACGCAGTTGGTCCAGGTCGTCGCCGAACACCTTGACCGCAACCTGTGATCGCACACCCGATACCATCTCGTCGACTCGGGCCGCAATGGGCTGGCTGATCGCAATTTCCACTCCGGGCAGAAATTTCAGCTTCTCGCGTATTTCGTCTGCAATGTCCTGCTGTGTGAGTCCGTCGCGCCATTGATCGCGTGGCTTAAGGCTCACCACAGGGTCGGACTCATGGGGCTGTCCGGGGTCAGAAGCTGACTCGCCCCGCCCCAGTCTGGATACCACCATTTGCACTTCAGGCACCGTTTTGATGGCGGCCATGGCCTGCGTTTCCATCTTGACCGACTCTTCGATGGAAATTTTCGGCACGCGGACAATCACAGGAGTGATGGAGCCCTCTTGCATGGTGGGAATAAAGGCGGTCCCGAGAAATGGCACCCAGGAAAAGCTGCCAAACAAGGCCACCAAAGCAATGCCCAACACCTTTCGAGGGTGATCCAGAGACCATGACAGCATGCGAAGGTAGGGGGTTTTGAGTTGGCGCAACAACCACGTGTCGTGCTCTGCCCCGCCTTTGAGGACATAGCTGCACAACACAGGGCTCATGGTGAAACTCAGCACCAAAGAAAGGCTCAGGGCAATGGCTATGGTCAAGGCCAATGGTGCGAACATCTTTCCCTCCATGCCCTGCAAGCTGAGCAAGGGAAGGAAAACCAGAATGATGATGCCAACTCCATACAACACCGGTTTGCCGACTTCGGTGGTGGAATCAAGTATGACCCGCCACTTTGACTTGCCCTGATTCGCCGCCTCACCCAGTCTGGCAAAGGCATTTTCCACCACGACCACCGCGCCATCGACCATGAGCCCGATGGCGATGGCCAAGCCGCCCAATGACATCAGGTTGGCGCTCAAACCGATTCGGTTCATGGCCAAGAAAGTGAGCAAGGGAGTCAGCACCAATGTCGCGACCACGATCAAGCTGGAGCGGACATCGCCCAAAAAAATAAACAGAATGGCGATCACCAACACGATGCCTTCGGCCAATACCTTGGCCACAGTCTTCATGGCAGTGTTGACCAACTCGCTTCTGTCATAGAAAGGTACGATCTGTAAACCTTCAGGCAGCATGCCTTTTTGATTGATTTCTTCCACACGCGTTTTGATGCGTCCAACGATCTCGCGGGCATTCCCGCCACGAATCATCTGCACAATGCCTGCCACCGCTTCGGTCTGACCGTCTTTGATGATGGCCCCCTGGCGAACTTCCGAACCGAATTTGACCTCGGCCACATCCTTGATCAATACCGGAGTCCCCTGAAACGCCTTGAGCGCAATATTGCCGATATCGTCCAGCGAACCAATCAATCCCACGCCACGAATCAAATACTGTTCCGCCAACGCTGGCAGCACACCGCCGGATGAATTGGCGTTGTTTTGGGCCACAGCGGAATAGACATCTTTAATGCTCAGTCCGTAATAGCGCAGGCGATCCGGATTGACCTTGACTTGGTATTGGCGGGCGTAGCCGCCCTGGGTGTTGATTTCTGCCACCCCCGGGATGGATCGCAACATCGGTCGCACCACCCAATCTTGAATCTCACGACGCAGTCGCAATTCGTCCTCGCTCAGGGGCCGCAATCGGCCATCTGCGCCTCGGTCTTTGGGGTGCTCCAAGGTGTATTGGTAAATTTCTCCCAAACCGGTTGACACGGGGCCCAACACCGGAGTGACGCCTGCTGGCATTTTCTGGGTGGCCTCAATCAGACGTTCGAGCACCAACTGGCGGGCAAAGTACACATCGGTCTTGTCGGTGAATACCAGGGTGACCAGAGAGACACCGTTGCGATTCAGCGAGCGCATCTCCACCAAACCCGGCAAGCCAGTCATGGAGATTTCAATAGGCACCGTGATGAATCGTTCGACCTCTGTGGGTGGCCGCCCAGGCGCTTCGGTCGCCACCTGCACCTGGACATTGGTGACGTCAGGAAAAGCGTCGACCGAGAGCTTTCGAACCGCCAACACCCCGGCGATCAGCAAGGCCACGCAAACCACCATCATCAGCACCCGCTGTTGCAGCGACCAGCGGACCAAGGCAGCGATCATCGAGAATCCCCATTGGAGGTCAGAACCTGCTGATTGCGCAGATTATTCAGATGAAAAGCCCCCTCAGAGATGATGATTGCCCCGGGCTCCAGGCCCGACTTCACCGGCCTGAATTGCCCCATCAACGGCTCTAATTCGACCGGTGTCAATCGATACAGACCGGGTTGCACTTGCACAAAGACATGGTCGTGGTCGTTTTCACGCACCACCGCAGCCTCCGGCACCACCGGCATATGTCGCACACCCAGCTCAATGCGCAAAGTCACCAACATCTGTGGTTTGAGGTCCAGGTGCGGGTTATCCAGCTGGGTGCGAATGGCCACAGTACGGGTCTCGGGCTGGATGGTATCCCCGACAAAGACCACCTTGCCGCGCAGGGTTCGATCCAGTGCGGGAATGTCTACTTCAACCGACTGCCCTCGGCGAATCAGGCTGGCCGTCTGCTCAGGCAAAGAGCCCACTGCCCAAACAGAAGAAAGATCAGCCACGGTAAAAAGCGGGTCGCCGGGTTGAACCACCTGCCCGGCGTTGACTTTGCGCTCTAGCAATACACCGCCTTGTCGGGCTGTGACAACGGCCTCGGGCTGCAAGCGTCCCTCCAGGCGCAATCGTTCGATGGATTCGACCGGCAGGCCCAGCAAAACCAATTGATCTTGGGCGGCACGCGATTCGGCACGGGCAATGGACAACTCGGACTCACGCTTTTGAAGTTCCGCAGAGCTGATCACGTCGGCCTGGATCATCTGTCGGGCGCGCTCAACAGCCCGTTCGGCCTGTGTCAGGTTTGAGTTGGCGCGCAAAAAGGCCAGCTGGGCACTGGTGAGTTCAGCACTGGTCAGCCGAGCCAGGGTCTGCCCTGGCTGTATGGCGTCGCCCAATTCGACATTCACAGAGCTGATGCGCCCGACCACGGCGGAACCCACACGGCTGACCCGTTGCTCGTTGGCCTCGATGCGCCCCGGATGGGTCTGGGCATCTGCCACGGCGCGGGTTGACACCTGATGGGTCGGGAACTGTGTGATTTGCTCAGCGTTCAAACGCACCAACATGGGGTCAGCGACTTTCGCCGCAGTGGGGCTGGTGACTGACGACGGCTTGGACTCAGGAGAGCAAGCCGTCAGCGACCAAGCCATGGCCAGTGCCGTCAGAGGCCAGGCAAAGCATCTCAAAGTCATATGGTGAGTCATGGCAGGCTCGATGGGTTAAGGGGGGAAGCGGTATCCATGCGCTGGGCACTGAGGGCCTCAATTTCAATGCGGGTTTTTTGTAATTCGAAGCGGGCTTGCAAAAGGTCGATGCGAACCGACTGCAATATGCGCTGAGCGTCAAGCACGTCCAAAATGCCGCGCTCGCCAAATCGGTATGCCGCTTGTGCGACCTGCAACGCCGTCTCGGCCATGCGCACAGCGCCTGTGCTGAGTGCCGAAACCTTGTTGCGGGCAATGTCCAGCGCTTTCCAAGCCTGCAAGAGCTGTTGGCGCAACTCTGCACTGCGGCCATCCAGCAGCGTTTGGGCCCGCACCCATTCGGCTTGGGCTTCGGCAATCGGTCCTTGGCGTTGATCGAACAGAGGAATCTGCAGTTGCACTCCCCAGGTATCTTGTCTGATTTGCGGGTCCTGGGTTTGGTTGTAACGAAGCTCCATGCCGGGCACTCGCTGGGCACGGGCCGCATCCAGCAAATGCCGCGCGCGGTCCAGCAGTGACCTGAGCGCAGCCAACTCGGGGTTGCGCCGCTCAGCCATGTCCTGCAACTCAACCAGCGCATTCATATCGACCGGGTGGTCCAGCGCCCCCTGTATGCCGGTGAGTCCCAACAATTGCCCGGCAGCAAGTCGGTTAAAGCTGAGCAGCACCTGTTGGGCCTGTACCTCAGCACTTTGGTAGCGCTGTCGGGCGTTGATCACCTCGGCATCCGCTTTGATCAACTCGTAACGGGCTGCCTCGCCGCTTTCGACCTTGACGCGCACACGCTCACGCACCTGCTCCAGCAATTGCAAATCTTGCCGATAGACTTGCGCTGTATCTCGTCGCCAAAAATACTCGTAGGCCAAGGTCTCGACCTCGGCCATGAGTTGCAGCCGCATCATTTGTAACTGGTGATGGGAGAGGTTGCGTTGAGATTGGGCCGAGCGAACGCGCGATTCGCGCAGCCAGGGGTTTTCGATGGGTTGGGTGAAACTGTAGGAGTTGACCGTGCCTGCTATGGCGCCGGGCAATCGGGCACTGGACGAGCCTTGACCGACCTCGATGCGTGGGTTGGGCCATGCACGCGCAGAGGTGATGCCCGCCAAGGCCTGCTGTTCTGACAAGGCCATGGCTTGCAAAGACGGGTTATGGCGCAACACCACCTGTGTCAAAGTCGCCAAATCAGGATGCGACAAGGACTTGGACGCAACCGCTGGCGAAGACAGTTCAGTGGGGCTTGGGGCTGTGGCTTGTGCCAGCGCGTATGGACTGGCACAAACAGCCAATTGCACCGCAAGGCACCCACGGGACAGTCTTCCACTCAGGGGTTGCCTGACCACCGGAATGAACCATGATTGAGACCACATCATGGGGTGGATGGTAGTGGCAAAAACAATGTCCGATTTTTTGTAAAGTTATTTAAACTTTAAATTTTTACGGCCATTTGATGAATATCAATAGGCGACTACCGCACCATCGCTGCGCGGATCCCAGCCCCCTTTGAGGATGCCATTGGGTTCTCGCACAATACAGCCGGCATGCCCCACGGTTTCGTCAAGCGCACCTATCACTTCAACATCGTGGCCGCGTCGGCGCAAACCTTCAATGACTTCTGGATCAAATCGGCTTTCCAGCTTGAGGGTGTCGCTGGTCTGCCCCCAGGTGCGGCCCAGCAGCCAACGCGGGCGGCTGATGGCTTCTTGGGGGTCTAGCCCATAGTGAACCACTCGACTGAAAATCGCTGCCTGAGTTTGCGGCTGGCCATCGCCGCCCATCGTGCCGTAAACCATGGTTCGCCCCGAATCCAGCACAGCCAGCGCAGGGTTAAGGGTGTGAAAGGGTTTGCGGTGGGGCTCCAGCGTGTTGAGCGCAGCAGGAGACAGCGAGAAGCTGCACCCCCGGTTTTGCCAATTGACGCCGGAGGCGGGCAATACGATGCCCGAGCCGAACTCGTGATAAATGCTCTGGATAAAAGACACGCACAATCCAGTTCCGTCGATGACCCCCATCCAGATCGTGTCTGCGGGCGGGCGACCAGCCCCCCAGGGCAAGGCCCGCTGCAAATCGACTTGACGCGCCATCTCGTCCAAGGCCTGCGAGGTCAAAAACTCAGAAGGGTCACGTCGCATATAGGCCGGGTCGGTCAGGTGTTGGTCTCGAACTTTGAAAGCCTGCTTGGTGGCTTCCACGCACAAATGGACGTGATCCACACTGTCTACCGCGTGTTGCCCCAGACGAAGCCGGTCGAGCAAACCCAAAATGATGAGTGACATCAAACCTTGGGTGGGTGGGGTCATATTGTGTACCCTGCCCTGGCTGTGTTGCAGGGTGAGCGGATTGATCAGGCGCGCGCTGTGTCGCTGCAAATCAGACAAGCGCAAGGGGCTGCCCAAACGCTCCAGATCACGGGCCATGCTGCGCGCCAAGTCGCCTTGATAAAAGTCTTTCGTACCGGCGCGGGCCACTTGAGCCAGCGTGGCGGCGAGTCGGGGTTGCAAAAAAACACTGCCAGTGGCGGGAGAAGCACCCTGAGATAAAAAAGTCTCGGCGAAACCGGGCTGGTCGCGCAACTCGGGCAGCTTGGCGGCAGTCAAGCGGTGCTGGCTGTATGTAACAGGCACGCCCGTGCGGGCGTATGTGATGGCGTCGTCGAGCAAGCGGGTCAGGGGCATGCGCCCCCCCAGGCTACGACGAGACAGTTCGTGTGCAGCGCCCCAGCCAGAGATCGTACCCGCCACGGTGTTGGCGGCCACCGGCCCCCTGAATGGAATGGCCTGATGGATGCCCTGATCAGCATACCAGCGGCGAGAGGCCAGGCCGGCAGCAGCGCCACAGGCATCAATGCCGCCCATGGCGTGACCGGGCCGATGGATGACCCAAAACGAGTCACCACCGATGGAGTTCATGTGCGGGTATACCACCGCAATGGTTGCCGCTGCGGCGATCATGGCCTCCAGGGCGTTGCCGCCCTCACGCATCACAGAAACGGCCGATTCGGCAGCCAGAGAATGCGGTGCCACGGCCATGCCGCGACGGCCCCATTTGGGTTGCAAGTTCATACAGACTCTTTCAACAAAGATGGCTTCGAAAAGCCCCAATTATCCCGTCACTTTAACCGAGTTTTTCCAATGAGCCGCCTCAGCTCACCCCAATAAGGCATCGACCAATTCGGCAAAGCCGTTGCCCCGCTCTCTTGCGGTGACGTATCTCGGATAATGGTGCAGTTTGCCCCAATGCGGGGCGATATTGGCCACAGCAACGCTGTGGACGCAGTGGCGGAACATGATTTCATCGTTGGTCGAGTCGCCAATATAGACCCAACGGTCGATCTCATCGGCCAGTTCACGCCCCAGCCAAAGGCGCACCGCCCATTGCGCCCCGATCCATTTGTGGTGCTCGCCGATCCATCCGTTGATATGAATCGAGCTGACCGTGGCGGTCAATCCGTGCTGTCTCAAGATGGCACATACCCTTGCGATGTCAGCAGGCTCGAGACAGGCGTGCTCAGCATGGTCAATGGCAATATCGGTTTCACGGCCTGCACTGTCGGTGGCCAACCGGGCCTGCGGAATTTGTCGCAGCACATCGGTGGCGGCGGCTTGCAGTCGCAAAAAATTGGCCTGACGCTGCGGCAAGCTTTGCAACCAGGCCTTGGCCAAGTGCCCATTAGCGTCGCGACACAGTGCCACAGCGCCATTCTCGGCGACGATGCCCCGCAAAGGCCACGCCAGCGCGCCAGGTTCACTCCAGCCTGCAGGACGACCTGTCACCGCAATCACCTCCACACCAGCCATGCGTAAACGATCCATGGCCTGCAAAGCTACGGGCATGGGTTGCCCATTCTCGGTCAATGTGTCGTCCAGATCGGTCAACACACCCACAATGCGCCGCCGCTGCGCCTGAGGCCAGTCTGTCAGAGGCTTGGCCGGATGAAACTTGAATTTGGCACTCATCCGGCCTCTTCAGATTCGGGGATCAAAGACATCAATGGCATCTGTGATGATGGCTTCGTGCCCCCAATCCCAAAGACGCTGTGCGTCGAGCGGATCGTTAACGGTATAACTCAGGCGCCATAGCCCCAAGCGTGCGGCCTCTTGTAATCGTTGCGGCGTCCAAAGCGTGTACTGACAGATCAAGGCCTGATGCCGGTGCCGGCCTATTTCATCCCATACATCGTCACGCCACTCATTCAGCAACAAACCACGAGGCAAGTGCGGCGCTATTGCGGCTGCGGCCGCCAGAGACTGGGGCTGAAATGAAGTCAAAAAGGGCCAGATCTTGGCGTCCGCCCAAAGTTGGGCAGCCTCGCGGGCGACCTGGGCACCCGTTTCTTCAGCCTGGCCCGGGCTCGGTTTGATCTCAATATTCAGCATCAGCTCGCGAGACAAAAGCCAGCGTGCCACAGTCTGCAACCGTGCCAAGGGCTCGCCTGCGTGAGTAGGCCCATGCCAACTGCCGGCATCAAGTATGGACAAGGCATTCCAGGTCTGGGCCCCCGCCAAACCTTGCCCATTTGTGGTTCGGTCCAGGGTATCGTCATGCAACAGAAAAACCACACCGTCGGCACTGAGTTTGGCGTCGCATTCAAACATCCGAAAACCACGTCGCGCACCCACCTGAAATGCGGCCAAGGTATTCTCAGGGGCCTGCAGCCCAGCGCCTCGGTGCGCCACCCAGCGTGGATAAGGCCAAGCTTTCATGCGTCCACCCTTAATCCAGACTCCATGTCAAACCAATGCAAGTGTTCAGGCAATGCCGCCATTCGACATACCTCACCGGCGCCAGGCGCAGCCTGATCTGCGGGCAAGCGCCAAGTGAGAGGCTCGGTGCCGAGTCGGGCATGGATCAATCGCTCGGCCCCCAGCAGCTCGACAGTTTCAACTTCCACCGACCAACCATCGCTGGCCAAAAAAAGGTGTTCCGGTCGCACACCCAGCACCCGGCCAGCAGTGACGCCAGGGGCTTGCCGCAAGAGGTTCATCGGGGGCGAGCCCATGAAACCGGCCACAAACACAGAGGCCGGCCGGTTGTAGACCTCTTCCGGGGTGCCAAACTGTTCAACACGGCCCGCATTCATGACCATCATGCGCTGGCCCAGGGTCATGGCTTCGACCTGATCATGGGTCACGTACAGGCTGGTCACGCCGAGGTCGCGGTGCAGCTTGCGAATTTCCAGTCGGGTTTGCGCCCGCAACTTGGCATCCAGATTAGAAAGCGGTTCGTCAAACAAAAACACTTGGGGTTGGCGCACCATCGCACGGCCCATGGCGACACGCTGACGCTGTCCGCCGGACAACTGGCGCGGTTTGCGCTCAAGCAGGGTTTGCAACTCTAGCCACTGTGCCACCTGCTCGACACGCTCACGGATCGCCGTTTTGGACAGACCCGCAATCTTCAAGCCATAGGCCATGTTGTCGTACACGCTCATGTGCGGGTACAGGGCATAGTTTTGAAACACCATGGCGATGTCGCGCTGCGAGGGCTCTAGGTCGTTGACCACTCGCTCGCCTATGCGGATCTGACCTTGGGTGATGTCTTCCAGGCCCGCCACCATGCGCAACAAGGTCGACTTACCGCAACCTGATGGGCCAACGATGACGACAAACTCGCCGTCTCGGATGTCGGCGCTGAGGGCATGTATCACGGCAGTGGCCTTGGGGCCGTGGCCGTAGGTTTTACCGACTTGATCAAAAAGAATAGAAGCCATGGTTTTTTGTCAGCGATTATTTTTCGGTCTCGATCAGGCCTTTGACAAACCACTTTTGCATGAAGACCACCACCAGGGCGGGTGGCAACATGGCCAGCATGGCCGAGGCCATCACCACATTCCATTCGGTCCAGGACTCACCAGAAATCAGGCGCCTGATGCCCAATACCACCGGGTACATGTCTTCGCTGGTGGTGACCAATAAGGGCCACAGATATTGGTTCCAACCATAAATGAACTGGATGACGAACATGGCTGCGATGTTGGTGGCCGATAAAGGCAAGAGCACATCGATGAAAAAACGCATGGGTCCGGCCCCGTCAATGCGGGCGGCTTCGACCAGTTCGTCAGGCACCGTCAGAAAGAATTGCCGAAACAAAAAGGTGGCGGTGGCCGATGCGATCAATGGCACGCTGAGCCCCGCATAGGTATTGAGCAGGCCCAAGCTGGCCACCACGTCGTATGTGGGTGAGATGCGCACTTCGACCGGCAGCATGAGGGTGATGAAGATCATCCAGAACACCAGGCCGCGAAAAGGGAATCGGAAATACACAATCGCAAAAGCAGACAACAATGAAATGGCGATTTTGCCCACAGCAATGCTGATCGCCGTGACCAGGCTGACCTCCAACATGGGCCACATGGGGGCCAAGGTCGAACCCGCAGAGTTGGTGCCACCCCACAGGGTCAGACGATAAGTCTCCAGCATGTGGTCACCGGGCCAAAGCGACATGGGGTTGCCCTGGTGAATTTGCTGGGCGCTCTGTGTGGATGCGACCCAAGTCAAGTAAATGGGAAAAGCCACAACCACAACACCGATCACCAGTATCAAGTGCGAAAACAGGGTCAACCAAGGGCGCCGTTCGACCATGTCAATACTGAACCTTTTTTTCAACAAATCGGAATTGGATGACGGTCAGGGTGACGACCAACAGCATGAGCACCACCGATTGCGCGGCCGAGGCACCGATGTCCATGGCCTTGAAGCCGTCGTAATAGACCTTGTAGACGAGGATGGCGGTTTCTTTGCCCGGGCCACCGTGAGTGGTGGCGTCAATGATGGCAAAGGTATCAAAAAACGCATAAACGATGTTGATCACCAGCAAAAAGAAGGTGGTCGGCGACAAAAGTGGAAAAACGATGGTCCAGAAACGCCGCCAAGGCTTGGCCCCGTCGATGGCTGCGGCCTCGATCAGCGAGCGCGGAATCGACTGCAAGCCCGCCAGAAAGAAAAGAAAGTTGTATGAGATTTGCTTCCATACTGCCGCCATCACGATCAGGGCCATGGCATGATCGGCATTGAGCAGATGGTTCCAGGGCAAGCCCCATTCCTTCAGCCAATAAGACACCACTCCCATGGGTGAGGCAAACATAAAAAGCCACAACACTCCGGCCACCACCGGGGCCACCGCATAGGGCCAAATCAGCAAGGTTTTGTAAAAGACAGACCCGCGCACCACCCGATCGGCCATGACGGCCAACAACAAAGCGATCGACAAACCCAGAACAGCCACCCAAAATGAAAAAACCGCCGTGGTCTGAAATGAAGCCAAATAGGTGGGGTCTTCAAACAGGCGCTGAAAGTTTTGCCAGCCCACAAATTCGGCACTGGTGCCAAAGGCGTCTTGTTCGAACAGACTCTGAAACAGCGCCTGCCCGGCTGGCCAAAAAAAGAACACGCTGACCACCGCCATCTGGGGAGCGATCAGTAGCCAGGCCAGCCAGGTCTGGCGAAAAAAGACACGTTTGTCCAAAAGGGGTCAGCCCTTGTTGGCCTTCTCAAACCGGACCAATAATTCGTTGCCGCGACCTATGGCCGCATCCAGCGCTTCTTTGGCTTGTTTTTTACCAGACCACACTTGTTCCAGTTCTTCGTCGATGATGGTGCGGATCTGGACAAAGTTACCCAGACGCACGCCGCGTGACTTGTCGGTGGTTTTGCGGATCATTTGTGTGACAGACACATCAGTGCCTGGGTTCTTTTTGTAAAAACCCGACTTGTCGGTCAGTTCAAACGAAGCTTTGGTCACAGGCAGGTATCCGGTGCGCTGGTGGCTGGCAGCGGCGATTTCAGGCTTGGATAGATGGGCAAAGAACTGGCCAACCCCCTTATATTCATTGGCTTTTTTGCCGCTCATGACCCACAGGCTGGCACCCCCGATCACGGTGTTTTGCGGTGCGCCCGTGACATCGGGGTAATAAGGCAAGGCGCCAATGCCGTAGGCGAATTTGCCGTTACGGATCACGCTGCCATACAGGGCAGAAGACCCGGTGGCCATGGCACACTCACCTGAGACAAAAGTCGCATCGGCCGCATTGCCTCGGCCTTTGTACACAAACAGGCCACTCTTGGCCATATTGGCCAGGTTTTCAACGTGGCGCACATGCAGCGGGGTATTGAAACTCAGGCGCGCGTCCAAGCCACGCATGCCGTTGCCCTTGGTCGCAAACTCGGTGTTATGCCAGGCAGAAAAACTCTCCAGCTGGGTCCAGCTGATCCAGCTGGTAGTAAACGGACATTTGTGCCCGGAGGCCTTGAGCTTGGCGGCAGCCAGCGCCACCTCAGGCCAGGTCTTGGGCGGGTTTTCGGGGTCCATCCCAGCGGCCTTGAATGCGTCTTTGTTGTAGTGGAACACCGGGGTCGAACTGTTGAAAGGAAAGCTCAGCATCTGGCCGCTGGGCGAGGTGTAGTAACCAGCCACTGCGGGCACGTAAGCCTCCGGATCGAAGGTCACACCAGCTTCCTTCATGACCTCGGCGACGGGGCGAATGGCACCCTTGCTGGCCATCATGGTCGCAGTGCCCACCTCAAACACTTGCAAAATGTGCGGGGCATTGCCTGCGCGGAAGGCGGCAATGGCGGCGGTCATCGACTCGTCGTAATTGCCTTTGAACACCGGCACCACCTTGTATTGCGTTTGGCTTTTGTTGAAGTCTTGGGCCATGTCATTGACCCACTCTCCCAAAGCTCCTCCCATCGAGTGCCACCACTGAATTTCGGTTTGGGCATGAGCGGCGCTCAGTCCGGCGAGGGAAAGCAACAGGGCCGCGCCCTTTTGAGTCCAACGTTTCATCGGTTTTTCCTCCATGGTTCAGTCAAAGACGGTAGGCCTATCAGCCCAGGCAGAAATGAGGGTAGCACGGTTCCATGACCGTGTGACTTCAGGTTAGCCATGAGGAAACATAGCCACCAGACTCCCCTCGGCCAAGTTGGGTTAAACCTGACACAGCCCTGCGGCGGCATCCAACACCTCTTCGACCCCCACACGGGCGAGGTTTTCCAGGCAGGCTGCGTAGCCCACCGGGATGCGGGGCGCGCCGCAACGCGCCACCTTGCAGCCCGTGGCCTGAGCGGCTGTGGCGGCCACTTCGGCCCCAAAGCCGCCGACCTGCACGGCATCGTGCACCACCAGCAAACGGCCTGTTCGGGAGACGTCGGCCAGCACGGTGTCGCGGTCCCAGGGCCAAAGGGTTCGCAGGTCTATGACGCTGGCCGAAATGCCCCGATCTGCCAGGCTTGTTGCCGCCCGAACACAGGTATGCACCGCAGCCGACCAAGACACCATGGTCAGATGCTCGCCGCGGCGCAACACCGACGCCTGGGCGGGGGCCTCAACAGGTTGGGCTTCAACCGAGCCCGAAAGGGTCCAGAGTTCCTTGTTTTCCAGATAGATCACCGGGTCTTCTGATTGCAATGCCCAGGTGAGCATGTCGTGATTGTCTTGAGGGGTGGCCGGGCACAGCACCACGACCCCGGGGAGATGGGCAAACCAGGCCTCCAGGCTCTGGGAATGCTGAGCGGCTGAATTGACCCACATCCCGATGGGCATGCGCATGACCAACGGCACCCTGCCCTGACCTCCGAACATATATCGGTTTTTGGCCGCTTGGTTCACGATCTCATCCATGGCACAAAGGGCAAAATCGATGACACGCATTTCAACCACAGGGCGCATGCCCATCAGGGCCATGCCAACCCCCGCCCCCATGATGTTGGCTTCAGAAATGGGGGTATCGATCACCCGGTCAGGCCCCCAAGTGGCGGCCAGACCCTTGTATTGGCCAAAGATCCCACCCCGCCCGACGTCCTCGCCCAGCACCACCACCTTGGGATCGCGGCGCATGGCCTCAGACAAGGCCAGCACTGCGGCCTCGGCATAAGTCATCATCGCCATACGCCAGCTCCAAAGGTTTGAATGTCACTGAAAGCGGCCGAAGGCTCAGGCCAAGGCGAGCGATTGGCAAAATCGACCGCCTCTTGGGCTTCGATGCGGGCGCGTTCCTCCAATGCAACCAGATCGGCCAGCGGCACACCAGCCGAGACGGCCTGAGTGCGGGCCCGCAGCAAGGGGTCGGCATCGATGGCCGCCTGGCGCTCTTTCGGGTCGCGATAAGCTTGCACATCGACCGACACATGACCCCGCACGCGCCAGGTGTGGGCATGCAAAAAACGCGGCTGACCTTCCCGGACCTGCTGCAAGAGCCGGGCGCTGGCATCAAAAACCGCTGCCACATCATTGCCGTCAACCGCCTCGCCAGTCACCCCAAATGCCTCAGCCCGGGCCAAAGCGCCAGATCCGGCGGTCAGGGCGCGGGTCGGCGTGGTGGCCGAGAAACGGTTGTCTTCGCATACAAATAACACCGGCAACCGGTAAACCGCCGCCCAGTTCAAGGCTTCAAGAAAAGGGCCGCGATTGGTCGCCCCGTCGCCAAAAAAACAGGCCACCACATGCGGCAACCCCTGCAACTTCAGGGCATGCGCAGCACCACAGGCGATCGGCAAACCTGCGGCCACCACACCGTTGGCGCCCAGCATGCCGACAGAGAAATCGGCAATGTGCATAGACCCGCCCTTGCCGCCATTGAAGCCATCGGCGCGACCAAACAGCTCGGCCATCATGCGCCGCATGTCAGCCCCTTTGGCCAAGGTGTGACCGTGGCCGCGGTGGGTACTGGTGAGCAAATCCTCTCTATTCAGATGGGCACAAACACCGACCGCGACCGCCTCTTGACCGATGGACAAATGCAAGGGGCCACGCACCTTGGCGCTGTCATTGAGTTGGGCTCCCAAGACCTGGACGCCCCCCTGGCTCGCCTCCTCGGCGGCCAGTTCAAAGGCGCGGATGCGCGCCATGGTGTGATAAAGCTCAAGCCAATTCATGGGTTTTAAAGGGCCACAGTGGAAATCCAGGGAAATGCGGCAATCACAAAGACACCGATCAGAAGGGCCAAAAGATAGGGCCAAATGGCACCAATGACCTCGTCGGGTTTGGCGCCGCCGATGCGACAGGCGATATAAAAACCGACACCGATAGGGGGCATCATCAAGCCCACATTCATGGCACAAACGATCACCATCGCATAGTGAATGTCGTGTATGCCCAACTTGCGGGCAATCGGGAACATGATGGGCGCCAACAGCAAGACCGCCGGCAAGCCTTCCAGCAGACAGCCCAGAACCAGGAAGATCACGATGGTGACCGCCATGAAACCCATCCACCCCCCAGGCAATGTGGTCATGAAAGCCGACAGGTGCTGGACCACACCGCTTTGAGTGATCGACCAGGCCATGGCTGAGGCCGCACCCAACACCAGCAATACGGCCCCGGACAAGGCCGCGGTTTCGACCAACATGCCGTAAAACTTCCGCCAGCCTATGCCACCATAAATAAAGTGGCCCACCAGCATGGCATAAACCACGGCCACAGTGGACACTTCAGTGGCCGTGGCCACGCCCTCGGCCACTGCACTGCGGATCAGAAAAGGCAGCACCAGCGCAGGGGCAGCCACGATGATGTAGCGCCAGATCTCGCGGCGATTGGCCTTACGCGTGCCGGTGGTGTCCTCATGCCGCGCCTTCCAACGCGCCAGCACAATGAGGGCCAGCAACAACACCATGGCGACCACAAAACCCGATTGAAAAAGACCTGCGATCGACACACTGGCCACAGCGCCCAGGACGATGAGGACAATGCTCGGGGGCACAGTGTCGGCCATGGCCGCCCCTGTGGCCAACAAAGCCACCATTTCAGAAGGCTTGTTGCCACGTCGCTTCATCTCGGGAAACAAGGCTGGCGCGACAGTCGCCATGTCAGAGACCTTGGAGCCCGAGATGCCCGAGACGATGAACAAAGAGCCCAGCAACACATAAGACATTCCTGCCTTGATGTGGCCGATCAAGGATGCCAGAAAATCAACGATCGCCTTGCCCATGCCGGTGGCATCCAGCACACACCCCAGCAATACAAAAATAGGCACCGACACCAACACCACACTGGACATGCCCTCATCCATGCGCCCGATGATCACCGTCAAGGGCACTTGGGTCGAAAACCCCAGGTAACAAGCGGCACCCAAGGCAAAACAAAATGCAATCGGCACCCCCAGCACCAGACACAGGCCAACCAACCCGATCAGAAAAATGGGAATATTAAAGAGCCCCAGTTGACCCCACAGATCAGTGAGCTGTGTGGCCCCAAAGGTCAAAAGTGCCACGCCTATGCCCGAAACCAGCAAATCGGTCCAACGCGACGATTGGAATGCCTGCAGCAGCACCATGATGCCCATCAACCCCAGGCCTAACGCAATGGAGGCCACTCGCACGGTATTGGGCCAATCGAGCGCCGGGGTGCGAATGAACCACTCGTCCTGGGCATATTCAATGGCGGGTCGCATCAGAGTGAGCAACAGGGCCACCACCAAAACCTGCGCCACGGCCCCGGCCAATTGTCGTGCCCTGGGCGGCAACATATCGACAAACAGATTCAGACGCAAATGCTCCTGACGCTGTAAAGCGATGGCCGCGCCCAGCATGGTGAGCCAAATGAAAGAGATGGATACCACTTCTTCCGACCACACCAGGGGGAGGCCGAACACATAACGCGAGATCACACCGCCGAGCAATAAAACCGTGATCAGCAAGGCCAGAAACGCCGACACAGCCTCTAATGGCCACATCCATTTTGGCTGATCAGCAGTTTGGACGACCGCCCCCACTTCACTCATGATGCCTCCCGGGCTTCAGTGCAGCCGTTTAAGGAAGCTCTGCAAAACCCCATTAACCCAGTTTGCCTGTGTAGCGCTCCAGCACTGACCAGGCCTCATCTCCGAATTTGCCCTGCCATTCCTTAAAGAAACCGGCGGTGCGCAGTTTTTCGCGGAAGCCATCCGTGCGGGGGGTGTTGAAAACCATGCCATTGGCTTCCAGGCTCTGGCGCAACTGGGTGTTCTGGGCGGCCAGGTCGGCGCGCTCGGCCATGGCGGCAGCATTGATGTGCTTGGTGACGATTTGCTGCAGGTCGGGCGGCAGGCGGTCCCAGGCGCGACGGTTGATCAGGGTCCAGAAACCATCCCACATGTGATTGGTGACCGAACAATACTTTTGCACTTCGTACAGCTTGAAGTTGGAGATCACGGCCAGCGGGTTTTCCTGTCCGTCCACGACCTTGGTCTGCAAGGCGGTATACATCTCTGAGGCATTGATCGAGGTCGGGGCAGAATCAAACGCCTTGAACAACGAGGTCCACATCGGGGACACCGGCACACGGATCTTGAAGCCGCGCAGATCTTCCGCGGTGTTGATGGGCTTGGTCGAGGTCGTCATTTGACGGAAACCGTTGTCCCAGATTTTGTCGAGGGCGTGGATATTGGCTTTGCCGATTTGGGCACGAATATAGGCGCCAACATCGCCGTCCATGGCTTTCCAGACAGCATCGTAATTGGAGAAAGCAAAACCCAGGCCGTTGAGGGCTGCCTGCGGCACCAGAGTCGCCAGGATCAGGCCCGAGAGGTTGAACATCTCGACACCGCCTGAGCGCAATTGGCTGAGTGTGTCTGTGTCAGAACCCAACTGATTGCTGGGGAACACCTGGATCTCCATGCGTCCATTGGATTCTTTGGCGATGGCTTCGGTGGCCTCTTTGAGGCGCACGTTCATCGGGTGCTGGGGCGGTTGGTTGTTGGCGTACTTGAATGTGAACTGTGCCTTTTGGGCATGGGCCAATCGCAAGCTGACTGCGAGGGAAGCGGCGCCGGAGGCGATGACCAGGGTACGGCGGGAAAGCGTCATGGAAGTCTCCTGTGTAATGAACGAAAGAACTCAGTGCGGCACATCGGGCTGGCCGACATGGCTGATCTCGGGGTGTGTGCGTCGCAGCGTGGGCAGGCCGACGCCAGAGGCATCAAAGCCACCATCGACAGCCAGAAACTGGCCGTTGATATAGCTGGCCTGGCTGCTGCAAAGAAAGCCCACTGTCTGCGCCATTTCCTGGGGTGAGCCGTAGCGGCCCAAGGGAATGGTGTCGATATAGTCAGAACGGATGGCGACGCTGTGAACCAATTTGGCCATTTCGGTTTCCACCGGCCCGGGACAAACGGCGTTCACGCGAACCCCGTAATTACCCAGCTCGGCGGCGTATTGTTTGGTGAGATGTATCAGGGCGGCTTTGCTGGTGCCATACGCGACCCGCAATGTGCTGGCTCGCAATCCGGAGATGGATGCAATATTGACTATGGCCCCCGATTTTTGCTGAGCCATGATGCGCCCGAAAGCCTGGCTGCACAGAAACGCACCGTCCAGATTGGTGCCCAGCACATAGCGCCATTCCTCAAAACTGGTTTCCAGCACGGGCTTGAACACCGCCACACCCGCATTGTTTACCAAAGCATCCACCCTGCCCCAGCGTTCCATGATCTGCCGGGCGGCGGTTTCCACCTGATCTGGCTTGGATACATCGGTATGAAGAGCGAATACCTCATTGGGTCGCGCCAAGTCTGATGCGGTTTGAGCCAGTGTTTTGGCGTCCGAGTCAAGCAAGGCCACGCGGTAACCCTGTTGCAAGAACCACTGGCCAACCGCCAGTCCGATGCCACGTGCGCCACCGGTGACCACGGCAACAGAGATGGGTTTGGATGCTTCATTCATGTGAACATCATAGTCCATGATGTCAGGGACTACGCCCAGCCCGACATACGGGGGCCCTCAACGCCCCCGATTGCGCCACAACTCATGCCCGATTGATTGATGCGGGTCAATAGATACCTCACTCAAACGCTAGTGTTTCCCCTAGACAAGAATACAAAACCGAACTTTTAGCATTTAATTTACAAAATTTCACCTTGTCCTTGTGTCTGCCCTATGGAGATCCGCATGAAGCTTGATTCTTTAGTCCAACAGCCCAGTCCAAACCCTGCTCGACGCGCATGGCAACTATTGCTTGGAGCAGCCCTGACCGGGCTGATGGCCACCACCCCCAGTTGGGCGCAGGGTTGGCAACCCACCAAGTCGGTTGAATTCATCGTCCCGGCTGGCACCGGGGGGGGCGCCGATCAAATGGCCCGTTTCGTGCAAGGCCTGATCACCAAGCACAAACTCATGAATCAACCCATGGTGGTACTGAACAAATCGGGTGGGGCCGGCGCAGAAGGATTTTTGGATGCCAAGAACGCTCGCCCGGACGGACACAAAATCATCATCACCCTCTCCAACCTGTTCACCACCCCCCTGGCGACTGGCGTGCCCTTCAATTGGAAGGACCTCACCCCGGTGCAAATGCTGGCCCTGGACGAGTTTGTGTTGTGGGTCAACGCCGAGTCGCCCTATAAAACTGTGGCCGACTATGTCAATGCGGTGAAAGCTGGTGAAGACGGCAAATTCAAAATGGGCGGCACCGGCTCCAAACAGGAAGACCAGATCATCACCGTGGCCCTTGAGAAGGCCATCGGCAAGAAAATGACCTACATCCCGTTCAAGGGCGGTGGCGATGTGGCGGTTCAATTGGTGGGCAAACACGTCGATTCCACCGTGAACAACCCCATCGAGGCCGCTTCACACTGGAAGGCAGGCACTTTGCGCGCCCTTTGCGTGTTTGATCAGGAACCGATGCCCTACCCCAACAAGATCACGGCCAGCCAATCATGGAAAGACGTGCCCACCTGTCGCTCACAAGGTCTGAATGTCGAATACCTGATGTTGCGCGGCATTTTCATGCCGCCCAAATCCACCCCGGCACAGGTCGCCTACTATCAGGACATATTCAACAAAGTGCGCGCCTTGCCTGAATGGAAAGAATTCCTGGAAGCAGGCGCTTTCAAAGACCTGTCGCTCAGTGGTGCCGCATACACCGAATGGCTGACGAAAGCCGATGCAGAACACACACGGCTGATGACCGAGGCCGGCTTCCTGGCCAAGAAGTAAACCCTGTCCGCCCCTGACCCTTGCGGCAGGGGCATTTTCTTGACCCACTGAGGGAGTCTAAAGATGGATCAGCCACATGTCCAGCGCCGCTGGGCAGAGGCCGTGGTGGCCTTGTTTTTTGCCGTGATCGGCGCAATCGTGATTTGGGACAGCGTGAGGGTGGGCATGCAGTGGGGTGACGACGGCCCCCAACCTGGCTACTTTCCTTTTTACATCGGCGTGCTTTTGGTGGCAGGTGCCGCCAAAGTGATGTGGAATGCCTCCCGCCAGTGGCATCGCGAACAGATGACCGACGCTTTCGCCACCCATGAAGAAATCGGCCTGGTGCTCAAGATGTTTGTGCCTACTGTGTTCTATGTGGCCGCCATTTTCGTGCTGGGCCTGTATGTGGCCTCGGCACTCTTCATTGCTTTTTTCATGGTTTGGCAGGGTAAATATGCCTGGTCCAAAGCACTGGCGGTCGGCATCGCAGTGCCCATCGCACTCTTCGCCCTGTTTGAAATCTGGTTCCTTCTGCCTCTGCCCAAAGGCCCCATTGAAGCCCTGTTTGGATACTGACCATGGATGAACTCAATAGTCTGTTTCAGGGTTTTGCAGTTGCCCTGACCTTTCAAAACGTGTTGCTGATGTTGGTCGGCATTTTGCTGGGCGTACTGATCGGCGTATTGCCCGGCCTGGGCGGTGCCAACGGCGTGGCGATCTTGTTGCCCCTGACCTTTAGCATGTCGCCCACCTCAGCCATCATCATGTTGTCATGCATTTATTGGGGGGCCCTGTTTGGTGGCGCCATCACCTCGGTACTGTTCAACATACCCGGTGAGCCCTGGTCGGTAGCGACCACCTTCGACGGCTACCCGCTGGCCCAAAAGGGCAAAGCCGCACAGGCCCTGACGGCGGCCTTCACCTCCTCTTTCATTGGCGCATTGTTCGCCGTGCTGATGGTCACTTTCCTGGCGCCTGTCGTGGCCAAATTTGCCCTCAATTTCGGCCCACCCGAATTCTTTGCGGTGCAATTGCTGACCTTCTGCAGCTTCATCGGCATGTCCAAAGAGCCGCCCTCCAAAACACTGATGGCCATGATGCTGGGCTTTGCACTGGCTGCTGTGGGCTTAGACAGTGTGACGGGTACTTTGCGCATGACCTTCGGGCAAGAGTCTTTGTTGCAAGGCTTTGACTTCCTGGTGGCCGTGATCGGTCTCTTTGGCGTCGGTGAAATTTTGCTGACCATGGAGGAAGGGCTGGCCTTCAAGGGACAAAAGGGGCGCATCAGCTTGCGCGATGTCCTGGAGACTTGGGCCGAATTGCCACGCTACTGGGCCACCTCTTTGCGCGCTTGCCTGATCGGTTGCTGGATGGGCATTACCCCCGGTGGCGCCACACCGGCTTCTTTCATGAGCTATGGCATGGCCAAGCGCATGTCCAAGTCGCCTGACGAATTCGGCACCGGCAAAATCGAGGGGGTGGTTGCCCCCGAAACCGCTGCCCACGCCGCTGGCACCAGTGCCTTGCTGCCCATGCTCACCTTGGGCATCCCCGGCTCACCCACTGCGGCGGTTTTGCTGGGAGGCCTGCTGATCTGGGGCTTGCAGCCCGGTCCGATGCTGTTCCAAGAGCAAAAAGATTTTGTCTGGGGCCTGATTGCCTCGATGTATCTGGGCAACATCGCCGGGCTGATCGTGGTACTGACCACAGTCCCTTGGTGGGCCGCCATTTTGCGCATCCCCTTCTCCATCATCGCGCCAGTCATCATCGTGATCTGCGCGGTAGGTGCGTATACCGTGCACAACCACATGTTTGATGTGGTCATGATGTTGGTGTTTGGTGTCATGGGCTATGCCTTCAAGAAACTGAGCTACCCGCTGGCCCCGCTGGTCTTGGCCCTGGTGCTGGGTGACATGGCTGAATCCAGTTTCCGTCAATCGATGCTGATCTCCAAAGGCTCACTCGGGGTCTTCTTTGACAATTGGCTGGCCGGCGGCATCACCACCCTGGCATTGGTGATGCTGGTTTGGCCTCTGTTCGGCAAAATTCGCCGCCAAAAAGAAAACAAGGCCCTGATCAACACCTGATGCACTTGCCAAACTTCAAAGTGGGGCTTCGGCCCCCTTTTTTTTACCTGTCCGTACGAAGATAGGTGTTTTCCCGAAACCCCGCAAAAATTCGATATTGATAGGTTGCTAATTTAGCCCGTTCACCGCAAAATCAAAAATATAAACCGAGATGTTCCATTTGGCGTCGAAGTGAACGTGAAAGCCGTTTCACCCAAGCAGCACCCCAAATGCGCCAAATGGAAAATTTTGAATCAATAAGGAGACAAACATGAAGCAAATCCAATTGGGCATCATTGGTGTCGGCTGGTGTGGTGGCATTCGGGCCGAGACAGCCGCCCGCAACCCCCTGGTCAGTCACTTGCATCTGGCCGAGACCCACCCTGATCGGCTGCAACAACTGCGGCAATCTGTGCCAGCCGTCACCTACACCGATGACCATCGAAAACTGATAGACGACCCGGCCATCGACGCCATCGTGATCTCAGCCACCCCGGAGAGCACCCATTACCCCATGGCCCGAGACGCCCTGAAAGCCGGCAAGCATGTGTTTCTCGAAAAGCCCATCGCCATCGAATTGGCCGAGGCCGACGAACTGATCGCTATTTCGAAAAAGAACAATCTCAAATTCACCATTGGCTATTCGCAACGCTTTAACCCGAAATACGCCTATGTGAACAAAGCGCTGCGTGAAGGTGTCATAGGACGTGCGGTCAGTGTGCTGGTCAGCCGTCACATCACCCGCAGTCTGGGCAAAAAAATATCCGGACGCATCAAGCTCTCACCAGCGGCCATGGAGTCCACCCATGACCTCGACTTTGTGCTTTGGTGTCTGCAACCGGCCAAACCGGTCAAGGTCTACTCTCAGGTGAACTACGGCGCCATGCGCGACAGCACCGGGGCCGACATCCCGGACACCCAGTGGATCACAGTCACCATGGACAACGGCCTGAGCTTTGTCGTCGGCGGTGGCTGGAGCCTTCCCCCGGGCTACCCGAACTTCTCTTCGACCTGGATCGAGTTTGTCGGCACCGACGGCGCTTTGTTGGTGGATGATTCTCACAAAGACGTGATTCTCAACACCATGGCCAAAGGCATGCAACTGCCCATGTCCACCATGCCGGGCGAGCCCGTCGACCATGTGTTCGCCGGGCCCATGGCACAAGAGACCATCCACTTCATAGAGGCCGTGGCACTTGATCGAGAGGTTCTGGTCACGCCGGAGCAGGCCCGCACCGTCATGGAGGTCTACATGGCGGCCGATCTGTCCGCCGAAACGGGCATGCCGGTTCAGTTGCCGATGGCGGCTCAACCGCGTTTGCAACGGGTGGGGGAGCGTTGAGATGAGGGATCGGGAAGCTAAAAAAATCGGCCTCGCTATCGTGGGGGCCGGTCGGGTCGGTCTTTTCCGGGGGGAGGTGGCCATGCGCCACCCACAGGTGGGCTGGATCGGGATTGCCGAGAAAAACCCCGAACGCGCACGCTTGGTGGGTGACAAACTCAAAGCCGATTTCGTGACCGACGACTACCGCACCCTTCTGAATCGCCCAGAAGTCAATGCCGTCATCATCAGCACTGACGAGCATCTGCACGTAGACCCGATCTTGCACGCTGTCGAGCGGGGCCAGTCTTTGATGATCGAAAAACCATTGGCCACCGATCTGGCCGATTCAGCCCGCGTGCTCAAGGCCATCGAAAAAGCAGGTGTGGACGCGGTCATTGGCTATACCCAACGGTTCCGCCGCCGCTGGCTGGCCGCCAAAGAAAAGGTGCGAACCGGCTCATTGGGCGAAGTCACCTTGGTCACATCACGCGCATTCATGAACCGTCTGGTCGCCATCGACAATTACAAGCGAACCGACCACCCGCACAAAATTTCACCCATGGTGATCAGCGGCACGCACGCCTTGGACATCGTCATGTGGATGATGGAGGCCAAAACGCCAGTGGAGGTCTATGCCAAGTCCATCGACAAAGCTTTGGGGCCTGAGTGGAAGGGCATCGACGCCACCACCGGCATGATCACCTTCAGCGACGGATCGGTTTACCAGTCGACCATCTCATGGGCCCTGCCGGTGATATGGCCTGGTGCGGTCTATAGCCTGGACGTCGGCATCGTCGGCACCGAAGGTGTGTTGACCATCGACGACACCCACCGCGATATTGTTCTGGCCACCAGCCGTTTCCAAGGCGAGGGCTACGCCCCCGATCAATCCCGAAGGGTGGACTTTCTGGGTAGCTACCCTCCTGGCGATATGGCCATGGGCGAGTTGCGAGGCCCCATGCGGGAAGAAACCGACTCCTGGCTCAACCGGGTATCGCTGGGCTTGCCCACACAAGCCGCCACGGCTCAGGAGGCACACCGCAACCTGATGCTGACCAAGGCGTTTGACCTCTCGGCACGCACCCACAAGCCGGTCAAACTGCCTCTCGCCCCTGAAGACGACATTTACTGAAGGGGGGGCGCCATGGCTCGATCTTTTCATCGACGGGTGCTGCTGGGTTTGACAATGCTGAGTCTATGGTCCAGCCAGGGCTGGGCCAACCCCGCTGAAAACTATCCGCAAAAACCGGTGCGCATCATCATTCCTTTTGCGCCCGGCGGGGCATCAGACTTTGTCGGGCGCATATTGGCTCAAAAGCTAAGCGATCAACTTCATCAACAGGTCTTCATCGAGAATCGGACTGGCGCAGCAGGCAATATCGGCATGGATCTGGCCGCCAGAGCGGTGGCAGACGGCCACACCCTGTATTTGGGCAACATTGGCACCTTGGCCATCAACCCCGCCATTTACCCCAATTTAACCGTCAAGCCCTTACAAGATTTCGCCCCCATCACCCTGATTGCCGATGTACCCAGTGCATTGGTGGTCAACACCGACTGGGGCCCGCGACAACTGCCCGAGGCCCTGGCCCTGCTCAAGGCCAACCCCGGCAAATTCAACTTTGCCACACCAGGCAGCGGCAGCCTGAATCGGCTGGAGATGGAAATCCTGATGCGCAGCACTGGCGTCACCATGGTTCATGCCCCTTACAAAGGCGGTGGCGGCCCGGCCGCCATGGGGCTCATCGGTGGCGAAACCCAGATGATGTTCAACACCATGCCGTCGGTCAAGGCCTTCATCACCGCGGGTCGCATGCACGCCCTGGCGGTGACCAGCGCAAAACGCATGGCCGGGTTACCCGATGTGCCGACCATGGCTGAATTGGGCTACCCGGAGCTGGTGACCGGCTCCTGGCAAGGACTATTGGCACCCGCCAAAACGCCTAAAGAGATCATTTTGAAATTACATCGGGCGATCAATGCCGTTCTTGACATGCCCGATGTGCGTGAACGATTGGCGGCGGGCGGGGTCTTCCCGGCTCAAAGCAAATCGCCGGAAGAATTCGGGCAGTTCCTGGCCACCGAAACCCAAAAATGGGGCAAAGTAGCGCGCGATTCCCGAGCCACTGCAGACTGAAAGGAAACCACTGTGAGCGAAAACACCACACCCTTGACCGCCCGCACGCCGGGAGCCCACCGCGCCCAAAATGGGGAGCACTTTTTTGACCTGGGCAAGGTCAACCAGATCATGGGCGGACCCGCCTATTCGCCCGTATTTGGCGGTTGTGTCGAAGGCGAACGGATGATCGTGGCCGTGATGCGCGCACCCGCCGGCAAACAGGCCGACTTGCACAACCACCCCAATGAGCAGTGGATTTATATTCTGGAAGGGCATCTCGAATTCACCATCGGCGAGAACACCCAAAAAGTAGGCCCTGGGGGTTTGATTTACATCCCTGCCCTGGCTTACCACAAGGCGGGTGCCACACCGGATGCCGATTGCGTGTTTTTCACCTGCAAAGACGCCTCGCACGGATTGCACGGCAACAAGCTGGCCTGAAGGGGGCTGCCCAATCAATTCAACCCCACGAACTGGAGTTCTGTATGTCGATGACCTCACGCCCATCTCGTCGCTCGGTGTTGCTTTGCGGTCTAGGCGGTGCCGCCATGGCCGCCCTTCCTGCCACCGGTTGGACGCAAAGTGCCGACAACTACCCCAACCGCCCCATCAAAATGTTGGTGCCTTACGCTCCCGGCGGGGCGACCGACATTGTGGCCAGGCTGCTGTCCATCAAGCTGGCTGATGCCCTGGGGCAAAGCGTCGTCGTTGAAAATCGTCCCGGCGCCTCGGGCAATATTGCGCTGGAAGCCGCCATCAAATCGCCCCCCGATGGTTACACTTTGTTCGTTGGCAACATCACCACCAACGCCATCAACGAGACCACCATCGGCACCGTGAAACCTTCACGAGATCTGGTGGGCATCACGCGCCTGGTGGAGATTCCTCATGTGCTGGCCGTCTCTCCCAGCATGCCGGGTCAGTTCAATGAGTGCATCGAACTGATCCGTGCCAACCCACGCAAATTCAACTTTGGCTCGGCTGGCATGGGCTCTTATCCACATCTGGACAGCATCGTCTTCAACACCAAGGCCAATCTACAAATGGTCCATGTGCCTTATAAAAATGGCGCGGCAGGCATCATCCCCGCCCTGTTGTCGAACGAAATCATGATGGCATTCATCAATATGTCCTCGGTGCTGGAGCATTTGCGGGCAGGAAAGATCAAGGCCATTGCAGCAGTCCCCACAACCCGCTTGCCCGAACTGCCTCAGGTACCTACCCTGACCGAGCTGGGTTACCCCAATGTGGGCACCAACGCCTGGCAAGCACTGTTTGCCCCGGCTGCCACGCCCAAAGCGATTCAGGACAAGCTGTTCGCCGCAGTGCACAAAGTCATGCATGCCCCCGATGTTCAAGAACGCCTGCAAAAAGGCATGATGACCTTGGCCCTGTCCAACTCGCCGCAAGAGTGGACGGATTCGGTGCGTCAGCAAACCCTGCAATGGGCCGAGGTCGTGCGCGTCAATCAGGTCAAGATCGATTGAAGCGCCGGGGTGGCGTGGGCTTTATTTGAAAAGCGCTGCCACTTTTTTCTTGGGCTTGATATTTCCCGATACCCGATTAGACACAACCGGTTCGGAAGCCGGCTCGGTGACTTGAGGGGCTTCGTAGGGCTGTGTGAAAAAAGGGTCCAAGGGGGCTGGACGAGGCGCACTGCGCGCAGGGCGTGATTCACGGTGCGGGGCATCAAGCACATCGCGAGGGTCTTCCTCTCCCCAGTGACGACGTCCCGTGTTGATTCGCCCACGCGGGCGATCGTCTTCAAACTCGATGGGTTCGAGTTCGGCTTTTTTCTTCAGTAACTTCTCAACATCGCCCAGCAAACGTTGGTCTGAAGACGTGACAAAGCTGATGGCCAATCCTGAGGCCCCGGCGCGCCCGGTGCGTCCGATCCGGTGCACATAGTCTTCGGCATTGAATGGAATATCGAAATTAAACACCGCTGGCACATCTTTGATGTCCAGTCCCCGAGCGGCCACATCGGTGCACACCAGCAATTGAACCTCGCCGCGCTTGAAGGCGTCGAGTGACTTGAGGCGCTCATCCTGACTCTTGTCGCCATGCAGGGCCGATGTTTTCAGGCCATCGCGCTCCAATGACCGGGCCAGCCGGGCACAGCCCAATTTGCTGTTGACGAAAACAAAGGCCTGGCTCACCTCATGTTGCTTGAGCAACTGCAGCAGTGCCCGCCGCTTGTCGTCGTCGGCCACACTGATGAATCGTTGGGTCACTGTGGATGCGGTTTCGTTGGGTCGGGCCACCTCGATGGTGGTGGGATTTTGCAAATAGCTATTGGCCAGCCGCCGGATCTCGGGGGAAAAAGTGGCAGAGAACAACAAAGTGGTGCGCTGCTTGGGCAAGTGGCTAAGAATGCGCTGCAAGTCGGGCAAAAAACCAATGTCGAGCATGCGATCGGCTTCATCGAGCACCACATATTCCACCTGATTGAGCACCACATTTCGGGCTTCGATGTGATCGAGCAAGCGGCCCGGTGTGGCCACCAACACCTCGACGCCTCTCTTGAGCTCGGCGGTTTGGGGTTTCATATCCATGCCACCAAACACCACAGCGCTGCGCAATTGGGTGTATTTGGCATACAGTTTGACTTGCTGAGCCACCTGATCGGCCAATTCACGGGTGGGCAAAAGCACCAGGGCCCGCACCGGATGTCGAGCGGGAGAAGTGGAAGCATTTTCATGCTTCAGCAAACGTTGCAACAAGGGCAAAGAAAAAGCCGCTGTCTTGCCAGTGCCGGTTTGAGCAGCACCCATCACATCTTGCCCGGTGAGCACCACCGGAATGGCCTGTGCCTGAATCGGCGTCATGGACTCGTAGCCCATCTCGGAGACGGCACGCGCCAAGGATGGCGCCAAATTCAAATTGGAAAAAGAGGACATCAATGCAATTCAGGTTTTCGGCAAAGTGACGCCCACCTGCCCTTGGTATTTACCGCCGCGGTCTTTGTAGCTGGTCTCACAAACCTCATCACTCTCAAAGAACAACACCTGGGCGCAGCCTTCACCAGCGTATATTTTGGCTGGCAACGGGGTGGTATTGGAAAACTCCAATGTGACATAGCCTTCCCATTCGGGTTCAAAAGGGGTCACATTGACGATGATGCCGCAACGGGCATAAGTGCTCTTGCCCAAACAAATGGTGAGCACATTTCGGGGAATTCGGAAGTACTCAACGGTTCGCGCCAGCGCAAAACTGTTGGGCGGAATGATGCAAACATCCGACTCGATGTCGACAAAACTCTTTTCGTCAAAATTTTTCGGGTCCACCACGGTGCTGTGGATATTGGTGAACACCTTGAATTCGGGGGCACACCGGATGTCATAGCCGTAGCTGCTGGTGCCATAACTGACGATTTTGTGGCCGTCGCGCTGGCGCACCTGCCCAGGCTCGAAAGGCTCGATCATGCCGTGCTGCTCGGCCATGCGCCGGATCCAACGATCGGATTTAATGGTCATAACCTCTTATTCTACATTTTTAAGAGGCGCCTGCCATGCCTGCCCTCCACCGATCAGCGCATGGGTTCTATATCGACAGGGATGCATTTACAATGACTCCATGAAGATCCTGCTCCTCAATGGCGTCAACCTGAACATGTTCGGGCACCGAGACCCTGCCCAATACGGCACAGTCACGCTGCCCCAGATCGAACAAAGGGTTAAATCCTTGGGGAGCGAGTTGGGGGCCGAGGTCGAGTGCTTTCAGACCAATATGGAAGGCGAGATGTGTGAGCGCATTCACCGTGCCTTTCATGACCAGGTCGATGCCGTGCTGATCAACGCCGGGGCTTGGACCCACTACAGCATCGCCCTGCGCGACGCCTTGGCGATCTTGCGCTGCCCGGTGATCGAAGTCCATATGTCCAACATCCATGCCCGCGAGCCGTTCCGCCACCATTCGGTGCTGGCCGACATCGCCAAGGGCCAAATCTGCGGCTTCGGTGCCTTCAGCTACGAGTTGGCCCTGCGCGCAGCGATCGAGGCCGCCTCCCCCCCCTGATTCATCCGCCCCGGGGCCTGCCCCGGATTTTTCGGCCTTGAGCCGACATGTCGAGGAACACCATGTACAAAAACCTCATCGCCGCCTGGCGCGGCATTTTGCAACTCTCTTTCCTGTTTTGGCTCACCCCCCTTTGGGCTCAGGCGCCCATCATGGCGGCCTTTGTCTATGTGACGCCACTGACCGATGCCGGTTGGGTCAGGCAACACGAACAGGGCCGCTTGGCCGTAGAGGCCTTGAATGCCACCGGATTGAAAGTTAAAACCACCTACGTGGAGAACGTGGCCGAAGGCCCGGATGCCGAGCGCGTGATCCGCGATCTGGCGCGCCAAGGCCATCAAATCATTTTCACCCCCAGCTTTGGTTACATGGAGCCCACATTGCAAGTGGCCAGCGAGTTTTCTCAAGTGAAGTTTGAGAGCATCACCGGCTATAAACGCAGCGCCAATGTGGCCACGGCCAATGCCCGCTATTACGAGGGTCGATACCTGGCAGGCATAGCCGCTGGCCGCGCCAGCGACAGCGGGGTACTGGGCTATGTGGCCGGGTTCCCCATCCCGGAAGTCTTGCAAGGCCTCAACGCCTTCACCCTGGGGGCGCGCTCGGTGCGCCCCGATGCACAGGTGCGGGTGATCTGGTTGAAGACCTGGTTCGACCCGGCGCGCGAGCGCGATGCCGCCATGACCCTGATCAACCAGGGGGCTGATGTGCTGGCTTTTCACACCGGCTCTAATGCAGTCATGGTTGCAGCGCAAGAGCGCGGCAAAATGGCGGTGGCCTACCACTCTGATATGCGCAAGGTCGCTCCAGACGCCCAACTTTTGGCAGTCACCCACCACTGGGGCGACTACTATGCCCAGCGCGTGCGAGCCGTGGCGCAAGGCCGTTGGCAAAGCACCGACACCTGGGGCGGTGTGCGCGAAGGCATGGTTCGGGTCGAGGGCTTTGGCCCCAAACTGCCCGAGGCCGTGCGCAAAGAGGTGTTGGCCCGGCAAGCCGACTTGGCCCAAGGGCGCCTGAGCATTTTCAAAGGGCCCTTGCGGGACGCCACGGGTCAGATGGTGGTCAACGCCGGGCAAACGATGAGCGACGCCCAGATTTTGGGCATGAACTTCATGCTGCAAGGCGTGCGGGTGGCGGGCGGCACGCCCTGATTCGGGGTTTTCCAGACTGCGCGGGCTTCTTTTCGCCCTTCATAATGATCGGGTGAACAATAAAAGGAGTCCACCATGGCCAATCCTGCACCCCCGAAAATTCGCCGTGTCATCACTGGTCACGATGACCAAGGTCGCGCCATTGTCCAGATCGATGAGATTTGCCAGCACTTCAAAGAAGGCCGTGGCAACGCCAATGTGTGTAATATCTGGACCACCGATACCACCCCGGCCAACAACGACGGGAATGAAGACAAGGGCATGCGGCCCGGTGTGTTCACCATGATTCCCGACGGCTCGGTGTTTCGCATCCTCGACTTCCATCCGGGCCTTGAGGCGCGCAACCACCGCACCGACACCATCGACTACATCGTGGTCATGCAGGGCAAGATCGACATGGCGTTGGAGCCTGGCGGCGAAGTCGTCACCTTGAAGCAAGGCGATGTCATGGTGCAGCGCGGCACGGTGCACAACTGGATCAACCCTTACAACGAAACCTGCGTATTGGCCGTGATCCTGATTCACGCCAAATCGGTCGAAGCCGGGGGCAAGACGCTCGCTGCGTTTGGCTAAAGCCCAAATCAGCGCACTTCCAGCCACAGCTGTTGACCCATTCGCGGCCAATGGGTGGGACGGCGAGCACGCCAGGGTTTAGGGAAGCTCTGGTATGCAAGGGGGGGCAAGACATCCTTTATAGTCATGGGCTTGATCTCAATGATTCAGGAATAGCCTTGCCTTTGCCAGCCCCCCAACCCCGTCAACCCGCCCACCAGCGGCAAATCACTTTTTCCGGATTTCGGCGCGAAGACGGGCTTTGGGACATCGAAGCCTCTTTGCAGGATACCAAACCCCAACCTTTCACCGTGCCCGGTGAGAGAACCTGGGCGCCCCATGAGCCCATACATCAAATGTCGATCCGACTCACCGTCGATTCGGCCTTGGTTATTCAGGATGTGCAAGTCGTGATGGATAGCTTCCCTCACGACGAATGCCCGCGAGCCATGCCACCCATGCATGAACTGATCGGAGCGCGGTTGGGTGCAGGTTGGCGACGCAAAATCGAAGACACGTTGGGGGGCACCAAAGGCTGCGCCCACCTGCGGGAATTGCTCTTCAACATGGCCACCGCTGCGTTTCAGACCGTGGCTGGCGTGTTTGAATCTAACGACCCCAAAGTACCCCCCCCCAATCTCGACCGCTGCTTGGCCTGGCGCACCGATTCAGAGCTGGTGAGCCGCCGCTATCCGATGTTTTTCAAAGGGTGAGCCGCTCTTTCAATGACCTCTTCCCCAGACTCCCCAAATCCTGCTGGAATGAAAAAAGCCGTTGAGGATCAACGGCTTTTTAAATGGTGGCCGATTGGACGGGGCTCGCCCGTCTAATCACCTATCCCGTTGATCACACAACGTCTTTTTCTCGGTGGCTTTACAAGTGTCCCAAATCCCGGAGAAACGGTTCCTTGAGTCGTGAGTGGTTGATTCGCAGCCTAGTATCAACCAACTTATTGGGTGTAAATGGGTGTATTATTGGTGCATGTTACGCACTGACACACTTCAGATCACACCAGAGGTTCTGCGTTTAATCGCTCGGATTGACGAATTTAAGGGGGCATGGCGTGCCTTGGGTACGCTGGCGCCAGACCGTTTGTCAGCGCTTCGCCGGGTTGCCACGATTGAAAGCATCGGGTCGTCTACACGTATTGAGGGTAGCAAGCTTTCAGATCGTGATGTGGAAAAGCTGCTCTCCAATCTAGCCATCCAAACATTTGAAACCCGCGACGAGCAAGAGGTTGCGGGTTACGCCGAGTTGATGAATTTGGTGTTTAGTTCGTGGCAAGACATCCCCTTTAACGAAAACCATATCAAACAGCTCCATCAGGCGCTGCTGCGGCATAGCGACAAGGACGAACGCCACCGGGGGCAGTACAAAACCCACACCAACAGCGTGGCCGCCTTTGATGAAAACGGAAAGCAAATCGGCATCGTGTTTGAAACGGCGTCACCGTTTGATACGCCGCGCCTGATGGGGGAATTGGTTGGCTGGGTCACCCAAGAGTTAGAAAAGGGGCCGCTTCATCCTCTGCTCATCATTTCCACCTTCGTGGTCGTGTTCCTTGAAATTCACCCATTCCAGGATGGTAATGGCCGCTTGAGTCGCATACTGACGACACTGCTTTTGATGCAAACGGGTTATGTCTATGTGCCTTACAGTTCACTGGAAAGTGTGATTGAACTGAACAAGGAAGCGTATTACCTCGCTTTACGCCAGACACAGGGAACTATCCGCACAGAAACACCTAATTGGCAACCATGGTTAGTGTTTTTTCTGCGCTCCTTGGCCGAGCAGGTACGTCGGCTGGAGAAAAAGGTTGAGCGAGAAAAAATTGTCTTGGCGACGCTGCCAGAGTTATCACTGATGATTGTTGAGTTTGCAAAAGAGCATGGACGGGTCACGATGGCCGATGCCATCAAACTCACAGGTGCAAGCCGAAATACCCTAAAGCAGCATTTCAGAAGCCTAACTGAAAATAGAAATCTGAATCAGCACGGTAGTGGGCGTGGGGTCTGGTATGACTTGGTGTGACATCTTCCGAGGGGTCACATGGGGTAAAAACATGCGGTAAATCTTAAAACACTGAAATTGAAAAACCCTTGTAAATCGATGACTTACAAGGGTTTTGAGTGTTTGGCGGAGTGGACGGGGCTCGAACCCGCGACCCCCGGCGTGACAGGCCGGTATTCTAACCAACTGAACTACCACTCCGCGTGGTGCCACTTTCGCAGGCTGCTGATGCAGCCTGCCAAGTGCGGCCAACTTGGCGACCCTACGGGGATTCGAACCCCGGTACTCACCGTGAAAGGGTGATGTCCTAGGCCTCTAGACGATAGGGTCAAAACCTGGACTTCGACACAAATTTGGTGGAGGTAAGCGGGATCGAACCGCTGACCTCTTGCATGCCATGCAAGCGCTCTCCCAGCTGAGCTATACCCCCAATGGGTGTCGAGAAACGAGATTATAGCGCAGTTTTTAACCCTTGGACAAGCGAGCCAAGACTTGTTCTCTGGGGTGCAAGGCCAACACCTGGTCCAACGATGGCGTCTGGGGCGTGCCCATGACCAAAACCCGCACGGGCATGGCCAATTGAGGCATTTTCAGGCCATGTTGGGTCAACACCGACTTGATGGCGTTGGCGATGGCAACCGGCTCCCAAGCCACCTCGGTCAACGCATGCGCCAGTGACGCAATGGCGGGTCGTACCGCCTCGGTCAGGTGCTGCTGCAAGTCGGCCTCTGTCGGCACGACCTCCCCGTAGTGACGGGCCACCCAATCGGCCAACACCACCAGGGTATCGCATCGGTCTTTATACAGGCCACACAGGCCGGGCAGGCGTGCGTCGATGTGCAGTGCCCGCGTTTGGACATAAGGCGTCACGGCCCGAGCCAGCGCATCGTTGTCCATGGCCTTGAGGTGTTGCGCATTGACCCAGCGCAGCTTGGCCTCGTCAAATTGTGCGGCGCTCTTGCCCAGATGATCCAGATCGAACCACTGCAAAAATTGCTCTCGGCTGAAGATTTCATCATCGCCATGGCTCCAGCCCAGGCGCGCCAGGTAATTCAACATGGCGTCGGGCAAATACCCCTCATCGCGGTACTGAGTCACCGGCTTGGCCCCGTTGCGTTTGCTCATCTTCTCGCCCTGCTCGTTGAGCACGGTGGGTAGGTGAGCGTACACGGGCGGGGTGTGGCCCAGCGCCAAGAAGATATTGATCTGACGCGGCGTGTTGTGGACATGGTCGTCGCCGCGAATCACATGGGTGATGCCCATATCGATGTCATCGCCCACCACGCAAAAATTGTAGGTGGGCGTGCCGTCGGGGCGGGCAATGACCAGGTCGTCAAGTTCGGCGTTGGCAATTTCAATGCGGCCCTTGACCTTATCGTCCCAGGCCACCACGCCGTTCAACGGGTTTTTAAAGCGCCATACCGGCTGCACCCCTGTAGGGACGGGCGGCAGGGTTTTGCCAGGCTCTGGGCGCCAGGTGCCGTCGTAGCGCGGCTTTTGTTTGGCCGCCATCTGACGCTCTCGCAGGGCGTCGAGTTCGGTCATGCTCATATAGCAGGGATAAACCTGACCCGCCTCGCGCAGTTGCGACAACACCTGCTTGTAGCGGTCCATGCGCTGCATTTGGTAGAACGGGCCTTCGTCAGGGTCTAGACCCAGCCAGTTCATGCCCTGCAGGATCACGTCCACGGCGGCCTGGCTGCTGCGCTCCAGGTCGGTGTCTTCAATTCTTAATATGAAGGTGCCGTGGGTTGAGCGGGCAAAGGCCCAGGGGTAAAGCGCCGAGCGGATATTGCCCAGATGGATAAAGCCAGTGGGCGAGGGGGCGAAACGGGTGCGGGTGCTCATCTCAAAAATACTCAAGCTTGCAAAGACAAGCCACGGTCGATGTCGGCACGGATGTCGTCGAAGTGCTCTAAACCGACAGAGACGCGGATCAAGTTTTGACCGATGCCTGCCGCCTGACGCTGCGCCTCGCTGAGCTTGCCATGCGAAGTGCTGGCTGGGTGTGTGAGCAGGGTTTTGGTGTCGCCCAGATTGGTCGACAAGGACATCACCTGCAAATGATCCAGCACCTGGAAAGCTCGCGCACGACCTTGTCCCTCTTGATCCGCTTTGACTTCAAACGACAGCACCGCACCGCCCACACCCGACATCTGGCGCATGGCCAATTCGTGCTGGGGGTGGCTTTTGAGGCCAGGGTAATGAACCCGGGCCACTGCCGGATGGGCTTCTAGCCAATGGGCCAGCGCCAAGGCGTTGGCGCTCTGCGCACGCATGCGGATATCGAGTGTCTCCAGCCCTTTGAGGACGACCCATGCGTTGAAGGGCGACAGCACCATGCCCGCGTTCTTGATCACGGGTAGAAATTTTTCAGTCACCAATGCCTGGCTGGCACACAAGGCACCGGCCATCACACGGCCTTGGCCATCAAGAAATTTGGTGCCCGAGTGCATGATGATGTCGGCGCCAAATTCGATGGGCCGTTGCAAGGCGGGGCTGGCAAAGCAGTTGTCGAGCGCCAACAGCGCGCCTGCCGCGTGGGCGATTTCGGCCAAGGCGGCCATGTCGCAGACCTCGGTCAATGGGTTGGTCGGGGTTTCGGCAAACAGCAATCGGGTTTGCGGGGTCACTGCGCGGCGCCAGGCATCGATGTCGGTCTGCGGCACGACGCTGGTTTGCACGCCAAAACGGGCGAATTCAGAACCAATCAATTTGAGCGTCGAGCCGAACATCGACTGCGAGATGATCACATGGTCGCCTGCCTTAAGCAGGGAAAAACACATCAACAGCACCGCAGACATGCCAGAGCTGGTGGCCATGCACGCTTCTGTGCCCTCCAGCGCGGCCAGCCGCAGCTCCAGACTGGTGACTGTGGGATTGCTGGTGCGCCCATAGGTGTAGCCCTCTTCTTCGCCGGAGAATCGGCGCGCCGAAGTGTCGGCATCGGGTTGCACATAACCACTGGTCAAGTACAGGGCTTCAGAGTTTTCGCCATAGGGGCTGCGAGGCACGGCCGCGCGCACCGCCAGCGTGTCGCGGTGCAAAGGTTTGGGTGGGTTCTGATCGGTCATATCTGCAGCAAAATTCAAGACGCGTTGGGCAATGCCAGCCGGGATGCATCGGCATCGTCTTCACCGGTTTGCACGCGCTGGGCGTGGAGTCGCAATATGTCTTGCCCGGTCACATCGCCAGTGACGTACACGCCGTCGAAACAACTGGCGTCAAAGCCAGCCAGCGTGGCCGAGCCCGGGGCGGCGGCAGAGCGCACGGCCTGCTTCATGCCTTCGACATCCTGGTAAATCAGGGCATCGGCGCCTATCCATTGGCGCACCTCTTCGACGCTGCGTCCATAGGCCACCAATTCGTCTGTGGTTGGCATGTCGATGCCATACACATTGGGGTAACGCACCGGTGGGGCGGCACTGGCCATGTAGACCTTGCGCGCGCCGGCGTCACGAGCCATTTGCACGATCTCGCGGCTGGTGGTGCCGCGCACGATAGAGTCATCCACCAGCAGCACATTGCGGCCCCTGAACTCGCTGGCAATCACATTGAGCTTTTGGCGCACCGATTTTTTGCGCACGCCCTGCCCCGGCATGATGAAGGTCCGACCCACATATCTGTTTTTGACGAAACCTTCGCGGTAGGGCAAGCCCAAGAGATGGGCCAATTGGGTGGCACTGGGGCGACTGGATTCTGGAATAGGAATCACGACATCAATGTCGGTGGGGGGCACCACAGAGATGACGCGCTTGGCCAGGGTCTGTCCCAGATTCAGCCGCGCCTGATAGACCGAAATGCCATCCAATGTTGAATCGGGCCGCGCCAGATAGACAAACTCAAAAATACAAGGGTTGAGGCTGGCGTTCTGGGCGCAGACCCGGTGGTGAATTTGCCCTTGCAAGTCGATAAAGATGGCTTCTCCCGGGGCCACATCGCGCTCGAAACGGTGCCCTGTGCCTTCCAGAGCCACCGACTCACTGGCCACCATCAGAGTCTGATCTGGGCCGCGGCCAAAACACAAGGGGCGGATGCCGTGCGGATCGCGAAAGGCCAGCAAGCCTTGGCCGGCGATCAGTGCAATCACCGAGAACGAACCTCGCACCCGCTGGTAGACCCCACCCACCGCCCTGAAAACCTGCTCCGGGCCCAACTCGCCGCCCGCCGAAGCCCGGGCCAACTCGTGGGCCAAGACATTAAGCAAGACTTCTGAATCGCTGTCGGTATTGATGTGACGGTGATCGACCGAAGCCATTTCCTGCTTGAGGCTTTGGGCATTGGTCAGGTTACCGTTATGGACCAGCACAATGCCAAACGGGGCATTCACATAAAAGGGCTGGGCTTCTTCTTCGCTGTCGGCGTTGCCGGCCGTGGGGTAGCGCACTTGACCCAGCCCGATGTCACCGGGCAAGGCACGCATGTTGCGGGTGCGAAAGACATCGCGAACCATGCCCTTGGCTTTGTGCATGAAAAATTTTTGTCCCAACTGGGTGGCAATGCCAGCCGCATCCTGACCCCGATGCTGCAACAGCAGCAAGGCATCGTAGATCAGTTGATTGACGGGTGCGTTGCTGACAACGCCGACGATTCCACACATGTCAGTTCAGGTACTTTCCGAATTCGGCTGGCATCAAGGGCCGCCATGCTTGCAGGGTTTGATTCAACCAGTCCACCACCGCAGAATTTTGCCAGTATTCATGGTTTCGCCACTCACTCAGATTGACCACAATGGTCAGGCTCAAAAGCAACAAGAGGCCGCGCAAGGCACCAAACATGGCACCCAACACACGATCCAATGGGCCCAAGCCTACCACCGTGGCGAGTTTCCTGAGCAGACCGGCGAGCAAAGCACAGACCACCAATACCGTGAGAAACACCGCCACAAACCCGGCCAGTTGACGCCAAGTCTCGCTCGACCCGACCAGAGGCAACATCTCACCGACAGGGGTGGCATATCGCTGGCCCAGCCAGAAGCTGGCGATCCAACCCACCACCGACAAGACCTCGCGCACCAAGCCGCGCAACAGGCCCCACAAGGCCGATCCTGCACCCAGCGCCAGCAAAATCCAATCGAGTGCGGGCATTGTTGGGTGAACCTCAATACGTCAGGATCACAGCTTGCAATTGCAAGGACTTGGCTTTTTCCGCCACACCCTCGGCCTCAGCCTTGGAATTGAAAGGACCCAGTCGCACCCGGGTGCGCTTGCCATCCTTGGCATCCACCACCTGGGTGTAAGTTTTCAGACCCGCCTTTTCAAGTTTGGCCCGAGTCTCGCGAACTTTGGCCTCCTCCAAGAATGCACCGACCTGAACCACATATCGGTGCTCGGTAACAGTTTTGCCGTTTTTACCGCTGTCACTCAACGGAGAGGCTTCCTTTTTGGCCGAGGGCTCTGTCTTTGCAGCCGCGTTATCCGGGGGGGCTTCCTTGGGCGCCTCTGCGTCCGGGGCCTTGCTCACCACCAATTCTTCCTTATCAGACAAACCGTGCTTGGCATCGGCATCGCTGGCCTCGGGATTGGAGTGACCCGAAGTGCTCGCCAATGGGGCGGGTGGCGTGTCGGGTGACACTTTGGCTTTGGAAGGGATGTCTATCGACAGATCAGTGGAGACCGGCCTGGGTTGGGTGTCAAACACCATCGGGAAACCTGCAACGGCCAACACCACCAACACCACTGCGCCGATCAGCCTTTGGCGCGCCCGGCGACGCAAATGGTCTATGGTCTGAGTGTCTGTGCCAGACGCTTGCCCCTCAGAGCCGACTTGGGCACCGGGGCGGAATTTAAAAAAAGCCATGACTGAGGTCAGTTGAGGTGCGGAGCGTCTAGGCGGGGCAATCCGTGTTCTAAGACCCCGCCCACGGTCAGGAATGATCCAAACACCACAATTCTATCAGCCGGGTCAGCCTCTTTGACAGCGGCATCCAAGGCCTGGGCCGAACCAGGATGTTCGCTGACGATGCAGTTTGGCAAGGCCGCCGGCAACTTGGACCAAGTGAGCGCCAAAGCCCGGGCGCTGCTGGCCCTGGGGATCGGTAAATCACAGAAATACCAGGCGTCGGCCAACGGGGCCAGGCGCGCCATGATGGCGGACACATCCTTGTCTGCCATGGCCCCAAAGACCAAATGGGTGCGAGGGTAAAAGCCCATCGCATCGAGATTCTGAAATAACACAGCCGCCGCGTGCGGGTTATGCGCTACATCAAGCACCAAAGCAGGTTGGCCAGGTACCATCTGGAAGCGCCCCGGCAAATCGACCATGGCCAAACCATTGCGCACCGCCTGCGCCGTCACAGGCAGTCGGGGGTACAACGCTTCCAATGCCGCTAAAACCCCTGCGGCGTTGACCAGCTGGTTGGCCCCGCGCAAGGCCGGGTAGGCCAAACCGCTGTATCTTTTTTCTCGCCCCTGCCAGGCCCATTGTTGCGGATCACCTTGAGCGATGAAATCAACCCCCGCCCGGCGCAAATCGGCCCCCAGGGCTTGTGCCTGCGCCAGCACTGAGTCGGGTGGCATGGGGTCGCTGACCACGACAGGGCGGTGTGGCCGCATGATGCCCGCTTTTTCGGCACCGATGCTTTCTCTGTCAGGCCCCAAATACTCCATGTGGTCCAGATCGATCGAGGTGATCACGGCCACATCCGGGTCTATCACATTGACCGCATCGAGACGCCCCCCCAGGCCCACCTCCAAGATAGCGACATCTGACCCGCTATGGGAGATGCAAGAGAGAATCGCCAAAGTCGTGAACTCAAAAAACGTCAGGCTCACTTCACCACGCGCCTCTTCCACCCGCTGGAAATGGCCGGTCAGGGTCGAATCGTCCACAGGCAGACCGCGCAGACGGCAACGCTCGTTGAAATGCACCAGATGGGGGGAGCTGTACAAGGCGGTGGCGTAACCGGCCTGTGTCAAGATCGATTCGAGCATGGCGCACGTCGAGCCTTTGCCGTTGGTACCAGCCACGGTGATGACTGGCATGGCCAAGCTCAGACCCATTCGTTGGGACACCTCACGCACTCGCGCCAAGCCCATATCGATGCCAACCGGGTGCAAGCCCTCACAATGGGCCAACCATTCTTTTAAATCCATATACCCATTGTCGCCCATGCCAACGGCCACCGATTTGGGGCATGATAGAGGCATGGAGAAAGTACAGGTTTTTGGCATTCCTTCTTGCAGCAGCGTCAAAAAAGCTCGCGCCTGGCTGGCTGAGCATGGCGTGGCTCACGAATTTCACGATTTCAAAAAGCAAGGCTTGACTGAATCGCAGATGGATCAATGGCTGAATTCGGTCGATTGGCAAACATTGCTCAATCGCAAAGGCACAACTTGGCGCGGGTTGCCCAAAATGACGCAAAATACAGTCTTGGATCAGGCGAGCGCTCGAGCCGTGATGTTGGCTCATCCCAGCCTGGTCAAGCGCCCCGTGGTGGTGGCCGGCACACGCATCATCGTTGGTGTCAACCCCGAGGCCTGGTCCAGCGTTGTATCCATCAACATCAATGAGAGGAAATGACATGAAAAAATTCACACTGACATCTGTGGCGATCGGCCTCTTGGGCCTGACCGCTTTGGGTGGTGCGCAGGCCCAAGAAGTGGGGCGAGTCATCTCCAGCACACCCATGTTCCAGCAAGTGGCCGTCCCCCGCCAGGTATGTAGCAACCAACCCGTGGTGCAACAACCCCAGAAGTCGGGGGCTGGCGCCCTGATGGGTGCCATCGCCGGGGGGGCAGTCGGCAATCAGATGGGCAAAGGCTCGGGAAATGCCGCCGCCACGGCCATTGGCCTCTTTGGCGGGGCCATTTTGGGTGACAAGATCGAGGGCGCCCCGGCGCCTGAAGTGCGCAATGTCCAAACCTGCACCAATCAGGTGTTTTACGAAAACCGCACCAGCGGCTACAACGTGGTGTATGAATTCAATGGCAAACAATACACCGTTGTGATGCCCAGCGACCCGGGCCCCACCGTGCGTTTGCAAGTGACCCCCATGCCCATGGCGCCTTCCATGGCGGCCCCGGCCAGCATGCCCATCGGCAACCCGATCCCGGTACCGCCTCCTGGCTCAGCCCCGCAGTCCTGATCCACGCCAGCTTTCACCGGTCTTAAGCCCCCGGGCCCCGAGGCCCTGGGGCTTTTTCATGTGCCAGGGTCTACAATCAGGGGTCCATTGAAACCTTGATTTTCTCCATCATGAGCACCCAGATTTCCGGCGTCAGCGTCAAAACCCAGGCCAATGTGTATTTCGAAGGCAAGTGCGTCAGCCACAGCCTGACCCGAGCAGATGGCACGAGCCTGTCAGTGGGTGTGATTTTGCCTGCCACCCTCACCTTCAATACCGGCGCCCCTGAAATCATGGAATGCGTGGCTGGCTGGTGCGAGTACAAACTGGCAGGCAGCGAACAATGGGTGAAGTCTTCTGCTGGCGAAAAATTCTCGATCCCGGCCAATTCGTCCTTTGAAATTCGCGTGACCGAGCCTTACCACTACATCTGCCACTTCGGCTGAACCCAACCTTCGTTCGCGACATGAGCACCATCTTGCAACACCTGCCCAAAGGGCAAAAAGTAGGCATCGCCTTCTCCGGCGGGCTAGACACCTCAGCCGCCCTTTTGTGGATGAAGAAAAAAGGCGCCCATCCCTACGCCTATACCGCCAACCTGGGTCAACCCGACGAATCCGATTACGAAGAGATTCCGCGCAAGGCCATGGCCTATGGCGCCGAAAAAGCCCGCCTGGTCGATTGCCGCACCCAGTTGGCCCACGAGGGCATCGCTGCCATTCAGTGCAACGCTTTTCACATCAGCACCGGCGGCATCACCTACTTCAACACCACCCCACTGGGCCGTGCCGTGACCGGTACCATGCTGGTGGCAGCCATGAAAGAGGATGAGGTCCACATCTGGGGAGACGGCTCGACCTTTAAAGGCAATGACATCGAGCGTTTCTACCGCTACGGCCTATTAACCAACCCGTCGCTCAAAATCTATAAACCCTGGCTCGATCAACAATTCATCGACGAGCTCGGTGGCCGCAAAGAAATGAGCGAGTTCCTTATTGCCAACGGGTTTGACTACAAAATGTCGGTCGAAAAAGCCTATAGCACCGACAGCAATATGCTGGGCGCCACACACGAGGCCAAAGACCTGGAGCTGCTCAACAGCGGCATTCGCATCGTCAACCCCATCATGGGTGTGCCATTTTGGCGCGACGATTGCGCGGTCAAAGCCGAAGAGATCACGGTGCGCTTTGAGGAAGGTCAGCCGGTGGCCCTCAACGGGATTGAATACACCGACCCGGTTGATCTTTTCTTGAAAGCCAACGAAATCGGCGGACGCCATGGCCTGGGCATGAGCGACCAGATCGAAAACCGCATCATCGAAGCCAAGAGCCGTGGCATTTATGAAGCCCCGGGAATGGCACTGTTGCACATCGCCTACGAGCGGTTGGTCACCGGCATCCACAACGAAGACACCATTGAGCAATACCGCATCAATGGCCTCAAGCTGGGGCGCTTGCTCTATCAGGGCCGCTGGTTTGACCCGCAAGCCATCATGCTGCGCGAATCAGCCCAACGTTGGGTGGCCCGCGCGGTCACTGGCGAGGTCACTTTGGAGCTGAGACGCGGCAACGACTACAGCATTTTGAACACCGAAAGCCCCAACCTGACCTATGCCCCCGAACGGCTGTCGATGGAAAAGGTCGAAGATGCCCCGTTCTCGCCCCTGGACCGCATCGGCCAACTGACCATGCGCAACCTGGACATCACCGACACGCGTGGCAAGCTGGGCGTCTACACCCAGTCAGGCTTGCTGTCCATGGGCATGGGCGACGGGCCCAAGATTTTGAAGTTCGACGGCAGCAAGTGAACCAAACGGGGGGCTGAAGGACTTGCGGCCCATCTCACCTTGGGCCGACTTCAAGCCATGAATGACGGCAACCAGAGGCTGATGGCTGGGAACGTGACCAATAAGACCAGCACCCCGACCATGATGGCCACAAAAGGCCAGCAACCATTGAAGATTTGGTTCAGACGCACACCTGGAATGAGGGCATTGAGCACAAACAGGTTCATGCCCACCGGGGGTGAGATCAGACCGATCTGAACAATCATCACAATCAGCACACCAAACCAGATCGGGTCGAAACCCAGAGAAGTGACAATGGGGAAGAACAATGGGATGGTCAACAGCACCATGGTCAACTCTTCCATCACCGTGCCCAGCACAATGTAGATCACCATCATCGCCATGACGATCAGGGTCGGCGGCCAGCCCAGACCCACGATCCAGTCACGCAGGTCGCCCGGCATGGTGGTGAAATTCACGAAATTGGCAAAAATGCTGGCGGCGATCAACAAAGTGAACAACATGCCCGTGGTTCGCGCCGATTCAACCAACACCTGAAAAAGCACCCTGGCATTCAGTCGGCCCCGCAACAAGGCAAACAAAAAAGCGCCGAACGCACCAAAACCAGCTCCTTCGGTGGCCGTGAACAAGCCGCCGTATATGCCACCCAGCACCACAATCACCAGCAACAACACCCCCCAGATGCCTCGCAGGGCATGCCAGCGCTGCGCCCAATTCATCCGTTCACCCGCTGGGGCGTGCTCAGGGTCACGAGACGTGACCCACACAATGCCCACCATCAGACATGCCATGGTCAGCAAGCCCGGCAAGACCCCAGCCGCAAAAAGTTTGCCGATGTGCGTCTCGGTGATGATGCCGTAAATCACCATGATGGTCGAAGGCGGGATCATGATGCCCAGGGTGCCCCCTGCCGCCATCACGCCAGTGGAGAGCTCATCGCTGTAACCCAGTTTTTTCATGGACGGGTAGGCCACGCGGCTCATGGTCGCGGCGGTCGCAATGGAAGAGCCGCAAATCGCACCGAAACCAGCGCAGGCCAAGACTGTGGCATGGGCCAATCCGCCGCGCACATGGCCTATGAACGCATAGGCGGCCTGAAACAACTCATGAGCCAGGCCTGCCCTGGCCACAAAGTTGCCCATCAGAATGAACAGCGGGATCACCGACAAGGTGTAGGCAAAGCCCGTCTCGTAGACCACCTGGGAGACATTGGCAAAAGCCGCCTGCCACCCAATCAGCCAGCCCACGCCCACAAAACCCACCAAACCCATGGCAAAGGCCAAAGGCACCCGCAACAAGGCCATCAGGAAAATGGCGGCAAAACCCAATAAAGACGCAGTCACAAAGCCACCCCTTCACCTTCGCTCAGTGGTTGTGGTGGCTTGACCATCAAAATCAGGTGTAACAAACCCGTCAATCCACACATGGCCGCCATGATCTGAATGAATGGGGCCTTGGCGATTTTGAGCTGTGCCGTGGTTTCGTGCTGGGCTGAAATATCAAGCCCCAGTCGCCACATCAGAAAGGCCAGGCCCAACATCATCGCGGCACACAGAAGGTGGACCAAGGCGTTTTGTACTTGCTTGAACCAGTCTGGCCAAACCCCGTCAAGTGAATCAAAAACGACATGCTCACCGCGCCTGGAGACGAGCGGTATGGCAGAAAAAATCACCACCACCATCAGCAACTCGGTCAACTCCAAAGAACCAGTGATGGAATTATTCAGTAATTTGCGGGCACCCACATCAAAAAACGTCAAGGTCATGATGGCGAACAACGCCAAAGCGCCCATGAGGCCGCAAACCCCATCGAATAATTTGTTCAGCATGTTTGAATTCCAGAGTCTGCACCCATTGTAGAGGGGCGACCCGGTGCCCAAGCACAGGCCCGTCACCCTCGGGGTGACGGGGCCCTCAGCACATGGCTGTCACTTTTCCTGACGGGCAATTTCGGCACGGAACTCGGCCAACACCTTGGCCGCATCCTTCAGGCCCTTGGCCTGGGCATCGGCCACCCATTTGGATTCCAGGCCGGATGTGCGCATTTTGACATCATTGACAAATTTGGCATCGGCCTTGCTGACCTGCACATTGTTGGCTTGCATCAGCGCCAGAGCACGGCGATCCACCTTGTCCCAGCCACGACCAAAAATACGGGCGGCCACTTCACCTGAAATGGCGTCCACCGCCTTTTTGTCCTCAGGGCTGAGCTTGTCGTACTTGGCCGGGTTCATCATGAACACAAAGCTGGTGTTGTACAAACCACCCGGGAATGTGGTGGCGTGCCGAATGATCTTGTCAATCCTGAACGATTCGGTCGATTCGGCCGGGAACAAGGTGCCGTCCATCACACCGCCCGAGAGCAGCTCGTAAGAGTCAGGGGCCGGTTTGAGGGTCACATTCATGTTCAACGATTTGGAGATTTCGTTCACCATGCCGCCACCGACCCGGAATTTCAGGCCCTGCAAATCATCCACCTGCGAGATGGTTTTCTTGGTGTTGAAAATGATGCCCGGGCCATGGGTGAAATAACTCAACACCTTGACACCGGCGTGCTCTTCTGCAAATGGCGGGTACTTGCTGGCGACCTTGTTGAAAGCGACCGAAATCGGCTCGGCGTTGTTGCCCAGAAACGGCATCTCGGCCATTTGGGTGTACAGGAAACGGCCCGGCGTATAACCATGAACCGTGAAAGACAAATCCAAAAGGCCGTTTTTAACCGCGTCGAGCGTGCCAGGCGCCGCCACCGGGGCACGCGGCAGGATATTGCACTTGACCCGTCCAGAGGTGTTCTTCTCCAGCGTGTCGCACCACTCTTTCTGGGCCATAGAGAGGGTATGTGTGGGGCCCACCCAACTCGAAGTGGTCAGTACCGTTTGGGCCTGAGCCGCGGACAGGCCGATTCCGGCCAAAACCAATGCAACACAACGCTTCATGATGACTCCATGTTTTAACAATACCCTACACAGTTTAAGGGGCAATCCCTCATGTCACTCTCATGACTTACCCGAATTGCCCGACCGACCGGTTGGACGGACTTTGGTCAGAAAGCCGTATGGTCAAGGCGTTTACACTTGAAGGATCGAACAAAAAAGCACGTTCGTTCGCATGCATGGCGCAGGTTTACAATTGACGTTTACGTAAACGTCAATCTGAATCGCTTTTGCGGTGTGATGTGTGATGTGCACGACTTGATTTTTCATTCTCAACCAATTGGAGTGCTCCCATGAAGGTATTGGTACCTGTCAAACGTGTGGTCGATTACAACGTCAAAGTGCGTGTCAAGTCAGACCAGACGGGCGTCGACATCGCCAATGTGAAGATGAGCATGAACCCCTTTGACGAAATTGCCGTCGAAGAGGCTGTGCGCCTGAAAGAAAAGGGCCTGGCCACAGAGGTCATCGCCGTTTCATGTGGGGTCACCCAATGCCAGGAGACTTTGCGCACTGCCATGGCCATCGGCGCTGATCGCGCGATTTTGATCGAGACCACCGAAGAGTTACAGCCCCTGGCCGTGGCCAAACTGATCAAGGCCGTGATGGACAAAGAACAAGCCCAACTGGTGATCCTGGGCAAGCAGGCCATCGATGACGATTGCAACCAGACCGGTCAGATGCTGGCCGCATTGGCTGACCTGCCACAGGCCACTTTTGCGTCCAAGGTTGAAGTCGCCGATGGCAAGGCACAGGTGACGCGCGAAGTCGACGGCGGACTGGAAACCCTTTCCATCAGCCTGCCTGCCATTGTGACCACCGACCTGCGTCTGAATGAACCGCGCTATGTGACCTTGCCCAACATCATGAAAGCCAAGAAGAAGCAACTCGACACATTCAAGCCCGAAGATCTGGGTGTCGATGTGGCCCCGCGCATCAAGACGCTGAAAGTGACCGAGCCACCCAAGCGCAGTGCCGGAATCAAAGTGCCCGATGTGGATACTTTGGTGAGCAAGCTGAAAAACGAAGCCAAAGTGCTGGGCTGAATTCTAAGATTCACGGAGAATATTCATGACCGCTTTAGTCATCGCTGAACACGATCACACCAGCCTCAAGGGCGCCACCCTCAACACCATCACCGCCGCCCTCGCCTGCGGTGGCGATGTGCATGTGCTGGTGGCCGGACACAACGCTGCTTCCGCCGCCGCTGCCGCCGCACAGATGACGGGTGTGAGCAAGGTGCTGCACGCCGACCATGCCGCTCTGGCCCATGGACTGGCTGAAAACCTTGCTGCACAGGTCTTGGCCATCGCCTCGAACTACAGCCACATCCTCTTCCCGGCCACGGCCAGCGGGAAAAACGTCGCCCCACGCGTCGCAGCCAAGCTCGATGTGGCCCAAATCAGTGACATCACCAAGGTCATCGCGACCGATACCTTTGAGCGCCCCATTTACGCAGGCAACGCCATCGCCACGGTGCAAAGCACCGACTCGACCAAAGTGATCACCGTGCGCACCACGGGCTTTGACGCCGCCGCCGCCGGTGGGTCTGCCCCCGTCGAGTCACTGGCGGCCGTGGCCGACAGCGGCAAGAGTCAGTACATGGGCAGCGAAATCGCCAAGAGCGACCGCCCCGAACTGACTGCAGCCAAGATCATCGTCTCTGGAGGGCGTGCTTTGGGCAGCTCGGAGAAATTCAATGAAGTGATGACCCCACTGGCCGACAAATTGGGTGCCGCACTAGGCGCCAGCCGGGCTGCCGTCGACGCGGGCTATGCCCCCAACGACTGGCAAGTCGGGCAAACCGGCAAAATCGTCGCACCCCAGCTCTATGTGGCCTGTGGCATCAGCGGTGCCATACAGCACCTGGCCGGCATGAAAGACAGCAAGGTCATTGTGGCCATCAACAAAGACCCCGAAGCCCCCATCTTCAGCGTGGCCGACTATGGCCTCGAAGCCGATCTGTTTGCTGCCGTGCCCGAATTGGTCGGCAAACTCTAAGGAGACCGCGACATGAGCTACACCGCCCCCGTCAAAGACATGCTGTTCAACTTGCAGCATCTGGCCGACATGGCACAGATCGCGCAAATTCCCGGCTATGAAGACGCCAACCTCGAGACCGCCCAAGCGGTCTTGGAGGAATGCGCCCGCTTCAATCAGGAAGTCGTTGCCCCTCTGAACTGGGAAGGCGACAAAAACCCCTCGGCCTGGAAAGACGGTATCGTGACCACCACGCCAGGGTTCAAGCAAGCCTATCAGCAGTATCGTGACGGCGGCTGGCAAGGCTTGCAGCACCCGGCTGATTTTGGTGGCCAGGGCTTGCCCAAGTCGATTGGCGCACTGTGCGGTGAAATCCTCAACTCGGCCAACCTCAGTTTCGCGCTGTGCCCCTTGCTCACCGACGGGGCCATCGAAGCGCTGCTCACGGCGGGCAGCGATGAGCTCAAAGCCACCTATCTGGAAAAACTGATCAGTGGCGAGTGGAGTGGCACCATGAACCTGACCGAGCCTCAAGCCGGTTCAGATTTGTCGATGGTTCGTTCGCGGGCCGAACCACAGCCCGACGGCACCTATAAAGTTTTTGGCACCAAAATCTTCATCACCTACGGTGAGCACGACATGGCTCAAAACATCGTGCATCTGGTGTTGGCCCGAGTCGTCGGGGCGCCTGAAGGCGTCAAAGGCATCAGCCTGTTTGTGGTTCCCAAATACCTGGTCAATGCCGATGGCAGCCTGGGGCAGCGCAACGATGTGCATTGCGTGAGCATTGAACACAAAATGGGCATCAAGGCCAGCCCCACCGCCGTGCTTCAGTACGGCGATCACGGTGGTGCCGTGGCTTATCTGGTTGGGCAGGAAAACCGGGGCCTGGAATACATGTTCATCATGATGAACGCAGCCCGTTTTGCGGTCGGCGTTCAAGGCATCTCGGTCTCTGAGCGGGCCTATCAGAAAGCCGCCCAGTATGCCCGTGACCGTGTGCAGTCGAGACCGGTCGATGGGTCTATCAAGGCCTCCGCCCCCATCATTCACCACCCCGATGTGCGCCGCATGCTGATGACGATGCGCGCCGTGACCCAAGGCTGTCGCGCCATGGCCACGGTGGCCGCTGCCGCCCATGACGCTGCCCATGCTCACCCGGATGCCCAGGTGCGCAAGCAAAATCAAGCTTTCTACGAGTTCATGGTGCCTTTGGTCAAAGGCTTCAGCACTGAAATGAGCTTGGAAGTCACCTCGTTAGGGGTACAAATCCACGGTGGTATGGGCTTCATCGAAGAAACCGGTGCGGCCCAACACTACCGCGACGCCAAGATCCTGACCATTTATGAGGGCACCACCGCCATTCAGGCCAACGATCTGGTGGGAAGAAAAACGGCCCGAGACGGCGGTGGCACGGCCAAAGCCATTGCCACCCAGATCGAGAAAACCGAAACCGCATTGCGCGCCAACGGCAGCGCCGATGCCGCGGCCTTTGCCAAACGCCTCACAGCAGCAAGAGTGGCCTTTTTGGAGGTGGTGGACTTCATTGTGGCCCAATCGGCGCAAAATCCGAATGCGGCCTACGCGGGCAGCGTGCCTTATCTGATGCTCAGCGGCAACCTGATGGCGGGCTGGCAAATGGGCCGGGCCCTGCTGGTTGCCCAAGAGCAATTGACGGCGGGGCACGACGCTGAATTCATGCAAGCCAAAGTCGCCACCTGCCGCTTCTACGCCGATCATCTGCTTTCCCGTGTGCCGGGCATGCGAGATGGCATCATTGAAGGGGCAGACAGCGTGACAGCCCTTGCGCTCGAAGCCTTCTAACCCCATTGGGCGACCACCAAAATCGCATCAGGAGACCCCATGCCGCGCATGCCCGAGGTTTTGCAAAAGCAGCCTTTCAAGGTGATTGGTTCGCCGCTCTTCATCATCAGCAACCCCAAACTCGTGATCGCTCAGTGTGTCAACGGCGTCATCGGTTCCATGCCTGCGCTCAACGCCCGCCCTGCCTCACAACTCGATGAATGGCTGGCCGAGATCACCGAGGCGCTGGCAGCTCATGACCGGGCCCACCCGGAGCAACCTGCCGCACCCTTTGCCATCAACCAGATCGTGCACAAAAGCAATGACCGGTTGGAACACGATATGGAGATGTGCGTCAAATACAAGGTGCCTGTCATCATCACCTCCTTGGGCGCCCGCGAAGACATCAACGCCGCTGCACACAGCTACGGTGGCGTGGTTTTGCACGACATCATCAACAACCGGTTTGCCCGCAAAGCCATTGAAAAGGGGGCTGACGGCCTGATCGCCGTGGCCGCCGGTGCCGGCGGCCACGCCGGGGTCAAAAGCCCATTCGCGCTGGTGCAGGAAATCCGGGAATGGTTTGACGGCCCCTTGGCCCTCAGCGGTGCCATTGCCACCGGAGACGCGATATTGGCCGCACACGCCATGGGGGCAGATTTTGCCTACATCGGCTCGGCTTTTATTGCCACCGAAGAAGCTCGTGCGGTTGACGCTTACAAGCAATGCATCGTCGACAGCAATTCCGACGACATTGTGTACAGCAACCTCTTTACCGGGGTGCATGGCAACTACCTGGCCCCCTCGATCCGCAACGCCGGGCTCGATCCCGAGAACCTGCCCGAGAGTGACCCCAGCAAAATGAATTTCGGCAGCGACCGCAAAGCCTGGAAGGACATCTGGGGCTGCGGGCAAGGCATCGGTGCGGTCAAATCGGTGCTGCCTACCACCGAGCTCATCGAACGGTTGAAGCGCGAATACGCCGCCGCACGCGCTCGCTTGCTGGCGCAATGAGCCCCGATGTCAACCCCTTCCCTGCAATTCGGCCCGGTTCAGGTCTTGCTGGGTTCGCAATCTGGCAAGTATCCCGACGGCAACCAGGTGCTCGTGCGCGGCACTGAGGTCTGTGTGGCCTTTGACACCCCGGTCGCGTCGCGTCAACGCGCCGAATTGCTTGCCGAGGTCGACCTGGTGCTGTTGGGGCATGTGCATGAAGATCATATGGCGGCCTTAGACATGCTTGGACATGCTGCCGTGCAAGTGCATCGCCTCGACCTGGCCGCTGCACAGTCTTGGGACGGCCTCAAAACACACTATGGTTACGACGAGGAGACGCTCAGCGCAGTGCGCGCCATGATCGACACCGAATTCAACTACCATGCCCGTCCCGACGCCCTGCCCTATGACGATGGACAAACCTGGCAATTGGGCGGTGGCGTGCGCATCAGCGCTCATCATTTGCCGGGGCACACTGCGGGTCACTGCGCGCTGGTGGTCGACAGTGAGGGTTTGGCCTTCATCGGCGACATCGACTTGAGCGGCTTTGGCCCTTATTACGGCGACGCCACCTCCAGCCTGCCCCAGTTTCGACAAACCCTTAAAGAGGTGGCCGAACTGGACGCCCGGGTTTGGGTCACTTCACACCATAAGGCGGTCATCACGGACCGCGCGCAATTTGAACGCGACCTGGCCCGCTTCGCCTCCCGATTGGATGAGCGCAACGAGCGCTTGCTGCAACGCCTGAGCGAAAGCCCGCAAACCCTCAATGAATTGGCAGACGCCGGCTTCCTCTACCCGCCCGGCCATGGCGCACCTTGGACCGCCAGTGCCGAACGTCGGACCCTGCGCCAACACCTCGATGAGCTGATGGCCCAGGGGGCCGTTCGATTTGACGGCGGGGTTTATGCTTTGGCTTGAAGTCCCGCATTCGCTATGATGCAGGCATGAGTAAAACAGGTTTTTACACCCACAGCGACTGTCTGCGCCACGACATGGGTCGCGGCCACCCTGAATGCCCGGAGCGCCTCAGCGCCATCCGTGACCGGTTGCTGGCCAGCGGGGTCGATCAGGGCGTGGTGGAATTCATTGCCCCATTGGCCGACACCGATGACCTGTTGTTGGCCCACACGCCCCGATTGATTGAGACCGTGTATGAACTCAATCAGGAGGTGCAAGACGACATCTCGCGTGGCGGTCGGGGGCTCGCCCACATCGATCCGGACACTGCGCTCAATGGCCACAGCCTGAGTGCCGCTCTGCGCTGTGTGGGGGCGGCACTGTCTGCTACCGATGCCGTGCTGGCCGGTGAGCTTGACAACGCCTTTTGCGCTGTGCGCCCCCCTGGCCATCACGCCACACGATCTCGGTCCATGGGGTTTTGCATCTTCAACACCTTGGCCATCGCGGTCCGTCATGCCCTCGAGCGCCATGGCCTCAAGCGTGTGGCCGTGATTGATTTTGACGTGCACCACGGCAACGGCACTGAAGATATTTTGGCCAATGACGAGCGCGTGCTGATGTGCAGCACATTCCAGCACCCCTTTTATCCTTATTGCGGCACCGAAGATGTGCCTGCCAATATGGTCAATGTGCCGGTTCCTGCCTACACCGCGGGCAGCGAAATCCGCCAACTGATGGCTCGACATTGGTTCCCGGCGCTGGAAGCATTTCAGCCCGAGATGATATTCATCAGCGCAGGCTTTGACGCCCACCGGGAAGACGACCTCGGCCAGTTGGGCATGACCGAAGCCGATTACCGTTGGATCACTGAACAATTGATGGACTTGGCCCGACGCCATGCCCAGGGGCGCATCGTGTCCTGCCTGGAAGGGGGCTACAACCTCAGTGCCCTGGCTCGCAGTGTCGAAGCCCATGTGCGCGCATTGTCCGGTCTCTGACATCGCTGCCAATCCATATGCTCAATTTTGAACGCCTGCTGAACCACCTGGGTACCCCAGATGCCTGGTTGGAAGGCTTGGCCATGCTCGTCTTGTTGGGTTTGGCATATGCCATGGTGTATTGGCTTGGTCGGCGAGCCAGCCCCGACTCGGTCTTGCTGGGCCAACGCCCTATATCGGGTCTGTTGTTCCCTTTGCTGGCTCTGGCGGGTGCTTACGCCTGTGAAGCCGCCTGGGCCAGCCATCACAGCCAGGTCTCGGTCTTCAAAATGGCCATACCGGTGCTGATGTCGCTGGCCATCATCAGGCTGATGGCGCGCGTCCTGAGGGCTGTCTTCCCGCATTCTGCGCTGTCACTCGGCATCGAGCGCACCGTATCCTGGCTTGCCTGGCTGGCGGCTGTGTTATGGATTCTGGGTGTCTTGCCCTGGGTACTGAACGAGCTGGAGTCGATCCGCATCAGTTTTGGCAAAACCAAACTCGATTTACGCACCCTGCTGGAGGGTGTCTTGTCCTCGATCTTCGTGCTGGTGTTGGCACTTTGGACTTCGGCCACCATCGAACAAAAGGTATTGGCACATTCGGTCAACGACCTCTCCATGCGCAAAGTGGCGGCCAATGCACTGCGTGCCTTGCTGCTCATGCTCGGTCTGTTGTTCTCTTTGTCAGCAGTTGGTGTTGATCTGACGGCGCTGTCTGTGTTGGGCGGGGCTTTGGGGGTGGGGCTGGGCTTTGGCTTACAAAAACTGGCTGCCAACTACGTCAGTGGCTTTGTGATCTTGCTGGAACGATCCTTGCGCATCGGCGACCATGTCAAAGTCGATGGCTTCGAGGGGCAGGTCAAAGACATCAAAACCCGCTACACCCTCATACGTGCGCCCAATGGCCGCGAGTCGGTGGTGCCCAACGAAACCCTGATCGCCCAACGGGTTGAAAACCTCTCTTTGGAAGATTCCAATGTATTGCTGACCAGTCAGGTGACTGTGGGCTACGACGCCGATCCCCGCCAGGTGCAAGCCATGCTGGTCCAGGCCGCGGCCTCTTGTCCTCGCATACTGAGCCATCCGCCACCCACGGCCTTGCTGGTGAATTTGGCCGCTGACGGCATGGAGTTCCTGGTGGGCTACTGGATCAACGACCCTGACAATGGACAAAACAATGCCCGCTCTGCCGTCAATATCGCCATGCTGGAAGCGTTGCGCCAGGCCGCAATAGAAATTCCATATCCGCAGCGCGAGGTGCGCTTGCGCCACGACGCGCAGGCTCCTTCCGATCGCGGAGCGCCCCAGGCATGACCCTTCAAAGTGGTTGAATGATGGCAGTGACGCAGACCGCAAAATGCATTTTTTTAACCATGGTGTGCACCTTGGCGGGTTTGACATGGGCGGCAACGCCAAAGCCGAAATCACCCGCCGCAACCACATGGGGGGACACCCCCCAAGTGCAGGCTTTGGCGCAATCTCTGGCGCAAGACTTTGATCTGCCCCCGGCATGGACACGCAAGCACATCGCCGCTGCTCACCCCGTGCCGCAGGTGCGCCAACTGGTGCTCCCCCCAGCCACCCCCGGCATGAAGAATTGGGCGGCTTACCGGGCCCGTTTCATTGAACCGCGTCGCATTCAAGCCGGGGTCAAGTTCTGGCAGCAACATGCAGCCGCCTTGCGACGGGCTGAGCAACGCTTTGGTGTACCCGCCGAGATGGTGGTGGGCATCATTGGTGTTGAGACGCTGTATGGGCAACATCAGGGTCGGTTTTCGGTGCTCGATGTCCTCACGACCCTCAGCCTCGACTTCCCCGGCGAGCACCCCCGGGCCTCGGAGCGGCAGGCTTTTTTTCGAGGTGAACTCGGATTCTTTTTAAAGCAGGTTCGCCAGGGGGCTTCCCTCCATCGCAAGGGCAGCTTTGCCGGGGCCATGGGCTGGCCGCAATTCATGCCCTCCAGTTGGTCGCGTCACGCCATCGACTTTGACGGCGATGGGCGCATCGACCTGAACCGCAGTCCGGTCGACGCCATAGGCTCGGTCGCCAATTACTTCGTCCAACATGGCTGGAAAAAAGGCATGCCCACGCATTTCCCGGTCGATGTCAGTGGCCCGGCGGTCGATCTGCCCACCCTGACAGCCCCCGACATCGTGCCCTCTTTCAGCGCAGCCCGGATGCATGAATTGGGCGCAAGATTGGATGAGGCTGGTCAGGCCTTTGACGGTCTGCTGGCTTTGGTCGAACTGCAAAACGCCGGCAACCCACCCAGCTATGTGGCTGGCACCCCCAACTTTTACGCGGTGACCCGATACAACTGGAGCAGCTATTACGCCTTGGCGGTGATTGAATTGGGACAGACTGTGAAAGCGGCCATGCCAGACACAGCCCATTCACCTGAAGCCGCTTTACCCAGCGAGTTGGCTCAGAAACTGAAGACCCATCGCCATGTGCTCCTGATGCGCCATGCCTACGCCCCCGGATTTGGCGACCCGCCAGGATACTCGCTAGATCGGTGCGAGAGCCAACGCAACTTGAACGACGAAGGCAAGGCTCAAGCGACACGCATCGGCCAATGGCTGCGAGGGCAAGGGGTGACACAAGCCAGGGTGCTGAGCAGCATTTGGTGCAGATGCCAACAAACTGCAGAAAAGCTGGGCTTGGGGCCGGTTCAAATCGCCCCGGCCTTGGCCTCTTTTTTCGACCAGCCTGAACAAGCTCCCGCCCAGCAACGGGCCATGCAACAACTCATCGCTCAGAGCCTCTCTGTGCCCGACGCCCAGCCCCTCATCTTGGTCACCCACCATGTGAACATCAGGGCGTTCATGGGCCGCGACGTCGGATCAGGTGATATGGTTCTGGCCCAAGTCAATGAACAAGGCCAACTGATTGATTACAGAATCTACCCCAGCCCATGAAAAACTTTTTATTTTTTCCAACTTTCCTGAAACACCTGTGCGGCGGGATGCTGCTATTGAGCACCCTGCTGTGGAGTCAAAACGCCATGGCCATCGAAGAACCCGCCTACCAGTTATTGCGCAGCGATGGGCCTTTTGAAATTCGCCATTACCCGGCCATATTGGTGGCCGAAACAGTCGTGGATGGCGATATGGATCAGGCTTCGAACCAGGGCTTTAGACGCATCGCCGATTTCATTTTTGGCAATAACCAGTTGCCTGGCACCGAACAAGCCGGGCGCATCGCCATGACCGCGCCAGTCACGGTCGAACCCCAATCGAGTCGCATCGCCATGACCGCGCCAGTCACCATCGAGCCGACGACCAGCCCCGACATGGCACAGGCCATGCGCTGGCGCATCCATTTCGTCATGCCCAGCTCATTCACGCTGGACACCATCCCCAAACCCCGCAATGCTGAGGTGCAGCTGCGCGAAATCCCGGCAAAATACATGGTCGTACACCGCTATTCCTGGCTGAACACAGCCTCGCGCGTGCAGCAAAAGACCGACGAGGCGCTGGCTTGGGCGCAACAGCAATCCCTGAAGGTCATCGCCCCCCCCCAATTGGCACGCTATAACCCGCCCTTGATGCCCCCCATGTTCCGGCGCAACGAAATCCATCTGGAAATCGAAAAACCTTGACCTCTAGCGGCAAGACAGAACTGCACGGAAGCACTGTCCGCGCTCGAGATGTCAAGGCTCGTCGCACCCGATCAAATAATAATTATTTTAGTTTATTTTTATTTAATATTGAATTAAATTGAATACAATCATTTTCTTCAAAGATGAACTGATGAAGGATTGATTGTGAAAAAACCCAATAAGATTTCCCTGGTCATTTGCACCAGAAATCGCTCTGAAATGCTGGCCAGATGCCTGGAAAAACTAAAACATGTGAGAAGGCTTCCGTATTCACCCGTAGAAATCGTCCTGGTCGACAACAACTCCACCGATGACACGATGGAGACCATCAAAAATTTCCAGGCCAGCTATCAAGGTGTCAGCAAAATGGTTGAAGCGAAAAAAATAGGCTTAGGGCACGCAAGAAATTGCGGCATCCAGGAATGCTCAGGCGACATGATCATGTTCACCGATGATGATTGCTTTTTGCCGGAAGATTTCTTTATAAATTTTTTCAAATCCTGCGACTTGAACCGATTTCAATACGGCATGGGCTCTATCTGGCTGGCCAACGAAGAAGACGATCACCGGGTCGCCAATATGAAGATCGAGAGGGAATCACTGATTCCTCCCGGAACCGGCGTGCTGCCTGCCGGGATCATCCAAGGTGCCAATATGTTTTTCGCAGCAACCATATTTGAAACTGCGGGCCTGTTCAATGATGACATGGGAGCGGGCACCGAATTCCCCTGCGAGGACATTGAAATGGCTTGCCGAGCATCCCACAGTGGTTTCACCGGGGCAATGCTTCCAGGTTTCGGTGTTTTCCATGCCCATGGGAGAAGACGAGACAGCGCTGAGGCACTGCAAACCATCCACTCCTACGATTACGGGCGTGGCGCATATTACGCCAGCCTTTTGACACGCGGAGTCCCTGAAGTGTGGAGTTTCTGGCAAAACTCTTTCACACATGATCGTTTCATTGCGCCTCAAAACCTCGACAGGGTGGCGCGAGAATTTGCGGGCGCCACCCAATACTTACAATTTTTAATGAGAGAAAAAAACGATCAAACGGGTTGACTCAGCCCTTGAAGAGCGCCTTGTATTGGTCGCGCAGCAGATTTTTTTGCACCTTGCCCATGGTGTTGCGGGGCAATTCATCGACCACAAAACAGCGCTTGGGGATCTTGAAGTTGGCCAAGCGGGCTTTGAGGCTGGCGATGATATCGTCGGCCAACACCTTGGCCCCGGGTTTGGCAATGACAACTGCTACACCCACCTCGCCAAAGTCGGGGTGAGGCACACCAATCACCGCGCTTTCAGCGACGCCAGTCATCTCGTTGATGTAACCTTCAATTTCAGCCGGGTAGACGTTGTAACCGCCGCTGATGATCAGGTCTTTGGAGCGCCCCACAATGGTGATGTAGCCGCGGGCATCCATCTTGCCGACATCGCCTGTCTTGAAAAACCCATCGGCGGTGAATTCTTCAGCAGTTTTCTCGGGCATGCGCCAGTAGCCGCCAAACACATTCGGCCCCCTGACCTGGATACCCCCTATTTCATCGACCGCACAATCGTTGCCTTGGTCATCGCGCACGCGCAGGCTGACGCCGGGCAATGGAAAGCCGACCGTCCCTCCCCGGCGCTCGCTTTGTTTTCCAAAGCGGGCATCAGCGCGGTAAGGGTTGGAGGTAAGCATGATGGTCTCACTCATACCGTAGCGCTCAAGGATGGTGTGACCGGTGCGTTCTTCCCACTCCTGAAAGGTCTCGATCAGCAACGGGGCCGAGCCGGCGATGAACAATCGCATCTTACCCACCGCATGGCGGGTCAAAGCCGATTCGGCCAGCATGCGCACATACAAGGTGGGCACACCCATGAATACTGTCGCGCGCGCCATATCCGCAATGGCACGCTTGGGGTCAAATTTGGCATGCCAGAGCATCTTGCTGCCGTTGAGGATGGCGCCATGGATGGCTACAAACAAGCCATGCACGTGAAAAATGGGCAAGACATGAATCAACACATCGCCCGGTACCCATCCCCAATAATCTTTCAGCATGGCCGCATTGGAATGCAAATTGCCATGACTCAGCATGGCCCCTTTACTGCGCCCGGTCGTTCCGCTGGTGTACAAAATCGCGGCCAGATCATCCGAATGGCGTTGCGCCGGCTGGTGGCTGTCGCTTTGCGCCGCCGAACGATCGAGCAAAGACCCCGTGCGGTCATCGTTGAGGGTGAACACATGCTGAGTGCCCGCCTTGAATGCGATCTGGCTCACCCAACCATGGTTCTTTCCTGAGCAAACCACCACAGCGGGCTCTGCATTGCCAATGAAATACTCTATCTCAGCACTCTGATAAGCGGTATTGAGCGGTAAAAACACATGTCCGGCGCGCAAAGTGGCGAGGTACAAGATGAGCGCCTCAACCGATTTTTCGACCTGCACCGCCACCCGTGAATGCGCCGGTATATCCAGCCCATCGAGCAAATTGGCCATCATTGCGCTGGCGCGATCCAGATCGCGCCAGCTGTAATGCAGACCATGGTCGGTTTCTATGGCGATTTGGTCCAAGTCAACCGGGAAGGCGGCGCGCAAGGCGCTGAAAAGATTTTGGTTGCTCATGTGCAAAAAGAAAAGATCAATCAGTCCAGCTTGGCACCCGAGGCTTTGACCACGGCAGCCCAACGCTTTACTTCGGCAGAAATAAAATCGCCATATTGTGCACCCGTCAGATTAGGGAATTCAGCCCCGTTGGAGGCCCAGGCGGTTTTGATCTCAGGCATGTCGCGGGATTTTCGGATCAAGTCGATGAACTCGGCCTGGATATTGGCTGGTGTGCCTTTGGGTACCCACATGCCATACCAGGTGCTGACGTTGTAATCTTTCATGCCCAGTTCGCCCGCGCAGGGAATGTCGGGAAAAGAAGAGTTACGCTGCTGCCCGGCGACCATGATGGGTTTGATGCGACCGGCCCGAATGTGCTGGGCCGACGACCCCAAGCCATCGAACATCATGTCCACATTGCCTGCAATCAGGTCCTGCAAGGCCGGGCCGGTGCCACGGTAAGGGATGTGTGTGATGAAAGTCTGGGTTTGCAATTTGAACAATTCGCCCGCCATGTGGTGAGCAGTACCACTGCCGGCACTGCCATAGTTGAATCGGCCCGGGCTCTTCTTGATCAACTCCAGAAACTCTTTAAGGCTGTTGGCGGCGATGTTCTTGGGGTTGACCACCAACACATAGGGGACGGTGGCCATCAGGGCCAGCGGCACAAAATCACGTTCGATGTCGTAATCGAGCCTGGGGTACATCGAAGGGGCGATGGTGTGGTGCACCGCACCCATGAAACAATGATAGCCATCGGCAGGCAATTTGGACGCCACTGAAGCCCCCAGGGTGCCCCCTGCACCGCCACGATAGTCAAGGATCAGGTTTTTGCCAGTGAACTTGTTAAAAGCCAGCGTGAAAGGACGGGCGAAAGCATCTGTGCCGCCTCCCGCCGGGAAAGGCACCACGCATGTCACTGGCTTGGAGGGCCAGGACGATTGAGCCAATGCTGGCCCAAAGCACGCACTGCCCACTCCCAAAGCCAACACACTGCGACGACGCAAACTCTGGGTCATATCGGTCTCCTTCAAATGATGGGGCCCGTGACCGGGGCCCTGGCCCCGTGAAAATCGGGGATCCTGTTATTTTGCCTGTTCACCCTAGGTCGCGCCAGAGTCGGGGGAATGGGGTCCATAGGCCCTGCCCATCAGAAACAGGCCGTACATGACCATGGGCAGGCACAACCATTGCCCCATGCTCAACCCCATGGATAAAAGTCCCAGGAAAGCATCGGGCTCGCGGAAATACTCGGCCAGGAAACGAAAAGCCCCGTAACCCACCAAAAATGCCCCCGACACCAAACCCAAGGGACGCGGTTTGCGGGCCAATAACCACAGCACAACGAACAACAGCAAGCCTTCAAGCGCAAACTGGTAGATTTGCGAGGGGTGACGTGCCAAGGCATCCCCGCTTTGTGGAAAGACCATGGCCCATGGCAGACTGGGGTCGGCGGGACGCCCCCATAACTCTCCATTAATGAAGTTGCCAACGCGACCGCTGGCCAGGCCGGTGGGGACGCAAGGCGCAATGAAATCGGTCACGGCCAGCCAGGGAAGGTTGTGGCGGCGTGCCCAAAACACCATGGCCAAAATGACCCCCAGCATGCCCCCATGAAAGCTCATGCCACCTTGCCAGATGGCCAGAATTTCAAAAGGATGGGCCAAATAATGGTTGGGCTTGTAAAACAGGCAATAGCCCAGACGCCCACCCAATATCACCCCCAACACCCCATAAAACAGAAGGTCTTCCAACATCGGCGGGTTCCAGACCCGGGGTTGATGCAAATAAGGGGCATGCCGCAGGCGCAGGCGCGTCAAAACCATGAATAAGCCAAAGGCCACCAGATAGGTGATGCCATACCAATGAATGGACACTGGCCCCAACTGCACGGCCACCGGGTCAAATTGGGGATGAATCAGCATATAGGGCATTGTAGGCCCAGGCCGAAACGCCCCGCCATGACCTGACAACCCGCATCCTGCGCTAAACTTCTCTCTATGAGCACACAACCGATTCAATTTCATCGCCGTTCGGCCAACATCACCGAAGGCAAATCCCGCGCGCCCAATCGTTCCATGTACTACGCCATGGGATACGAAGAAAGCGACTTCAGCAAACCCATGGTGGGCGTGGCCAATGGCCACAGCACCATCACCCCATGCAACAGTGGCTTGCAAAAGCTGGCTGATGCCGCAGTGTCCGGCATAGAGGAGGCCGGTGGCAATGCCCAAATCTTTGGTACCCCGACCATTTCAGACGGGATGGCCATGGGCACCGAGGGCATGAAATACAGTCTGGTCAGCCGCGAGGTCATTGCCGACTGCATCGAGACCTGCGTGCAGGGCCAATGGATGGATGGCGTGCTGGTGGTGGGGGGCTGTGACAAGAACATGCCAGGCGGCATGATGGGCATCTTGCGCGCCAATGTGCCCGGCATTTATGTTTACGGCGGCACCATCCTGCCCGGCCATTACAAGGGCCAGGAACTCAATATTGTGAGCGTGTTCGAAGCGGTCGGTCAAAACGCCGCCGGCAAGCTCAGTGACGAAGACCTGAAAGAAATTGAAAAGCGCGCCATTCCAGGCACGGGCTCGTGTGGCGGCATGTATACCGCCAACACCATGTCCAGCGCCTTCGAGGCCATGGGCATGTCCTTGCCCTATTCGTCGACCATGGCCAACCCGCACGACGAGAAAATGAACTCGGCCAAAGAATCGGCCAAAGTCCTGCTGGAAGCCATACGCAAAGACCTCAAGCCACGCGACATCGTGACCCGCAAGTCCATTGAAAACGCCGTCGCCGTGATCATGGCCACCGGCGGATCCACCAACGCCGTGTTGCACTTTCTGGCAATTGCCCACGCTGCCGGTGTCGAGTGGACCATCGACGACTTCGAACGCGTGCGCCAAAAAGTGCCCGTGATATGTGACCTGAAACCCAGCGGCAAATATCTGGCGGTACATTTGCACCAGGCTGGGGGTATCCCGCAAGTCATGAAAATTTTGCTCAATGCCGGGTTGCTGCATGGCGACTGCATGACCATCACCGGCAAGACCATTGCCGAAACTCTGAAAGACATTCCCGATCAGCCTGCGGCCAACCAGGATGTCATCCGACCCATCGATCAACCGATGTACGAACAAGGCCATTTGGCCATTCTGAAAGGCAACCTGTCACCCGAAGGCTCGGTCGCCAAAATCACCGGGCTCAAGAACCCGGTCATCACCGGCCCGGCACGTGTATTTGACGACGAACAATCTGCCCTGAAAGCGATTTTGGATGGCAAGATCAAGGCAGGTGACGTGATGGTTTTGCGCTATCTGGGCCCCAAAGGCGGCCCGGGCATGCCCGAGATGCTGGCCCCCACTGGGGCCCTGATTGGGGCCGGCCTGGGCGAAAGCGTGGGCCTGATCACCGATGGCCGTTTCTCGGGGGGCACCTGGGGCATGGTGGTCGGTCACGTGGCCCCTGAGGCTGCCGTCGGGGGCACCATCGCGCTGGTGCACGAAGGCGACAGCATCACCATAGACGCACATCAACTGAAGTTGCAGCTCAACGTGCCTGACGCCGAAATTGAGCAGCGTCGCAAGGCCTTCAAGGCCCCTGCCCCACGCTATGTACGGGGTGTGCAGGCCAAGTTTGCCTTCAATGCGTCCAGCGCCAGCAAGGGCGCGGTGCTCGACCTCTTCAGTGCCGACTCGGCCTCGCGCTGATACCGCCCGGACATCTGGGCCCCAGAAAAAAACCCCGTCAGAGCGCGTGTTCTGACGGGGTTTTTGATGTGTCACCCAGATCAGTTGTTTTCGGTCAACTGATCCAGAATGGCGGGGTTTTCCAATGTCGAGGTGTCTTGCGTGATGGCTTCGTTTTTGGCCAGTGACCGCAACAGGCGGCGCATGATCTTGCCTGAGCGGGTCTTGGGGAGGTTGTCACCAAAACGAATGTCTTTGGGCTTGGCGATGGGGCCAATTTCCTTGCCCACATGGTCACGCAATATCTTGGCAATCTGCTTGGCCTCTTCGCCCGTTGGCCGTGGGCGCTTTAACACGACAAAGGCGCAAATGGCCTCGCCGGTGGTGTCATCCGGGCGACCCACGACCGCCGCCTCGGCCACCCATTCGGTGCAACTGACCAAGGCAGATTCGATCTCCATGGTGCCCATGCGGTGACCAGACACATTGAGCACGTCATCGATGCGGCCGGTGATCGTGAAGTAACCGGTTTTCTCATCACGGATGGCACCGTCGCCAGCCAGATAATACTTGCCCTTGAAGTCATCAGGGTAGTACGATTTTTTGAAGCGCTCGGGGTCGCCCCAGATGGTGCGGATCATGGACGGCCAAGGCTTTTTGACCACCAATATGCCGCCATGGCCATTGGGCATGTCCTCGCCAGTTTCACTGACGATGGCCGCCTGGATACCCGGGAATGGCAAGGTACACGAACCCGGCACCAGCGGGGTGGCACCTGGCAAGGGGGTGATCATGTGGCCACCAGTCTCGGTTTGCCAGAAGGTGTCGACGATGGGGCATCGGCCACCGCCCACATGCTGGTGATACCACTCCCAGGCGGCAGGATTGATGGGCTCACCCACCGAGCCCAAAAGGCGCAGGCTTTTGAGGTCATAGCTCTTGGGGTGGACGGCGTCATTACTCTCGGCCGCCTTGATCAGCGAGCGGATGGCGGTCGGGGCGGTGTAGAAAATGCTGACCTTGTGATCCTGGATCATCTTCCAGAAGCGACCGGCGTCGGGGTAGGTGGGCACCCCTTCAAAGACGATTTCGGTACCGCCCAATGCCAGCGGGCCGTAGGTGATGTAAGTGTGGCCAGTGACCCATCCAATATCGGCGGTGCACCAGAACACATCATCGGCGCGCAAGTCGAAGGTATATTCGGTGGTCAGCGCCGCATGCAACATATAGCCGCCGGTCGAATGCTGCACGCCTTTGGGTTTGCCGGTTGAACCAGAGGTATACAACAAAAAGAGCGGGTGCTCGGCCTCGACCCATTCGGGCTCGCAAGTGGTGGCCTGTTGATCGGCCAAATCGGCCATGAAACGGTCGCGGCCTGCCTTCATTTCGACGGCTGATCCAGAACGCTTGACCACCAACACATTTTTGACGCAGTCACAACCGCCCAGGGTCAGCGCTTCGTCGACGATGGCTTTCAAGGGCAGTTGTTTGCCGCCACGCACCTGGTGGTCAGCGGTGATGACAGCCACAGCACCGGTGTCTTCGATCCGGTCACGCAATGATTGGGCTGAGAACCCCCCAAACACGACAGAATGGGTGGCGCCGATGCGGGCGCAGGCCTGCATGGCGGCCACGCCGTCAATGGACATGGAAATGTAAATGATGACACGGTCACCCTTTTTGATCCCCAGCGATTTAAGCGCATTGGCGATCTGGCAGGTCTTGGCCAACAACTGCTTGTAAGTGACTTTGCTGACTTCGCCGCCGTCGGCCTCGAAAATCAGGGCGGTCTTGTCGCCCAGGCCGCGCTCAATATTTCGGTCCAGGCAGTTGTATGAAGCATTCAGCGTGCCGTCTTCGAACCACTTGAAAAACGGGGCGTTGCTTTCGTTGAGCACCTTGGTGAAAGGCTTTTTCCAGCTGATCAGGCGTCGCGCGTGCTCGGCCCAAAATCCCTCATAGTCTTGCTCGGCCTTTTGGCACATGGCGCGGTAGGCGTCCATGCCTGACACCTTGGCCTTGGCGACAAAGTCGGCTGGGGGCAAATAAATGTTATTTTCACTGCTCATCGGGGGTCTCCTCGAACCTGTTTTTGACAAAACAGACCGACTGTCGCTATCGGCTCTTACAAGCCACTGACTGGCACCAGCCTGACATCCAGCGGTGTAGGGCCAAGGGCGCCAACCCCCTTGTGGTTCGCCCTACAATATCCGGCTATGCCTAACAATAAACAAGCCCCAGCCGCCCTGCCCCGGGTCATTTTTGCCAGCCGCTGGCTACAACTCCCGCTCTACCTGGGTTTGATTGCCGCTCAGGCGGTCTATGTCTGGCACTTCTGGATCGAACTGCTGCATTTGCTCGAAGCGGCCATGGGCAACCAAACCGCCTTGCAGGCCCTGGTTGATGGCATCGGCCATAAATCCGAAACCGGCGTCACCCGCCTGAATGAAACCATCATCATGCTGGTGGTATTGGCCCTGATCGACGTGGTCATGATCTCCAACCTGCTCATCATGGTGATCGTCGGCGGCTATGAAACCTTTGTCTCGCGCATGTACCTGGAAGACCATCCAGACCAACCCGAGTGGCTCAACCATGTCAACGCCTCGGTCCTCAAGGTCAAGCTGGCCACAGCCATCATTGGCATCTCCTCCATTCACTTGCTCAAGACCTTCATCAACGCCGCCAATTACGAAGAAAAGGTGCTGATCTGGCAAACCGTGATTCACATCACCTTCCTGCTTAGTGCCCTGGCCATCGCTTACACCGACCGACTTTTGCATCCCCCCACTTCGGAACACTGAAATGACGACCATCCTGCGCCAAAAAGACCTGATCGAGTCCGTTGCCGCTGCCCTGCAGTACATCAGTTACTACCACCCCGCCGATTACATCCAGCATCTGGCCCGCGCCTATGCGATTGAGACTTCACCGGCTGCACGCGATGCCATCGCGCAAATTCTGACCAACAGCAAAATGAGCGCACTGGGCCACCGGCCCATTTGCCAAGACACCGGCATCGTCAATGTCTTCATCAAAATCGGCATGGATGTGCGGCTGGAAGGGTTCACCGGCAGCCTGGAAGATGCCATCAACGAGGGCGTCCGCCAGGGCTATAACCACCCTGACAACATGCTGCGCGCCAGCGTCGTGGCCGACCCCCAGTTTGCTCGCAAGAACACACGCGACAATACCCCGGCCGTCATCTTTACCGAATTGGTGGTGGGCGACAAGGTGGATGTGACGGTGGCCGCCAAAGGCGGTGGCAGCGAAAACAAGTCAAAGATGGTCATGCTCAACCCCAGCGACAGCATCGTCGACTGGGTGCTCAAAACCGTGCCCACCATGGGCGCGGGCTGGTGCCCTCCGGGCATGCTGGGCATAGGCATCGGCGGCACGGCGGAAAAAGCGGTCCTGATGGCCAAGGAAAGCCTGATGGAAGACCTCAATATGTACGAACTTCTGCAAAAGTCGTCCAAAGGCGAGAAACTGACGCAAGTCGAAGATCTGCGCCTGGAGCTGTATCACAAGGTCAATGCGCTGGGCATCGGCGCCCAAGGCCTGGGCGGTCTGACCACGGTCCTCGATGTCAAGATCCAGATGTACCCCACTCATGCGGCCTCCAAGCCAGTGGCCATGATCCCGAACTGTGCCGCCACTCGACATGCCCACTTTGTGCTCGATGGCTCAGGCCCCGTTTACCTGGAAGCCCCATCGCTGGATTTGTGGCCGAGCGTGGCCTGGGAGCCGGATACCCAAAAAAGCCAGCGTGTGGACCTCAATACGCTGACACGCGAACAGGTGGCCAGCTGGAAACCGGGACAAACCTTGCTATTGAACGGCAAGATGCTGACGGGCCGCGACGCGGCCCACAAGCGGATTCAGGACATGCTGGCCAAGGGCGAAACACTGCCGGTGCCCTTCACCAACCGGGTCATTTACTATGTCGGCCCCGTAGATCCGGTGCGCGACGAAGCGGTCGGTCCGGCCGGCCCGACCACCTCCACCCGCATGGACAAATTCACCGACATGATGTTGGCCCAGACCGGGCTGATCGCCATGATCGGCAAAGCCGAGCGAGGCCCCGAAGCGATTGAAGCCATCCGCCAACACAAGAGCGCCTATCTGATGGCCGTGGGCGGTGCCGCATATTTGGTCTCCAAAGCCATCAAGACCGCCAAGGTGGTGGGCTTTGAAGACTTGGGCATGGAAGCCATTTATGAATTTGACGTGGTCGACATGCCCGTCACGGTGGCGGTGGATGCGGGTGGCACCAGCGCCCACATCACCGGCCCGGCAGAGTGGTCCAAGCGCATCGCCAGCGGCGAGTTCAAGGGCATTACCCTGGCATCGGCCTGATCAGTGCAGGTGGCGTGGCTTGCGCCCGCCGCCGTGCCCACCTGACCCGCCATGCCCACCCCGGGGTGGCTTGCCCAATTCGAGTGAGCTCACCAGGCTGTCAAAGCGCTCGCTGAACAGGCGGTCGATCTCGTGGATCACGCCGCCCAGTTCGCTCGCCTCAAAATGACGCTCCATCAGTTGCACCACATCCTCAATCAGCAAGTCACGTTGCACCTGCATGATCGCCGCTGGCGTGGGGCCCACAAAAAGCATCAGGAAATCATCCCGAGAGGTGCCACCGTCGGCCTCTGATTCCTCTTCGAACTCGGCGTCATAAAAAGTCACCTCCAGCACCCCACCCGTGGCCACCAGGTCATTCAGGCCCATGCACAAATCGTCCAGATTTTGGCGGAAGTCATCGTCGCCCGAAACTGTCCAGCAGATGTGCAACATGTGCTGGACTTTGTCGTGTCGAATGCCAGGCTCGTCGTCATAGGCACTGGCGGCCCCATCGCTCAGGGAACGGGCACCGGCGTACTTCCAAAGCGGCTTGAGGGCTTCCTGAATGGCGTCAAAATCCACCTCAGGGCGCAAGCCCAGGTCGCCGTGGACATGAATTTCAAAAGGTGCGTTATAACGTGTCATGGTCTCCCCTGATGTGAGAAATGATAGCTCATCCTTTGAGGGCCACACAAAATGGATGGCGCCATAGGTCAGGGTTGATCGTGGTGCCCGAAACCGGAATCGAACCGGTACGCCCCATTTCTGGAAAGCGGCGGATTTTAAGTCCGCTGTGTCTACCTATTTCACCATTCGGGCCACATTGGCCATTGTCGCAAAATTCCAGCACAATGTGACTTCATGGAAATGATCTCCCCAGATCGCTTTTCGCGGTGCGTGGCCTGGCTGCTAGGTATGTTTGCCTTGGCCGGATGTGCCAGCCACTCTACAGAAACAGCCAAGCAGCTCGATCGATCGCGGCCCCAATACCGCAGTGCAGCCTGCCAACAGACGCTGAGCGAGGTCTGGATACACCAAGACATCAAAAATACCACGACCGTGGCCACCCCCATCGTGGCCCTGGCGGCAGGTCCGGTCAGCGCCATTCCCTTGCTTTTGGCTCATGTCGGCTTAGGAGCTGCCGACCGCATTGACGCCGCCACCCTGGCCCGCCATTGCGGGGCCCCCGCACCAGGGGCGTTAGACATTTCGGCTGGTGTGGCTGGTGATGCCGCCCTGGGGGTGTTAGGGGGGACGGCGGGTGCGGCTTTGGGTAAAAGCGTGCCATCGGTCAGCCCCGGGGCCGCGCCCACACGCTGAGCTCAAACCCACTGGGCCACCATGCGACCGATCACCTGACCGGCTTTCAATTGATCGAGTGCATCAGAGATTTGCGAGGGAGGGCACACCTGTGTGGGCGTGCGCGCCAGTCGACCCGACTGGGCCAGAGCCACCACTTCGCGCAACTCTTGAGGTGAACCGACATAAGAGCCCTGCACAGTGATCGCCCTTTGAGCCATGGGCACCAGGGAAAGCGGAATTTCTCCCCCATACAAACCAACCACCACATAGCGCCCGCCTTTGCGCAATGCAGCCAGCCCCAAGGTGGCGGTGGCCTGTGCGCCCACCAGGTCCAGCACGCCCCAGACCCCGCCGGGCAAGGCCGCCAATTGTGCGGCGGCATCGGGTTGACTGGGGTCAAGGGTGAGTTGGGCTCCCAGTGCCTGTGCCGCCGGCCATTTGCGAGCGTCAATCTCGCAAACCACGATTTGCTGGTGACCCAGAGCTTTGAGCATGGCCACGGCCATCAGGCCCAGACCCCCGGCCCCCATGACCACAATCGCATCGGAGGGTGCGCAAGGCATGAGTTTTCGGGCTGCGCTGTAGGTGGTCAAACCCGAGCAGGCCAACACCGGGGCATAGGCCGGGTCGAGCCCGCTGGCATCGATGAGGTAACGCGGGTGCGGCACCAGCATGTATTGGCCGTAGCCACCAGGCCGTTGAATGCCCAAAAAGCGCGGGGTCGGGCACCAATTGTCCATGCCCTCCAGGCAACGCGGGCATTCGCCGCAGCCTGTCCAAGGGTAAATCAATACATCTTGTCCCACGGGCGCATTCTGGACCTGAGGCCCGGCGGAGATGACGGTGCCAAAGGGCTCATGGCCCATGGTGACGGGCGGCTTCATGCCGCGCTCGCTCATGTGGAATTTTTTGCCACCACCCAAATCAAAATACCCGTCGCGGATGTGCACATCCGAGTGGCAGATGCCACAGTACTTGACTTGTATCAGCACTTCGGTGCCCTGCGGCACGGGCTGTGCCTTGATGGCTTGCTGCAGGGGCTTGCCCCACTCCTGAATGTCGTAGCTGATCATTTGAGCCCTCCGGTGAGAGCCCTATCCTAGCCTGAAAACTTCAGCTCGCGAATTGAGTCTGACGCCCGGCGGTACCCAGCAAAGCAGGCAGGTTCTGCCATGCATCAGACACGTCTTGCATCAGGCCATGAATTTCCTCTAATGCCTGGAGGTCGTTGCGGGCGTTCACATGGATCAGCCGACGCAGCACATAGTTATACAGGTCGTTCAGGTTTTGCGCCAATTCACCACCTCGTTGGAAATCGAGCGCCCCTTGCAGCCCAACCACAATGCGGCTGGCACGCGAGATGCTTTTGGACTTTTCCTCGATGGCATCGTTCAGGATATGGCCCTTGGCCACACACAAACTCTCCAGAAAGCCGTCAAACAACATTTGAATAAGTTGAACATTGTCGGCAGTGGCAACGCCGGACATGACTTGGACGGCACCATAACTCTCGGCGGCACGGGCAAATGATCTCATTGTGGATTCTCCTGAACTGTCTTGTTCAGAAATATCGGCACCGATTAGGCAAACTTGAGCAAAAGGGGGGGGGCCTCTCAAGTCAGGGTCAGGGGCGACGCATGGCACCAGCGGCGGGTGTGGGGCTGACCGGTGCCTCCACGGGCTGGGGGTCTACCAGCGACGGGAGTGGGGGCAAGGGCCCCGGCAACAGCAAATCAGATTGGTTAGGAAATTGAGTGAATCCGGCTTGCATATAAAGCGCCTTGCCAGACTCATTCAAACTGGCCCTAACCCCCATGAGTGCCTCTTCGGCCTGAGTCACTGAATCGGCCCCGCACTGATAAAGCGATTTCACATGCGTTGGCGGCAACCATGACTCCAGGTTGCCTTCCGGGGTGGAGATCACACGCGGGTTCTTGGGATCACCCAACATGCCCCGTTGCCCGTCACGTTGTCCTTCCTCAAAGATGGACTCGATATGCAATTGCAAGGCCAGGGCATAGCGTTGCCTGACATTGGCCCACTCGGCGGCATCGATCCCCGAGGGTGGATGCTCGGTCATGGCGTCCCATAATTTGCGGCCGCCCATGCCGAAATAGGGGCCAGCAGACAGGTTTGTAGCTTTGGCACCACCGACATGATGTGCCCGCGTCTCTCGCTCGATCAGGTTGACCCGATCAACCAAATAAATCAAAAAAATCAGGATAACGATCAGACCAACCACAAAAATGGCGAGCAAGATCCCGTCCATAGTCTTTAACCAGGTGTCCCTTCTTCGCCTTCGGCTGCATCACCTTGTTGCGCTTCCAATTCATCGCGCAAAAATCGCAAGGCCTGAAATGGCTCTTCCAGCCTCAATTCATAGTAAGAAATCTGGTTGGCCAAAGCCTGAACCGCATCGATGGCCTGTTGGGCTGAAATCTCGGTGCGCTGGTATTTGGAGCCCAGCACAAACACTTCCTGAACATACTCCTCGGGGAGGTAGACATAAATTTCGTTCTCGCCCGATTTGATTTTTTGGTAGCAACTGGCCATGGGCGGTTCGGGTTGGGGTTTACCCTCGGCAATGGCCATCATCGCCAACTCCTGCCATTCAGACGTTTGCTCGGCGCCAGCGATAAATGTTTTGTCCAGATGGGCACGGCAAAGCAAACCCAGTCTCATGCGGGCTGTGCGCGCCTCACGCGAGTCAGACTTCAGCTCGACCACCTTGTCATAGGTGGCCTTCGCCTGTTTCATCTCGTCTTCGGGGCTGACGCGATTGAATATTGAAAAAATGGCCAAGTGAACGCCTCTTTCAAACTCAGCCCACCTGCAGTTGCTGTCTAAGTTTCTTGACCACAGTGGACAAGATCTGGCTGACGCGCGACTCGGTGACGCCGAGAACTTCGCCAATCTCCTTGAGATTGAGCTCTTCCACATAGTATAACGACATGACCAGCTTCTCCCTCTCAGGCAAAAGGTCAATGGCGGACACGACGGCTTGCATGAACTCTGCCTCTTCCACCATGACTTCCGGCTGTTGGGTGTGGTCGGCGGGCATGGCCATGACCTCGTCGCTGACCACTTCAATAGAAAAGGTTTCAAATCGCTTGGCTTGGCCACGCTCTTTTTGGAATTCGTCAATTTCCTTGCCCATGTACTGGGCCAATTCGGCCTGCGTCGGGGTGCGGCCCAACTCAGCGCCCAGGACATGTACGGCTTCTGACTCTGACCTATTAAAGGCCACGGCGGAACGTGGCAAAAAGGATTGACGGCGCACTTCGTCGAGGATAGAGCCGCGCACTCGACTGAGTGCGAAATGTTCAAACTCATGACCTTTATCAGGGTCGAAAGCCCTTGCCGCCTCGATCAGACCCACCATACCCACCTGAATCAACTCATCCAGTTCCATGAAAGGCGGTATTCGGGCCTTGAGGTGGATCGCCACCCTTTTGACCATGGGCATGTGTTGCAAAATCAGGTCCTCGGTTGAGAACTCGGTGTGCGTTTGCTGATAGAGGGCCAAAGCGCTTGCCATCTCAGGCTCCTAGCATGCGTTGCATGAAGAATTGAACCCGCCCGGATGCGGCGGTGATCGGGGTTAATTGATCCAAGGCCTCAGCCAAAGCACGAAAATCACGCGAAGCAGCACTGCCCGGTGCGAAATCGAGCACCGACTGGTATTTTCTTTGCGCCTGCAAAACCAACTCATCGGCCTCGACCGAACCCAACAAGCGGATGTTCGTCCCCAGAAATCGCATGCAAACGTCGTTCATGCGCCGGTGCAGCTGGCGCCCCATATGGCTGTCGCTGACCATATTCGGCACCAGATAAATTTCGTCCAAGCCCTGTTCAGTGGACATCACCTTGATCAATCCGTAGGCATCGGCCACAGCGCTGGGTTGGTCGCAAACCACCACCAGTCGGTGATGGCAAGCTGACATGAAATCGAGCACAGATGGCGCGATACCCGCCGCGATGTCCACCACCAGATAATCCAGGTCCATCTTCAGACCATCAAAAGACTGAATGATGCCCCTGACCTGCTCATTGCTGAGCGCAGCCATTTCGCGCAATCCGGAAGCCCCGGGTACCAACCATAAGCCCTGAGGCGTCGTGACCATCACCTCTTCCAAGGTTTTTTCTCCGCGAAGTACATGGCCGATGTTGTATGGCGCATGCGCCCCCAGGGCGATCTGGGCATTGGCCATACCGAGATCAGCATCGAGCAACATGACCTTTTGGTTGCGCTGTGTCAATGCGACTGCCAAATTGGTCGAGATGCTGGTCTTGCCAACCCCACCTTTGCCGCTAGCCACCCCAATGACCTTGGGCACTTTGAGCAATTTAGACATGGACCGCTTTCTCGCTGCGAGTGCTGCGGGTGCGGACACGGGCTTTGGTGGCCGGAGCCTTTGTGCTGGCAGGCACATTCAGAACCGACAATGCACTTTGCGCCCATTCGGCCGGCGACATGGTCGCAGGGGACTCTTTGACTTTGTCGCTACAAGAAACCCATCCGATCGGCAACGGCTTCTCGGTGAGTGCCTGTAGCCATTGCCACAAACTGGGCGATTCATCGGCCTTGGTGACCATCACGCTGTCCCATCGGCAGGATGCGTTTTGCAACCTTTGCAGGGTAGACACCGAGGCGTCCATTGGGGCCACCGCGTGGCGATACAGCGTTTGGCTGACCCCGCTGAGGTCGTATTCAACTTTAAAGTAGGGGTCACTGCCCGTGTCTACCCATATATGGGTGCGGTCACTCAACTCATCCAGCAGCAAAAGCAAGGTCGCCGCATCTTTCGCACGGTACACATCCACACCGATGCTGGCCGATAGCGCCTGAAGTTGCGCCCAGGCGCCAGGGCGGTTGTCTTGAAAACTGATGATGGCCTGGCGTTCGATCCCGTGAACTTGCGCCCAGTGATGCGCCAGCCTGACCACCATGCTCGACTTACCCGACCCCGAGGGCCCGTGCACCAAATGCACGCCATCCGCCAGCGCCGGTGCCACACAGGTACTGAGATGACCTGCGAGCAAATCTTGCATGGTTTGAATGGCTTCTTTCGCGTCGGTTTTCGTCGCCAAGGACTCGGACAGCATGGCGCGCAGCCCTGAGGGCACCCCCAAGACCGTCATCTGATCCAACAAAGCCTGGACTTCAGGGGTCAATTGAAGTGTCGTCTGCCAAGTCTGAACTTGGCGGTGGGTGGAAAACTCACGGCGCAACACACTGATTTCATCGCGCAACAACTCAACAATTTCCCGCTGCCGGGTCAATTCCGTTTTCAGTACATCGGGCAGATCGGGCGTCGAAATGGACTTCTTTGCCGCACCTGCTTTCGTAGAGGTGGTCTTTTTGACCGCCGCCGGACGCTGTGCAGCCGCTGATTTTGACGCGGGAGCTGTCTTTGCCATCTTCTCCTTTGACAAAGGAACTGGCTTGACCTTCACATCTTGTACGAGATCCACAGGGTCGACACGCTCTATGACCTGCGGCTCTTCCTGCCCTGCGGTTGAAACAGGCGTTGCCATTTCCTGGCGTTGCACAAAGCCAAAAATTTCAGCAAAGATTTGATCTTTCTCTGGCGACTGGGCTGGCGCGTTCGATGAGCCTTCGATGCCTTTGAGACTGTTGGAAGTGCCGTCCCCACGATCATCAATGGCCACGATCAATTCGATCTGATCACCCACTTGCTGTGTAGAAATCACCAGCACATCATTGCCATAAAGCTGCATGGCTTTTTCATTGGCAGACCGTGTGTCGCGCGCGAGGATGCGTTTGAGTTCCATGGTTCAACTTCCTTATTCGGTCGGGTCTGAGTCACGCGGTTGGGCGGCCACGCTGGCCAACACCTGAACCGACTGGTCGTCTGGAATTTCGCTGTAAGACAAGACGGTGAGGTCGCTGACCCTGAAGCGAACAGCGCGGGCCATCCAATTTCGAATCGCGGGAGACACCACCAAAACAGCGGGGATGCCCTTTTCTTCCATATCTCGTGCGTTTTGTCGCAAGGCAGTGAACAATCCGTCGGCCAGGGAAGGTTCCAGCACCACATTGGCCGAGCCACCGTTTTGCTGGACCACGTTGTGGATCATTTGTTCCAAAGTAGGCTCCAAGGTCAGCACCGACAGGGTGTCCCTGGTCTCAGTCAGCGACTGCACAATGAGGCGCCCCAACTTGGGTCTGATCAGAGCAGTCAACTGCTCGGGGTCTTGAGAGCGCGCACTGGCTTCGGTCAAGGCCTCCACCACCGTGCGCATGTCACGAATGGGCACGCCCTCTTGCAACAAACCCTGCAAGGTTCGGGTCACCACACCCAGGCTCAACTTGCCAGGTACCAATTCCTCGACCATCTTGGGGTATTTGGCGGCCAATTTATCCAGCAGTTTCTGGGTCTCATCGTGGCTGAGCAACTCAGAGGCGTTCTCACGCAAAATCTTGTTCAAGTGGGTGGCAATGGTGGTACTCGGGTCGACCACGGTGTAACCCAACGCGCGGGCTTGATCGCGCATGATGGGCTCGATCCAGACGGCCTCCAAACCAAAGGCCGGCTCGCGAGTGAGCTCGCCGTTGAGTTTGCCATAGACCTTGCCCGGATTGATGGCCAATTCACGGCCCACCTTGACCTCTCCCTTGCCACGAACCACACCATTGAGGATGATGTGATAAGTGTCGGCCTCCAGACTAAGCGCGTCCCGAATTCGGACCGCTTGAATCAGAAAGCCCAATTCGGCCGAGAGCTTCTTGCGCACACCCTTGACCCGTGCCATCAATTGACCGCCCGACTCGGCATTCACCAGCGGGATCAGGCCATAGCCAATTTCCAGACCGATCAAATCCACCTGCTCGACATCGTCCCAATCGAGTTCTTTGGGCGGTTGAACCACTTGCTCCTCGGCCTTTTGAGCCTGGTCAGAAGCCATTTTTTTGTGGATCACAAACAAACCGATCCCCGCAGTGGCAGTCGCCAGAGTCAGGAACACCATGTGCGGCATACCAGGCAAAAGTCCCAGAAAACCCATGATGCCGGCGGAAATGAACAAAGCGGGCGGGTTGGACAATTGACTGGTGGCCTGCTCGGTGACCGATTCGGGGGTGGTGACTCGCGTCACGATGATGGCTGTGGCCAAAGAAAGAAACAGACCGGGAATCTGGGCCACCAACCCATCGCCGATGGTCAACAATACATAGGTTTTGGCGGCCTCGGCCACAGGCATGCCGTGTTGTCCTATCCCGATGGCCAAACCGCCCACCACGTTGATCGCCAGAATCAACAAACCAGCAATGGCGTCGCCACTGACAAATTTGGAGGCACCGTCCATGGAGCCAAAAAAGTCAGATTCCTGTGATAATTCTTCCCGACGCTTTCGGGCCGTGTCCTGATCAATGATGCCGGCATTGAGGTCGGCATCAATCGACATTTGCTTGCCAGGCATCGCGTCCAAAGTGAATCGGGCATTGACCTCAGAGACACGTCCCGCACCCTTGGTGATCACGATGAAGTTGATGATCATCAGGATGATGAACACCACAAAACCAATCACATAATTACCTGCAATCACGAACTCGCCAAAAGCAGCAATCACCTGACCAGCCGATTCATGCCCCTCATGGCCATGTGACAAAATCACCCGGGTAGAAGCCACGTTGAGGGCCAGCCGCAACATCGTGGCCAATAAAAGTACCGTCGGGAACACAGAAAAATCCAGGGGCTTGCGTGTGCCAATCGCGATCATGATGATCAGCAGGCCCATGATGATGTTGAAAGTAAAGAAAATATCCAGCAATAACGGTGGCAGGGGCACCACCAGCATCGCCATGATCAGCAAGACCAGGGCAGGAATTCCCAGGCCGCTTTTGTCAAAGCGCGAGAAAACCTGTCGAAGATTTGACACAGAAATCGCGTTCATGGCCCTGGAATGAAAGATTCACACATACCCCAAGGGCGTCGCAATATTTATGCCACCCATTCAGACACCCACGCATACCCTTGGTTGGCGCACATCTTGCGTTGAGTTGAACAGAATCGATCGGGGTGGCAATCCATCTCCGTGGTCGCTGATCTTCAGGAAGCAAGAAAGACACCCATGTTGAACATCTCGACTTCACCAACCGAAACCACCTCGGGCGTGGGTCAGACCGGAAAATCGAATTCTTTAGAATTCAAAGATGAGGGCAACGCCATCCCTGAGGGCCCTCGCTTTCGGGACGTCATGACGCAATTGGCCAAGTCACCTTCGGTAGGTCACAACGAACAAATGGCCAAGTCCGAGGTGAAAGACGAGACGAAGTCGAATGCGGAGTCGATCGGGCAACGGCAAGAAATGGCCGCAATTGATGTGGGAACTGCCCAGGGCTTGAACGAAGCGACCAACACTGAGAACCTTTCAATTGGCTTGAACCCGAACAGTCTCGATGCTTTAGAGTCCTCAACCTTAGCCCAGTCGTTTCCCAGTCCAAGCGTTGGCATCCAGTTGTCGGAGCAAGCGTCGACTCAAGCGACCATCCCGTCAACGACCCTGATTTCAATCCAGACATTGGGTACGGCATCTGACCCAGCAAGACCTCAGCCCACATCTGAGCCAATTGCAACCACTGATCTTGCGGCAACGGCTGTGGGCTCCATGTGGGGCCCCTTGAGCGCCAGAACCACCGATGCTGCATCAGGAGTGACCAGCGCAGCGCAAAGCTCCACACCTGAGGGTCTAGGCACGGACCGCCCCTTAACAACGCCAAGTGGGAAACCATTGTGGCCAAGCAATTCGGCATGGCTTGGATCTGCGGTTGTCTCTCTTTCGGATTCAGAGCAGGCATCGGCAAGTTCGGCCCCAGCCCTTTGGAGCGAAACCAGACTCAATAATCAGTTCACTGTCATCACTGGCTCGGCCTCGGCATTGAGCGATGACAGCCTGACCGAGTTTGCCTTGCAACAGGGCTTGGACGAAAAAACCGTGAAATGGCTGTTTTTGAACGATTCCGCTCAGATCGCTCAAGCGCAAGCCAAGTCGGCGCAGAGCAACCCGGACTTAACCACCATGAGCAAGCAATGGCTCATCGCAGAAGCGTCAAAGAAAGACCCTTTAGCGGTGTCCACCCGCACAGAAATTGACCTCAACTTGATGCCTGGACTTCAAAGCCAGTGGAGCGACTGGCTCAAATGGAACGCCAAATATCTATACCCTTCATTGTCGAACTCGGGGTCTATCCTTGAACCGGGGATCGGCACCTCCCGTTTGAGCAACCTGCATTGGACCGAAGCCACAGACGAACGCATGATTGATGCGGCCGCCAACGCGTCACCTTCTTCACCACTGCTCACAAGCTCTGGCAACCCGGCCCCAAAAGCCAGTGACGCAGCACTTTTTAGAGAATTAGGACTACAAAAGGCGACGCCCATGCTCGGACAGGAACTGGCCGAAAAAATGAGCTTGGCGATAGGCAAGCGCATTCTGGAAGCCTTTGAAAAAGGGGATTGGCAGATCAAAATCCACCTGCGGCCAGCCGAATTGGGGCATGTGGAAGTGGACTTGCGAATGCGGGGAAATGCCCTGGACGCTCAATTGAGCGCCAATCAAAGCATGACCCGCGACCTGCTAGAGAGCGGATTGGGCAAATTAAAAGACGCGCTGACACAGTCAGGCATGGATGTTGCTTCTGTTCGTGTGAACGACGGACAATCCTCTCGATCTGGCGGAGATTCGACACCCCGCCAACCCCAGGCGCGTTTTGCCACCCAGGGTTCTGAAGATGGTTCTCCGTCAACAGAGAATCCGGCTACTGCGTTGCGTACATCTAACCACGATGGGAGCTTGGATTTGATGGCTTAGACTCGAATTTGAAAGGCATTGCCATGGCTGACGAAGAAGTTGAAGTTGAGAAAAAGAGCAAGGGCCCACTGATCAAAATGATCCTCTTGGTGCTCGGACTCATCATCGTCTTGGTCAGCACCGTCGTGGGCACCTTGTTTGTATCGGGTGCCTTTGACCGAAAGCCTGATGAGTTGATGGCCGACAAGATCAAGGAACTGGAGGCCAAAATCGAGGCGCAAAAGGCATCCGAACAAGAAGCCGCATGCAAACCCGATAAAGATGGCAAAGGTTGCGAGGACGGCCCGAAAAAAGTGGCCAAAGAGTCGCCAGAACTCAAGCGCTTTGAGAGCACTTACATGGAGCTCGAAAAAAGCCTTCTGGCCAATGTCACCGGCTCACGCAAAGTCATGTCAGTCAATATCGGCCTGATGACTTTTTATGATGACCGGGTGTTCAAAAACGTCAAAAAACACGAAGTGGCGCTGCGGTCAGTGTCGCTTGATGTGATGCGTCAGACCACGGAAGCCGACATCAGCAAACCCGACTTCCGTCAAAACCTTGCTGCCAAGATCCGTGACGAGATGAACAAAGTATTGACCAAATACGAAGATTTCGGCGGCATCGAGGAGGTTTACTTCACCCAGTTTGTGGTGCAGTAAACCCATCCCACATCAGAGGCGATCATGGCCGAAAATACACCCCTGCTCAGCCAGGAAGAGCTGGCCGCGCTGGCCGAAGGCGTAGGCAACGGCAGCATTGAAGTCGACTCGGGCTTTAACACCGATGCTCAGGTCACCAAGCACGACCTGGCTTCCGAGGACAGTAGCTTAGGTGTGAACTTGGGCTCATTGGACATGATCAATGAGCGCTTCATCCGCTTATTCCGATTGGGCATGCTGGAGGTCTTGAGAACCAGCCCGCGCATGAATCCGGGACGTGTGCAAATTGTTCGTTTCGGCGACTACCTCAAAGACCTCAAAGCGCCTTTGTCGGTCAACATCGTGCGCATGCCACCCTTACGTGGCTACGCCATGGTGGTCATCGAGCCAGGCGTGATATTTAGCTCTTTGGACAGTTTCTTTGGCGGATTCGGCAAGGGCGTGGCTCAACTCCCTCCAGGTCGTTTATTCACCCCCACTGAATCTCGAATCATCAAGATCATTCTGCAACTGTTGTTCAGGTCTTACAAGGAAGCCTGGGCACCAGTGACGACCGTCGATTTCGAGCATGTCAGCTCAGAGATCAACCCCCAATTTGCACAAATTGCCGACGAAAACGATCTGGTCGTTCTGAACCGGTTCGAATCCGATCATCAAGCGGCCACTGGCGGCTTCATCGATTTGGTCATTCCCTACATGGCCCTCAAGCCTGTTCGCGATCTGTTGCGCAGCCGGGTGCAAACGGGAGATGGCGATGAGGAATCGGACAAGCTGTGGCGTCAGCAACTCGCAGCCGCCCTCTACGACTCCAAGCTTGAGATGCAAATTCTGATGGGAACGGTCATCCAAACCGCCAAACAGATGCAAGAAATGAAAGAAGGCGACGTCATCTACTTCAAGAAGCCGGACCATGCACGTGCAGTGATACGCGACATGCCTGTTTTTGATGTGGAAATCGGCACCTTCGGTGGCCAGGTGGCCGTGAAAATTGTTCGTGCCATCCCCATGCCCGATCAGGGCAATCAACCGGTCTAAACCTCGGAGTAATCATCATGAGTGATGCCACAGAAGACAGTTCAGTCGACGGAAAAATCCAGCTCGATGTGCTGCAAAACATCCCGGTCACCCTGTCCATCGAGGTAGGCCGTGCCGTGATCAAAATCCGCGACCTGATGCGGCTCAGCCAGGGCAGCGTGGTTGAGCTCGACCGCATTGCCGGCGAACCCCTGGATCTACTGGTCAACAACACCGTGGTCGCCCAAGGCGAAGTGGTATTGGTCAATGACCGATATGGCATCCGTCTGACCCGGGTGGTACCACCTTCAGAGCGCCTGGAAAAACTCTGATCGCGAAAACCTGATTCAGAGCGCCATGCCCCATCTCGACATCGCCCAATATCTGCTGAGCTTCGGCTTGGTGATTGGCCTTTTGCTGGGCTTGTTGTGGATGCTCAAGCGCATCCAGACTCAAGGTGGCCTGAAGCGGCGCCAAGGTTCGCAGCGAATAGAAATTGTTGAATCGGCCTCTTTGGGCGCACGCCAAAAGCTCGTACTGGTGCGGCTGGGTGACCGCGAAGTCTTATTGGGTGTGACTCCAATGGAAATCCGACCCTTGGACTTATCACAGGCAGAGCCCAAAAGCACCATGGAGTGGTTGCGGAGTCGCCAATCATGATACGCAGACTCCTTATCGCCGGCCTCGCTCTGGTTCCGGCGCTGGCTTGGGCCGCCCCCGAATTACCAGCACTGATCGCGACCAATACCGCCAAAGGCACGCAGTACAGTTTGAGCCTGCAATTGCTGGCTCTGATGACTTTACTGTCGTTGCTGCCCTCCATTCTGTTGATGATGACCGCATTTGTGCGCATCATCATTGTCTTGTCCATATTGCGCCAGGCCCTGGGTACCGGTCAAACCCCTCCCAACATGGTCTTGGTGGGAATCGCCATGTTTTTGACGTTCTTCGTCATGTCACCGGTTTTGTCAGATGTTTATAACAATGCGGTGATCCCCTACATGAACCAGAACATGGCTTTCGACAAGGCACTCGCTCTCGCTGAAAAACCCATTCGGGAGTTCATGTTGCAGCAGACCCGTGAAGACGACATCGCCCTGTTCATGGAAATCGCCCGCAACAAACCCGTGAGCAGCCCTTCCGAAGTGCCCTTCGTCACGCTGGTTCCGGCTTTTCTGACTTCAGAACTCAAAAGCGCTTTCACCATCGGCTTTCTCATCTACATCCCTTTTGTGGTGATCGACCTGATTGTGTCCAGCGTGCTGATGTCAATGGGCATGATGATGCTCTCTCCCATGATGATTTCCATGCCTTTCAAGCTGATGCTGTTCGTACTGGTCGACGGCTGGGGAATGATCATGGGCTCTTTGGCCTCCAGTTTTGTGATGCCCAATTAAAGGAATTTTATGGATAACTCCATGGTGATTGAACTTGGCCGACAGGCCATCTGGATTTCCATACTGGTTTGTGCGCCATTGTTGACCGTGGCACTGCTGGTGGGTGTGGTCATCGGCATCGTTCAAGCCGCCACCTCCATCAACGAGATGACGCTCAGCTTTATCCCCAAGCTGGTTCTGATGGCCCTGGTTTCGCTGGTTTTCGGCAGCTGGCAGCTCAGCTTGTTGGTCGACTATATGCGCGGCATTTTTGAGCGCATTCCCACCCTCTTTCACTGAGCCATCATGCTGGGCCTGCTCGCATCGGACATCATGGAGAGGTTTTATGCCTTCCTCTGGCCGATGCTGCGCATCTCAGCCCTCATGGCCACGGCCCCGTTGTTTTCGATGGCGTCGTACAACTTGCAATTGAGGATCATTTTCGCCCTGGTGCTGACCTGGATGGTCTACCCCTTGCATCGTTGGCCAATGATCGACCCATCGAGTGCCAGCGGTCTGCTGGAGATTTTTAATCAATTGGCCATTGGTGCCATGATGGGATTGGTTCTGCAGGTGGTGGTCTCGGCCGTGGTTTTGGGCGGTCAATCGATTGCCAACGCCATGGGCCTGTCTATGGCCAGCATGATAGACCCGGCCATGGGCCAAGTGCCGGTGATCGCCCAACTGTTACTGATCATGTCCACACTGATCTTCATCGGTTTTGGCGGGCACGCATTGTTGTTGGGCATGATCAGTGACTCTTTCAACAGTTTGCCGATCGGCACCCACATCCTGACCCAGGACAATATCGGTCGCCTGATCCGATGGGGGTCCATGATTTTTTTGGGAGGGCTGCTCCTGGCCCTGCCAGTCATGGTCACCCTATTACTGATCAATATCGGTCTAGGTGTGATCTCGCGTGCAGCCCCAAGTCTTAACATTTTCGCACTGGGTCTGCCCGCCATGATCGTTGCCGGATTTTTGATCCTAATCTTGTCTCTTGAAAGCATTGGCACCCGGATTGAGTGGTTGTGGGTTCGCGGTTTTGACGTGGTCCGCGACATGACAGGGGTGGCCTATGGCCGATGAAGATCGCACAGAACATCCGACTGCGAGGCGGCTGAGCAAGGCCATTGAAGAGGGTCAGGTCGCCCGATCCATAGACTTGTCCGCTGCCGCCGTCACTGTCGGTGCCATGGGCATGATCATGTACATGGGCCAAGGCTTGTTCCAGCGCTTGTCCAATCTATTTGCAAAAAGTTTTGAATTTGACCGAAAAACCCTTGATCGCCCCGAGATGCTGATCAGCCTTTGGTCACAAAACCTTTTAGACGCTTTCTTGATCGTTTTGCCCATCGTGATGGTGACCATGTTGGCGGCGGTATTGGTCAATGCCGCCATGTCTGGCCTGCATTTCAGTCCCAAGGCTTTCGCACCGAATTTTTCTAAACTAGACCCGTTCAAAGGCTTGAAGCGCATCTTTGGAAAGCATGCCTTGGTCGAATTGGCCAAATCCATCCTGAAATTTGGTGTGGTCAGCGCAATCTTGTGGTTATCCTTGAGCCACTTCATGGGTCAGTTGCTTTATTTGGGTGTGATGGACCTTGAGCCTGCCATGCAAAACTCCGGTGCCATGCTGACCCGGGTCGGTATTTGGGTGGCGCTGGGTCTTGTGATCATCGCCCTCATTGATGTGCCCTATCAAAAGCACACTCACTTCAAAGGGCTGAAAATGACCCGTCAGGAAGTCAAGGACGAAATGAAAAACATGGAAGGCAGCCCGGAAGTCAAAGCCCAAATTCGCAGACGTCAAAGAGAGATGGCCAATGCCAAAATGATTCAGCGGGTCAAAGATGCCGATGTGGTCATCACCAACCCTGAGCACTTTGCGGTTGCTCTCGAATATGACCCAACCGGCGACGGCGCGCCGGTTCTGGTGGCCAAGGGCATTGACCATATGGCCGCCAGAATCCGGGATGAGGCCACCCAACATGGCATCCATATTTTTCAAGCGCCTACCTTGGCCCGCGCCTTGTATTTCACCACCGACGCCGAGCAACAAGTGCCCGAAGAGCTGTATCAGGCTGTGGCGCAAGTCATCGCCTATGTGTTCAGTTTGGAGGCTTCCGCGCCGCATCAGGCCCGTCGGGCAGCGCCGCAAGTCAAAGTTCCTGAATCAATGATGTTTAACCCGGATGGCACAAAAGCCTCGCCGGCCGGAGCATTGGCATGATGATATCGATCGACCCCACTTCCAGGTCGCCCTTGGGGCCCGTTTTGAGAACCGCCGATCGCATGCGATTGGAAGGTTGTGTGAACGCCTTGGCCAAAGAAGGTTTGAGTTTGGCCTTACAGTGTAGCCACGAAGCTTTGCTCGACCACTATGCAGGTCTGCTCTTGAGTCGCATGCGTTCCGATCAGGCATCTCATCAAATTGAAATATATTTTCCTTCTAACACCGAGTCACTGATCCAGAGATTTAATGCGGTGTTGTCCGATCAGGACCTCGGCGAAGCCACCCGACCGGCACGGGATGCGCAGGCATGTCGGGTTTGGGTCGTGCACGATGCACAAAAGGTATCAGACGCTGAAATGCAATTGCTGGCTCGGCTCATTCATAATTTTCCTGGAGCCCGAATCAGAGCACTCTTGTTGTTCCATCAGCCCGGTGGTGACCCGCCCATCTTGGCCTCATTTGGCCGAAAGCTATTGCGCTGGGACATTGAGTTGCCAACCCCGGCACAAGCACTGGATGCCCTGGAGTTGGCCCAGGCCGATGGCACACACCCCCAGGTGGCTCAACTTTTGAGGCGCATCGGTTGCAGCCCCCAGGCCACCACCCCACTGTCTTTGGGGCTTGAGGCGCAAGCGCAGGCTGATCTGAAGGCCAAACGCCATCCTAAAGCCCTAAAACTCGACATCAAGACCTTCCCCGGACTCATGGCCTCATCCTTGCACCAGGCCATGGATGGCTTGCGGCAAGTCAAGCCCCCGAAGTGGAATATGTTGCAACCCACTTCCAAACGCCTCTTGGTGGGCGCGGCTGTGGCCTTGATGACTTCGCTGACCCTGATGGCCTGGCTACAGCCGCAGGCCTTTCACTCGCCCCCCCCCTCTTCTGCCCCAACCAAAGCCCCCGACTCAGCCCCCGTCAAACCTGCGGCAGAATCGCCCAAAACCGAGCAAAAACAAGGTCCCATCGGCCTATTCCGCTCCAGCTACGGGGTCAAATCTTGAATAAACCCGCCATTTTGCGCCAGAGCGCACCCCATCAGGTAGAAATATCTGAGGGCAGCAAAGATGCCAGCCGTCGGCATGCCCAAGAACGTCAGTCTGAACCCGATTTCGGGGCACCCTCGGCCCAAGGCGGAGGCCTCCACAGCAGCCCTGGCCAACAGGCGACCCCCCCGGGCTCTCAACTTCTCCGTGCTGCGGTCGATACCCACACTGAGAGGCTTGATGACGTCGACTTTAAGGCGCGGCTGGATAGCTTGCGTCGGAAAAATCAAAGTCTGGCCAAAAAATTGGCCCCACCAAGACGCACAGGCCAGCGAGAGGACCCCCAATGAGCGAGACCCCCCCAAAAGACACTGACTCAACACCTGAGTCAGTCACTGATGCCCAAGTCACTGGTCCGCAAGAGCCCGTGGCAGAGGCCGAGGTGACAGATGCACCTGCGCTGACAGAAAAAGCAACGCCCACTCAAGCCCAGGCCGAACGCGCTGAGGCCCAGGATAGCGCACAAAAAATCCATGACCGCGCATACGCACAATACCAAGCCTTGGCCCAGGTGGTGCTGGAGTCGGCCGAAGTCGCCAGTCGGGCGGCCGAAGCCGCCCTCAATAGTGGTCAAGACCTCAAAATGGCAACCCAGCATTTCAAAGATCTGACCGATGTTGGGCACAAAAGAGCCAGATTATTATTGGCGATCACTGGCGGCTTTATGCTCGTATGTCTGATTTTCTTCCTCATCATGGGCGTTCGCATGGTCAGCCGGGTCCACCAACTCGACGTGGCCCTTGATGCGACCACTCAAAGAGTGGCGGAGATGCTGGTGGGCCTGGAGACATTGGAAAAACTCAGCACTGGCATTGCCGATCTCTCCAAACGGCAGGAAGACCTGACCAAAATCCAGACCGCCATCGAAGGTCGAATCGATTCAGCTTTAAAACAAACTGAAGCCATGACCATGAAAGTTCCCACCGAAACGGCCAAGCAGGTCGCCAGCAAAAGCGACACCATGATGCGTCAGGTGCAATCTGTGGGGACCGGCTTGCAAGCACAATCTAAGGCCGTTCAAGACTTGGGCAAGGAAGTTCAATCACTCAAGGCTGGATTGGGCCAAGTCGATGCACTGAAAAAAGATGTCGAGGCACTGGTATCCTTGCAAAGGGAGCGCTATTTGGAGGTATTGCAAAAAAACCAGCCTGCGTCGCGCAACGCCTCAGATCGAATCGTGCAATACCCTCGCCCCTCTGTCGCCAATGAACCCGCCCGCCCTTGATGCCCTACACACAATGGGCCACATAACCCAATACAAATAAGCCATTGGGCGGGATTTTTCGCCAGTAACCTGGCGAGTCGATCTCGAATAGTTTCTTGCCACTGAGCATCGGGCCGGCGTAACTGGTCATCTGACTGATCCGATACATTTTGTGGAAACAGTCGTACTCGTTCATGTACCTTCTGGACATGACCCCGTCCGGATCAGCTTGCTTGAGGTCTTGCACCTCCCAGACCCGCCTGACCTGTCCGTCTCGCTCTATGCTGTTGCGATTGACATATAGCGTGACTTGCTCCGTTTCACCCAGACGGGTCCAGGCTTGAGACTGCGCCGAGCCTGCCACGAACATGAGGCCCATCACCACCCACCGCTTGAACTGCTCTCGCTTCATATTCTGTGCCCTGCCGACGCTTAAAAATAGGTGCCTGGCAGTGTCAGCACCTGCCCACCCGCACCTAGTTTAAACCTTGAAATACCAGCCAGGTCCTGGGTATTCACACCGCCCATGTCCAGCCTATCGATGCCACACGCAGGCAACTCCTGCATGGCTCGCCAAAGCAGGATGTTATGCGCATTGGACTCTCTGCCACTGTCATCTGACCAACCCATGTGATAGGTAGCGACACGACCATGCAGCAAAAACAGCATGCCGGCAATCAGGCGCTTGTTGTGCTCGGCCCAAGCCACCCTGAACGCCTGCGCCGGGCGATCATGAGCGGCGATATAGGCGTTGACAAATTCAAGCGGCAAGCCAAAAAAACCCCTGGATTTTCTTTGCTTTGATTCTTCATCCAACAGCGACTGCGACACCGCCCGACTCGGCTGAAAAAACACCTTCAAGTTAGCGTTTCCTTCGGCCTTGACCAATCTGTTGCGCCATTTGCCATCCATGTCGGCACGCAAGCCCTCAGCAGAGCGACTTAAGTCAATCATCACCGTCGAATAACCGGTCATGACCCGTTGCAAACCTTGCATTTGCGTCGCATCCCAATCAAGAACCGATTGATTGGGCGAGAAAACAGGCACACGCAGGCGGCGTACAGGCAATTCTGTGCGCAGTCGTCTTATGAACTCACGCCGCCAAAGGGCATCGGTTTGGGCATCAAATACGGGCCCTCGGGCGCAAGAAGCCAATGAGATATAACCCAGCAAACGTCGGCCAATGAACTGCGCTGCGGCGCGCCACTGACCGTTTTCCAGCGCCACCGCACGAATCACCTCCACACCCAGAGCACGAAGGGCCTCGCCGTAGGCCCAAGCCTGTTGCAAAGAACCCGCATTTTGATGATGAAAACGCGCCCATGCCTGCGATAAAAGGGGGTTCCAAAGCAGTTCCATGGCCAGCATCATAAGCAATTTGCATGACCATGGGGGTCAAGTTGAGCGCACTGATGCCGATTAAACTTCTGCCATGGTGACACATCCCCCAGATCCAAACCCCAAAACCCCACAGGTGATGGGGCACGCCATCCCTAGGGCCCGATTGACCCCTGTTGGTTTTTTGTGGATTTTTGTGTATTTGGTTGTTCCGGTGATCGTATTGGGAAATCTGATAGATTTCATGTTCCAATATTTCTTCGGTTGGTGCATTGGGGTCTGGTGTGTTTTTCCGTCTTGAGGTTGCAATATGTTTTTCTTTGTCGGATTCATCGTGATATTCGGGGCTGTGTTCGGTGGCTATATTGCCGCCGGAGGCAAGATGGCCCCCATCATCAAAGCCGCCCCGTTTGAGTTCGTCATCATCGCCGGTGCCGCCATTGGAGCCGCTTTGGTGGGGAACAGTTTTGCGGTCTTTAAAGCAGCCATGGGCGGCATCGCGAAATGCATCACCGGCCCCAAGTGGAAGCCCGAAGATTATCTGGGCTTGATCGTGTTGGTGGGTAAATTGCAGGCGGTCATGAAAAAAGAAGGGGTGGTGGCCCTGGAAGCGCATGTCGAAAACCCAGACTCCAGCCCCATCTTCGGCGAATTCCCCAAACTTGTGAAAGATCACTCCATCGTTCAGATGATCTGTGATCCCTTGCGCTTGATGATCATCTCTCAGGGCAATTTGGACCCAGATGCGGTCGAAGACATCATGAAGACAGCCATCAAGATTCACCATCACGAAGCCCTGATGGCACCCCATGCGCTCACGACCATCTCCGGTTCATTGCCGGCCTTGGGTATCGTGGCTTGCGTGCTGGGCGTGGTCAAAACCATGGGGGCCATTGACCAACCTCCCCCGGTACTTGGCGCCTTGATCGGTTCGGCACTGGTGGGCACCATGATGGGGGTGTTTTTGTCCTATGCCATGTTCGAACCCTTTGCGGGTCGGCTGGCCCAGGTGCTGGAGGAAGAAAGCCAGGTCTACAACGTCATCATGAAAATGATCGTGAGCAACCTCAAGGGCGAAGCGCAACCCATCACCATTGAGGCAGCCCGGGCCTGTATCAGCCACCACAATCAACCCAGTTTCTCCGAGGTGTTTGACGCCTTGCGGGGTGCCTGATGGCCACTGCAGTCGACGAAGCCGAAGTCGCCGAAAAACCGCCCGCGGAAGAAGCGGCAGCAGCGGCCGATGCCGCAGCGGACACAGCGGCACAGACCGATGCCGCAGCGGCCGAAGCGCCGGTGCGGCCGATCATCAAGAAAATCATCGTCGAAGAGGGTCATGGCGGTGCACACGGTGGTGCCTGGAAAATTGCGCTGGCGGACATGATGACCGCCATGATGGCTTTCTTCTTGCTGATGTGGCTGCTGGGCGCATCCAACGAAGACCAAAAGCGCAGCGTTGCCGATTACTTCCGACCCACCTCACACAGCCAGATTGTGTTTGGTGAGTTGGCCGGTTCTCAAGGCATGTTTGGTGGTGCCTCCATCGTCGACACCGACGGCTTTCCCTTCAGCGCCAAGCAAACAGGCATGCTTGAACGCCTCACACCGCAAGCCCAAGGCGGTCCCAGCGACGGCTATGGGGCCTCCAAAGATGACGTCAATCGGGAAGGCCCTCAGGAAGACTCCCCGCGCAGCGAGCCTGGCAGCTCGTCGCGCAAACAAGACAAAACCGATGCCCAGTTTGAACAAATGGCCAAAGAAATAGAGCAAAGGCTGGCTGAAAACAAGAACCTTCAAAACCTCAAGGACCAGGTCAGCATCACCCGAGAAAAAGACGGACTGCGAATCGAGATCCTCGACAAGGCAGACTTTGCCATGTTCACATTGGGCACGGCTGAAGTCACCGGGCGTGCACAGGCCTTGGTCAAGGAAATCGCCAAAACCCTGAAAACGGTTCCCAACTCGATTTCAGTTCGGGGACACACCGACAGCTTGAGTTTTGGCAAATCTGAAGCCTATCGGAACAACTGGCTGCTGTCGGCAGAGCGCGCAGACTCAACCCGTCAGTTGATGCAAGCAGAGGGCATTTCAGCCAAAAGGTTCTCACGCATCGAGGGGGTGGCAGACACCAACCCCAAGATGCCTGACAATCCGGCAGACCCGCGCAACCGGCGCATCAGCATCACGGTGCTCAATCAGTAAAGAGCACGCCCCCTTGGCTGCTTCAATGGTCAGAAGGCGGGTTTGATGACCCTGGCACATGTCCCCCGGATCAGTGTAATTTGACGGCCATCCTGCAATGTCAAGCTCTGCTGAAAGTCTCCGGTGGCGCGGTCTATCACAAATTCTTCGCGGGTAATTTTGACGCCAAAACGCTCAAACATGGCCGGTCGGCTGACCTTGAGTTTGCCAGTCGAAGAAACCAAATTGCCTGCCCGACTCTCGGATATTGCGATCCGCCCCTGGTACCAGCCAGATGCCTTGTCGAAGTCGACCTGAGCCATGGCCATCCGTGATGGCTCATTGGCCGTGATCCCCAAAGCCAATTGTCCATCCAGATCCAGCTTGAGCTCACAAATCATGTCGAGCACACCCTGAGTGACGGGTCGATCCGCCTTGGGGTTGGTGCTGGCTACGACAGAGGGTTCGCCAGGGCCGGATGTAAGCATGACCAATCCGAATACGACTGCAACCGATGCTGCACCGACACCTGCACCAATGAGAAATTGTTTCATGTCTGCTCCACGAATTGATCACCCCAAATCCAACAGGTTCTGATCAGATATCGGTTTTCAACCAGAAGACCTGAGATCATACTTGTTGATTTTTTCAATCAAGGTCGTGCGTTGCAATTGCAAAAGTTTAGCCGTCTTGGACACATTGCCACTGGTTCGAGCCAAAGCTTGTTCGATCAGGCTGCGCTCAATATCAATCAAGTGCTGTTTGAGAGAAATGCCATCGGGCGGCAAGGTTTGTATGCCCTGCGCCAGAAAAATGGCTTGCTCGACGGCATTGATTTCATCGTTGGATGCTTCGGTCTGGGCTTGAGCACCTGGCATCGTGGCTGCCTGGGCCGACGGAACGGGTATGGGCATATGGCCCAACAACACCGCCATTTCATTCAGCGACTCGTGGGCTTCGGCCTGGTCTGCCGATGGGCCCCACTGTGCACCGGGCGGCAAACTCACACTGTCCGCCCAACTCTCCTTTTCTTCGCCATACAGCGCAGACAGAGGCACTTCACAAGGTCGATCCATGCGTGCCAAGTGGGCCGCCTGAATACGCGCCAATCCAGGGGGCAACATACAGGTCGGTATGCGCTGAACCTCAATGTGTTGACCAGGGAAGAGGGTTGAAAAGCGGTCCACCAGGTTGGAGATCTCCCTCACATTGCCGGGCCAATCGTACTCACACAACAAACGAATCATCTCAGCATCAAAGCGAATCGGTTTATGCCCGCTCAATACATGCTTTTGTGCATAGTGATTAAGCAGCAACTCAATGTCGTCAGCGCGCTCGCGCAAGGGACAAGTTTGGATAGGCAATACATTGAGCCGGTAGTACAGATCCTCCCGGAAACGCCCTTGGGCTACTTCCGACTCCAAGTTTTTGTGGGTGGCTGCAATAACGCGCACATCCACCGGCACCTCTTTGCTGGCCCCTACAGGCAAAATGCAACGCTCTTGAAGCACCCGCAACAATTTCACCTGCATGTCCATGGGCAGATCCCCGATTTCATCGAGGAACAATGTGCCACCATGCGCCAATTCAAAGCGTCCCAAGCGGTCCGCAATGGCCCCGGTGAACGCCCCTTTGCGGTGGCCAAACAGTTCACTCTCAATCAACTCTTTGGGTATCGCGCCGCAGTTGAGCGGCACGAACGCAGCATCAGCCCTTGCACCTTGCCGATGCAACATTTGCGCCACCAACTCCTTGCCAGTGCCACTCTCTCCGGTGATCAGGGCCGTAGAAGTAGATGCCGCTAAAGACTCAATCAGGCGACGAAGCGATTGAATGGCCAAACTTTGACCGACAAGCAAGTTGGCCGATACATTCGATTTGGAGTTTATGTACATGATTTTTCAAACATAACATCAGTGTATCTATTGAATTTATTTTTTTTCTTATTTATTAAGTATTTATCGAATATCGGTGTGGCATGAAACTCACGGTCTATGAAAAATGAGTTCTTTCAGATTAACAGGGAACTTATGCCGTGCAACGACTCAAGACACGGGGTTTCAAACCGAATCATGAAACAAGCCGATCTCATGCTTCTGGAGTCTTCCAATGACCAAACGTCTGTTTGCCCCCCTTTGTCTTGCTGCACTCGCCCTGAGCGCTTGCCAGACCGTTCCCCTCAATGCCGTTCCACCACAGTTTGCAGATGCGGACCCCGCGGCCTCAATGGTCGCACCACTGATCGAGCAACGAGAGACCATTGTGGCCACCGGCTACGCCGTAATCTCGATGCAAAACCACAAGAACCCGAGCCAACAGCGATTGTTGGCCATAAGGGCGTCCAAATTGGACGCTTACCGCAATCTCGCAGAGCAAGTCTATGGCCAGTACCTAGACTCAAACACCACGATTTCAGAGATGGTGGTCATGAGCGATGTCTTTCGGGCCAAAGTGGAGGGGGTGATATACGGGGCAAAACTGGTAAGCATCACGCCAGTGGGAGATGACACCTATGAAACCACGCTTTCTCTCGACATGAGTGTGGTTCGAGATTTGCGCTTGCTATACCTGCAACAGTTGGCTGCCCGTCGTCGCTGATGCCATGAAAATTCTCACCACCATACTCTGCTGCCTGGGATGGTCCCTTGGGGCCCTCGCCCAAGGCCTTCCCCCCGATCCTGAGGCTCAACTGCGCATCATCCGTCAGGCCTTGATCGAAGCAGTCATGGAGCGCACCACCAAGGTCAATGCCATGGGTTGGATCGATGGCAAAGGGCAATTGCAAGAGTCGGCCCACTTTCAAACCGATGCCAAAATACGCGGTATCCGCGTCCAGTCTTACATGATGCCGGAAGGCCATGATGCAAAAATCAAAGTCTCCATGGAGGATCTGCCCTGGAGCGTCAGGGCAGCACTCTCCGGGCCAGGGGAGAGTTGTGAGCCCGTGGCACAGAATTGGCGGCAAAGCTTGTCGGTGATCACGACCCTGCACCCCAGTTTTCCAGGCCCGGAAAGGTACGCCGCCACCACATTGGCGCGCCACATACAAGCCCAACTCTTGCGCTTGGCACATGACAGTCAGCGCTGGAATACAGAGGCTTTGCCAGTCATGCCGGTGGATGCTTACCAAAAGGCCTGGCTGGGTCAGGGAGAGAATATCAATGGTTGGTATTTGGAGGTTCATCTCACCCCCATGGAGCAAAAGGCCACGCCATCCCAAGTGGGGGCAGCGACTTCTTGGTTGCCCAGTGGGCATTCGCGCCAATGGCACCTGCGCGCCCGCTATGGACGCAAAAGCGCGCCTGACATGCCTTTGAACCCCGAATGGGAGCGCCGTCTGGTATTGAATTTACCCGCTGAGGTCACCAGCATTCAGCCTGATCGCTGGATCCAGACCCTCATCGCGGACCTCACCCCTGAGTTGTCACGTTGGGTGCTTCCGCAGGCTTTGCGCTCGTCTTGCGATGTGGTTCAATTCAGCGTCAATCCATCAAAAGCACTCGGATGGAGTTTGCAAGCGGGCATAGGCAACGGGTTAAAGGTGGGTGATCGGGTGCTGGTACTCAATGCCAACCGCATCCCTGCCAGAATTTTCGAACCCGGATCCATACAGGATTTGGCCATTGCCGAGGTGATCCGAGTCGGCCGCCGTCAAACCGAACTCAGGCCTTTAGCGGGCACGGTCAACCCTGGGCCGGGTGATTGGGTGGCATTGCCACTTTGATATTGGAGCCATAGAATGAAATATGCCACTCTCCTTCTTGCAATGAGCTTGACGCATGGGATGGCCAGTGCCGACTCACTGCTTCCGGCCGACGCCTTACGTTATTTGATTGATCGTCAAATTGCCCCTGGAGCCAACGCCTCATCACCGACCCGGCATACGACGGAGGCCACCCCGGCCCCACAGGCTGGTCGACGCCAAGAAAGTTTGCGACCGAACGAAACACTCGATAGCCTGATCAAAAGAACCTGGCCCGGTTTACCATCCAAAGAAATGTGGGTCCGAAAAGCATTTGTGGAACTCAACAGCCGATCTTTTGTTCAGGGCAACCCCAATTTATTACAACCCGGCGCTCAAATGGTCATCCCCAGCCGGGAAGATTTGCGGACCAACTTTGCCGCCAGTCACCCGCAGGTCGCGGCCCTGTTTGACACCCCAAGCCTAAAAAGTGTACAAAGCGAAGACCCGATGCCTAACCCTGGCGTCACGCACAAATGGATCCGCTACCCTTGAACTTGGCCCATGATCAACGCCACTGACCAAGCAGCCCTGGCCCAACGCCCCGCCCCGATTTATCTGGAGGGGCGTTTGCCATTTGTTGTCGAAGCCTCTTCGGCTCGCCAATTGGGGCTGAAAGATGGACAGGTCATTCAGGCCAATCTGGATGTGCAAAATAATTTGTGGCTGCTGCGGTTTCAGGACGGTAAGTCCCTTGAGATACCCCGTGAATGGGCCGGTATGCTCAGATTGGCCACTGGTGACAGATTGTCCTTCAAGGTTCAATTTCTGGCCAATGGCTCTATCGTGCTTCGTCCCTTCGGTGCAGGCCCAGACCCTGGCACTGCCCTTGGCCAAGCAGCCGGCTTGAATGCCCCCCCCATGACAGATACATTGGCGCCCAGGACCGAACAATTGCTGGCTCGTCCACAGACACTGAAAAGCCTGCAAGACCTGTTTCAGCCCGGGGTGCTTGCGCAACTGGCGGCCAAGGGGGGCGAGATGCCCACTGCCCTCATGCAATGGTTACAGGCGCAGCCAAGCATGGCCAATCTCACGGCACTACAGGTGCGGCAATGGATGATGCAAAGTGGCTGGTTCAATGAGGGGCAAATGGGTCTTGGGCGAATGCTGGCGCCAGACGCAAAGTCGGCTCTAAAAAGCCTCCTCAACAGCCTCAAAAAAGCCCAGGACAGCGGGGCTGACCTGATCGAGGATGCCTTGTTCGACATCGAATCCTCCCAACTCTCGGCGGTGGCCTCGGGCTCGGGTCAGGATCAGGTGGTCTCGCTCTTGCTTTCGTTCCAGGATGCCCCTGCGGTGCGACTCAAATTCGCCAGGGAAGGCAATTCAGACACACCTTCGTCACGCCCTTTCGTGGTGGATCTGGAATTGACCATGCCGGAATTGGGGGCTGTTTGGTTGCGCACGAGAATTCTTCGCCCCACTGGGCTGGAGCTCATGATGTGGGCCGAAAGAGGCGATGTGGCGCAGATGGCCAGACAAAAAGCCCCCAATTTGCGGGCTCAACTGCATGCGGCGGGGCTGGAGGTTCTTTCCATGCAAATTATGCACGGTGTCATGCCCAAAGAAGAACCCGCTGGTTCTCGTTTTGAAGGGCCTGGACATCTGGTGGACATCAAAACATGAAGTTACGTCTGAAAGAGGCCGTGAGTCTCGAATATGGATCGCGACCGGCGCCTATTGTCTCTGCCCGAGGACGAGGCGAGGTGGCGGAGCGAATTCTGGCCGAAGCCCAAGCCCATGGCGTGCATGTGGCCCAAGACCCACAATTGGTCGCCATGCTCAGCCAACTAGAGCCGGATGACGAAATACCTCCCGATCTCTACACCGCCGTCGCAGTCATTCTTTCATGGGTTTATTGGCTCAAGGGCATGCAGCCCGGCGACGAAAAAAAGGCCCTGTAGTCTGATCAATTGAGAAAGGGGCTTGCTGCCTATGCAGTCAGACCGACTGCCACGCTCTGGCCGCTCGACTGGCCCCCACATGACCCAATCTGTCATACAAAGTGGGCATGGGGTCAGAGTCACCTAACATCACTTGCAAAGTACCTTGCACGATATCGAGCTGTCGCCGCAGTAACTGCAAATTTTTGAAATGGAGATCGCGACACTCGGTGAGCTCATCTCTGGCCTGCATCCAGTCGGCACCGCGCTGTTGAGCTTGGCGAAATGACTCGGCATGGTGATCCAAGCGGGTCAAAATATCCGTTTTGCTTGACTCCAAGGTGCCCAGCTCTGTCAAATCCCGCTTTTTGAGGGCCTCAAATTCCTGTGCCAGCAATCGTCGCAATTCGGCCAGATCGCCCTGAACAGCCTGAATGTCCGACAAAAACTCTGGCTGAAATGGCTGGAAGCTCATTTGATCATCCGCTCAATCGCCACGAAATTTTCGGCAATGCGTTTAGGGTCTATGGCGTACTGACCCTCCTGAATGGCCTGTTTGATTCGATCCACCTTGGCGCGATCAAACGGTGGCTCGGATTGAGCCAGCATGTCAGTCAAATTCGAAGTGATGCGGTCAACCTCAGGCTGGATGGCCACATCCTTGCCTTCGTTGGTCACCACTGGCTTGCGCTCGGTCTTGGACTGTATAGACTTTTGAAGGTCTAACGAGAGATGGCGTCCATAGCCAGAGATCGGATCAGTCATGATTTGCTCTTTTCTGGTTCAAAGGGATGAGTTTGAACCACACTCGTATATGGAATCGACACCAATCAGCGAAACTTGAGTCAGCTGGTTCATTGTTGGACATTTTCATGATCCTGTCACTGTGCCTGGACCTTTGACCACGCCATTGAGGATTCGACCCGATTCAGGATTTTTTAATTTGATTTGCTCACCAAATCGCCCATCCTGCATGGCCTCCACCCGGGCTGCAATTTGGAACCCTTGCCCTTGCCCCAGGGTCATTTGAACCATTTGTCCTCGTTTTACCAAGATCATGGGTCTTAAATCATGCTGCCGAATGATGGTGCCCGGAGTTAAATCGCGCACTGCCTCCATGAAACTAAGTTCAGTTTGCGCGTCCAATGCTGCCGGCCCCACAGTTTGGGGATCGCGTTCAACCAGCGTCAATTGACTCTTTTGAACCACACTGCCTGGCGACAAGTGACGTTCAACCACCCAAACTTGACGGTTAGACCGGCCATTGGATGCGGGACCGGCCTGGGCATTGGCACCAGTACCCCCCCTGGCCCCCGCGTTAGGGAAAATAAGTCGCACAAAGATCTGCCAACTGGGTTGAGGACAGACCACCTTCACCGTCTCATTATTATTAAATGGAAAACTGTATTTCAAATCAGATTCGCAATTCTTAAGATTTAATCGATGATCAATAGGGATCATGCTGATTTGGGCCACGTCCAACCCTTGCTGCTTGGCGACCCAAGCCATAACGCCAGACTCCAGCGCCCCCTTGGGCATGCCAGATGCATCTGAAGACCATGACACATGGGGAGTGATCCAAAGTGCAATGAGAATGAATAGTTGGCTCATTTTTTGCTGATGGGTTTGAAACTGTAAAAATTTCGTCAATCCGAAACCAACAAAGCAAGAAACAAGCCAGTTCATCCGACGCCATGGGCATACAGGACTCACTCAATCATCCCAGCCTCTCGAGCCTCTCGGCACCACGCCGAGGGAATGACATCGCCAGTGTTCGCGAAGTGCCTGTTGGTCCGGCCAAAGGATTTGACAAAGTTTTAGCTCAAGTTCAACTGCCCCCCCCCCAAGAGTCTGTCCGAGTTCAAAAAGGCGACACCCTGGTTGGCATCGTTCAACAACAATTTAAGGCACTGGGTATGACCAGCGATCCACGACTGGCATATAGAGAAGCGCTGCAACTGGCACGTGATAACCAAATCTCAAACCCCAATCAAATCAGTCTGGGCCAAAGTGTTCAGTTGTCCGGGCTACAAAGCCGATTGACCGCGAACAACACCCTGCAGGCCTTGCAAGAACGCATGGCCACAAGATTCAAGCCCACGACAACGCCATCGTCTTCTGCTTCATTACTCGCACAGGGCACACCATCCGCGGCCTTGACACCCACTTCCCCCACTCACAGTCAAACCTTGTTAGAACAAACTTTGGGAAGGGCAGTCGAAAAAGGCTACCTGTCCGGTTCTGATGTCTCCAAAGCTCAACAAAAAATCCATGCCCTGGCTCAGCAATTCGGCTTCGATCCGGATCATTTCGCCATGCTCACCCTCATAGAGAGCGATGGCATGAACCCTCAGGCCAGCAATGGCCGATGCCACGGGATCATTCAGTTCTGTGAGGGAGAAAACAAAGGGGCCGCATCGGTGGGCATGGCAGGTCGCGCCAAACAAATTCTGGGCATGGGTCTGGTTCAGCAACTTGATTTGGTCGAGCGTTACTTCAATGACATCGGCATGCCCAACGGCAGCAAAAAAATGGGGCTGGATGATTTATACCTGAGCGTACTCTCCCCGGGTGTCCGACAAGAAACAAGACGCCATGTGACCCTGCCCATCGCAGGACGACAAGCCAAAGAGTTGTATGTGCGGGGTGCACCGCCCATGGGCATCACGCGCGATTCCATTGTTCATGGTCTGATGGTTTTGGCGCAAAAAACCTTTCCACAATGGAAACCACAAGCCACAACCCAAGTGGCCTCTGTAGACGCACGCGCAGATGTCATGAGCGGCAACTGATTGCCCCCGGTGGCAAACGCTTGCCTCTGCCCAATTTAAACGCAAACGTAATCCTCCTCTAAGCACTGTGACAAATGGTGTCGGAGTGTATGGCACAGATATTGCAGAGTTCGACACAAGCGGAAAGAACTTGAATGCTTTCCATCATCAAACATCAAGTGGTCGATAAGGATCAATCATGAATTTGCTGGATCGATCTATGGGCATCCATGAGCAAGCCTTGCAGGTGAAAGCCAGGCGCCTTGAAGTACTTTCGCAAAACATTGCCAATGCCGACACGCCGAATTACAAAGCCCGCGATCTGGACTTCAAGCAATTGCTCCAAAAAGCCCATGACCCTGACATGATTTTGACATCGACCCAATCAGGACATCACAGCCACGGCCAGCCCTCTGGTGCATTGGGGTTGAAGTACCGCAATCCGTTCAATACCTCTTTTGACGGCAACACCGTAGAGATGAGTGTGGAACAAGCCAATTACGGTCAAGCGGCGGGGCAGTACCAAGCCACGCTGAGTTTCCTGGAAAGCCGCGTCAGCAGTTTGCGCCGCGCATTACGGGGTGAATGACGATGTCCATCGAAAAAATTTACGGCATCGCAGGCACTGCGCTGAACGCCCAGTTGACTCGCATGAACTCGACCGCATCTAATTTGGCCAATGCCAGCACAGTAGCCAGCACAGCTGAAGAAGTCTACAAACCCAAACGCCCAGTATTTAAGGCGCTGGTGACGGAGGAGATGACTCATGCTGGGGCCCCTTACCAAGGCGGTGTCAAGGTAGATCGGATGACCGAGGACAACTCGCCGCCGAGACGTGTACACGACCCTCGCAACCCCTTGGCGGACAAAGACGGGTTCGTCTACCAAGCCAATGTGAGCGAAGTCACTGAAATGGTCGAGATGCTGGCTGCTGCGCGCTCATACCAAAACAATGTGGAGGTCATCAATACCGCTCGTGCGTTGATGAACCGTACCCTGGAAATCACCAAATCTTAAGGATTTTAAATGACCAGCATCTCTTCTGCATCGTTATTGGGTGACAAGGTGACGCGCTACGAAGACGTGGCGCAAAAAACGCCCGTCAAATCCAATGAGATGGGCAAGCAAGATTTCCTCACCCTGTTCACCGCACAGCTCAAAAACCAGGATCCGTTAGACCCGGTAAAGAACGAGGCCTTCGTGGCCCAGTTGGCCCAGTTCTCTTCATTGGAAGCACTGACCAATATGCAGGCCTCCATGGATAACCTCGCCAAGAGCATGGGTGCCAACCAGATGATCAGTGGTGCTTCACTGATAGGTAAAAAAGTGGCCGCAGGAGACAGTCTGACCGCACTGGAAAAGGGTGGCCAGATCGACGCCAGCATCAACCTACCGCAAGGTGCCTCTGGGGTCACGCTCACGGTACAAGACGCCAAAGGCAATACGGTGCAAGAGTTGGTGGCCGGCGCCCAAAACCCGGGCACCGTCAACCTCAGCTGGGACGGTCAAGACGCCATGGGCAACCCAGCGCCTTCAGGATATTACCGGTTGGTCGCCAATGCCGTTGTGAACGGTAAAACCACCCCGGTACCAGTTCAGACCATGGTCACCATACGAGGTGCCGATGTCGCCAGCGATGGCTCTGTCAGCCTACAACTCGACAACGGAAAAACCGTGCCTCTCAAAGACGTGACCAAGATCGGCAGCTGAACCCGAACCCCGCACCACAGATCACAGGAGTAAACCACCATGTCCTTCTATACATCGCTGACAGGCCTGAATTCCGCCACAGCACAATTGGCCGTGACCGCCAACAACATCGCCAACGTCGGCACCTCGGGGTTCAAGCGCTCAAGGGCCAATTTCGGTGATATTTTCTCCACCTCGCCATTGCAAAAATCATCCAGCCAGATCGGTCAAGGTGTGGCCCTCAAGCAAGTGAGCCAGGAATTCAGCCAAGGCAACGTATCGACCTCGGGCAACTCACTCGATCTGGCCATCACAGGAGATGGATTCTTTCCTTTGAAGTCACCCGATGGCTTGCAAAACATTTATACACGCAACGGTTCTTTCACACTGAATGACCAAAACAACGTGGTCAACTCAACCGGGCAACGCCTGATGGCCGCGTCGGTCGACTCATCCGGCAAAGCCGATCTGGAAAACCTGGCAGCCCTCACCATCCCTCCCAAAACATCTGGAGAGGCCAAAGAAACCACCAAAATTCAGCTGGGCCTGAACCTGCCTGCAGATTCAGCGGTCATCACCGCCGACTTTGACCGCACCAACCCTGCCACATACAACAAAAGCACGGCGTTAACGGTGTACGACAGTGGCGGCAACGGTTATCTGGCCACTGTGTACTATGTGAAAACCCAAAACGCCAGCCAAGGTCAGGCTGTGCCACAGAGCAAGTGGCAAACCTATTTCTATGTGGGCGATACACTGGTCAAGCCGGCTTTGCTCCAAGCACAGGACTCTTTTGGTAGTAGTTTGTACATCAACAAATATGGAGACATTCTGCCCAAGAGCGACCCCAAGGTGATTCCGTCCTCCGGAACAGTCGAGATGTTTTCATTGAACGACCAGACCACCAAAGTGCCATCCACTTCCGCAAACGTCAGCGGCAAAGCCTATGTCGCGCTAGATCTCAAAAACGCAGCGACCGATCATGGCGCCACCGGCACTGGCTCGATCAACCTGGAAATTAAAGTAGGCACCAGCACCTACAACTTGACCTATAACCTCGGGGCAGCCGACCGCTACCCAGAAGCCTTGGCCAAAAACGTCGAATCGGCCATCAACAAAAAAATGGAGTCACGCGGCGATACCAGCCGTGTGGCCATGAAATGGAATGCCGCCAGCACTCCACCTGCATTTGAAATAGCCAATAAATCTGGTGTGGTAGAGGTCAAGTCATACACAGGTACCCCACCCGCTATCACTTATGGCACATCGTTTTTAACTGATTTGGCCACCATACAAAGCAGTGCTTTCGATTTTGATCCAGATGGAACCTTGAGTTTCAATATCAACGTAGATGAAATGGGTTCCAGTTTCCCGATTTCCTATGGCTTGACCACAGCAGACAAAGACCCGACTGTGCTGGCCAAAAACCTGGAAATCTTCATCAACAACCAATTAGGCAATAGCAGCAACCCTGACCCGCGATATGGCATCAAGGTGACTTTTGCGGCTGATTCGAACACATTCAAATTCGCATCAGGGACGACCGGCGATAACTCTTCCATTGTGGTCAGCTCAGCCAATAGCCTGTCACAGACTGTCCTTGGCCTTCCCGACCCGCTAGATACAGATACAACCAAAAGGGAGTTGCGCGTAGATCCGAAACTGGACGATGCAGAGCGAGGGAAATCAAGTCTGCCCGCTGTCTTGACGGGCGAGGCCATCACTTCCAACACATCAGGTTCTGTGACCGTGGGATCCACCAACAAAGACTTCTTTGTCACCTACGGCAATATCTCCGGAAGTGTCGAGGTGCCGCCGACCACATACACCAGCATGGACAAATTGGCCCTGGCTTTACAAGACGCCATCAATTCACTGGTTGACACCACCACAGGCCGAAAAGTCTCTGGGGTGACGGTCGGCTGGAGTGCCACCGCCAAAAAATTCACTTTTTCCACCGGGGAGACCGGTGCCAACGTGTCATTTCAGATCAGCGGATCCAACGACTGGGGCTTGGGCAATACAGAGATTGCACGAGGCGCCAACTCGGAATGGATCAATGTGAAGAACAATCAGTTCAAGCAAAACGGTGTGCCGCAGTACGTCAAAAATGGCACACAAACAGAGGATATTTCTGATCTCTCCACGAAAACACAGTGGTGGCCTGTTTACCTGTCGCGCGGCGAGCTCAGCTTTGGCCTTTCAGGCAAGACGCTTTCACCACTGACCAAGATGCCCTTTGAGACCGCGTTCTTGGCTGGCGGCAAGGGTGCCTTGACCATGTCGATCGATTTCACACAGTCGACCCAATATTCCAGCGCATTTGCCGTGCTCTCGCAATCGCAAGACGGTGCCCCTGAAGGTCAGTTGATGGGACTGGACATAGGCGTTGACGGTTTGGTGAGTGCCACATATTCCAACGGCTCTCAGGTCTCTTTGGGCAAGATTGTTCTGGCCAACTTCTCCAGCCCGACCGGCCTCAGGCAAACAGGCGATGCCAGTTACCTGGCTTCAGCGACTTCTGGTAAAGCAAAGATCGGTGAAGCAGGCTCCGCAGGCTTTGGTTCCATACGTGCGGGTGCTACCGAGCGATCCAACGTGGACCTCACGCAGGAACTGGTGGACCTGATCACCGCCCAGCGTAACTTCCAGGCCAACGCCAAGGCGATTGAAACCAGTAGCACCATGACTCAGGCCATTGTGAATATCCGCGCATAAGCGCTGAGTTGAAAGCCGAATCATGGACCGTCTGATCTTCACTGCCAACTCAACCATCCGTGAGCAATCCATTGCGCGACAAGCCTTGGTCAACGAGTTGGCCAATGTGTCCACGGTTGGCTTCAAAACCAGTTTCGATATTGCGCTCACCTCTGTCAAGGCAGATGGACCTGGCTTCGACACTCGCTTTCAGGCACAAGCCAAGAGCAGAGATCTGATTCGAATGACACCTGGAGCGATCATGGTCACAGGTCGCCCCTTGGACATCGCGATGTCAGGCCAAACTGTGCTGGCCGTGCAACCCGGCAATGGTGATCTGGCTTATACCCGTCGGGGTGACCTGAAAGCCAACCCAAATGGGCAACTGGAAACCGGAAATGGTCATTTAGTGCTTGGTCAAAACGGCCCCATTACCGTGCCGGCTGGCAGCAAGATCACCATCACGGCAGATGGTTCAGTCTACGCAGCCGATCCCAACCAAGCCGGCAATGCCCCGGGAATTCTGGTGGATCGACTTCGCATTCAAGACGCCTCTCAAACCCAATTTGAACGCCGTGAAGACGGCTTATTCAAGGTCTCAGGCCAACCCAATGGATCCGCTTTTACATCTGGGCCCATTACGCCCGAACTGATTCCGAATTCTCTCGAAGGCAGCAACGTCAGCGGCATAGAGGCCATGACGCGAATGATGGATCATTCACGAACTTTCGAGATGCAAATCAAGATCATCAAAGAAACCAAATCGCTTGACGAGTCAGGGGCCACCCTGATGAAGGCAGCTTAAATTAGGAGCCTGATATGGATGCATCCATGTGGATTGCCAAGACCGGTCTGGACGCGCAACAAATGCGCATGTCGGTCATTTCTAACAACCTGGCCAACGTCAACACCAATGGCTTCAAGAGAGACCGGGCCAATTTTGAGGACATGTTGTACCAAAACCTGAAGCAACCGGGTGGACAGACCAGTGCCAACTCACAATCGCCCACTGGGTTGATGATGGGTACGGGTGTGAGAATCGTCTCGACTGAGAAAACCCACAGCCAAGGCAGCATGATCACCACCAAAAATGCCTTGGATGTTGCGATTCAGGGGGATGGCTTCTTCCAAATTCTTCAACCCGATGGCTCCTTGACTTACACACGGGATGGCGCATTCAAACTGTCACCTGTGGGGCAATTGGTCACCAACAGTGGGGCACCTTTGCAACCCGCCATCACCATTCCACAAAACGTCTCCAGCATCACCATCGGCCAGGACGGCACTGTTTCAGTCACCACAGCGGCGGGGGCCAACCAGATCATCGGGCAAATTCAGACTGCCCGTTTCCTTAACCCTGCTGGTTTGCAATCTTTGGGTCAAAACCTGATGCGGGAAACCACTGCCAGTGGCCCACCTATTGTGGGTCAACCCGGTTTATTGGGCGCTGGAAAATTGGAGCAAGGTACCTTGGAGGCATCCAACGTGAACGTGGTCGAGGAAATGGTCAATATGATCGAAACCCAAAGGGCTTATGAGATCAACTCTAAAGCCATCTCGGCCGTGGACGGCATGCTGAGATTCCTCAACAACAACATGTAATGGGTGATACATGAAACAACTCCCCATTCTGGCTCTATTGGGTTGCGCCTTGTTGGCTGGTTGCTCTACGCCACCTCCACCGACCCTGAAACACTCGCCCGGTTTTACCCCAATTTATCCGGTGGCTCGCCCCAACCCGGAATTAGGAACAGGCGCCATCTACAACGGCAGAGTCAGTGAGAACTGGTTTGGCGGTTTGCGCACCTACCAGGTCGGCGACACCATCACGGTCATTTTGCAAGACGAAATGCAAGCGGGTCGCACACAAAGCACCAATGTATCGCGCAAATCCAAAAATGAAGCGAGCTCAAGTGCTCGGATGGGTAACCAAATCAATAAGTTAAATTTTGAGTCGGAGACCAGCAGTGATGGCAGCGGCGATACCAAACAAGGCGCCAGTCTTGACGGTGAAGTCACTGTCACAGTGGTCGAAATCTTCCCTAATGGCAATTTGTATGTGCGTGGTGAAAAACAATTGGCTTTGACAGGCAGCGCAGAAACCATACAAATCAGCGGCATCATTCGACAAGAAGATATAGGCCGCAATAACAAGGTCTTTTCTCGCCGCATGGCCAATGCGCTGATCTCATATACCGGCACCGGTGAAGTGTCCAATGCCGGTCGAGTAGGCTGGGGTACCAATCTGTTGATGAAATTCTGGCCCTTCTGATCATGACACACCCAACTCATTTCATTCGACTGCTCTGCATTTTTTTGGCCTTACTTGCCACGAACTCTTGGGCAGACCGGGTCAAAGACCTGGCCAGCGTGGCAGCCGGACGCAGCAACCAACTGATCGGCTATGGCTTGGTCGTCGGTTTGCAAGGCACTGGCGACGGCACCGATGTGTCATTTACCACCCGAACTTTACAAAACATGCTGTCGCGCCTTGGCGTCAGCAGCGAAGGGCCCCTGAGCGACTTCGAACCGACACTGACTGCTGGACGTGTCAACCTGCAAAACATCGCGGCCGTGATGGTCACTGCAGAACTGCCCGGCTTTGCCAAACCAGGTCAAAAAATTGATGTGAATGTATCAGCCGTGGGTAAAGCCAGCAGTTTGAGGGGTGGGACATTGCTGATCACCAGCCTTCGCGGGGTAGATGGTGAGGTCTATGCCCTCGCCCAGGGCCCCCTCAATGCTCTGGGTGCCAGCGCCTCTGCTGCAGGCAGCAGTGTCACTATCGGGGTTCCCACTGCAGCCCGAATTTCGGGAGGTGCGACTGTCGAGCGCACCGTCAACAACCCCTTTGAACGCGCTGAGTACATTGTGATGAACGTACGTGAGTCGGACTTCACAACCACCATGGCCATCGTGAATGCGATCAATAAAAACTTTGGTGATGGAATCGCCCGTGCCATCGACGGTATGTCCCTGTCGGTCAAGGCACCTGAAGACCTCAGCCAACGTGTCGGATTTATGAGCTTGATTGAAAACCTCGATGTACAGCCCGGTGAGCCTCCTGCCCGTGTGGTGGTGAATTCACGCACAGGCACCGTGGTCATCAGCCGCAATGTCAGAGTAACCGCTGCGGCAGTGTCGCACGGCAGTATCACCGTTTCAGTCGCCGCCACCAACGAAGTCTCTCAACCCAATGCACTGGCTCAAGGTCAAACCACACCTGTCCAAAATGCGGAAGTCGCTGTGACCGAAGCCAAAAACCCGATGTTTTTGTTCCAACCAGGCGTTGATCTGAGACAAATCGTCGATGCAGTCAACCAAGTGGGTGCCACCCCCAATTCACTGATTGCCATCCTCGAAGCCCTGAAAAGCTCGGGCAGTCTGCGTGCCGACCTGATCATCATCTGAGCCACATCAAATGAGCGCGCTTGACCCCACTCTGGACACCGGTACTTACCATGATTTCCATGGCTTGACTCGACTGCGTGCCCAGGCGGGTCAACAAACCGAAGGTTCAATCAAAGCAACGGCCCAGCAATTTGAAGCTTATTTCATTCAGGAAATGATGAAATCAATGCGCAAAACGGTGGATAAGAGCGATTTGCTAGATGACGGGAAAACCCAGTTTTACGAGGAAATGATGGACAAGGAATTGTCCATGCTGATGGCCAGGCGCGGTAGCTTGGGTTTAGGCAATATGCTGGTGAGCCAGTTGCAAAAGCAAACCTCGACCCAGGAAGTACTTCAACAAAAAAAGGATGGCTTTACGCTGGACAAAACCAGAGAACCCATCAGCTTTAACCCCGCAGCGGCCAAAGCCTTCGCGTTGGACACCAAGGTGAAGCCATGAGCGATTTATTGTCCATCGGCAGTTCGGGCGTCACCGCGTATCAGCGCGCACTCGCCACGGTCTCAAATAATATTGCCAACGTCAACACTGAGGGTTATTCGAGGCAAGATATCAAAATTGCTTCCAATGAACCGCGTTTGCTGGGCGGCAGCTACATCGGTACCGGAGTCAGATTCGATGCCGTCAAGCGTCAGTATGACGAGTTCATTGAGTCGAATCTGCGCAACAGTACCAGTGAACTGAAGTCTCAAGAACCCCTGCTTTCCTATGTCAATCGCGTGATCGACATCATGGGAGATGCCAACATCGGTTTGACTTCGGCATTGAACCAATTTTTTCAATCGGCCAGAGACCTCTCCAGCGATCCGGCTTCCACGGTTCAGCGCAATATTTTCTTACGCGACTCCGATGGATTGGCCTCCAGATTTCGGCAATTATCCAGTCAACTCGAAACCCTTGGCCGAGAAACACAGCAAGCCGTAGATACCACTTTGGGCCAGGTCAATTCGATCACCACACAGTTGGCTCAATTGAACAAGCAAATGAGTAAAGAGTCGAGTTCCTCTAAACAACCATCAGAATTGTTAGATCAGCGTGATCTATTGTTGCGTAATTTGTCAGGCCTGATCTCGATTCAAACCAAATTTTCAGACAATGGCGCTGTATTGGTGAGCGTCGGAGATACCATCAGCCAGGGGGTATTGGTCAGGGATGATACTGCCAGAGCGATTTCGGTCAATGTCTCAAACTCAGACCCCAACAAGCTCGAATTCATCATCGATCCATATGGCACACCGGAAGGTTTACCTAATATCACCAGCGGCAATCTGGGCGGAATTCTGAATTTCAGGGAAAGCGTGCTCAATCCGGCTCTCAACTCACTCAATGATTTAGCCAAAACAACGGTGAGCGAGGTCAACACCATTCATCAAGATGGCATCGACTCTGAGGGAAAAATCGGCGATGACTTGTTCAAGTACACGTCTGGACTAGAGAATACAGCCGCTGGCGTTCAGTTGGCCATTCAGGACGCCTCACGGATCGCTGCCGCCGGTCAGTTCCGTATCATCGATGACCCATTGAACCCGGGCAACGGCCAAGCGAGAATCAGCTATTCAACCCCCAGCTATCAAGGGCCAGACGGACTTAAAGGAGACTTAGGTACAGCCATCGCACCATTTGCCAACTCACTTTCATTACCAGTGTCAAGTGATTTCGGATTTACTCAAATCGGGGTTTTGAAGGCGGGCATAAAAGACGCAGTCATCACACTAAACGCTCCTCAATCTGACCGTGAATTTCAAGTATTGACCAGAGATGGAAAGCACTTATTGGGCAACGCACTCAGCGCGATCGAAATTTCACGAATGGTCAAAAGTGCCAATGGCATGGAAACAGGCGCACAGTACGATAACCGCAACCTGAACCAATTCGGATCAAACCGTTATTTGGGAATGGACTTGTTTCTAGGTGTTAAAGCCCAGGCTCAAACATCTTTGCAATATAACGCAGAGGGTGAGCAGCAAGATTCGCTCAAATCGGGGGCTATTCTGACGAGCACCAGGCCACCGTCTGATTTCCTATCAGCAATTGGAAAATCCAATACTTTCACACTTAACGGGGTCACACTCACTCCACCAGTTGCTACTTCCACCACCTTCACAAGCTCAGACTTGGTGACTTGGCTGAATTCTTTCACAGAAATACCCAATAAGCCTGAACTGTCTACTGGTGTGGTGGCCAAGCTAATCCCTGAAAAAATCACATCATTTCTTCAACCAGGCTTTTTGAGCACCAATCGGGCCCCCAGCGGATTTGATGCCACGTTCAACCTTCCTAATCGCTTGACCATCAACGGCGTGACCCTGACTCCACCAGCGCTCAAAACACCACCCGGCACAGCATTCAGCAGTTCCTCAACCCCACAAGATTTGGTCAACTGGATCAATTCGTATACACAGGTCAAAGGCGACCCAACAATGTCAACGGGCATCGTGGCGAGTTTGGTAGATGGCAAACTGAAATTAACCTTGGGCGAGGGAAAACTGCCGACAGATGCCATTGAAATTGGCATTGGCCCAGAAGGCAAAGCATCAGATCTCGAAAAACTGGGCTTCGACACCTCAGCATTGCAATTGACATTATTGGACCCTAAAGACACCACTAGCGAGATCAGACTTGGCCTTGCGGATGAGCGCATCATCCAAGGCGGTACCCAGCTTGACGCTTCTTTGGCACCTTCCGGCTTTTATACGACGGTAAATAAAACCGATGCCATCATGATTAATGGTATCCCACTCACTCCACCCCCTCTTTCATCCGCATTCAGCAACAGTTCAACCGCTGAAGAGCTCCGCAACTGGATCAACGGTTTTAGCGCTCAAACCAATGTCAGCGCCACATTGGTCAATGGAAAGATCAGCCTCACGGGCCTCAACGGCAACAATGTGAAAATACAAGTCGGGTCCAATGGAACGGTAGATGACTTGAATGTGCTAGGTTTTAAATCCATGATGGGCACACCTGCAGATTTGGAAAAGCTCGGCTTTAATACCAGCATCTATGCCAGCGGTGTCTCACAAGATGATCTGTTGGTTTTCACCACAAAAGTATCTGGCACTGACGACACCAGCGATCAGGCCAATTATTCGTATGTCAATGTCAGCGCCAGCTCTGCTGGGGTGACTGATGACATGAAACAACTCTTGCGTCAGAAAGCGTTGAAGATTGAGTTTACTTCAGACACGCAATACACCATCGTAGATACCAATACCAATAGCCTTTTGGCGACTCGTCAGTTTGATCGTACCGCTGCACCCAAAATCTCTTTTCGAGGATTGAATCTCGAGTTTTCGAATGTGCCGATCAAGGGTGACATATTTCGTGTCGACGGCAATCAGGACGGTATAGGCAATAACGAGAACATGCTCAATATCATTGCGCTGGAAGATAAAAAAGTCATGCCTGGTAACCTGACTCTGACCGAGTCATACATTGAGCGGGTCAACCAGGTTGGCAATGTGTCGCGTCAGGCTTCTATTTCTAAAGATGCACTCAGCGTGGTTTACAACCAAGCCAAGGAAGCCCGTGACAGCATCTCCGGCGTGAGCTTGGACGAAGAAGCTTCTGCACTGGTCCGGTTTCAGCAGGCTTACCAAGCCAATGCCAAGGTGATGCAGATGGGATCACAGTTGTTTGACGCTATTTTGAACGTTCGTTGAAGGTGAAACGTCATGAAAGTTTCCACTTCCTACCTTTTTGATCAAGCCACAGACCGGATGAGCATTATTCAGAACCGCCTGGCCAAAACACAGGCACAGATGGCGGAGACCAAGCAGGTGCTCAACCCCAGCGACGCCCCTGACCAAGCCGCCGCCATACAGCGCTTGCAGGGTGAAATCAATCGCCAGGAAAATAACGCCAGTGCGCTGAAATTAGCACAATCCCGTTATCAAGCCGAAGAAGTGGCCTTGTCTTCTGCCAACGATATTTTGACCCGTCTCAAAGAACTGTCGATTCAAGCCGCCAATGGCACAGTCAGCAATATAGATCGCACTGCGATTGCGGTCGAAATGTCATCGCTGAAGGACCAGCTGTTGAGTTTAGGAAATTCCCGGGATGACAATGGCAATTACCTGTTTTCTGGCACCCGCGTTAGAACCCCTGCCTTTTTGGAAGACAGCAATGGAAAAGTGGTCTATCAAGGCGATCAGACTCAGACTCGCATTCCTGCCGGCGTGGATCGAACAGTGCAGTACACGCGCGCCGGAACCGATGTGTTTTCACGCGTTGTTCGCACCGACGATTTGGGTAATAAAACCAGCATCGGCTTCTTTGATTCGATCGATGCCATGATTACTGCGGTGAATTCAGGCGATCAAGCGGGCGCACAACAAGCCATTTCAGACCTGACACAAATGCACGACAACATCACTTTGACTCAGGCCCAAACCGGCTCAGATCAACAAGTCGTCAGATCTCAATTGGACATTCTGGATGAAACCACCATCCGCTTGAAGTCCACCCTGTCCGGCATACAAGATCTCGATTACACCAAGGCCGTGACACAAATGAACAAGGAAATGATGGCATTGGAAGCAGCCATGGGCAGCTTTTCCAAGATATCTGGACTTAGTCTGTTTGACTACATCCGAAACTGAGCCTGCCAATCCTGAACTGAGCATCAATTACACATGGCCACCAGTACGAATTTTGTCAGCTCACTCGGCGCCGGCTCGGGCATAGACATCAAGACCCTGGCTCAAAGCCTGGTGGACGCTGAGAAAACCCCTCGCAAAGATCGGATTGAAGCCAAAATCAAACAAAGCGAAACCAAGGTTTCTGGTTACGGGGCCTTGAAATATGCACTTTCGCAATTAAAGACCAGTTTTGAAGCCTTGAACGACGCGCGTGATTTTTCATCTCTCATTGTCTCCAATTCACAGTCTTCGGCGCTGAATATCGCCACCTCGAACAGCGCCAAAGTTGGCAGTCTCTCAGTCGAAATCTCACAAATTGCCAAGCCTCAACGTCAAAGCAGCCTGACCTTTTCCAGCAAAACTGCAGCCTTGGGTGTGGCCGTCCCCTTCGATCTGTCTTTTCAGGATGCCAATGGTTCACAAACGCTTACTGTCATAACAGCTACACCGGACGGTATCGCCCAAGCCATCAATGCTTCCTCATCACAGACTGGTCTCAATGCCCAATGGCTAAAAACTGGTCAAGGCTTTCAATTGGTGGTGACAGGCAAAACCGGGGCTTCCAACCACTTCACCTTGAGCGCAGGTCCAATGGAGCCAGTCTCTGTTAACTCATCTGTTCAGCTGAACCAGACTGGTGAATTTATCAGTGCCAGTGCCAGCGCAGCAGAGGTCGTGACCTTGAATTACGACAACAATGGACAATCCGGAAGTATCAATCTGGTACAAAACACCCAAGGCCTTTGGGAGCTACCCTCAGGACAGACTTTGCCCGCTGGCGCCAGCCAATTCAGCACCAACGCGACCCGATCCGTTTTTGCGTCTTTGCAGTCTGCTCAGGATGCTAAATTCAGCATCAATGGCATCGAGATCACCAGCGACACGAATGAGGTGACCGATGTGATAGAGGGCGTGAACCTTAGCCTCTATACCCCTACGCAAGGGGCTGCTAAAGTGGACATTTCCCGTCAAAGTAGCACCATACGAGACAACCTCAATGCCCTCGTCCAATCGTTCAATGAGTTCCAGGACAGTGTCAAGGTCTTGCAAGACCCCAGTAGCAAAGTCGAAACCTTTGGTGGGGCTTTGGAAGGCGATAGCCTGACTCGCCGGATACAAAGCCAAATTCGTGAACTCTTCACCCAAGACGCAAAACCGGCAGGGCAATACATCAAAGCGGCGCGGGATATAGGGTTGAATCTGGATCGATTCGGCAAACTGTCATTGGATGAAGGCAAACTTAACAAAGCCCTGACCGATCATTTTGACGAGGTGGTGATGATGTTCACTGCCAATAAAAACGACAAAAGTGTTTATAGCAAATCTGAGGCTGGTCTAGCAGGCAATGCCGTACGATCTTTGGATCAATTATTGCGATCTACCAGCATGATTGATCAACAAACAGCCAGCGAAACCAAAAAAATAGATTCATATAAAGCGGATTTGGAAAAACTTCAAGCTCAGATGGACCGTTTACTTGAGCGCTACATGAATCAATTCACGATCATGGACAATATCGTGGGCAATAGCAACAGTACGCGAGAGAGCCTGAAAAACAGCCTTCAACAGCTGAGCAATTCTAATGATAGCTGATATCCACCCAATTTAATTATTTTGGGTTAATTCAAGATTTCCAAATCGCTTCCGATACCTTAAAGGCATAACTGTCTGGCCTTACCTTCGGGTGTAGGCAGTCACGGCTTCGATGCCTGAAAGGATGCCCAATGAAAACAGAACTATCGTTAACCACGTCACCGCCACATTCCTCTCTGGGTCAAGCGGCTCGCATGAACGCCGAGCGTGCACGCACCACAGCCCATGCCAAACCTGTGACCGTGCAGCTTCAACCCGAACCGGTCAAACATTCTTCTGTTCAGGCCGATTTGAAAGAGATGAATGCACGCATTCAGGATGCCATCAAAAGCCTGAATGATCAGATGAAACATCAAAGCAGAAATCTCTCTTTCTCATATGACGATGTGACCGACAAACCAGTGATCGTGGTCAAGGCCAGCGACACCGGGCAGGTCATTCGACAAATTCCAGATATCACCTTTCTACGAGTAGCCCACTCCATCGAGTCGATGAAGGGGCTGATCATGGATCGCTTGTCTTGAACCTTCATTTTTTTGCGTGCCCGACTCAAGTTTGAAACCGGCATGACGAATCACTCAGTATCAGGAAATCGATCTTCGAAATTCTGGAACATCAGGCAGGTTCTACTCCAAACGGGTTCCTGCCAACCGTTTGAAATCTCTCTTCAAGGAGTTTGACCATGTCAGTGATTAACACCAACGTTCAATCGTTGATTGCCCAACAATCGTTGTCCACCAATGCCCGCAGCCTTAGCAAGGCCATGGAGCAATTGTCTACCGGCAAGCGCATCAATAGCGCAGCCGACGACGCCGCAGGCCTGGCCATTAGCAACAAGATGACCGCTCAGATCCGCGGCCTGAACCAAGCGGTTCGGAATGCAAACGACGGCATTTCCATGTTGCAAACCGCAGAAGGTGCGACCCAGGAAATCACCAATATGCTCCAGCGCATGCGTGAATTGGCTGTGCAAGCAGCTAACGGAACATATTCATCGGCTGACACCAGCGCATTGCAGCTCGAGTATGACGAGTTGACCAGCGAAATTGATCGCATTTCCAGTAATACACAATGGAACGGCATGAATGTGTTCGTCTCTGGAACCTTCAGCAGCAACACGGTTAACTTCCAGGTTGGCATCAACAGCGGTGAGACCATCAGCGCCACCTTCTCAGGCATGACCCTGTCTGCTCTGGGTGTGAGCGGCCTCTCCCTTTCCACCAGTGCTGCCTCGTCGCTCGGCACCCTAGATACTGCCATCCAATCTGTGGATACATTCCGCGCCAAACTGGGGGCCAAGATCAACCGCCTGAATTATGCCGCAGACAACCTGACCAATATCTCGACCAATACTGCAGCCTCGCGCAGCCGGATTTTGGACACCGATTACGCTCAAGCCACCACCGAACTGGCCCGAACGCAGATCATTCAGCAGGCGGCTACTGCAATGCTCGCACAGGCCAATCAGAGTCCTAAATCGGTATTGTCACTCCTGCAGTAAACGGAGCTGGCCTGTCAGTAGGTGGCTCGGTCAAACCAGAGCCATCCAACCCACCCTACTGGTGGGTTTTTTCGTTTCAGGCGCAGGCATATTTTTTGCGTGACCCAAAAGACGGCAATCCATTGCCACGCAGAAGGCCCGCCATGAAACTCAATTCGCTGATGCAACTCATCCTGTCACAACTCAATGTGGCCCTGGTACAAAAAGATGAGTCATTGCTGCAAAAAATACTCGAAGAGTGTGATTTGCCCGAGCTCCTTAGCCAAAACACCATCATGCAAGCCAGGGCTCGTGACAAGAGTCGATTGGTGGTGTTTCTAAGCACACTGGCCGTCCACAATGAATTTGAGCCGCAACGGGCCCAATTTTGGCTGGATTGCTATATGTCCATCGGACAGAAAGAGCTTCATGGCCATCTGCAAAGCCTCGGCACCCACCATGTTTTGCGCATGGCAGTGGAAGCTCTGATGACCAAACAAACTTTAAAAATCAAAGGCAAGAAAAGGCCGTCCGGCGCTTGGACCGCATGGAAGGACGCTTTTGAATTATTGATTGACGGTCGAGACTGGATCTCGGCCCGAAAGTTACTGGATATTTTGGGGTCTGGGCCCAGTGATTCAGCACAGTGGGTAGATATATCCAAAAGTCTGTCGGCCAGACATCATCTGTATGTCGACCAGACAGGACTCGCCAAAGTAGACATTGATTATGAACAATTGGCACAAATATATGGCATTTGCGCCCAAGCGGCCCAGCAAGGCCAGATGAGCGATTTGAAGAGGGCATTGCAACATTTGCAGGCCAGCGCCCTGGAAACCGCAGGTCAATATTTACAAGCCATCGCTCTTTTGAATCGCATGGGTCAAAGACTAGGAGCGACGCCACTGATTGATCTGGCAAGATGCCAGTGCAAAAGTGGCCAATTGAGTGAAGCGATTGGCACACTGGATCAGTTGCTACTGACATTGGAAGAACATACCACCATCGAACTGAGCAAGATCGACAGTGAAATAGACAAAAAAGAAGAGCAAAGCAAGCCCAAAACTTTCAATGTACAGGCCGCTTCAGTGGCGCTCAAAGACTTGGCACAAATCATGAACTCACGTGGCTTAAAGCATTTTCTGGTTTCTGGCACTTTGTTGGGCTACATCCGAGAGGGCCAATTGCTGGGGCATGACAAAGACATTGATGTGGGCTTGATTGGTTGGGAAAACCAATATGAGATGTGTATGGCACTGCAAGAAAGCGGTTTGTTCACCGTGGGAAGTGAATTCCTGCGCGGACATCATTCGTACTACATCCCAATCCGACACAACTCCACAGGCATGTGGATCGATGTGTTCATTTATCACATGATAGATGACAAGTTAGTCACCGGGGTTGACTTCTTCTTCGGGCACCGACAGACCTTTGCGTTCACCCCGTTCTCCTTGAAAGAGATCGAATTCATGGGGGTGAAGATGTATGCCCCGGAAAATGCGGAGCTAAATCTGGAAGAGAACTACGGCAACTGGAAAATACCGGATCCTGGTTATATTTCGCATTTGGAATCTCCCGCAACCGTGGATAAAGGCGGACTGCCCTATATGCTCACAGCACGACTGACTGCCATCAGTGCAATGATGCAACGCAAGGAATCAAAACTCAAAAAAGTCGTTCAATTAATGCGGGAGCATCAGTCACGCCCCGCGGCCATGCCTATGGGTTTGATCGAAACACTTGAGCAACGCTGCGCAGAAATGGCCCCGAAACAGGAGTTGGCACATGCAGCCTGACACAGGAATCATCCTTTTGGCTGGCGGTTCAGGGACGCGCGCCGGGCAAGACATTCCAAAACAATTTTGTCGCATTGCCGGGAAAACCGTGCTGGAACACAGCCATGAAGCCCTGAGAAAAATGTTGCCCGATGCACGCATGGTTATCGTAGCCCCGCTAGATCGGGTCGAGCAAGTGCGTGAAATGTTCAAGCTAGACCATCGGGTCATGGTCACCTTTGGTGGGGCCAGCCGTCAGGAATCGACCTGGAGGGGGCTGAATATGCTGCGTGACGCTCCCCCGGATCATGTCATCATCCATGATGCAGCCAGGCCATTTTTAGAGCCGCGAATCATCTCGGATGTGATGGAGGCCCTTAAAAAGAACGAGGCAGTTGATGTTGCCATTGCCACCAGCGACACGATCATTGTGGAACAAGACGGTTTTATTCATTCAATCCCCAGACGCAACCGGCTGATGCGAGGTCAAACACCTCAGGCTTTTAATTACAAAGCATTGATGCGATGCTATGAAGAAATTGGTGAAGAAAGACTCGATCAATTCACTGACGACTGCGGTATCTATCTTGAATGTCACCCCATGGCGCGAATCCGGATTGTCAAGGGAAGTGATGAAAATTTCAAAATCACCCACCCCATCGACTTGACCCTCGCCGATGAAATGTTCAGGCTGCGAAGCACCAACTTGTCGGTTGAACAAGTGGGTATTCACGCTCAAGGAAAACGGGTCCTGATTTTTGGCGGCACGGCAGGCATCGGCAAAGCTTTGGCCGATATTTTGATCCAAGCAGGCGCCAGAGTCATCTCCAGATCGCGCAGTAATGGTTGTGATATCCAGGAATGGACTCAGGTGGAAGCGGCCACTCAGTCTGCTGCCCATGAACTGGGGGGATTAGACTTGGTCGTCAATGCGGCAGGATTATTGGCCAAAGGGCCATTAAGTGACAGTTCTCTGGAAGATATTAGTCACCAAGTGCAAATCAATTTGCTGGGTGCCGCCTGGGTGGCCAAATCCGCCTACCCAATTCTTAAAAACTCACGCGGAATGCTGATCCAATTCGCTTCTTCGTCATATTCGCGAGGGCGGAGTGACTATGTCATCTACTCTGCCACGAAGGCGGCCATCGTGAATATGACTCAGGGATTATGTGAAGAGTGGGCACAAGATGGCATCCGTGTGAATTGCATCATTCCAGGTCGCACCGACACCGACATGCGACGTCATAATTTCAGCGGTGAAAATCAATCCACGCTTTTTAACCCTTATGAAGTGGCTTTGAGTGCCGCCAAAATTGCCTCCGGCGATATCAGCGGCGTACTCAAAAGAGTCCACTGAATGATCTGGCTTGATGCCAAAACATCGAAACCCTGCCCCACAGGTCGGTTTTCTTTGCAAGTGACTGTCAAATCTTGATCAAAGCCTAAAGTTTTTTTTCCAGCGACCGAGTCTGTCTATGAGCTCAAAAGAATTCTGGAGTAGCCATGACGGTCGTCAATTCAAACATCGATTCTTTGCGTACCACGATGGCACTGCGAAGTACGCAGCGCATGATGGAAAAAAGCATGACCGCATTGTCCACTGGTCAGCGCATCAACGGTGCGGCCGACGATGCGGCTGGCTTGGCCATTAGCAACAAATTGACCAGCCAGATTCGAGGGTTGAATCAGGCGATCAGAAACGCCAACGATGCCATCTCGATGCTGCAAACGGCAGATAGCGCCACGGGATCGATCACAGACATGCTGACACGCATGCGGGAACTTTCTGTGCAATCGGCCAATTCCACCTACGGCAGCAGCGATCAGTCCGCCATCAACTCTGAGTTTGTGGATCTTCGAGACGAACTCAGCCGTGTGATCACCAATACCAGCTGGAATGGCACATCCATGCTCAATACCAGCGCTTCTGTAGTGTTTCAGTTGGGTAATACCTCAGCCGATCAATTGACAGTGGTCTTTGACAACCTCAGTGCGGTCTCACAAATCAGTGCCGTATTGGCTTTGTCGGCCGCATCAGCCTCGGGGGTGATGTCCAGCATCGACGATGCCATTGCAGCCATCGATAGTACCCGTGCAGGTTGGGGGGCTGCGATCAGCAGCCTGGGGCATGCCGCCGACAATGCACTGAATGTAGCGCTGAATACTTCCGCATCAAAAAGTCGCATCATGGATACCGATTACGCCCAAACCACAGCCGAATTGGCGCGATCCCAAATCCTCCAACAGGCTGGCATGGCCATGTTGTCGCAAGCCAACCAGCGACCAGCCTATGTGCTGGCTTTGTTGCGCTGATAAATGCGCCAAGCTCAGAAATGAGCCTGACGGTCATCATTTGCCACCCCCGCCAGGGATATGGCACTCAATTGCCACTTACCTGTCGCAGGACGAGACTTAATCGGCATTTATTCCTTGAAAACATGATCTGAACGCTGGCACGGCTTTTGCTGAAATGGATCAAGAGCGCATGATGACATGCGTCCAAACATCTGTTCAGCAAGGAGTTACCAGCATGAACGCTCTCACCGACAGGCTTCTGAAAGAAGCACCCAGTCTTGCGACACTCAAAACTGGGGTGGTTTCACGACATTCACCAGCCGATATTCGTCAATCCATATCGGAATTGGTAGCCCGCGGAAACATCTCTTTGGCAGATGCCTTGGCAGAAGCTGGTATGAGCCTCTATCCCCAGAGTGAAGAAATCCTGGCCATCGCAGCCTTATTGGCCGAAGTCCGGCAAGACTGGGGGACCGCCGCAACCCTGCTGCAACACCTTATCGAAGTACAAGGCGAAGAGTATTCGCCGGTCAGCACTTGGTTGCACCTGGTGCGAGTGCTGCGTTGTATGTGCGATCCCTCTCAGGCCATGGAAGTGGTAGAAAAAGCCCTCAAGCACCACCCTGCGCACGATGTGCTCATGGCTGAGAAAAACGATCTATTGACCTTTTTTGAATCCATTTCGAATGTCCATGGTGCGCGCGACGCAGCCTAACACATACGATCCAATTTAAGAGGAGTCCCTCATGTCAGTCATCAATACCAACGTCAAATCGCTGATCACGCAGGCCGCCTTGGTTCGCAACAGCCGTCAACTCGAAACCGCGATGCATCAATTGTCAACTGGTAAACGCATCAACAGCGCAGCCGACGATGCTGCGGGTCTAGCCATCACGAACAAGATGACCGCGCAAATCAAAGGTCTGGACCAAGCAGTGCGCAATGCCAACGATGCGATCTCGATGATGCAAACCGCCGAAGGTGCGACCATCGAAATCACCGCAATGCTACAACGCATGCGTGAGTTGGCCGTTCAAGCCGCTAACGGGACAAACTCACAAAACAACACCAGTGCATTACAGCTGGAATTTGAGCAACTGCAAGCTGAAATCACCAGAATTTCGAGAGACACGCAATGGAACGGCATGAACGTTCTGGGCGATGCCTCTGGAACTTACGACATGCAGATCGGTGCCAATAGCGGTCAGATTTTGGAAGTCAGTTTCCGAAATATCGCACTGATGGACAATGTGTCAGCGGTACTGAATCTTGCCCCGTCTAGCCTGAGCAATAGTTCGACTATCTCGCAAATGGATTTGGCCATCCAGGACATTGACAACTTCCGTGCCGATATGGGTGCCAAGATCAACCGTCTTGAATACACCACCGACAACTTGATCAACATATCAATCAACACTGCTGCATCTCGCAGTCGAATTCTCGACACCGACTACGCCAAAGCAGCCAGCGAATTAGCCCGAACGCAGATCATTCAGCAGGCAGCCACATCGATCCTGGCACAAGCCAACACGGACCAACAATCTGTCCTCAAACTGTTGCAAGGCTGATCGACATGAACTTCAGGGTATCCCCTGAGACCACGTCGAAAAAACATGTGCCTTTGGCGAGCGAAAATCCTTCGGGGCCAAATTGCTGGCATTGTGAATATTTTGGCGTGACTCATATTCCGGCGACTCCCTATTCGTGCAAACTGATGGGTTTTCGTTCAAAGACGCTGCCTGCGCTTCAAGTCTTGCAAGTCGATGGGCATTTTTGCCTCGGATTTAGACCCAAGCCAGACCGCAAAGGCCAATTGCCATCTAACTGATCAAGTAAGATGAGTTTGCCCTGTCGAACTTTTGTCACCTTTCTTCACCCCCATTAAATTTGTAACGTTTGGGTCTAATTAGAAGTTGGCACAGCAGTTGCTAAATGAACATCAACGCAACGATGTCATGAGGGCATTCTGTGAATCATTACTCTGTCTCTTCACCTTTATTGCTTTGGCTGGATCCTGACTCGCCGCTAGACGTCGAGCATGCAGAGGTATTGTGCAAATCCGGTTGGCAAGTCAAAAACTTACGCGGCCTGGATGAGCTTGCGCAATTGGGAGCCACTGCTACAGCTGTGGCCCTGCGTCTGAAAGACGATGTATCGCTTTTGAATTTGCTCAAAGAGACACTGGATCGATCAGGCTTGAACATGGACATGATCGTCAGGATAGACCGTAACGATTTTCAGTTGGGCATACAGGCTCATCGACACGGCGCAACCTGGGTGATGGGATCAGATGACTGGAGTTTGACAAGCTGGCGGCAGCTTCTCGAAACCAAGCCCGAGACCGCGACTGAACCAGTGCTGCGACCCACGCCAAAATCGGTGGTGTTTGTCGATCCGGCCAGCCAGCACCTATTGGCATTGGCCAAGAGAGTGGCACAAGCCGAAGTGACTGCCCTACTGGTGGGGCCCACAGGTTCAGGGAAAGAAGTGCTGGCAAGGGTTTTACATGAATATTCTCCACGGGCCAAGGGCCCATTTGTGGCCATGAACTGTGCAGCCATGCCTGATCACCTGATCGAAGACATGCTATTTGGACACGAGAAAGGGGCCTTCACCGGCGCTCATAAAGACCATAAAGGACTTTTTGAGCAAGCTCAAGGCGGTACACTTTTTCTGGACGAAATTGGTGAAATGCCCATGCATTTGCAAAGCAAATTGCTGCGTGTCTTGCAAGAAAAGCAGCTGACACGACTCGGTGGACAACAGGTTCTACATTTGAATGTCCGCATCATCGCTGCCACCAACAAAGATTTGAAAAGTGCGATCTCCAACAAAGAGTTCAGGGAAGACCTTTACTACCGAATCGCCACTTTCAGGATGCGATTGCTGCCGCTCAATCAGCGTCGCGGTGACATCATCCCATTGGCCCTTCAATTTTTGAATCAACAATCCAAAGGTCAAAAGTGGCAAATTGACGACGAAGCTCAATCTCTTTTGCTGGAGTACGCATGGCCGGGCAATGTGCGTGAACTGGAAAATGTCATGCGTCGAGCCATGGTGCTTTGCCCACAACACACCATAGGGACTGCCCATTTGATGTTCGATGATTGGGTCACCGAGAACTCAGTCCAGATTGAGTCCATGGTTGAGTCAAATGACTTCAATCGAAACCCAACTCCTGCCCATATCGACACTTCTTATCCAGTACCGATCGTCCCATCGGTTGCACCTGCTTCAGCGCCAGACTTGTACAGCGCCACACGCATCAATGAGCATCAAGTGATCATGGCGACTCTGGCAGAGACCACCAACCGGGAAGAAGCGGCCAAGCGACTGGGAATCAGCCCCAGAACCTTGCGCTACAAACTGGCTCAATTCAAGGCGCATGGCTTGAGCATGGCGGCCTGAACGGAGACACCCCATGATCGACAAAATCAATTCCCAAGCCAATATACAGGCCATGCTGCAAACGCTGCGCAGCCATCAGCTACAGGCCACCGGGGTCAGTAAAGACCAGGCTGAGCAAGCAACATCCAGCTCACCCGCCTCAGCCACCGGTTTTTCTCAAATGGTCGGATCGGCCCTGCAAGAGGTCAACCAGGCCCAATTGAAAAGTCGATCCCTGCAAGAAGCTTACGACCGCGGCGAGGACATGCCTTTGACCGATGTCGTGATCGGGATGCAGAAATCTTCCTTGGCCTTTGAAGCCACCCTTCAGGTGCGCAACAAAGTGCTCAAGGCTTATGAGCAAATTCTGAATATGCCGGTCTAAGGCCGCTGAGAGGATCACACCATGGCGACCGCATCAGCCACCATGAACCCTACTGCCACAGAGGCCGGCAGCGGAGCTGCTCTGACCCCTACAGGCGCCACCACCGCTGTGACCACCACTGACGCCGGGGCCTTGGCCCCCGCCAACACAGGCTTTTCACCCACGCAACTCAAGGACAGCTTGGCACGCGTGCTTTCACAGCCTTCAGTCAGAAAGCTGTTGCCTTTCATTTCAGCGGGCATCGTTTTGGTGTTTTTCGCCCTGACCTACGCCTGGGTCAATGCCACACCTTACCGACCAGTCATGCCGAATTTGCAGGAGTCTGACCAGCAAGCTGCTTTCGATGCCCTGAAAAACAATGATTTTCAACCCAAGCTGGACCCGCAATCCGGTCAGATCACAGTCCCGAGCCATCGTTTCCATGAGGCCCGTATTTTTCTGGCCTCACAGGGCATCCCGAAAGCGGGAGCGACCGGACTGGAGGCGCTGAGAGATCACTCTTCCATGACCACCAGCCAATTCATGGAACAAGTCAAGGTCAACACGGCCATGCAGCAGGAATTGGCGCGCAGCATCATGCAAATCGGCACTGTTCAAAGTGCCCGCGTGCATTTGGCGTTGCCTAAGCAAAGCGTTTTTGTGCGAGATCGAACCCCTCCCAAGGCCTCAGTCGTGGTGACCCCTCACCAGGGCCGGGTGGTTTCACCCGCTCAGGTGCAAGCGATTGTTCACATGATTTCCTCCAGCGTTCCCTATTTGGCCCCCGAGAACGTGACCGTGGTGGACCATGTCGGCAAACTGCTCACTGACTCAGCCACCGACCTGAAATTGGGCATGACCGCCGCTCAGGAACAACACAAACAACAGCTTGAGGAAATCTACCGACAGCGAGTGGTTCAGATTCTGGCACCCTTGGTGGGCGAAACCAATGTGCGCTCACAGGTCAACCTGAATCTCGATTTCACCCAGATCGAGACCACTACAGAAGACTTTGACAATCGCGAAAAAGGACCCAAAACCCGATCTGAAGTGCTGGCCGAGGAGCGCGGTGCATCGCGTGACGCCACGGGCATTCCGGGTGCTCTGTCCAACAGCCCCCCTGCCAACCCCAACCCGAACAACAATACATCTGTCAATGGCCAGGAAGGTCAAAGCGAATCCCGCTCTACGACCAGCTCGCGTTCAACCCGCAATTACGAGCTGGATCGAACGGTTCGACATGTGCGAAATGCCACAGGTGGCGTGATGCGTGTCAGTGTGGCAGTCGTTGTGAATGAACGTGCCGCTGCGCCTGCCGCCAAAGACGCACCGGTAGACCCGAATGCCCCCAAATCCACCCCTTTTACCGACCAGGAAATGGAGCGAATGCTTCAATTGGTCCGGGGAGCCGTTGGGTTTGACGAAAAACGCGGAGACAGCGTGACCGTGGTTCCGGCCAAGTTTGAACCGGGCGAGCCCATGGAAACGATACCCTGGTACCTTGAATACGCCGTTCAGACCGGCATCAAGAGCGGCTTGATCGCATTGAGTTTTATCGTCTTCCTGCTGATCGTGGTTCGCCCAGTGATGCGCAATATCCTGGATGCCCAAGCCAAGGCGGCCGAGGAAGCCGAAGCACAAAAAGCACTGGCAGACGGCGAATTGTCAGCCGAGGACATGCGAATGATACAGATTGGTGAGGGCGAAAGCCTAGAGGAGATCAAGGCCAAGCTCAAGCCCAAGAAATCCGCCATCTCTGCCGACATGCTGGATACCGCCAATACCTACGACGACAAGGTGGCCCTGATCCGGATGCTGGTCGCAGAAGACTCAGGACGAGTGGCGAATGTGCTGAAGAAAATGATCAAGGCCGCATAACAGGAGCTCTCCATGGCGACCAAAAAAGAAGACCCGAAAGACGCAGCCCCCAAAGAAGCACCTGCCCCCGAAGGCGTGGTGATGACCGAGGTGCTGCAGGCCGAGCTCGATTCGCTCTCCGGCACCCAGCGTGCGGCCGTGCTGATCTTGTTGCTGGGCGAACAACAGGCGGCTGAAATCATCAAATACCTGAATCCCAAAGAGGTTCAGGCCTTGGGTGCCGCCATGGTTGGCGTAGCCGATCTCTCCCAAGAAGCCGTGAACGTGGTGCTGGATGATTTTGTCCTGACGTTGAAAAAGCAAACCAGCCTTGGCCTGGGCACGGGCGACTATGTCGAAAAAGTGTTCAAACGGGCCCTGGGCGAAGACAAAGCCGCCTCGGTGCTGGGTCGCATCATGCCTGGACAAGGCAGCAAAGGCCTGGACATCCTCAAATGGATGGATGCCCGTTCAATCGCCGACATGATCCGGGCCGAGCACCCCCAGGTGATCGCGATCATTTTGTCGGTGTTGGAGTACGACGTGGCTGCCGACGTTTTGAACTTTCTTCCCGCCGATGCGCGACCCGAGATCATTCAACGGGTGGCCAGCCTTGAGACGGTACAACCTTCGGCCATGGAAGAGCTGGAATCCATCATGAAGATGCAGTTTGCCAGCAACTCCTCGGCCAAATCTTCCAGCTTCGGCGGTGTGAAAGCCGCCGCCAAGATCATGAACTTTGTGAAGGTTGAGCTGGAATCGGGCATTGTCAGGGGTTTGTCGACCATCGATCCGGATTTGCTACAACGCATCCAGGACAATATGTTCACCTTCGAAAACCTGGTCGGTGTGGACAACCGAGGCATCCAGGTGCTGATGCGCAGTGTCGAGCCAGATCTGTTGATGACCGCACTCAAAGGGGCCACCGACCCGGTCAAGAACAAATTCTTCGACAACATGTCGGCTCGCGCCAGGGTCATGTTTGTCGACGACATGGAAGCCAAGGGCCCGATGCGCATCTCCGATGTGGAAGAAGCACAGAAGAACGTGATGCGCATTGCCCGCAAGTTGTCCGATGCCGGCGACTTGGTGCTGGCCGGTCGCGGAGATGATTTTGTCTGATCTGACCATTACCATGAGTTGGGCTCCCGATGCCCTGCTGCAACGTGCCAGTCAAGCGCCCACCTTTCTGCGCCAAACCTGGGATGCTGCGCCCGCGCAGGATTTCGGCCCATGGAACCTCAAACCCAAGCCCGACCCATTATCCGGACAAACCGAAGAAGTGCCCTTGCCAACCGAAGAATCTGCCGAAGAAAGTGTCATGACATCTGAGACACAAGATGCAGACTCACCCCCTGAGGCATCTCCCAGTCTTGATCTGAATCAGGCCCAACTGGCGTCAATGCTCAACCATGAACGTGCCGAAGGACGTCGCGAAGGCCACGAAGCCGCCATTGAACAGATGAGGTCGGAAATAGATGCTGAAAAGCAAACCTTGCTTGCAGTTTCCGAGGCCTTGAAGACGCTGCATCATGACACCGCTCGCTGGCTGGAGCCGCTCAAAAAATTATCCATTCATGTGGCTCAGGAGTTGGTGCGGGCTGAAATGCGACTGGATTCGACAGTGATTGATCGGCTGATTCAAGGCTGTATCGATGCATTGGATCCTGCAAACGAACCCCTGGTGGTTGAAGTCAGTCAGATCGACATGACTCGACTGCAACCCGAACAATTTCCCGGCGTCAATTTTGAGGTCAACGAATCCCTCTCCGAGGGCAGCGTGCGTGCTCGCATCAGCGACAGTTCGGTGCAGGATCTGATGGAACACCGCCTTTCGGCCTTGTCCCAACAAATACTGGGGGCATCGACCTGATGGACACCCTCGCAGACATCGAACGCATCGTGGCCACAGCCAAGGCCCCTGATTTGCAAAGAACGGGCACTTTGGTCAGGGTTGTGGGTTTGCGCATGGAGACCCGTGGCATCATGGCGCCGCTAGGGGCTTGTTGTGAAATTTCTGGCCAGATGGGACAAAAAATTCTGGCTGAAGTGGTTGGCTTCAACGACCAAACCCTGTACCTCATGCCATTCACCGAAACCCAAGGCATAGGCCCCGGGTCTTCAGTGCGGGTCGTCAACATGACTTCGGAAGTCACGCTGACACCCGACATGCTGGGGCGCGTCATTGATGGGCAAGGGCTCCCGCTGGACGGCGGCCCCATGCTTCACGGCACCGACCGGATGAGCCTGCAAGGGGAATTGCTCAATCCCATGGAGCGCGGGCCGATCAGGGAAGTGCTCGATGTGGGCATCAAGGCGATCAATGGCGTGCTGACCATAGGCCGCGGTCAGCGCCTGGGGCTGATTGCAGGCTCCGGGGTGGGCAAAAGCGTGTTGCTCGGCATGATGACCCGATTCACCGAGGCCGATGTGGTCGTGATCGGGCTGATTGGTGAACGCGGTCGGGAGGTTCAAGCCTTCATTGAAGAAACCCTGGGCCCGGAAGGCCTGAAAAAATCCATTCTGGTGGCCGCCCCCGCCAATGTGTCGCCGGTGCTGCGTTTGAAGGCCACCATGGCTACCCACACCATCGCAGAGTATTTCCGTGACCAAGGAAAAAATGTGCTGATGCTGGTGGACAGCCTGACTCGTGTGGCCCATGCCCAACGCGAAATCGGCTTGGCCATTGGCGAGCCGCCCACGGCAAAAGGCTACCCCCCCTCGGTATTTGCGCTTTTGCCCAACCTGATTGAGCGAGCTGGCGTGGGCCGACATGGCCACGGCAGCATCACTGCGATCTATACGGTATTGGCCGAGGGAGATGATAGCAATGACCCGATCGTCGATTTGGCTAGAGCCTCGCTGGACGGGCAAGTGATGCTCTCACGAAAACTGGCTGACCAGGCCCATTACCCGGCCATCGACTTGAATGGATCTATATCCAGGGTCATGCAAAACCTGTTGTCACCGGACGACATGGCCATGTCGAACCAGTTGCGGCGACTCTGGTCGCTCTACCAGCAAAACCAGGATCTGATCCAGGTGGGTGCTTACGAATTCGGCAGCAACCCTGAGCTTGATCTGGCGATACGCCTTCGCAATCAGATGGAAGATTTTTTGCGCCAGGACATGAATACCAATGTGGATGCCACGCAAACCCGTGAACTCTTGCGGCAACTGATGTCGCGCTGATCGGTTAATAAAGGAGAGGCTGATGACCAATCGAAATTGCTGGGTGGTGCTGGAGCGCAAAGCGCACGATCAGGTGCGCGAGTGCCAGCAACAACTTGGAGAACACCAGTCCAAGATCGATCAATTGCAAAGCACTCTGGACCGGCTGATGGGCATGTATGCCGAATATCGTGCCGATGAGAGCAAGGGCGGTCACCATACGGGCTTGCAAGGCAGCATGAACCAAAGACAATTCATGGCTCAGTTGCTGTCCATCCGCGAGCGCATCGAAAAAGACTTGGCCTTGCATCAAAGCCTGATGGCGCAAGTGCGCGCACGACTGATCAAGGCCGAAGCCGAACGCATGAAAATGCAGTCCCTGGTCGACCAGCAAGAGCAAACCGAACGAAAACTGCGCGCCATGGTCGACCAAAAACGCATGGATGACATGGCGGTCAGTCGCTTCAACTCGGGGATCGGTCTCTGATCTGGCGGATCGCCAGGTCTGGGGTGCGAAACCAGTGCCCCCCCCCTAAAATAGGGCCATCATGCCCCAAGGGGCAAATCCTTCAATCTGGAACTGGCCATGAAGAAAAAACCCGAAGAGTTGCGCAGCCACCGCTGGTACGGTGTCAAAGACCTGAGATCGTTTGGTCACCGATCACGAACGGCCCAGATGGGTTATCACCGCAGCGACTATGCGGGCAAACCAGTCATCGCCATCATCAATACCTGGAGTGACATCAACCCATGTCACTCCCACTTCAAGCAGAGGGTCGAAGAAGTCAAGCGAGGCATTTGGCAGGCGGGCGGCTTTCCGGTGGAGATGCCGGCCATGTCCCTCTCTGAACCGTTCCAAAAACCGACCACCATGCTGTATCGCAATTTGTTGGCGATGGAAACCGAAGAATTGCTGCGCAGCTATCCTGCCGATGGCTGTGTACTGATGGGAGGTTGCGACAAGACCACGCCAGCCCTGATCATGGGTGCCCTGGCGATGAACCTGCCCACCCTTTTTGTACCTGCCGGCCCCATGCTTCGTGGCGACTATAAGGGCGGCTTTTTGGGCAGCGGAAGCGACACTTGGAAATACTGGGCGGAATTGCGTGCAGGCAATATCACCGAGCAAGACTGGCAAGATGTAGAAGACGGCATCGCCCGCAGCCCTGGACATTGCATGACCATGGGCACGGCCAGCACCATGACCAGTGCTGCCGAAGTGCTGGGCCTGACCTTGTCAGGGGCAGCCTCCATTCCAGCCCCAGACTCACGCCATGCCCAAATGGCCACACTGACGGGCAAACACATCGTCGATCTGGTCTGGCACGACGTCAAACCGCTGGATTTTCTGACACCGGCAGCTTTTGACAATGCCGTCATCACCGTTTTGGCACTGGGTGGCTCGACCAATTCGATCGTGCATTTGATTGCCATGGCCAAGCGGGCGGGCTTCAGCCTGACCTTGGACCGCTTTGATGAATTGGCCCGCCGCACCCCTGTCCTGGCCAACTTGCGGCCCAGTGGCAAATACCTGATGGAAGACTTTTACTATGCCGGAGGCTTGCGGGGTTTGCTGTCGCGCATCTCTGATTTACTAGACACCACCCAACGCAACGCATTGGGTCAAACACTGCATGAGGCCATCGGCGATGCAAATGTATTCAACGATGACATCATACGCAGCCGCGACAACCCGCTGGTTGCCAATGACGGACTGGCCGTGCTGCGTGGTAATTTGGCTCCAGACGGGGCAGTGATCAAACCGGCCGCCATGGAGCCACAACTGCGTCAGCACACTGGGCGCGCTGTGGTTTTCAAAGACTACAACGACATGTCGGCGCGCATCGACGACCCCCAATTAGACATCGACGCCAGCAGCGTGATCGTGCTTCAAAGCGCCGGGCCGCAAGGAGCGCCCGGCATGCCCGAGTGGGGTCAATTGCCCATCCCCCAAAAGTTGCTGCAACAAGGCGTGCGCGACATGGTGCGGGTGTCCGATGCGCGCATGAGTGGCACCAGTTACGGTGCCTGCGTGCTCCATGTGGCCCCCGAGTCGCATGTGGGCGGGCCTTTGGCCCTGGTGAAAAACGGTGACATGATCCGGCTTGACATCGCAGGCCGGCGCATCGACTTGCTGGTCAGTGAGGAAGAAATGGCCAAACGCAAGTCGGCCTGGCAGGCGCCTCCCCCGAAATTCCAGCGGGGCTATGGCACCCTTTACCTCAAGCACATCCAGCAAGCCGATAAAGGCTGCGATTTTGATTTTTTATTGCCCGAGGGCGATCAAAACAAGGGCGAGCCCGAGATCCACTGATTGCCCAAGTGGCAGCAGCCCCTTTTCAGGCCAAACCGAGCAATCGAACAGCGTTGTCTTTGAGGATGCCAGGCATGACTTCAGGTTTAAAGCCCGCCACTTCAAAGTCTTTCATCCAACGCTCTGGCGTGATGAGCGGATAGTCTGAGCCAAACAACACCCGGTCCTTGAGCAAGGTGTTGGCATATTGGACCAGCTGCTTGGGAAAGTACTTCGGGCTCCAGCCCGAGAGATCAATCCAGACATTGGGTTTGTGCGTGGCCACCGACAGCGCCTCGTCCTGCCAAGGGAAGCTGGGGTGTGCCATCACGATTTGCATATCGGGCCAGTCAATGGCCACGTCATCCAGGTGCATCGGGTTGCTATAGGCCAGGCGCAGGCCACCGCCGCAGCGCATGCCACTGCCGATGCCACTGTGACCAGTGTGAAAGATGGCAGGCAGTTTGTAGTGGTTGATGACCTCATAAATGGGCCACGCCATCTTGTCATAGGGGTGATAGCCCTGTACGGTGGGGTGAAACTTGAAGCCCTTGATGCCCTCTTCCTTGATCAGGCGCTCGGCCTCGCGCGCCCCCATCTTGCCCTTGTGCGGGTCGATGCTGGCAAAGGCGATCATCATGTCGCTGTTTTTTCTGGCGGCCTCGGCGATTTCTTCATTGGGGATGCGGCGGCGACCCAATTGAGCTTCTGAGTCGACAGTGAACATCACCAAACCGATCTTGCGCTCGCGGTAATAAGCCACCGTTTCATCGATGGTTGGGCGTCGATTTGAGCCAAAGTACTTGTCGGCTGCACGGTCGTATTCTTCGCCATAGGCGTCAAACGGGTTCCAGCAACTCACCTCAGCATGGGTATGTATGTCGATGGCGATCAGGTCTTGGTGCTTCATGGCTTGCTCCTGGCCCCTAAATGGGCCAAATGATTATTATTTATAACATTTTAGAGCCAAGCCTGGCCGTTGAAAAGAGGCTCAAAGCCCATTGAAATCCACCAAATCGACCCCAAATGGGTCAGATTCAAACCAAAGTTCTTGATTTCAAAATCATGTCCGAACCCCTCAACCCAGAAAAAGACACCCCATCTGCGCCGGATGCATCGGCCCATCCAGAACCCGCTCCTGCCAGCCAAGATATTCCATTGAGCGGTGCATGGATAGATTTACAGGCCCAAGTGGCTCAATTGCAAGACCAAGCGCTGCGTGCGGCTGCCGAGGCCCAAAATGCGCGCCGCCGGGCCGAGGAAGAAATCTCCAAGGCCCGCAAGTATGCGCTTGAGTCATTCGCCGAAAGCCTGTTGCCCGTCATTGACAGTCTGGAGGCAGGTTTGTCCATTCAAGACGCCAAGCTCGAGCAAATCCGCGAAGGTTCCGAAGCCACGCTGCGCCAGCTCAAATCCGCCCTCGAGCGCAACAAGGTCATCGCCATCGACCCGCCCAGCGGCACCAGGTTTGACCCTGGCTTTCATCAAGCCATCAGCATGGTTCCCGCCGAACAAGAGGCCAACACAATCGTCAGCGTCCTGCAAAAAGGATACACCATCGCCGAACGCGTACTGCGCCCTGCCCTGGTCACGGTGGCAGCACCGAAATGACCCACACACACCTGAACTGCCCTGCGCCTTGAAAAAGGGCCGGACAACCTCATTTCAATATCAGTTTCAAATTTTCTGGAGAACACCAAATGGCAAAGATCATCGGCATTGACCTCGGCACCACCAACTCGTGTGTGGCCATCATGGAAGGCAACACCACCCGGGTCATAGAAAACAGTGAAGGAGCCCGCACCACCCCTTCCATCATCGCTTATCAGGAAGACGGCGAGGTCTTGGTGGGGGCATCGGCCAAGCGCCAGGCTGTGACCAACCCCAAAAACACGTTGTACGCGGTCAAGCGCCTGATCGGGCGCAAGTTCGATGAAAAAGAAGTACAAAAAGACATTGATCTGATGCCCTACAGCATCAGCAAGGCCGACAACGGTGACGCCTGGGTGGAAGTGCGCGGCAAAAAGCTCGCCCCACCCCAAATCAGCGCTGAAGTGTTGCGCAAGATGAAGAAAACCGCCGAAGACTATTTGGGTGAGACGGTGACTGAGGCCGTCATCACGGTACCGGCCTATTTCAATGATGCCCAGCGCCAAGCGACCAAAGACGCTGGCCGCATTGCCGGCCTGGAGGTCAAGCGCATCATCAACGAGCCGACCGCTGCAGCCTTGGCCTTCGGCCTGGACAAGTCGGCCAAAGGCGACCGCAAAATCGCGGTGTACGACCTCGGTGGTGGCACGTTTGACGTATCGATCATCGAAATCGCCGACGTTGACGGCGAGAAGCAGTTTGAGGTGCTCTCCACCAACGGTGACACTTTTCTGGGTGGCGAAGACTTCGACCAGCGCATCATCGATTTCATCATCGCCGAATTCAAAAAAGAGCAAGGCGTAGACCTCTCCAAAGACGTGCTGGCCTTGCAACGCCTGAAAGAAGCCGCCGAAAAAGCCAAAATCGAGCTTTCCTCCTCGGCCTCAACCGACATCAACCTGCCTTACATCACGGCCGATGCTTCGGGCCCCAAGCACCTGAACATCAAGTTCACACGGGCCAAGCTCGAAAGCCTGGTGGAAGAACTGATTGAACGCACCATTGCCCCTTGCCGCACCGCCATCAAAGATGCGGGCATTGCCGTGGGCGACATCGATGATGTGATTTTGGTCGGTGGCATGACCCGCATGCCCAAGGTGCAAGACAAAGTCAAAGAGTTCTTTGGCCAAGAGCCGCGTAAAGACGTCAACCCCGACGAGGCCGTTGCCGTGGGTGCGGCCATTCAAGGCCAGGTCCTGGCCGGCGACCGCAAAGACGTGCTGCTGCTGGACGTGACACCCTTGTCGCTGGGCATCGAAACCCTGGGCGGTGTGATGACGAAAATGATCACCAAAAACACCACCATTCCTACCCGCTTCGCCCAAACCTTCTCCACCGCAGACGACAACCAACCAGCCGTGACCATCAAGGTCTACCAAGGCGAGCGCGAGATGGCCACCGGCAACAAACTGTTGGGCGAATTCAACCTCGAGGGCATTGCACCGGCGCCTCGTGGCACCCCCCAAATCGAAGTCACTTTCGACATCGACGCCAACGGCATATTGCATGTCAGCGCCAAAGACAAAGGCACTGGCAAAGAAAACAAGATCACCATCAAGGCGAATTCCGGCTTGTCAGAGGAGGAAATCCAGAAGATGGTGAAAGACGCCGAACTCAATGCGGCCGAAGACAAGAAAAAACTCGAAATCGTCCAATCGCGCAATCAGGCCGATGCGGCAGTACACAGCGTCAAAAAGAGCCTGACCGAGCACGGCGATAAACTCGACGGCGGCGAAAAGGAAAAAATCGAAAACGCCCTCAAAGAAGTCGAAGAAGCCCTCAAAGGTGAAGACAAAGAAGCCATTGATCAAAAAACCGAGGCCCTGATGACCGCCAGCCAAAAGCTGGGCGAGAAAGTCTATGCCGAGATGCAGGCCCAACAAGCCGCCGCGGGTGCCAGCGCTGGCGGTGCAGAGCAAAGCAAGCCCGCAGACGATAATGTGGTCGACGCCGAAGTCAAGGAAGTCAAGAAAGGTTAAACCCCCTACATGGCCAGCAAGCGCGATTACTACGAGGTCTTGGGCGTTCCCAAGAACGCCAGCGAAGATGAGATCAAGAAGGCTTATCGCAAACTGGCGATGAAGTTCCACCCTGACCGCAACCAGGGGGAAGCGGCTGTGCAGGCCGAGGTCAAATTCAAAGAGGCCAAAGAGGCCTACGAGATGCTGTCCGACGCCGAAAAACGGGCCGCCTATGACCAATTTGGCCATGCCGGGGTCGATCCCAATATGCGGGGCGGCCCGGGCGGTGGACAAGGCTTTGGCAACTTTGCCGACGCCTTTGGCGACATCTTTGGCGACATCTTTGGGCAGGCCCGGCGTGGCGGCGGAGGCCGACAAGTCTATCGGGGCAATGACCTGAGCTACTCCATGGAAATCACCCTGGAGGAAGCCGCTCTGGGCAAGGACGCCCAAATCCGCATCCCCAGTTGGGAAAACTGCGACACGTGCGATGGCAGTGGTGCCAAACCCGGCACCAGCGCCAAGACTTGCGGCACTTGTGGCGGCAGTGGTACGGTGCAAATGCGCCAAGGTTTCTTTAGCGTGCAGCAAACCTGTCCGCATTGTCGAGGCACGGGAAAAATCATCCCGGACCCTTGTGGCGCCTGCCATGGGCAAGGCAAGATCAAACGCCAGAAAACCCTCGAAGTCAAAATCCCGGCTGGCATTGACGAGGGCATGCGCATCCGCAGCAGCGGCAATGGCGAACCTGGCACCAATGGTGGCCCGCCTGGCGATTTGTTCATTGAAATACGCATCAAGAAGCACGATGTCTTTCAACGCGATGGCGATGATCTACACTGTGTGGTGCCCATTTCTTTCACCACAGCGGCCTTGGGTGGCGAGATCGAAGTGCCCACACTGGGTTCGCAGGCTGCGATCGACATTCCCGAAGGCACCCAAAACGGCAAACAATTCCGACTGCGAGGCAAAGGCATCAAGGGTGTGCGCTCCAGTTTTCCGGGTGATTTGTACTGTCACATCTCGGTCGAGACCCCGGTCAAATTGACCGAACATCAGCGCAAACTGCTCAAGGAGCTCGATGAATCGCTGAAAAAAGGTGGGAACAAACACATGCCCAACGAAGGCTCGTGGGCCGACAAACTGAAAAACTTATTCAGCTGAGAACTGCTTTGGGGTACAACGACGCATGGTGGGCCGCAAGACTTCTCCAGGAATAAACCATGAGCGTGAACATTCGTTTTTTGGGTGCAGCCGATACGGTCACTGGGTCCAAATACCTGGTCGAGCACGGCGATCAGCGGGTGCTCATTGATTGCGGCCTGTTTCAGGGCTACAAACAACTGCGCCTGCGCAACCGCGCGCCATTGGGCATAGAGGCGGGTCGCATCGATGCGGTACTGCTGACCCACGCGCACATCGACCACAGCGGCTACCTGCCTTTGTTGCGACTGAACGGATTCAAGGGCAAGGTTCACGCCACGCCCGCCACACGCGATCTGTGCGCCATTTTGTTGCCCGACAGTGGTCACTTGCAAGAAGAGGACGCCGCTTTTGCCAACCGGCACGGTTTCAGCAAGCACGCCCCTGCCCTGCCCCTTTACACGCGCCAAGACGCGGTGAACTGCTTGCCTATGATCCACGCAGAGGCATGGCACAAGCCGTTTTCTCCTGCCAAAGGCTTCAAAGCGACCTTTTACATGGCCGGTCACATCCTTGGGGCCTCTTTTTTATTGCTGGAAGTGGCAGGTCGCCGCATCCTTTTTTCGGGGGACCTGGGGCGCCCCGATGATCTGGTCATGCTGCCGCCCGAAAACGCCCCGCAAGCCGATACAGTGCTGGTCGAATCCACTTACGGCGACCGATCACACCCGGCCGATGATGTGGCTGGCGAGCTGGGCGAGGCCTTGCAAAAGGTGGCTGCGCGAGGCGGTGTGGCGGTATTACCGGTGTTTGCGGTCGGGCGCGCGCAGGCCATCTTGCATGTCATCGGTCAACTCAAACAACAAGGTCGCATCCCGCATGGCTTGCCGGTTTATCTGGACAGCCCCATGGCGGTGTCAACCACCGAGTTGTATTCGCGCCATCCGCATGCCCACAAACTCGATGCCGCCGACTTGGAGGGCCTGCGTCATGTGGCTCACATGATCGAAACCCCCGAAGCGTCAAAATCGCTGGCACGGCATCACGGCCCCATGGTCATCCTCTCCGCCAGCGGCATGGCCACCGGGGGACGGGTCTTGCACCACTTGGCCTTGCATCTGCCACACCACCGCAATATGGTAATCCTCACCGGCCATCAGGCCGAAGGGACACGCGGGGCGGCGTTGCGCGACGGCGCTTGTACAGTTCGCATCCACGGCCAGGATGTACCCGTGCGTGCCGAAGTGGTCAATCTCTTGTCGGCCTCGGCGCATGCCGACAAAGATCAGTTGTTGCGCTGGCTCAAAACCATGCCTGCGGCTCCGCAGCAGGTGTATGTGGTGCATGGAGAGCGTGCGGCCAGCGACGCATTGCGCAGCGCGATCGAGCGCCAATTGGGTTGGCGCGCCTTGGTGCCTGAGCACCAAAGCGTTTGGCCCGCCTGACCCCCGAGTCCGGGAAGCAAAGTCACTACCCGGAAAAATTGAACAGCGTCAGCGCTTTTCAATGCCTGCGGCGCGTATGACCCGATCGTATTCAGCGATTTCACTATCGACATATCGGCTGAATTCGGTCGTGTTCATGGGCATCAGATCATTGCCCAAATCGGTAAGACGCTTGGCCAACGCAGGCTCAGCCAGCACCTTAAGGGTATCGCGCGAAATTTTTTGCACAATGGTGTCCGGGGTGCCGGTGGGCACCCACATGCCGAACCAAAGGGGCGAGGCCGCGTTTTTGATACCCGCCTCTTCCAGGGTGGGCACGTCGGGCAAGGTGCTGCTGCGCTTGGGCGTGCTGACAGCCAAGGCCTTGAGTTTACCGCCCCGGATATTGGCGATCACGGCTGAAATGGGCCCCCAATAGGCATCGACCGATTTGCTGATGACCGCGGCCACCACTTCAGGGGTGCCTTTGAATGGAATCTGAGTGACTTTCATGCCGCTGGAGGCAATCATTTTTTCGGTGCTCAGATGCGTGCCGCTGCCCACACCCGCATGCCCCCAATTGATCGCCCCCGGATTTTTCCGTGCGAAATCAACCATGTCTTGCACCGAGTTGAATTTCGAATCGGGCGACACCACCAGCACATTGGGCTGAATCGCCAGCGGCACGATGTCGATGAAGTCTTTTTGGGTGTCGTAGGGCAAACTGGCATAAATGGCCGGGTTGACCGCATGCGCATTTGAATTGATGAGTATCGTGTATCCATCGGCGGGCGATTTGGCGACCATGGCCGAACCAATCGACCCCCCGGCCCCTGGTTTGTTGTCAACGACGACAGGTTGTCCCCAAACTTCAGACAGTCGCTGGGTCACCACCCGACCGACGATGTCAGTAGAACTGCCAGCCGTGAAGGTGATGATGACCTTCACGGGTTTGTTGGGCCAATCCTGGGCCAGCACCGCCCCGGACCAGGCCAAGGCACACAACGCAGTCCACCCCAACAGGGTGCGACGAATGATCAAAGGCAGAGCTTGCACAATCGATTCCTTCAAAACACAGTTGATACTTTGCGCAGTCTTGTAGAACCGCTGCGCGCCACGGGCGCACAATTGGCACGCCACAAGGCATGGGGCTTTACAGACGATGCACCAGACATTGTCCTATGACCCATGATCTTTAATGACGGTAAAAGCCCTAACCCCTGCTTTGCGTGCCTGGAGCGCCAACAAAAAGCCCGCCAAGATGACCTTGGCGGGCGATTCAAGAGGCCATCAAGAAGTGGCCATCAAGGTCATTTGCCGGCTGGCACTTTGCCCTCGACACCCTTGATGTAGAAGTTGATGCCACTGAGGAATTTATCGTCAGCCACCACATCCTTGTCCAGCACCGGCTTGCCGTCCTGCCCCAGGATCGGCCCCTTCCACACGGCAAAGCTGCCATCCTTCAGGCCCGCCTTGATCTGTTCAATGCGCGCCTTGGTCTCTGCAGGCACATCCTC
>JACCDW010460708.1_pt1 | contig 199244 bp, 188 predicted proteins | sample 7449781 | NCBI WGS metagenome assembly JACCDW01 (sample SAMN15323449, study PRJNA562643) | freshwater metagenome | isolation source: river surface water | place: USA:Blue River Watershed | collected 2017-08-18 | reverse complement strand
TGAAGGATAACAGCAGTCTTCCGAAGACTGTGTAACAAAGAATAAACATGCATAGCCAACTTTCTTCTATCAACGGGATACATAGAAAGGCATCTAATAAAAAGAAATATTTTGATGTTCCAGTATTAGCCTGCCAGAGTGTAAAACGATTAGAAACCGAGGTTGATGCTTTTTCAATATTTCAGACTTTGAGAGGTCTTGAAGACAGATTAGGTCGTTTGGAATCATACGTTTTGCGCACGTAATTTTCTGTTTTGTAAATTGTACTTGATCAATATGATTGTCCAAGCATTATTATCCACGAAAACAACAAAGAATGTTTCGAACTCTTAATAAAGATAATACTGATAATGAGATTGTTGTTCAAGGTGCAAGATCTCGATCATCAAATCAAGATATTGCTTCTATCGTTTTCAATAATTACGATAATGATACAAGTAATGTCTACCGAATGGCAGAAATAGCTGTTAAAGACAGCTTTGGAAATGCAGATAGTAATGGATTTGGCAATCTTGTTTTCCGCACTAACGGCCTAGGTACAACAAGCACTGATATATCAGAGCGTATGATTATAGATTATAGGGGCTTCATAGGTATCGGTACACGTCCATTATCTATGCTTCACGTTGCTGGGGATGTGCTCGTTGGAGGATCTATTATCAGCGATGGCTCAAACAATTTATCTAGTGTGATCAATGCAACATTTTGGGCAAGTAATAATGTTGGTATGATGTCAGCGAATGCCGATACGTCGGTTGCTATTTTCGCATCTAATACTACCGTGAGTACCAGCAACGATATTTATCCGAAGATTGAATGGACATGTAATTTTGCAGAATCAATGAGCAATAATCTATACAAAAATGTGTTTTCAGACGTTTCAGCAAGCAACCTGGCGTATGCTTCGAATACTGCAAATTTTGCAAGCAATCTTGTTGTTTATAACAGTAACAATTCATTCCCTCAATCTACTTTTGCTTCGAACACAGCAGTATTTGCAAGTAACTTGGCAATAACCAATAGTAACTTGCTATTTCCACAAGCAGCGTTTGGTAGCAATTTAGGGATTACTAGTAGTAACTTATTGTTCCCACAAGCAGCGTTTGGTAGCAACTTGGGGATAACAAACAGTAACCTACTATTCCCAAAAACGACGTTTGGAAGCAACCTTGGGATAACAAATAGCAATACGTTATTCCCACAAACTGCTTTCGGAAGCAACTTGGGAATATCTAATAGTAATCTACTTTTCCCTAAAGCAACTTATGGAAGTAACATAGGAGTAACAATCAGCAACCAGTTGTACCCACAAACAGCGTTTGCAAGCAATATTGGGATAACGAATAGTAACTTACTATTCCCAAAAGCAACCTTTGGAAGCAATTTAGGAATTACAATAAGTAACTTATTATTCCCACAATCGATATTCGCAAGTAACATGGTAGTAAACAACAGCAACCTTTTGTTCCCGCAAGTAACCTTTGCAAGTAACCTATCGATATCTAACAGTAACATATTGTTCCCGCAAGCAACCTTTGCAAGTAACCTATCAATCAGTAACAGTAACATATTGTCCCCACAAGTAGCCTTTGCAAGTAACTTATCGATCAGTAACAGCAACGTTTTATTTCCCCAGGCTCTGTTTACAAGTAACTTAACAGTATCAAATAGTAACATGTTATTCCCGCAAGCAATTTTTGCGAGTAATTTAGGAGTAACCAATAGTAATCTTGGCATCTCGATGAGTAATATATTATTTATCCAGGCTTCCTATGCATCCAATACGTCTATTTACGCTTCAAACTCTATCATTTCGAATAGTAATGATATATATCCATCTATTTTGTATGCCTCTAACACAGCTTCATATGCATCTAATCTAGATAGACCATGGGTCTCTTCAGGATCATCTATCTATATTCTCTCGTCAAATGTTGGCATAGATTTGACTGACCCGGCAGAGTCGTTATCAATCATGCGAAACATGTCTCTAAGTAATTATGGTAAAGTTGTTTTTACAACCAGTAATAATAACCTTGGAATAGGTGTGTCAATACCAACATATCTTCTTGATGTGGGTGGAGACTTGAATGTGGATTCAAATCTATATGTCAGAGGTGTTAACTACAACTTTGGTAGGGAGTTCTTTTACAGCAGCAACTTTTCTGCAGCCACAGGCACAACAGGAACAACATATATCAATCGATACTCAATGTCGACTGTACTTGAGGGTGGATATTATCTCTTTACTGTGATGTATGGAATGCAGGCAGCAAACACTAATCGTGTTGGCATGGGGCGCGTTCAACTATCCAATATTCAATCACCGTCAAATTACGTCCACATTTCTTCGAATAATACGTCAACAAATGGTTATAATTACGTCTCGGACATGACTTATTTACAACTGCCTACGGGCTCGAATATTTTTACACTACAATACTGTGTCAGTACAGGTGGAGGTAACACTACAATAACTGTAAAAGACTCTAAAATGTCTCTGTTTCGTGTTCAATAAACTTTTCAAATACAAACTTAAATGTACTCTTACTCTTTTCAAAAAGAAATCAAAGATCTTCAACAACTTGAACGTCGCATACGGGAAGATTTTCCCGGTATCCTGTATAGTGTCTTTTGCGAAAACAATGTTCAGATATTTTTCGAATATGAATTGACAGAGATACAGCAACTTCAACTACAACAGATAGTAAACTCTTTCATAGAGTATACTAGAAAAGAAAACTTATGCCAAACCGTGTTGTACTTGCCAACTACTGTAAGCAATGATTCATGGACATTACTATCATCATGGATTTATCCAGGTATTTCAAATCTGCAAACCCTGCAATGTAATGTTCATTCACACCTCATAGATGGCATACCTGGCGACTCATATGATATTCGTGTGTACGATTCTTATAACAATGTTGTTTTGGCACAGACAACCTTTACAAATACAAGTTGTGTTGAAAATGTATTGCCCATTGATGCCCAATTATTACCGTATGCATTATCATTATTTGAATTGCATTGTAAAGTTTCTAATACCAATAGCACGTGTATGGTTCAAAGTGCATGTGTTGCAAGCATCTAATACATGTATTCCACTGAAAATGCAAACTGTTTGTTTTGTATATTATTGTTAATATACTCAACGTGCATGAATGTCCCTTTTGGCACAAACGTTCCATTTAAAGTACCTTGCCCAATGCAGTAACTCTGAGGTACAATGGGAAAGAAAACGTTTTTTCCAAAATACTTTCGAATATATACATAATCATTGGAATGAAATAGATTCGATGTACAGTATTCGGTATCAAACGAATTACTATTTACTGAGGTGATGATACCCAGGTAGGATGATGCTGTTGCATTGGACAATGTAATCTCATATCCACATTGAAGATTATTAAGTATTGTGGGAGAGATAATAATATTTGATGATCCACTATGTATTGTTGACTCCAGCGGAATTACAAATTGTGAAAATACAGACACTGTATCATTCAAGTTGCTGGCTGTGGGATTAAGATACATATTGTAACACATAACATCTATCGGTTTGGATGTCTTATACAAATAAACGTTTGAAGTTGCAGGTATATCGAATTTAAAACCTTCAATCCTATAATTTCCCCCAGTACTCATGAAGTTGTTTTCAATAGTAACCAAATTTGTTGATACAACATCTAATATCGTGATAGAATTCTCGTCAATAATATGCTTATGATCATTTGGGCAACTTTTAGGGACTGTGTTCTGCCATACTGTTTGAAAAGATTTTTCAGTGGTACAATACAATCGGTATTTATTTAGATTTTTCTGAACCATTTACTATTATTTCGGTAAAAGAATTTGATAATATATCTTTTGCAGGCCACTAAAGTTGAAAGAGAGATTGCTGTTACTTATGTGTCCATGAAATTGCCATATGCAATCAGATCCCGGATTTTCATCTTTTAACCCATAAAGTTGTATAGTTTTGGCAATAGTTGGAAGAACGTTGCTTCCAGCTTGGATTAATGGAATCCATTCTTGTGCAACAGCATAATTAAGATTCAAGGAGTTCTCTATCAAATGCGTTTTGTCTGTATAATCGAATATTTCGAGAGTAACCGATACGGGATCCATGTTAGAATCCCACGTTGAAAAGTGTTGAAGAGTATGTTCATTGGGTACAATTTGAACAATCGTTTTGATATCACCTAAAACAATGTTATTCGTTTCATAAGGAGATATTATGAAAGATTCAAGCAAGGTAGGAGTTGTGCTTGACGTATAGTGAGTACTCATAAACATATTTTCAGTGTGATCAAAGTAAAGCCAGTAAGAAGGATCATTATAAGTAGCGACTAATGTATTCAAATGTGCAATTTCCTCTGCAGAAAGCTCTTTCGAAAACTCGACCATAACTTCATCCGGAGATCCACTTACCCCATTACAAGAAGGTAATTCTTTACGCAAATACTCTTGGAACGCTTCAATGATTCCGATATGTTTTGCAAATGTATATAACATCTATACCGTTTTTTACATTATTTCTTTTTATCGTTACAAATTTAACCAATCTTGTAAATCTCGGTCAATTCCACATACAATGTTTTCTTTTTAGATTGTAAGGACTGTATTATGTCATTACCTTACAAATTGCGAGTAGTGTTAATCGTTGCTATTGCGTTAGCTGGAATTATTTATATCATAAGCAAATTCAACGCACCTACAAGAGAGCCTTTTGAAGATGTCAATCCAATGGGAGACTTCTTCATGCGCATTTCTAAACCCGATTTGTATGCGCGCAACCTTGGTAATATGAAATATACAAGTGATTATCGAGAGTTTTATTTTGGAAATACCAGTGATCCTAGTCCAGAACAAACATCTATACTGAAAGTTTTTTGTTATAAAGCAGATGATCTTATCAAAGACAGTGGCTTCAGTGCTCTGTTAGATATTCCCTGGAATTTTAAAATGATCAACGATAATATTGAAAATGGTTTTCCGCATACAATAAAAGACGTAATATATCTCCCTAAAAAACTGCTGGACAGAATTAACAATAGTAGAAATGAAGATATCATTCAAACTTTAATTCATGAACGCATTCATCTTTTCCAACGAGCACATCCAAATGAAACCGAAATCCTTATCGGATTGTGGGGATTCGTTGGTTCACCATATGTTGATGAATTACAGAGAAACAACCCCGACCTCAATGGTATTAATTATTCATACCAAGGGTCTGTTATTCTGCAAAAATACAATTCCCCAAAACCATCATCTTTGATGGATTCTGCAGTAGTTGCAATGAATAAAGATAAGGACTTTGAAAGTCCTATTAAAAGCGCAACTGTTTTAGGATTCCCGAATGTAGTCAAACAATTCGAACATCCTTATGAAATAATGGCCGATTTGCTAGCATATATCATTGTCCACTTGGAAACATTAGATGAAAACATAAAAAACAATAACAAGGTGCTTATTTTATACGACTGGCTAAGGTCCTTGAAACCTTCTCAAACTATTATACACTCCAACTTTCATTGTGTATAGGGTTTTTAACCCCATTATCCAGACCCAAATCATTGCACCAAACGTCCTTCTTGGTTGGTCACAACGATTACCACTTGACGTCGTTTGGCGGTCAGGTAGCGGCCTCTGGACAATTCTTTTTTGTTGGTTTTCTGTCCTTGATCACTTTAACAATCACCTTTAGAGGCAGCTTTGCTGCATCCTTTGACCGTGTTAAAGAATCAGGACGAACGCCTGTCAAACACCTACGAATATTTAAAGCTGCATTCAAATCTCTGTTAACGAGTTTGCATCCATAACCTTTGGTGGTCTTACACCATAGCAACCCTCGCACATCGATCAGCTCTCCATAATCGTTCTTTTTTCCAACCCCTTGAAGAATACTATCATCTTTGTAATCTACTCTTGTGCTTCTATACTCGTCAACGGGTACTGTTTTGAATCTAAAAGTACACTCTTTGAATGCCTTACTAGTTGGTACAGAGATCTCTACTTTTCCTCCAGGTGCAAACTTTGCACTTCCATAAGCAATTACTGTTTCTTTCCTTTTTTCGTTGTCTTGTTCGACTCTGTTAAAGAATCTAGCAATCACTTTCTTCTTTCCACCATGCGTTCGAAACCGCTGACGCGACCAACGGGGTTTGAAATATTCTTTCCAAAGAGTCTCTTTTTAACGTAAAGAAGCGCCCATTGTTTTGTTTGTACAAACTCTTTGATAACGTTTGAATGAACATTACAATCTAATAAGTAGATAGATAATGGTGTAACATTTTTGCCTTGTCAGATTATAAATGAGTAAGCCCAAATTGCTAGCGATTGATCTTGGTACGTATTGCGACAATTACATAATGATTAATGCTATGCGATATTTCCCCAAAACATATGATATTATCTATTTGACGGATATCAATAACAAACTAAGTGCTAATAATGAATATTATAAAGTAGAACATTTCAAAACGCCTGATTTTTTTACAAATGATCCTAAATTGAAAATAGCTGATCCCAGCCGACATATTGCACTATGGGTAATGAAACATCCTAAAAATGCATTCACAGCTTACGAATGGACAGTATCAATGCATTCGCGTATCCAAGCCTTGCTTGAAATGCATAATGATATCAAGCGAATTGTAATACTGTACCCCGCACTTCTTGTTTTATGGCAAATGAAAGATGATATACTTCGAAACATACCAACATATGTTTTATACTACGCACCAGGATATGTTAATACCAAAACTCCATGGATGTTTGATAGCATGTTAACAAAAACATCCTTCAAACTTTATGAAAATCCCGCAAAAGAGAATGTTGATTCTGGGATTAAAAATTTATCTCGTGCGATGTTATCGAAAGCTTTGATAGGCAATGAACAAAACATATTTGCAAAGCTGAAATTAGTTCATCATGTAGTTTGCTGGGACAGATGTATTACGATTCCAATAAACCCATATTTTCGAGCATCTCAAATGCAGTATATTGGTTCGATTAAACCAGGCAAAGATACTTCACCGCTTCCAGATTTACCAAAAACTCATAATGGCTATATTTTCATGTCATTTGGATCTTATAACTTTGCACCAAGTTTGAAAAAGCGAGTACAAAAGTTATTGCCTATCCTAGAATTACACTGCAGAGACACTGGTTCTCATGTAGTTTATCATAACGGTGATTATGATAGCGAATATATTACCTCTATCCCAGGCTATATCCCATATACAAAAATAATTCCAAAGAGTAGATTGGTAATTTTTACAGGCTCTGCATGCTTGTTAAACCTCTGTTATTATTACAAAGTTCCAATGCATTTCTTACCAGTGCTCACCGAGCAGTATTTCTGGGCAAAAAATTATCATCATTTTACAGGAACTAATTTTACAGAATTGGAGTTTGTTCCGACTCGACAAACAAAACAATATCTTGCAAAGGTTTCGCAGAATATGCATTCTTACGACGCTGCAAAAACACTGTACAAAATTCTAAAGTCCAGCTGAAGTAGATTCTCCATCTGCTTCATCAAAGATATTATCAGGTTCCGATTTTTCATCTTTCTTCGACATAAATTCTTTCTTATGTAGAGTATCAAGTTCCACAAGAAAATCTGTTACTTGTTTCATATCCGCTGCTGCAATAGCAGACAGCTTGTTGAAAGTGTCCTTAGCAACTTGTTGTCGCTGCGATTCAAATCGTTTGCGAGCTGCGGTGATAGGACTTTCTGACGAAGATTTCTTCTGGCAGGAAGCTACACATTTCAGCGCAGCACGGCTATGAAGAGCTGTAGCAAACATGATTTGTATGTAATATAGTTAGATTTTTTTCTTATATGATCTCGACTTCTTTGCATTTTTTACTTTTTGCTAACAACACTAACAAATGCTGACGAATCATCTCCTTATTATAATCATCTACATCCGTTTTAAAACGTACTATTAGATTATCAACTGTGTCTTGACCCAAATATTCTGCGAAATTCCCTGAAAATAATGGCTCAAAATTTCCATCGATGATATCTTGGGCGAACGTATCGCCAACTGTACTTTGAAAGACTCGTTGTGGACGTTTATAACTCAGTGTTTTTGACAGCTTATACATGGTATGAACAATTTTTAATTCCTGTATATCTGGATAAATTGTAATAAGTTCACGGATGAACATTTTTGCACTGTGGTTAAAATCTTTGTAAATTAGTCGTTTTTGTTCGCTTTTCTCTGATCTAGAAGACATAATTAAATTAACACCCATAAATAAATATTATCCATCAACGCGTGTAATATTCACTGCGACATCCTTTTTGTGGTAGCTGTTTCTTTCGTTTCACAACAACTACTTGCCAACTCATATGACGAACTTCTAATTCCTTCGAGTATAAATCTAGGAAAGCATCTACGCCTTGCTTCATACATTCTCCATCATGTTCTCTATTGCTTGTATAATCGTCTACTACCATCATTCCTCCCGGAGATAACATTGGCCATGCCATCACCGCTTGTTCTAAAAAGTCTTTAGAATATCCATGGACATCAATGTATATGAAATCAAATCGCTGGGCTTTAACATCTTCATTCCGAAGAACATCTTTAATATCACCTTTGCATACCATAATTTTATCATCGGGTTGATCTGGATGGTTTTTGCGATATGTTTCGAGATTTTTCAAAAGGTTCTTCCAACAGCTGATATTATTCCGGTTTTTACGATTAAAATTATCAACTAACCATATTTGACTTCGTTTATTGGTTAAAATGTTTTCCAAGGTCCAAAGTGCACTTCTCCCTTCGAATACACCAATTTCCATTGTTTTTAATGGCCGCTTCAGTGAACGAAGATATGGTATTACTATGTTCGTCCATCTTGGAATATTATTTGAAAACCAATCTGCAGTAAAGGTATATGATTCCTGAGCTGACATGAGATACTTTTCTCAATATAGACATAATTTTCATTGCACCACAAAAATCTAAATTACAAATAAGTACTCCTGTCTCAAAATGATGATAATGCTAGTATCATGTCATAAATACTTACATAAGGTTATACGATCGCGGCGTATTTGGTTAGATTCCTGTGGAATTCCTTTCGTCATTTTAGTTGGAAACCCCTTGTTAGAAGAAGAGTACGTCTATAACAGTGGCAATAAAATATTAACGTTGCGTTGCAAAGATGATTATGAACACCTTCCTTCAAAGGTATTCCTAGGAGTAAAGGCACTTCATGCATTATTTCGACCAAGTGGCATTTTAAAAATCGATGACGATGTTCTTGTACGTGTAAAAAAGCTACAAACATTTGCCGAACTTCCCAACAAACCATCTTATGTGGGGACTGTTTCATCTATGACTGGGTATATGAGTGCATATCACAAAGGTAAATGCATGAATGAAACGGTTGATAAACAACGTTTTTATGTTCCACAAAATGTAAAATATTGCCTTGGAGCTATGTATTATATCGACTCTGTTGCTATTCAGTGTTTAATCAATAATATGAACCCAACTGCACATATATATGAAGATGTCCTTGTTGGAACCGTTTTAAACTCTTGCAATATATATCCTGTTCAATCTCCATGGCTAACTGATCACCTTGTTACATTTCTAATGATTAAAGACTACATTGCATATCATGACGTTAAGTCAAAGAACAACTTCACCTACATTGTGTCTATGTTTAACTTGAACTCATCCTTGGCAGAAATAATGTTGTTGATACTTCTATTTTATATATGTATCATGTTAATTTTAACACTGCTATTCTGGAATTCATCAAGAATGATTTTGTTCAAATAACATATAATGCAAGATTTTCATGGCGGTAAAGTGTATGGCCAAGGTATGAAAGGTTATGTATCAGATACTGCGTGTTACAAAAATGACATACACAATTTCTGTTATTTATTTTATTCCAAAATAGACAGCTGCAAAGTTGTTATATTATACACAGACTCTGAAAAAGTGAATTTGAAAACCTATGGCGATTTTAATACACTATACACCCTACTCCAGAATGCACAACATACTGTTACAAAAACCTTCAATGGAAAGGATCCACAAATGGCTTTTAGAAACGAACTTAGATCTAATATTACTATTACAAAAATTTTCCAAAATAAAAGTCATCATACCATCTCTCCGGGGTTTCTTTGGAACAATAAGCCGGTTTACGGTATGAAAATTGTTGATAATCTAAATAATGCTTCTTACCATCTGTTTTCTGAAGGATGTTCTATCCAGATAATGCATATCAAGTTCACACAACCTTTGTTCAATAAATTTGTACAAGACATCACTGATACTCTTAATGTATTGCAGAAATTTGGATATCAACATAATGACATCAAACCAGACAATATGGTTTTTTGTAAAAACTCAAATAGATTTAAATTAATTGATTGGGAGTTAACATCACACATCAACAATTCTATGAAAAATCTTGAGGGAATGGGAAATACGCTTTTCAACCATCCGTTGAAGTTCTACCTGAGTGGACTGCCTGCATTTGTGTCGAAACGCCTAGCAACTTTTTATGCTGCAAAGAAGAAAAAATATAATTGGGTTAGCAAGCTGAAAACGTTTCACGAACTTCATTTGTTAACAACAACAAGTTTTGATTATATTTTACAAACACATCCCAACGATTCCTTAAACAAAATACATCGTCTATATTCGTCATATTTTGACAAGTATGCTTTCGCTCAATCCGTCATATTGCTTGCTGACAAGAATAGACTTCAAATACCTTTCCACATCGTGAATAACTTACTAGATCCATTACTACCACGATTACCACAAAAAAAAGAGGTATAACATCAAGAGAGAATGCCTTATATTGCGTCAGGAACATACGGATGTGTTTTCAAACCACTTATATCATGCACAGATCATGACAAGATTGCAAAACCTCCAAGAAATACTGTTAAAGTAGGAAAGATATTTACCAATGAAGATGAAGCAAAACATGAAGTTGAAAATCAATTAGTAGTATTAAAAAAGATCGATCCCAGATCAAAGTTTACCGCAAAGTACATTGAGAAATGCTACGTGTCATATTTCAAAATGAAAGATGAGGTATTCAAATGTCCATATACACTTAGCCGCCATCCTATCCAACTTGTCTATGAATATGGTGGTATATCGTATGACCAAATCATCAAGAAAAATAACCCATCTGGGCAGAAACTCGTTGTGTTATTGAAAGCATTAGAGCCAGTATTTGACGGTGTTTCTAGGATGCATCAGAAAGGTTATGTTCATCAAGATATCAAACCTCATAACATATTGTATTCGTCCCGTCATAAACATGCTATTTTGATCGACTTTGGTATCATGAAAGCTGTCAAGAATATCTACACAGAGGAGAACAGTCATGTCCTGACACATAATTATCCATATTTCCCTCCAGAATTCAAAATACATGAATCGAAATCATGGATTGATTTCAAAAGGTCTGTAGATATGAATTTTTCCACTGGAGCTTTGAAAGAAATCAAATCAATTTTGAAACAATCTGGCGTAAACTTTGCAGAAGATGTTAAAGCAACTTACACACACCGGTATCGCGATACATCCAAAATAGATAGTTATTCTTTAGGCATTGTTATTGCAATGTTACTAAACTGGTCTGATGTATCTTTACCACGTGATAGTATATTGATCACACAAATACAAACCCTACTGACAAGATTATGTCACCAAGATAGTAAAAAAAGATTCAACGTATATGAAGCTGCTAAGGAATATCGAAAATTCATTCAAAATCTGGCACCACCAAGGAAGCAACATGTACATACAACCAAGTAAGCACAATACCCAACAACACCCCTGTAATTATTTGTACAATATTATGACATTTCCTGTAATATCGTGACAATCCCATGAGACATATACTCGTTATTACAACAGCATAGGCCACATATCTAATAAGGCCTTTTAATCTCGAGTTATAAATTTGCAATAAAGCACAAAAAACAAATGTCGTTAATGCTACATGTCCTGAAGGCATACCCACTTTTCCAGTATAATCCCCACCCCCATTGCATATATTACAATTCACGGCACCCGCCGGTCTTAGAAACACTCCTACTTTTGGAAACACAAGTCTAGTTACCTTAATTATCAATTCACAAATAACAATACCAATTATTAGCAACAAGTGCAAGAATTGATGTGTTAGATGTTTGTCAAAAACGAATAATACCAATGGTAACAATAACACAGCAAATAAGCAAAGCGAAATTATGTCCCAAAAACTCATTATTTTTCTATTAGAAAAAGAACTATAGCAATAACAATCAAGATAGCTAACAAAAATGATGCCAGGGCTAATCTTGAATGTTTCTTATAATACAGAAACTGGTTAGCAAATTTTTCCTTGCTAAATTTCTTTTCGTCCACGCATTTCAATTTACCGTAGTCCATGATAGAATAACACCATTTTTGATCAAATAATGAAGGGACTACTTGAAACATTTTAATATTGGGAATTTTCAGGAATAATTGATCGATGTGACCTTGAAATACGTTATCACTATAAAACTTGTAACTAGACACAAACATATTCATGAATTTTCTGGAGTACACAACCGCATGTGTACAAGCGCAATGACTTGAATAAATATAATCATAGTCAAGCAGTTTCTTAGATTTCCATATACAGTCTGAGAAATAAGATCCATAGCCTGCACACCAGCCTAAATACAAAATATCAAATGTATTATTTACTAAAAAACGTTCTATTTCATTTACTATTGTTGACAATGAGGACAAGTCGTTGAATTTTACATCGTCTTCAAAAACTAAGGCATGTGGGGCATTATCCATCAATGCTTGTTTCATCACATTATAATGACTCATGAAACATCCTTCAATCGGATTATAACTTTTATCAGCAAAATAAAACGTCACATCATTAACTCCGTACATGGAAAATTCCCGACGAGCTTCATCTGTACGCCATGGTGTATGACGCAATGTTATACAACTTTTCCAGGGGAAACATTTGAACAATCGTGAATAACTTTCCATAGTCATGGTGATGGTTTCTGCTTTCTACTGACATTATTCTTTACACAAAATACCATTATAATTGCTTATCCCATTTATCAATGAAATCTGCTACACTTGCAATTTTAGCAACTTCTGCACTTTTTACATTGTCATTAAATGATGATTTTTTTGAGTCATATCCTATTTCAAATTTTCCTAGGTGGTTTTTCCTGAAGGTTGGTACTTGAACATACTTATCCAGATGTAATAAACATTTTTTCGCAGGTGTATTGTTTGTTAAAACAGCATGTTTCCCCCCATAGTTATTTTGTTCCCATATTGTCACTCGCATACCAGGTGGAATAACAAAAGCTGACACTCCTGCTATGTTAGGCATTTTTGAATACACACCTGGAAACATTGTTGCTTGATCTCCTCCGTAATCACAATGTTGACATACGCATACAAAATTTAGGTTAGAGTCTGCCTCATCAACAGTGCTATTGAGCCATGCAGTTGTTTTGTCAGCTTCAAGCCGTCTCTTTGGGATTTCTGCTTTTAGTGTATCTAATTCATTTAGTAATACCTTTTCATCGTGCTGAAGTTGTTTTTTGTCTCGAGACAGCTCGTTACTTTCGGTTACCGCGGCATAATAAGAATTCAATATCGATGTCAAATTGCTTTCTAATGATGAAAAATTAGACAAAGTTGTTTCATAAGCTGCCTTGACGGCATTTCGTTTGGTTGTAAGTTCAAGTATTCTATCTGTAACGTTTTTATCATATACTGTTTGTAAGGAATCTAGTGTTTTTGCTACATCATCTCTATTATTACTTGAAAGTGATATGTGACATCCTGCAATGCTTTGCTGCAATTGGGTGGTTTCCCTTGTATTAACATTAGCAAGAGTACAGTCGTTTATTGACAAGAAATTAGATGCACCATCAACACGGTCGGAATACAGTTTTATAAGACTTCGGGGTAGAATGCATGTATTCCCACTTGCATCATCAGACAATGTGCCTAATGCTTTGGGATTATCTACTTGACCATTGTTATTGCGATATACATTGAAGCAACTCATATTTTACACTCTGACAAGGAAAAAATGTTTCGTGGTATAGTGTCCACATATACCTATATGTCAATAATATTTCGAAATGTCATCACAAAGCAAACACATGTTGCTTATCAATGGACAACACTCATTATCATCTGAATTTCGTAGTTTAGAATAAGCTGCCAATAAACACTTTTTGAACTCGACAAATGCTTCTTTTCTTACTCCGGCTTGTATATGAATATCAACCAAATCTTTTGTATAATTCAGTCTTGTAGTCAAGTCTCTATTCGCAAAACTGCTGCCGGTTGCTATAAGAGTTATCATCCGATTCATGAAATTTACATCTATCGCGGCAAAATGATCATGTAACACTTCGTTTGATTTCAACTCATTTAATAATAGTTCTGGAAACATCATCAGCTCATTTATTTCCATTTGGAATAATATAGAAGAAAAACAACGTTTAGAATCGGGTTGGATTACATATTATTTCGTAAATTATAGTTATGTTCCATTTCAAGACATGCGATGTGGTACTCGATGTCTTCTAAGAATACGATTTACTTCTTCTTTTTCTGTGTCATCTAAATAAGCATCTTGCAATGATACAACGTACTCTAATTTAGAAATCAAAAGATCCTTTCCTTCAAACGTATTTCCAGGATGTTTTAGATCGGAAATTATGATGTGAATTATATCAGTTATTGGCATACTTATAATAAGCGGATATAAATCAAGAAGGAAAAGTGTTATTTCCTTCCTAAAAACCAAGAACTGCCAAAGATCATGGCCGCAGTATCGGTTATGCTAGACCCTACGTACAATACTTTCTACAATAGCACAATTCCTTTGACTGTATCGGAACTACCCGTTGTTGCAACAACGACAGTTAACGCTTATAAAGATGCATTAAGCAATCCCGTTAATTTGACATTGGGAGCTACTATGGATGTTCGTATAGAATCAGTGGGTAATACTAGCATGTATGTCATGCAAGGTCAGTCAGTTAATTTGTACGAAACAACTGTTACAGATGGTGTTAGAACTGACTACAATATGCTATCCGTAACAAATGCTAGTAACACTAGTACTGTAATTAAACCTACAAGCGACAATAAAGTTGTTATTCAAGGCGCTGACAGTCTGAACACAGTAAGTGTTAGTGGAACAAAGTTTAATCTTTCAGGCGGATACCAAATGCTTTCTACAACAATGCCTAATGGATTTCGCCTGTCTAAAGCGCTAGACGTGATGGGTGACATTAGTTCTTCCACAAATCTGATAGCTGGTGGGGATGTGAGGGCTGGTGGCGATATGTTTGCACAGACATATAATATGTACAAAAATTTAGCTGATTCAAATATATCCCAAGTTGCGTACGCATTTTACATCAATGATTATAATCAACTAGAATTGTTAAGATATTATCTATACAGCAATTCCAATAGTTCAACAAGTACTCAAGAACGTGTGATGACGTTTGGTACAGCTAGTTATAATATTGCTGGTGAGAAAGACCTGCCTATCAGTGCATTAAGTAACTATACAAAATTGGACGGATTTAATAATCTAGTCACTACAAGTAATGGAGGAACTTCAAGTGGTGGATCATCGGGCACTAGTACTAACAATGTAGTATTTACAAATTCTAGTGGTAATCTATACGTTACTGAAGGGCAGATGTTCGGTATTGGTACAGCCGATCCAGCCTATGAGCTAGATGTATCGGGAACAATTCGATCTACAACGCAAATGCTAAGTCCACAATATTTAGTAACATCAGATCAACGACTTAAGGAAAATATTAAAATAGTTACAGACTTGAACAGTAATCTCGACATAATAAAGAAACTGAATATTTACAATTTTAATATGAAGAGTGATCCTGATAAGACATTAAGAACTGGTTTTATTGCACAAGAAGTTAAGAGGTTAATTCCAAATGCAGTTAAGATAGTTGATTTTGGTGGTTTAAGCAATTGCATGCAAATTGATACAGATGTTATTCTTGCATATCTAGTTGCAGCTGTAAAAGCACTTGCTATCAAAGTTTCCACATAAAGTATAAGTTAGTTTATGGCAAAGAATGGGCCGATTGGAAACGTTCAGGTGACGTTTAATTGCAAAACTGTCAAACAAAACGAGGAGTGGTGCGATACTCATGAACATATACTACATGATTGGAAAACTAAAGCATTTATCGATATGTGGCTTCAAAGAGAGAGTGCGAGTTATTTTTCATTCATCGACAACATTTTGATGTATCCAATTCTATTGTTGTCGTCATGTGCAGGTATAACATTATTTGTGAGCGGGGCTACTTGGGCTATTTATTTGGTTAGCATCGCAAATATATTAGTGACAATCTTAACGGCTTTGGGACAGCAACTCAAGCCAACCGAAATGTGCCAACAATATACTTATATAGCATGTAGATATGCAGCTCTTATTCGATCAGTTGATACTTGTTTAGAACTTCCCAAACTCATGAGACCTGATCCTGATGTACTGATTGAAAAGATCGGATCTGAAATCGACCATCTAAATACAACTCAACTTGCTCCACCAAAGTATATAATAAAGCGCTTTGAAGATATTTATGGCCCTATTCATTTATTGATGTTTGGCGATGATATTTTACAATTACTGTGTAAAGATCTGACAGCCATGAAGAAATTTCGCAAGATGATGATTACAGAAGATACAAAAAAGAAAAAAAACGTTCAAATATAAATATATATATAAATACAAAATGACTTGTTTCTCATGTTCCTCTGGAAATTATACAGGCGGAATGGAATTTTTCACCAATGCTCCAAAGTCGTCAGCACCTGTTCCGAATCCTCAGTATCAACCTCCTCCGCCTCATCATTATCAACCAGCTCCTGCTCCTCAACAGGGTGGATGCTCATTTCGAGGACAGAAATGTATGTATACCGCTCAAGGCAAATTAGTATGCCTTCAAAACGAGCAATCAACATCATCTATATTTGAAGGATTTGCAAATCCCGGCGATTCAACACAATGTGTTATGATCAATATCACAACGCCCCCTGGATCAATGGGAACATATTCGAACGTTAGTGTTCCAAATAATCCATTGGCCACATCTCCTGCAATTACTCCTGTAGTTGCTCCCGTAGTCACTCCTGCTCCGGCAGTTACTCCTCGACAACTATCGTTCTATTCCCTTGATAATGGAAATGGAGTGGTATGGAAGAGCTATGATTACAATCTACTACTACAACGTTATCCTGTTGGGACTAAATTTGTAATTATATACTCTGGCAAGAAATTTAGATTAGGATTCAATACATTGCAGAATCCGCAAATACAAAGCGTTACAATTGAAAAAACTCTTGACAACGGCAACACGTGGATACCGGCTGTTGCGGGCGACATTCCTGCTCAAAATCAGGCACAAACTGGATTCCCAATCTCTATTGATGAAGTTATGACGTCTCCTGCAACGACTACACCCGCATCTGTGGCCACTCCAGCACCTGTAGCTGTAGAGACAACTATACCAAGACAGATGTCATTTTACAACATCGACCTAATTGGTAACACTAATAAGTTTTACGATTACAATACAATGTTACAAAAATATCCTATCGGGACATATTTCTTGCTGCGATATAAGAATGTATTATTCCGCTTACGATTTAATGCCGCCGAAAACTCTCAAATCAGAAATACCAATTTTGAAAAACTGGATAATAACAACAAATGGGTACCTGCAACTCCAGCAGATCTTCCAACAGCCCAAGCTATGGGTACCCCTACTGCTGTAGATGAAATTGTCATCCCGCCGCCAGCACCAATCCCGGTTGCCCTTTCTTCTAACGGCCCTGAACCTAAAACCTTAAAGAGCGCAGATCCTCTCGATACTAATCTATATAACGATTCCCACACCAACCGCATGTTAAACGGCCTCATCAAAGCTAGATTACTCTACGCAAGCTTTGATTTTGCAGGAGCCGTACAAGAACTTGGAGGGTTTAGAAACTCGTATTACGTAAACGCAATGGATACCAGAAAAGATGCAATGGTTTCTTGGCACAGTGCTTTTATAAACTTACCCCGAGTTAAGCCTTTCTATTACGCAAGATATCCCACACCAGATCCATCGGTACAGCCAATCCCCAGACAACTATCATTTTTCAATGTTCAACAAACTGGCAATATCAATAAGTTTTATGATTACAACACGATGCTTCAGCGTTATCCAATTGGAACCAGTTTCTTTATTACATATAACAATATTCTGTTCCGACTACGATTTAATGAAGCCGAAAATTCTCAAATCAGGAACACTACCTTTGAAAAAACTACAGATAATGGTTTTTCATGGATTCCCGCACTTCCTTCAGATCTACCAACATCACAAGCTATGGGTACTCCTACTACTGTGCAAGAGATTGTTATGCTAAAGTAAGCTTCAAGGATCTGAAGTTGCAACAAAAAAGATTTAATAAAGTTGGATATTATACTTATTCTCTACGATGTTGTACTGGTAACCATGTACAAAATCGTTTGGTTTGTCGTTCATATACATATAATTCATAACATCATCTATATTCACATTCTTGAACAGATCATCAGCGTGACCCCAACTCAGAAGCTTTTTCTTAATTCCATCTCGTGATCTCACAAAAGAAAAATGATGCCACATCGGCAATCCATCCAACCCCAGTATCATTCGTTCAAGTTTTAAACCACTATGCGATATGGTATAATCTCGCTCAAGATCTCCAAAAATATTTTCTTCTGTTAGGTGAGATTTGTGAATCAATAAGATTGAATCCTCATATGACTGAGATTGGTATTCCGGTGTTTTGAAATACCAGTAAGTACCCAGTTTATAGCAATGTGATTTTCTCAACTCCCCACATTTACATCTGATCCATTCGCTTACTTTATCACCATCTGGAATCTCATCAGCATCGATAACAAACACCCAACTATCTTCATTTTTCAGAGCTTTTACTGCGGTCCATCGAGCCAGATTGTGCCAGTAAGCTGTGGGACGATGAATGACTCCACGCTTTGCGGAAGCCGGCAAACTCAAATCAACCTCATAACAAACGAAGGTGACATTTGGATACATTGACTTGTAATGTTGAATAAGAGTCGTGTTTTCTGCTTCACCATTATACAGCATGGAACCGTAACTTACAACAATGTCATCACTAAATTTTGCTGTTTCATGCAATATGGAATCGAGGAACATTGCCTCATTACTACAAAAATTTATAATGACCGATATTAGTGCCATTCTAATAAACCATTACACTACTTTCTTTATATCGTAATAATGACAGGTAGAAAAATCATGCAACAAATAAATGGAGTTTATTAAGGACACATATGTTATCAACCTAGACAAGAGCGTGGAACGACTTGCTGTATTCAAAAAACATGCAAACAATCTAGGCATACATTTTACTCGATGGTCAGCAACAAACGGATTTGGGTTATCAAAACAAGAACGGACATCTGTATCTGGAAATCTCTGCAAGTTTTTAGGATGTGCACCTGGAGTAATAGGATGTTATTTGTCACATATTCGTCTTCTTAAACATATTATAAACACAAACAACGACCCACAAAATCTACCTGCAAAATCTTGGTATTTAATATTTGAGGACGATGCGTATATTCATCCAAACTTTATTAACTCTCTGAAAACGCTTTTCAATAACGAATTAAGTGCCAGTAACGATAACAATGTATGGTCATCTAACCCATTTCCACATATGATACAACTTGGACGGTTTTCTAAGTTTATCCCACATCGTCATGTTTCTCCGAATCTTGCAAAAGTTCTATTTGCAAATGGCACAACATGCTATATCATAAATCTGCAGGGTGCTAAACGTATTGTTCAAGAGATTGGCAACAGAGTCTTGTATCATATTGATGTATCTATTTCGTTTCACGATATTGCTTTATATACAGCCCTTGGCGATTTTCTATTGCCTCATAATCACCTCGACTCTACAATTTCTTCAAGGAGTTTCCCAAGAATAACATCTGCTGCCTTTTCTTTGTTGAATACCAACCTTATGACGATGTTTTCTAGTACTGTTGTATATCAAGCAGATGGCCTCATCAATTTGAATATTGGATTTTTATTCTTTGTTGCTTTTCTAGTTTTAGCTATACTCAAAAAAACATTCAACATCTTGTGGATAATTATTTTGCTAGAAATTCTATTCTGGATACGCTAGCAACAGTATCAAGAACATGGATCCAATGATTATAGTTATACATTCTAAAGGTCTCAACTTCGTATATACTAAAAATGTAAGAAATACCCAAATCATTCCATATGTTACAAAATGTATAATGTGAGATATTTTCTCACCCTTCTTGTATCGCAATATAAGATATTTTAATGGATAACGGATATCCGAGTAATTTGTAAAATACATGAATATGATATCCAATGTCACTAATAATGATACATAAATAGTGTAAAAGATTGGAAGGTCTTCTAGTTTACTAGGAAAATATTCTGGTTTTTTAAGAATGTATCTGTAAACATAAACCGACTTTAAAAAAGGAATAGATGAATATACAAAGTCTGTCATCAATGTCAATGGAGTCATATCTTTTTTTCCGAGAACCAATAAGCTTGTTATTGGTTCAAGAACAACATATCCTACGATCCAAGAAAAGAATATACGAAAAACAGAATTATCTTCTACATCTGTATGCCTTTCAAAAATAGATGGAACTAATAATGTGCTCATTTTGTTTTTGTTCTGATTATAGAATTTATTAGATTTATAATAAGGATCGTACAATTTCCATTAGATATATTCTTTGAGAATGAGTTTGCTATATCAAAATGGACGTAATGTTGTTTTAGTGCTGTTGGAACAAAGTTAAGTAAATATATGCCTGCCATGTATGTTGAATTAATATTGTATTTATCGTATCCAAAACTTTTATAATCTGCGACGTTTGAAATTGTTGCTTTCGAAAACTCTTCATAAACGGGTAAACCTAATGCTCGATCTCCAACTTTCTCCCCTATTTTTGTGATAGTATCTCCAAGAGTTTTATCGAGAGTTAAAAAGACAGTGCTCAACTCTGGCACAAACGTATTTACCTGTCCTGTAAGAGTCGCTAAATCAAACAAATATGTTATTTTTGGATAATTTATTGTATAATTTAAAGCATCTGTCATAATAACCCTTCCTTCTGCATTTGTATCCGTTATTTCTACCGTACGTTTGTTATAAGTCCTTATGATGTCACCTGGATGCAACACATCACCAGATATAATATTCTCTATTAAAGGAATCAACGCTATCACGTTGCACTTTAAAGAAGACTCAGATGCGTATAAAACTACTGAAATTGCGGTTGTTCCTCCTGTTTTATCAGCCTTCATATCAGGAGACATATTTTTGCCAGATTTCAAATTCAAACCACCTGCATCATAACAAACACCCTTTCCAACTATAGCAATTGTATCTGTATAGTTCTTGTTAGGCATGTATTCAACAACTAGAAATTTCCCTTTGTGTATACTTGCTTTACCCATTTCATGTATCATATTTAGACCCATTGACATCAAATCTTTGTCATTAAACACGTGGATTTTAATATATTTATGCCCTTTAAACACTTTTTGAACCTTGTTGCAAAATGTTGTTGGATTAATTATATTAGCAGGCTCATTTTGAAAGTCTCTGTTAAAGTTTACAATATTTATCTGTTGTACAATCTCACTCATTAGACTTGCATTACTTTCAAGAGAATCGTATAACAATATTTTTTGCAGGGGAGTTTCAAATGTTTTATATTTTGTAAACTTGTAAAGTTTTTTACAGATTACTTGGGCAACTAGCAATTTGTCACGATTGCTCACATATGTAAGATCAATGATAATATCATCGGATATTTGACTTAATTTCTCTGCTAACTCCTTTGTTGATGACAGAATATATCTTGTATCAAGCAGAAAAACAAAAAATCTATTGCCATTTTCTATTACTTTTACACCTGCATTCTCTCGAGTTAAGCTGCGAGATTTGAGGTATACCTCATGTACCTTAGATTTCGTATGAATAACAACGTGAAGTAATGTATGATGATTGGGTAGTTTCTTAATATACTGGACAATCATGATTATGTATATAAGAACAAATAAAAATTGAAATATATAAATCCTATTTTTTATTTGACAATTTCGACAATGTTTCTATACAAGTACAACAAATACACCGGAAAATATTACCAATATGATATGGACTTTTATGACATGTTTTCACCTATGTTTGATGACTTTCTGCATCCAGATCATGATAATTTCGAAATAAACTATCACATGGACCCCGAGTATGCTCTTACTTGTGCATTTTGTGGCACCAAATTTAATACACGAACTCAATTGTTCAAACATCTAGCATACATGGGAATAAATATCAACAAAAAGAAGAAGAACCACGTGTCCTCTTTCACTAAGAGAGCTGAAACCACATTAGCAGCTGCCACAGTCTCCCATTTCAATGCATCTAAAGGAGATTGTGGATACTTTGTAAAAGAACAAAAGCAAAAGGATGATATGATTCGACTTTGTCATGCTTTTGAAGACTTGATGTGCCTTGATTGAGCTTTGTATTTACGACCACCTTTATTCTCAGGTGGTATATAAATATCGTAACAATTTAGTTGATATGCGTCGTCCAATACAACAACAGATTGATCGGATGAAGATAATCGATACCTTATGTTTTTCTTTGTCCCTTCATTATTCATGCTGATGAAGAGCGCATCTAACTCAGGAGATAGAGAAGTGTCCTGCTTAAATACTTTGGAAGTAGTTCCATCAAAGAAAACAACATAATGGTATGGATACAGGATGTCATCGCCTATCTTGTATATTTGATGAAATAACGGTACTGCAGAAAATACTACTTCGGACTTGTATACCAGCAAGTAATGGTAAGTATCTTGTGTCGTCATTTTCAATGGAAGTTGCAATAGTATTTGTTGATTGATATTATTAAAGGCTAATTGACTATGTATTGGAATGAACTTTTTCAATGGAAAGCCACTCAACATCACCTTTGTTAATTGACCAATCTCGTAAGTTCCATTTGGATTGAGTACTACTACAGGAAGAATTGCTCCTATATTTTTGTAAACAGTAATTTTGGATACGACATGAACACTTTTTGGAATAAGTTTAGATTGTTCTTGTCCGTCTTTTATAACTTTGTCCTCAGATAAGATCTGCAACCATTGGCCCGCAGCCTTCCCAAAAGATTTTTGCAGGTTTATGTGTAATTGTTGTCGAACATCAACATACTGGTTTTGTCGAAGTTGGTCTAACCGGTTTATTAATTCTTGCACCTCTTGTTCATGATCCGGCGGCATTAAATCTTCTGGGTTTGCTTGAGACGCTTCGGAGACTTCTGTACTTTGAAGCCCAGGTGGCGACAACATTTGAATATCATCATACCATACATCTGTACGTGGTGCTCTTATACACATCATCAGAAACTGAAATATATTACGGGAAATTGCCATTGGCCTTGATTGTTGAGACATGCCGCCCTTTTGATGTTGAGGTTCTTTTGATAGTGATATTGTATTTGTTGATAGAAAATTTACGAGTGCTGTATAATCTTCCCATGAAACATCTCCGGTAGATTTCAAGTATATGATCTCTCGCATGTGATCATTACTTGTAAAACAGAAAAGTTACCAACGAGTTGCAATAAATGCGATTGTTATATACAAAAACGTTCCCCATAAAGTATCAATGATAGCAACTTTCACAGAGTAATTTTGTAGTATTGCCATATTTGTAGTGTTGAATATTCCATAGACACAAAGACCAAAAGTACCGGCTACTCTCACAACATTTGTGATAGAATTATCATTAGAAGACTTTATCGCAGGAATTACCAATAAGACCATTCCAATATACATGAGGATGTATGCAAGTATAGCCGGTACGAGTCTGACTTTCAAAGGAGTCCCTTGAATTCCTTGCACAAGTTTTCCGTAGGTTTTTTTATTGATGACAAGCCAAAGATAATCAAAAACCAACATTAACACAGCTGTGGTCACATATATATGTGGTTTGAGCATTTACACTCTCATGATATTTGTTTTTGTTGCATTCTGTGAGAAGGCAACCATCATCGGATAATCATAATAGAATTTCATTGCTTGTGCAGCAAGCCAGGCACTAAATACAATAAGGATAATGGGAAGTGGGCTTTGTGAACGACGTTGAATTGTATAGTTTTCTCGTGTCTTCTCCAGATTATCGTCATCATCTGATGAATCATATCCCTTTTTTGGATCACTTTCTTCTTCACTGTCATTTTCATCTTCAGTTTCCAGCAAAATATCTTCCTGCAAGACTGGCTGTTCCAGCTGGTCAATACATTGTTGAAGTTTTTCAAGTCGTTTATCCGATACAATAATCGAACAAATTGTTTCGTGGAGATCATTATCTTCAAATCTCCAAGATTTGTTTTCAAAATCATCATCAGTCAACTCTCTTGTTTCAGTGTTGTCTTCATTAGTATACTTGATTGTGACAGATGCTCTACCGTCTTCTTTTGTAACCTCTACGACTTTCCCAGTATGCCATGTGTCTGTACCATCATTCACTTGAATGTCACAACCAGGTACAATAAAATAAGATGCCATCTACACGTAGATCTTGCAAAATTCTTTATATGGTTTTTTGTGTCGCTAGAGGATAAAGATGGATAACATACCCATCGCAGAAAATTGCGAAACGCAATTCATTGATGGAACCAGTATTGTTGCTGTGTGCGATGGTCGATACATTCAGCAGCCATTCGCTAACATGTGTCAACGCATATACTATGCTAATGGCAGTTTAAAGTGCATTCCTAACGGATCCTATCATGCAGTATGCAAGAATATTTACGTTGATAACAATCGAGAATTAGTCGCAGAATGCAGAGATGGACAAGGGTCCAAAACTGTCTTATATGACATGTCAAAATGGAGAGGTCAATCGCTTGTTTATACTGGAGGTATGATTTCACATAACGATCAAGGATATCAGGTTCGGCCAAGTAGTATTAATGCTACAGCGGTTCCCGCTCCCGTACCTCGTCCTTGTAAATGGTTGCAAGGTGATTGTTTGTTTGATGATCTACCGAACGGAGTTTTGTCACAAACAACCCCTGATAACTGTGAAGCAGAATGTCGAAAACGGGATGACTGTAGGTTCTGTGTAACTTCACCGGAAGGGGAATGTTTTCTCAAAGGAGGTAGATGTTTATTGGGTCGTGGAGATGACAGTAAACAGTGGTGTATGATAAGACGCTAATCATTAAGGATTAGCTGCAAGCCATAGTGCAATAGCAGCGTCATCCGGAAAAGCTTTTGTCTGAAGCTTCAATACTTCCAACTGTTTTGCATTTGGTACAAAGTCTTTTTGTTGCTTTTGCGTCATGTAAGTATTCACTAATAAAACATTAGCTACAAAAACAAGTTGCATATTTGAATCTGTTATTCTTACTTGTTCTAATGTATCCGGTTTGCATTTCAAATAAGATAATGGCAAATTAGACCCACCATACATGCAATCTGCTGATTGTACAAGAACGCAGTAAAGTGCCTCGTTTTCTTTCCTTAATTTGTTCAACAGGGCTGCATGCTTTTCTTTAACTACAAACATTTCATCTGCACTTGACGAACTACTGCTACCATTCATTACTTTGCGGTATTGGTCAATTTTACCAGCAATGGATTTGCTCGCCTTTTCTGATTCATCCCGGAGTTTATTTGGAATTCCTTTGATACTCACAAGAAGATTCCCAAAACGTGTCTTTAATATGTCAAGGTTATCTTGAATAGTTTTAACGACTACATTGTTATTGGTGAATGCTATTTGTAAATCTGCGAGCTTGGTTGTCAGATTTGTTTCTACAGTGCCGATCTTTTTGTTTGTAACGGAAATGTCACCCTCATTCTTTTGAACGGCTGCCTGTAATCCTGAAACATTTTGTGATGTAGTATTTGTCAAATTAGTAACAGTTTGCGTCGTGTTGTTCAGGTTGTCTTGTAACTTTGTGTAACTCTGATTTGTACCAGATAAATTATTTTGAAGATCTGTCAAATGTTGATTTGTAGTTGATATATTTTGTTGAACCGTTTTAATTATTTCATCTGTTTGTGATTGATTAGTGTTTATCGTTTGATTTGTGCTTCTCAAATTTGTGTTCGTACTTGCTAGATTATCTTCAATAGCCTTGATTTTCTGACCACTCTCGTTAACATTATTCTGTACTGAGTCGATTCGTTTGTTTGTATCACTTATCATGCCATTATAATCTGGACTCGACATTTTGTTTACTATACTCACCAATATAATTTTCTCAATAAACAACCTATTGATGTTTTTTCTGTTTTTCAAGCGCTTGAAGTTTCCGCAATGTCACAAAATATACGATCATGAAGATAATTGGGAAAACAAGATACAATCCTGTTCGAATTGTACTCCAAGATCCACAGAATCCTTTCGTCAAACAATTGGTGTCATAAACAAACAGAGCGATGTATGCAATAGAGATCAGAAGCGTCATAAAACTCTTCCATCCAAAAACTCTAAAAAATATTGCTGTACCAATCCAAATAATTAGTAAGATACTGTAGATAATACCAATAGCCCATGCTTGCGGAGATAATCCCATATGTAATATATCTATTATTCACAAAAAACATAAAGAAATTTTTTAGACACTTTATTGTTGATGTCGTCATCTAACATCTATTTTATCATTCTACTGTATATCATAGGGTCGGTTATTTATTATATTGCAAATATGCTGTATTATAAGTATTGTAAATCAAATATAATTGTTTACATCCTTCTAAAGGATTCTCAATTCTGTTCTAGGTTAAATCAATATTCAAGTTTCTTTGAAGTACTTACATTGAAGTATATAAGGTTATTTTAATTTTTTTTGTTTAGGAGTGCATATTATGAACATCCGAGAGAATATTCAGTTTTTAGCATCCGTTAACTCGAGATCATGTTTTCCACAGCGAGAAGAGGCTATCAAGAAAAATATCCCTTACTTTGAAATTTACAAAGATTCTCTTGACAAATTGTGTGTTAGAGGATATGGTCATCAAGGACATGATAATGAACCGCGAATGGGAATGTGGGAACATTATCTAAGGCATGCAATTCTTCCCAATATTGGCGAAGGTCACGATGTCACTGGCTTTTACAATATCGAACTTCATGACAGTTACACGTATTTGAATAATGGAAAAGATTACAAGAATGTTTTTACATTTGCAAAATTCAAAGATGACAGCGGACCAGTACTAATTCCAGACCCTTATATGATTTGCAACTGGGGAAATATGCTGCAGTCTGTTCAAGACGAAATCCCAATCGAAAACAAACTACGTAAGGTCACATTCACTGGAACTACAACTGGAAATCGAGATCCAGCCCATAATGAACGTATCAAGGCATGTATTTGGTCTTTAGATAATCAAGATATGTTCGAGTTTAAGATTACCAAAGTTGCTCAAATGTCTGTTGATTCGATTGTTAACACATATGGGGCTAGTGTATGGAAAGATATTTATCTGCCCCGTCATGTTTCGATTCATGATCAACTTCGATACAAGTTTCATCTAAATCTAGACGGCAATACATGCAGATTCGATGTATGGCCATATAAAACAAATAGTTTAGTTCTAAAAATGAACAGTCGAGAAATGCTATGGTACCATCCATTACTAAGAGCAAATTGTGAATTTGTTGAAGTTGAATCTCTCGATCGTTTGAAAGATATTTGCGAGTTTTATTCTAAGAACGTTAATATTGCAAAACACATGACTCATAACGCAAATCGTTTAAGTCATGAACTTTTTGTGCCATTTTCACACATGTATTACACTGTCAATCTATTCGAAACGATGGCGCACAACAAGTAGAATCTACTTTTTTTTCTTGGATTCTTTGTCCATCTTGCGTGCCTCGGTAATGCTTACTTTCTGTCCTTTGATGTTCACATATTTCCGACGGCCTTCCTGTATTACTTTACGAGACCGTCCCAGCAGTTTGACATACATTGCTCCTTTCCCCCCAATTTGTGTGGTTGGAGGTGTCGGTGGAGATGGTATAGTATAACAAACAGTACTTCCTGGGGGAAGATCGGGACTAGTAGAACTACTTGGGGGCATTAGGGCAGGAGTGCTAGATGTGCTAGTATCTGTATATGCAATACTTCCGGTTTTTGTATCTGCATATACTGTGTTTCCAGTAGATGGGTCGGTATATACATTATATGTTGGAGGAGCAGTTGTATCAGGAGTTTGCGTAGGCATAACCGGTGATGGAGTGTTGTTTGCAGCCAATTGTTGTAAAATTTCTGCAAGACCCATTTATTTATTTGCGGAGAAATTATTCCACGATTCTGAAAACTCTACTAAGAATTCACGAATCATTTGGATCTTTTCAACCAAAAATGCTCTTACGTCAGTATCATCAGCCATTTTGATTTTCATCAACATCATTCTATCTAATGGATGTGGACAACAATAGCCAATATAAATTAAACGTCTATCTGCTTGATCTCGTATTGTTAAGTTGTAAATGATCGAATGTAGGACATTTACTAATGTATGATCTTCATCTCGTATGCAAATATGGTAGAAATAGTCTTGTGTTGTGTTGTTAATTGTTACTGCTGTATCATTCTTTTCAAGCGCTGCAATGATATTATTAATTTTATCCATCAAAATATCAATAGAACGTTTAAAAACTTGTGTAGGAGTAATGCCACACTCCGATTGTATAGAGAATAAGAAACCATTTGGTTCGCCAAAGTTGTTTTTTTCATAATTTCGTTGAGATTCTAGTATTCCCAGGGTTTCCTTACTAGACTCTGGTATAAATGAATACGTACACTGGCTTACAGGACTCCAACGACTATGCATTGAACCGGTTCCCTTGTTCAATCGAAACGTAATATTTATCTCTTCTCCCGGTTTCAGTTTTGTCAGCAAAATATGGTCTTTTGTTATGGAATTTGCCGGAAGTATGCGTTTATGAAATGCGGAATCTTTTTTCTTATTGTTCACATCAAATATTTCTATGTGTTCTGTTGTAACATCCATCAAATCAGATTGAGACTTGTTTGATACTTGGAGTTTTAATAAGTATTGTTGATCATCAAAGGTTTCAATCTCCTCTAAAGAAAAGTGAAAGGGAACTAATGACAGACGGTGCAATAAGAACTCATTATGTAAAACCCCAGTATTTTTATTTATTGTAACATTCTCGTTCGTGGATGCTCCTGTGATATCATAATCCAGTGCAACATTTGGTATTTCTTGTAACCCAATCCTTCGTAATGCGTTAACAATACTCAGATCTACATCATGGATCTGAAAAGATAATCTATCCTCCGATGGTTTTTTAAGATTACTGAAAAAAGACATGGTTTCTCTGTGTTTACTACTTACACTGAAAATAAAAATTACAACTGACCACGCGAGCTATCTATTTGTACAGATTTAGAACAACAGGTATAACTGGATGTCGTTCAACATCACATTCTGTAAATTCTACATATTCAAAATATCCTTTTGAATCTCCTTTTTCAAGTCGCGATACTAGATCACTGAGTCCATTAACCTCATATCCGCGATCATGTTGATCCGGATCTCCCGTAAGCACCAGCTTGCTTTTCTTCCCAACCCGCGTTAACACCATTAGCATGTTTTCTACTGTTGTATTTTGTGCCTCGTCACAAATAATCCATGAGCGTTCGAATGTTCGACCTCTCATGAACCTCAAAGGAGCAATTTCAATAACTTTATCTTTCACCATTTGGTCAACTCGAGAACGGGGATAATGATACGTAAGAGCATCGTATATAGGCATCATCCATGGTTCCATTTTTTGCTGAATATCTCCAGGGAGAAATCCCAAATCATCTGGACCGGCCGAAACATTTGGCCGCGTTATCACCAACTTATCAACCTCTCCAGAATGTAGTTTCTGCGCTCCTACAAATGCAGCAAACAGTGTTTTTCCACATCCGGCTACACCCGATGCTATCACAATTGTTGGTTTTTCTTTGTGCAACAGCTCCACATATTTAACCTGTTTCGCATTTCTTGGAGCAATTTTAGTAAAGGATTGGCTAACCTTCACAGACGTCATATAATTGTTTTGTAAAACCGTCTTATATAATTTTTACGATGGCCTCTGCACGTCCATCATCTAAGATGCTTATAACTTTTCCAACCGCTCTGCGATATTGTTCAAATGTTATAAACTCACCTGATATTGCTGCAGGCATGATACAGCCGGTACTATCTTCTGTCGGAATGATGTAATCTCCTGGAATCGCATTCGTTATATTCACTGGAACACGGCCACAGAAAGCTATCGTTTCATGAAGCTGCAAATTATTTTGCTGATAAACTCCACTACCACCAATATTTCCAGGCATTGTAGATTTTATTACAAAAGATGTAGCCAAGTTGTATTTTGACGTAAGTTTACCCGACGCTGTTATTCCCACAATATCACCGGGATTAATAACATCATTCATATCATCTTTCATCATGTACTCTGCATAATCTGCCCCAACTGTTTGAAGATAAGATGTTGTTGTGATGGCTCCATCAAAGAAGGAATCTCCTACAACATGCACATTGTACCCAGGCGTCATTGTCCCAACTGCTAGAGTATCTGTAATATATGCTAGCGTTGATGTGATACTTTCTGTTGCTGTTACTACTATTGAATCTAGATTTGATGTCTCGATATTACTAGTACTTATTTGTGTTGACGACACTTGTACAGATGCTAGATTCGATGTATTGACGTTGCTAGTACTTATCCAAACTGATGCAAAATCGTTTGTTGTAATATTTGAGGTTATTATATTACTACTTCCCGTAATTGTTGTTGAAATGACTGTGGTCAATATATTAGATGTTGAGAGATTACTTGTATTTACGAAAGTTGACGAAAAATCTATTGCTGAAATATTTGAACAAGTGATGTTGCTACTACCTGCAAATGTTGATGAAATAACAGTCGCTAGGATATTGGAAGTAGATACATTACTAGTACTTACCCAAGTAGATGAAAGGTCGGTGGTTGATATATTTGAGGAGGTTATATTACTAGTTCCCAAATATGTTGATGAAATGATAGTGGTTAGAATATTGGATGTCAATATATTGCTCGAGATTAGATTAATATTAGTAATATTCGAACCCTGCAGATTGCTTGTCGATGCGTTGATTGTTGATATGCTGAACGTCTTAATATTGCTATCCACAACAATATTCGAACATTGCATAAAAACCCCACTAATGTTCGAAGATGTCAGTAAAACATTATCATGATTTATACAAGTCACATTTGAAGAGTACAAATTACTTGTTATTACAGAGTTTCTCAATGTGATATCCGTTATGATTGCGCTTCCTACAATATCTAACGATGATGATGGTGATACAGTATTAATACCTAGGCGATTTACAATATAAATATTTGATGTGCGAATTGAACCACCAACTTCTACTTGATAGGTTGTTGTATTAGTATTAACGTTTATAGATTCGGTTGCAAATAATTTATGTGTTCTCGCATCTCCATTTACATCCAATGGGAATGCAGGATTTTCTGTGTTAATGCCAAGATAATCCTTGACATATTGGATATTCGTACGAGATTGACCGTTTACATCTAGTATGTATTGCGGCGAGGATGTGTTAATCCCTACATTTGATGACAACAAAGTAACACATCTGGCTGTGCCATTCACATCCAAGTGAGTTCCTGGAGTTGGTGTGTTTATCCCAATATTACTAGAAATAATGATTTTTGAAATGCATTTGTTGCCAATGTCCAGGTTAGACAGTACTTTTCCGTGTGTTGTTTGAGTTGTTCCATTAACGTCTAATTCAAATTGTGCACTAGACGTGCAAATTCCAAAAGAATTCCTTACATAACCATATGCTGTTGCCAAAGTACCTACTATGTCCACTTCATATTCCGGCGTGACTGTGTTAACACCGATTTTACTAGAAGCAAAAATAGATTCTCCATATATTGTTCCTTGCACATCTATGTCATAAGCTGGAGCATCTGTTTTTATTCCTATAGATTCGAACAACCCTCTATTTATTCGACCGGTTCCATTGACATCAAGGTAATACTCTGGAAATGTAGTGTTTATGCCCAGACGATCCGTTATGTACAAATAATTTGTTCTTGCCTCACCGACAATGTCCAAGGAATATTCGGGAGTCGAAGTACCTAGCCCAATATTCGAATCAACCAATACCGTAGTGGAATGTGTAATTCCATTCACATCCAGTTCATAAGTTGATGTATCTGTATTGATTCCAACTTTGTCATTTACAAGCAACGAGACTGTTTGGGTGGTGCCATGCACTTCTAAAGAATGCGATGGAGAGTCTGTACCTATGCCAATATTACTAGTAGCAAATAGCGAAGTTATACTTCCATTTCCAACGACATCTAACGCATAAATAGGATTTAATGTATTTACTCCCAGATTACTATTGACATACATAACATTTGTCCGTATATCTCCATTCACGTCTAGTGCATAAACAGGATCTTCTTTGTATAATCCAATATTGTTCGTAACAAGGAGCGTTCCAAATCTACCTGTACCAATAACATCCAACTCGTACTCGGGATTACTTGTACCAATACCAAGAGAATCCTCTATAAAGATGTTATATCCGTGAATTGATCCATACACGTCAACATTATATTGCGGATCGAATGTGTTTACTCCTAAGAACTGATAAACATAGAAATTGCTTTGAGAATGTAAATCATTATTCATGAATATACCATTACTGTCTAATGTAATCAAGGATGGCATATTTTTCTTGATCCCAAAATGGATCTTTTGCTCAGGAAATAAAGGTCTCAACACAATATCGTTTGTGGATGAGTTGGTGAAAAAATAAGTGTTACTCATACATACTTCCAAACCAAAACCAGGGCGTTGATACGCCAAAGCAGCTGCCATATGATCTTATCTTTATACTACAAAGTTTCTTGAGTATTCATTATCTTCGTAATCACCATATTGTAGAAAACCATAAATATTGCAATAAATATCATACATATCAAGAAGGTGGAAATGAACCTTCTGTATGGTTTCGATGACTCCGATGGTTGTTGAAGGAAAAACATCACAATAATTATTATTATACAGATTACAAACCAGAGGATACACAAAACTATAATTATTCCAACAATCTTTGTTGCTGTGCCAGATAAACCATCACGTTTAAAATCAAAACCTGCCATCAAACTTTTTCCTGCAATCATTTTGCGCAAACTCATAATGTTACCAGCTACTTCAGATCTTTTATCAACATCATAATTCAACAAGAAATACTCGAAATCAGCACGATCATTCCATGACAATGATTCAATCTCAGAATTATTTGTAAGATATTTTACAGCTGTATACGGAGTATCGCTAACCGACTTGTCCATTTTGTGTAAGATGTGCCTTAACGCATATTTGGAATTTTCCGGCTTAAACATTCCAGAGGTATCTTGTGTTGGGCCTTCATTTCCTTGCTCGTTCTCTGACATTCCTTATTTATATAGAATGAATAAAGCCACCATCACACCAGCAACAGCATATGCATTGAATTGTACACGGTCAGTTGTTTTTTTCTGTTCGAATTTTTTTGACAAGATTTCTAACTGCAATTGTTGCATGCTCAATGAAGAAGGTAATTGTTGAAAGGATTGTATATCTGTCATTGCTCTATTTCTTACATAGTCTACACTGTTCATTTTATCCTCTACATAGGGTCTTAGGGTTTCTTGATAATTAAAGTCTGGATCCAACTTTCTAATTATTCCTTCAAGTATACCCAACCCTCTGAAAAGCATGACAAACCTGCTTGAAATGAAAAAAGGCATTCCTCCTAAATCATCCAATTGCCGAATCGTGCTATTCTTGAACTCTTCTATATTGAGAGTGTCTGTGTACATTAGGAAGAGTTTTACAAACGAAGTGAAGAAAGGCATATTGCCTGGCAATACTTCAAATACTCCTGTACTCACCAAAAAGTTGGCTAACCCTTCTGCATTTCTTTCAAAAACACAAAGCAGAAATTCATCAAATCGTTCTGCGAGTTTTTCCTTTGTCAAATCTATCATCATACCATAATCATAGAACACTAATTTACCATCTTTAGTAACACCTAAATTACCAGGATGAGGATCTATATGAACAAAATTGTATTTCATTATTTGGTTCATATAACATCTAACTATCTTATCCACCGCTAACTTGCATTTTTGCTTTGACAATTTGTCAGGAAGAGAATCTATCTTCTTTGCTGGCACAAACTCCATGACTATCACATCATTTGTACAATATTCCGGATAAACCTCCGGAACTTTAATCCATGGATAATCCTCAAAATATTTTTGAAATTTTGCAATATTTGATACTTCCTTGCTGAAATCAATTTCTTCCATCAGAATCATGTAGTATTGTCTAAACACTATGTCAAGCTCCAGTATCTTTCGATTATCCGTAACCTTTTTCAACAGCTCAAGTACACCAAGAACAAACTCAAAATCATTTTTAATATCTTGAGTAATTCTTGGTCTTCGTACCTTTATGGCAACTGTTTTGCCATTCTTTAAAATACCTCTATGTACTTGACCTATGGATGCTGTTGCTATCGGAATATCTTGAAAATCATGTAAGGCCAAGTAACTTGTAGCTTCTTTTACCCATTTCGAATCAATCGGTGGAGTTGAATCTTGAAGTAATTTGAGCTCTGTTGTAAGGGACTTTCCAAAAATATCCTCCCTCGTAGAAATGAATTGCCCAATTTTAATAAAACTTGGCCCCATTTCAGGAAGTCGTTTAGCAAGAACTTTACCAATCATGGCCGGATCCGCTTTCTTCACATTTCGGTTATACTCTATTGACCAAGCTAGCTTGGTTATATTTAATAGGTTCATATTTGGAAAAAATACGACCTTTGTCTTTATATTCCTAAATGAAAAAGTTTATGTCTATCTCATCCAAACTTGAAAAAAATTGTTTTGTTTAGTATGTCGACTTTGTAAGCTGTGTCTTTAAAGAAAAACATAAATGATCAAGGTCTCCATCAAGCTTAAAAACCCTACAAAGGTTGTGGAAGTTCAAAAAATCAAAGTTCGATATGTATATACTTCTAAAGGTGGCTTTCTTTACAGTCAACTTACGGGAAACGTTTATAGCATTGATGTTCCACATCGTCTCATGGGAACACTGGAGCAAATGGAATCTGAAGATGAACAGTAAGATCTCGTGCGATTTGAGACTCTTGATTAGCTATTATTACTCTTGGTTTATTTTGGAGACGATTGAGCCAGCGAAAAAACGTTGCATCTATGATAGTATTAGTTGTAACCTCCTCAACATAATTTGGACTTTTTATTTTAGCTCTTTGAATAACTACATCCCATGTAACTAAAGTGAACATGTTTTCGTCATTCATAAACTTGATAACATCTTCTTCATAAAAGACCAACTTTTCATTTTCCCACATATCTGGGTAATCAACCCAGTCTTTTGGATGTTTTGAACATGACAAATTATCGACAATCACTACAGTGTAACCATCATTTAGTAGCTTGTGTACTGTAAAACGTGAGGCGCGACCACATCCTCCCAAAACTAGTGCATATTTATTTATATTGTTCATTATTGATTGACGTTATAAAAAAAATGTTGGGTTTCACACACATTGATTTTTATTGTACCGATGGCGGTTGATTTGTATAATGTTTACAAATTGTACATACATAATAATAAGATGGCCTGTGATAATCTTCGTCGGAGTGTCGAGAATACATGTGGCCTTTTCTGGAACACATAGCTTGTAATTTGCAAACCTCAGTCTGTATTTTTTGTTTTGTTTCCTCTACTTGGTCCTTTTGCTTGTACAATGACTTATACAATTCATCCACATATTGTTGTTGGTCGCTGATATTCATCATTATATATAATAGAATTGCGTATACATGGAACATGCAAAGTCTTGTATAGTGTATTCAATTTTTTCTAGTTTGCGGTGAATTTACCCAAAAAAAAAATACCCTATCTGTAAAATGAGAGTACTTTTTTGCGGTACTCATCCTTATAGCACAAATGGTTATTCATATGTTACAATAGAACTTGCCAAAGAGATTGCTAAACGAAAAGACGTAAAGTATTCTGTTTTCGGGTTTCAAAACTTTGGTAATACGAGTGAAGATCACAAGAATGCCCGTAAATGGCCCACAAATGTTTTTGTTTATGATGCATTTGCGAATGAAAATCCACGTCAAATGGGTTTTGGATTTGATCAGATTGCCGATTTCGTTACACTTAATAAACCAGACGTTGTAGTAATTTATAACGATGCTATTGTTGTGACAAACATCTTGGAAAAGCTGAAAACTATCAAAGATCGCAAGTTCAAAATCATTGTGTATTTTGATCAAGTATACCTTCATCAGAAAAAAGAACATATCAAGAAAATCAATGACGAAGCCGATTTAGTCTTAGCGTTTACACCATATTGGGAAGAAAACATGAAAAAAATAGGAGTATCTAAACCTACTGATTATTTATGCCATGGTTTTGACAAGATGGTCCATTACCCTGTGCCAAAACGTTTAGCACGTCAGTATTTTGGATTGAGACCTGATGATTTTATTGTAATGAATCTGAACAGGAACCAGCCACGCAAACGTTGGGATACATGCTTGCAAGCATGGGCAGAAATTGTGAGTCGTCATATTGAAGAACCAATCAAACTTTTGATTGCCACGGCTGTGAATGGTGCTTGGAATTTGATTGAAGTTTATGAAAGAGAACTAGGAAAAAGAGGATTGACATTGGAACAGGGAATGAAACATATCGTTTTGATTGATAATCCTCAGCAATTAAGTGACGAAGAAATCAATATTTTGTATAATGTTGCTGATGTTGGAATAAACACTTGCGATGGTGAAGGTTTTGGTTTATGTAATTTTCAACAAGCTGCTATTGGAATTCCTCAAATAATTCCATACCTTGGTGGGTTTAAACAGTTTTTCACTAAAGATAACTCATTACTTGTAGAGCCAAAATTTTCATTTTATGTAGATGCTTCTCGTGATGGCGTTGGTGGCGAAGCATTGCTATGCGACTGGCAAGACTTTGCAGATGCAATTGATCTGTATTACAGTGACGATGATTTACGAAAAAGTCATGGTGAAATTTGCCGTAGGACATTTCCAGAAGAGTACTCTTGGGACAAGATTGAAGATCGCTATTATCGAATTCTAAAAAGGGTATTGGGAGAAGATATTATTGAGGAGATTGATGCAAATACTACAAATGATAGCAAAATAAATCTAGACGATCTTCTAGAACTTGAAGATAACGTGGATATAACTGAATTAAAAAAAACACCCGTCGACCCTGTCGAAAAAGAAAAGCAACCAGTTCTTGCAGTTACTCCTCTTGTTGCACCAACTACAATCAAATCTCAAGCAGAATTAGAGAAAGAAGAAAAGGAAAAGGCTAGAAAGAAGAAGAAGTCCCATGGTCATGATTCCAGAGAAGATATAAAAAATCGCCTTCGCGCTAAGCTAGAATCTCGTAAGCAAGACAAAAAAGAGCTTGCTGAATTGCGTAAAAAAATAGATCTGTTATTGGCTAATGCCAACTAAAGTTATTTTCTTTTTGTTACATTGTCGAACATCTGATGGTGAATCGAACAACATTTCGATGCATCACAATCAATATAGTTTCTCCATGTATTTGTTTCACAAGGATATAAAAGAAAATCATTTGGATGCCGCGATGGCCACGTCTTATATCCTGCTTTCAAACACGGGGGTGGTATATTGGGAGCATTTCCGCCTCTTATCATCATATCCTGAGTACATGTGTAAATTCTTGTTGATTGTGATCCAGCCCATAATTTAGATTCATCATCAATTGGTCTAACACAATGAGGTAGTACCTTTGTCATATTGTTGATGAATATAGAATCATTTTCTTGTTTATGTTTAAAGACTGAATATGCATGATTATTACATTGAACACTGTCTGATTGTTTAAATATAACTGATGTCATGCTTGTCTTATTATATTGAGGTAAAATAAATGGTATTGCACATTCAAAAGGCTGATGAGATGAAGAAATACTCTAGTAGACTAGAAAAATTCACAAACAAAGGCAATTACATATTCTTGAATTACGCCCATTGGTGCGGTGCTTGTCAAATATTCTTGCCCGAATGGAAAGTCTTTCAAAGTAATGCTAGTAAACAAGGTATCAACGTTGTGATGATTGAGAGCTCTGGATACGACCAACTTCCGCATGTAAATAGTACATTATACAACAAACTAAGTAATTCTGGTCAGATGTATTTCCCGATGGTATTTATGTACTCAAATGGTAAAAAGTACATATATGATGGACAAAGATCCGCTGAGGGTATCCAAAAATTTTACGATCAAACCGCCAAGAAATCTAAACCAATGTCTTCCAAACAGCAACCTAAACCTACGTCCAAACCCAACCCAAAACCACCAGCTGTAAAATCAGGTGGATATAGCAAAACAATCACTCCCCGAAGTCTGCAGAAGACGATTGATATGTTAATGAAAAAACATTTCAAATCTCTATGAAACTATATAAGAAATTCTTGTCTATAGTTAGAAATAGCTTATGTCGTCTAGCTTGATGAACAATTATCTCGAGCAACAATCTAATCAAGTTGCTAGCGGAGCATTAGTCACTGTAAATGCAGCTGACAACATCACATTAGAAGAATTCAAAAAGTATGTTGAACGATGGCTAGAATTGGACAACTTTATAAGAAAGGCTCAAGAGGTGATTAAACAAAAAAAGAAAGGCCGCGATGAAATAAGCAAAACCATAATAATGTTCATGTGCAAATATAACATTGAAGATCTTAATACAAAAGAAGGGCGCATTCGTTGTCGGATCGCTACAAGCAAGGCTCCTGTCAGTCAAAAGGTCATCAAGCAAAGGATAACAGACTATTTCGGGACAAATGACGAACAAAAACAAGCCATTCTCAATAAAATTTACGAAGAACGAGAAGAACGTGAAAAGGTGACCTTGCGAAGATTGAAAATCACATAAAAATTTGATATATCTTATTATAACATTCATTATTTCAGAATGTCTACAAATTTAGTTATTGTAGAATCTCCCGCAAAGTGCAAAACCATCTCTAAATACCTCAATAGTAGTAAGGACTTGAAGCATTATGGTAAATTTGTCGTTGTTGCTTCGATGGGTCATATTCGCGATTTGCCTAAAAAAGAGCTTGGAATTGATATTGAACATGGGTTTTTAACAACGTATAAAGTTTCCGAGGATAAGAAAAAGGTAGTTGCCGATCTTGTCAAGAAGAGAAGAGATGCAGATTTTGTATGGCTCGCAACAGATGCTGATTTGGAAGGAGCTGCGATTAGTAATTCTATAAAAGAAGAACTAAAATTACACAAAGATAAATACAAACGAATTGTTTTTACAGAAATTACTCAAAAAGCCTTAGAAAATGCTTTCAGAAATGCTGGTGATATTGATTACAAAAAAGTGGATGCTCAAGAAACACGAAGAATACTTGACCGCCTGGTCGGATTTAAATTGTCTCCGTTACTTTGGGGTCGATTCAAAGGAGTCATTGGACTTTCGGCTGGTAGGGTTCAAAGTGCTGCTTTAAATATTCTTGTTCAGAAGGAGAATGAAATAAAGGAGTTTTCGTCAAAGTCTTATTGGAGCATTGCAGGCACGTTTGTATTGAATTATAAACATGAGTTAGATGACATCAAGTTGTATGATGGAGACAATAAGGTTTACAAGGAATCCCAGAAGACTAATGCGACAAAATTATTGAAAGCTATCGGACAACAGTTTTACGTATCAGGAGCCAAAGGACGGCAAACTCGTATCAAACCTGATTTGCCATTTATAACTTCAACACTGCAACAAGAAGCCCATGGGAAATTGGGTTTTACAATTAAAAAAACCATGAGTATAGCACAAGAGCTGTATGAAAATGGTTATATTACATACATGAGAACAGACAGTTATAATCTTAATGAAGACTTTTCTAACAGTGTTATATCATACATTAAAGCTAATTATGGGGGTATGTACGTAGGTGGCGATGATGCAGATAGGAAAGCTAAAAGAATCAAAAAGTCTGCCCAGGAAGCTCATGAAGCAATACGTCCTACGCGCATTGATATGAAAGATTCCGACCTTGGAGGAGATCATCAAAAACTGTATGACATGATTTGGAAACGAACTGCCGCATATTTCATGAAACCAGCTGTTTACGACGAGGTAGACCTTCAAATAACAGAAGCAAAACTACTAGAACAAAAGGGAATGCATTTTTTAGCAACCTTCAAGAAATGCAAATTCAACGGATTCCAAATAGTATACGGGATATTCAGTGAGAAGTATGACTTTAGTGAACTTCTATCAAACTCAAAAACATACAAGGTTGAGAGTAAACATCTGATAGCAAAGAATACTTGGATGTCACCACCCTGTAGATACAATGAGGGATCTCTTGTCAAGATTTTGGAACAAGAAGGTATCGGAAGGCCATCTACATATGCCACCATATTATCGAAGTTGTTTGACAAACAGTATTGCATCAAGACAGATGTTCAAGGTATTCAACAAGAGGCAATACATATGAAAATCATTCCTGGCGTAACAGGAAGTTTTGAAGAAATCAAAGAAACTGTATGTGTCGGTGCTGAGCGTTCTAAATTTGTTCCTACAGACATTGGAATAAAAATTCTGGAATTCTTGCAGCAGGACTTCGATTATATCATAGATAGGCAATTTACTGCACACATGGAAGCAGATTTAGACAAAATTGCAGATGGCGAAAAAACACGAAATGAGGTGTTGACGATGTTTTGGAAACGATTTGGGACTGATATTATCAAACAACAACGGAACAAAGCACCGAAAGAATTAATTGAGGCAAAAAGCAAACAGCTCGTTGTAGGAGGAACGTCATATACGATCAGAATTGCTCGTTATGGTCCTGTAATTCAAGAAGGAAAGAACTTTATCGGGCTTAAACCGTACTTGAAATATATGAAAAAGGAATATCTAGATATCACTGAAGAAGATGTAGAATTTCTAAATTCTATGCCTGTGAAGATAGGATGCGTTGATGGAAAAGATGCCAACATAGTTTATGGTCCATATGGTTTTTATGTCAAATGGAATGGTATGAATGTCAAACTATATGATCGCGTAATTATACAGTTCATAAAAACAAGAACGGTGGACGAGAAAGATCTACAAAGTAGTATTGAATATGCAAAAAACAAATCGACAAAGCCCGAAATTGATAATAAATCAAACGTTCCTAAAAAACTATCGATCAATCGACGGAAATAAACTTCTTTTCCGCACATTGGTTAAAGCTATTGTCTGAAATACACCATGCAGCGGAAATGCACTTAGGAGTTTCGGATGTACAAGGAGAACACATGAAATTGAACGGTCCAAAACCATCTGTTCCCATGTAAGGAGACAGTCCAGGGAATGATTGGAAATTATTTCCCGGACGTATATTTCCTGGATACTGATTAGTTGCTCCTGGCGGAGGATTAGCTGATTTGAGATTGACATGAATCAAATAATCAGTGTCTGGAGTTACTGGTATAGCTGCCCAAGGAGATCCTTTTGGAGGTTCTGGTCCTGTGAATAGTCCTCCATTACGCGATGGCTGAGGTGGAGGTACATACGAACTATATGGTTTCATTTTTACTTTATATAAGGGTATTTTTTGATTTTTTCTCAAATGTCACTAACAGACGATGATATGAATAATATTCTTAATATTGCTGAGACTATTTCTGCCTCTACGGTAGGCAACAAACAAAAGTACTTCGCAAAAATTTATCCCAACTTCGTAAAAGAATACCCGTTTCTTTTTGACATGTGTTGTTCTGATAGATTTGAAATGGATAATCTTGTATATATGATGGATATGATGAAGAAAATAAAAAAGGGAACTGAAACTGACGAAACTGCTTCAGTTCAAGTTGGACAACATATATTTGATCGTTATGTTGCACCAGTAATGGATAAACTTGAGAAAAGGGACTAGAATGGTTCGTAATACCCGATACCATTCTCGGGATCAACATGATGCACGATGTCGGCATGTACTGTGTAAGTTTCCAGCCCTGATTTGTGAAGCATCACATCATACGGTGCGTTCATTGGGTGTAAATGATTCAATATATTTGCGCGTCCTTTTGGTGAGACAGTATAAGCACAGCACCCTTTTAGTTGCGGAAGACTTTCGTAAACTTTGTCAACGTCAAACACCCATTGTTGTTGAGGAAAAACAAATAGGTGACAAACATCATACGAACGTGGTACATTATTTAAAACGCTCAGATGCGCGTGCATAAAGTCTTCAGTCAAATCCACTTGATCCTCAAGAATTAAATGATGATAGATGCCCGATGGATCTATATCTTGTACAGCTTGCAGTAAACGATAATGGGCAATATACCTTCGTACCTCATCATCTGAAAATTGACTGTTTTGATAAGGCAATAATCCTTCGGCTACAAAAGCTGATCGGTCAATTGATGGTACTAGATCAGCAACACGATGTGTGTGAAGAACTTCTGCAGGAATCTGTGATAAGTCTACATCGCGAGTATCATACAGGAAATGAAAACGAATCAGTGATAAGTTCACGCTTGTAGGAAGTTTTGACATTTATTTTTCTTTTGTTATATTCTTTACGAAATATCTTTGGATTTATCCGCTATCATTGAAAGATGACACCACGTCATTTTCATGACTAACCCCATATTTTTGACACCATTGATGACAAATTATAGGATTCTTTTCTGATATTGTAAATTTCATCTGAGGATCTCTAATCAAGTCTAACGTTTTTTGAATATACTTGATTTGATTCATAACAGCATATGTATTGTATCGCACAATCTTATTAATAATCTGAGTATTAAAAGTTACAATATGAGGTACGCAAAAATTTTTGCTAGAGTTTTTAATATATTCTTCTAAACAGTCCACATGCTGTTTAAGCTTTGGATTGTCTGACCCTTTAAAACTCAAACAAACCAAGTACTTTTCTGAGTTTGCAGGTCGACTTGTGCACGGTTTCACTATGTGAATTGTGGCATACACATCTAATAGCATGTGAACCAGTTTCAAAGTATTTTCATTAAAGATATCAAAGACTTTCAATACTAGATGCCCACCTTCTTTTTGTATACTCATCGCTGTCAAAATCTCTGCTACAATTAGTCGCAGACACATATCTTCTTGATTGTTAAAATCCGAACTAAAATCAAAACCTCCATCTGCTGTTATAAAGTCTATCTTGTTATTATTTCCCTGAGTTAACTTGGTCAAATACTTTATGTTTTCGATATGATATATGTTTCCAGTTCCATCTGCACCATACAAAATATTCAGCTTACTATTATCAATTTTCCAACTTGGAATCGAACGATTATTATCGCACCTAAGGGTCATTCCAAAATAAGTATCGTTAGGTTCCTTTCGATATTTCATCACTGCTTCTGCAAACCCTCCCGGACCCTCGCAAAGAAACATGAACCTCAATGGGGTTTTCGTAGGAAACATGGCTTGTTGAAAATCATGTAATATCTCCCACATCTTGAAAAAAGATCGACTAACTGGAACATATGATGATACATTGTTTTCACAAGATGATGATGAATATATATACTCATACTCATTTGTGTATTTTTTGTTTTTATCCCATGCACGGTTGTGATTGTAGCAATTAATCATGTTCTTATACATCAACAATAAATCAGCAAGTTTCCTATTTATTGCCAAATCAATTTCAGTAATTTCTTTCGATATGTGCTGTTGCTCTTGTAAATCATTAGAGTTTAACGTGACAACGAGTTTATCTACTAAAATATTCATGTCACAAATCATCTAACATGAAATGAAAAAAAAGTTACGAATTTAGAACTTACTCTTACTTTCGTTTCAAACTGATACGCTTTTTGGGTTGAGGATTCTCTGATACAACGACAGGTTCAATTTCCGTTTTTTGCACCAGAGGTTCTTCTACTGGCGCCTGAGGCTGTGGTTTTTTCACCACGATGCGTTTCTTAACTACTTCTGATTTTTCAAAACAGAATACACAATTCATAAACGAATATTTTTTCTCTTCAGTACTCATTTTTTCAATAGATTCTTTGTAATGACCTTGCAATTGAGGAACGATTTCTTGGAATACTTCGTCAAACCCTTTTATGAATACTACTTTATATCCTAGTTTCTCCAGTTTATATCGAAGAAGACTCATATCAACTAAGAATTCGGTTGCTATCCGACCAATACTCTCCATGTAAATATCTATGGCGTCTCCAAATTGAATCTTTGTAGACTCGTTGTATTTTTTCTTGATATCCCACATTACACGATCACCTTTCTTGCCTGTCAGACTGCTTCCTTTATAAACACCTTGTAAAGCTGATTTGACTTTTTTCCCATCTAGACACGTACCTATGAACCGGCCACCAATTGCTAGATGTTTATCCACATTTGATATGAACGTATCAAGTGTGGCCTCATTTTCAAAGAAGTAATGAATTGCAAATTGACAACTCACAACATCAAATGGCTGAAGCATCATACCCTTGATTTTATCAAGTTCTGAGGAAGATACTGTAGACTTCCCCCAAAGAATATCCGCTATGCGTTTTGTATCCTCCTGAGATACTTGCAAAGGACTCAGTGGTTTTGAGCAATCCATTGGCATAAATATATATTTACAATCCTTGGGAATATCACCATATTTTTGTTTTTGTTGCAGGCGCGCATAAGCCCCATCGACCGGATTCACTATATTGTCTTCCACTGAGTCAAATCCAACAACTTCTTTTATATTAGCCCCAACCCATTTATTCATGTCTCCACCTTTTCCACATGCCAGATCTAATAGACGTTTGCACTTATCCGTTTGTAACTTTATCAAACTCATGTTTTTGACACCTTCGTTATGAAAGTCCATCATTGGACGTGATGCAAATTTATCGCGCGTGGTATTTCGAGAATAATACACATTTTCATCAGGGACATCTGATTGATTTACTTTCTGCGCTCCGCATATAATTTTTTCTGTCACTGGATAATTGATCGTATGCCAAATGTTCATAGCCGTTCCCCAATCATTCGCTGTATCAGTCAGACCATTTTTACGATATAGATCTGTCTTATCATGACGTGTTCTTAGATAAACCCATTCTTTTTGCGCCAAATTATATGAGAACTCCACAATACTGTCATCTTCCACTTCAGGAGAAGATGCATAGTAGTAGCATATATCACTACCAACATAATCTGCCGGTAAAAACCTTCTTGCCATGTAGTTGGTATTGCCGTGTGTAGTTGATGCTCCACCACGTTCCAAAAACTCCATGATATTTATTTTTTCCCACTGTGTGGGCTTGTACCCACAATACAGTACACAAACAGTGTATTTCACACCGTTCCTTATCACAACCTTGGCCTGCTTTTTATCATCGCGCTCGTACTTTACCAAGAAATCTATAGTGTTTTCATCAGCAGGTTTCCACTTAAACACCGCTTTCCATGTACCAAATCCCGTTGGAGCGTCCTCCTTAAATAGACCTCCGACAGGCAAACTAGCTGGAGTGTATATAAGACCATCAATATGATAAGGAAACTCTTTTCGTAGCTTTTTCTCCATTATTGATTTGGAAAGTGTGAAGATATCGGTATTTTTAGAAGCATGAAGGAAATCCTTCATATGTAATGTTACATTTGCTTGCTTGAACGCTGATTGAGTCCGGGCATGAAAATCCTTCATTTCCTTTATACGCCCTGGAATAAGTGGCTTGCCACGCATATCCTCATTGTTTACATAATAAACATCGAACAGAGCATACAACGACAAATCCGACACCCACTCACCATCGAAAATGCTGTTTTTGTAGCTGTTTAATTTAATATTAACTGGCATAATGTCAAAACGATTGTTAATAAGGTAAACCGAACCAGAAGGATCAATGTACATCAAGTGTCTTTCACCGTCTGTCTTTTCAGTTACAGTGTAGTCTTCTACAATATTCGGCGTTCCTAATAGAGGTGGGGTACAAACGTTCTTCAACTCAATTGAAACCGGTTTAGGCCCCACTAAATATTTCTTTGGTTTTCTTGTCACCATAAACGGTTTCAGTTGTGGTGATGCTTGACCTGTAAGATTCAAGTAATCCTGAACTAACTTTGTACGGTTGGCAACAATTACTTTGGTATCTGTAATCAACATGTAAGCTTCCATCATAGGACTTAGCAACATATGGGAATCATTCTGGGTAGATATGAACTCTATTTCAAATTCATACTTCTCGGAGGATTGAATTGTTCCTGAAGATATAAAGTTCAAATGATTATTAGATATAGACGACTTTGTAATTGTCATATCATATCTTACACCACCTTTTGCATCTGTCACCGAGATGCGTTTTTTGAAGCGAAACATCTTTGGAGTGGTAGGCAGCTGAGCTAAAATTTCCGAAAGATCTTTGATCTGATTTTCCTCTTTCAAGTCTACCTTGAAGTTTAAAAAGTCCAAAAAAATTGGAGTGTAGCCCTTGACAGGAACTTTTTGCACTGCCTCAGAAACGTCGGACGCAGATAGTATGTTTGTAGAACAATATTTTTGGATTGTTTGGCGTCCTTGAATTCTTAGTCGTGCTGTACGAGTGATAATATCCATTGTTTCTTCATATTCCTTGAACGAATCAGGGTAGATTGATCTATAATATGTGACAATCTTTGTAAACTGTGTCTTGGATATTGGTTGAATATATCTGCATTCTAACTCTAATTCCATATTTGACACAGTTGTTTTGTAGTTCATCATATCACGTATCCTGTTGATCACATGTTTTGTTATTTCCATTTGTATTAAATGGACGTTTTTTTTACTTATATCGGGATATAAGACTTAAGGACAGCTTGTAATTCGTGCTTCAATAGAGGCTTTTTCTTTTGTGTCTCTTGGCAGATCTTGGTAGTTGGTATCTGTAGTGCTTTAAACAGTTCTTTGATCTCTTTTACTCCATTCAATTTTTTGCTTGCTGAGTAATCTCTCAGAATATCTGCTCGGTGTTTCTCTATGTCAATTGGAATCATCTCATTGTTATCATTATCAATTCTCATCCAAGAAATTGTAGTATTTTTCATATCACCATGAATTCCATAATGCGAACAAATTCCAGCATTCCAAAGCAAACTTAAGAATTCCAGCACTTCATAAGTTTGAACATCCTTTGTCAAGGAGTCAATTATCATTTCTTTGTCTAGTTTACTTTTGGTAACTGCAACTGACTTGACAAGATCTGTTTTGAACTTGGCAAATTCTTCTTTTTGACGTTGTTCAGACAACAGACTTATATTTGGATACCTCCACATCATGATTGATTCCAAAAATGAAAGGTTTCGTGATCTGATTGATTTCATTGCATTTTTTTGAGTTTTTGTATGTGATTGATTTGGCTGTTTTATTTGTTTCTCAACCTTTGGAACCGTCAACCAATAGCCTTCTTCAAACTCATTTGTTTCTATAGGATGAGTTACGCGATTCTCACCCAGTTGTTCAAAAATAAATTTACAGGAATCCATATGAACAACTCACGTGTCTTGTTTTTAAATACTTGTTAAAATAGAAATGGCTCTTGATTAAGCTCGTCCTCCAGATCTTTTTCTATTTTTCGTTCACCAGATACCTTCAAAAAACGCTTCTTGCAATTTAAAAATGATGTATGTGTCTTCTTTTTCCCAATTTTCTCACGGTCTTGTTTCATTTTTTCTACAAAGTTAGTCAATTTTTCCATGGAAGCCTCATCCAACTTTTCATGGATATGTTCTATTTGTCGACGTTGATGCTCCGCGTTCGCTTCAAAATGTTTCTTTATATCCATACGCTGGACGTTATTGCTCATTTTACATTCGTTTATTTTCAAATCATACTCATCAAGCTCATGTTGCTGACTCATACAAAAACTTACTAGTTTATAGATTTCATCTACTACCTCATTCGGAAAACTAGATATATTAAAAAAAATGCCGTTCTTATTTTGGGAATAACTTAGACCATGCTTTTTGATGATTTTATATATCTCTTCATGTTCTGTATATGAAAGTCCATTTATCTGATTAACCAGATGTTTCCTTTGCTTGTTATTAAACTTTGGTTCGTCCATATGAATTAGAATATATATTTAAGATAATCTTATATATCATCGAGTTCTGCTTCACTATCTATTTCCTCTGCTTCTGAGTCATCGCCACCAAACATACCGAAATTATCATCATCTTCTTGATCTGATTCAAAGAATCCACCTCCTGTTTTCTTGGGCATGTCATCATCTTCGTCTTCGTTATCATTTTCATATTCTTCCGCATCTTCTGCATCACTAGCATCTTCTTCTTCACCCTCATCTTCTTCTACGTCTTCGTCATCCTCTTCCTCTGTGACTGACTCTGCAGCATCGTCATCATCTACGGCGTCTTCATCTTCTTCTTGCAACTCATTGTTTTGCTGAACCTTGAGACTCTTCTTATTTTTGATAGATGATGGTTGCAAAATAATACGACCAATAATTGATATACGTGTATCTCCAAGTTCGAACTTCTTACCAACAACTTCTACATACACCTGATCACCAATCTGAACTTCGTCCAGATTTATTTCTGATTTGATACCAACACTATTCTTTGCAATGATTATTTCTAAAATTGGTTTAACCTCAGCAAGAATACCAAAGTTGTTGATGTTTGATACGGTGCACTTGATCACACTACCTATTACCGGGTTACATACATCCGCATAAAACTTGACCGCGAATACCATATTCCCATTCAAACTAGCCATTTCGACATGGCCAGATAGCATGGAAGATATTTCAATAGAGTTTTGCTTGATGTATCCATGTTTTGTACATTTTCCCTCCACTTTGTTCCTCAGTTCTTGCATAATAACCTCTTTATACTGTTTGTTTATCTTGTTTGCTGGTAGTTTTACATTCTCTACCAGCAAGCTACGAATATAAACGTCCTTATTTGTGTTGGCCATATTGCTCTAATATTCTCATATATTTCTTTATATTTCAATTTTTCATTGGTACACTAGGCATTATCAACCATGGTCGCGCAAGTACTCCCTTTTCACGAAGTTGAATCTCATGAATGTCACAGAGTGACTTTTTAGTATACTTTTTACCATCTTTATCTCTGTCGGTTTCCATATTGTTTCGAGTCAATAGATCCTCAAACGTTAACGAGGAGGTCTGAACACAAACATAACCTGCTGTTTCCGGATTATCTTTTATTTTAAACTTGGATTCGCCTTTGCGACTTTCTATAAACCCTTTTACACTAGCTGGCAAATCTTTGATTGTAATTACGTTTTTCATCAAAACATCATAAGGTTCACGAACTTTGGCTATTTCAATTGGTCCCATTGGAGCTAATTTTCTATTATAAACAGTACCAGTAAACCTGTTGAAAAAGAACTTGATTGAGTTTGACTCATTGTCAATAACAAAAGCTCCCGTTGATAACAAACTTGCAATAATGGGTTTATGCATTGTTTCTATTGCGTCTATCTTATTATCGATAACTGTTCGAATCAATGTAATAGCGTCAGCTTCATTTAATCTATCGACAACCGCGTCGATAATATACTTCTTAGGAGCTGTGATGTCTGCAGACAGTTGTTCTACAAAACTGTGAATTTTCTGAAATATTTCATAAGTATTTGGTTTTTCTTTTACATCAGTGTCAAGCTGTGATTGTGGTAGTATTTGTGGCAGTTTCTGTGATTTATCCTGGGAATGCTTTGCCAAGATCGAGAGATCTATTTTACTTGGACGCTCCTTATATCCCTCCCTTTCTAGCATAGATGCTCTCAAGTCTGACGAATCGTGATATATATATTTATCTCCCCGAACAATCAAGTATCCAGATGATCCTTTATTGTTATTGAAAGTCATCTTGTTTTCTACCATATCCTCCAGGGCGTACTGTAAAATATCAGTTTCAATAGATTTATAATCCTCTTGCAAAATGTTATAAATCTCTTCGAAGGTATAAGATATATTTACACTTTTGTAAAGAGAAGAAATGTACCGTTTATAAAGGTCTATCTCTCCTGATACAAAGATTTTATCAAATGTACTAGCATTCATATGTGTATCGCTTGGTTGAGTAACTAAACAGTTAACCTCACATTTTTGGAAACCACACAGAAAACTTCCATCCTTATCTCCAACTTTGTAATTTTTTATTCTTTTATTCTGTGAGGTTACAATATCAAATTCAGTATCAATAACATCTGTTGACATTACCAGAACATCTTTGTTTAGTGAACAATCCATGGCTGCCTCTCTCAGAGTTTTTTCCAAAATCCCTATCTTGATTTGTTTGTTTTCACAAATACGATACATTCGCAAATCTACACTTTCTTCGGTGTTTTTAGCATTGTATTGATTTGCATGTAAATATACCGTGACGTTGCGCTCTTCTTTTGGAAGTTGCACATGTGAACATGTTCGCACTGCACGCCCAATAATTTGTTCAATTCGATTCAAGTTATACCAGGGTTCTAAAAGATGAACTTCACGTATGTTCTTAAAATCTATACCTTCGGTGCCGATACGACTTACTATTACGACTTTAATGATAGATCCATCTTTATTCTCCAATGATTTAGCCATAGCAATCTCTGCATCATTGTTTGGCGATACATACTTATCGCGCGACAACACAATATACGAAGGTTGTTTTCCCGTAAATTGTGATGCTGGTTGGATACCCTCAACAATATTTTGTGAATTGTATTTTTTGAAACCAATATGTTCCAAAGCAATACAAAGAGGATAAATTCCAGAGTAGTAATATTGGGAATATACAAATACAATCCCTTTGCTATTGACAATGCGATCTATGATTGTCTTGATTTTCGGAGCATACGTGCTCAGATTATCATAAGCAAAGATCTGTTTCGAAGATATTTTGGTGAGATATCGAAAACCTTTCTTGTCATCTCTTTGAAAACACTCAAAAAAACCTTTTTGTCCTACATGGGAAGGATAAGCAACATTTGATATTTGAATCACGTTTTGCATATCCCCTTCTTCTTCTTGATTATCATCTTCCTTTTCTGCTTCATCAGCATTTTCGCTATTGCTATTACTGTCGATATCCTTGGTCTTGATCGCATCGTATCTTTCTCGTTGATAGTCACTCATAACTGACCCAATAATATCCAGATGCTTGATAGGATTAGCAATTTTCTGCTTTTGGACATCACGTGTCGGGAATGTTTTGATTACATCGGAATCTTTGTTGATTGAAGGATATATTCTAAATGGAAATGAAAAGGGATTCTCACCGCGCATGTAAGATATGTAGTTTGCTGCAAGTTTTTGAAGTTTCTTTTTACCTGTTTCCGACAAATTGCCAGCTTTATCAAAAATACTAGAAACCTTTAGATTAGGCCTCTTGTCGTTTGTTAAAAGAAGATTAAGTAACCATATGATTTCTTTAGCATCGTTAAACATTGGTGTTGCAGTCATTAAAAGTAACTTGGTATTTTCAACAATTTGAAGCACTGACAAAAGTGCTGCTGAGATCTGTTTCTTTCCCGACTCTGATGGCATGCGTAAATTGTGTGCTTCATCAACGATGATCAGGCGATTCGAAAACACATCTTTAATCTTTTCATTATATCTAGCTTCCCATCGATTTTCATTTCGTTCAATTTTATGCACACGATCCTCTATTTTTTTCAGCATCACGGCTAGCTGTTTATAACCAATGAACTGGTACCGTTCATTGATCAAACGATTAATTTTCGATTCCAATAGTTCTTTGTTCATCAATTCTTTGTCGAAAATCATATCAGGGTATTTAGAACCAGTTGCAAGATTTGCTTGACCTGTTTGTATATCATATTTATGAATATCGAAGATCTGCTTTTTGAAGTTGTCTTTTATGTTCCCTGATAGAATGACAAGGACTCGTTTTTTGGTCAGATCATAATGTCTCTCTGCAATACTGATAGCGCTTGAGGTTTTGCCTACACCTACTCCATGAAATAATAAAAGACCTCTATAGGGTGTATAAGGGGAAAGAAAATTGGAGACAAAATTTTGGTTAGATGTTAGACGAAAGTTTGTTTGAGAACAAAGTGCTTGAGATAATGAGTCATAATCTGAATTAGCAGATGGTTTTGAAAACTTTGAAGTATATCTGCCTAATTCCTTTTTTGAAATCAGTTTAGAAACAAACCTCGTATCATCTAATGCAGGATACATACGACCGAGTTTCTCTGCTTCATATTTAGAAGGATTGTGTTTGTATAGATCCAGCAAGCGTTGATATTCCGCTTCCATTTGAAAAAATGAGATATATTTAGTTGAGCCGGACTATTGAACAGTTCGCATTATAACATTATTCAATCTCTTAAACAACTCCTTACGTTCCACGTTATGGTTCCGAATAAGTTGCTGAGCCTCTTGATAAGAGAACCATCGAACATCTTTGATTTCTTTACTTTGAATTTTGTTGTCGGGATTATATAGATTTGTGACACTTAAATTAACTGCATCTGTACTTGTGGAATGTTGTTTACCAACATAATAAACATGTTTATATCTAATTTTGTTAGATCCTGAAAATACCTCTTCAATAGGTTTGATATCTAGACAAATCTTGATACTTTTACTACTAATACCAGTCTCTTCAGTGAATTCACGCAGTGCACAAGTTAGATCGTTTTCTGACATATTTCGTCTTCCTTTTGGAAACCCCCACTCAGTGTCATCATAAATTGATTGAGTATTATCAATAATATAATCAATATTGAAGAATACAAGATCTTCAGTATCCACTGGTTTGATATAGAAACCCTTTTTCAGCATATTGAACTTTTCTTGCGATTCTTTCAATTCTCTGTTAAAGTTACGGGTACATTCAGACCCATCCCCGTCACGTCTACACCACATTTCGTTCCACAAAAATTCGAAATTGTGGGTTTTTATTTTATGTCTTTCAGTATCGGTCATATTATTGAACATTTTAAACAAGTAATCCTTGTTTTGAACGTCGTATTTGCCCCGAATGAATTCGACATAACACAAGCTATCCTTCCTTTGAACCATCAGATACCTTGGGGATATTGAGTTTGTTTCGGGTTCATAACAGAAACGATAACAAATAATGCCGTAACTTATGATAGGGTGGTTACAGTTTTTATATCCATGTCCGTACCCCCCACAGTTTGCACATACGAGAAGTTGTTGTTGGGATGGAGGAGAAGGTGGTCGATTATTTTTTTTGGAGGTTGAACAACACATAATGTCTGTAACTACATTTGACATCTTATGGAATCAATTTTTGTCTATAATAAACTTTAGAATCTTATCTCTTATATGAAAAAACCGAGACAAATGTCAATAACACCTGATGTATGGGGTCCATATGCCTGGATGTTTCTGGGATACGTAGCATTAGGATTTCCCAACAATCCATCCCAAGACGATCATGATACATATCGACGATTCTTCACAAATATATGGAAAGTATTGCCGTGTTACAAGTGTGCTTTAAATTATCAACGGCATCTGAACGAAATGCCACCTATTGAAGGGTATCTTGTATCTGGAGACAAGTTATTTGAATGGGTATGGATGTTGCACAATATTGTTAACAAAGAATTGGGAAAACCTGAAATATCGCTGCATGATGCGATGGATATATTAATAAACGGGGGCTTGAATAAAACATATCTTGATACAGCTTCACCCACAAATTCGTCGACAAGACACGAATTCTATATCAGATTGATTTGTTTAACCATTATTCCCGTGCTGGGTATTTTTACTCTGCTTTTATATTCGCACGCAAAAAAATTCTAAAAAAATTCTTGTCCATGAAATAATTATGTAGTGGAATAATAAAGTGTCGAGATGAGTTATTCAGAGTTCAGAACCAAACTACAAGACGCAATTACTAATATTATCGGTGACAAACTAAACAGCACTAAGTTATCAAAGAGCTTAATTTCTGAGTATATAAAAACGGGTGACTCGCAACCGTTATTGAAATACATTGACGACCACAACGATCTCAAAACGATTGTCAAAGATGAAAGGTCTTTATTAAAAACTGTAATTAATCAAATAGATATTAACAAGCAAAATTTCAAGACTAACAACCCAGTCACACCACTGAACATACATCCCACAACGGAAAAAAATGCTACGAAAATTATCACATCAAAAGATGTCGATGTTATTTCGTTGATCGCAGGAGCAGTTGCTGTACGACGTATGGCGTTCATCTATGCGTATCTCACTCTTTTGGAAAAAATAGAAACAATCATACCCGCCACCGTTGTACCAGGTCCGGGTCCTATCAACGAACGAGATATAACACCTGAAGAAGAAAAAAATTGCAAAACACTGCTTGCTGAAGCAGCAAACAGAATTACCAATCTTCGAGACATTATACAAAATTTGTTGATGTTTCATAATGAGGATGTCAATTTGGGAATGCATTATGATTTGGTTAAAGCCTAAATCACTAAAGAGCTCACAGTATCGATTGCTACATTGGAAATAAATTACAACTTTGTTTTCTTGTTCATGTATTATAATACAACATGACTCCGTATTTGCAGTTGGTAAATGAAATGATCCAGACACAAGAATCTTACAAAGAAGCTAATGAATTTTTATACTCATTTGGTCATGGTGCAGATGTATACGTCACTACTGGAGATGTCTCCAAGTTTATTGGTAATATAGACAAAGTTCATAGAACATTAGATTCAGGTTCTTTGAATAGATTATATGCAATCATCACAACATTAAAAAGTTTTCCTGTAAACTATAATGCAAAACATATCCAAAGCATAATTAATACTGATTTAACCGTTGTGATATACAAGCTGATGGAATTGTCTCAGGAGGAGGATGTAACACAGCTGTTGAAAAGTGTAGTAACTCCGCTTACAGCATTACGGCGTCTTACTTTCATTTACGGGATGATAAAACTGATGAAGCACATACATGAGCTATCCAATATAGGGAGGTCATCACCCGATAAAAAGAACTGTGCTGTACAGCTAACAATAAGCAAAAGACATATCAACAACTTGATCGACATCATAAAAAAACTAATGTTATTTCACTCTGAATATATAGAGTTATCCTCCCTAACAAAGCCGGCTATGGCAGTGACAAAGCCAAACACTAACACTATTAAATCGAAACAAGTCGCACCTTCATCAGTCAATAAGGGTCAGCAGCAAAACAAGTATCAAGGATTTACTATTGACGAGAAAACAGAGATACAGAAGAAATACATGTTAAATCAGTTAACATCATTTATCAACAACCTATTACCAAGAATTACTGAGCTTAAGTTAAAGATATCAAATCTAAAAGATCAAGCAAATGTGTTACATACTGTTAATTCAGGCGATGGTGAGGAAGAAATCTTGGAAGAATTATCGATAGCACATCGACCGATAAGCAACACAATAAAAAACATAAAATCGCGCAAAACAACATACGAATCGATAAATACATTACTGAGTTCAATTAAGAACATTAACGTTGGTGTTGGAACAGGATCGAACACACGAAACATTGTTTTCATGCCAGACAAGTATAATACTAAAACAATCCCCGTACAAATGTTGATAGACGATATTTTGAAATATTACGAAAAATACGAAAATGGATTCGCCTCCTCTCTGATAAGTTTAAAGTCAACGTTTCAAGCGTTCCTTAGTTACCAAACAATTGATACAGATAACATAAGAACATTGGAAGCAACAGTGAAAAATATAAAAGAACAGGCTGAAAATATGATAATTTACCTACACTACGCCAAGTGAATTTTGTTACACCCAAAGATGCAACCCCGAGACAACACTTTTTCAAAATCCTTGAATAATGGATTATAATGTGTACACTCTAAAGAGCTTTACATGCTAAAGATACCATTTACTTCCATTATACACAGGTAATTTATTACGGTTTACATATTCATTTACAGTCGAAAAATTACCTACTACAACATATTTCACGGATTGATCATTATTGGTCATTTTAGCTAAAACTCGCAGCATATTGATATTGTTCATAGATTTTCGTTGCCCTGATTGCAATTGGAGATTAATCACATGCAACATTTTATTAATCGTATGCAACTCTTTCAAAGAGCCTTTTATCAAATCAAGTAAGATTTTATTCCGAGGTATACGGTGCGGCTTATCCACCCACTCCTGAAACTTATTAGAAATTTCTTTTGTAAAGTTTAAAAGAGTATCGCATTGGTCCATAAAATTGTTTTGACACAAATAAACACTTTGTATTCTATCAAAGATATCCCACATTACTGTTGGACGACGGCTGGCGCCCTCGATTTTAGTAATATTGTCTAAAATCTTGTTTATCAGACTTATGCACTGTTCTTTATAGTTAACAACATTTTTAAACAGTTCACTGCATGTAAGATTGTTATGTTTAAAACCAAAGTCCTTTGATGCATCTAGGTTTTTTGTTTTTGTCAACAACGATTTTCCGTCAAAGGTAGCGCTGATATTAGCAAGTTTAAAATCTTGAGGATTTTTTGGTTCATGGAATTCTAAATTGAAAATGAAGCTTATTAGCAAGTTTATACATTCAGTATTGTATAATGCCTGTGTTATTCTTGCAAATGAATTATGTTTTTCGTAATGCTTGTTGATATGCAACTTGTATTGTTTGTGATCTTCAAGGGTCCACTGATTAACTGGCTTACTTATAACATCATTTGGTGCAGGCATGGCATACCGTATTTTGGCACCATTCTTGAACATGTAATTCAAATAGTCATACGGAGAAATGTTCCTAATAACACTTGTATAATTATCCTGCGTATCCTGCTTAGTACAAGCTTGGCAATCCGTTATAAGCTGGCTGCATAGTATATTTTTTTCTTCGACGACATCTCGAATATCATAAAAATCAAGCAATACAAGGGTGTATTTTCCATCAATAGTGAATTTGACAAATACATGGCCATTACGATTTTTTTCGTGTAAAATACGTTTTATCACCTGGAACATCTCTATTTTGGGAGGTATAGGACTTGGCGTATGATCAATAACATAATCAGACAACCCACTTAATGATTCAGTCATGACCTGAAAGCAGTCATTTGCGCGAACCTCCATTACTGAGTTTACTGTAATTGACTGGAGTCTTGCCAACAGCTCTAGAAGCGCGTCACATGTGTTTTCCTTGCCGCTGCCGTGCATCATATATCCAATATTTATCAATACAACATTTTGTGTGACGCAAGTACTGACCAACCTGCGTACCGCCTTGTGATCTTTATCAACGACGTCAACATCTAAAAACATAACAGAATCTTTTGGCAACCCCTTCTTTTCATGATACCTTGATATGTCATTCAATATATAACTTCTAGTTTTGTCAATATCTGGATTATTTGTATTGTCAAACAACAATAATATGTTTTGCTTTTTCAACTTGTAGATATCCTCCGAGGGGCCATCTGCAATAGATTCAGAAATAGATGGCTTTTCAAGCGGCATCTGAAGAGAAAACTTCAAAGCTGCATTAGCAATTGGTGCTGGTGGATGAATTTGCGGTGATTTTTGTTTATTGTATGATGCACGAAGAATTGTCAAAAATACTAAATTGCATTTTATAATATCGGGTAAAAACCCATTCATAGCATGCCTATCCTTCACATATTTTATCCCCGATATTGCCTCTTCTATATCATCATCCCATGCTATTTTTGAAAACAGTCTATGTTGTAAATCTTGAAATATTAAGTGTTTTACACAAACTTCATAACACCGGAAAACAATGAAAATAATCGCAAAAGGGACATCAGTTGGAATGTTATTGAATACATTTATATTCTCCTCAAACTGAGTTTGCAAAGTAACGTCCACAAATTGCAGTTTATCATTATCACCATGTAAAACGTTTTCACGGATGTCATAGTTGGCATAAACAGTATGCAGCAAAGATGTTAATTTGTAAGGATTTAAAGAGTCAAGGGTTTCATCCTCGGGATTGCTTATATAATCAGATTTAAATTGTTTTATTTCTTTGTCTGTAAGGGAAAGCCTTTCAGTTCCTACATAACTCTCGGCCATATTGATGAAGAAACCTATTAGCTTATCAAGTTCCTTACTGTACTTATGTAAATCCCAGGAGCTGTCTTTGACAGACTTTTGTTTTTTCAACGTGTTTTGAACATTTTGTAATGTATACTCAGCGACTTCTTCATTGTATACTTTTTTTACAAATCCAGCTTTCTTACCTTGATCATACAACTTCGCACTAATGGATGACGTACCCTGTTGATGTTGTTTGTATATTTCTATCACTCTCTTGAGAGCAATCAAAAGTTTGTAACATTTGTCAAAACTTGAGAGTGCGTCCTTTTTATCCTCTGCAATATCTCTACCTTGAAAGAAATCATACAAACTTTCTGCTTCTTCAAAATCATCATTATAAACATCTTCATTACGAGACATATGTGCAACTTATTGTATAAGCACAAAACATATGGTAAAAAAATTATTATACATCGATACAATCCTTATTACAATTTTTTTTTATTGAACGACTGATTAGTCTTTGAAGTAAAAGCAGAGGGGATGGAGGCGGCGATGGAGGCGAAGGTGGCGACGGTGGAGGAGGGGGTGGAGGCGGTGGTGGGGGTGAAAGTGGTTCCGGAGGAGGTAGTGGGGGTGGTGGACTTGGTGGAATATTTGGTATATTGGGAGCAAATGACAACTTAGGCGGAGGAGGAGGTGGAGGCTTCGGAGGTCGTGGACGCCCTGGAGGCGGTGGCGATGGCTTTGGCGGTGATGGAGGTTTTGGTGGTGGCGAAGGAGGTCTAGGTGGCTGTGGTGGTTTGGGAGGTGGAGGAGGCGGTCTAGGCGGAGGTGATGGTCTCGGAGGTGAAACTGGCTTTGGAGGTGGAGGCGGTACGGGAGGATTTGGCGGATTGGGGGAAGGTGGCATCGGCGGCAGTCCCATCAAAACATTTTCAATAGTTGGGCATTCAGTATGATTTGCTTTAAATCGACAAAAGTAAACTTGTATCATGGTTTTTTCAATATTTATAAATCGCTCAGTATAAACGACTAGTTGATAATCGCTCAATACATTCAAAGTACGTGTCGGAAATGAACCAATGATTGTAAACTGATGATCTGAACCACGGTAAACAGTATTATTATTATCCATATAGGCAATCGCTGTATGAACTACAAGTGCGTTTGTATAAGGTCCTGGCATTTCAGCATCGCCATATAGAGGAACGCGAAGTTCAAAATATAGGTTTTTGCCAGATGCTGTAGTGTAATTAAGAAGCCAGTCGGGAAGAACGCGAATGTATGATTCTGATCCCGATAGAGCTGTGCCAAGCAATGTAAAACCAGGTGTAGTGTAACCACGGGGGATATCTACACTTGTTAAAACCGCTTTTGGTGTAGCCCATCCTACCAAGCTAGATTCAGGTGAGCTCAGACAAGACTTTCCATTTCCCATAAATGTAGCTGGGTCGCGATATTCCACGACGGGAGAAGTAGATGTTGGCCCCCAACCATGATATAACATGTAATTATGCAAAATTTCATGAAGTGCTAGACTCCATCCTCCTCCTGTGATAATATTTGAACTCATCCAGACCCAATTGCCACCAAGAGTAGCAATTCCACCGAAACTACAAACGCTTGCCGGAAGAATCATGTGATAGTGCGTGAATGTATCATAAACTGCGTTTCCAATCAGAGCTTTTGTTGCGGGAATAAGCTGGTTTGACAAATCATAAGGATCTGCCCCACAAGTTGCAACATTCCAACAATTTGGAGGGGTTACCTTTATAACTGTAAAAGCCGATGCATTTAATCGCAAATTCGAGTAACTGCAATCCGCCAAATGATCTGCAAAACCACCGGCACCATCAAGGTTAGGGCCCAAATATGCTTTATAAACTGTCCCAATATCTGTGTCATTACCGGCACCCCCACAAGCAGGGGCATCTGCTAGTATGATCAAGTTTTTTTGCAGAACCCCGCTTACTGCTGAAAGAGAAACAAACCTTGATTTTATTACAGAAATATCACAGTTTTCCATTGATAGATAATTCCTATCTGAATTAGTCGCTCGGCAAGATATAGTAACATCATCTCCAGGCTGTATGAGATTATTATTCGTATCACGTTCGGGGAATGAAGCACCATCATTTATAGGTACAGCAATACCAGAATCGTTGTTGTATAGAGCCCATTGCGGGGTATCACCAACTTTGGTGTACAACAGCTGACCAGTTGCTGTCAACGTATCAGCATTCTGCATCATATCATGATTAGCAACTCGCACTGATGCCGCAAACGGCAAGAGTAATGCGAGCAGCAATAGAGGACTACAGCTTCTTCCTCTCATTCCCTATTAGATAGGGATAATAAATTTCTTATATCATTTCACTCGTGAAATACAACCGACAATGAATAAAATATAAAGAAAAAAATGAATGTCATAATGTCTATTTCTTATTTGTGAGAAATGACAGAATCTATCATTGAAATCTGTAACGGCTATATTTCACAGATTTTGAAGGATATATGTCGGGAAAATAATCTCGACTATCAAGCAATGAGTGAAAAGTATTTACCCACGTCTATAATAAAGACATGCGATCAATCGGCAACTCCTATAGTAGCTGAACAAAAGATAGAATCTCAAAGTGAGCCTGCAAACGAAAAAGAGAAAACTGCACCACAAGAATCACCTAAAAGAGCAACTAGTTCTCATAAGAAAAAAAAACAAGAATATCTTGAAGTTGTCGAATTTGAACATAGTGGGACGAAGTATTATATCGATAAAAAATCAAACATATATTCCTTTGACATAGAGAAACCAAAACTACTAGGAATCAGACTTGTTGATGGTAGTATCAAGTTCTATTAGATCGAATCTGGTTTTGTGAGGTAGTAAACAGAACCCTTTTCTTGTTTAGTATCAGTATCATTATTTATGTTTTGGCGTTTGTATATCTTTCTTAGCACCTCTTTATACTTCACGAGACGTTCGCCTTCTGTAAACTCTACAGTGAATTTGACATGTAGATCTCCTTGTTTTTTTGATTTGGTAACATACATACCCTTTCCGTTGATAACCATGAAATTTTTCGGATTGAAATACCCATCACTTATAAACGTGAACGTTTCATTATAAATTGTTACTGTTCTTTCAAAACCACCTAGAAGATCATCAATTGTTATACCAATAACATATTCGACGTTTCCTGTCTTTGAATCAATTTTGTACTCACTTGGAATATTATAGTTCAGCTTGAATACAATATCATTACATTCTCCAGTGTTGGGATCATAAGCTCCCTTCTTTTCCATATGGATGTCGTTAACATCAGATATGCCCTTTGGAAGATTTAACTCGAATGAACGTTTCTTGTACATCGTTTTATCACCCTTACACCCGGTACATGCTTTGCCTGTTCGAATTTCGCCTTTTCCTTGACAACTATGACAAGGTCCGGCTGTAATCATAAATGGCGTTATTCTTTGTTGAGTCATACCGGTACCGTTACAAGTCATGCATTTTACAATATGATTTGGATCATTTGCACCACTGCCATTACATTTATTACATTTTTCTAGTAATTCAAACTCAATTTTCTTTGTTGTTCCATAATACAAATCGTTAATATTCAATGTGATACCAATAACATCTACACGTCTCTGCTGACGTCTACCACCTCCAGGACCAAAGCTAAAACCGAAAGGGGCATCAGCAGCTCCAAAGAATGATGAGAACATGTCAAAAGCACTATTCATGTCAGGTCCGCCGCCAGAGGTTTGATCATAAATACCTAAATCGTACATTCTTCTCTTTTCAGCATCAGACAAGATTGAATATGCCTCATTAATCTCTTTAAATTTATGCTCTTTGTCCTTGTCTCCAGCAGTTTTATCAGGATGATATTCAACCGCTTTTTTACGAAATGCCTTTTTAATTTCATCCTCTGAGGCTTCTTTACCCACTCCAAGTGCTTCATATGGATTTAGAGTCATGTAAAACTTACCTCTACATACTTATCTTATATTCCTTTCAAAAATATAAACGAAAACAAAAAGAAAAATATTTTTGCATCACATGTAAAATATCGGAAAAAAAGATTGAATCATTGCAATTGCCAATGAATTCGCAAAACAATCGAAAACCAAAGAATGATAAGCGAGTCTTCAGTTCACCATTGGCACTATGGACAACAGCCTCACGGTCGTTGTATCTGGTGGCGTTAATTGGTTTGCTGACCAAGAACGCGCATATACTGTTGTAATTGGTGATGATGGAATTGAGTATATAAGGAGCTTGAAATTTCAACAATGGATTCCTTATATTGAACCAGAACTACTGGATAAAACCTCTGAACCTGATTGTGATGACGATGAAATCATCACAAATAACAAAAAGAAGCGTATTACAGCTTACAATATATTCATGAAGATTACTATGAAAACGATCTCTGTGAAATATCCCAATATGCCATGCAAAGAACGTATGATACTAGCTGCTGAACTATGGAAAGATGCCAAAAACAAAAATATATATAAGATGAAATTGTAATATTAACGGATTATGGAACTCGAAATTGATCCATATAAATTGTTTGGATTAACAAAGGACTTTTCAATAGATGAGCTAAAAGTCAAGTTTAAAAAGTTAGCTATGGCTACCCACCCAGATAAAGGTGGTTCGGAGCAACTATTCTTGCTTGTCGTTAATGCCTTCAAAAAACTAGTCGACGAGTACAATCGAAGAATATCAAATAGAACACATCAAGAACTAAAGGCTGCCTTTGAACATGCTAATAACAAGAATGAGGGCTTGAACGCCGTTGCTGCAGATGTTTCAGGATCTCGATTTAACATAGACAAATTTAATAAAGTATTTGATGACAATCGTTTAGATGATCCAGTAGCATCAAGTGGTTATAAAGACTGGATGCAAACAGAGGCATTGCCAGAGATAGATGAAACTCCCAAGAAACCAATCTCTAAAAGTAAATTCAACGTAAGTAGCTTTAACCAAGCATTCGAACAAAAAACAAGTAACAATCCTCAAAACAAGTTTGTTACAATATACAAGGAACCAGAACCATTGCTAATGGCAAAAAAAATGCAGTTTACTGAGATTGGAGTAGAAAAAGTAGACGATTACTCCGGAGATAACACTACCAAGAAAAATTTAAACTATATGGATTACAAAGTTGCCCATACTACTACACGTATCGTCGATCCAAGTGTTGTAAGAAGAAAGGAATATAGTAATATTAATGAATTAGAAGGTGAAAGAAGCCGTATTCAATTCAATATGTCGCATGAAGATTATGAATATGAGATGCAAAAGAAGAAAAAGGTTGAGGATGCTGAAAGGCAAAGACAGGAAACTTTAGAAAGACAGCGACAGATCGAGGAGGCTCATTTCACAAAACTTCAACAACTAATGCTTGCCGGTCATCCTCGGCGTTAGAATTTAAATATTATTATTGTCTTTTTCTCGTAGAATGTCTACCAAGAATACAGACCAAGACCTTGATGAATATCTTGCTTCGATAGTTCGTAAGCCAGCACCTGATAATGAAATACTAAAGTTTCGACATCAATACAGAAGTATGATAGCTACCTTGGCATCAGAACAACGAAAAGAAAAAGACAGGCCTCTTTTTCAGAAACAAAAATGAGTACTAGCATTGCATATTGCGCCGGATTTGCTCTTCTCTTTTTTTTAACAAGTAGACAAGCAAGTCCATATGTTTATCCCAATTGTCAATATTAATTTCTGAAATCCACCCGCGAAGAGGATTAAATATAGCTATCTTGCGAATTGGAAACCTCTTTTCGGAATTCCTTTCGCATAGAATTTTGTAACACAATAGCTGTACTATCCACTTGGCCTCCACCTCATCACTTGAAGATGTCTTGTAATCTATTAGCGTGTCTCCTACTATCATATCCACTTCTCCATAAACTCCTTCATCTAGTTTCAAATCGAGGCGGCAATTCACTTGCTGGTTTTTAGCGGCAATATAGTGAAGAAATATCTGAATATTTTCAAACATCGTTGAAAAATCCCGAATTAAATCATTCCCTGTTATTTTTTTGAACAACAGTCTGCGACGACGTTCATTGACTATCATTTGACACTTTGATACATTCCAAATTGAGTCAATAATCTGTTGATAAGGCTTGGTGGCATCCGCGTAATTGTCCAAACTTTGTTGCATCTGTTCTTCAAAATCCTCTGGCAAGAAACTTTCATTGAAGACAGGAATATCTTCCAATCTCATTTGGAATTTCTTAGCATTTTCAACAATACATAGAATAATATGCATTACGTTGAACAATTGGGGACCATGTATTTTCAAATTATTTCGCTCTAGTATCTCTTGTATTTTCACAAACCTTTGTAGCTCAGATGCCGGACCATCAACTAAATAGTTAAGGTACTTGATATTGTCGTCGAAGTTAGATTTATAAATTTTGTATATTTTAAAGTGCAAGGGGTCTAGAACAACACTTGCCAAAGTTCTTAGAGTATACTTATCTTTTCTGCAGTTTACTATGTTAAATCTTATAGATGCTTCTCTAGTAATAAATGTGTCGACAAATATACCAAAGTCGTGATATATATCTTCATCTTTTACAATACCGTTGTATGTTGTAGCCTCGTAGAATTTTGTTTTTTTTATATCTTGCACATCCAAGACAGGAAGAATGTTATGTTTCTTCAAATAAATATAATCAGCACCATCTAACAGATCTACCAGTTTTGATACAGATTTGTTTAGTACTGTAATATCATTATCGCTTTTACCAAAAAATGGTGTAGGGTCTCTTACGTTTGTGAAACTATACAGTTCCTTTGGAATCTCGCTTACATATCGACTAACATACGATACATCACTAAAGCTTTTTGTGAAATAAATAAAGAGCTCCTTTTTAGCTCGCGTACATCCGACATAAAACACACGCCTCTCTTCCTCGACAGACGTATCATTTTTAACTTTAGGAATCAAATCATCACTCATCGATATTAGAAAAACTGCATCCCACTCAAGTCCTTTAGATTTGTGAATGGTGCTAAGACAAATATGGCCTGTTTTACGTGAAATTCGTACATCTGCCTTACCATCCAAATATGTACATTTATATCCATTTGCAGTTAGAAGTTCCTCTACGATAAAGAGAGGTTGGTTAATCGGACACAAAATTGCGATATCATGAAGTTGATATTTCATAACCAATAGTTTGATACTTTCAAGAATTTTACTCGCCTGTTGTTTTGCTGACATGAAAAAATTAACATCTGGTTTAGGCCATTCCTTGTTAGGATCTTTTGTAAATATAGGGTTGGCTGAAACCATCTGTTTGGGTATATTCATATTACTCTTTTCTATGCATGCATTTGCAAATTCTACTATACTCGGAGATGACCTAAAATTGTATGTCAATTTGTACACTTTTGAATTCACAAAGCATTGATGAAAATTGAGAATGTACTTGACATTTGATCCCCGAAAGGTGTATATGTTTTGAGAATCATCACCCACACCAAAGATGACCGCACCATTCTTATAAAACTCTTTGATAATTTCAAATTGGTGATCGTTAATGTCCTGAAATTCGTCAATAAACATGTATTTGTAACGAGCTATCATATCTGGGTTTTCTCGAATCAATCTCAAAAATTCATGTCCAAACTCGCCAACATCTTTAAGTTCTGTCTTACCATCATCGTAACGACGATAAAATGAACGAGCAATACTATCAATGGTAGACACGGTACATGCTGGCTTGTATCCAAGGATATCGACGAGTTTTTCTTGCATGTCTAGAGAAGCATCTCTAGTGAATGTTGTAAGCATTATAGAGTTCTCGGGAACGCCTTGAGATATCAAGTATTTGATACGACACAAAGTAGTTGTGCTTTTTCCTGAACCGGCACATGCTATCACCATCATATTTACCTTTGGGTTTTCAAAAACTATTTTTTTTTGTTCATCTGTAAGCTGAACTTCATTATTCCTGAAAAAAAAAGTATCTTTATTCTCTGGAAACATCTTTACAAAACATTTAAAACAGTAATATGTGTCTGCTTGCGCGTTGTGAGCATTTTGCATAGATTCGTTATACAAGAACTCATACAACTCTGAAAGTTTTGGTTTTTTATGGAAATTCATGTACTGTTTCCCCTTCTTCATTGTACAAATGAACTTCTTCGATTTCATAAGATCTATCAAATCCTCCCTACCGTATCGATAAAATTCACTCAGGATTACATTGCTGTCGAAAGCAATATTATGCGCTACAATATTTTGTGCTAGTTCTAGCCATGGTTGAAATTCTGCTACCACGTGTTGAAAAGGTTTTCCTTCTTGATGAGCTTTCTCGTTTGTGATACCATGAATTGCAATGCTTTCTTTTCCTATTACAAACCCATCTGGTTTAATGATGTAATATGCTTGTTGAATTACCTTGTCTCCTTTGCTGACAATCCAACTGATTGATACAATTCTGGCTGTATCGTAGTTCTGAAGTTTACTGTAATGTGGAAACCGTCCAAAATGAGTTCCTGATGGCAAACCTGAAGTTTCCGTGTCCAACGTTATATTCATGTATACAACAATAACAAAATACCTTTATATCCTTATTGTCCTTGTTGTTTATGAGGAAGATTCATTTTCGTGTAGAAGATACCAGACTGAAAGACTTCCTGATCTACCTAGCCGATGGGCTCTACCAATGACTTGTTTCTCGATTTCTGAGTCGAATTTGTGAAACATGATAATATCTGATGTGTTTTCTAGATTTAGACCACTGCCGTAGTCATGCACATTGATCAAGAGCACTTGCAAATCTCCATTTTTATACTTTTGTACTGTGCTTTTGATGATATCTCCACGGCCTTTCATATAACTCCATTTGATGTCAAGACTCTCAAGAACGGGAATTACGTTTACAAAACTATGATCAAAACATGAGAACAGTAGGCATTTAAAGTTAGGATCTCGGAGTCGCGTTCTCAGAATTTTCTTCAGATTCTCGTTCTTGTCAAATTGCTTTGTATATTCGGGATTGAATATATCTTCTCTGATAACTGGTTGAGAAACTTGTTGAGATGTTGAAGCAGTTTCCTCGGAAACTACATACAAACTCTTTCTGGACACCATTGACCTGCAATTGGGGCACGTAGGCTTACGCACTATCCACATATTGATACACTTGAAACAGAAGGATTGCTGGCAGCATTCTATGATAGTCTTGTTGTCACTGTTTTCATAACAAATCGAGCACAAGTCATTTGTTTTGATGCGTGCTTCGATTTGTTGAACTTTTCCTTTGATGTCCTCAATTCTACGCCGTATGTTTGTGATAGCTTCTTGTCTCTCAGACTCATCATCATAAGCAAATTCCTCTGTCATACGGATTCGAATATTCAGATTTTTCAGTTCTTTATTGTATCGAGATATCATGATATCGATAATGTTTGCTTCGGTATTTCTGTTGCTCGGAGATACAAAGTTGATAGCTCCTTCTACGTCCCCGGCATTCAAAGCATTTATGATATTAGCATCTACGATACCGTTTAGAATTAGAATATGTCCGGGAGTCATACAGCGGATTACATTATTCACAATAGGTGGAAGTTGAAGGGATGATTGCACATAAGCTTCAGAATTTTTAATAACAAGTAGTTTCATCAATTCTTTGGGTAGTGAATCAGCTAGCTCTGAAAAGATAGATCTTACAAAACCCGGGGTTCTCATTCCTTCCGCATACGACACGTATCGATGCATGATACGATCATATGAGTTGAAACCCTTTGGATAAAGTAGATTTCCATAAGATGCAGTTACAAACCAGTAGAACATTGCATTGATTCTATTACATCCTGTAATTGTAACGTTATCAATTTCGTCAAACATCAATCTTTGAAACTTGTAATTTTTCTCGCGTACATAATTCGCCAAATGTCTATAGAATGTAGAAGTTACTATGATCAAATCATAATCCTCAACCTTCACAGTACCATCTTCTATCGACCTAATTACCTTGTTTTTATTAACAAGCAAATATCTTATGTCGCATCCAAAGTCTCTTACATATGTTTCCCACTGAGATGGGATATTATGAGGAATCACAAGAATATTAGTCTTTAGAGATTCTACATTATCCATTGATTCAAAAATCATACCATTCATTCCAAACGATTTCACTACATGTGTAGTACGAGAAGTAATATCATTTGATTTTATCAGTGCAAGGAGAACATATGATTTTCCACTTCCTACACGATCTGCCAAGATTCCCATGTTAAACTTTACGACTTGATCATCGTTTGCAACCATATTTGAAATTCTAGGAAATGAGCTAAGTTTGATTTTTTCGTTTTCATATTGAATACATCTATGCAATAGAGTTTCTTGATGAGGTTTAAGTGAAATCAAACAGCCATCCGGAGCATGTGTATGTAGAGATGTTTCATTTAGTTCACAAACATCCAAATTATAACTTGTTGATCTTGGAACATAATCATTTGAAAACATCATCCTAACTACATTAGGGCCTTCAGGTTGTACTGTAGTATCCATGTCGATACTTTCTGATATTGAGTAAAGTCTTTATGTAGTTATTCTGTTTTCAGTTTTTTTGGAAAATTTCTCAATAACTGAGAAGTTTGTTACATATCTTGGAAATTTCTTGCATAATGTGAAAAGTATATAAAGACACTCTTCATATACAAAAATAAGATGCTACGACGCATTTCAGTCACAAAACCTCCGTGTGTGCAGGCACCTAAGGTTCGACAAGTGGCTGCCAATATTGTTGCGGGGGTGGCTGCAATGATGTTCGTTTCTCCAGTATCTGTTTCGGCTTCGTGCGAGCCTCCTTCACAAGATCCGTCCGATCTTGTAGAGCAAATTGTTTACATGGAATCAACAGAGATTCCGAAGATTTACGAGAATCTACCAGAAGATAATAATGCTGCAGATAGCATTGTGAACGTTCTCGATGACGTCGAGAGCCAAATTACAACGCTTCAAACACAAAACAATCTTGATGAACTTCTTGTAGCATATCTTGAAGAAGAACTATCAACTATTCAATAAATGTTTTTTGTTGTTTCTCTATTACAAGAGATTTATATATAAAGGGTAATATCGTTTTCTTCAAAAATGATTGAAGATGTTGACTATTTAAAGAAAAATAGTGAGTCAGACAGCATTGCCGTCTTTGCTGATAGCTCACTAAGAGACCAATCTGTGTGGCCTACACCTGCAGAATATGTTATCGAGTTCACTCAGCCGTTTCGCAATGTGTATGGCTTTGAGATTTTGGACGCAGCTGTACCAACAACAATGTACAACGTTGATGTTTACAATTGTAAACTATACATCACTATCATAAAACCTAGCAATCCTGTTTTATATTTACCCAATCTTTATGCAGATATGCTCTCATACTCTCCTTTATTTGTAAACTTATTTGAAAGAGAAGTTGAAAGTTTCATGGTATATATTTTAAACACTACCCCTTTTACACCTTCTCTTGATCAACTTGATTTGTCTACGTACATTGTATGTATAGAAAATGTTGTCGAAAATGCTAATATAGAACCTGTGAAAAACATTCCACCCGAAAAAGATTGGGGAGATTATTTTTATTGGTTTAATAATAATCGTTTCTATAGATGCCGATACGATGATGAAGATACTTACGATCTTGTAAAAGACCTTAATAATTTTGTAAAACCTAATATGAATGGGGGAGTAGATTTATACTATTTTACATTTCAAAACGTAGATGTTGCAGAATACACTCGAATAACAGGCGACCCGCGTTTATACATAGTTACATTTGGCACCTATCGCAAATCCATAGAACTAGGCAATTATGATATCCCAACTCTTAAAACAGAATTAAACTCTGTATATAATCCTATTCAAGTTTACTTTGAATCTACTACAGCAGTAGAGACAAAACAGGGTATTCTGCGAATAAGGTCTTTTCAATACTTACTTCTTAATGCACGAAAGAAATCCCTAGCAAAAAATATAGGGTTTGATTTATTTCCAACTGCAGCAGATAGTTCAAAATACAACCCAATGAGAATTGGTGACAATTCGAAAGTCTTTGCTACCTACAAAGATACAGTCTCAAATTCGTATGTTATACTTGCGCCCGGTATAATTAATTTAGCTGGTGAACGTTTCCTAATTCTTCGATGTAAGGAAATTGAGGATCACTTGTACGGAAGTTTTTCATATAGTAGTTTTATTCCCGGAATTGCGATGTTTAAAATGGGAGCTGTGAATGATATTTCAAACTTGCGCTTTGATTATGTAAGCTTAGTAAGAAAACCAATTCATCCCATTGGAAAATTAACCAAGCTAACTTTGCGATTTGAAACTGTAGATGGTTTGCTATATGATTTTAAAGGTGTCAATAATCAAATGTTAATGATGATTAAATTCTATGTTCCCACACAAAAGAAACACTTTGAAAAAAGTATTTTGAATCCAAATTATGACAGTAATTTCATAGATTACATGTCTAGATTTCAAACAATTGAAAATCATGAAGCTAGTGAAGAAGAAGAAGAGTTCGATGATAACAAGAATTTTGCAATCTACAAAAAGAAACTTGAAACATTTGATTATTCGTCTAGTGATGAAGACGAAGAAACCTCACATGAAAGTAGCGAAGAAGATATTTAGAACGGGGCGTAGCCTTCATTGAGTTTAATTTCATCTTCTGTGAATGGCTCTGGAATAAACTCTTCTGTCACATCTGTCACAGGTGGTGGTAGAGCTTCTTGGAAAGGAGCGGATGGTGCTTCGGTGGTTGGCGAGTCTTCAATAGATACTCCGCCTTGAGTAGGTGGAGTGGAAACCACCTGTTTTAGTTCATCCAGAAAGCTGGGCTTTTGGGGTGGAGGAGGAAGTTCAACACCTGGAATGTCATTCGTCTCGAGAGATGAAAAAGACTCTTTGGGGCGAACTGAACCACCAAAAGAAGAGATCAATAAAAGTACCAGAAGTAAAACTCCAAAAACGATAAGAGTATTGCGCATTGTTTATCTTTGTATTAATCCGGAGAAATAAATTTTGATAGCAAGAATAGATGGCAAATTTATATCTCGCACTATAACAAACTATGTTGGAAGGAACCGATCTTTACAGCGCGTATGCTCCACTGATACAACCCGAACAACATTCTATGCCTATGTATACTGAAGAAGTGCCCCCTATGAAAGAATCCAAAAGTGTTCCTTCTCGACAGTCTGAACATAATTCTCAAGAACCAAAGGTATCTGCACCTATTCCACCAACGCCGCCTGCTTCATACGCGGCTCCAAACGAATTCAACAACCAATTTAATCAGTATTATGATAACGAACAAAGAATGCTTGCTGTAATCAATGAACTTCAAAAAAGAAACGCAGCTCAACAGGGTGGTCGTGTAAGTGAAACTAAAGCTGAACCAAGTTATGTAGATCGACTTGGCTCCAAAAAAAGAGATGTTGTGAAATTCTTGCAAAGTGCTTTAATTATTGTCTTTGCTCTATCTGTTCACTTTCTGATCAATCATTATTTCACTTGGTATTTGTCAAATAATGATGTGTCATTCGAGCGAGAGGTTTTACTAAGACTCTTATATCCGATTGGAATCTTATTCGTTGGTTGGAATCTTATGCTTATTTTCAAATGACCCAAAAGAATGGCAATATAATCATGACTAAACCAAGTTTGAAAATAATACTTTCAAATGCTCTGATAGCACGAGCTCCCTCATATTTGTATTTAAAGTATTTTTTGTCTACTATGACGACGCTAACTAGATAAGATAATACTAGTAGCAAAATCATAGATAATGCATAATCGATTAGATACTTGCGGAAGAGATATTTGTCAATCGGGAAATTGTTATCGGGTGTGCTGAAAATATACATTAGCAGGAACAGAGCAACGACTAAGAAAGTATTAAAGGCTATATCAAATCCCAAGAAAATCAACAAGTATTTTGCTAGAGGAGGTGGATTTGTTTTGCTGTCATATACAGCGGATTCATACATAGGTACAAATATTCTTGTTGCTAAGAACAATGCTATATACATGAACAGAATACGTAAACCTTTGATTACATACAACAAGATGAATTGTGTATCAAATACTACATCTGCCATGCTATAGTTTAGCTTATAGATAGATAAGATTTTAACTTTCATGTGGTCGATCATCTTATCTTTTTCCTCGATGTCGCGTTCTATTGATTTTACTACAGAGTCATCAACAAACTGCATTTGGCTTGGACCTTTTTTAAGAATCTTCAGGATATCTTGTAGAGCATTTGACACTGCTCCAAAAAATAGACGAGTTTTATCTCTTAAGGTTGTCATAGCCATATCGAAAGGTTTCAATAGAGAGTCTAGTTCTTTCTTTTGTTCTGCTCGTTGTTTTTCGTCTGTTATTTTGTCGAGTCTAGCATAACTGTCTTTGATAAAGTTGAATATCCGTTCTATTTGAGAACGATTTTCCTTAAGATGAAACAATTTAATGTCTGCAAAACAACGTTTTGCAAGTGCTGATGCACTTGCTGCAGATCCCTGAACATATTTCAAAGCTGATCGAGCTGCTCTTTTGATCTGACCCTTGGATGTTTTATCGTTGTTAACTTCTACTGATCTAGTAATGTCTTTGTCCAGATCTGAAACAATATTTTGTAATGCAGCAGTCCATCGTTTTTGTTTACCTTCCATTTCGTTCACAAACTCGACGTACATATGGATGTATGATGATATCAACGCTACTTCTTTTTCTCTTAGTCTGCTGTGTGATGCCTTGAAAGCATTTGCAACAGCAGATACGCCAGGTGGTGGACCAACCAAACTATTTTTCTCGGTACTAGATTCTTTCAAAGCACTCATGATACTCTCTTCTTTATCCTGATATTCGTATTGATACTTGTTGATTGGTTCTGGTTTTGGCTGAGACGCCGGTTCAGGGGCTGTTACCTCTTTTGTAACCACCTTTTCTTGTGGTATATCTACATTGATATCATCGGACTTAACATCTTTTGGAGTCAATGCATCATAGTCTAATGTTTCAGACTGTTTTTCTGGTTCTAATTTGTATCGACCAGCACTTTCCTTGATATCATTGTTATTACTTAAAATATTTAACGAGTTGGAAATACCACCTGATAAAATATTGTCAACATCACTTAATAGAGGGTGTAAACTTTCATCAGTAAGGATCAAATCTTCTAAAACCCTTGTATAAGATTTGCCACTTGGCACTACCTTATGGTTATCTGAATATGATTTTCTTAACTTTTGTAAAGTGTCCATCGAAATACCTAGCTGAATAAGAGGAGTAACTGGATCAAGATTGGGTAAATTGACTGGCACCCCTCCCGTTTGTTTTTTTTGTTTTTGAGCTTCAGGTTCAGCTTCAGGCTCAGGTTCAGCTTCTCGACCTTTAGCTCGACCTTGAGCTTTAGCTTTATCTTGACCTTTAGCTTGAGCTTCAGGTTCAGGTTCAGGTTCAGGTTCAGCTTCAGGTTCAGGCTCAGGTTCAGGTTCAGGTTCAGGCTCAGGTTCAGGTTCAGGTTCAGGTTCAAGTTCAGCTTCAGGTTCAGGTTCAGGTTCAGGTTCAGGTTCAGCTTCTCGACCTTTAGCTCGACCTTGAGCTTCAGCTTCTTGACCTTTGGCTCCTAGTACTGGCACAACACTTGCTTGTTTAACTAAATCAATGTCTGCTGCTATTACATTCTTTGCAGAATTCAATCTTCCGTAATAATCCATTGTATCGACAAACCACTTATAAGACTTATCATTATATAAGCGCTCAAAGTTTTTGTGAGAATTGTTAAGTTGTGAATCTAGAATACTAGCAATGGTCTCTACCCATTTCAAGAACACCTTTCCCTCGGCGGAAGATCGTGGATTTAGCATGTTTTGAAGTGATGTAAACAAGGGTGCAAGATTACTAGGTGATGTTTTTGTTTTTGGTTTGCGTAGAAATTTCTTTGTTTGGGTTGTTACGGTAGAGATATTAACAACTGTTGGATATATTATTTTGAAAAAATATGGATCAGACATAATTATGGGTTTTAAGCAATCCGAGTCAGTAAACTTTGCATCTTTGCTTGTATACTTGCCTAACAAGTGATCATTGACCAATGTAGTTGTAGGACAGAGAAGATCATTAATCAGCTGTTGAGCATTATTTACAATACTGGCAATGCTAATGGCCTCTTGTGGATATTTCTGTGCAATAATCCTTTCTTTGACTTTTACTTGACTTAGGACTACTTGTAATTTCCTCAAATATATCGTCAAAAAATCAGAGCCAGTTTTCAATGTCATTATTCCTAATATGTACCGCACTAGTTCGCGGAAAATTATCAATATTAAGTTTAGTTGGTCTTCCCGCATATGCTTGATAACATTTTGGTTATACATCTTTAGTAAGTCATCGTTTCCATAATCCAGAAGTGGTCGTGTAATGTAATATCGAGGCACCACATAAAACCCAAGGTTTTTGATGACCTCGTTGCTTTGTGATTGGTTTTTGATGATTAGTTTGTCAACTTGAAGAATATTTGAGTATATGTAACTAAACAATTGTGCCATTGCATCTTTGAGATCAATTTTGTGTTGCTCATTTATACTTGGTGCTCCAATTGATGAAAAATAAGAATCATCAATTTGCGTATTGTCAATAAATTTTCTAAGAATTTGCGAATTAATTACGGGGTCGACTGTCAAAAGAGTAAGCTTATTGGCTATAATATATTGAATGATATAGTCATTGTCTTTATTTTCAGCTGATATCTGCATACAAGCATCTTTAATCCATGATAAAATTGCCTTAGCAAGTTTGTTTGGGTACTTTGTTTTTATCTGTTCCTGTTTAGCTGCTTTCACTTTAGCTTGTAATGCGTACTTTGCTGCTTCTTCAGCTTCATTTTGTTTTGTATCTACATCAGCTCTGGCTCTTGTCGCTGCATTTGCTGCTGTAGCTGCATTTTTCGCAGCCTTTGCTGCATCTTCATCATTTGTTACTACCTTTGCTGCTGCATTTGCAACTGCAGCAGAGTTTTTACCAACTGCTTCATCATAAAGAGTTTCTAATGCCAAATCTGATTTTTCTTTTGTTTCTGCTGCAACCTCTGCCTTTTGGTTTGCAATTGTTTCCGCGTTTTGTAGAGCTTGTACAGCATTCATAACTTCGCCTTTTTTTTGGGTTTCAGCTGCCTGTGCATTTTGTACGGCTTTTATGTGATTCGGTCCTCCTTTTTGTGATTGCACATTATTTATAGTTGTATTTATATGTTCTGTGATCGTATCAATAACACTGTTAATATTCCCAATCAACTTTTTGCTTGTATCTGTAGAAGGATTGGCAATAGTATATCCTAATATATTTTGTAACTCTACATCAATGTCAGTTGTTATTTTAGCAAGTGGAATATGGTTTGAGTCATCATAAGGCATTTGTAGTACTCTCGAACATTTCACATCATTTTTACTATTTAATACAAACTCTCCAGTAAAATGTTTAATACGCCATATCCTGAAAAAATCATCTAAAATATCTGGGAATTCATCTATTTTTCCTTCATAATTATTTTCGTTGAATTGCTCATACACACTTGTTAGTTTTTCGACAGTAAATAGTTTTTTCAAAGGAAACCCTACATTTATTATATTTTCGTCTTGGTCGAAATTATCAATCCTTAGAACGTCATATAGCTGGTTCATTAAGCTCGTATCAGATGTCTGAAATTCCCTAGATAAATATGTGTCGTATGTCCCGATGTACTGTTTATACAACTCGTCAAGCTTTTCGACCTTGGCTGATCGTTGGATTTTCAGATATTCAAAGTACAGTTTCAAGTTGGATGCGTAGTCTCTAAATTCAGACACTTGTTCTAATTCTGCAAGATGTCCCTGAATTTTTTCAGGATCAAGATTTGACTTGTATGCTTTTAGAACTGCCAAAAAGCTGGGTAGGGTTAATATAATTTTTGATGTCTTTGAGGATTGTGTGCATGCCTTTACTATTTTTTCAATATCTACTACAGCCGCCCCTCCTTCTAGAGCGAAACAATCATCTACACGTATGTTATTTTGCCATGTTTTGTTACCATTTACCATTTTACACTAACAATTTAATTTATTCATACACATTTTATAATTACAAGATGTCCAATGTTCGGTCATTGAAGCGCATTATAACAACAAAATTATTCACTAGAAGTAAAGTAATACACCAATTATGCGTAGAAATACTGTAAAGACAAATGATGATCGTAAAAATCTTACTACTAAAGGGGGTAATGGACCACAAAACCCTGAGCCCTTAGCACCAGGACCACCTATTAATCAAGTACCACAAAGTTTACAACAAGCACCTCAACAAAAGAGTAACCAAGAGCCGGATGTAATGAACAACATATCTCCAATATATAGTGAGAATATTAACATTCCAAGTGGGACGCCGGGCACACAACAACAGCCAAGTGAAGAAAAAGTAACCGATGGAGGGGGCTACGGGATTTCCAAATTTGCTGCTTTATTAGTTGGAGGTGTCTTATTCTTGCTTTTCTCAATCGTCAAAAGTGTAGACGTTGGAAAATCACTTATGGGTGCCGAATTCAGCGATTGGGTTAGAGTATGGTTCAATACCAGTGTGATATTGCTAAAGTTGACAAGTCAGGCTGTACTCTATCTCTTTGTTCTTTTCATCGGTTTTACCTTGCTTATTTTAGCTGTAGTATACATTCTAAGCACGCTGCAAGTCTCTGATAAAGACGGTAAAATGGCCAAGTTTGATGCTGTTGCTGTTTTGAAAACTATGGCAAGAGTCTTCCTAGGTTATTTTGCTATAGATGACTCTATTAATACAAGTGTAATAGTGCTTCCTATTTTTATAGCCATTTTTGCAGCTGTTTTCGCTGCTACTATGTGGAAACCTAATCAAACTGCCGAAGATACAAACAAAGAAGCCATCGAAACTACCATGAAACATTATTTTTTGATGATAATATTGCTGTTACATTTTGCTGCAATTGTAACTGTTTTACTTAGATTCATGTCAGAATGAAAAAACAAATTCCTCCCTAAAGGGTAAAATATGGGATTTTTTTCTGGACTTCTGATCCTCTCATGTATAGTTGGTGTCGTCATCTTAGTTGTGATGATTTCTTATAAGTTTAAAGAGTTAGATAATGATTACACTTCTAAAATAAATTCTTTATCAACGGCTATAAATGTCGGTATGAGTAATGCAGCTGAATATGACCGACAACAACAAAACCAACTAACTTCTTTGAGCAGTGTAAATCAGGGACAAGATACCACTATTCACATGCTTGCAACATCGAACACAATGTTACAAAATGCTATTTCTGCAGTAGATCAAAATGCACGAAGTATGATCGGAACTCAAGCAAACAACTTGGTTCAACTTCAGAATAGCCTAAACTCCGTTGACCAATATTCAAAGAATATGATGGGAACTTATTCGAGCAATCTACAAACGTTGCAAGCAACCGTCTCAAACATTGGGGTAAAAAGCGATACATTGTCCAGCACTGTGCAGAGAATCAGTTCATCAAACACAATATATGATAGTCAATTTGCAAGCCAATGGCGTTCTAATGCAGCATATGACACCCGTTTTGTCAGTCAAACACAGTCGAATGTCGGTTTTGATTCCCGTATAAATCAACTAAGTTCGCAAGTTGGTTCTATTGGAAATGCAAATGCATTATCAAATACCATGAGCGTAAATCTAGGAGCTCTATCAAACAACCTGTATACTCGACTGACAACAGTATCATATAATCAAAATGACCTACAGAATTCATTTTCAAATCTCAATGGATTATCTCGTAATTTCATTAGTGGCCAAACAAATAGCAATACTGACTTTTTTGCTTTCCGCCAACAACAGCAAACTCTCAACAGCACTTTCATCACAGCGTGCAATTTAAATAATGCAGTAAATGCATTGAATGGACAAGTTAATGCATTATCTGACTCAAATAATCGCGTTCATGCTATGCTAGCGTCTGGTTTATCTACAATGAGTAACCAAATTAATAGTACAAGCAATATGTCCTTTACTTTGAGTAATCAAATAAACATTGTGGCAAATAACTTAGCTGCACGTGTTATCAGCGGAACAGATAACATCAATACAAAAGATCTGATGGCCTCAAATATGAATATTGCATCAATGTTATATGCCAATAAACTATACACAGCATCAGGACTAGTAATCAATAAAAGTCCAAATGTCATGCCTGTGGTTTACGGGTCTATGATCGAATCACAGTCTACACAAAATCGAACTGGTATCACAGCATCTAGCAATGCAACAAGATTGTTTACAAGCGGTGCTAATACTATTGCGTTGAGTTATCTGTCAGATCCCGTTGCAGGATCATTCAAAGACGCCCTGACTGTAAATAGTAACTCATCTGGATTAAATACAAATGTATCTGGATCTTTATGCATTGATAATGTATGTATCACATCTACACAACTCGGAAAACTATTAGCACAATTGCCTATAACCAGGCAAATAATAATTTACAACGTGGGTATTGGTGGAAACATGTGGAAGAGTTATGATTATAATGTTTTAATTCAACGTTATCCTGTTGGAACGTACTTCTATATCAAATATTCTGGTAAGAAATATAGATTACGCTTTAACGCTCCTGAAAATTCTCAAATCAAGAGTACCGATTTCGAAAAGACGCTAGATGACGGTAAAACCTGGATTCCAACTGTTGCAGGTGATTTACCTGTTAATCCAAATCAACCTACGAATCCTATCTCAGTCGATGAGCTTGTAAATCCATAATGCTTTGATATAATAATTTCGTATGAAATAGTAATAATGGCTTCTTTTATTTGTGACAAAACGTGTCAAATTATCACACGTCTTGTATTCTTGATATTCATTCTGATCATGGGAACGTACTTCTTTTGGACAAATGAAAAAATTACAAAAAAGGAAACCTTTGTAGACCCTACAACTTTAATTGTCCAAGCTTTCAGCAATGTTTATAAGAGAAATCCAACTGCTGATGAAATCCAAAGTTATAACACTTTTGTTACAAGCAAACCTAGTATCACAGTAGGAGAGCTTGAAACTATTATATTGTCTATTGATCAATCCGAATCATCTATTCCTACAACTACAAAAACAATGGATATTACTTCTACAGATCCATCGACTGGCAATACAACTAGTAGTGGCGATCCAAGCATTGTAATAACGCAGGCTTTCAATAACATTTACAAGAGAGATCCAACTGATGCTGAAATGACAAAATTCACGCCATTTGCCAGCAAGCCCAATATCACCGTAACTGAAATGGAAGACATTATCACCTCTATAGGACAATCCGAATCAGATGCTATAACTATAGTCAAAACTAATCCGGAAAGTGCTCCAGATGCAACTCTCAAACAATATATACCCCCTCAGGATGTGTCTGATATGGTAACATCTGCATATATGGATATGTTTAATCGTCCACCCACAGCGGAAGAAATGCAATTTTTCTCGGATTATGCTTCAAACAAACCAGGTATTTCAAGAGCACAACTAGCTGATGTAATTTCTAGCACAGCACCAATGTTGGAAAAGAATTATAAACAAGCCACTACGCAAACTGCTGGTTTTGAAGTTATCATCACAGATAGTTTTAATACTATTCTTTATCGTAATCCATCACCACTCGAGATGTCACGATACTTAGCATTGTTTCAGCAAGACACAGGGTTCTCAAAAGATAAACTGCAATTCATTCTTATGGCATCAGATGAATATCAACGTTTGCAAAAGACTCAGACAAATAGTATATACTCAAATCTTCCTGGTCAAATGACAGATAGACAACTTACAATGATAATTACACAGATGTACTTGAATGTCACTGGATCGGCTGTTATTGATGAAGATACTATGCGATTCTTGAAAAAACGATATTTAGAAATGAATATGGACGACAACAAGTTTAAGGAGTTTTTGAAAAACTACATCACGCCCACAAAATCTACAAATACATCGACCGTATCTGGCAATACCAATAATACTAGTCCGTGGGTTGACTCTCAAACAAATGATCTTGTCGCTTATCCTACGTCGCAAGTTTCTTCTGCATCGTCAAATATTTCTACCCCCATTACAGCAAACATTTCAGCTGCAAGTATCTCTGGCGCAGTCCCGAGCCAAATTACAAACTTTTCAAATAAAAATGGACAATCGACAAATCCAAACAATGCAACATACAATAACGCTACGATTTACAACATTTACACGGTTGGTACAAACGATTATATGGGAGTTCCTAACAATGTGCAGCAAATATCTGATGCTGCAAAATCATTTAATGGAAGTACAGATACTGCCTGTAAAATAAGCCCCGAATTAGCAAACGAACTCAATAACCAAAAAGCGACAGCTTATTCAGACTTTATTAATGCTCGCAATATGGATGGCATGGCCAATACTTGCGCGCGAAATAAAAAATATAGAGCCCTCGATGATGAAGCAGATTTTGCTAGCGTCTTCTACACAAAAACATTTACTTCTCAAGATATGGTCTTAGACCCATCACTTGCCTGGTCAGTTCCCCAATCTAGACCACCGGTGTGCACGAAGGGAAGTTGCTCTGTTAACAACTTGTATGATCAATCTGCGTTGATCGGAACACCTATTGAAGATGCTCAAAATACAAAAGTAGGATCAATATTGCCTCCTTTCCCACCTACGTAGAGTTCATCTGCATTACTAAGCAACATTCCAGGCTGAATTGATCTTGTTTAGTGTTTTCATTTTATCATTCAGGAGTTGACTGGCACTTGTTATACTTGCTTGCGTTTGTGCATAAATGTTAGTCTGATTATCATATTCGTGCTGTTTGTTTTGATAATCATTTATTTGGGATTGTTTTTGTTGGATCTGAGATTGAATTTGTACATTCGCAGCAGTTGTTTTACTTAATTCAGCAGTTGTCGTGTTGAGTCGCTGTGTCTTCTCGTTGTTATCACTAATCAGCCTGTTTGCACTGTCATGATAAGCCTTGTCTTTGTAATATGCAATAACATCTGCCGTCAATTTTAACCGTCTTTGTGCTTCGTTGGTACTTCCTATATCGGTAAAATCAAACAGGCAATATCCTTCACTATTGCTGCCTGTGAATTGTAATGCATTTGAATCGTTAGCAATACCTTGACATTGGAGAGATGTTGGAACATTATAATTGCCGTACAAGTTCTTCAACGATATTTTGCACGGTTGATATGGAAGAATATTATTATCCGTTAACGGACCAGAGATTGTCGGGGACATTGCTGTTAGCAGCATATTTATGTTACTGTCACTTGTACGAGTAATATCTTGCCATGTAGCATTGTTCTGTAACAATTCTAAGCAATTTCTACTAGGTGCCACATCAAATTGCTCTTTCGTCAAGTCTCGTAAGTGTAGACCAACAACGGCTATCAAAATCATAATAAGTAAAAACAATATAGTCCTTGTGATTTTTTTCATTGATCCTATATTTATCTATTGAAATATTTTTCATTATGCTTATTTAGGTATTGTGACAGAACTGTTCAACCTCCCTGAGGTTGCATCCAGAATGATTTTTTGACGCGGGTCATTGGAAATATTAGCTCCCCATACCATCAGTATATTTCCTCTAGAATAATTATTCCATCCCGAAAAATCTTTTCCATTTGGAGATAAAAGTATTTTCCCCGGTGCATAAATGCAAGGATCGACATAGATTCTTCCATTATATGGAATGTATTGCGAAATACACATTACCCCCTTATCATTCCCGCAACCATCATAAGACAGTTGAATAAACCATCTACGCCGATACCATTCATCCCCACGAATACCAAAAAATCTGAAATTTCCACCTGTTTCTGGAGGTAGCGAAGAAATCCTTTTGTGAACACCTGAAACGTCTCCTTCAACATAATGAAATGGTGAAAACCATTTACCAAGATAATCCGTAGGATCTTTATCTGAACTTTTCGCACTGGTATCAAATATCATGTACCCGAGTCTATCAATGTTGTTATTAGACACATTATAAATCTCGACAAGAACATATGCTGGAGGTTTTTGATCACCGAAGATTTCATTTATTAGAGTATTGTTACGATAACTGATAGACGGATTAATCAAATCTTGTAACCCATTCGTTCCTATACTAGAAGACATGGAAAGATTAATATCCTGTCTATTGAACCATGCATCAGATGAATCCCGAATGGTTTGATCATCAGCACCATATTTGTACATCAAAGAGAAATATAACGGTTCGGCTCTGTTTGAAAGACTACACCGTTTTTGTATATACATCGTGCTCAAGGATGTATCTTGAACTGTCCTTAGACCTGCAAAATTGTATGTATCCACTAGCATTGGCACCTTTTTTGAATACTCGGCAATTGCAGATTTCGCTGCGGTGTAAACCCTGTTCATGTTTGCTTCAGAAACATCCATTCCCGATTTAGATGTTGTTAGTGCATTCTGTGTACTCTGTAATAGATTACTTGACGATGTTAGAGATTGATTTGCAGCATTTAGTTGTGAAGTTGTTGTTGCAAGCACGTTATTCAATTTATTATTCCTATCTTGCAAGAAAACTAGTGTAGCTTGCTGTGTTCGTTTGTCTACCTCGGTTATTTGATTTATAACAGTTTGCATGCCACTGCTTGAAGTTGGGATAATGTAACAATCATCTTTCGTTACATCATTGAAATTTGGTGATTCAATTCTTCTATCAGAGTTGAACATTTTAACGTTTTTATCCGCTGTTAGCAACGATACATTTGAAAGTCCCAACTCACCACAGTCCGCTATATATGTATTACTTCCATTGATGAACGTTCTTTTTGTTCCAGGGTATATCAATACGTTAGTTAAAGTACACTCGGTATCTTTCAATTTTTGTACCCACCCGTCTTGGAAATAAGAGGTATATCTGCTGGATGGTATATTTAACCCTGTCATGATATTAGACGATGATGGATTGCATGTTGCACTGTATGGGATGGATTCGTAATATTTTTCCTTTTTTAAATTTGTTAATATAAGTAAACTAATTACAGCAAGAATACTAAATATTAACAAAGTACTGACAAACATTGAATTAAATGTTTGCACTTTGGCCATGTTTATTTTATTCTAATTGGCAGATAAAAGTAAGCGCCGTTTGACCTATTCTTCGACTAAGATGGAGGAACTATGACACTAGATGGTTTCAAATTAACATCATATATAACCTGTTGATATGGGTCATTCTGTTCAGCTACTGCCCATACCATGAGAACATTGCCACGATTGTAACTTGGATTACTAATACCGCGATTGAAAAACGCATTGTACTCGTAAGCTCCTATATCCCATACTGAGTCATTCTTGTTTTGTGTGATTAGAATATGATTTTTGTTTTTATTTGATTGATCCCAATCACATCCGGCATATCCATGGGGAATGGCCATAATGCCACGATTATCACCGCAAAAGTTTCCATAACCCGTTGAAATAAACCATCTACGTCTAACATCTGCATGCCCGCGAATAGTAAATATATGAAAGTGATCCACACTACTATCAGGCGGAGAAAGATATTGTGAAGCAGTTTTTAGATCAGGAGTACCATCTACATAATTAGCATATGAGAACCAACTTTCCATATCTGTCTCAGGGAATTTTTCAGACTTTATATTGGAATATCTTGCTTTTAATTGATTATAATCTTCTGAATTATTAGGATTTGTCTTGAATGTCAAAGAAGCTAATGGTTTTTTAAACCTATGAGTACTATTATACACTTCTACGCATATGTAACACGCCGGTTTACCTTTTCCAAACGTATTATTTATCAGTTTATCATTCCTATAACAGACATTAGGGTTTAAAATGTTCTGTACAAGTGCATCAGCTGACTGAAATAACTCGTGATTTACATCTTTCTTATTGAGTCCAAACCATAAATCAGCCGAATCAAAGTTGTTTTCTGTATCATCGGAAGCATATTTGTATAGCAATGAGAAATACTTATTGTCTTTCATTCTTCTTTGAATATAGAATGTTTGCAAATTTTCGTCTTGTACATATCTGAAGTTTAAAGAATTGAAGTGATCGATTATATTCGGGAGTTCGCTTTGTAACTTCATATTTGAGGCGATTAATTCATCTTTCATTTTCTGCATATTGATGTATGCTATATTTGCCGCATTTTTGCTTTGATGAAGAGAAGTATTTGTTTTTGTTAACGAGGTCGTTTCAATCTGCTGTTGTGTTTGCGCGTCATTTAGCTTATTCGTAGTGGTATTAAGCTCACTTGTAAGCACTGAATTTTTTGCACTCAATTCACCTAAAACACGATTCTGTTCAGCGGTGTCAAATTCTTTAATCTTGGTCAAAACCTTCATTATGTTGCTGTATGATGATGGTATAAAATAGCAATCGTCATCCGAAATTCCAAACATTGAAACAGCACCGTCGTTTATTTTTGCCATCATTCGATCATCCGAATGCCATCCATTATTCAGTAAAAAAACATTTCCATTTTCTTGGGAAAACGCGGAGATATCTTTCATATTAAGATCTTTACAAGTTGCTTTCCTGTCATCCTGAAAGGTTTTGTGACTGGCTGGATACACAAGTACATTTGTTTTCGAACATTGAGAATTATTAAGTTTCTGCAAATTGCCTGCTTTGAAATTATCAATGTATCTGCCAAGATCTGAATTGTCTTCTTTAGACACACCATAGTGCCCAAATATATCACTTGGATTCGTTTCGCAAACCGCTTGATATGCATTTCTCTCAGTGTAATGCTCTTTTTCATAAGAAAGTAGTAAAATACAAAGACAGGCAACTATACTAAAGAGTAAAAGAATAGATACAAAAGTATAATTAAAATATTGTGTTTTAGCCATATACTTAGACTATAAGCATATAATTTTATGATATGTGTGTTTCTTGCACTCAAACACACGACACCTTTTGCATTGCATTTTTGGCTGCATCATTTTCTGCCTCTTTTTTGTTAGATCCCTTACCAACTCCTAGAACAAGTCCATTATTGTCTTTTATACAAACTACAAAGGTCTTAGATCCGTTTGTGAAATTGCTTTTAACATTCATCTCATAGAACTTGGGCAAGTATCCATTTATTTGCTGGAAAAGCTTGAAAAATTTATCTTTAAAGTTGTGATTCTCTACAATCAGCTCGGCAAAATCTAAATGATATTCGATTACCCCCATAATCCAACTACTTGCATTTTCAAACCCTAGATCTTTATAGATAGCTCCGATAAATGCTTCAAAAGCGTCTTCAAGAATATTTAGATTCTCTCTTCCATTATTGTCTTCGATTTGTTTGGAAATCAAAATGTACTCTGGTAGACCAACAAGCTTGCATAACCTTGCAAGCATTTTTCCATTGACCAACTTGGTTCGCATTTTTGTCAAGAATCCCTCGTTATCTGCTGGGTATCTCTCAAACAAATAAGAGGCAACTGTCATGTTCAAAACGGAGTCTCCGAGAAACTCCAGACGCTCATTTGACTCTTCTTGAAGAGGGAGAGTATCAGGAGGACATTCTTGATTACCAGAGATTGCATTTTCATTTCGTCGAGTACAATATGACTTATGGATCATTGCCTTCTTGTAAAATGAAAGATCTCTGGGAAGGTCAGTCACTCCATAAGTTTGTAAAAAAGATGTGATAACTTGATGTGGAATGCATTTATTAAGAGAGTTAAAAGGTAACTCTACAATCGACGAAGATTCACTCTCGCTTGAAGACATTGCTCTTCTAATCTTTAATGTACAAAGATGTCTTTAAATCCAAATCAAATTTTGGGCAACATATAAAGAATCACGATAATGTATAATTATTATTTTCTCAAGAACAAAATATGCAAAAATTTGCTGAAAAACTCATTCGACAACATGGTATTTATGAAAACTTCTATATCGCAGACCTATCTATTTTGCAAAATAAAATCAATGAATGGAGACAATACTTGCCAAAAGTCACTCCTTTTTACGCCGTCAAATGCAATCCAGATACAGAAATGTTAAAGGTTATGATATCAAATAAGATTGGATTCGATTGCGCAAGTCAGCATGAGATAAAAACCGTTTTAGACTTGGGATGCAAACCTGAGAACATACTTTTTATGCACCCTTTTAAAACACGCAAAGACATCAAATATGCCATATCCCGAAACATCAAGTATACGACTTTTGATTCAATTTCTGAAATGAATAAAATCAAACAAGACGCGCCATCTATGCAATGTTTGGTCAGACTAAAAATAAACAATCCATCAGCTCGTGTTCAACTTGGACTAAAGTATGGTATTGACAGACAAGATTACAAGCAATATATTGATATGGCAAAGGATTTGAATTTGAATATAGTTGGGGTATGTTATCATGTTGGATCTGCTAGTAAGGATCCCGAAATTTTTAAAGATGGTATGGATTATTCCAGAGATGTATTTGCTTATGCAAAACAAAAGGGTTTTCTGATGTCTGTCCTGGATATTGGGGGAGGGTTTATGACTGAGAATTTCAAGGACTGTGCCAAAATAATAAACAAAGAACTAGAAACGTTTGACGAGTCTGTTAAAGTTTTTGCTGAACCGGGTAGATACTTTGCATCAGATGTATTTACCTTTTTCTCGCCAGTGATTGGATACAAGTATAAAAACAACAAACACGAGTATTATATTGGCGATGGTCTATATGGTAGTTTTAATTGCATATTGTATGATGGTCAATGTCCAGAAATTACACACCTATATAATCCTCTCAATGACGATTTAATGGAAGACAAAGATGAACTGTACGAAAGCATTTGTCAAGGTTCAACATGTGATGCTAACGACAAAGTAGGTAACGTGAAACTACCTAAGCTTCGACTTTATGACTATATTGCATGCAAGAATTTTGGAGCATACACAATCAGTGGTGCAAAAGATTTTAATGGAATTCCAATGAGTACCCCGTTGATATTCTACACCAATTGAGTGCACGTATGCCATACACGATAAGCGGCAACATGACCAATCATATGATATACTACTCCAAAGAATCCATTGTCATAATATACACCTAGTAGAAAAGCAACTCCAGCTTTGCTCCAAATATACAATATCGGTGGGTGAGGATAGGATGCGATAGCTATCATTGCAATATTGATTAAGTATGCAATAAGGCGTAGTTGTTTTTTGTTGAGATCTATCATTGAAACTATAAAAGCCATCATTGAAAACAAGATTCCAACAGGTGTACCTATGCCAACATACAACACACAGTTTATGTATTGCAAATACATATCAAGATGCAGCAATTTAATGCTTTCCTTTCCAATTGATCGAAAAATATGATGAAACATACTCACCAGACAAAAGGCAAAATAAGCTTTCGGAAGATATCCGCATAGATGAAAATTTTGACTAGCAATACGCATTCCAACTAGTTGAGCCATTCCGCTGGAAAACTCTGAAACATCGAAAACCATAATGAGAGAAGTAAACTCTGAAGCTTTATATAAATTCTTCAGAAAACCTAACTATGCCTTAGATCAGAGACGAGAATAATTATTATAGATCAATCGGCTTTATTTTTATCTGGTCATCGAGATATGATTATGAATGAAAGTTACTTAAAGGTTTCCGAATCTCTTTACAATATCACCATGACATCTTATACAAATATCGTTGCAGCGATTGATAACATTGTTTCAGATGCTAAACTTTCGATGCTTGATGACGTGCAAAAGTTTATTCTCGATAAAGTAGACGAAGATAGTTCAAATGCAATCAAGGAACTATTCGAAGAATATCGCTCTAAATTTACAAAAGAACTGGCCGAGGCAAAGAAATCTTCCAAGAAACTCTTCAAGGAGAAGGGGAAGAAGGACAAGAAGCCCAAGACAGATCGCAAGCCTTCTGCTTACAACATTTTCGTAGGAGAAAAGATCAAGGAGATTCGCACAGCGAACCCAGGAATGGTAGCTAAAGAAGCGATGAAGCTAGCAATGGCTGCTTGGAAAGAGCAAAAATCCCGGTAGATAAACTTTACTTTTTGAGACAGAGTGCATAATTTTTGAAACATTTATTTTGAGAGCAATCATGCATGAGTGAAGCGCTTGAATGCATGAATTGAGATTTATTTTTGTGCGTTTATTCCAAATGGATTCCCAACCCAAGAGAAAGATATCAACAAAGGGCAAAGAATCTTCTGAGGAAATCCAATATTTACAAAAGTCTCTCAAGGAACAATTCAGTGTCCAAACAAACCCATCATCTTGGATACTCCCAAATCGTGCGAAGTTTTCTAACTGGCTAGATGTAACCTTTAAATTTCAAAATATAGCTGCAAAAAAACCTAGTAAATCTGCAATAAAAGCTAGTTGTGATTGTGAAGAGGGATCTAGTGACGCTACAACATGCACAGCTAAAGTTACTGCCCTAAGATTATTTCCCCATCAACAGTTTGTGACAGATTATATGCAATTTGCTAGTCCTTATCGCGGTTTACTTCTTTACAACTCTTTGGGCAGTGGTAAGACTGCTAGTGCTGTCGCCGCCGCGGAAGTATTAGCAAACAATATGCGAGTTTGTGTCATGACCCCTGCTTCGCTACGAGGAAATTTCATAGAAGAGATTAAAAAATATGGTAAACACTATTACTCACCAAATCAAAAATGGACATTTCTCCCTTTAAAACACAACGATGCGTTTGCAACACAACTAACAGAACTTTCAACGATCAGTTCGACCACCGTTAAAAAACAAAAGGGTATATGGATACCTCATTCCACTCGAGGAGAAGATTTCAACACTTTAACTGATATCCAAAAAAAACAAATAGTAGAACAGATTGAACAGGCTATAAACAATCGAACCATGTTTGTTAATTACAACGGGCTTCAGAAACAACATATTGCAAACATGACTGAAGACGGCACAATAAATCCCTTTGATAATGCCTGTATTGTTATTGATGAAATTCACAATTTGATTAGTCGTGTGGTTAACAATAGACTAATAGGAAAAGCAATCTACAAACTATTATACCAAGCTAAAAATTGTAAACTTATTTTGTTATCTGGTACCCCAATCATTAACTATCCTCATGAAATAGCCGCTGTTGTTAACCTTATAACAGGGCCTCGCAAACAATATGAAATAAAATTAAATCAAAAAGAGGTAGAAAGGGTAGATCTAAAGAGTATTAAATATCTATTTGAAAACTCTCAGTATGTGGATAGATACTCAATAGAGTCTAAAAAGATTACTTGGGAATTATTACCAGATGGATTTGAATTCACTTCACGACCAAAGATAGCTAGAAGTGAAACTCAAATAACCCAAAAACAAATGCTTGAAATAGTTCTTGCGGGATTAAAAGATCTTGGACTTGACAAAAAAGTCGGAACAAAGGATGGTGTTTCACTTCCTGATGATGAAGAATCATTCAACAAGTTATTCGTAGATGAAGCAAAAGGAGATATTACAAATCAGGATATTTTTATGCGACGAATATTGGGAACTGTATCATTTTATCATACATTTTCTCCGGAACTATTCCCGACCGTTCATATCGAACAAATCAAATTGCCAATGACCGATTATCAATTCTCCGTTTATGACAAATCGCGTGGTGAAGAGCGTCGAAGAGAAATGAGAGCCAAAAAGGACAAAGGAGAAGGTCTGTTCAAAAGTACAGGGCAAGTCTATCGCTTCTATTCCCGCGCCAATTGCAATTTTGTTTTTCCTGAAGCAATTAAGCGACCTTTTCCTACAAGTATGAATGATATGAAAAATGAACTAGATACTAATGAAAACGATATCACCTTTGAAAACGATGAGAATGATGAAAAAAACAAACCATCTATTGTTTTGAAAAGTCGCAAACAAATAGTATTAGAATATCAAACAAAACTCGCAGATGCATTAAAAAACTTAGATGATAATCGAGAAACATATTTAACAGTTAGTGAGTTACGCAAGTTGTATTCTCCTAAATTTGCAGAGATTGTAGACAAATTAAAAGTTTGTCCCGGCACAGGTCTGGTATATAGCCAATTTAGAACTGTGGAAGGATTGGGTGTTCTAGGAATGGCACTTAAGGCAATCGGATGGGCAGAATTAAAACTTAAGAAACTGCAAAATGGAGGTTGGGATTTAGATATGGATGAGGAAGATATACATAAGCCTTTATATGCCATGTTTACAGGAAACAATGATGAAAGTAAATTAATTCTTAAAATATTCAACAGCGATTTCGAAACAGTTCCTGATAATATTGCAGCAAGATTAGTTCGAGATAGGACTAATTTACGAGGCGATATCCTCAAAGTTATAATGATTACGCAATCTGGTGCCGAAGGTATTTCATTAAAAAATGTGAGACAAGTTCATGTTGTTGAACCATATTGGAATCATATTCGCATTGATCAAGTTATTGGAAGAGCAGTGCGCACATGTTCTCATATTGCACTGCCTCCTACAGATCGCAATGTTACTGTTTATCTTTATAGAAGCACATTTAGTCCAAAGCAATTACAAACCTCCTTTTCCCTAAGACGTCAGGATAATAGTATGACGTCAGACGAATATATTTACGATATAGCTGAACGTAAGTCACATATCATTTCTAAACTATTACATCTAGTTCAGAAAGCATCTGTAGATTGTGTATTGAATGCTAAATATCACAAAGACCTCAAATGTCTATCATTCCCTGTAGACATTCGTAGCGATGGGTTCTCTTATGAGTTCAATGTTGCGAGAGATCAACCTATGAAGCCTACACAATCTCATGAATGGAGTGGACAAGTTCTCGTAACAAGCAAGGGACAGTTTTTAATTCGCCCTGATACTAATGAAGTATATGATTATGATGCATATCTTGAAGCTGGAAAACTTGTTAAGATAGGTATTTTAGAAATTAGCGAAGATGGAAAACGTAGAACTATCAGAGTGACGCATTGAGTTTATTATTCACGAGTTGACGCTACTATAGTATAATTATCACAAGCTCTCCCTTCTAGTTCAACATTTATAGTTTTTTCCACGGTAATATGGAATGACCCCTGATTACTGAATGCTTCATAAATTGCATACACATACATATCGGGTGTATCAGACGACAAGATAGCATGTTGTTGTAGTTTAAGAGGAATTAGTTGATCATTCATTTTTAAAGAAACAATCATCTTAAACTCAGATACAGGCTGTTTAATGGACAAAGCATGAAAATTATACTCTCCAGGAATTATGTCATCATTCGTTGTTTCTTTAAATATGACATATTTAACTGTAGAAGGCTGTAAAGCTGTGGTTTGTTGCGATGAAAATACATCTGTTGGTTTTACTGATAAAGTTGAAGGAGGTGGTGGTATTAAAATGGATTGAGATCTTTCTCTTTCAAAGTTCTTCACTTTGGCAATAAAATCATCTATATTTTCAGGATCGTCTTTGGGACTTGCATCAATTTGTGGAGGTCTTTGAGGTTTAACTTGAAATTCTGCCTGTCGCTGTTGTTGTATCGTCTCCATCCGTTTTGAAACGTCTTGGTGGATCCGCGCTTCGACTGGAAGAGAGTCATTGTAGATTATTTTACGGTTTCCAAACACTTCTACATCTCTGAGATTTTGATTGGAGCTCACATGTTTTATAGGCTTAGTCAGTTTTTCCAAGTATGTTTTTCTCAATATTCCTAAAATTTGAATATTCATATCTTGCAGTTTTTCTGTGCCTTTAATGTTGGCAGATGCTAGTTGCATTTGTCTCCATGTTATTGCACGTAAATTATCGTCTTTCTCTAAATCGACAGTGTATTTATCTTTCATATACTCTTGAAAAACACGAACAATATTGTCCAGATTTTTAGATGTCAAAAAGTTCATTTTTGAAAGATGAAATATTTGTTTATTACAAATGCAAACGTTGGATGAACAAACATTGTATCATCATGCCGTTATTCGTCCACCCACCAAAGCGGATAATGGAAAACGGTATACGCGAATTGTTATCGATAGTAAAGATCGGGATATGAACTTGTTCCCAGAACCGAACAGATATGAGATTATGCTTTATGATGATATAGAGGATATTGTCACAGCTCAATTACTGTCTTCATCGGTATCTCTCACAGGATATATGATCAATTCTAATCACAACACTATTCCATTTACAATAGGATCTACTTCTTACGTTGCAACGTTGGATGATGGTGATTATTCGGCAGCTGACTTGGCAACTGCAATCCAAACAAAAATGTCAAGTGTTTCAGGAGTTTCTTTCACAGTTACGTACAGTGATAAAACTGGTAAGTTGACAATAAGTACTGCAACGACTGATTTTACTGTTAATATCACAACAGATAACGCAGCTTCATTGGGAAGAATACTCGGGTTCAATTTAAAGAAGAACTATCCCAGCACTTCAAAAAGTCTAACAATACCTGGAAGAGTAAATCTTGAATACTTCAAGTACATAGTGATGGATATTGCAAGTTTTGATATTAATAAAAGCACAAACTCCACATTGAATAAATCATTTGCTGTATTAGGCTCTTCACAGATAAAAAAGAACTTTAACGATTCTCCTGAGATAATCAAAACGTTTATGCCACCTTTAGCAAGATTAAATAAGATCCAAGTGTCTTTTTGGGATCGTGATGGAAATCTCTATGATTTTAATGGTGTAGATCACTGGTTTGAAGTATTATTTTGCAGTTACAAACAAAATAAACGATACATGAACATCTACGCAGATCGTTGAGGCGGACTATATAAAATATCTCTCAGCTTTTGAACATCATCGTCTCTGGGCATGTGATTGCAAATGTAATTGAAGCTTAGATTTTTTAACATCTGTGTGATAAATACTTGACTAAAAACTCCACATTCAGTACCCTTATATTGTCGCCTTACTGTGTTATAAGTGACATTGAACTTTTTTGATGTGTTAGGAAACATTTCCTTTACCTGACTCTCCACCATTTTCATGAAACGTGTAGTATATTTTTTATTGTTATGACTATCTGGAGGATCAGCTACGGAGTCGTAGTAATATATACCAAAGTTTGTTCGGGCACTTGAGCACTTGGGATCAAAAACACAAAACATAGATACCCAATGATAACCTCCGCCATTATGATCGTCAAGATTTAAGACAAGGCCAAACCTTTTTTTGCCTTGAGCAAGAAGATTTGCAATAGAAAAATCACACAAGGTATCTCCTATACAAACTCCTGCGTTTCGTTCCATGAAATCTATTGGTTGAACACCAAGAAATTTAAAGTTTTTATAACGGTCTTCATATTGTTGCATCACATACAGTATATCATATGTGTTTAACCATGTTCGAGGGTTATCCAACCAGCTTTTAGGCTTTCTTGGGCGAAATGCCTTCATTAAGTTTTGTCTATTTGTTGGGTTTCTCAGGTTGTCAATCCAACAAGTTTCATGATTCTCAGAACCACACTTAGATTTCATTGCTGTACTAATTTTTTCATGAAGGTCTTTCTTTGTGAGTTTTTTTGGCATTGTATCTTTTACAACTTCTTTTGCAACAAACTCCAATTCCCTTTTGGTAAAGCATGTTCCATCTTTAACACCTAACTCATAACGAGATGGTGAACAATATGACACTTCATCCGGCTGATTTCTAGGCATATTCTCTTACTTAGATTATACAAGAATTATTCATGTCACTATCTTGATATTGATCGGTTAAATGCTTTTATAATCTCTGGGATATTTCGAATAATAAAATCTGCAAATTCCTTGGGGTATTCTTGTATCGTTGGTTCTTTACCGCATTTGCTTTCTAAAATTTGAAAGGCTTCTCTAACTGGTTGCAGAGTAGTGCTTTGTGTTATTACACTTGTCGAAGACCCACTTCGCTGCAGTTTCTTTGGATTTGCTAACAAAAGCATAAGATCTTTATCGCTCATATCTCGAGATAAAAGCAATTTAAATCTTATATAATTGCAAAAAGGGGGCTGGGAAAAACACTTAAAAGTTCTTTGAATATTATAACTATACTATGGTGGGTAGCTATGTAAGGGGATCGTTCTGTTCGTACATGTCACGATACGCCGTTTCCAAAGGAACAGAGTATACCCATACAAGTATCATTAAACCATCCGGGTCGTTTTACATATCTCCAGATGACTTGCATGACTTTATGGATAAGTACAAACATGCTATGAGCCATGGAGAAGACCTTCATATGACCGAGAAACATCGCGAAATTGGTCCCATTCTCATTGATATTGATTTCCGATTTTCCAAAGAATCTGCAGAAGAAAGGAAATACACATCAAAACACATCGAAGAAATCATAAAAGGTTATGCACGAGTAATTAACGAATATATTCAAGTTCCTGATACATATACAGTGTACGTTATGGAAAAACCTTGTCCAGTTTTCGACAAAAAGTATCTCAAAGATGGTTTGCATTTTGTAATCCCCGATCTTGTAACAAAACCATCGTTACAACTATTGATTCGCCAAAAGGTATTGAAAGACTTGGCAGTTGTTTTTGCCGACCTACCTCTTGCAAACAATGTCGAAGATATTGTCGATGAGGCAGTCATTGAAAGAAACAATTGGCAGATGTATGGCAGCAAGAAACCAAACTGTGAATCATATAAAGTAACTCGTGTCTACAAAGTAACCAACGTTGATCAAATAGTCAAATCAGACCCTCCGAAAAAAGATAAGCATGTAGATCTTGTTGATGTTCTATCCATCAGAAATAAATTTGATGAAACGCCCATAAAAATTGAAAGACTAGAAGAGTTTCAATTATTTATTGAGAAACGAAAGAAGGCCAAAATAGACATGTCAAAACCAATGTTCAAGCCAAATCATCTTAAAAATGTGTGCGATAACTTTGATTGGATATGTAAAGTTGTAGAAATCTTGGATAAAAAACGTGCAGATGATTATGAGTCTTGGATACGCGTAGGTTGGTGTTTACGAAATATTGATCATCGACTACTGGATAAATGGGTCGAATTTAGTAAGAGTAGTGTTAAATATACCGAGGGAGAATGTGAGAGGTTTTGGAATATGATGCGAGACGATGGATTGGGCATAGGGACTCTGTGTATGTGGGCTCGTCAAGATAATCTGCAAGCTTTCAATTCTCTCGTTGAACAAGATCTCAACGCACTTATTACAAGAAGCAAATCAGAAACTCATTATGATATCGCAAAAGTAGTTCATTTTGTGTTCAGATATGATTATGTTTGTGTAAACATCAAAAACAATATGTGGTACGAGTTTAAGAACCATAGATGGGTAAATTGTGATAGTGCATATTCGTTGAGACAAAAGATATCTACCAACATAGTGTCCTTATACTCAAAAGCTATTGCAGCAGAAAGTCAAAAGGCCGCTGCCGAATTAGATGAAGGTGCTCAGAAAGCACTAATGGAAAGTGTCAAAAAACTTACTGGTATTGCTCTCAAGTTGAAACAATCTCCCTTCAAGGACAACATCGTTAAGGAATGCAGAGAACTATTTTACATCGATAAATTTGAAGAAAAACTAGATAGCCGTACACACTTGATTGGTTTCGAAAACGGAGTTTATGATTTGGAGACAATGGAGTTTCGCGAAGGACGTCCGGAGGATTATGTATCGATGAGCGCCAAGATTGATTATGTCCCATATGATCCAGAACATCCAGCTCATGAGGGAATTCACAAATTCGTTTCAACAATATTTCCAAAGGAACACATCAAAGACTATGTTTTAAAGCTCATGGGGAGTTTCTTGAATGGTGGAGTCAGGGAGGAGAAGTTTCACATTTGGACGGGAAGTGGCTGCTTTGCTAAAGATACAGCGATCATGATGTTTAACGGAACTTCAAAACCTGTACAAGATGTACGGGTGGGCGACCAACTTATGGGAGATGATAGCACTCCACGCAATGTTCTTCAGCTATTTAGGGGGTACAGCGATATGTATGAGATTGTGCCAGTAAAGGGAGACAAATTTGTAGTGAATGGAGAACACGACCTTGTCGTAAAAGCTACAAACTTGTTTGCCACAAAAAAGGAAAACAATAAGTTCATTTTCAAATGGGTAGAAAAGACAGATGGTCAAGATGAGCCAGTTTTAAGGGAAAAAACGAGAACATTCTATTCAGAAACATCGCTTATCAAGTTCAAAGAGGATCTCTTCAACAATCCAAAAACAGTTCATAAAGATGATGTTCTGATTATGACAGTCCATCAGTACCTAGCATTGGCGAAGAATGTGCGACGATTTCTAAACCTCTACAGACCAGATCATGTCCATTTTCAAGCAAAAGATGTCAAAGTTGATCCATGGCTGCTAGGCTACTGGCTAGGTAACGGCTGCAAGGTAGATACTAGAATCACAACAATGTTTCCAGAAGTTGTTGAGGAAATGCGGCGAGTAATTGGACCTGACCAGAAACTTGTATACAGAACAGAGAATGGTAAAGCAGATACGTATTATATTGCAAGCAACATTGGGACGTACGAGGGATGTAATAAGATTAAGAATGCTCTTAAGGAATACAATGTCATCAACAACAAGCATATTCCATATGACTACAAAGTAAACAGTACAGAAGTTCGCCTTAATATCTTGGCCGGTCTCCTTGACTCTGATGGATATTATCAAGAACATACTAAACAGTTTGAGATTACTTTAGAAAGTGAACAACTAATTGATGATATCATTTTCATCGCCAGATCTCTAGGTCTGACTTGCTTCAAAAAACAAGTTCAAAAGAAGTGTTATAACACCGGGAAGATTGGGACTTATTACAGAATTCAGATATTCGGGTTTGGTCTAGAAAAGATCCCTACTAGAGTAACACACAAGAAAGCTGAAGCCCGGACATGCTTCAGAGATCCACGGATGTTGACATTCAAAGTGAATCGAATTCAAGATGGCAACTTCTTTGGATTCGAGTTGGATGACAATCGTAGGTTCTTGCTTGGAAACGGGGATTTCACAGTTACAAAAAATTCGAATGGAAAGAGCTGTTTGATCGACCTTTTTGAACGGGCGTTTGGGGAGTACTGCTGCAAGTTCCCTGTAACCCTCTTGACGATGAAACGAGCTGCATCGAACGCCCCGACTGCCGAAATTGCACGATCAAAAGGTCGACGATTTGCAGTCTTGCAAGAACCAAGTGAAGATGAAAAGATGAATGTTGGTTTGATGAAAGAAATGACTGGAGGTGATAAAATCATGGCAAGACAAATGTACAAGGAGCCTATTGAATTCAAGCCACAGTTCAAGATGGTTTTAACATGCAATCATCTTCCTAACGTACCCAGCGATGATGGTGGTACTTGGCGCCGTATTCGTGTTGTAGAATTTACAAGTCGTTTTTGCGAAAATCCGAATCCAGAAAATCCCAACGAATTTCCTATGGATAAGGATCTGTGCAAGAAATTTGAAGATTGGAAGGAGCATTTCATGGCATTGTTGATCGAGTACTACCGTAGATATGCAACTGAAGGGATCAAAGAACCTGATGAAGTTATGAAATGCACTCGCGACTACCAAAGAAGCAATGATATTATGATGGACTTTATCGAGCAAGAGATTGATAAAGTTCCTGGCGACGATAGAAGTCAACTATCGCTATCAGATATATTTACACGATTCCAGCAATGGATGAAGGATAATGCTCCACAAATGAAGAGTATGATTACAAAGAAATCGCTAAAAGCAGCGCTTGAAAAGAACATAGGTAAACTGTTCAAATCTAATGGAGTCGAGCTGTTCAAGGAATGTAGATTTAAAGTTATGGGCGACGATGACGATGATGATGAATTGGATATATAAATTCGTATTTTTTGTTTCACTCAATTGATTCAAAAATTGAATGAATATAAAGAAATAAAGAAAGAGAGCATCATGGCTTCAGCAACAATGAGTGAGATGATTTCTCATAGCTTTAGAACAATTATTGAAATGTTAACAGATCGCGATTATGATATGCAAGTAGACAAAAATGCTATGTTCGAAACTCTTTCATCAGACTTTAACAAATCTACGTTTAATGTAGTGCTATCTCATCGTATACATCTTGTCTATCATATGGGAAGTAAATTCAAATACTCTGAAATAAAGAATTACCTGGAAGATGCAGATGACAGTGGAGCTGCACTGGTTATTCTAGTAGTAAATGACAATATCACAACAACAAATCTTAAGCAGCTAAGCAGTCATAAGACACCTCGAGAGATTCACCATGTAAAAAATCTACAAATAAATATTTCTAAACACTGTTTAGTACCTAAACATGAAATTATTCGCGATCAAGACGAGATTAAAAGCATCATGGAGCAATTCAGTTTGAAAAATAAACATCAGCTACCAATTATACTTAAAAGCGATGCTATGGCGAAATATCTAGGACTCAAATCAGGGGATATTGTCAAAATCACGCGAAAAAGTCCAACTGCAGGAATTTATGTGGTATATCGTGTATGTGTGTAATACTTTTGTAAAACTTTCACTTTTATTATTTTGATTCTACACTCGGAGTGTAAATTAGAAGTTTTTCTCATGAAAGGATAAAGAGTATAAATGACTACTGTCGGCATTGATGTCGCAAGCCTCTTTGATGCAACTGGCTCTCTCGGAACAAATTCGTTGTTTTATGCTATGGTTAATACAAATACTTCTTTAAATACTTACGCAAATACAAGCGGATTTCTAAAGGATATTCAAAGTGTTGCAATACGCTACGAGGACTCAATTAGTACATCAAATTTCATGATAGACCCAAGTGCTACGTATCCTACTCGCACGACACAAGTACCAAATGTCGATAATCCTGCATATGACATAATCCTTCAACTTCAGAAAACAACAACTTTATCCGCCAATGTAATCACAGGTGTATTAGATGGATTCCGTGTCCATTACGATGATGTCAGTATTTCTTATCCTGCTGGAAAAGATCTAAACATGTTTCATGCCAACTTTCAAAAGTATATGGCAAGCCTTATTCACGATATAACAACACCATTTTTCACTGCAGCAGCGAGCAATAATGCATTTCCAATCCGGCTACAAAGCAATCAAGTTGGTTTATATTATGATGCTCTATCTTACATCGGAGTAATGTCCAGCCGAAATAGACAAGATACATTAAATGCATTAGACGCTGCATTAATTGATTCTCTTGCATATGCTTATGATAATAAAGGTGCATCTCCAGCGGGTCCTGATGGAGACAAACTAATCTTTCAGGATCTGACTCAAGACAAACTGTTAACTCCCTTTTATTACATATTACGAAATAGTATGGTAAATCGATTTCAGCTACCACCTACGGTGTATCCATCAAATACAACTGGTACAGCAATCTTCCTCAAAAAATTACTTGTTGAACTGTATCTGAAAACACAAACACCGTATATACAATTTCTATATCTTCAAACAATGATTAAAGACTACCAAGATGCTGGAGATTTTGTAAACGTACGTTTTTGCTTGTTGGCTCAAGTTGCTTATCTAAACTGCTGGTTAAAAGCATTTGGTACAATTATCAACGGAATTATTACAAACAATCAAGTAATTTCTACTCCAAACTCTTCACTTGTTACCAGTTACATTAGCAACAGCCAGAATGTTAATATTGTAACTATGTACACAACGATTTATAACAATATCAATCGTTATTTGGCTAATTTGAATACCAGCTTCTTAGCTCCTGGCGACTTTTCAAGTCAAGTCCCCCGCGACAGTCTGAATTCATTAATTAACAATCTCCAACATTTATCCCACAGAGTTCAACGAGACTCTGAAATCATAGCTGTACAGCAAGATGATATTCGCACCGCACAAATATCACTTCGAAATACCAATGAAGGAATCAAACAAGTGAAACAAGCATATACACGTGCTGTAACTGAGTTCTATATCTTGTTATCTCTCACTATCGTCCTAATGATTGTTGGAGCAGTATTACTCATTCTAAAGAAAGACACATGGGTACTACTAGGAAGCTCGGCACTTGCTATTATTATTTTATTGTATACTTTGGTCAGAATGATCTTTAGCTTTTTCTTCTAGCAAATAAATCTTTGAATATGATAAAGTAAGATGGCGCTTACTCCAGTTGATATCAATCAGTTTGATAGCACATGGGGAACTGCAAAGAATGATTATGTAAACCTCACACTGCAACTAAAGAATTATAACGAAATTAACAATACAAATCTACATATTCGAAAGATTCAAAACAATGAACTTGAGAACCTAAATACGATGGGTGCCCGTGTTAAAAGTTCTTCTTTGAAAACTAAACAAGAATATTTACTTACAGAATACGGTACTCAACTATACAGACTTCGTTGCAATCTGATGATTTTTACACTTCTTGTTGTCTCGGCAGTTTTAGCTTTATGTGCACTCTTTTCTGCTGGAAAGGGCATTAGCAAAGATGTTTTACTTGGAGTTGTAATAGGTGTTTTAGTTGTATGGGCTCTTGCTGTCTTCATTGTAATAAAAGTGAATTCTAATCGACGAAAGTATGCATGGAGTCAATTTTATTGGAAAGATATGCCACGAACAACAACGCCTTGATATACTCTGTACTGTGTCAATTTGAATCTGTTTTTTCTTTCAATCTAAGTTAGATTAGATGGAACTTCCAATTATAGATAAAACTCTATTTTTGGATATAGGTGACCTACTTCCTTTTGATAATTTAGAGGACCTTCTTTCAAAAGGATACCCAGATGAAGAACAAAAGAAAACAGATGATGCTAGCGAGGTAGATGAAGATTATAAATTATTACGAGATATCGACTATAAAGATGATTATGATGATTATGTAAAAATAAATTGTCATTTGGGATTTTCGGAAGATTTACACGTGTTGAACGAGAAGGGACAGTATATTGTAAATCAATTAAAGTACAAAGTTGATCCAGATACACACGCAACGATAGATGTAAAAGTTGAGACGATTTATAACTCCATACGTCAATCAATACGTTCAAGAAACCTAGGAACGAGTACGTTTTTCAACGAGTTGATGTGTGTATTGGATGAGTTACTATTCAATGATGTTGAAGATATGGAAGTATTTTACCTAAATGACAATGAACATAAGCTTACAAAAATATATTATGGACAAGAAGAATGGGCTGAAGACTATGAGATACAACATTTTGAATTTTCCAAGAATAGCACTTTGGAAGAAGGAGAAATAATGTTTTTACTGTGTTTTGTGAATGATTACATTGCATTACTTGAACGCGTCATTGACTATATAGAAAGAATATCCGATGAAAACACTGCATCTTTGAAAGTTTCAAAGATTGCTTTAAAAATATTATCGAGACTTGAAAAGGCAAAAGATTTACTAACGACACTTTTATCGAATGTATTGATGTTGGAAGTACCAATATAAAGAAAAAAATTGAATTGCTCATTACCAAAAGCATATAAAGCAAACACATATAAGTAACTCAATCAACTGATAATCATGGAGAACATCATTCTTCCCAAGGAGTTCAACCCCAAGAAGATCACCTTTGCCGTTCCGCGCAATCTCGGCACAAATGGCGGTAAGGTAATCTATATCTCATATGCAGGAAAGCCACTCATTTTTCAAACACCGGAAATGTCTGTTCCATTTGGAATGAGCAAGTGGGAGAACGACAAGTATACTCTTGATCTTTCTTTCAAGGGTAAGGAGACGCGGGAAAATCTTCAATCGTTCTTTGATGGTCTTGTCGAGCTAGACAAGACGCTTGTTCGCGCTGGTCTTGACAACTGCCAAACTTGGTTCAAGAAGAAGTACACATCTCTTGATGTAGTTGAGGCTCTTTACACTCCCACGGTAAAGTACGCAAAGGATAAGACAACCGGTGATATTACGGACAAGTATCCCCCGACGTTCAAGCTGAATCTTCCATTCAGGGATGGCGCTTTCAGTTGCGAGGTATATGACAAGAACAAGAACCTGGTAGACCTGCTGAATATGGAAACAAAAGGATCACGAGTATCAGCGATCATTCGTTGCACTGGAATTTGGATTGCCGGAGGAAAGTACGGTTGCTCATTCAAGGTTATGCAGATGCGCGTTGTTCCTCCGACATCATTCAAGGGATACGCTTTCAAGGAGATTGATGACAAGGTAGACGATGATATTGATGAGAATGAAGAACTCGTAAGTGGTAGCGATGCAGAGAAGGATGATAAGGGAGATGCAGCAGTCACCACTGATACGACTAATAATGCAAACCAAGAAGATGATGATGACGAGCTGATTGAGTCGAGTGATGATGAACTGGAAAAGGCACCAAAGCCTGTTGCAGTAAAGACGAAGACAGTAACGCGAAAGGCGTAACTTTTAAAACATAAAACATAAATTATAAAAGTATAAGATGCTAGAGGTGGAAGTGCCAGTAGAATCACTAGCTGAATTTATTTTTGCTAAGAATGTCAATGATGCAGCAATTGAACTCTCACTACATGGATTAGAAAATGGTAAAGATTTTTTCTATTTTTGCCTTGATTTATTCTGCAAAGGACTCATTGTTCTGTTTGGGAATGGACAAACTCATGTAAATATACAAGATGTTACGCCCCAACAGTTTGAATTATTTCGTGATAAATTTCGATTAGCCGGTATTAATACAGTGTTAGATATATTACCACCGGATGTTTCGATTGGACCCGACGAGCTCTATATCAATTCAAAAGAGTTACAAGATGAAGACGATAACTTACAATTAAAAGATTACAAATTTATCTTGAAAAGTCATCAAGCCACTTATATCGTTTACTTTGAACTGTTCCATAACGTTCAAGGGAATTGCGATTCGAGTCGTGGGAGATAATTTCATACGTTGTATAGATGGTGTTGAAAGTAAAAATGTATTTTTTTCAACTATTTGATACATTTCACTACATACCTCTAAAATATGTGTTTTTAACAAATTTATTATTGATAGTAGCCCGTGTAAGTTGTGTTTATTTAACATGCATTCAACAAAGTATATTTCTTTTTTCTCGTGATCGATATTTGCTATTATCTTGCATGTATTATCTTGTGTTGCAATTGTAATTTTTCCATCGAATGATATGGTTATGCTCATATCACGAATAATAATAGGCGTAACAATAGGATCTTTTAAACTAATTGGTATGATCATATGTTTTGGAGACGCAAGTATTTGTCTTATATCTGTTCTAAACTCTGGTAACAATTCGTAAAATATACTTAAGGACTTCGGGTCTAAATAGTCCAAAAGTGCTTGACAGACTGTATTCATTATTATTGAATGTCAGCAAAAAAAGTTACAAAAATTGACGACCTGATTTTTTTCATTACAGATGAAAAATGTCTCGCATCATTGCTATTTGTGGCCTGATGAGAAGTGGCAAAGATACAATAGCCGATTATCTATGTGCACAAAAAGGATACGAGAAAATCAGAATAGCTGATACGCTCAAAAAAACGATTCAGGTATTGTTTGGATTCTCAATGGATCAACTTGAGGGTGATCGTAAAGACAACCTGGATACATGTTGGGGAATAACACCAAGACAGGCTATGCAATTCTTTGGTACAGAGGTTATGCAATTTCAAATACAACAATTGCTTCCTAATGTTGGCAGAAACTTTTGGATTGCATCGTTAGTTTCTCAAATCAAAACCAGACCTTGTAACAACACATATGTCATTTCAGATTTGCGGTTTGTTCACGAATGTGAATATTTGCGGAAACATTTTAAACATGTCTATATCATCAAGGTGTTTAATGCTAACATCAAACATTGTGAAGGGCATATGCATAATTCTGAACAAGAGTACAAAAGTATTGATGAAGACTTTTGTATACACAATGATGAAGATTTGAAAACTTTATACTGCAAAGTAGATACATTAGTTAGTCAAATTGAATCACGCGATGTCCGGGCATCCGATTAATATTACTAACTATGGCTTTAGATAATTGGTTACGTTTCTTTCGTTTTTGGTACACTACACCGTTTTCTGTTTGAATTGTTTTTACTTTTACATTTTCTTCATTGTATTTCTTTGTATGATTATCACGTTGTGTCTTGATCATGTCATCTTCAATCTCCTTAAGGTGCTTTTCTACATAATCTATTATATTGTTCTGAATAACCCATCGGAAGAAATTTAATTGTCCTATTGTAGTTTCAACGCTGTTTTTATTATCAAAAATGAATGTTATTCTTTCTCTTCTTCGGAATGGATCAAATAACTGTTTAGAATATGCTTTGAGTTGTGACCGATAACTTAGATACACGTTAAAGTGTAACACATTGTTATTTACTTCTTGGGTAATGACATTGTTGTATTTCTTTGCATAATTTGTCACAAACCAGTCTATCAAACGTAAGGATATTGGCGATGTCCCGTCGATTATTGGGAGGATTTTCTGCATATTACATTTAATATTGTAAAACTTGGATAATGATATCATAAGCAAATCCTTTGAATTTCCAACTTTTTTTCTCGAAGACGAGATATAAGAAGCCATCTAAAAAATAAGATTACATTTTCCTTAAGTGGTGATTAGCAATCACCACCTATTTCGAGAGGTTTGCGTAATAAATCGCTGGGGGTGTATGAACTGTTCATGATCGGCCATGAACCCTTAGGATTCGGTGGCTCGCTACGAAGTTGAAGATTTGCGTTTTTCATTGAACCGCTTGTAGTATTGATTCCAACATGGAAACCTGCCGATAAGAAATTGATGTTCTTTACATCACCTTGTCCAGCCGGGTTTACTTGTGCCCACTTTGAGTTTGCATCACTTGGTAGTAAATCTTCTGCAGTAAGACGATCTTTGGGAAAGCAATCTGTTGGCACTTCTTTGGTCTTGAAGTCAACTGCACGATATTCATCATGTTGATCTTCCTCTGCCGGGTCTATTGCTGAACTTGGTACTGGCATAGCCTTTGACGATGGCTGTGGTGGTGGAGCTAGAGGAGCCATTACGCTTGGTTGTTGAGGTACTACACTCGGCACAGGCTTAGAAACACTCTGCATCTGTTGTTCATAGAACTTTTCCGAGGCTGCAGTTGACTGTTTCGTGTTGTAATAGCTAATCAATGCAAACAGAATAACGGCTGCTACAAAGATAAGTAATGTTCTTAAAACCATATGTTTATCCAACGCCATTTATAATTAGAATACATAAAAATAATGCAAAAGAAAATTATTCTTGATCATCTGGACACATCATATCGTCCACTCTCTCACATAATCCTATCAATTGTTTATCAGACGACTTTGATATCTCATCCTTAAGCCCTTCTGCAATGTGAAGATGCGCTTGTAAAGACTCAATCAAATCGCTTAAACTTTTTAAATATTCTGTCCTTATACTTTCGTAAGGAATTGCAGCTTTAATATCTTCAATATCTTCATCATTATCGTCATCTACAATAGAATGGTCGTCATCCTCGCATATATTGTTTATTTTCCATTCAGGAAAAAACTTTTGTTTATGAATTCGAATACCATCGAGAGTTAATATAATATCACAACGTTTTTTCAATGACACTTTTGACAAATCAAATACATGTGGACATGTTTTCAGTCTCAGTAAATCACCATATTTCTCATCGTAAATTATTGGATGAGAGTAATATTCATCTATCAACTCATCTGGCATTGATGTACTAAACCAAGCTGTACGTTTGTCTTTCACCGTAGATATTATCTTATTTGAGACAGATGAGAAAAAATCATATACAAACTTTGGTGCCTTTATTACAATGGTGTTTGTAGAAAGTGATATTACATATACATTCTCTAATTCTACATCAAATGCTTGCTCTTTTGAATTATAATAACTAGGACATACAAATGTACTATTCTCACTTTTCTTTGGCTTAGAAAGGTGTAGTTTATTCATATCTATGTCCCAGAGCACAGTCATCTGTAACTTTGTTTACCTTACGGAAATTAAAACATGATTATAACGCAGAGTATTAAATTATAATGAATAACAGTATTATCCAAACACTTACCAATAAGGTATTAGAGTTAGTTATGATCGAAATTGGTAAAGCGGATATGCGTGAAAACATCAAAACTAAAATCATCGATCCTCTGTTACTAGTAATTTATAAACAACTGTACCCATACATCTATGGTTTTTTAGCAATGATTTTTCTGATGTTTGTTATGTTGGTCGTGTTGGTTATTTTTTTCATTGTTTACCTGAAAAAATAACCAAAAATTGAATGAATGTTTATAATGACATCCATATAAACAATTGTGATTCAAACATAATACACATGGATCCCAATTATATTTCCAAGATTCAAGAGTGGATCAAATATGATAATATAATTCAACGAATCAAAGAAGAGACCAGCGAAGCTTCAGAAAAGAAAAAACAGATAGAAGAAGAAATTGTATCTTATGTCCAAACAAATAATCTCCAATCATTGAATATAAATATCAGTGATGGTAATATCAAATTCGGAACGTTGACGTCAAAAACTCCATTGAGTATGAAAACCTTGAAACAATTGCTTGAAAAGTTTTCAAGAGATAAACAAGCTCTCTCACAGGAATTGATTGAAAACATCATCAAGTTTATCAATGACAACCAAGAGTCGAAAACAAAAACCTTCATCAAACGAGATATAAAACGTTCATAAAATCTACATAACGGTTTTCAGACTTTTCATAAATACGTTGTATTAGTAGCGATGTAAATTCATCAACATTGATAGATATGGTGTAAGGACTCGAGTCAATTCTTGAAAGAAAATCGTACAAGTAGTCAAGAATTTCAGACAGAGCATGTTCGTGCATTTTGCGCCAAATTTTCATATCGATCTTTTTCTTATGCCTGTCTGAATGCAACAGAGGACATGGAAACCGTTTTTGTTCCATATTCGAAACAGATGATTGGACTGGTTTCAGTAGAGAGAAAGAATGATCTTTATTAATTCTCAGCATTTTTCTAAATTACATAAGAGTTTTTGTAACCGTCTTATATATCAATGGATTATAAAAAAGCTCTTGAAACAATCAATCAATCTCAAGCACAGCCTGATCTTGATGTCATAATCAATACACGTGATTACGAGGAAATACGAACTATTATTGACGCTAACAGAGACGGATCTAAGAACATTAAATCAGAATCGCTATCGGATGATAAACAACAAGTCCTTAATATTCTACAAGACCACGAAGGAACCTTGAAAGATCTTATAGATGATTTAAAAAATAAATTCTATTTTCAAGGTCTTCTTTCCGATTTTAATCCAGTAGATGTATTTGATTGCTTGTTGAGAAGCTCTTCAATTGAATACATCGAAGAAGAAGGTGCACAAGTTTCAGATGAAGAACCATTCATGTGAATTGCCGGTGCTACAAGGCCAATAAAAAATCTTTTTTTAATATATACACAATTGGAAATGCCTGATAACTTTGTTGACATGAATGCAACCCAAGATGGCGGCAAACGTAAAAAACGCACTACCAAAAAGCCTGCTGCTCCAAAGAAAGGCGGAGATGCTCTATCGGAACAATTAACCGGCCTAGCTGTACCTTTTGCATTCCTACTTGCCAAACAAGGCCTTGAAGCTATGAAATCTAAACCCAAATCAACTACTCCCAAGAAGAAGATTTCGCCTCGCCGCCGTGCATCTCTTGCCGGTGGAGACGCCGAAGCTGCTCCCAGCGCTCTATCTGGTGGCAAAAAGTCAAAGACGGGCGGTAATTGCTCGACGTGCAACCGCGCATCTATGATCGGCGGTGCTGCTCACAGCCTTCGTAACCTAGAGAAACTACGCAAGAACATTGATAACTTTCTCTCCAAGTACTAGAGTGACTCCATTACAGTCGAATCGTATGTGACATTCTTCTTGACCACATTTACATACGCATAAGACAAATCCCCAACCTTTTCGGGATCTTTTTCCAGGTTTTCATTTTTTGCTACAAACCATGCACGTTTGCATGTGTAGTCTTTCGATTCTTTAATCTGAACATCTTTCAAAAATACCAGCTTGTTTTTGTAATGAGCGACAGCAGTGATCTCCGTCATATTTTTCTCTATTGGATTATTAACAATAGATGTTAGAGATTACGATATCAAATAAGGAATATATTCCTCTTATATACGATATTCTTCGTATGGCCACTATTCAAATAACGATTCAATTTTTGTATTTTATTAATACTGACGATAATCCTTTTTTTACAGTTGATTTCTTTTTACTTTTGCTTTATATCATATTGGGAGTGTGTGTGTACTGGCTCATTATCAAACGAATTGTCTTATTGACTTAGTTTGTTCATATTACAATATTTTATTTGTTACACAATGTAACTTGCATGTCGTTGTTAAAGAAATTTTTGGCAGACGACCCAGCAAAAGTGCCGATTGAGATACTAGAAAATCATCTGAAACAGGAAAAACATTACGATCTTCCAGCTACTTTAGCAGACACCACAACATGTCTGTCAGAAGATTGCCAAGAAAAACAAGTGCATGTTACCCAAAATGTATTTACAGATATCGAAATGTTCATTTCATATGATGGCACTAATTCAAATACGGTGTATGATGCATTTGCTAAGCACATGCATTTATGTGGCTCCAAAGAACTTTGCAAAACGGTACTAAACCATCCAATCAATGATGTTAACATCTTATCAGCACGCCAGGAATGTATACAGTATGTTTGTAAAAACTTTACTAACTTACAAAAATCCCAGTATGAAAAATTAAGCACTTTGGAAAGACACATTCATTGGCTATTTGAAGATACAGATGAAAACCTTCAAATGTTGTACGATATGGTGTATTTCCGGTTTTTTATTCTTAGACCTCTTAACAGCCAATCAAAAGCTTTAACTGCAATCAATCTATACCAGATCTTCCTATCTCCTACAATTGGTATCGTATCGCCGATAATCTATTTTGTGGCACCGTATTTGATTTTAAAGTACAAATTTGGAGATGTTTTTAACTTTGGATTTGTATCTTACTTGAAATTTATGTTCAATACGTTCATCAAAGGAGGAGGTATCACTGACATCTTAATTGGAGGTGGATCTCCTGGAATTGGTTCTCAAGCATTTAGATGGATTAGCTTCGCATTTTCATTGCTGTTTTACTTTCAAGGTATTTTCAACAGCGTTGAAGTATCCAAAAGCGTTTACAAAATTTCCCAATTTCTTACAAATAAAGCTCAACAAGTTATTGAAGCCATGCGGATTGCTGAAGAATTGTTGAGAGATTTATGGACAGATTCAATGACTAAATATTTCGTTGATATTGGCGATTTTATCAACATTGAAAAAGAAAACGAATTATTTGAATCATTGCCAGATTCGCTTCAATTTTCTGTCCTATCAGATTTTGGAAAGTCTTTGAAGTTTATCAAAACATTAGATAAAAATGCGATAAGATCTGTTATGGCAAGATTATATGTTGTCGACATGTTATCTGCATGCTGCTCAAAGTTGCAATCAAATAAAAGTATTTGTTATACATCATTCATGCAAGATGATAACAGACTCACGCCATATGTTTGTTTAACAAATACATGGCACCCTTGTTTAAATGAAGATACAACAGTAAAGAATAGCATTTTAATCGATGCACAAAACATAATCTTAACTGGTCCTAATGCTGGAGGCAAATCAACATTTATCAAAACAGTTATTGTAAATATTCTTCTCAGTCAAACTCTTGGTATCGCTTTTGCTGAGAAATGTTTACTACAACCTTTTTCGACGATTAGTACGCAAATTAATGTACCAGATACGAAAGGTAAGGAAAGTCTCTTTGAAGCTGAAATGCATCGTTGCAAGACGACTTTGGATTTAATCGGCAAACCTGGTATAAAACTTGTAGTGATGGATGAGATATTCAATTCTACAAATCCGGTTGAGGGAATTGCAGGTGCTTATGCTGTCGCCAAAAAAATCAGCGAACACAATGACACTTTATTGATCTTTACAACTCATTTTGTGTACTTGACAAAATTATCAAAATATACACAAGGAAGATTCATAAATTATCGTATGAATGTTGATAAAGATATGGAAACATCTAGAATTAAATTTCCTTATATACTCCAACCCGGTGTATCTAAACAGTATGTCGCACTAGAATTGCTGAAACTAAACGGGTTTGATAATGATCTTATTGAAGAAGCACTACGAATAAAAGATAGGTTGTGCAGTAGACCTCGAAGTGAGTCGCAGCAGAAAAGCGTTTGAAAGTATTTTTTAACTTTGTCATGTGATGGTAATATAATACACAAGATGTTCAAATTTAACAAAGGCACACATCTTACAATTCTTGCGACTTTTGCTATCGTTTTTATTGTAATCTATCTATATTTCACAATCACAGATCTCAGACGACTCCAGAATGAGGTTTCACGTTTGAGACAAAAAGTTTCAGCTCTTGAGGAAACAACTGCTGTGCTACCATCATCTTGTCCTCTACAAGCGACTCATTCTGCACCATTACCAACTGCAGCACCAATAGTTTCAACAGCGGTGTCTGTATCACAAGTTCAACAAGATGATGATGACAAAAGCAGCGTCCTGACAGAAGATATTACCAAGATGCTGGAAGCAGAGGAAGACGATAGTGAACAACTCGAACCTCCATCTGTTACAACTGTAGAGGCACCAGTGGAAACTCCTGTGCCAGTCGAAGTAACATCTACTAACGATGTTGTTAGTGAAGAATCTAGCACTGTAGCAGAAGTACCACCTGTTGTAGATACTCCTAAACCAACCACTGCATCTCGTTCAAGAAAAGCCAAAACCACAAAATAAAAAAATCTCTAAAAAACAATAAAGATGAGTACTTGTCAAGAATGCTCCAGACCAACTACTAACAACAAGTATGCTAATTGCCCTCCTCGTATGGCAGATGGTCGCAATTTTACTGACTATCGACCCCGCTGCTTCCAACAATATGTAGTCGAAAACAAACTTATGAATAGCTTCGACCAACGCAATTATCTTACTCAACATGCTGAAGAACTAATGAAACGTAATGCTGCAATGGCATATCAACAAAACCGATGCGGTCCTTGCGAAGAACCATTTGACATTGGTACCATGCTTCCAGAAAGAGTTCAACAAGTATGCGATGCAAATACGTGCTCTTTTAATGTTACCGATCCATATGGATTGGGTCTCGGAAGACAATATATCATGAGTGAAGAAGATCAAGCCTTCAAAGCGAAATTCTTGGCTGAGAAAGAAAAAGAACAACAATATTTCCAAAGTCGCACAGTTGTACCTCACAATCTTGATCCACAATTCTATCCGATCGATGGAGTTGTAAGCACAAGTTATGATCGTTTTGCTGTTCCAAGTCAAGGAACGCCTCTCAGTGGAAATTGAAATCTTGCAATATATAAATAAGAACCAATATGGACACCAACAAATTCAAGTCAGAAAAATGTGAATGCATAATAAGCCATGCATCTGACTTTTCCCTGGTAGTTAAAGGAGTGATATTTTCTGAAACTCAATTACAACAAACTATCTCTTATATTGCTGCCTGTCCACCTGACTACCGTTCTAGTTACACAGGATCTGCATTACCATTTGCCAATGAACAGATGGCTTTTGACGAAACTCCTAATAAAGGTCAGGTCAATATTCAGCCAGGAAACTCTTTTAGTATCAAAATTGTTTATCCAAACTCTTATTATGCCGCATTGGGCACAGTGATTATTCCCCCTACATTATACATCACATATAAGGATATTAGTAATGCTGAAACAACTGTAGGAATACCTGTGAGTAAAGGTATTCCATATCGCTTACTCACATATCCTATGCAGTTCACAAAAGCTCGAAAAGATTGCATGTTCTATGATGGTGGTTGGGAACTACCTGTTCGAACCCAAGAACAAATATTATTAGGTGCTGCTTATCCCTCCATGAACAAAATGTCTGACAACTTTTGGGGATTGAAACCACCTATGTAAAAGCATATTGGGTTCCAACGTGCATCGCTTGGACAAATAACAACAGTTGGAAACGGAATTTTGCAAATCCTAAGAATACTTCCATCCACCCATCAGAGTATATTACAATATCATCGACTACTTGTCCTGTTAAGAGTTCTGGACACAAATCTCGCTTCAATATGCACATGTAATATCCTGTGATACCATCACAAAAACGATAGAAGCTTACAAAGTCAAATAGTTGAGAAATCAAAGGATCCATATGAGATTATTTTTCTTTCTCAGTTTCAATTTTTCTTTTTACATGTCGTCTATAGATTCAATATCTATAAATTTCTTATACTCTACTTCTGACATATGATTTGTTAAAGTGAATTTATTTACACTACGTGCATTCACTTCATAGTCACCAAGGGTTTTTATAGAAATTATATGGAAATGTTTTTTTGTGAGATTTTTTATATGCCTGGAATCTTTCATATCGCAATTATCACCTTTTGTATGTATAAAACATTTCGTCAAATGTTGCTCAGCGCATATTCCATTCAACTTGCCCTTTTTTAAAAAATCAAGTGATGTTTCAAACATTGCAAGCATGTTCTCTCTGGTTCCACCAATAACATGATCTGAAATATGATATGGATAATGTATTATTTTCCTTGCAAATACATTGTTGCTGATTATTTTCTCCGGCATAGATTTAATGGTGTGCAATAATGGCAAAATATTTGAATAATATTCATCTGATCTCATTTTGATCACGTATTTTGTTGTAGATGCATTGATTCCTTTCAAAGTGCCATATGTTTGGAAAAAAATGTTTTGGCGATTAGCATAGCGATTCCTACTAACTTCAAACCGAAGCATTTTAAATTCTTTATCGTCCCATGTACAATCCAAAGGTATTCCATGGACAAATGCAATATTTTTAGCAATATCCAAATTCTTACTGGTTTTAGGACCTTGTAATACAAAGGTGAACTCTTCTCTGTTGATTGTATCTCTTTTCACTGCCATTATATTGGCGAATTTAGAATCTATAAGCATCGGGGTATTTGAGTATATATCGTAGTTATGTTGTGATAGTAATGCTAGATAAGTCTCAACTAAAGATACTGGAGTTATGAGACTTATACGAGGTTTGTTATCTGATATTGCGTTTGCAAAGACTCTGAATGATACTAAAGTATTTTGTAACACTCGCATAGTATTTTTAGAAAACATGTCTAGAATATGATTTATTTCAATACTCGTTGATGATATACACTTTTGCAGTTTATCTTGTGATTGCGAACATATCCATAGTCTACGGTATGAGAATAGTTTCATATGATTACCTGTATTCTGCCCAATCCACGTATATTTATGCATGGTTGTATCGAGTGAACGATCACAAATTTTAACAAATGAAAATCCCATTGATGTTAAGAATTGTTCATAATAAGCTTCCGTATGATAATTTCCTTTTCCATGAAGAGACTGATCATATCCCGTCTCTTCTTCTATGCAACATGCATGGATATCATTTGAATCAATGACTTCGCAATCCAGAAAAAGATAATCGCATTTGTCTGCCAAACTTAGAAGGTGATTTTCAATATTTTGAATATGATAAGCTACACCAAAATGTAAAATGACATCGTATTTTGGAAAATCATGAGGAAACGGTATTTCGTAGTCATCATTTCGTACTTCAAGATGCGGATATTTTTTGCTAATCACACTGATATGATCGTCTCGACCTTCTGAACATGTTACTTTAGCACCTAATTCGTGAATCATTTGGGCAAAGTTACCATAGCCGCTTCCAATATCCAAAACTGTTTTGTCCCTGAAAAAATTTGGAACCAATATTTTTTCCAAAGTATCAAAACGATTTTTCCACCATGACGTATAATGTCCTTGAAATCTGAAATTTCTCATAGAGTTCTTATAAAAAATTGATATAAAGATCATACTTAAATGTACTGCAAGTAATCACATGGCCGCATCTTCAGCCACAATGTCTTCTGAGAACTTAGATCAAAAATACAAGAAGCATAACCTACGAGATCATATCTATGAGATCCCGGGTATGTATGTTGGTTCCGTAGATATTACTCCTTACCACACTTATGTTTACAACGATATGACGAAAAAAATGGAGCTCCGCGAAATTTCGGTTGTTCCGGCTTTGTTTAAAATTGTCGACGAAGTTGTTGTTAATGCAACAGATCAATGGGTTCGTATGAAGCACGAAGCCAAATCAGATTCTAAGCCTGTTAAAAATATCAAAATCACTGTAGACAAAAAAACAGGAGTAATAAGCGTCTATAATGATGGTGACTCTATTGATGTTGACAAACTTCCGGCATACGATGATGTTTATGTTCCAGAGATGATTTTCGGTCAACTTTTAACTTCGACGAATTATGATAAAAACAAAGAAGGAAAAGAGTCAGTAGTAAGTGGCGTACATGGACTCGGTGTAAAGCTTTGCAATGTTTTCAGCACAGAATTTTCAATTGACTTGGTAGACCATCGAAGGAAACGTCATTATGCCCAGAAATGGACAAATAATATGCTTAACAAAGAAGAACCACACATCAAATACAGTGCAAAGTTACCATATACACATGTGACATTTCTTCCAGACTACAAGCGATTTGGATTGGAAGGAATGACAGATGATATGTTTGCTTTGATACAAAAACGCGCTTACGATGCATGCGCCTGTACAGACAACACTGTGAATATCTACTTTAACGATCAAAAGATAGAAGTAAAAGACTTTGAAAAATATGTGGACCTCTTTATTGGTTCAAAGGAAGCACGTCCACGTGCTTTTGAAAAGTCTGGCGATCGTTGGGAAGTTGTGGCAACATATTCAACCTCGTCTCAGTTTGAACAAGTTTCATTTGTGAATGGAATTAATACATTTCAAGGAGGAAAACATGTAGACCATGTTACTAGTCAAATAACAAAAAAACTTGCTGAAATGATATCATCAAAACGGAAAAAGGATGTAAAGCAACAGCACATCAAGGAAAATCTCATGATTTTCGTAAAGTCATCTATTGTTAATCCGTCTTTCAATAGCCAGACAAAAGAAACCCTAACATCTCCTGTCTCAAAGTTTGGAAGCAAATGTGAGCTAAGCGACAAGTTCTTTGCAGCACTCTACAAGACGGGAATTGTCGAGAAAGTAGTGAGTCTATCAGAGTTTCATGATGAAAAGAAACTTACAAAAACAGATGGAAAAAAACGTTCAACTGTTCTGGGGATTGATAATCTTGATGATGCAAATTGGGCAGGTACAGCAAAAAGTCACGAATGTACTCTTATCTTGACGGAGGGTTTGTCAGCAAAAACAATGGCGATTGCTGGTTTGAGCGAGGTTGGCAGGGATCGATGGGGTGTATTCCCTCTTCGTGGAAAGCTGATGAACGTCAAGGATGCAAATCTTAAGAAGATTTACGAGAATGAAGAAATTACGAACATTAAAAAGATCCTTGGTCTGGAAAGTGGAAAAGAGTATGCAGATATCAAGGATTTGCGATATGGGCGAGTGATGACAATGACAGATAGTGACTATGACGGATTTCATATCAAAGGATTATTGTTCAATCTATTCAACTCGCTTTGGCCATCTCTCGTTGCACAATCAGAGAGAACGTTCATGTGTTCAATGTTGACGCCAATTGTCAAATGTTTCAAGGGAAAAGATGCAATATGTTTCTACAGTCTTTCTGATTTTGAAGATTGGCGTGCAGCAAACGAGAATGGGAAATCATGGACGATCAAGTATTACAAAGGATTGGGTACATCGTCTGACGAAGAGGCTAAGACTTACTTCAAGGAAATGAAAACAGTAACTTATAAATGGTCGAATGGTGATGAAAAAAGTCCGAGTGAAGAAAGTTTAGATTTGGCCTTTAACAAAACCCGCGCAGATGATCGCAAACAATGGTTGGCAGGATATGATAAAAAACGGATTCTTGATTATCGTAATACAGAAGTGAGTTATGAAGATTTTGTAAACCGCGAATTAATTCACTTCAGTAATTATGATCTTGAACGTAGCATTCCAAGTGTGTGCGATGGCTTGAAGACATCTCAGCGTAAAATCCTCTACTGTTGTTTTAAAAAACCTCTTTGGGATAAAGAGATTCGAGTCGCTCAGTTGGCAGCATATGTGTCAGAGAATTCAGCTTATCATCACGGTGAAGTATCTCTTCAAGGGGCAATTATCGCTATGGCGCAGGACTTTGTTGGAAGTAATAACATTAATCTGTTGCAACCATTAGGCCAGTATGGTAGTCGTGTTTATGGAGGCAGAGATGCGTCTCAACCTCGATACATTCATACACAACTCTCGGAGATTACAGCAACACTATTTCACAAAGAAGATAATGGTATTCTGAATTATCTTGACGATGATGGTTTTCCCGTAGAGCCGGAGTTCTATGTCCCCATTATCCCTACGATTTTGGTGAACGGGGCTATCGGTATTGGAACTGGGTTTAGTACAAATATTCCTTGTTATAATCCAGTTGATATTGTTATTGCACTGAAAAGGATTATTCAAGGAGAGGATATCGCAGAAGATTTAGTTCCTTGGTACAATGGTTTCAAAGGAGTGATAAAAAAAGTAAGTGGAAAATGGGTCAGCCAGGGACTTTTCAAAAAGATTTCAACAACAAAGATAGAAATTACAGAACTTCCTGTAGGATTCTGGACAGCTGATTTCAAGGCTATGATTGAAGAAATGATATGTGACAAAGATGGTAAATACAAGAACTGTCCTATCAAGAGTTACGAGAGTCACTACACAAATGTAGATGTCAAGTTTATTCTACACTTTACAAGCGCTACCAGTCTTGAAGAATGGTTGAAACCAGATGGAACAAATGGGAATTTGAAAATCGAAAACGAATTGAAGTTGGTGTCTAGCAAAAATCTTGGAACAGGAAACATGTATGCATTCAATGAGTTTGGTCAGATAACAAAATATGATACAGCTATTAGTATAATTAAGGCGTTTTTTGAGATTCGCAGAAAATACTATGTGAAACGCAAAGATAACATCATCAGGAAGCTCAATGAAGAGATGTTAAAGTTGAACAATAAAATAAGGTTTGTATTGGATGTGATCCATGATGTGATTGAAGTTAAGAAGCTTAGAAAAGCGGAATTGGATGCAAAACTACATGAGTTGAAATATGATCTCGTTGACGACAGTTATGATTATCTCACACGAATTCCGATTTACAATTTCACTGTCGACAAAGTGCAAGAGTTGAAAGATGATATTGCCAAGAAGCAAATTCAATTGGATACAATCATAGCTACAACAATTGAACAGATGTGGGTAGATGATCTGACTGCTTTCGAGAATCTATATGTCAATATGCCATCAACATCTTACAAAGGTACCACAAGTTGTTCAGCGCGTAAAGCTCCTGCTAAATCAAAAGCGAAAATATCATTGAAAAAGACTACTTAAGGAAGTTCTCACAAAAAATGATTTAAGAACTACTGGACATTTTTTTCATTCTTGTCCCCATGGCCTCAAATATCAAACCATATCGGGTTTCGACTATTACCGCTACAGGCGTCTTAGGGTGCAACATCAATCTAGACAAACTCTATCAAAATATCGATGAATTGCTGATCCCGAATATTTTATATGTTGAATATGGTAAGCGGAAATTTGACAATTCGTGTTGTAAAGGTCGAGTCAAAAAAAATATTCAAATGCAAAATAAAAGTAAAAGGTTTGATAATCAGGTTACAATTTTGTACGAAGATGAAAAGAAAGAACTTTATATTAGCACCAAGATTTTTAGAAACGGAAATTTACAAATGACTGGCGTCAAAAATGATGATCAAGGGCATCAAATTATGGAAATTATTCGGCAAATCGTTTTCGATTGCTATCAAAAAGATAATGGAGTTCTTGTAGACGGCGATATCGATAGACTAGCAGCACAAAAATATTCCATTGGTTTGATTAATAGTGATTTCAGACTGGACTTTTCCATACGACGCGATGTTCTCCATAAAATTTTGAGTCAAGAATATTTGATTAATTGTTCTTATGAACCTTGCATATACCCTGGAGTGAAGATTCAATATTATTTTAACAAACAAAACACACAAAAAAATGGGATCTGTAATTGTTCGGCTCCTTGTGTGATTGGGAAAAATTGTGGTGATGGTGATAGGATGTGTAAAAAAATAACTATTGCGGTTTTTCAAAGCGGCAGTGTTATCATAACTGGAGCTCAACATTTGACTCAGATTGATGAGGTGTACTCGTATATTGTAAAAATTCTTAGAGACAAAGAAGATAAGATTAAAAAGATTATCTTTGTTGATGAAGATAAACCAAATACTCCTGTCTTTGATAAAACAAAAATAGTCCTTTTGCAAAAAAAGAATATCATTTTGCCAGATTGCATGCATGCAAAGTAGTTTAACGACGGTGTGTTTTCTTTTTTGATAACTCAAGAATGGATGATAATTTGTCTGATATATCTTGAAGAACTTCTGTAATATTTTTGCCACCTTGTTTTTCACCAGTCATGAAAAACTGGGAAAGTACCAGAAACAGCGGATCTGATCCGAGTAGTTCAAGAGTGTCTACTGTAGAAGCACTATCTGATGATGATTCGCTTTCGCTATCACTGCTGCTCGAGGATGCGCTGCTTGAAGATTCACTAGTTTCTGTTGTTGATTCGCTATCAGTGCTTGATTCGTCCTCAGAAACTACTGTAAGTTTTTTTCGTGTCATTTTTGGCGATCCTCCTTCGCTCTGAGTGAAAACAGCCTCCGCCGGAGATGGTGAATCAACCTCTCCATCTAAATGAACAGTCTTGATATCATTAAAAGCCATCTTTAATATTTACTTTATAAAAAACCAATATAATTATTGTAGGTAACTGACCGAAACAAAAAAGAGTTTCTTATAATAAGAATGTTTCATATTTTTGAGGTTGTTCTGTGCGTGTTCATACTAATAGTAATCACGTATATGTATGTGTCCCATGTATCCAAAAACGATTTTATTATTTTGATATTTGCACTTGCTATTTTAGTTACATACTACATGTCTCAGAAAACTGCGGTACATGAACTGTTTGACAATGCAATATCATCTGCAACTTCATATGGAACGTCATCATCTGATGGTAACCCGCTAGCACTACCACAATCTTTTCAGAATCAAATCACACTATACTGCACAACATTTAGTAGTCAGTCTTATGGTGGTACTGGCAAAATATGGAATAATGTAATACCAAATCCTCCTGTTAACAATAAAGGTTGTATTGTTCCACAATCTCCTAACACCAACTTTATGTTCGAGACAGATCCTTATTACTCGAAATCTGAAGGGTTAAGATTAAATACAAACATGTTGAAAGGTCCTTTATCGTGCTCTCTTGGCATTAATCTGAATGAATCTTTCACAATCATGCTCGCATTTATACCCAATATGACAAACAGCGTAGTGACCTCTGATATTGAAATACTGAAACTCTATGCTAATTTATCTAGTGGAGGAAATAGTATTTCATTAACAATCCCGAAGAGTAGCATTGTTTCAGTTGAAGACCAGTTAGTTACATGTGCATTGAATCTTACAGTTGGCACACGAACATTTTCATCAGCGGATCCATCACCAAAAGTAGTCGCCAATACCAAGCTTATCCTTCACAATAAAATGATGACATTCATCTATTTAGTAAAAAAGAATGATAACTTGTCTGTGTACTATTCAAGATCCGATGGTGTCGGTGGTGTTACTTCAAAAACATTGATTGATATTACATTGACAGTTTCTGGAAACGACACGTTTAGTAATAAAGAGTGTACAATAAATGCAACCAAAAACTGGAACGTCGGTCTGTTTAATGTAGCTATTCTTAACATAGGAGTTGATTTGAGTTGGATTTCAAATTTTGAATATGTTGTTTTGTCAAACTACAGGAACCGGAATGATAACAATATTATATATTACAAATCTATAATTGACGATTACCAAGCATTAATTGAAAGAGTTTCTACATGTCCTATGGACGAAGCCAGTTGTAACAGATGTGATAAAAATGTAGACTGGACATCATTATATGGTGTGTTGAATGCGTCTGATGATTGCAAGCAAAACTTTCACAATTACAAAAATTCCGATTGTGTTGCTAATCCAGGCAGTTGTGGACCATGTTGGGACACTGGTGACTCCAAATATAACACTGATACATGTATTGCTACACGAAATATATTCAACAAAACTGGCACTATTCGTACAGAGATATTGAATTCTCTTACAGATGCAGATATTGCTGCACTTTTAAGTAATCCTAAATATGCCGAAATGATGAAAAAGAGTAGTTTATGGGGAACTGTATGCAAATATCCTGGCTCTACGACAACAGTAACTGCAACTCAAAGTCCAGCATCTGCATCAATATCATCAACACCTACTTCTTCCGCAATAACATCAACAACAAATCCAAATTCTATTCAAATCTCAATACCTCATGATACTACTCAAGTGACTCCAATTAAGAATTTCTACCAAGGAACTGATATTATTCCATCAGGAGCACCTATCGAGGTAAGTACCCGGAGTGCATCTCGTGTTGATCTCAAAAACGAAACTCCTACAAGCATGTGGAATACAGTAAAATCTTTCTTCACATTGTAAAAAATATTTTGTAAAATTTTTCTTTCATGTCAAAAAATTTTATTGATTTGATCTACACATCTTCATAATCGCCAATTGTCCTTCAGTTATTAGTCCCTACAAAAATGGCTACAACTGAGAAAAAAGTCGTATACGTGGTGGACAGAAGATGCTCTTATACCCGCAAGGGTGAGAATCTTGATGTCATTCGCCACAAAGCGCTAATTTACAAAAAAATCCTAAAAAAATATAAACGTCTCCGCGTCTCTCTCAAAGGAACGCGAAAACCCAATCAAGATGATATTGCATCTACATTTAAACTCGCGGATTTTACGAAAAAAGAAGACAAAAGTTTTTCAAAGGCGTGGGATGAAGTTATTGCAATGTTCTCGCACAAAGATCAGTCGAGATATCACAACCTTATGATAGATAAAAAGTTGAATCTTCGTAAGTGTTCTGATATTGACCTTGGTAAAGCTATTTCTGATTATGTTGCTAAACGCGCAAAAAAGAAGTCGTATATCAAGTTGTTCACCACAGGCACCAGAAATGTGTTTCGAGCTATCGGGCGAGAATACGCATATGGCGATGGTGAAATGATACGTTACAATAAGGGTGACTTTGAACAACGCGACTTGGTACACACCGGAAACCCAATGACGAGTAAACTACAAGATGACCTTCTCAGTGAACTCAAGGAACGAGCCAAGGTTTCAGGATATAATATCAACTCAGAACATCACTCTGCCGCAGTTTCGCTGCCGGTAGTTGTCTGTCTGATTGTAAAGTTGGTCTCACAGGCAGGAGCTTTTATGAAAAAAACAAAAATACCAGATTCCAAGGTCATGAATAGGATATTTCTGACTCTGATGTATTCTATTCTCATTCACGAGGGAGGAACACGTCTTGCAGAAACCGCTGACCAGCTCACGTACAATGACTTGTTCTTGGTCGGGCACAAACGCATCCCCTTCCTTGTTCTGCCTTTCTTATCTCCTTTGACACTTCAATGGTTGTTGTCTAACAATGCATTCAAGTCATACGTCACTCGCCTATACAAAGGAAAGCAAAAGAGAGAATGGTTTATGCGCATGAAATCGGTAATTCCATATCCATTCAATATAGTCGATTTACCAACATTGTTTACCATTGCTATCAAATGCATTCTATGGACGAAAAGCACCCTGCCTTGTCTGAATTGCATTTTCCCTCGCAAGAAACGACAACAATTAGTGGCGATAAACTCGCGTTTCATCAAGTCAACCAAGTTTACCGAACTTAGCTTTTATAGCACGAGATATGCAGCTGCTGAAGAAGATAAGAAAACTGGTGTTGATGTCATGTGGACCCGTCGTCGCATGGGACACACAGACAACTCACAAATGCCGCGTAAATATGCTCATGGGAATGAGCGTTCAAAATACAATGGCGTTGAGATGCAGCTTGGCGTTGATGTGCACGATGCCTTCATCAAAAGTCCTAATACTATCATAACAACAACCGCCAATAACACTAATACGCAGAAGACAATCAAGTTGGAAATGAATCCCGTGGCCGAACAAGGTGTTGTCTATGACAATGAGTGGTTGACCAAAGTATTTAAGGGCCGTGAGGAGTTGCAGAAGGATTTCGAAGATACGTTGAAGATGGTTAATGAAGCATTGGCTACAGGTTCTGGTTATTCTCGGCTATTTGCAAAGTTTTCCCGCGAACACAGAACACTTGATGATTTGAAGATGCCGATTGGATGCAACATCGCTTTGCCTGAAGCTCAGACTACTACTGAGCTCCGTGATGAGTTTGATGACGATTTGGAGCTTTTCAAGAATATGTTTTGCATGTCATCATCACCAACAGATGGTATTACTGTGGAAATCAGCAGTTTCCCCCACATCGTATATGGAAACTGGCGTTCATTGATCGGTGAACAACATCGCGACAAGATCATTAGATCACCATCCTTGTCTCCATCGCCATCGCCACCAATTTCTCGATCAATGAGTCTCGATGATGATGGCGCCAATTTGAATGCATATGGATGGGATATTGACAAAGTGTCTCCGAAGAACTTTGTCGTTATGTTGGCGGCTGCAGACATGGAATCGGACATGTGTTGTTTCAAGTTTCACGATATGTATATTTGGGTTGCCATGTTCGAGAAATGGGGTAACATAAATCGCGAGGCAGATGAATATGAGTTGCATGGTAAGTTCTTCTACAACGAAAAAAAGGATTTGAACAAACCGCTCAAGTTGAAACCAGCAAGTGAGCCGATAACTATCAGCAAGGACTCCATACTCGAGATATATGAAGGAAAAAAACTCAATAAACTCACAAAGAAGAACCTTGAATCGATTAAGCAGAAGATTGTGTAGATGAACAGGATTGAAATAGATAGCTTTAGATAGGTTTAGAAACTTTTTTGAGTGAAGTCTATGACATTTGACTAAAATTTGAATAAATCAATGTCTTTTTATTCTTTATCAGATGCTTTTGAAACTATACAATGGCCATGAACTCCACTTTTCTGGACAACACGGGCAAGTTCGCCAAGACCTATGTGAACAAGATGGTCCTCCACAAGATTGACAAGGGTAACCTTGATCAGCTTGAGGAGAAGACGATCTACGTGGTCAAGAAGAACGACTCCGATGACGATCCTTGGAGGGCTATTTTGGTTGATGCATTCTGCCAGAGTGGAAAAACCGCCAAGTGCTTTGAGCTCATGGCTGCAAAAATCCAAAAAAATGTTGGCAATACTCTGGTCCTGGTTGTCACTCAGGCGAATTCGACGGCAGCTGTGAAGCAGATCATCCAACGTGCTAAAAACAGTGCTGAGATTCAGAAGGTCGTTAAGCCCGAGAACATCTATCGGAGCAACGCGATCCCAGACGAGGTGTTGGACCACAACACCATGATCGTCGACTTCTGGAACTCTGCCAACATGGACGTTATGGCTGACTTTGTGAAGGAGACTGAGTGCAACTGGTCTAATATCGTCATCGTCATTGATGAGATCGAGCAAGCGGGACAGATTGGGGTGAAGAATCGCCTCAACTTTATTCGCAAAATCGAAAAGGCCGCACCAGAGGCCATTGTCAACGTTATTTTTATCACAGCAACTATTGCGAATTTGAGCAAGTGCATTCTGGCAGTTGCCAGTGCTAATCTGCGCAAGTTCCAAACAGGTGTTGTCGACGAGATCATCAACAAGGAGGTTGTCGAGCATCACTACGCAAAGCCTCATCCGAACTACGTGGGTGCTTCTTGGTTTAAGGAGACCCCTGGCGTTTGGAAGCGCATTGTGTTTCCACGGCGTGATCCTGAGATGACCAAGGAGGAGTATGTCGAACTGAAGCACGATTTGGTGCTCGAGAGCATCAAGGAGCTTCCCAAGTCAGCTAAGGAGCTGAGCCTTATCGTCACCAGCACAAAGACGGCGGATCACCAAAGTCTGGCGGAGAAGTTGTATAGGATTGGCTACAACGTCACCGTTGAGCTCAACGGAAAGCTCAACAAGAACTTCAAGGTGAACTATGTCAACAAAAGTGGTGGGATTTCTACATGGACGATTCCTTACGTCCAGATTGATGCTCGCGCAGATAATGGTGACCTGGAGAATTTCAGGGACTCCAACCGTAAGTTTGTGAACAGCGGAATCCACAGTAAGGAGGACTACAGCATGTCTCATGTACTACAGGCGTCTCTGTTCATGATGACAGACGCAGAAAAGAGGATTCGGGAGAATATCACAGATGATGAGTTCTGGAAGTTGGGGGCTCTGTCCAACTGCATCGAGAACTTCGAAAAGAAGCTGAGGAGGCCGATGGACTTTCCCACGCAGCCAAGAGTCGCACTAGTTGCGGGTCACCTAGCTGGGCGTGGGATAACGATTCAGAATCCGATGATCGATTTCACCTGCACTTCGTTCTGCTTCACAGGAACACGGGACGTGGCACAAAGGGGTGCCACCAACACACAGAGGATCGGTAGGGCGTTTGGAATGCTTAGCGATGTGTTCGCTCGCCCTGATCGCAAGCCGGTGTTGATTGCAACCGAGGGCATCATGAAGGACGCGCTTGCTAACGAGCTGGCGCTTCTCGAGAAAGCTGAGCAAATTGAGAACGGAACTCTGATCAGCTTGAAGGACCTGATTAGTCAGGAGGACTGGACACGAGTGACGAAGGTCATAAACAACGGGATCAAGGAGAAGGGAACAAAGTCAAAGAGTGGTCAGCTAATTGACGGAGTCGATGTCGATAACTTGAAGCGGTGGGTAAAGACCAAGGGTCTCCTCATTGGAAAGATGATTCGGTATCTCTTCGAGCAGAACCGCAAGGTCAACTTTGACGAATTCAAGCAGGGGATCGGCTATACCAAGAGCGACACACAGTTCTTGAGCAACATCAAAAATGCAATGGGGCAGCATTGCTGCTACGGAAAAGTCTGGGAGTTCCACAACAACATGATTCAGTTGAATCCTTCAATCATCGGTGTTCTGCAGAAAAACAATAAATGAACTAAATAAACATGAAAACGTTCATCAAGTGGTCTGGGAATAAATCAAAATACCTAAAAAAAATTTTATTACTGCTTCCCAATTCATACAATACTTACATTGAACCATTTGTAGGCTCTGGAGCTCTTTTTCTCAGTATCAAGCCAAATAAATGGATTATCAACGATGTAAACTCAGATTTGATAAACTTATGGAAGCAAATTAAACTATCTAGTGATGATCTACTTAAACACCTGTCATATTTAAAAAATATTTTCAGTAAGTTATCAAAAGATGAGCAACTTGCTCTCTGCAGACGCTGGACCAAACAGTTCTCAAGCATGCAAAGCAAACTTCAAAAAGCATGTATGTATATGTTTTTAAAAAATTTAGTCTACATGGGAATGTTGACGCGATACAATAAACTTGAATTTAGCGGATTTGACATGACTTACTTGAAAAATAGAGAATCGGTTTACATCTTTTCAGAAAAATTTGCAGCAAATCTAGTGAATATTAATCAATACATGAAAACAACATCGGGCAAAATATACAATAAAGACTTTAAATATATTCTAAATAAAGCCAAAGAAAATGACTTTGTGTTCTTGGATCCCCCATATATTGAAACCCATAATTACGAGTTCAACTATAATATCAACGAAAAATTGTCAAATGTACTACTTGAAGAGTTATTTTTTGAGCTTCACAAACTTGATGAAAAGGGAGTCAAATGGATGATGACACAGGCAGATACAAAGGAAGTTAAGCATACATTTAGAAAATACAAGATAACATCTTATAAAGTATTCAGGCGCCAATCAGCAACCCACAAAAAAGAGCTCATAATAACAAACTATTGACACTTGCATGATTCGAGTATATTCAGGGGAGTTGAGTCCGATGTTTAGGAGGACTGGACACGAGTGACGAAGGTCATAAACAACGGGATCAACAAAGGAGTGAAGTCAAAGAATGGCCAGCTGATTGACGGAGTCAACGTAGATGATCTGAAGCGCTACTTCAACAGTAAGAACCTTCTGGTAGGAAGGATGATCCGCTATCTGTTTCAGCACAAGGAAAAGGTCACGTTTGAAGAGTTCAAGCAGGGGATTAACTACACCAAAAGTGATAAGCAATTCCGTGACAACATTGACAATGGTCGCAGCACTTCGGCTAAGTACGGAAAGCTTTGGTTTGCTGAGAACAATAACGTACAGCTTAATCCCGCCATTCTGAACTATCTTGAGAAGCAAATATAATTTATAAGAAAAAACAAATGAAAACGTTCATCAGGTGGCAAGGGAATAAATCTAGGTATCTGAAAGATATACTGCAGTTTGTACCCTCAGCTTTTTCTACTTACATTGAACCATTTGTTGGTAGCGGAGCCATGTTTTTACATCTACAACCTGATAAATGGATTATCAATGACATAAATAGAGATTTGATTGAGTTGTGGAATATTGTTCAATCGAATCCTCGATATGTTATTTCTAGACTCAACTATTACGGAAATCAATTGCAAGATCTAACATATGAAGATAAATTAGTTTTTTGTAAAAAGAAAACAAAAGAGATCCCATCAAAACCGTATGGACCTTTGCGTGCTACGTTGTGGCTTGTGATGATTTTTTGTGCATATATGGGTTACATCGTCAATAATGGTAAATACTATTTCAATGGATTAGAGGGTAAATTATACTATAAAAAAGAGGTATATTTTGTCAAAGATGAGTATTTTGAGGTGATTAGGAACGTTAGTAGTTATCTGAACAGCACTACTGGACACATCATGAACAATGATTACAAACAAGTATTGAAAATGGCAAATAAGGGAGATTTCGTGTTTTTAGATCCTCCGTACTTGGAGGATTACAATTACAAGTTTAATTACAATCCTTCAGAAGTAATAAACCACGCATTCATCCTTGAATTACTAGACGAATGTAAGAAGTTAGACAAAAGAGGTGTTAAATGGATGATGACGCAAGCGGATACATCTCAAATCAAGGGTCTTTTCAAAGATAAGTTTCAGGTATATCGGATGCGGTTGAAGAAATACAAAAATGAGCTTGTGATAAGAAACTATTCCTAATTCGAAATCGGGGTATATTCATTCTATCACGACTTATCTTGTTGGTTAGATCCAACCACATATATTGTTTAGGGCTTCAGCTGTTGCAAGAATACCTTCATTTTTATAAACATGATTAAACAATTTAATCTCACTTGTTTGTCAAGAAAACTTAAAAATGCTAAGAAAACTGTATAAGACTTTTTTACTTTTCATAAAGTAACTATGAATGGACAAACTAAACAGTTTGTTCCATCCAGAGTTGCCCAAGAGAAACTCAGAGTTCATGCCGCTACCCTTAGGGTTTGGGATGCCAAAGGATACATCAACACCGTTGTCACTCCAGGAGGACACCGTTTGTATGACATCAGCTCCTTTGTCAACAATAGAGTCAAAGAAAAAGATCCGTGTCCGGATCAAGAAACCAGACAAAGGATCTGCTACTGCAGAGTCTCTAGTGCAGGACAAAGAGACGACTTGCAACGACAAGTTGCCTACATGCAATCCCAATATCCAACCCACAGAGTCGTTACAGACATCGGTTCCGGAATCAATTTCAACCGAAGGGGCCTTAAGGCCATATTGGAACTCTCTAGTAAAGGACTTGTCGAAGAAGTTGTGGTTGCCTATAGAGATCGACTCTGTCGCTTTGCCTTCGAACTCATCAACTGGATGTTTCACATCCATGGAACGAAACTCGTGGTTCTCAATGAAACAATGGAATCATCAGAGTCCTCAGAGCTTGCCACAGATCTCCTTGCTATCGTCAATGTCTTCAATTGTAGAATCAATGGGCGTAGAAAGTACAAGCAAAAAGACAAAAACAAAGAAACCAAAGAAGAAAACGTTGAAGACTGCGTCATCGAAGAAACCAGCAATCAACACCTGCAAGGTAATCAAATTGAAACATCTATCTCCTGAAGACGCTCATACATTCAGATGCTGGTTTGGAACGTATAGAAAAACGTATAACCTGGCTCTGAATTCGTTGAAAAAAAACTTTGAGCACACTCCGTTGGACTTCTTTTGGTTGCGCGATAGATTTGTTTCAAAACGGAATATTCCAAAGGAACTATCTTACTTGTTACAGACTCCTAAACATGTTCGCGAAGGGGCGTTGAAAGAACTTGTAACTGCTTATAAAATCAACCTAGAAAAGGTAAAAAGTGGTTCCCAAGCATCCTTCGATATCAATTATAAATCAAAGAAACAAAAAGACTCTACTATACTGATACCAGGAGGAAGTGTTAAAAACATCATAGATTCTGGAAAGGACAAAAGCTTCTCGATGTACCCAACCTTCTTAGTAAATCGTTTCAAATACTTTGCTAAACGGAATCCTTCTCTGGAATTTGATAGAGACTGTAGACTCCGAATGTCTTCGTTGGGAGATTTCTACCTTCATGTGCCGATGAGTGTCAAAGCCTCTGATAACCAAGGAGGCATCAACGACGCCATCTCTTTGGACCCAGGTGTTCGAGACTTTCTACTAGGATACAGTCCAACAAAAAGAACCTGCTACAAGTTTGGAAGTGGAGATATTTCGAGAATTCAAAGACTCTGTCATCATTTAGACAAACTTATATCAAAACGTAACACTCTTTCGAATTCTAAACAGAAGCATTCAAAGAGAAATAAAGTTTACAAAATTGATAAAGCATTGTATCGTGCACGCCAACGTATTCGTAACTTGGTCAAGGAGGTTCATTGCAAAGTAGTACATTTCTTGGTAACCAATTTCAGAACAATCCTTATCCCGTCAACAACTATCAAAGAAATGGTAAAACGAAAGAACCGAAGGATCAATTCAAAGACGGCAAGAAACATGCTTACATGGTCACATTATAAGTTCAGACAGCGTCTCTTGACAAAGAGTTCTTTGGCAAGTGTTGAAGTGATTGAAGGTGGTGAAGAATACACTTCGAAAACATGTAGCAACTGTGGATGTATCCATTCAAAGCTAGGAGGTCAGAAGATGTTCAAATGTCCAAACTGTGGTGTAAAGATTGACAGAGATGTCAACGGAAGCAGAGGAATTTTTTTGAAACTGATAGCTTCCAAAGCGCCAGAAGGAGTTTCCTGATGGCATTGCCTCGCTATGAGCCTGCGGCTTAAAAACCGTTGCAGAACCCGGATTGTGGAGAGTTTTCTTGCTTTGAAGGAATCATGAAACTGCTATGCGATCATTATGGCCTTGTGAACTTCAAGGTGTAGAAAGCTCGAGGAAGCACTCTTTGGGAAATCTGTAGTTTGAAGAGTTCTTCAACAAACTACAGTTTTCTTGGTGTTTAATCTAGCGGATTACCTAAAAACACCAATAAGCCAACACATGTATACACGTTCGCCCTCTTTACCTGAGTGTCGATATCCACCAGCCAATTAGATATCCAATGATATTCACAACAATGTCTTCAAATCTTCCGCAAAAGAAAAAGTCACATTTTGTCTTTGGTGTTAGATATTTGAAGTATACATGTTCTGCACACTCCCAAATGACACTTAAGAGTATAATTACCAGGAGGTGCCCAGGTATGAGAATTCCGATAATAATCCAAAAGAGTAGGTGTTTAAGATGCCAAATGTCAATGCATCCGCCGCCTAGTATTCCTTGATGTTTCTTATCGCCCTTTTTTGATATACATTCCTCGTTAGGTTCTAAATGGATAAATGTGTGGTAAAGTGAGATATATATTAGACATATACAGATTATCCCAACAGCATACAACTTGCCCCTTATCTTATCAAAGATCAATAGCAAAATAATAATGCTAAGGAGTATCACATGTCCAACATATTTTTCAAGTAATTTATTTACCATCTGTAGTTCATACTATAGAACATGAAGTTAAGGTGTCGCATTAATTGTGTTCCTTGAAATATGGTGGATCAAAAAACACAAAATCTCCCCTGTTAGCTTTTGTCAAAACCTTCTTATAATGTTGTTGGTTTACCCATGTACAGACTTCCCGTAACAAATCATAGTACTTTTCAGAGAAGAAGTATAGTTTACTGTCTCGAATAACATGTGTTTCTAAACTTGTAAACACGTATTTGTTATTTCGCATTATATGGGTCATGTAAGCACAAAATTTCATCAACAAGTAGATAGCAACTCGTTTAGAATCATATGGTAGTGGAATCTGAATAGTTTTCCTTTGGCAATATGCCAATTTTTCTTCCTTTTTCAATCTTGTGAAATAAGGTACAACCTTTTTACGTAACTTATTATAGACTCTGGATTTCCATATATTCACAACATATGTATTGATATCATTAATTATCCACCTAGTAGGTTTAACATGCAAAAAAAGAGCACCACTACCAACGAAAGGTTCAATATATGTGTTTTATAAATTTCAAGTGTTTCGATACGCTAGCAACTCTTATAAAACAGAGTTGTTGATTAAAAACTAATGAAACCTTTAGATAATAATTATGGAAAAGCCTCTAAGTGAACGTCTATTTCGCTCTAAGTGAACGTCTATATCGCTCTAAGTGAACGTCTATATCGCTCTCAGTTTGTAGTCAATGAATACTCTGAAACTTGAAAAAAGAAAGTATCTCAGTATTATATAGATGCCTGTATCCAAAAAACCCGCAATAAAATCTGCTACGATTCGCAAATGTAATAACATAAAGCAAAAGAGAGGTGGTGATAACAGTCAAGCAACATCTGAGCTTGTTGTAGATACTGCAGCACCAGAAGTATGTCAAAGATTACAAGAGATACTACCAGATGTTCAGAGAAAAATACAGGAACTGGTAACAAACGTGAACCTGAATGGTCCGCCTAAAGATTTGATAACACTAGCTTTACTGAACAAGGAAATGAATGAAAAAGTAAAAGCAATAATGGAAACTTTAAAGAGGGATGTTACAGCCAAACTTTCATTTCTGGAGAAAAACTTCGGAAATATTATGATAACTGATTTGATTCTTCCCCGAAATAACCCACAGATCACAGAAGAATGTAAGAAGAACAAAGCTGTTGCGATATCAGAATTTCTTCAGAAAATATTTGATCCTGATGGAGATGCAGTCTATTCACCGGCTGATAGGGATTTTAATCATTATATGACTGTTGAAGTATTTGAGAATGGGGGGATCCCGGATGACTTTACTTCATATAAAACATACGCTGAAAAGTACTCTGCTGCGACTGCTCCACCATACATTTCACCAAAGCATCAGGCAAGAGCAAAAATAGAAAGCGACATGGATACAAAATTACTTAAATGGTACGTGGGTTTAAGAGACGAAGTAAAAGAATATATCCCTGAATTGAAAAATGAAGAGGTTCTAAATGGACTTGCTACCTCAACAAAATTCGAAATTTTCAATAAGCTATTCGATTTATTGTTGTCACGATGGCATGTTGCATGGTTACATAACCGGGTACACTCTGTATTACAAGGAGAATGGATAGATCTCGATGAGGACGATCCCACGGAAAATGGATTTGATATGTTTGCTGACCATTGGAAGTCGCTAAGAGACGAAAGTATTCATAATATACCGAAGAAGCAATATCGAGACGTATTGAAAAAGTTAAAAGATGCGGCAAGAAAATTCAGAGGTGACACTACAGAAAAAATGACCGTTCCAGAATTCGTTAAAACTTTAGATGAGTTGCCAATTTCATTGAAGAGTTTTTATGGAATATAAGAAACAGCTTATAATCATAAACCAGTTTGACGATACGGGCGATAGTTTATACAATGTTTGATAAAAAACTATTGATATTTTAGGAAGTGTTGTAAAAATGGAAAAACAAATGCAAGAAGTACGTCTTATGTTAGTTGATATGAGTCATCAGAGGACAGACATAGAACACGTCAAGAAAACATTGGAAGACTTTATAGCAATTGTAAGAAAAATCAAACAGAGAGACCGTGAAACATTTGTGGATCAAAATTTAAAATCGCTTGCGGCTATCAAATTTGAACTAGATTATGTTGCAAAGCTTCCTGAGATGAAAAAACATCATTTCTTACTTTTATCTCGTGATCTGTTATTTGGAAGCTTGTTGAGAAAAGTCCATGTTATTAATGAAACTACTAAAGTGACTAGGATGTTCAATGAATTTATCAAGGGAATAACCGCGTTCAGTGACGAAGATATTTATAATGCAAATCAGCCTAGTTACCACAGAAAGAAATCATGCCCTCCTAGAGGATCAAAAAATACAACTTGTATCGCTGGGAATACAAACACAATCAAGAAGGATAAAAGTGAATCTATAAGGAAGTGTTACATAGAACGAATGATCTATGATAATATATGGTCTACAATCATGCATTGTGCACAAGATAAAGCTCATATTGAGTGGTTGACAAATACAGAAGAAGCATACAAGACATGTTATTCAGAGAGTTCTCTTCAAATCGACATTGAGTATTCGGACAACAATATACCACTGGTGCTGAAGATCTATGAAAATGATAATCTAGAGATTTATGAAAAGCGGTATGATGAGTCAACAAATACATATATCGGTTTTGTTGATTGTTTACGATATGAAAATGAGATAACTAAACGTAAAATTAATGAATATGACAAGGAAGGTTTGTGGATGTGATGAACTGTTAAATCAACGAGGGTTTACTGGTCATTATCGTGTTTTATTGCATTCGAGTACTGCAGTTTAAAAAATTGAAAGACATAAAGCATTTGGGTTCTGCATACCGGTAGATTTCATATGGCATTTGAAACGAAGAAATCTAACAGCCAAAGATATACTTACGAAAAAGTTAAAAGCGTCATTGAAAAAGAAGGATGTGAGCTAATAACATCGCAAGCGGAGCACAATGAAAAAAAAATGACGACCAAATCCCTTTTGAGTGTCAAGATGTGTTGCAGTCATGTTACAAGTTGTTCACTCAATACCTTTCAACGGAGACGCCATTATAAATGTGAAACTTGCATTTTCGATCATATGAAAGTTTCAGCATATGATAATGATACTCGTGTTGCAGAAAGTAACAAATTAGAAGCAGCGGCCTTTGATTACATCAAAAACAATATCTCTATGGTATTTGATGTTAAAAAAACTCACGAAGGATGTTTAACAGATATGATAATCAAACCAAAGAATATTCTAGAAGATGAATGGGCAGGGATTCAAATTAAATCATCATCGAACAACAAGTCTCAAATTTCTTTTGGTAAAATCGATAAATATCCTGACATAGTTGTGGTTTGCGTTTCATTTCCGGAGCGCAAAGTGTGGGTTTTTCAAGGAAATGGACTGTTAGGGAAAAAAACCATCTCAATTGGAAAAAAGAAATCAAAATATGATGAACATGAAACTGATGTAGATGACCTCACGGGAAAACTTTTAGGATTATATCAGATCACCATCAAGAGGAAAAGTATGAGTGAATATCTTACGCCAGTTACACCAACTCAAAAAAAGGAACACGAATATCGATTACGTCGCGAAATATTGTTACATTGGTGTGATTTTGAATACCCAAAAGTCGATGGGACAAAATATGATGTCATAATCAACGGGTACAAGATACAAGACAAAACAGGCATTGCTGCTGTTCGAGGACTGAATACATATTACTATTGCAATATAGCAAATGGATATATCAAGAATGACAATCACTATTATTGGATTAATATGCCGGATAACACCTTTTACATAATTCCACAAGAGTATCTGCTAATGGAAGACAATACAATCAAGAACAAAATATATCTTTCTGGCAATAAATATGCTAAATTCCTTTACGACCCAAACGTGTGTAGTGGGGTTCGAGAAAAACTAGAACGGCTTTTTGAGAAAAGTCCGGGTAGTGAAGTGAAATGACTAACTACCAATTTATTCTCCCCTTAAATGCTTTCGAGAGAACAGCCAAGAGTGCTATCGAGGGTAAGCACTTTGTGAAAAGTATATAAGACTTTTTGAGGAATTTAATTTGAGGAGCAAAGAAGAAATGGGAAGCTGATATAAAATTTTAAACTTTATTTTTCCTTGTTTTAAGGGGGGATTAGTTAAACAGTTATAATACTGTACTTATAATGCAGAGTCCTGGGGGCAGCACCCAGATCCCCTATCCCTTATTATATCCGAGTCACGGAGCACCATCATTTATCAGCTCGTTTATATTGACGAATCCATTTTCGAATTGGTGTTATCAGCAACATTATATTTCTTTCCAATTGCAGCAATACTCAGATCATTCATATCCTCAATAATTGATCATATGTAGGTCTTGCAACGATCCTCATTTTAATATCAGTTGCAACGTGCAGCCAGTTGTAATCTCTTTGCCGCAATCAATACATTTTGATGCTTTTTCTTTTATATGATGAGTAACTTTAGCATTTTTACCCCTATATGAGCATGACAATTTGGACACAAAAATTCAAGACGATTATCATTGTGTACGCCATTTTTATGTTCAATTTCAAGAGCAATTGGGTTTCCTAACCATTCCGAATTACATTGATGTTTCCAAATATAAACGAGACTTTTCATATTCTTATATTCTGAGTTTTCAACCAACATTTCCGATAAAGTATATCTTTTACCGGTAATCTTTAATCCGGTATTCCAATTTTGTCCAACTGGGAGATGTGAAATCTGGGGATATCTATATCTAAAGCTGCAATACGTTTAGTTAAATCTTAGCATGATATGGAAAGCAAGAGATAAGATTGATAGTGTTCTTGTCGGTAATGTGTTGACAACTATTGACGAAAACAATGAAATCATTGCAAATGGAACTAATGTTATCCTCAATTTTAATACCGAGTATCTACTCTCCTGTAAAAAATGGTCCATATTCAAAGGATGGATCGTGAAAACATGCGAATGTTGTACAGAAGATATTGAAGTTATGGGCGATGATTGGGATTCCGATGAAGAAATTCATGATCCCATTGAACACGTAAAATACCTAGTAGATATGCCTTCAATTTGGGCACATTATGAATATACCAAGTCTTGTCTCACATCTGCGGCACATATTGCATAAAAAAGAAGGCTTTACATATGTTTACCCACATATTGACGATAAGATGAAATGAATTTATTCATTAACTTATCGGTCAATTGTACATTAACATCAGCATTAATGGCTTCCCTTTTATAGAACGGCGGTACACATGAATCTAAAGTACTACCATCCACAATCTTTTCTCCACAATTCGCCTTAACATCACAACCCTTGATCAAAGATCCCACGTTAATTACTTCATATTTGCTAGATATAATCTCACCACATGCCAATAACGTAGGGAATGATGATAATGCATCAGGTATTTTATGATCAAAATACACAGGATAGTTATCGATGTAGTTTGTTCTACGTATTTTTTCAAACATCTTGTTACATGTTTTCTCAAACTGCTCTAGGTTTTCATTTCCATAGTCTTCTATCAAATATGATTTCAAGGATTTTAACACACTAGTAAACCATAGTTTATCTGAGGTAAACCTGTGAATTGCATTTTCACCAATAAATCCACATACAATATGAAGGTTATCATTTATTGTCCGTTTCATTACAATCGGATCAAAAAATTGCTTCTTAAGTGACTGAAATTCTATATTTTTCTCAAGTACTTCTGCAGGAACATTAAAATGGTTGGGATATAAAGAAGGATTCTCCGAGCATAAAACCTTTTTGATTTCTAGCACTTTTCCATAAAAGGCATTCAAGTCATTTCCAGGTTCACCTTCATATGAAGCACAGTGTGTTCGTATCGTCCCTAGATTTGACACCATCTGAGTACCTGAGAATATTGCATCATCCAAAATCACATAGTCCACTTCTTTATCACATCCAAACTTTTTGAAATATGTTGAATTAGTAATAATTCCGACAGGGCGTCTAAATCCATCAATCAATGCATCTCCAAAAAGTACGACAAGTGCTGCTAGCCATGCATTTGATTTGGCCATATCACGTGCGCTCAAACTCGCTACGATATGATAAGGTCTGTTAGAATGTTTCAAGAATTTGGACATATTACTTAAAAAACTAGATACAAACTCTAGAAAGCTTATGTGTCTCATATTGGTTTTTAAAGTCTTTGCAATCTTGTGTTGCACAGAGTTTTCTCCGTCCAACTCTGCCACCTTTTTAACCCACGCGCGGAACTGATTGCCTTCTAGTTTATGACATTCTTGCGTGATCACTTTTCCAGATGATAACCATAGCTTTGCCAAGATAGAAAAATCATCAAATGTAAAAAACATTGCAAGCTTTATACACTATACTATATATTATTTATGTTAGCATTACAAACTTGTTACAACACCGGTATAAATCATAACATATCCAGCAAATAATGTTGGTTGCATATTGTTATGAGCATTTCCTCCTCCAGCAGAAGCCGTTGCAAATGCATGTGAATGAGACCCATCGGTATCCACAGTAATAGTGTGAGTGTGTGCGCCTCCGCTATCTACTGTTATCCCGGTAGTAGCCGAGTTAATATTTGACCATGTTCGTGTTCCTGCTGAATCTGCTGCAAAGCCTGGTGGATTTGTCCCACTACTATTGAAATCATCGTTGATTGTCGTCTGTGTATGTGTATGCCCGGGATCAGTAATGGTATGTGTATGGGAACCCGTTGTGTTAGCCGATGCAGTATGTGTATGCGAACCACTTGCGTTGGTATCGCCTGTATGCGAGTGAGAGGGCATTTCATTCGATGATAAGGTGTGTGTTTCTTCGCCAACAATATCTCCAAAAACTCTATTTGTGAGTCCAGATCCCTGGCCAGGTTGACCAATCACGCGTCCCCTGAAATCAGGGAGTTTGAAAGTATGTGCGTCAAGAGATCCAAAAGATGTTCCGATCACTTGAAAAAGTTCTGGATAATCAGCCCGATTCAGACTCCTTCCGTCGCAAATCAACCATCCATACATATCTTGGCCTTTTGCGGTGATTTTGTACTCACCAACGTGTAAGTAAGACCTCTGCAATATTGTCAAAAAACTCGACAATATGTTGGAATACACGCGGTGCAAAACAAGTGATAGATCTGCGACACCATTCATTATGATGTCTACTTTTAACAGAGGTATTTATGCAAAGTTATGGAGGAGATGTAACTTAGACTTCAAAAATAGTATATTGTAATCTATAATGAATTATAAAGATTGTCTGGAGAGATTTAAAACGCTCATAACTCCTACACCTTCTACAACGTCAGGTGTCAAGTTTATATTTTATGGAACCTATGATAAAGGTTTTATCAAACCACAAATAAAACTGACACCATTGAAAAAATGGCATTACAAAGACCACGAGTACTACATCGCTCCAGGGTTTTCAGATAACTTTGCTTATGTCTATGAAATGTCTGACTTACGGGTATTGGTAGGATTGAAGAACATTGAAGATCACGATGCATTCAACTCAATTACATTGGCTAATCCAAGAAATACAAAAGATATGATATACAATGTTGAGATTAAAGAGATCAAAAATGCACATACATTAGATGCTTATGTCGGAAGTCATATTGACTTTTCAATATCTCCTTTAAAAAATGGAGATATTTTGTGTAAAACCCATTTCACATTTTAATCATGATTGGGGAACACCAGATGCATCACGTAATTTGAGTATCTGTAACTTTACCTTCAGCTCGGTTGGTAAAGATTTGTTTCTCACACCATGTTTTCAAGACGCGAAACGGTCCATTCCAGGAATGACTATTGGATCATGCTACGAATCTTCACGCGCGTATGCGATCGAAGGATTTGTAAGAAGCATCATGGGTCACAAAACAACAACTAGAAATACTACCAAACGCGGAGGTTCACCTATGTTAAATAACACTCTCGAACAAAGTATATTCGATTTCTTACATGACACCGTCATAGAAAAAGTATGGAATAAATTGGGTCACAAATTAGAAGGAATTCGAGTATTTTATGATTCTTTAAATGAGTTGAATGACAACGGAGATCAGCATATAGTGATCATATATGAACTCGTAGAATACAAAATACATTTGTTCTTTTTAGAAGTTGCATTGATTGTTAGGGCTTTGAGAGCAACTGTGCAAAAGGACGCATCACCTTTGGATAAGCAATGTTTGAATGCACTTTTGGACATAGGGAAGAACGGTTTTGATGGAGGTGCCACAGTAATATCTATGGCCGCTTAGAGTTTTTGACTATATAAGGAATTTCCTTAAATAATCTGGCATGGATGAAAGGATTGCTATCGTTGGTGGTGGTTTCACATCACTATATGTGACTTATAGACTTCTGAATATGTTTCCTAGATCAAATTATCCAAATCTAACTATAGACATTTATGAACAAGGCCCTCGACTAGGAGGTAGAATCTTGACCAAAAACAGTCATGGGTTTATCATGGAATATGGTCCGATGCGGTTTGAATCTTTTTTGCAACCAAAATTTGCAAATCTTCTACAAGAACTTGATGTAGATACCAAAAACTTCCCACCATACACAGCACCTTTCATTCCGCCGTCTTATGACAAGATAACTTTCCAGGAAATCCAAGCAATAGAATCAGATAAAACCCTGCCACCCGCATTTGCTCTACTGAAATATGCTCTAAAACATGTTTTGAATGAGCAATGGGATGTCGATAATGATGATATCCGAGACCCTTCACGTAACGAAAGAAAAAATCTCCTTAAAAGATTTGGGCGATTTCAAGGAGATTTCCTATACAATGTTGGTCTTTGGGACACTCTGGCACATGTTTTATCAAAACCCGCAATTGATTATATCATGCAGAACGGTACTTTCTATCACATGATTGCTGTTAATCCTAATGCAGCAGATATTATTGCATTTATCCTAGATATGCTTGCTACTTGTAAGTATCACTTGATCACAATTGATGGAGGCACAGAGTCTTTGATCGAGAAACTACTAGTCCGTGTAATGGATGGTAGAGTAGCGATTCATACAGATACCAAAGTGACGGCTTTTTCTACTATTCCCTGGTACAACAAAAATCAAGTTCGATTGAGTTTTCACAATGATAGAGAAAAAATATATGACCGTGTAATCTTCACATGTCAAAAGAGTGGTTTGCAAAATATCAACGGTTTTGAAAAGTTTCCATTAGTGCATCAACATTTCAATTCTGTATTCACTATCAAACTGTACAAAATCTTTGCAGTCTTGGAAAATCCACCATGGAACGAAACCAACATTCCACCTCCAAATTTCAATGCTGATAAGATTCCTTGTAGAGAAGTTCATTATTCGTATAATGAAGAAACCAAAAAAGGAATGGTGATGATATACGGTGATGTTCCATCGCTTCACTACTGGAGAACCTTTACCAAATCATTTCTATTACTAAATGACGCAATTGATTATATGCCGTCTCACAACGAAAATGATCGATTGAAAGATCATGTTCAACACTATCTAAGGACTATGTTTCCATCGCATCGTCATTTCAATATTATAGATTGTGGAATTCTAGACTGGTCGAGTCCACCGTATCGCACGGGCGTTCACATGTGGCGTCCGGGGTTCCAGTCAGAAAAGATTATGAAACTTATGGCAAATTTCGGGGATTTGGCACCACATATTCACATCTGTGGTGAAACATATAGTACATTTCAAGGGTTTCTAGAAGGTTGTATTAGAAGTGCTGATCAAGTTATAGAAAAAATCTCTCATAATCAGTTGCTGATATGAGTAAGATAAGAATAATGAGACATGGCATCTAATAATCGTATATGGGCGCGCCATCTACCATTGTCCTAGCAAAACATTGGTTTGCATAATGACCAGGACGCAAGCAGCGAAAACATATATTTTTGCGGGGAATAATCGGTGCGTTGAAAACCCCTTGGTTTGCATCACATTCATTTGCGAAATGGCCAGGGCGCATACAACGAAAACATCTGTTTTCAGCGGAGCATATCTCATCCTCTAGAGCTTGTATTTTGTAATCGGGAAGATCTGGTGCCGTATAACTTCCACCTCTGACATTGTCTATTCCATACATCATCATGTATTTTTTCGTAACCTCGTCTTCTTTCAATGGATTTGTAGATGAAAATGACTCTACTACTCTCAGAGGTCTGAAAATATAAGTCCATTCACTACCATATTGTTCGAAATGTTCTACTATCCTGTTTCGAAGAGGTCTATCAGTTTTCCCGACATAATACTTTCCTTCTTCACATTCCAAAACATAAATAGTAAACATTTTTGTATTCAAATATTCAACACTCTTTATGTCCTCGAAGGCGGAAGTTAATTATGCCGTTAGAATTTTGAACCGTTTTTGAGATAGTGCTTCATTAAGCATAGTTTCATGCATCATACTTTCCTTTTTGTATTTTTTAGACACCGACTCTAAAACTTGAGAGAATCTATGCTCGTATGCTTTTTTGGCAGCCTTGCAGCCATCATTGGTTAATTGAAGACCGGCTTTTTGCGACATTTCCTTAAATGTGGTCATTGATACTTTGAAAGCTGTATATTTTTTGCCACCTGTAAGAATTGGATGGAATGTTTCATGAAGTTCGGGGCGCGCCCATTCTTCTGATGGAGGGAATGCCGGTGAAGCAAGTTCAGTAGTGGTGTGGCAAGAATGTTCAACTCCAAAATAATCAATCGGCATTACTACCCGACCACCCTTTTGCATCTTGGTAGGGCAAAGAACATCGTGCACATGTTCCTGATTGTATTTTGACACATCAAACTTCTTTTTTTCAAGACGAGTTTTTAAGTTCGATACAAATGCTGACAGACTACTGTCGGCCGCTTTATGGCATGCGGAAGTGGCATCTTTAAACCCGTAGCTTTTAAGGTGCGATTGCTTTAACAACTTCATTTTCTTTATACTGAGTTTTTTTATGATGATATTGTAATATGAATCATCTTAGTATATTTCCTGATAGACCCTTGCCACCAAGTATAGGCAGGGTACAAACTGTTAATAACAATAACTATGATGCATTTGAATTATACAAACAAGCCCAAACACCGTCCGCTAGCTTTAGTACAGAAGCCGTAACGAATGTTCATACAAAGAATGATATCAGTAACGTCTTTTTTGGTCAAACAAACATAGATGCTCTACAAGATGGGATTCGATACTACGTTTGGAAAAAGTCATGTGGAAAATATCTAATTGATCGTCAAAGTGATGATGAATTAAAGATCATTATGCGATCTATTTATCTTGAATATGCTGAGCATCGATTTGGACATGTTATTGAACAGGTTAGATCGTTGAATGAAAGAGTATTGAAGTTCTGTGTTAACAAAATCATCGAGGAAATTGGTATGTACATGTACTATAAAAAAGACATTTCAAACCTGCCTGATCCTCTTGCACGAGGTGATTTTTCATCTTCAAAAGGTGAAAAAGTAAGTGAATTGAAAAAGTTCCTTTAGAAATTGTAGATGTCTAGTTTGTTATAAGCAGAGAGCATTGGTGGTTTGTTATTTTCGTCTTTTGTAAACTGTACTGGGGATGTAGGTGGTCCCATATTATATACACGACGGATTTCATCAATAGATGGGGCATAGTTATAAAACGCCAAGTTACCTAGATTCATGAAATCACCATTAGTTACGGATTGGTTGGGAAGTAAGCACAAGTTACCATCATTTTGTTTTAGATAGTTATTCCTTAGCTGAGTTTCAGAGGAAGCGCTATTAGTTTGGTACAATACATCGTTTAGATAGAATTGGAATTTAACACCGTTTTCGGTGCTGTTGATTAAACTATAATTATCTACAAATATAAATGTCATCAGATACCAGTTGACAGGCAGCAAACTTAGGAGATTGCGACGAATACCTGCCCCGCCGTCAGGATGCATTTTGATTGGTATTTCAGTCAACGGATTTTTGAATGTATTAAACTTGACAATCATTTCACGCCAACCATCCCCGAATTGAATCAGCGGACAACGCACGTACAAATCACTTGGGTATGTTTTGATTAAATGCGTATTGCTTGGATCGTTAGGATACAAACCAATCTTATAAGAGGTGGTATCGCCGCGTAATAGAATTGGTAAATTCTTATAATAGTCATCATTTGCATCATTTATTCTGATCCAAAACTGGTATGCGAATTGCGCACCACCTGGAGTATTTACTGATCGCGGAAGTTTAACAAAGTTGGGAGAGAACTGATTTACAGTATTCCACTGTCGACTCAATAGTGTAGATACATTAGCATATCCTTGGAAAACCTTGACATGCTCGCGTGGTTTTACAGTAACATCTACACCAGTCACAATGCTATCAATATTGAGTACAGCAAGTGTAATGATGTATAAAACGAGGATGATTATTAGCGCCACAACAACCTGCAAAACGTTCGAGAAGGAAAATACAGCCATTCTTATTTACACTCTCTAAACAAAAAAAAAGAATACATTCCACAGATTATGTTATGCGGTGGTAGAATCAGAGTTCTCTTCAGACAACTTGTAAATAGGGGCACGAACGCCATAATCTCCGAGACCCACATAAGACAACCATGACTTCTTATATGGTCCAGCATTGTAAGAATCTCGTACATCATTTACAGACATTGAGTAGTTGTAGAACTCGAGGCGAGATAGATATCCGTTTAGGGTATTACCGTTTGCAATTGCAGGGTTCTTACCCACCCAAATATCACCAAGACTTTTGTCTAATACTAGACTTGATGCTAGGTTCTTCTGAGATTTGAATTCATCAACACTCTTTACACTGTAAATATCACCATCTAGATACAACGTGATCAGTTTATTATCTACAGTAAATGCTACATGCACCCAACGTTGAATCGGTACATAATCAATAGACATGATAACATGACGGTTCTCAGTATCCGACATATTGCAAGTAGCAGCAGTGGTATCCAAGAAACAGTTTCTTTCTGTAATTAGTGTCAGGTCATTCTCATATGGAATACCTGGAGTTGCAGAAAGAGATGAATTTGTAGTCTTAAGCACAATGTACATCTTGCTATTGGTACCATCAACCAATACTACAGGGTTAGCTGATGTTAGTTTATCGCCAACTGGGCCGCGGAACCAAATGATCTTGTGGTTCGAGGAAGTATTTGTTGTAGAAGTTTGTTCCAAGTTTGCAACATATACCCAGAAGCAATATGAAAACTCTAGACCTACCACGGTAGCCGGTATATCTGCATTAACGATTTGAACAGGTTTAGCTAACGCATCTAATTTGTATGGTTGCGAGGTGAGACGCTTGCCTTGTAGATTAGAAGAACGAATCTTGAAGCTTACATAGATGATTACAATCACGAAGATAAGCACAAAGATAATCAACATTAGAACAACAAAGCCGTTCTCACCTACCTGTGATTTGAGCTTTGAACTCGTATCTGAGAACGTTGACGACAACTTTGAAAATGTTGATTTCCCAGCATTGGTCGTATTCATTTTACACTCTGACAAGAAAAAAATATAATACCTTTTTCTAGCATTTAGTATATTGTTCTTTCATGTAAAGTATTTTTTATAAGTTGTAATCATATTACTTTCTTCTGTATTCTTTTTTATTGAATCATTGTTGCCATTTTTAGCGCATGTATCTACAAGATATAAAACTGTATCTGTTGAAAGTAGAGATCGTTTCTTGATATGAGATAATTTCTTTGCAAATATGTTTTTATGAGACAACTTTGACAAGACTTGTATGAACCTTAGAGAATCATCTTTTACGTCTGCACTTGTTGTTCGCTTGTTTTCATTTAAAATGTTTCGAAACATATCAAGACGAAGTAGTGACGATATTTCAAAGAGGGTCCAGTCCATAGAATAACAAGCTGTTGTTTCAATCTCGGCCGATTGTACAAATTGGTGCAAGATTGTAAGATACAATTCTATAGCATTTGTGCCTCTCTTACACAATTCCTCAGGGATGTTTTCAAATAACATATATGCAATATTCGCACCATCTAGGTTTATTAATGTATATACATCAGACGGTGTTATAGTGGTTTGGAGAAATATTTTTTTTATTATCTCAAATGACGAAAGGTCTCGATAGTTGTAATTGAGTAAATCTTGCTCTGTTTCGGGAGTATCAAGATGCAATAATGCATCTCTTATACACCCCTTGTAAGTATGAAGCAATTTTAAAAGTTTTTCTTCTTTTCCATCAATCATTCCATCCAAGGTATGCATCAAGTATGCATACGCATCTTTAATAGATGGATATGTCAGTTTGACAATTTCTGAGTCTTTCAAGCTATCTTGAAGTTTCTTTTTCAATTGAAAATCAGTCAGACACGTCAAAACCATTTGTACTTTGCTTCGGGATAGTAAAGGGACTATTTCCGATACAATCAAACTTCCAATAAGCTTATCTGCATTAACAAGAATATCATAATCGTCTATGAAAATAATCTTCTGATACTTTTGTTTTCCGAAAAAACTCATGATAGGCTTGTTATTGATGAACCATTTCAGATTATTTATTACTTCTTTGGAGGTTGTGAAAGTGTCTTTATTGACTTCATAGACCCCATAATCTTCATAATCCTTTTTAAGCAAGTGACATATTGTTGTTTTTCCACAACCAGTTGGTCCAAAAATGACTATATTCTTTCCGTTCTTTACAAACTCGTGAATTTTACGAATCAAAAACCTATTACCTGCAAAATTATCTAAAGAAACTAGCTGATTTGAACATGCTTTGATATAATCCATTGTGTATTACTGTGTGCACTTGCACCTTGTCTTTATGCTAATCAATTTTTGAGAATCGATTATTCATGGTAACTTTCACAACGAGAACGGGCATATGTCCATGGTACTTGATTATAACCGGAATATCCAGTAACGTTCTGATATAGAGGGCGACATCTATCAGTATTGGTAGCAAAATTGCTGTTATCCGCGAGCTCCCTTAGTTGATAAGATTCCAGTCGGTTACCTGATGCAAACGAAGTGTTGGAACCACTGTAATTCAGACTGTTTGTTAGAGGTAAATCCATCGAAGAAGGATAAATTTTCATGATATATGATGTATTTGTATCATCAGTGATTACATAATCATTACTGCAATAGTATAATCCTTTATTATCAGTGCGACGTATGAAGTAATCCCCACACTCATCAAAATTGATCACGATTTTATTATGAGCAAGCAAGTCTTTAAGAAAATTGTCATTCTTAACAATCTTATAGATGCAGTATGCGATGATGATGAAAATGCCAATCTCGATTGTTACAATACACACAAAGTATTTCTTAAAAGTTTCGAAGAAGAGTGAGCAAAGTAATAATAGAGATGCGATACCAGAAATGATAGTAAATATCAACGTATTGAAATATGAGATGCGCTGATTATTGAATGCCATTTATTCTTTGACAAGGAAAAAATGTTACACCATTTTCTGCCTATTTAATAGATTGTGATGTATTCAATCGATAGAATACAGGCTACTATTACTCTTCAAGTTTTATATACCACAACCTCTAGATGGTTGAAAGAATCCTGAAAGAAAATCTTAATAGGAAGTCATTAGGAAGAACGGATCGGTATAATTTGCCAATGCAGATGTTTATGTAAAAATGCAAAAATCTTTTGTGACGAAGATGTGATGTTTTTTTTATAAGAGAGTATAATCATGGCTGGCGGATTAATTCAGCTTCTTGCCTGGGGAAATCAAAATGTGTATTTGAATGGCAATCCCTCTATAACATTTTTTAAGAAAACCTTTAAAACCCACACCAACTTTTCTATGGAAAGTATTCGTATCAATTTGAATCGCTCAGAAGCCAATGTTAACGAGACTACTCTTTTTAAAGCTAAAATAGATCGCCATGGAGATATGGTACAACAAATATACTTTGTCTTTGAACTTCCTGATATTACATCGCCTGCTGATTTGGCGTTTTGTTGGGTGGAAAATATCGGCGAGGCAATCATAAACTCTTATCAGATATCAATTGGTGGTAATGTTGTTGATAAACAAGATGGCGAATTTCTACATGTCATGAACAACTTGAGTATTTCTGAAGAAAAACGAAAACTATATGACCGCATGATTGGGAATGTTGAAGAATTAACTCGCCCAGCATTTAAGGATTTTTCAGTAGCAAATGGAGCTAATGGTATATTTATATCACAATATCCTGCTTCGACAAACGCTGCAAATGGAGTTTCAATTAGAGGTCGCAAAGTTTATGTACCACTACGATTCTGGTTCAATCAAGATAGTGGTCAAGCATTACCTTTGATCTCTCTTCAATACACTGATGCTGAAATAGCAATTGAGACCAGGCCATTCAGAGAACTTTACAAGGTTTTAGATATACAAGATAGTTATCCATTGTATGTTGCCCCACTTCCATCTAATCCACGTCATGCATTGAAAGAATTCGCAACAAGTATGAGTTCTCCTGGAAACCTTGATATCAAAGCGTACTTGGAGGTTAACTATATTTTTTTGGATACACCTGAAAGAAAGTTTTTATCTTACAACCCTGTTCAGTATTTAATCGAACAAACATATCGTGTAACATCTCTTGCAACTAGTATCAATAGTACAATAAATCTTACATTGCAGAATCCCATAAAAGAAATAATGTGGTTTTGTAGGAGAAACAATGTTGATTTGACAAATGACTGGTTTGACTTTATGGATTACAACAGCACTCAAATATTATCCCGAGCAAAGATCATGTTTAATGGATTGGATAGAATTGACTTTAAGGATGCTGGGTACTATAACTATATTCAGCCTTGGCAACATCATAAAGGTTGCAATAAAGATGGTATATATTTATACAGTTTTTCTCTCAATCCCGATGATTTTCAACCAAGTGGATCAGTGAACGCATCTCGAATTAACAAATTTCAATTAAGTTTAACAACAAAACAACCATTTGATGACACATATCAATATGATGTAGTGGTATTTGCAGTAAACTACAATCTACTAAAGATAAGTAGTGGGCTTGCTGGTGTAGCTTATTCCTCTTGAAAGCATTAATTTATCCGAAATTATTATAAATGGCTTTTGATTTTAGAGGTTTATTAGGTTCCAAAGACTCTACACCTACACCAAGCTTAGGAATTAACCTTGGAGCCAAAAATGCTGTTGGAGCAGAGCTAGAACAAGTTACAAATACGATTAAGAAAACTAGTCGAAAATACACAACAGAAATAACGAAATACAAGGAAATCGCAGCATTCAATAAGAAAATATCAGAAAGTTACATGCAAAATCTACAAGCTATGGTAGATGTTAGTAGATTACTTGAGCAATATGCCCATGTATTCTATATTTTAAGAGAAGAGATTGAGAAGATGGAAAAAGCACTGGGTGTTGAATTAAAAATCCAAGACATTCAATATTTAGAAAATATGACCAAAGATCACATGGCTGAGTTGAGCAACAAATTCAACAAAGAAACTGAAGACCTTAAGAAACTGTATAGTAAGTATGGTAAAACGGACGAATACAATCATTTGGACAGTGCTCAAAAGTTGATGAATATATCAGTTTCTAGTGCGGAAGATACTTACCGTAAATTAGTTGACATCGATCGTCAAAGCCAAACACCATTACAAGGAGGTGTTAAGCTGACTAAAAAGCATTTAAGCACAAAACGCATTCTTAATGCCAAGTCCCAGAATGGACAGCAACAACAGCGGAAGCGGAACCAAAAGGAAAAAAACCGCACGAGCGTCCCCGCAACAAGCGTCAAGCGATCCTCCAAAAGAGGAGGATAAGAAAAAACGGGGCCGTCGACCAAAGGTAGTGTACGATGCTGCATCTGTTACAGCTGTTGTAGATACTGTTCCACAGAATGCTCTTTCAGATGATGAAAATATTATTGTGCGTTTGAATGTGACAGATGAACACCGCCCTCTTGGTTCTCTTGAGGGAAACAACGATGATGGTGAAGAGGAACAACCATATGCATATAATACTCATGAGTATTATTCACTAGAAAAATTTAAAGCATGTGATGAAGATGGTTCTATTATAAATGAAGATCCTTGCATGCCAGACAATGAGTCGGAATTTGACAAAACTAGTGTTAATGCTCGACTTCGAGTAGTTGATCTCTTGAAAGATTTCGAAGAAAAAAACAAAAATAACGAATGGCCAAGTAACACAAGTATTGCATGTTATTGGTGTTGTCATCGCTTTAATACGCCTCCTATCGGAATTCCCGTAGAGTATTGTAAAGATGTGAAGGGGAAATCTGAGTTTTTTCGAGTTTATGGATGTTTCTGTAGTCTGGAATGCGCTGCTGCTTATAACTTCAATGGGCACAAAAATCATGATGAGATTTGGGAAAGATATAATCTTATTAACTTGCTAGCTCGTCGTATTGGATATAGACACTTGATCAAACCAGCACCTGATAAAATGGCCTTGAAGATGTTTGGTGGATTTATGGATATTGAACAATTCCGTAATTACTGTAATTCGGCTAAAATGATTCATATCAATTTTCCTCCGATGACATCTATAACTCAACAAATTGAGGAAATAAACGAATATGAAATGAATAGCGAAGTACGATATATACCTATTGATAACGACAGGATCAATAGATACAAAGAAAAGATTATTTTCAAACGTCCAAAAATGGATAATCCTGAGAAATCAATGTTAGAACACGCCATGAATATGAAATTCATTTCATCGTGATGAAATCACAACCATACAACTTTTGATACAGTTTTTGTAGAGTTGTTTATTACCTTTGTTTCCTTATGTATGACTCCTACTTGAGACCCCACTTCACCATCATCATTTTTTTTATATATCTTTTGTGAAGCTATTCCAACATAATAGATAACCCCTTTAATCTTCTTCTCATAATATTCTTCGTCGTGTTCAACTTCAGAGTGAGAATCGGGTTCTTGTTGTTCTTGAACAACAATGCGATCTTTGTCTATATCTTCAACTTGTGTGGAAATGTCAATCTTACTTCTGGATTCCTTTAACCTTTTCAGTTCTGATTTAAGTTTGGCATTTTCTTTTTCAAGCGATACTACATGGGAAACCTTTGCAAATTCGTTGTAGTTCTGTTCCATTGTAGAGATTTTCAGTTTTAGCTTCTCTATTTCTTCATTGGCTTGTTGCAATGCATTTTTACATGCATTATGATTAGACTGTTCATTTGTCAATTTCGAAAGAATATCGTCATATTGTTTCTTGCGATTCTCGTTGGAGTCAGAAAGTATGATCCACTCTGAAGATATCAAATTGACCAATGATTTAATTTGGCTCAATTCTTCCATGACACTATTCACTTGCTATTTCTTTATATTCATGTTGCTGTTGTTGCCTGCTCATATGATCTCTATATAGTTGTTCCTTCTCATCAAAAATGTCACGGATATCATCATAAATTGTGCGCGGTTTCTTATTCTTACTTCGGGGAACAGAAGGTTGTCCCAACAAATGTATGATTGTAGCGGTAATGTCTTTATCATGTAGAAAATAAGCCTTCTTTATCTCAATTAGATCTGTAACATTTGTCTGATTTGCTATAAACTCAATATCACGTTCTTCTAAAGAATCCATTACCTTTAAGGATGGTATTAGATCTTGAAAATCAAACACACACGATATAAGAACAAATAACTTGAATCATGTCAAAATCAGAACAATGACGAATATTTTGGAAATTCGTACAGTGCAGTCTTCTGCCTTCAAGATTTTGATTGAAGCCCTTAAGGAGCTTCTTACAGAAACCACTATCGAGTTTGACGAAACAGGCATGAAGATTGTATCGATGGATACTTCAATGGTAGTTCTAGTACATTTGAAACTCGATGCAAACAAATTTGAGTATTACACATGCAATAAAAAAGAAAGCATTGGGGTTAATATGTTGAACTTGTACAAACTGATTCGTACCATCAACAGCAACGATACTCTAAGTCTTTTCATCGAAGAGTCTGATAAGAACCATCTCGGAATTAAGATTGAGAATGCTGAAAAGAATACAAAAACTACATTTAAACTCGATCTAATGGACCTAGATCATCGTAAAATTCAAGTAGATCCTGCAGATTTCAATGCAGTGATTACAATTCCATCCGTTGACTTTCAAAAAATCTGCCGCGATATGAACAATATTGCGGAATTTGTTGAGATGAAAAATATTGGTAACCAGCTAATTCTGAGTTGCAAAGGTGATTTCTGTAGTCAAGAGACAATCCTTTCTGATAGCGAAAGTTACAACTGTGTAAACAAAAATGGGAAGGGAAACGAGGAGATCGTTCAGGGTGTTTTCAATCTGAAATATCTTGTACTATTTACAAAGTGCACAAACCTTTGCAATACAGTAGAAATTTATCTCAAAAACGATTATCCACTAGTCGTACAATATCTAGTTGCAAGCTTGGGAGTTGTAAAACTAGCGGTTGCAACACAAACTGACGGTGGTCGTTGAAACATCTATTCTTTTTTGCAATCTTCTTTCACCAGTTACGTGGGAGAAAATATACCTATAAAATAATCATGGATACTTTAGTTTCTTATTGTAAAAGTGAAAACTTATTCAAACCTGCATACAAAAAAATAAGGAAATATAGACAAGTGTTTAGTCACGATGATGAATTCGCCAATACGTTCTATATTCATGATGGTAAACCCATAGATATAGTAACTAGTATCAATAATGAAAAAGAAACACACGCTATTGCTAGACAAGGAGACTATGTCATCACTGGTCCATTACATGAAAAATATGTAATCAGAAGCGTAAACCTTCCTACTTATTACAACTTGACAGATGGTTTTTTACATACTCGACAAGTTCAAAGAGTAGTTGCCAAGATAACAAAACAGATGTTTACAAAGTTAAAATTGCCTATACCACTATCATTTACAACTAGTTGGGGCGAGATTATGATACTCAAACCTGGAGATTTCTTAGTTCAAGACAGTTCAAATTATTATAGGGTTGAAAAGAATGCATTTCATATGACATACAAACTATAATCGTCTCATATTATCGCTCTCTATGTTATCTCTATTCGATTTATAAATGATATCACCATGATATTTTGGAATGATATCAAATTGCTCATGAACCAGTTCTGGTGTTTTTATCCAAATTTTAAGAATACAAAAATGTTTCTTTGGGCTCATTGAAATACCATTTATCAATTTCCACTGATTATTTTTATACGGATCTTTTAGGAGCGTTTCCCCTATTAGTTTCATAAATGTATTTGGCCAAAACTCATACATGTTTTCCTTGGTAACTTTGATTGAAAGACATCCACCATCTATATTATTGGCATCATCCCAGCATGGAAATATACCATCTCTCATGACGAAAAACATACCTTGGTATATTTGTGTTCCCCATGATCGCGCATGGGTCCAATAATCATCTACGCTTGCTATATCTCCGATTCTAATATAACTCTTGTTCGTCCAATCAGTGTCAGATGGATCGTGAAAGTATACTGTCCATAAATCATTTAATAGAATATCATCTGTCATCGGAGAAGTTTAAAATCATACAATATAATTGTCTTATATTATGTCACTGTCTTTATAAACTACTAACTCATTTGACATTGTGATGATATTCAGAATGAATTCCGAAAACTCTCTGCGTACATTAACGTATCTCAGGGAAGAACTATCACCAAAGAATTCTTTGGCAATTGTTACGAATTCCTTTGCCGTAACATTTTCAAGCTTCGAAAGCAAACTTCCTACAGATCCATACTCAAGAGATATATCTTCTGTTCGAGAACTGTCCTTTTTGCTAGTCAAAAATGCAATAGGCTTCGGTCTTTTCATATGATGTACTGTTCCATGGTCGTCAACTTTTAGAGAAAATGTTTTTCCGGATGCTTGATCATACGCGTGATATGTTTCGTAAATCTGTGTTGTGTCTTGATCGCGATTGTATGTTTTATACAGGACAATAGATGGACACCCCATAGCTCGTACGTTTGAAACATTATTCATTGTAATCAAATTGAGGTCCTTTTGTAGAATAAATCGTGTAAAGCACAAAGGAATGATTGAGAGTATGTTATCGTCGTTACAATATGTATAGGTTCTACCTACTTCTTTAAAAAAGTACACACAGTGAGGAACGTATCCTAAGAATAGATAATATTTCAAAATTGCATACTTATCTTTAACAAGCTCCAATAGTTGTTCAGCCGCATTTTGAACACGCCAAATGTAATAATAAATTGTTTCCCTCCAAGTTAAATTTGATGTGAACATTCTTCTAAATTTGATTTAAAGATAATTTTTCATAAGTCTTTATATAGGATACAAATGGCCCCTAGGAAACTAGGAACAAAAAAGTTCATTGGCGAGCTGATAAAAGATGTTTCTGGTGTTTTAAAATCCATGACGGTTCCCAATATCGCTAAATTGATTCACGAGGCCAATTATGCTTATTATAATACTGACAAGCCTTTGTTTTCCGATTCAGTTTATGATGTTGTATTCTCATACTTGAAAGAAAAGGATCCAAGTAACCCTGTACTAAAAGAAGTCGGCTCTGGAGTTGCAAAAGATGATAATCGTAAGGAAACATTACCATTTTATATGGGCAGTTTGGACAAAATAAAGACAGACGATAAAAATGCTCTTCAAAAATTCTCAAAAAAATACAGCGGGCCTTATATCCTTAGCGATAAACTCGATGGCAATTCTGCAATGATTTATGTAGACAAAGGTGTGATGAAAATATATTCGCGAGGTAATGGAACTATTGGGCAAAACGTTACGAACATTGCACCATACATCAGAAATATCCCAAAGCATCTACTAGAAGATGTGCAAAAAGAGAAGGACAAAAAATTAGCAGTCCGAGGAGAACTAATCATTGCCAAAGATGATTTTGAAAAGGTCAAATCAAAAGGTGCCAATGCACGTAATATGGTTGCTGGCGCAATCAATGCCAAAATGCCCGATATTGAAATACTAAGTTTGGTCCAGTTTGTAGCGTATGAGCTAATCTATCCAGATGCCCTAAAAATAAGTGAACAAATTGAAAAACTCAAATGTTTAGGATTTACAGTTGTGCATAATAAGCTTATGACAGGTAAGCAATTCTCAACCGATAATCTTTCTGCATTCTTGCTTGAGAGGAGAGAAAAAAGCATGTTTGAAATAGATGGCATTGTAGTGTTCGATGATAGCAAAGGTTATTCTCGTAAAAACAACGATAATCCAGATTATGCTTTTGCATTTAAATCAATGCAGACTCTTGATAAAGCAGAAACGACTGTAACGCGTGTTGAATGGAACATGTCAAAAGATGGCTACATGATTCCTGTAGTAATCTTCACTCCAGTATCGTTGGAAGGCGTTGTTATACAAAGAGCAAGCGCATTCAACGGTAAGTTCATAAAGGATAACAAACTTGGTCCTGGATCAAGGGTTGTTATTATGAGAAGTGGATTCGTGATTCCGTATATTTCTGAAGTATTGTCTACAAGTGAGACAGGGGAAGCTCAAATGCCTGAAGTAGAATTTAGTTGGTCTAGTTCTGGAGTAGATATCATTGTGAAAGATATAACAGGAAAGCCCAATGAGGAGTTGTTATTGAAAAATCTAGAATACTTTTTTGACAAAATAAATGTAAAGGGGTTGAGTACAGCAACTGTTAAAAAGCTGTTTAATGCTGGAAACAAAACACCCAAAGATGTATTTGGTCTTAATGTTGATAAAATAAAAAAGATCGATGGGTTCAAAGATAAATCGGCAACCAATCTTCATAATTCTTTGCAAACTCGTATGACTGAATTGAAGACTGGTAAAGAATGCATGTTGTTGATGGACGCTTCAAATACACTTGGGCGAGGCATTGGAATTAAAAAAGTCGAACTAGTATTTGAGCATATTCCAAATCTTGTTGCTGACAAGTATATTCCAACAATAGCAGAGTTAGTTGCAATCAAGGGTATCGAGAAAAAAACAGCACAATTACTGATTTCTCACCTCCCAGCATGCTATGAGTTTCTGAACAACAATGGCTTTGATGTGTGTTTTCAATCACCCTCTGAACCAGAAACAAGTGCCGAGTCTGAAAATGGGAATGTACTAGTTAACCAGGTCATTGTATTCACCGGAGTTAGAAGTAAAGACGCCGAAGCATTCATTAACGCCAATGGAGGAAAAGTAGCTTCTACAGTATCAAAGAAAACTACATTAGTTATTGCAAAAGACGTGAACGGAGATTCAAATTCTCTAATTAAAGCAAGAGATCTCAATATACCAATTATTGCTCTAGACACATTCTTGAAGAAATATATGAATTAAAATAAAAATGCCTAAAAGAGTGGCTCAAAATGCTTGGAGCTCCATAGTTGCTATTGCTATTGTTGCATTTCTTTTTGTATCATTGTATGTACTCGGAGGTGTGAAACGTGAAAGATTCCTAGCAAAAGACGTGCCTTCATACATGGAATCCCAACTTATCAAGAAAGATAATATCGTCGTTTTCCAAGGATCTCAGATGCCCGAATCTGAACCCAATAAAGCCGTCGTTTGGGACCAAGGTGATCCATCTGTGAATACTGTCGATGGAAAAGAAGGCAGTCCAAAATCAATGTTTATGTTCACTTACAATGATTGCAAACCAGAATGCTGCGACTACAGCCCGTATAGCTGTTCTGGTGGCTGTGTTTGTATGACCAAAGACCAGGTTGACTTTGTAGGAAGCCGGGGTAGCAACAATCAACCTCGTCGCTGTTCACCGGATGAAAGTATCTTTTGAATAAAGAAAATTTGAAAATACTTTTGATTTTCAAAATGGTATAAAGACTTGAAATGGTAGTTCTTACTAGATCACAAACCGCCGCGCTTGAAAAAAAGATGTCGACCATTGCGAAACAAACTGGACAGAGCGAAAGTGAAACTAAAAGCGATCAGAAAAGCAAAGAAAAAAAAGCAGAAATTTTCGATGAGAGTGAAGGTGAATGGGATGAGAATGAAGACGAGACGGAGGATGAAGACGAAGATTATGAAGAAGATGAAGAGTACGACGAGGACGAGGATGACGATGAAGATTACGACGAGGACGAGGTAGAGGAGTATTATTCGATTCCTATCTTTACTAATAAACGCAAACGAGGAAGCAAAGGCAGTTCAGAAAATCGAACATTGAAAAAGTTCTATAGTGACGCAGATATCGATTATTACAAAACGTTAGATCAAGCTGACAAGGAAAAGATTACAGATATAGAAAAACAAGTTCACTCTATCAACGCCTCATCTATGCCAATTAGGTTCAAAATTCTTCAATCCGATATGGATATTTACATCAAGAGCTTGGCAATCAGTAAGGTTGATCAGCTAGCTGTGATGGACCCATCTAATGGAGAACATCATAAGATTTCTAATTGGATTGAAAATCTTTGCAAACTTCCAATTGGTAAATATAAACAACTTCCAGTCACATGTGATGACTCTGTAGAGGAAATTTCTACCTTTTTGGACGGTATCCAAGAAAGATTGGACAAAGCCGTATTTGGTCATGTTGAAACAAAAAGTCAGATTATTAGAATGTTGGCAAAATGGATTGCTAATAAAAATAGTAAGGGATTAGTGATTGGTCTGCAAGGACCGGCTGGTACAGGAAAAACCAGTATTGCTATGGAAATTTGTGAATGTCTAGGATTGCCTTTTGGATTTGTTTCCCTCTCTGGAATTTCTACATCTGAAATGTTGAAAGGGTTTCAGTTCACCTATGAAGGATCTAGACATGGAGCAATTGTAGATATCCTGATGAAAGCTGGTTATATGAATCCTATTCTCTTCTTCGACGAACTCGATAAAATCAGCAGCACGCGTGCTGGAGATGAGGTTACTAACAGTTTGATTCATATGACAGATCATTCACAGAATCATAAGTTTCAAGATAGATATTTCGCAGATATTGATCTGGACTTGTCAAAATGTTTGATGATATTTTCATATAATTGTGAAGAGCTTATCAATCCAATTCTTCGAGATCGTATGATAAAAATTAACATCGAAGGTTACAAGATTACAGACAAGATAAGAATCGCGAAAGACTTTCTATTACCTAAATCAATCTCAGAGTATGCTTTTGAAACAGGGGATGTCTTGTTTGATGATGAAACAGTAAAGTATCTGATTGAAAATGTTGAAAAGGAAGATGGAGTAAGAAACATGAAAAGAGGACTTGAAGAAATTATTAGCCAATTGAATCTTCATAGATTGCTCAAAAAAGAAATCCTTCCAGATGTATATGTTACATTGCCTTTCAAAGTGACAAATGAACTTGTTGACAAATTTGTTAAGAGAAAGGTTTCTAATGATATTCCGTCGATGATGTATATGTAAAGTTTTTTTGCATGTGGAAAAAAATTGATTTTTTTCTTGGCTGCTGCCCTACAGTAAACAACAAGTCATATAAAGAACTCCTGTCATAATTTCCTTAGGATACTTTAAAAATGTCTATTTACAAAGAGTTATCTTATGAAAGAGACATAGATGTGGTCAAAGGTATCCGTTTCTGTATTCTTAGTCCGGATGAAATTTTGCGAATGAGCGTGGCGGAAATTACCAAGACAGATACCTATATCGGATCGGAACCACAGATTAACGGTCTTTACGATCCGCGTATGGGTGTCCTAGATCACAATAAAGTTTGTCAAACATGTGAACAAAAAAATACATTCTGTCCCGGTCATTTCGGTTACATTCGGCTTGTTAAACCTGTGTTTTATATTCAATTCTTTGATATGATCAAAAAAATCCTAAAATGTGTATGCTTCAAGTGCTCACGCATGCTTGTCGATAATGAAAGTGCTGACATCAAAACCATAATGAGTAAGAAGTATTCCCGTCAGAAGCGATGGGAGCTCATGTACAAAATGTGCAGCAAGGTGAAAAAGTGCCCTCATTGTTCGGCTAAGCAAGCTGATAAGATTAGTCGAGAGCCAATTGTCAAGGTGGTCATGGAGTGGAAAGATGCAGAAGACCCAGCTTTGAAAAAAATTGTCTTTTCGGCAGAAGATGTTCTACGTATCTTGAAGCGTATTACTGACAAAGAATGTGATATTCTTGGCTTTTCGCCCAAGTTTAGTCGCCCAGAATGGATGATCTGCACTCTGCTTCCAGTTCCTCCTCCTGCTGTGCGACCATCAGTTAAGGCTGATACTGGCCAACGTAGTGAGGATGACCTTACACACAAGCTTTGTGATATTGTCAAATCAAACAAAGCTCTTCAAGCGCGTGTTGAGAAAGGAGCGACCAAGGAACAGATTGATATTGCTTCACAAGTTCTTCAATATCATGTCGCTACTTTTATTGACAATCAGATTCCTGGAATCAACCCTGCTCAACAACGAACTGGGCGTCTTATTAAAAGTTTGTCAGAGCGTCTTAAAGGCAAGGAGGGTCGTATTCGTGGAAATCTTATGGGTAAACGTGTTGATTTCAGTGCACGTTCAGTTATTACTCCAGATCCCAATATCTCTATTGATGAGCTAGGAGTCCCTATCAAGATTGCGATGAATCTTACATTCCCAGAGGTTGTCAATAAATACAACAAAGAGACTTTGCTGGATTATGTTCGTAATGGTCCAGACGTATATCCAGGCGCCAAGTTCATTCGTAAACCTAACAATAACAATCGTACATTCCGACTCAAAAACATTGACCGATCGACTATCACTTTGGAGGAGGGTGATATTGTAGAGCGCCACTTGATTGATGGCGATTACGTTCTGTTTAACCGTCAGCCCAGTCTTCACAGAATGTCTATGTTGGCGCATCGTGTGCGTGTGATGCCGTATCATACTTTCCGCCTAAACCTTTGTGTTTGCAAGTGTTACAATGCCGATATGGATGGCGATGAGATTAACTAAGTGCACGTTTGTCTCAAACAGGCAGCAGCGGTTGAAGTTGTGAGAGCGCTTCATCTGGAAAACTGTGTAAGCCTCACCACGTCGTATGTTTGGGGGAACATACGCTGTGATATAACTGCCTAGTGTGTGGAGGTTTCCAACCGACCACGCGCAACACGACCAAATTGCGGGAACATCCTTAAGCCTCAAAGTACCACTCTATTTGGGAAACCTTATAGAGGAACCCGGCTAATCACCGGCTCCAATGGTAAAAACCTTTGAGGATTGGACAATCCGCAGCGAAGCCGCTACGCCCGTTAGGCAAGGGTATGCGGAACGTTCAGAGACTAGATGGTTGTGGGTCTGAGGAGTCTAGCAAACTCCAATGAAGGCTTAAGGTATAGTCCGGCTTCGCGACGAAAGTCCGAAGGTCCAAACTGGAACATGCACGTTCCCCAATCGTTGGTGACAGCTAATGAACTCCGTGAGATCGCTTCTGTCCCAACACAAATCATGAGTCCTCGTGAGTGCAAACCGATTATTTCGGTTGTGCAAGATACTGCGCTTGGCGTTTATCGTATGACAAAGAGCCAGGTGATGTTGGATGACAAGACTTTCTTCAATTTGATGGCGCGAAACACACGTTTTATGGGCAACCTTCCAGAGCCATCGATGGTAATCAACGGCCAGCGTAGGTGGTCGGGACGTCAAGCTCTGTCTTCAATTATTCCAAAAAACATAAATATCACGTCAGCTAACAGATCTTTTGATGATACTCGAGCTTCTGACAATTTTGATAAGGAAAACTACGTCGTGATTGAGAATGGCGAGATTCTACAAGGGCGTATTGATACGGGCATCTATCAAAACAGAACAAAGGGTTTGGTACATAGCGTGTATAGCGAGTGTGGCCCAGAGGAAACTCGTCAATTCTTTGACAATACACAAACAATGGTATGTGATTACCTAGTCAATAGCGGTTTCAGTGTTGGTATCAGTGATCTGATTGTTGATGAAAAGGCAAAGGTAGAACTAAAGGGAGTAATTCATGATATGAAGGTGAAAGTCTACGATATCATCAGGGATATTCACAATGGACGATTTGAAAACAAGTCTATTGAAAACAACAACGACTTTTTTGAGCAACAAGTCAATCAGATTCTGAATCAGGCCAATACAAAAGCGGGCAAGTTGGGTATGGCTAACATTGACGATATGTCCAACCGAATGATTAACATGGTAAAGAGTGGAAGCAAGGGTAACGTCATCAATGTAGCGCAGATGTTGGCATGCTTGGGACAGCAAAACGTTGACGGCAAGCGTATTGTTTACGGTTTTGAGAGTCGCACCTTGCCTCACTACACAAAATATGATGATGGACCAGAGAGTCGTGGCTTCGTGGAGAATTCGTTCGTTCAAGGCTTGACTCCTCAGCAATTCTTCTTCCATGCTATGGGTGGGCGTGAGGGTCTCATTGACACTGCGGTAAAATCAGTGACTGGAGATACGACAATCATCATTATTGAGAATGGTGTGTCGAAATATGTGAAGATTGGTGATTGGATTGACAGTCATCTGGAGAAAGGAAAGTCAGACATTCAACACTTCCCTGAAGATAGAAACATGGAGTTCTTGCCACTAAAGGACAAGGTATACATTCCTACTGGTGATGGAAAGGGCAACACATCTTGGGGTGAACTGACAGCTGTTACACGCCATGACCCAGGTGAGAGACTATATGAAGTCACAACACAAGGTGGTCGTAAAGTTACAGTTGCTGATTCGGAATCTCTGTTAATATGGAATGAGGATGACAAGGAGTTCAAAAAGATACATTCCAAGGATGTTAAAATTGGTGATTATGTTCCAGTCACGGCAGATCTTCCTGCTCCTCCAGTGATTTCGAAGTATGTAGACATGGCAGAATATTTCCCAAAGACAGAGTATATTTATGGCACAGAATGCTATAAGGCGGTGGAAGAGATCAAGAAAGCAAAGGAAAACAGAAAAAATCTACCGAACGGTTGGTGGCAAAACAACAATGGAAAACTATTCACTCTGCCTTACAAACGTTCTGGCTATCTAGAGGTTGCAATGGGAAGAGAAAATCATATTATTGAGGAAGGATACATTTACTGTAATGGAACTAGGACAACATGCACACTTCCAGATAAGTTTGAGTTGGACTATGAGAATGGTCTGTTTATCGGACTGTATCTTGCAGAAGGAAGCACGCGTAATCCCCGTCAAGTAGCGATCGCTAACACTGACCGTAAAATCAAGGATTTCGTTATGAATTGGTTTGATAAATTCAATATTCGTAATCTGGAAGAAAATTGGGAGGGTATTGATAAAAATACCGGCAAGAAAAAAATATCGGAAAATATCGTAGGAAACTCAACATTGCTAGCAACCTTCTTAGATACAACATGCGGACATGGAGCAATTAATAAAATGGTGCCTGATTATGCATATACAGCACCCGATGAGTTTGTTGAAGGAGTATTGAATGGATACTTTTCAGGAGATGGAAATATCACTAAATGTGGTGCAGTACGAGCAAGTTCAATCTCGTCAAAGCTTATCGAAGGTATTTCAATGCTGTGTTCTCGTCTAGGAGTGTTCGGTAAGCTAACTGCTTGGAAACGGACAAAAAATGGGAAAGAAATCAACACGGAATATACAATTGATATTAGTGGACAATGGGCTAATCAATTCTCCGAACAAGTTTCATTGATTCTAGACTACAAAAATGATAAAATGAAGAAAATCAACCACTGCAATCCTCAGCGCAATTATCCAGAATATAATGATGTTGTGATGGACACTATTACAAGCATCAATGTTATTGATACATCAAACCATCCTAAGCTTTATGACGTAACAGTTCCGTCTACATTGAACTTTACTATCGCGAGTGGCCTAGTAGTTGCCGATACTAGTGAGACAGGTTATTTGCAACGAAAATTAGTCAAGGCTATGGAGGACTGTAAGACGGCACATGACAGCACAGTTCGCAATGCAAGTGGATCGATTGTACAATTCCTTTATGGAGAAGATGGAATGGACCCTACAAAGATTGAAGCACAGCCATTGATTTATATCGACATGGACTATGCTTCACTGACAAAAAATTATCTTCTGACCCCAGAGGACAACTTGAAATACATTCTAAGGGACGATGTGATAGAGGACCTTCAGAAAACGAAGGGATGGGCAGAAAAGATGAGGGCCCACTTTGATCAGGTAATGGCAGATCGCGAATTCATGATTGAAGAAATATTCGAGGGTATGAAGGAGACAAGCATACTATATCCTGTGAGTTTCCTGCGCATCATAAACACTGCCAAGATACTTTTTGGAAAGACAAGTGGAGGCAGACTAAGTGACTTGAATCCAATGTATGTTCTCGATACTATGGAGCAACTTTGTGAGCAACTTCATGTTGGAGGAAAATACAACAAAGGTAATAAGTTCATGCAAATACTACTAAGATGCTATTTGTCACCAAAGCAAATATGTTGTATTCACAAATTTGATAAAATTGTATTTGATTACATTGTCAAAACTGTTAAAGCGAAGTTTTATGATAGTATAAACGATCCTTCTGAGATGGTTGGTGTCATAGCAGCACAATCTATCGGCGAGCCATCGACGCAACTCGTATTAAACACTTTCCATTCGAGTGGTATCTCATCGGCGTCAAAAGCCGTTAGAGGTGTTCCCAGAATCAAAGAGTTGCTATCGGTATCCAAAAATCCAAAAGCTCCTTCCCTAAAGATTCATCTAGCTCACGATATCTGCCAAAACAAGAATCTTGCCAAGGAGGTTATGAACACAATCCAGACAACATACTTTGCAGATATTGTCACATCATCAAAGATCTATTATGATCCAGATGACTTTAATACCACCATCGAGAGTGATCAAGAATTCATTCAAACATACAAAGAGTTTGTTGAAGAGAAACTCATGAGTCCAGTAAATAATACAAATCCATGGTTACTTCGATTTGAACTTGATAAGACGAAGATGTTGGATTATAACATCACGGTCATGGATATTCACTTGGTTCTTCAAGAACAATACGATGAAAATGTATCAGCAATGTTTAGCGATGATAATGCTTCCCAAATAATCTTCCGAATCCGATTGAATATTCCAGAAAATAACAAAAAATCCAAAGATGCAGATGACGAGAAATCCGACAAGGATCTTGTAGCAGAGCTGAAAGCACTTGAAAAAACAATGCTGGAAAATCTAATCATCAAGGGAATCAAGAAAATCAACAAAGCGGCTATGGATAAACATGAGTTCATGAAATACAACAAAGAAACTTTGCAATTCGAGAAGACACATGAATGGATCATTGAGACTGCTGGAACAAACCTTGTAGACATCTTGCGACACAAGCAAATTGATCCATACAAAACAGTTTCAAATGATATCATCGAGATCTATCAGATCTTCGGAATTGAAGCTGCCCGACAAGCTCTCTATCAAGAACTGAACAGCGTGATCAAAGATGGTGATTTGTACATCAATTATCGCCATATCGCCCTTCTCGTAGATACAATGACAAATCGCGGTTATCTGATGTCTATTGATCGCCACGGTATCAATCGTGTAGATGTTGGACCACTTGCGAAATGTTCATTCGAAGAGGTTACAGATATGCTTACAAAAGCAGGTGTCTTTGCAGAAATTGATAGAATCAGTGGAATCTCCGCAAACGTAATGCTTGGACAGATCCCTCAGTGCGGAACAGGTGATACGCAAATTCTTCTGGACGAGACAAAACTAATGGAAGTTGCTACAACATCAGATGATAAACCGTTCATATTGACCATGGATGAAGAAGAGATGAACGTCCCGTCTGTAGATGAAGCGAACGAAATGTGCACAATTGGCAATCTGACATTTGACTTTACAGTTCCAAGTGCCGACAAACATGTCAAAAAGATTACAGCACCGCAAATTAAAGTCGTATAAAAAATAAATCATGCTGGCGATCCACTTTGAGTTTTTTAGAGTTCTACCTGTTATTTTATTCTTTCTAGCCGTAGCTTTTGCTATTAGTGAGAAAAACTACGGATGGATCGTTATGGTTGTTGGGTTGCTTTTGAATGGGATCATTTGGCTCTTGATATCCAACATAACCATGAAGTTGTATCCAAACCTTGCTAAACGCCCTGTAAACAGTCAATGCTATTTTTATCATCAACAAAATTTAACCGTCGACAACGGCATGCCTAGTGGCCATTGTCAATCTATTGCATTTTTTGCTACTTGGCTAATTCTTATGGCAATATATTACCGCGTTCATCCTGTATTGTACATAATTGTTGTTTGTATTTCCACATTACTTGTAATCGGAATGGTTTACTCGAGAGTACAACACTACAAATGTCATAATGCTATACAAGCAAGCGTTGGAGTTGGCATAGGTTGTATAACTGCTTTGTTGTGCTACCCTATTTTGCTCTTATTACAGTAAGATAATGGAACAAGTTGTAATTTTTGCTATTGTAATGATAATTGTGGCAGGCACTCCCTTGTTATATTTCCATTATCATAATCATGATTCGATACGTGTAGAGCGATTTTGGCATCAAGAAAATAAACACTGTTACTACTTGTTACAAGGAAGTGTATTTTTCCTTACATTATGTATTGCAATATACTCTAGAGTGATTATTAGTCATTATTTTTCAATCGTCAAGATAATGATATTGAAAAATCTTCCTAAAAAGCTGCTACGGGATTTAAGATTATAGACGGATTCTAACCTTTGATTATAAATGTTTTTTTGGATTAAGAAATGTCAGTGATTGAGAACCCCCTCAATTACCATCCATACTATCCAAGCTTAGGAATTGAAAATGACATTCCCAACATTGTAACACAAAGTATTACTGCCTACAAAGATGAGAATGGAGTTCCACAAGAATTAACAGTAGGTGCTTCAAGTGACTTGAATCTAGAGTCCGAGAAAAATGTCAACGTCTACCTTGGTACGAGCAATGCATATACGTTATACACATCCAAAATGCTCAATGGTACTCGTATAGATACCGAAGTTCTGGCAGTTGATCGAAATGCAACAACCAATACGACAGTTATCAACGCTCCTCAAAATGTCTCGATAACATCTGGAGATGTTGCTAACAGTACATTTACTGTGGGAAGTCTCGCTGTTTCCCAGGATGCTACTGCACAAGTTATCGATACCGGTATGAACAACTTTCGTTTTACAAAGGGTATGCAAGTCGCGGGCGATGTAGCTATTGCGAACAACCTCATAACAAGTGGAAATATCTACGGAGCTAATGTCAACCTTTGGATGGATACAGTTGATAAAGATTATACCCGTATTGGCTACGGTATGCGTATCAATTCTCAAGACCAATTGGAAATCATCAAATATGCGAAGTTTGATTCGAATGATGTCTTAAAAAAAGTAGCTGTGTTTGGAAGTGGTAGAACTACAGCTCAAGATTATAGTGATGCATCTTACTTGGTTTTCGATGCGCTCGGCAATGTTTCAGTGGCATCTAGCAATGGTGCCTTAAATCCAGTGGTAAGTACTAATGCATCCTCTGGATCAAACATGACATTGTCGGGTCTGACGACCTTGGCAGGAAACTTGGTTCCTTCAAGTGACTATACCTATAATGTTGGTGGGAATGGTGGGTTTATAAAAGCAATCTACACCTCAAATGTAGTCTTCCCATCAGTGCCTGTAATCAACGGAAGCCCACTACTATCAGATGCATTATCGTCTTCCAGCACTTCCAATGCTGCTACTTCAGCAGCTTTATCAAATGCATATAATACGGCAGCTGCCGCTACTAGTACTGCAAATGCTGCATCAAGTACCGCTAACTCTGCTTCAAATACAGCTGTTGCGGCGTCAAATACAGCTACACTAGCAAGTGGTGTAGCTACTTGGTCATCCAATAATTTTCCTAATTATCTTCCTCTCGTTGGTGGATCTCTTTCCGGCAATTTAACTGTAGGTGGAAATCTTACTGTGAGTGGTACGACTACAACAGTTGACACACAGAATATTCTAATCAAAGACAATATATTGTCAATTAATTCATCTTTATCAAATGGAACTCCTCCATCTACTTTACAAAGCGGTATTGAAGTATATCGTGGAAGTCTTGCAAAATACTATTTTATGTTTGACGAAGCTTCAAGTTTATTCAAAGTAGGTTTATCCAATCAGTTGCAAGCTGTTACAACCCGCGATGATACGTTAGCAAGTGGATTCCCTTATTACGATGCAGTAAACTCTAAACTTGTTAACAATACCATTGGAATGAGTAACATCTATGGTCTAAATACTGTCTTAGCTTCCACATCAAACCAAGCATATCTATGGACGAGCAACGGTTCAAATATCTACTTCTCAACAACAAACAACTCCAATTTCGTTGGTATTGGATATAGCAATCCGGCATATAAACTGGCTGTCAATGGTCAAATATACTCATCAGATGATATAGTTGCTTTTTCTGATAGACGTGTAAAGGACAATCTGCAAGTAATTCCAAATGCACTGTCTAAAGTACTTGCCTTGAATGGTTATACATTTAACCGCACTGATCTAGACAACAAAGACAAGAGATATGCCGGTGTTGTTGCACAAGAAGTCAATCAAGTTTTACCTGAAGTGATCCATACAGATCAAGCTGGATTTATGAGTGTAGCATATGGAAACATGGTATCACTTATGATTGAGGCAATAAAAGACTTGAATACCAAAGTAGACAACTACATTGCTGCTCACCCATAAAATGCAAAAAATGTTATAGTAAAATATAGACAATGTGGAAATCTACATCAAATAAAAAGCCGTCTGTCGCAGCAAAGAAGGGTGGAGATGCTCTCTCTGAACAATTAACAGGTCTTGCGGTTCCTTTTGCTTTCTTGTTAGCGAAACAAGGGATTGAAGCTATGAAAAAGAAACGAGCAACTCGTCGTCAAAGTGGTGGTATATTTGGACTCGGTACTTCTTCTCTAGATGCTGTTGCTCTGGAAGACCAATCAAAGGAGCTACAAGCTCAAATTCAACACAAGATGGATCGCCTTCACAAGCTGCAAAATAAAATCAGCACATTGACCTCAGAAATTGCGAAGGCTTCTCCTAAAACTCGTGATAATAAAAAGAATATGACTATCGCAAGTGAAAGAGCCGCAGAATCGGAGGAAACACTAAGAAGTATGAAAACAGAACTGGGGAAGTTACAGGGCCTAGCCAATACAATCAGTGACAACATAGAAGCACTTCAAGATAAAAAAATGGCTATAAATGTCAAACAGGAACTACAACGCGAAAAAGCTAAAACTAAAACTTACAAACCTGAAGAAATTTCTGGGGATAATGAAACAATTGGAGGAAAGAAACGGCGTGCTGCCAAAAAAGTCAAGTAATTTGAATTGCAACTTGTTCACCTCGCCATGCCAACACTTGAAATGAGTAATTTGTTTCCTGTAGAAATTCAAAAAATGCTTTGAGTTCATGCTCTTCATATCCCGGGTAATTTATAAGTTCATCGAACTCGATAATAGTACCAGGTGTGATATTATCACGCAAAAGCGTAAATATTGTTTTTGTTGAAGAGTATAGATCACAATCTATATGCATGAAGGCAATGTTTTGAAAACCAATGATTTTTTTGAATAGAGGAAGTGTATCTTCAAACATCCCCTTGACAATAACTGTTTTTTCTGGTACATTCGGTATAGATCCACCACTAGAGAATGTGCCCTGATGAAAGCCATCTCGCCAGGTTTCTGGAAGTCCTTGGAAACTATCGAACCCGATTACTAGATTTTTAGTATATCGATGAATCATGCCAAGAGTTGATCCGCCAGCTACTCCAAACTCCAAGATAAGTCCTTCATCAAAAGGAAAATGCCTTCCAATATAATCGATAGGATGTTCATGTCCAATATTATGTTTAGCAACTTCATCTAGCACATATAAATGAAATTCTGCGAAAGTATCAAACATTATTTGGTATTTGCAAACAAAATCAAAATTCAATAGGAAAACTTTTGTTTTCCTTTTTTTGGCTTTTTGATTCTGTAGGCTGTTTCCATCTTTCTTTCTTCTTTACTCGCTATCCTCATCCTCATCCTTCGGCTTAGCCTTGCCAGCCTTCCCCTTGTTGCTCTTGGTACCCTTCGCCGCGGGCTTCTTGGCCGGCTTCGGGGGCTCCTCGACAGGCGACTCATCTGCGTCAACAGTTGACTCCTCGTCAGTCGTTGACTGCTGACGAGTAACCTTCTCGCGATAGGCAGTCTTCTCCTCATCGCTCATCGCCTTCCAAGCCTCCATCGCCATCTTCATGATCTGCTTACCATTGAAAGTCGGGTTCTCCACCTTGAACCGCTTCATAGTCTCGCTAACGAAGACGTTGTAAGGAGTGGGCTTCCGAGTACGCTTCTCGCCATCGGCGGTCTTCGCACTCTTGCGACCCTTCTTCTTCATCTCCTTCATCTCCTCCTCGATATCCTTGGTGAACTTCTCCTTGAAATCGTTGAAGAGCTCCTTGATAGCTTCGGCGCTATCCTCGTCCACCTTGTCCAGCACATAGGCCTCGACATCGTCCAACACCTTCAGGCGTGCATCCGAAACCGCCTTAGCGATCGCGGAGACGATGTTGGAGTAAGAGGCCATGGCTTTAAGGCTTCTACTGCGTTGGATAATGAGGTTGGATGTGTTTGTTTGCTTGATTACGATGAAGGGGGATAAGCCGGTAAAGAGCTATTCAATTTTTTTCGGGATTGGATGAGAGGCGAATAAAATTTTGTTTACTCCAAATACTCTAAACACTTTCTTATAGCAAATTCCAATTCAGCCTTATTCATTCTTGAGCGATACTTGATATTCAAGACTTTTGCTTGATTATACAATTCCTTTTTGGTCATTTGCTTTCACCAAACACTCTGTAGCTTTATACGCTTTGGACAACATGTTCGAGCGCTTTCATTTATTACAAGATGATCATGCATTTTTAATCGTTGGTGGTCGCCTCTACAGATTTTTATTTTTTAACTTCTATCTCGAATTCTCCGCGCGCTTTCATGTTTGTGATTTGGAGCATCTCTTCAGGTAACTCGGATGCCTTAAATACGAGTTGTTTTGAATTTTTAATAAAAACCCCAAACTCATCTCGTTTATCAAATCTATTGTAATTATGACGTAGAATAATATAAGGAACCTTATCCCCTCCAGTATAAGGCATCATAACCTCAATACCATCTGGATTTTTCAGCGTTTTGTGACCAAAAACAACTATGTTTACATCAAACAAATTTGCACACAAACGAATTTCATAAATACTTGGATAATAAGTCAACATCTTTTGTGACTCTACGAAACTATCAAGCATCTTATATCTTTTGTCTTTTTTCCAGAGTGTTTCATACGAAGGATTCTCTATGAACTCTTGAAGCGCTGCTTTATTATTTGTATAATCTTCCATAATCTTCTTCTGAAGACTTGCCGATAATATAACTGCGTCTATTTTATCGTTAAGTTGACAAAACAAGCCCAATAACCAATAGCGATCATACGTCTTGGGTTTAGCTACCTGATAACCTTTCATGAACTTGCGGATTTTTGTTGGAACATCGTCAATATCCATTTCATCCAACTTGATCACAGCAGACGATAAACTCTTTAATGCCTCATCAGCATTATTTTCCATAACATATGTTTCTATTTCCATATCATCCAATGCGTCACTAACAAATTTGAACGGATTTTGTTTCAGAGATAAAATTGTTGAGATCTTTCCAGACCTAAGTTCCCGGTATGTAAATAAATATTCGTCATCATAAGTTTTGAAATCACCTGTAGATGAATACATAAAACTATGAAGTGATTTTTTCAACAAATCTAATCCTGCATCATCTAATTTTAGTGATAACGTTTTTAACAATGAAACAAGTTTCTGTTTCTTGAAATCTGCAGGTAACGGATTTCCACGATCAAACAAAAATCGAATCTCTTGCTTGATTACTGGGTGATCGTTCAATATAGAGTTTACTTGTTTTACGATTGATTCTGTTGCTGTCAATGACGTTCCAATAAAAATATTCAAATCGTCTGAAAATTTACCATATGTTTTCGTCCCAGATCGCAGATTTACAGGTATGAAAGTATCTTGATATTCAAGAGCAAATCCAGAAAGTTTTTGCCCATCTTTAATCCAATATTTGATTCGATATCTATGATCTTTTGTATACTTTTGTAACGATTTGTACACATTTTTTATTTCGTCTGTTTGTAGAGTACACTTGAAAAATGGTACCTCATTGATGTAAATCAACCTTTCCTTTCTATAATCAAACACATCTCCTCGTTGAAACAGTGGCACGTACAGGTTTTTCTTTAACAGGATACCACAGACTTTAAAATCATAGTCCAATACTACGCAACGTGTCTGATAACCTTGGCTTTCTAAAAATGCCTTGCAATTCTTCACAGAACTACTATCTGCCTTAATCTTGCAATTTTTAACAAAAAATTCTAAAATAGTTTTGAAGTCCTTAGATAAGTCTTTTGTCAAGTTGAATATCTTTTCTTCTTCTAGACCCTTTTTGTTTATGCTTTCTAATTTTATCAATGGTTCGTAGTAATTGCCCCTTTTTATGATTAGTCCTATTTGATCTAGCTGTTTGACACCTCTAACAGGACATTGTATGTAAGCCTTTCCTTCTGCATCGATTTCTATGATAATGAAAAAAACCTTGGCGGAGTTAAGGAAGGATTCGCCCATATTAATCAAATCAATAAGGACTCGGTGATCTTTAGAATGAGAATCGTCGGAAATATACTCCCTAAATCTTGTAAAAGATCCCCATATAGTAAACTCTCGTAGAATTTCCTTAGAACTGTGTATGTTACCTTCGTCATAGCTGTCAATATCTTCAAGCTCTTCTAGAAGTTTATTTAAATTGAACCGTTTAACATAATCACTTTCGTTAGAAAGAAAATCCTTGAATGCTTGAAAATCTTCGTCATTTGAAATAGATTTACTTGAATCTATGAATAACTTTAATAATCGACCATTTTCCAAACTCATGTATTTTTCGACGGTTAAATGTTTCAAAATACGTCGTTTGATGCTGTTAGCCCCCTTTGGATAATCCAACAGGTATGCTACACAAGACATGAATGACTGATTATTATGTTCAATACCTCTTCGTAGAAAACATGGTGTGCGTTCTTTGATTATTCCTGTACCATCATGGCGATCACCGCAGAGAGGATTTCCAAAAAGCCCATGGATTTCTTTTATCAACAGACCATAACGATAATTCTCTAAAGGTGAATAGTTTTCTCCCTTGATATACTTTTCATTACCCATGATGGACTCATTGCGATCTTGCTCCTTATTTGTTTGGAAATTTGATACGCAAGTATCTTGTCGTTGTTGATTTCGGCTTCCTTCTTTAGGAGCTGTCATAAAACAGCAAGGTAAACACAGTCTATCGGGATGTGTGTACATGTCCAGAAAACTGGGATAATGTGGTCGCGATAGTTTCTTGTCTAGACCTGGCTGCGTCTTATCATCTTCCTTTACAAATAGATGCGGCTCTTCATCAATATCTGGATTCGGACATTTGAATCCCGCATTTTTATAAGTTTCATATGTAATTGCCACACGACTTTTTGGACACCAAATATTCGGACAGATGTAGTAATTCTTTTCAGCTAATTCCGGACTACTTCCAGTTTTTACAAACCCATGAATGGATCCTGGGTGATCTTTTTGGATCTTTGTAATTTCTTCCTTTGAAACAACTACTGGCTGTCTCTGGGCAACAATCCCACACATAGATGCATAGTCAGTACGTTTAACCGTTTTATCTGCTTTGTAATCGAATAAAACGCGATCAGCCTCGCGTAATTTAGACAACAATTCGCCCTTTGCCTTTTTACGTTTGTCATTGGTCGATGGAGCGGGATCGTCTGCTTGTTTTGTTTGTTGAGTCTTATCGTCTACTTCATTGGCAAATTCTTTTTCTAATTCCCTTAAATCATCGTCATCATCCATATCTTCAGTTATTTGAAGTACCTCCGGATCATCGCTCAATTCTTCCTGATCAATATCTGCAAATGTCAAAACATTGTTTGTTTGTGGTAATTGTGTAACACGCTCATCAAACAAAGAAAGAAACTCGTTAGATTTTTCCTTGTGTTTTGTAAGACTCATTTTGCTGAGTTTGCATAATAGATCTGCAACATTGTCAAATGTTTGCACATCTTTTAATCCAGTAACCATGAATCTTAATTCAGAAACAGTGTTCCATCGAATGATTACATTTACAAAATTGTCACATTTCGGTTTAAAGTATTTCTTAGTGCCGTTCTTGATCAATTCTACCTGATTTGTTGTATTCCACGTCTCAATTTCTGTTCGTGCTTCGTCCTCTGTGATACTAAAATTCTGTGAGAGTTTTTGAACTAGTTCTGTCTTTTCTAATGCATAATGTTTGGTAATAAATGCCGTTACATTATCATATTGGGCAAAATTATCTATTTTTTTGTATTGAAGTATCAGTGAATTGCTATCTTCTGTTTGAAGAACATCAAAATACGGATAAAATTTAGATTTCACTAACGACTGGAAGTTTTTGAATTTAAACTCAGATGTTTTTGAAGATGAAACACCATACATCACCATTTTTTCAATCGTCATGCTTTCATACCGTGTTTCGAAAATAGATGGTGGTATTACCGGTAAATTAATACGAATTGATTGGTTTAATTCTTTTATTGATTTGTTTACAACGTCAAGATAAGATAGTATTCGTGTTTTATCTACTTTGACTTTAATCGAAAAACTCATGCGAATATCAAATGATCCGTCATTTTTCAATACCATCGTTGCTGAGGATAATCTGTCAAATTCATAACGGACTATAATATATTCTAGGTTTACTGATGCACTTGAACTTCCAATTTGAGTAAGTTTTTTATAAAGATCCTTGTTCTCCCATAACGGTTCTATGTAAGAGTCATGTATCTTATAAAATGCATTGGTACGAGTTTTTAATTTCAAAAATGGCATAGTTTTTGTTGCATGTAATGCCGAAAATGCGTTCAAAATATCAAGTGGTGATGGCGTTTTAGAATGAATATGAAGAAAATTAAAGTATGATTCCGTAGTATATTCTGATACATCAGTCGATTCGTATATGGTATTCTCGACTTCTATCAAGTCCTTGATCAACTTGTTGGTTTCTGATTGAATAAGCTTTTGCTGATCATCTTGAGGAATATAATATGGAAACAAGTAGGCTCTTTCCGAACCCCATGTCGAAACGTATAGTTCTTGTATATTTGCATCAAAACTTCGTAGAGTCAATGACAAGTAATTTTGTAAAGAAGAAGCCTTAATCTCACTTAACATTCTAGGATTACTCGGATCATATGATACAATATCATTATATCGGAATGCTAGAGGGATCATCATAGAGTTCACATTTTTGAGTTTCTTCTTTACAATATTGATGGCTTCGTTTGCATCTAATATATTGTATTGATCATCGGATATACCAATTGGCTTTCCAAAAAATACCTTGAACTTTTCTGCTAATACTGAGAATTGCACATTATTATCAGTATGTAATGCTTGTGACACAAATGATGATGCTACAGAATCAACATAGTCTGATTGTATATCACGATGATAATATAAATATAAACTAGTCCATGGTGTTTTCAGAACATACGAGAGTTTTTTTAGGATTAGATTAATACTATCAGATGGGTCAACTCTACATTTCCCCAGGTCTAACAAAAAGGTTTTAGCAGGTGTCCAATGATACACTTTCATTTGCTTATCTTTACAATAAAAATATATATATTCTTGATTCTACAAGGGTGTGAAGCTGAAATTTGCTACAATAAATTCGCTTTGATGTGGTATCAAACTTGCAGCACTGGCTCTATTTGATCCAGGAAAAAACCAATGATTAATCCTTGCCCTTTCTTGTCCAGGAACAAAATTTTGCCCATTTTGGGCAGTCCATGAAAAAATCAACTGTCCAGTATCTCCATTATATGTCTCAAACGACACTTGGTTTGGATATTGTGTTCCAAACCATTTGATTCTATGTTTTAGATGACCACTTGCAGAAAAATGTTTCAAAGCTCCTTTTGATGCAGATGGTTGAATAACGTATTGTATAGTATCTTTTCGAACACCACCCCATGTTGTATACTCAATATCAATTTCGTTGTCTTGTTTGGCGTAAATAAACGGAGATGCTACTAGATTACGATGAATTTTTGTTGGAGACGTCATGACGAAAAACTCGTATGTTCCTAGACCAAGTGATTTTGACAAATAAACTCCCCCACATGTAATCATTCCTGTAGTTTTGTTCTTCTTCACTTTAACAATCAATTTTCCTGCACTGTTCACTCTCACATTGTTGGGATCAAAAATATTTTGACCAGGATTTTGATATGCTCCGTTGGTATTCCTCCGCAACCAGCAATATGCAGTGCCTTTTGGCCAATTCAATTCTCCAGTTTGACATATTGACTGTGCATAACATGGTCTTATAATAACCATAACAATTATTGATAGACAACAATAATATGTCGTGTTCATCCTTGATCATTTCGATGGCATATAAATCCTTTATATGCCTTATATTACACTAGACGTAACTTTAATTCCGCAATAATCAGATGGATGAGCACTATAATCGACTTTGGTATAAACACCTATAGCAACTGCTTCCGTTAGCAAAAATTTAAAATTATCCCAAAACTCTTTCGTGTGCCCGACACTTTCAGTCATCAAATGAGAAAGCTCATGGAATAACACATATCGAATAACATTCATATCAGCAAAAGTGTTTTTATCATCTTTTTGTCTCAAACAAAGTACTATTGATGTTTTATTGATGCTATAACTTGTATATCCTGATTCAGGACTTCCTTCTGAAATATCGTCGGCACTAAAGTTCTTATACAATCTCTGTACATTTTTGTTGTCTGGATACTTTGCCATCATATGATTTATCAACTTTGTGCTATCAGTGCTCAAAGCTGCTAATATATCGGCTGCTTTTTGACTATCGGGTAGTTTACGAACCAAGTAAGATTTATGGTCAACAACTGACTCCTTGTTTTCTACTTCTCCGTAGTATTTCTTGATGTAAAAGTAAATTATCACTATCAACACAAAAATTACAAAAAAGTCCATAAACTCCATTGTTGTCACTTACTAGAATTCGAGGAAATTAATCAATTATATCAAGTTGCCTAAATGTACAAAGATATAAGATGGTGGGATCGTTGATGATTTAGGAATCATATATGAAAACGTTTTACACACCATCTCTACCGCCATCAAAATATAGATTGTGCAAAAATTGTAAATACTTTCGGCCAATATTGTTCGAAAATGATGGCATATGCTCTCAATATGGATCAGTTAGTCTCGTTTCTGGTGAAAAGAAACCTTCAAGAGCATCTGAAGTTCGGTCAGAACTATTTTGTGGAGCAGATGCTAAATACTATGTACGTGATAATGCAATAATTAAAATCCCTCAATTTGCTCCTGAAAAGACAACGAAGATTATAGTATTAGATGTACTTTTTGTTGTACTTGTTTGTGTATTTATAGTTTCGAGAATTTTAAAGCATTAGGTAAATATCAAACCACAATGTAGTGCAAAATATCTCTTGGATAATGTGAGATTGGGTCTATGAACAAGTCCTTCATCACAAAGTACGGCCAACCATAAATTGCTGTCATCGCCCCAAATCCAATCAAACACACCTTTGTAAGTTTAGACATAGGTCTAGATGCGAGCACGTTTCGGTATGAATCGAAATACTCTATTTCATCAGATCCCCTTTTCAAGATCATCGCCTTTCTAATAGAACCGTAAAGCATGCACGTCAGATAGTATCGGCTCATTTTTAACCCAATATAAAATTTGATTTATATGCCTTATGTAGCAAGTTTGTTGAAAAGGACATAAAAGCGGCAGTCTCTATAAAGAACAAGCATGCAAGTCTTCCCAAGATGTTCGAAGGAGTTTAAACATGACTTTGACTCTGACATCATTTTTCAAGCAGTTTCTTGGCATGCATGTGATCACGAATATGGAGACGATAGTGATGAGGATGCCGAAAACGAACACCCCATATCTTCGGAAAAATTTCTTGTCAAGGTATTCGGAGTAACAGAAAATGGGAATACTGTTTCCGCAAGTATCACAAAATTTCCGCCGTTCTTTTTCATCAAAGTCCCTCATAAAATAACTTCAATGTTTTCTACATATCTAAAAACCTACTTGAAAACCCATCTACCGTTTTATGCTCAAGGTACAGTGAAATCTGTGAAGATAATACCTATGAAAGATTTTTGGGGGTTTCAAAACGGAAAGCAATGGAAGTTTGTCAGAATCACGTTCACAAATATGAAGGGTATGCGAGCTGCAATCAAACTTTTTGAAACGTCGATTCACATCAAAGAAGTAACAAAACAATCGGTCAAGTACACTCTGTATGAAAGCAACGTCGAACCTTTCTTGCGCCTGATTCATACTAGAGATTTACAACCAACGGGGTGGATCAAAATTCCGGCAGGATTCTATCAACAAAATCCCGGTATTCTCCCAACAACCTGTCAAATTGATGTCATGTGTGAATGGGCATGTCTACAACCAGTTGTCCATATCGAAAAAATTGCACCTATCATGGTAGCTGCTTTTGATTTGGAATGCAACAGTAGTCATGGCGATTTTCCTGTAGCAAAGAAAGATTACAAAAAAGTAGCGACAGATCTATATTACTATGCAAAGGATGTTGGAGATGAAATCACATGCTCTGATATTGTACATGAACTTGCATCTATTTTCAATCCTGATACGACAATTGGTAAGCTGCCAAAAGTGTTTACAAAACATTCTGTTTCAGATAAACAGTCAAAAGAAATTAAAAACAAACTAAAACATTGTTCAGACGTATATTCAGGTATTCTTAGAGGCAGAATAACTCAAGATCCTGAATCTGGAAAATTCGTTGGAAGTACCCGTATAATGAAAAAGGAAGAGGTTTTAGCAACTCTTACAGCACGACTGAATCAAGATCTTCCTCAATTAGAAGGTGATTCTATCATTCAAATTGGAGTGACTGTGCATCAATATGGAGATCGAGATTGCAGTTACAGACATATCATTACACTTGGGACATGTGAAGAAATTCAAGATGCTGTTGTTGAGTCCTGTAGTTGTGAACTTGAGATGTTGCAGCGTTTTCGCGACTTGATTGTTAAACTAGATCCCGATGTCGTTACAGGTTATAATATTCTTGGATTCGATATGGACTATCTATATGAGAGGTCTGATGAGTTAGGGTTTAAACAGAATTTTATGAAAATTGGAAGATTTCGGGAGGTTGTTTGTAAAAGAGAAATAAAAACTTTATCATCATCAGCTCTTGGTGACAACATCTTGAAATATATTGATATGCACGGCCGTGTGATAATTGATATCATGAAAGTTGTGCAAAGAGATCATAAACTTGACAGTTATAAACTAGATAATGTAGCTAATCATTTCATGAATATGAATAAGCATGATGTGAGTCCAAAAGAGATATTCAGTCTACAGAAAGGCGATGCAGCTGATAGAAAAATTATTGCAAACTATTGTTTGCAAGACTGCGCTCTTTGTAATCGGCTAATTATGAAGCTAGAAATCTTGGCAAACAATATCGGAATGTCAAATGTATGTAGTGTTCCGTTATCGTACATTTTCATGAGAGGACAAGGTATCAAAATCTTCTCTTTGGTATCAAAACAATGTCGTGAAGAGAAAATGTGTATTCCAAGCTTGTCAAAACCTTATTCAAAAGAAGAAATAGTTGTTCAAACAGAAGATGATGAAGACGATTCTGGGTATGAAGGTGCTATTGTTTTGGAACCTAAAACCGGTATTTATCTAGATGATCCAGTATCCGTTTTAGATTATGCTTCTCTATATCCTAGTTCAATGATCAGCGAAAACTTGTCGCACGATTGCATTGTTTTAGATCCAGCATATGACAATCTTGATGGGATGGAATATGTAGATATATCTTATGATTTGTATGAAGGAGTTGGTGACAAGAAAACAAAGGTTGGCGTAAAAACTTGTCGATTTGTACAACTCCCAAATGGAGAAAAAGGCATTATTCCTCGAATCTTGATGAAATTGTTAAAAGCACGAAAAGATACACGAAAGAAAATGACATACCAGACATTGACTTTGGAAGACGGAAATGAAATCAATGGAATGGTATCAGATATGGAAAATGGAGAAAAACTGAAAATTGCAAGGATTGATGGAACTTCCGATATTATAGAAAGCAACAAAGTCAAAAGTCGCCAAGCCACGTACGATGAGTTTCAGCTCGCTGTCCTTGACGGTCTACAACTTGCTTACAAAGTCACAGCAAACAGTCTTTATGGTCAATGTGGTGCAAGGACCAGTCAGATTTACATGAAAGAGATTGCAGCATGTACTACTGCAACTGGCCGGAAGATGATATTAACAGCCAGGGACTTTATTATCGATAACTATTCGGGAGCCGAAATCGTATATGGCGATACGGATTCTCTGTTTGTGAAATTCCCGATCAAGAGTTCTGATACACAACCTTTGGACAAAAAGTTAAAAATTCGCTTGGCTTGGGAGAGTGGATGCGAGGCATCTTCAAGAATCAAGAAAATAATCAAGCCACCACATGATTTGGAGATGGAAAAGGTGTTCTATCCATTCATCCTCTTCAGTAAAAAACGGTATTGTGCTTACAAATACGAAGGACCTGACAGTAAGCCAAAACTCAATAGCATGGGTATTGTCTTGAAACGAAGAGATAATGCTAATATTGTCAAGAAAGTATACGGAGGATGTTTAGATATTATAATGAACGAAAATGATGTTCGCAAATCAGCGGATTACCTCAAAAAGAGTATCCAAGATCTTATAGATGGAAAATATCCTCTAGAGGATCTGGTCATCACCAAGAGTCTTAAGGCAGATTATAAAGATCCCGAAAGGATTGCCCACAAAGTACTAGCTGAACGAATGGGTGAACGTGATCCTGGGAACAAACCTCAGGTAAATGACCGTATTCCGTTTGCATATGTAGAACAACCAACGCCGAAGAAAGGAAAGAAGATTTTACAAGGCGAACGTATCGAGCATCCGGACTATATAAGAGAAATGAATCTGAAACTAGATTACGAATTCTACATCACAAATCAAATTAGCACGCCAGTATGTCAACTCTATTCGCTGGCACTGGATCAACTACCAGGGTACAGAAGAACTGCAGGATATTGGGATGAAACATACAAGAAGTTGGTAAAAGACAAAGAGGGGGATGTCAAAAAGGCGAAGGAAAAATTGACAGATCTCAAAGAAACAGAAGCAAAGACATTATTGTTTGACCCAATTTTGATAAAGCTTAAAAATAGAAGAGAAGGCAATCAAGATCTGACAAAATGGTTTAAACCCATCTAGTGGTTGTTTATATCTTGATTTCTTATGCTTTTATTTTGTTCAATTTTACTAATGGCGGTATCATCAAGCGGATCCGTTAGCTTCTCATCCATGAAAACTCTTTTTCAAGTACCAACTGGGTCTATATCCGCATCGCAGTTATTTCGTAATAGCAATGCGTATGTACCTGATATAGCTGACAACTCAAACGTTCCCGATACACTTCTGGTTAATGGAATGCACAAACAATGGAATGTGAGTAAACTACGCGGGGCAAGGAAAACGGCTTTAGTTGTTTCGGTTGCATGGCCTCCAAATGCAGGATACACTGCAAGCACAAACACAATAACTGTCTCGGGACAATCATACGGAAATGGGACATACGTTGCATCTGCTTCTTCGATATATGATGCAGGTGTGCCGGCTTACAAAGCTCTCAATAACGATGCTTCCAGTTGGTGGGCTTCACTAGCAAGATACAGCAGCACAGGTTCGCACACATACACCGGAACCACGACAACAACAGACAAAAACAACACTACTTTCTCAGGAGAATGGCTGCAAGTACAATTGCCACAGGCAATAACCGCTACTTCTTATGTAATAACGCCTCAATGGGCCGGGGCTTATCCTGGAACATCATCTGTAAATCAACCAGCATCATGGGTTATGTTAGGATCAACTACAGGTGCTAACAGTAGCTGGACTCTCTTACATAATGGTAATTCGGCTTCCTGGACACAAAGCTCACAAACATTTACAATAACCGGTAATAGCACAGCATATACATACTATCGTATTGTTTGTACAAATCTTGTGTCAAATACATCTTTTGCAATAGCAATACTAAAAATTATGGGTGCATAATTGTCATTCTCTTGTGAATTTGTACAAAAAGTAGTATGTAACAATAGCATTCTACTTTGCAAAATAATCAAGTTGGAAGTGCATTAATTATAGTTGATGTATTGATTGATTTATCGCTTGTTTTGTAAGGTATGATAAGCAGTGCACTTGCTACTACTTCTCCAAAATATATTAGAGGTTTAACAACAACGTATAAAATCCGGTCGTTAAAAGCCACATTAATCTTGACGGGCACCTTTGTCTCTTGTGCTTGTTTGTGCAGATCTCCGCAGAACTTTCCCAAATCTTTAGGTTCTATGCTATATATGTTTTTACCAATATACTCAACTGGATTGAGTTTATTTACTTTACTATAAGTCCCATACATGATGTTCATCTCCGAATCACATACCCATATGTTGATATTTTTTAAGTCTAGGTTTTCTTTTTTCGTGAATTCCTTGTTCAGCAATCCCAATACCTTGAAACTATTGTCATGATGAAAGATGTAACGCTCTTTATTGCGATACTGCCATTTCCGACAAAGATTACCTATAGAAAACCGCATAGTATTCTTTTAAGGACAAAATATATTATATTTATTTTTGAATCTATACATATATCTTTAGGCAAACTTCTTTGGAATGTGGGAGAATCTCTGTGAAATATATTCTTCAGCGGTAAGAGGTTCAATTGCAGGCTCGCCAAATAGTATATGCCATGTGTATTCAAAAAGCCAGGGCATATCCCAAAACTGTTGTATATTGAAGAAATAACGACTATCAGGATATTCACAAAGGTATAGCCAAAATTTCCAAACATCTTTGGGATATTTACGAATACATTCTTTCTTTACAATGAACTGTGCACTGACACCACAATAGTCCATAGTGTGTGGAATTTGAAATCCAAGAATTGGCCTAAAGTACATATCCCATGTTGTACGAATTCTTTGATAATGATCAACGCCGGCAGGTTGATAACATGTATTTAGATTTACATAGCCGAACATGTTATATTTTGCCTCTTCAATTGCTGTAAGTAGCGGCGCCGGGTATTTTTGATGCCATGCAGTTTCATGTCCATGAATGAATGCGATATGTTTTGGAAGTTCATCATAGTACTCTACAATAAACCTAATATAACAAGAAGCTTCTCTTCCATTATTTAGCACTGATCTTAATTTCTCATCCAGCCATACGCGTTCACTGTTTTCATGGATATATGAACCATTATTTGTACTGATCACAACAGGAAACTTACTACGAGTTAACCATGTGAGGTCTTCGTTGTAATGAGCAGAAACAATGACAAGATCCGTTGTTTCATCGAAATTTTTCATATGATACATTCATCAAATATTTATATTATTGTGATACCACCACAGCTCACTGAGCCATCGGCTGGTTGCCCTATATAAGAGTGTGTTACTATTTTTAACTAACTAACTGACTTTCTTTTGTCTATTACTTTGTTGGATTTACATAGCAAATGAAGCCATCATCTTCATGGAAGCAGATCATTCTTGAAGACATTAACGCTATTGTTGAAACAGGGAATCCACTCGTTCGTAAGCCAAATGGTTTCAAAGTTTGTGTTGGATATTTCTGGTGTAATGTATGCTGTTCTCCTTGCATTATTTGGTCTACAGTGTGCAGAATTCTTGCTTGTCCATTTCAATGCATAATCAAAGGTCCAGGTTTCATTTGTTCGGATAATAATTGTACAATATGTTCTGATGTGTGCGTATCTGCATGTGTAAAAGACATTCATAAAGAGAAAAAGGCTTTGCCCGATGATATAACTAAGGCAACATCAGAAGAAATTCAAGAGATTTTTCAAGCAGCAGCACAAGCATTCACGCGCGTTCAAGTAAATCAGCGAAATTACATGATATACGATTACTTGCTGCCTTACGTTAAAAGTTATCTTAAGACTAAAAATGATTCTCCAAAGATTACAAGTCCGACTGACATGATCGCTTATTTTGAAAGCTTTGCTTCAGATGCTTCGGAATAAATTATTTTTTGGCTATTATCCACTCGTGATAACAGCGATAGCAAAATGCTATATTTCCTACATAGCTATATGCATTGCATTTGCACATCGGGCAACAAACGTTGTCCATTTTGAAAAAAAATGATTCAATTGTCTTATATTTTGATGTTTGAACATCCATAATATGGAGGATTCCGGTTACAATGTTCCTATCATACAATCGTTAGATCTCGACAGTGCTCTACGATTGTCTATGTGCTCAAAATATTTACACAAGTTGATTATGGAAAATATAGATGTGATTGTTGCAAAAGATAATAGTTCAGTGATTGTATCATTTGCTAGGTTGATAGATGCAAATATATCAACTTTACAGTGCTTACACTCCAGCAACCGAATTTTGTTACAGTTGCCTTCATTGCGTATAGGACTATTAGTCCCAATGATAAGGCCCTTCGGTTGCACCCAACAGGCAGTGTGTTGCTCTAATGGCCAAAGCATTTATTGCGATATTTGATCAGCTTCTGATTAATATGAAAGATTTTCACGAACTTCCCAAGAGTACATTATTAACTAGCATAGAATTCATGGAAGTAGCCCAGGAGAGGTTTTCATATTTCTTATCACACTCCAAGCTAATTCGAGATAGAAAACTCCAGCTTTCATATCAGATTGTGCTTAGAAATATTATACAATATATTAGTGCTTGGACAAAATGCTTACGTAGAGACGTTTGCTTGAGGAAAGGTCCTTTCGGTGGACTTTATTATCTTACATCAAACAATATAAAAAAGTATATTAACAAAGCCTTCTGACTCTTGGCCTTGAAAATGCTGGATATGCCAAGTATACAGTATCGTAATAGCCTTGATAATCGAATGATATATCTTGCAATACGATTGGTGTTACTCGGTGTTTTACGCATCTATCATCAAAGATAGCAAAATATCCGGGTGATATTTCTTTTTTCAATACTTTTTCTTGGCTGTTTATAAATTCAGTTACACCTCCAGTAATATTATGCCGATCTACGCAGAAAATCCCTATAGTTTCAACACCCTTACGATGCCAGTCTTCTATTTGTTGTTCAACAAACTCATTCGAACACATTGCCCGTTGTGCCTGTAATAGAACAGTTCCTCCATCGGGAACTCTGCCAGCTTTTACGAACATTGACAAGATTCTGTGATAACTATCTTGATGATATGGAGTGAAGGGTGGGTGATTTTTATCAATGCTGTGAGATTCATCTAAAATGTTTGTAAACCTGTTATTTTCATATCTCAGATGAACTCGTTGGTGTTTATGAGACCCATTTGGAAAGTATGGATCTAATTTTAGACGATTGAAGTCGGGTCTAAGATTTTGAAGATTTATGATTGTTCTAGTATCGTAAATTTTCAAATTGCCATGATTCAGATGGGTAGATATTAGTGACATTCTAATGGGCATTTGTGTAGTATTACTTTCACGACCTTATATCTATACATTATGTCATATAAATGGGATGTACAACGTTGGAATACACCAGATGAATTTTTTTGCACATATAGAGGAGATTATGCAGCAGATTCCATCGTTGGATCTAAACCAATAAGAAGGTGCTGAAAGCAGTACAGATTCGGACGATTAGTACGTTAGAAAATTGGGCGGATTTTCTATCACTTTCTCGAGAGCTATAGCTTTATCAATATTCATATTTTTGATAAAGATATCACTCAAGTCAGTCAGGACTGATTTCGGTATTGGTGTAACAAATGTCATGATTTTTTCTATTTCCGGAATTGAGAAGAACTCTAAATTGTACGTGGCAATAATGTATTCTAATACACTTTGCTTGTTGAACTTGTATTTATCTGGATTTTGTAACACATGTCTACACAAGTCCATATTACTATTAAAAAATACGACACCGTTTATAAACATTACCCAAAAAGATGTAGCTCCCAATGATGTAATTTCATCTGTTATATACTTCTTTCCAACTGGATGATCCCATATGTGGCAGAATGTTTTAACAGAAGCTAATTTTAAGATAACATCAACTGTAATGCGATCATATGCATAGATGTCTTCAATCATTTCATCTGTGAGACTTCCTTGTTCTATGTGGAAAATAAGGTCTTCGTTTCTCTTTTTGTGTTTGATTGACTTTACTTCTGGGATGACATGACTCATTTCTTGTAGTGTGGGATCTTGGGCAGAACATTCTTGTAAAAATACCTTGATTGCAGGGCTAAGATGAATGACACGTTTCTTCTTTACGATATGTTTATAGAGCACACCCAGGTGTTTTTCTTTTTTCCTAGTTTCAAAGGAAAGATTGTTATTGATTATGTTTTTTGGCATTGCTAAACGAAATTTGACACGATCCTCTACATTCAGATAGTTTGAAATTTTGTGAATGATAGAACAGTGAAGATCTGAGATACTCATTTACAATACGTCGATGAAAAATTGTCTTATGTTGTCACGCTCGATCCAAATGGAAGACCATAAATATATCAGGTTTATCAATAAACCAATCTTTATGTTTGCTGTATATTTTGTTATTAACCCACAACAAAGGATAAGAGTTATAAACCTCTTGAAAATGAGACAGATAAGGACTCGGTTCTAGACCATAAGGCACATTAATAAACGATATATATCCACGAAAGGCCAAAAAAAGATAATAAATGACGTGGTCAAAACTACGATATACAAGTTTGTCAACAAAATCGTCACCTATCATGTTGAAGAAATCCTTCAGGTATTTTCTTTCATATATTGGAACATTTGTCCACCATGCTAGAAACTGTCCATTATTAGTGAGCATTGATAATCGGGGCAGCCAGTTTGATGGCAATACAGACATGCTAGAAAGATTGATACTCTGAACGACTTCTGAACGGCCATTCAAGTCAGTTCCGATTATAACTTTTGAACTTACAGATTTCTGTACAAATAACTCGTATAACATTGCACTTGGATTTATCGAAGGAACGATAAACCGAATCTCTGCATCTACTATCAAGATATGGTCAAAACTTGTATTTTTAAAAATAAACTTTAGTCCTAATAGTTTTTTCACATTTATCCAAGATCCTACTCTATCAAAACTTTGTCTTGTTTCATGGTCAAGTCTAATAAGATCTTCAATTATGATAGCATGGTATTGAGATGACTTCAACGCATCTTTCATTTCAAATGTGCTATAATCCTTTCGATCAGTGAAACAGAAGTATATGGGAAATGGGCAGTTTTGCTGACGTATTATAGCGTAGACGTATTCGTAGTGTTTTGGATGAACCGGAATCAGAAAACATGACGTGGTCATTGGTGTTGATATATTCTGATAGATATATTGAAACATCTTTGATTTGAATTTGTAAGCAGTATGCAAAGTCTAAAAAAATTGAAATAATAATATAAAGACTCTTGACATAACATATTGTAGAGAGGTAACATGGTTTTCAAGTTTTTTAAAGGTCATCCGGATGCGCGAACACCGACACGCGCTGCTGATGGGGACGCTGGTTATGATCTCAGCAGTGTGGAAGATGTCGTAGTAAAGGCGAAGAGTCAAGCGATGATCTCAACAGGTATCAAACTCGAAATTCCAAACGATCACTATGGGCGTGTTGCCCCGCGCTCGGGGCTAGCCGCAAAACATTCTATCGATGTTCTTGCCGGTGTTATCGATAGTACATTCAGGGGTTACGTTAAAGTCATCTTGTACAATCATGGATCAACAGATTTTGAAGTTAAAAAAGGTGATCGCATTGCTCAACTAATTTTTGAACGTATAAGCACACCCATTCTTCAAGAAGTCTTTTCAGAGAATGAACTTAGCGATACATCTAGAGGATCCGGTGGGTTTGGCTCGACTGGAGTTGCAACTTTCTAACAACAATAAAATATCCTAAATATAGTTTGATTTGTGATCTTTTTTCCTGGGAAATCAATACATTATTTTGTTTTCGCGATCAAACCAATCATGAAATACTTGAAGAGCTGCTGCTGATGATTCATGGATTATTGGTATGTTACGATATTCCCATGGTTTTTTAAGTTCGTCGTAAAGGAACTCGTCTTTAAAACCAATATTTGCTGCATCAAATCTTGTATTAGCAAACACAATTTTTGATACGTTTGCCCAGTAAGCCGCTGAAAGACACATCGGACATGGTTCACATGATGTATACAATGTATGATTTGAAAGTATATGCGTTTTTAGATTTGCACATGCTTTCCTTATAGCAACTATTTCAGCGTGAGCTGTAGGATCATTAGAAGGTACAACCTCGTTATGACCTTGTCCAACAATCTCGTTGGTCGTATTGTCAATAATAACAGCACCAAAAGGTCCGCCTGTACTAATCTTGGATAAGTAAATAGCTTGCTCCATTTGCATGCTTTCTACAAACTCGTGTTATATTCTTTTATTTCAGGTCTATGCGCTAACGCGAAGCCGTTTCGCTTCTTTTTCCACAAATGATTTGCCACGCGTATGAGCTTGAAGAGATTTATCAATGTCTTCATGTTGTACCGTTCTCTTTTTTCTTTCAAAAAGTGTATATAATCCTGCCAGATATAAGACAGAATACAGCTTTTGTTCGGAGTCTATGTGGTTGACAGAAGCTACAATGTATTCTTTGGCTACTTTCGAAAGATATAAATCGGGATGAACATTATGAAATGTAACAGGAAGTGATGATATCGACATAGTAAATTTTGGTCGCACATTAGTACTACTAGACACTGGAAGAGATGATTTTGTCGATTTTCTACATCTCTGGGTTTCTACATGAAAATAGCACTTGCTAGACATTTTGTTTACAGTTTATTGAGAAAAAGTCACCGAATTTAACCCAAAGCCTGCAATAGAGATGATGCCTTTGCAAAAAACAACATATTTCAAGGAGATAACTTATTATTCGATAATACCCAAGTAATATAAGACTTTTCATATCTAAAAATAAATATAATGCAAATTCACCACAGAACCGTTGGGGTTCCAAAAGAAATCAAAAAGCACGAGTATCGTGTGTCTGTAACTCCAGCACAAGTGCAAAGACTTGTTGCCCAGGGAAACAAAGTTGTTGTCGGAAAACATGCCGGAGTTGGAAGTGGTTTTTCTGATGCAGAGTATATGAAAGCGGGTGCCCGTATTTGCGACAATGCCAACGTATATGCAGAAAGTGATATCGTTGTAAAAGTTAAAGAGCCTCAACCGGCAGAATATGATATGATTAAGCCCAATCAAGTACTGTTCACTTATTTTCACTTTGCAAGTTCTGCACAATTGACCGATGCTATGAAACGATCCGGTGCTGTGTGCATTGCATATGAATCCGTGACACGCGCAGATGGATACCTGCCATTACTAGCACCAATGTCAGAAATTGCAGGACTTCTTTCTATTCAACAGGGAATGAAATACAGTGAAAAGGCATTTGATGGCAAGGGTGCGCTTCTTTGTGGTTCGTCTCTAACGTCACCTGGGAATGTACTTGTTATTGGTGGAGGTACGGCTGGAACTGCAGCTGCATCTTTAGCAGCTCGAATGGGTGCTAATGTTCACATCCTTGATAGCAATCCTGGAAAGATCGAAATTCTTCAACATTACTTCAAAAATTATCCAAATGTAAAGCTCATTCTTTCATGCCACCCCACCGTTATTTCAGAATATCTGCAATTTGCTGATTTGGCAGTAGGTGCTGTTTTGGTACCAAATCGCGCAGCTCCTAAACTCATCACAAAAGACATGATTCAAAGGATGCCATCTGGGTCAGTATTTGTTGATATCGCTATTGATCAAGGAGGAATGACCGAAGTATCTTATCCCACTACTCATGATCGACCGGTCTATAAATACAAAGACGTTACGTTCTACTGTGTGGCAAACATGCCATCCGCCGTCGCTTACACATCTACTCAAGCTATCACTAATGCAGTTTATCCATATCTCGAACTTATAGCTGGTCTTGGTTGGAGAGTAGCAGTTCAAAAATCATCTGAACTTTTGTCCGGGTTGTCTATAGTTTCAGGTCATGTTGCAAAGAAAGAGATAGCTGAACAATTTGGATACGATCACACAGATCTACAAGATTTGATCCACACTTCACATTAAAATTTTTATTCATTATTTTCTCGATTACTCAAAGATGATTGAGTTTTTATATTGCAAAAAGTAAAATGAAAAGAGTATCACCCATGATGGTTACAGCTACCATGTTTGCTATTGTATGGTTAATAGTAGTAGTGTTATCGTGTGTTAAAATACATCCGAGAGAACGTTTTCTGAGTAAACCACCTGTAGATGCACCAGCTGATGAGCATAAATGTGGTCTTTCATGTAATACTTTGGATCCTTTGTTAGAACCTTCATATAATATGAAAGAAGTTGCAAAACAGACTATTTTACTAGAAGAGCATATTGCGTTTATAAACAAAAGATGTGTACAATGCATTTTTAAGCATTTTTTGCACATCATAGCTCTCTTAAATGAAGCTGTATGGCTTGCAGTGAACAAGGTGCATGACTATCCATATCTACTAGAAAGCCCTAAATTTTACGAAGATCTGATGGAGAAATACAATTGCAACCAAAATGATGAACCAGTTCTTTTGGAGATTCTAGGACAATTAAGAGATCATAGAAAAAAGATCGTAGAAGCTTATTACATGCAGAACAACTCATCTTGTTGCAAGGTACAAAACGGAAATTGAAATTTAATGTGTTCAAAAGATAAATATGGACGGTCCTGGTGGTGTGGAAAAAAGACGGAGCAGCTCTCGCATACAAGAAGCAAAAATGAAAAAAATCTCTAAAATTCGCGATGTTATTATGGAAGAGTTAAGTGAAAAACAAACAATCCCAAATAGAGTAAAGCGACCGATAAAAAATGAAATTATTTCGCCCGAACAGTATCAGAAGTTAAACGAAGCTATGTTCAATGCATATGATGTATTGGATCATTTCTTATCTATCGATGTTTCTTATGCAGACACTATAAAATTATTGACATCGCAAAAAATTACTAATGAAAACATGAATTCGCTGATGAAACATATTCGAACTAAGTGGGGATTGTTATTAGAGAATACAAAAACTGAGAGGACTGTGCTGTATGCGCTTACCAATAAATACTCTGACTGGTTTGACAACAATTTCTCACTACAAACTGTAGATATGACTACTGACCTAAGAAAAATATTACGAGCCAGCAAGGAATTAAAGTCCAAGTTGTGGGAGCATCATTATCGTATAAAAAAATATTTAGGAGTAGAACCCACGTTAGATAGCATATTGGTCTCTAACATCACATTAGCAGATTACCGGACACCACACGTATCCGAAGATATAAACAGTACAATAGCTAAATATACTGAAGAAGAAGATCCGGACGATTTGATCGTGCAACTTTTATCGGGAATAAAATTAGGAGGTAAAAACCACAAAAACACCAAATCGATCAGGAACACAAATGGCAAACAAAAGAAATCCGAAGTTCAAAAGTTGAATCCTATTCCCAAAAGAGCTCATGCACGAGGAAAAGCAGCTAGCACATAAGTAATATAAAGAGTTCATGCAATTTTGAAATTAAAATGGTGAAAGGTCTATGTAATTTTGGAGCAACATGTTATTTCAACACAGCTATTCAATGTCTATATTCATCATCATCATTCCGAACTTATGTACTGTCAGAAACATGTAGTTCAGGACTTTTTGACCAGCTAAGAGGAGTTTTCATTGAACTAGGTAATCAAACATCACCATTGAAATACATACTTCCTGGGGACCTTTTAAAAGAAATCCACAAGTCTATGGGAAAATTGATAGATGTAAAAGAACAAAACGATATCAACGAGTTTCTGTCAATATTTCTTGATAAACTTAATCAATCAATCTCTCAGGTAATGCACGTGCCTACAAGAGTAAAATCTTCTAAAGACGTTAACGAAACAACATATGACCATTTAAAAAAAAAGGTAGATCATGCATGGTTTCAATCGCATGCGAAAGAGATGTCATCAATGGTGAATGTCACACATGGTCAAGTTATTCACCAGGTTCTATGTGGTCACTGTGATAAAAAACATCATAATTATGAAGTATTCACTAATATACCACTAAGTATACCAATTCAAACAAACGGAGTTCTTCTTGAAGAACTAATTGAGGAGCATTACAAAGACCATCAAATTAACACCGAATCCGATGATGTAAAATGGAAATGTGACAAGTGCCAACAAAGTAAAACAAGTACTTCTTCATCTTGCATATGGCGACTTCCTCATCTACTTGTTTTTTCTCTAAAAAGGTTTGATGAGAAACTCAACAAAAACGGTATACCTATCAGTATCAGTGAAACGTTAGATATGAAAAAGTGGGTACTAAAAAGAGATGAAATAACACGATACAGATTGGTTGCCATAGCTGTTCATTTGGGAAGTTCTTTTGGAGGACATTATTTGGCAATTATTCATGATGATCAAAAGTGGTACAAAGTAGATGATGAAAGTGTTGTAGAAATCAATGGTCCACAACTAGCTGAATATGTTTGTTCAGGATATCTCTTTTTTTATGAACGTTACAATGAAGAGAATGATTGAGGCTTATGTTGCGAACCACTTGCATCATAAAATTCCTTGGGAAACATTGTCCCCGACTTTATAAACCCACCTGTTTTAGGTGGCGAAGGAGGAGCTGATGGCATATCACGTAGTCTTTCCGCAATATCTTCTAAACTAACAGTGGCAAGTCCTTGCGGAGGTTTGTTTACAGCAGCTGAATTGGGAGGTTGAGGTTTAACTAAAGGAGTGTATGGTGTTTCGATAACAGAGTTTTGAGGGTTAACAGACGACGGTGGTGTTATTGGTGAGCTATTGGCCAAGAAGTCGGATGATGAATTTCCTTTATCATAGCCAGCATTTGCATTCTTATCCTTTACAAGTTGTAAAAGAGATTTAGTCATACTGTTCTCATTCTCAAGGATGAATCGTAGTATATCATCCATGCTTGCTTTTGCTGCAGCATCGTACGATTTCTTAACATCATCCATTTTTTTGTCCATTCCTTTTGCTAGAGTGTTGAAGAACTCGTCAGTATTTTCAACAGTCAAATTCAAAGAATCACCATGAATTTCAAACATTTGTAAAAGCTTATCGAATATTTGTTTATAGGCTTCTTGGCGATAACGATCTTTTAGTTCGTTAATCGAAATTACATCAACAATAAACTTGTCCATTGTGTTGTAAACATGTTGCACAAACACCGACATGAACAGATACATCTGGATGTACTTGTATTCGAAAAACATGTTACGAGTTTTGAGGTCAGAGAATCGTTCAAATATCTTCTCGATTGTTGTTTTGATTTCCCGATTTCCAGCAACAACACCATCAGTGACAACAGAATCCTTCAGAACATTGACTTCCTTGCTGATATATCTTTTCATAGTATTGAAAGTGCGAGTAGCATCCTTGAGTTCTGACATATTTCCCAAAGCTGAAATACGTTCTTCTGAGTTTAAACCATCTAGAGAGCGTGAGCCATCTATAGAATTGACAAGACGAGTATGGAAATTTTTAATATTAGTGGCATATGGCTCCATACGAATTCGACGGGCATTATTAGCATCAAACTTCTCGTTGTAGATGTCAACAGCTTGTAAAATTAATTCTGTATTATTTGTTCCTAACGCCTTTATAAGTTCTTGGGTGAATTTTAGGTTGGTTTCAGTATCTTTAGGAATTACAGTTTTCTTATCAACAATTACAGTAGCAATGTCTTGCTCCGGTTTCTTATCAAAAAACCCCATTTGAATACGTTTAGTATATAAATACAAAATTATACTTAAACAATAACAATGGATTTGTGTAATCGTTTTATAGCAGACGTTTTTGATGATGAAAACATTAGTGCTCGTGAATTCATTACAGGGAAAGAACTAGATATGGAGGCGGTAATGAATCATCCAAAGCTACGTTTACAACTTCTATATTCAATCATATGGAATGCTGTATTTGGTACGTATCCCACCAAATACGACTTTCGGGATTATCTTTTACGCACGTCTCATCTTCAACAACATGGATTTGCTACAATTACACAGTCTTTTATGATCCTGAAAGTCGTGCCTTTTGATATTAACACATTGCAGACAAAATGTCAACAACTTCTACAGCATATTGATGACAAAAGTTATGCTAAAAGTAAAATCCTTGAAAAATGGTACTATCGGTTTTACCCTCATTTTCCGGATCCGGAATTAGCTGAAGCAAAGAACCAATCACTATTCCATACGTATGTGGCAAATATCAAAAAGGTTCTAAGCGAAGAACCGTCAAAAATACCGGAAGTATTTGAACTTCCTTCAGGAAATGTTGATTTTCATCCCAATTATGTGTTGAAATACGGAACTCAGGGCGAGAGAGTGCAATACATGATACATAAAGATCTTCACTTTTGTCGCCGTATGATTCAAAATGGCGTTATACTTGTTGATTCTACCAACCCTCCAGACCCACAACTTGTGAAGATTGCTCAAGACATACTGGAATCTGATTTGATTCTTGATTACAAAAATGTAGAATCATACCTGAGAGTTCTCCCCAAAATTGCAAAAGTGTTTTTGAACTTGACTTCTATACAAAATATTGAAACACTTGCGCCAGCAGCAACTTTCAATAGTACACATATTATTAAAGTAGCTCCAAGTATTCCATATCCTGAAGATTTCAAGAAGTGTTATTACAAAGCTTTACTTAATCATTCACGAGATCTTATAGTTTTCAAATTCATGAATGATTTTTTTATGAAACATGAAACTGCTATTGAGTTTGACAATGATACTAAAAAAGATAATGTTATCATCTCTGTTGATAATCGCCCAAATATAATGTCTATTCTGTCGGTATTTATTACATTGATAAATATTGATTGTGATAAATGGAATGTGGTATTTTATACATCTAAAAAGGCGCGAAAATATTATCAAGATGTTTTCAAGGAAAGAGTTGATGTACGAGTAATAGAAGATTTGAATACAGACAGATTCAATATAGATCTCTATAACAAAATTATGATGTCCCCATCACTTTGGGAGGACTTGAAAGCCTGGGGTAAAGTCCTTACTATACAAGATGATGGGTTTCTTGTAAAACCAGGAGTAGAGGAGTTTTTGAAATATGATTATGTTGGTGCTCCGTGGATTGATGTCCCTGATAATGAATATTTGAAGAAAAATGTTAATAGTGAACTGGTTGGAAATGGCGGTTTATCACTGAGATCTGTGCAAGCAATGATAGATGTTTCTACCAAATATGAAAAAGAAAAGAATCAACTGTTTTATTACAATTTAGTAAGAGTACCCGAGGACGTTTACTATGTCAAGGCTATGGTAAAAGAGGGTCATTACAAACTCCCTGAGAAGAGCATAGCAAATAAATTCTCATCAGAGCAGGTGCTAAATATGGATTGTATTGGAGTGCACAAATTATGGGCGTATAATGATGCATCACTTGTATCAGCTTATTTTGAAAAATGCTTGTAATAATTATCAAAACGATTAGAAAAGTTCTTCGCTTCTGGCCCACATTTCGAAGGATCTAATCTGCTTTCTTCAGCTGATATACTATTATGTTTTTCGCAAGTAGGGACAACAAAATCTGTAGGTCTCAATCCCCACCTTGGCACTTTGAAATATCGACATTCTTTGCATAATGAGATTATTGTGTTCATGTTTATGAATGCATTCTTTATGGATCGCTCTTATGTAACTATGCAATCAAACCTTTGCGTTTCTGATTATTGGATACGCTTATAATTTTTTCAACTAGTTTTGGTTGTTCTTCTTTTTCATCATCCGAAGACTTCATTTCAGCCTGTTGGCTTAAAAGTTTAGAGTTTTCATCTTCGAGTTCCTTGATATGTTGTGTTAATTCATTTAATTTTTCTTGATGAACTGAGTTCAAATGAACTATTTCGGATTCATTTTTCTTAACAACATCTCTAAGTCGAGTAATTTCCGCAACTGCAAGTGATAATGCAGTTTCCTCAATGTTAATCTTCTTCTTTGGTGGCATATTATGTGATATGTATATTTCTATTCTATTTATATGATAATAATGGCAACACGGTCCAATAAGAATCACCCAGTCCCAGGGCAATCCAATAAAAAACCAAAAAGCAAAGTTGGAGGAGAGATAAACAAAATCTCTTCAAAACTGCTAAACGATTTCGGAAAAAGGACAAAAAAACCGTTTGGTGGTAATACTACTATATATAGCGAACACCCATCAACATTCAGCACAAACATCGGGGGAGATAGTGAAGATCTTCAAGAACACGGAAACGGTGGGCAGCAGAATAGTCAAAACAGCGAAAGCAGAATTGAAACATTAACAAAGTTTGGAGCAGTAAAAAGTAGGGTTATGGGAGTTGGCGCTAAAGCCAAACGTTTTTTTTCGAGGAAGGGTCGTGAAACTTTAAACCAACCTGAGAATAGTGATACATCCCGTATTCAAGTCGACCACGAAGACGTCAACATAGCACCGAACCGTAATGCTAATCCCAATGGTACTCCCAATTATAAAAACGACACTAATGATGCAGTCCCTGAAAAACAGCAAGGTCTATTAGGATTCTTACAACAAAGCACTTCTGCGAAAGTTACTCAACTAAATGAAACAAGAAAGGCGCAACAAGAGGATATCAAAAACAGAAGATCTAACGAAATATTTTTTAATGCTAAAAAAGCTCAAGAAATTTACCAGAAACATGCCCAAAAAAACGGCATGACAAATCAACTTAGCTGTGAGAGCAATCATGATGATGATATCGTCAAAAAATATTGTTCAGCACAAAGTTATATGACTGCTCATCCAGTTGCAGAAGTTGCTGCACAGGCATCATTTGGATCAATACACCTATTCCATATGCGGATCTTTCTATTGACGTTTATTGTGATACATTTTGGAGTTATGCTGACCAATATTCTTTTTTACAAAAAAATATTTAACGAAGAAAAGGAAGGTGCTGATTTTGATACTTTTGATGCACCCTTTTTAGATAGATTCAAATTACTTTGTCAGTATATTATGCTATTTATACTGACATGCACTATATTATCTTTGTGTATTGTAATAGGAATTGTCTTGCTAGCGCTAATATACCATTTTTTCACAAAAGAAGAATGGGTCACACCAACTATTGTAATTGCTCGTAGCTTCAGGACAATCAAGAAAATATTTTTACCAGAACCAAATGATGCAAAAGTTGCAATGAAATGTTATGCTTGGTTGATATTTGGTGCAATATTATCATCATTCCTTTTCTTCATGGTTTATTCTGCACATAACAAGGAATTTGTTACAAGAATGCAATTTTCGGAAGTAGTTACACATGGAGACGACAATGAAGAAGAACAACATCCTGTAGAACAACCCAAGCTATTCTTGCGCCATTTTGGTGTCATGGTTCTTACTGTTTTTGCTTTTGGCATAATCACGCTCTATATACAAGAAAGTAATAGAATCTTAGCAGCTTTCGTGATACTGGAATTTATTGGTTTGTTGTTGTTGATGCTTGCTATAATGTACTGTAACAAAGTTCATATGAAAAAGAAAGAAATTGGTTTGTTTATTCTACTTATTGGTATCATTATGTTGTTTCACCGTGTATTTTGAAACCTCGTCCAAGTTAAGATAATTATTCTTGCTGAGAAATAAAGATGGTTACAGTTAAAGTTTTTGTTTTTACAAAGAATGAATATGATATAATAGAAGATTTCATCAAGTTCTACGGATCATTGTTTGGATATGAAAATGTTGTTGTAATCGATAATTTAAGTACCGATTCGCGAGTACATGATATTTATGTAAAATACCAACAACTTGGTCTTTGTAACTTGTATTCAGAAGATCGAAATATGCAAAAACATAGTTTAATCATGACCCAGTTCATGAAGAAATTTCAAAATGAATGTGATTTTATTATTCCTCTAGATACTGATGAGTTTATGTTCTTTCCAGATGGAGATGAAATTACAAAAGATCGTATTCATGCATATTTCGAGTCTATTCCCGAAGATGTATCTAGTATCCGCTTTAAAAACTTTTATGCATCTATTCCCGACCCAGAAAGCCCAACTTATCAAGGATTTAAACATATCCGACCAGCCGAGAACATTATTGATTTTTATGATCAAAACTGGGATAAAGTGATTATACGTGCAAAAAAGTTTGTATCATCATCGATGGGAAATCATACAGCAACCATCACAGATGGTAAACACGTTGTATCGGATACATTGGGGTTGTTGCATTTTCATGAGACGGGTATATATAGACAATATGAGCGAGCTAAACAAGGTGTTATTGGTTACGGTTTTATCGATCCAACACAGCATAGTGCTGGTGAACAAATTAAGCGATGCCACATGTATATGAATGCAACTGGTGGCCATCATTGTCGTTATTTTTTAGCATTCCTTGTTCGTAGTTATTTCATATATCGTTGGGGACAAACTATTGAAAACGGAAGTTTGCCCTCTTCCGAAGATATTGCATGGCTTCATGAAAATCGTGAGAGTAGAGAACTTGGAACATTGATAAACGACTATTTAGAAAAAAGAAAGCAAGACAATCCAGTTATTGATAATGAAATGACAGAGGATAAACTAGTCTTTGGGTTTTGGCCTAAACATGATAAAGAATACACTATAACTCAAGTTAGAGATTATCTACGGACATTGGATAATGCTTCATGACTTCTTTGACATGTTCATCAATCATATACGCAGACTTTTGCAGCTTTATTAGTTCTTCAGGAGAAGCTTCTAAAGGAATTGTATCAATTACACCATTTGAACCAACAACCGTTGGCCAACCAAGATATGTTTCAAAACTGGGATGATAAACACTGATGGGGATAATTTCTTTTTTGTTTAAGATGATCGACTCGCAAATATTAGCTACACATGCACCAATTCCATGGAAAGTAGATCCTTTACGTTTAATGATCTCGTATGCTTTGAGTTTTACTTCATTTTCAATTGTATCAAATTCATCATTGATGTTCTTGTACATATCATCTAGTTTGCATCCTCCTACAGTTGCAGAAGATCTTGCAATGACCTGAGAATCTCCGTGTTCTCCAAGGACATATGCATGTACAGACTTGACACTTACACCGAGACGCTTCGATAGTGCAACTCTAAGACGTTGGCTATCTAAATAAGTCCCAGATCCAATTACTTGATTAGCTGGAATGTAAGGAGCACAAATCTTCTGTGCAAAACTTGTTAAAATATCAACTGGATTAGATACTACAAGTATGACTGTGTTACTATTCAGAGGAAATAGCGATGTTAGAATTTTATACATGATCTCTGCATTTTTTTTGATAAGATTTGTTCGTGGTTCACCGGGTTGTTGCTTTGCACCTGCAGTGATGACTATAATTTTACAATCCCTTAGTTCTTCTACGCTTCGAGCCTCAATATGCGTTCCTGTAATAAAAGCTTCATCTTCTAAATCAAGAGCAACACCTTCGCACAAAGAATGATTTGCATCACTAATGCGTATCTTGTTTACGACGTTTTTATGTATAAGAGAGCTGGCAATAGCACTACCTACACCCCCAGCACCAACGATGCCGATCTTTGGCCCTTTGAAAGAATTTGTAATAAGTAACCTACGAAGTTGCGGTTTTGCGTTACTAAATTTTTGCATAGAAGATAACATGACAATATAATTATAATGATCAAAGGGTATAAAACTTGGTATTTATACGCATAGTATATAAAGGGACCTTGAAATATCAAAACTAATAAAGATGGATGATCCATCGTCATCAACCAAAACAAAAGATGATGTTGAAATAGTAGTGCCTCATTCAAGTTCAAAGGTATTCTTGAGATCGCGAATGAAAAAAACGATGCCCCGCTGGCATGCCACATGGGAATCGCATGCTTTTGAAAGCATTGCAAAGAAAAAAGCACTGATATTGTCACCCCCAGAACTTTATGCGGAAATTACCCATCTTGGGGTTGAAAAATCAAAGTATCCTTGGTATAAAGTGATGCTATTGAGTATTGTTGCTGGTGGTTACGTCGGCCTCGGTGCATCTACGTGTTATTTAGTGGGGGGAATGATGAATGAAGCACCATGGTATCCCGATGAATCTCAACATAATTATGGGGTGTTTAAATTGGTATTTGGCGCATTTGGATTTCCCTTTGCATTCATGGCTATTCTTGTATGTGGATCCGAGCTGTTTACGAGTCAATGTGCATATACAATGTGTGGTTGGTTGGAAAATCAGATGAATCTCTTGTATGTTTTGAAAATGCTCGTACTGACATGGGTTGGTAACTTTATTGGTTGTTTGATGGCAGTTGGACTGTTTTATTTGAGTGAGATTTATCATCATAAAGACTCCTATCTTATTATGGTCACCGAAGACAAGCTACATCTATCGTGGGGAGTTGTGTTTGTTAAAGGTATCATTGCCAATTGGCTTGTCGGTATTGCAACATGGATGGCAAATGCAGCTCTTGATCTCTCTGGAAAAGCAATCGCTGTGTGGCTTCCTATTTTCTCATTTGCTGCAATCGGATTCGAGCACTGCATCGCAAATATGTTTGTCATTATGATGGGAATTGCTCAGGGCGCTAATGCTACAGTAGAAGAAGTACTGTGGGGCAATCTTATACCCGCAACTCTGGGTAATTGGGTAGGAGGTGCAATATTTGTTTCAACATTGTATTCGTTTGTTTATGGTAAACCCGATTTCAGAATGTCAAAAAGCAGATTTTTTTAAAATAAAAAAAATCAATAGTAAAATGTTTTTTAGATTTTTTTATTTTTTACACAGAATTGGAAGAGCTATATTATCCTAATTCTCAACGTGAGACCTGCGAAGCTTGATGCTGCGCATCTTACTCTCGCTAGTCTTGGTTGCATCCATCCGAGAATTACGAGGCTTCATCTTGTGATTCTTGCTTGACTTGTGGCAGCGAGTCGCTTGAATCACAGTCATAACTTGCGAAATATGCTTCTTTGGCTTGACCTGAACCTCAACATCGATGTAGTTCTCAATCGAGGTTGCCATTTATCACTGGAAGTTTAGTGTATATTGATGATAAAACTTCGGCAATGATCGATTCAATTTTTTTCGGAATCTCTTATAAAGTTGAAAAACTTTTTTCAACACAATAAAAACAATCCAAACTACACTCCAGCAACCGAATTTTGTTACAGTTGCCTTCATTGCGTATAGGACTATTAGTCCCAATGATAAGGCCCTTCGGTTGCACCCAACAGTCTTTCATGGTCAGGTCACAACACTTACTGTACTT